>Ga0207717_100011_pt1 | contig 513379 bp, 459 predicted proteins | sample TtanPargueraPR_2_FD_187745 | JGI IMG/M metagenome (GOLD analysis project Ga0207717, IMG submission 187745) | Aerobic enrichment media microbial communities from Bioluminiscent Bay, La Parguera, Puerto Rico - Tt and P2 (2) (SPAdes) | ecosystem: Environmental > Aquatic > Marine > Unclassified ...
TAATAAAAAACATCCCGAACATTAGAATATCCTCAGCTTTTTCGATATGAAAAGTGTAATGCGGCGGAATAAAAAAGAAATTCCAGACCAGGGCACTTAAGGTGGCGGCCACAAGCACGGGGCCAATCCCCTTAATTGTTGCCAGAAATGAAACCACAAACAATAAAATAAACGAAACAACATAATAGCTTTGGGTATTTGAAAGCGGGATGCAAAGTAAAGCCGTAACGCTAACAATAATTATAGCCAGAAGGTAGTGCTTTATTTTTTGTGAAAATAGGGTTGAATTCGAATAATTTATAAATTTTATTTTGGGCATGACTGTTCTGGTATCCTTTTTTCGCAAATAAATTAGCCTGTACAAGATATTGTTTTTAGTTTAAATTTCTGAATCTATCATTTTCAAACCATCTACTTATTCAAGCGTATATAGTATTTAATTAGAAGCCACAACGCTTTAACAATGATGACAAGAAATGTCAATACTAAAACGATTATCCCTATAATATCCCAAGCTGTAAGTTTCATTCGTACTAAATCTACAAAGCAAAGTTGAGGACGATTTTATAAATGTTTTATAAAGAATCGTGGAATGTGATAAGGATATTATAAAAATTGACAATAAGTCACTTTTGAAAATTGTATGTGTATCCCGAAGTAGCACCTTGAAAGCTAAAAGAGTTGCTCGCATATATTCTTATTTGTAAATATAGATGGTCATTTTTAGCATTTTATCATCATTTTTAAAGTTAATGTTGCCAGAACTTTTTAGTAAACAAAACAATTACAGTGTAGATCTCAAGCCGGCCGATAATCATTAAGATAGAAAGTAGGACTTTGCTGTTCGCAGGGAGATGAGCAAAATTACTTGCCGGGCCAACTGTTCCAATCCCAGGACCGATACCAGCCATGCAGGTTGCTACCGAACTGCTCGCCGTTCTTATATCCACTCCTGTAGCTACAATTAGAATGCTCCCGATAACAAAAACAATGAAATAGATGCTTATAAAGGAAAGGATGGTTCTATTAGTTTCATCATTTATCGGCCTACCGTTAATTCTCAAATGTAAAATGGCATGGGGGTGTAGAAATTCACGAAAATTTCGTCGAATGTTTTTTAATAATACCAGGTGCCGAGCCATTTTGATTCCTCCGGCAGTAGATCCGGTACTACCTCCGAGAAACATTATCAGGAATATAAAAACCCAGGCAAATACCGGCCAGTTTAAATAATCAGCTGAAGCAAAACCAGTACATGTAACAATTGAAATGACCTGAAAAAAGGCTTCGCGAAACGCTTCCTCAAAAGGTTTGTTCATCTTGAAAAACAAAACCAAAGTAATGATTAGCCCAACAATAGATACAACGGCAAAATAAAATCTCATCTCTTCGTTCTCTTTAACCTTTCCGAATTCTCTTTTTAAGATGTAATAATGAATCACAAAATTGGTTCCTGCCAGCAACATGAATATCATTATTACATACTGTATGTAAGGCGAATAATCGGTGATACTGGTATTTTTAGGAGAAAATCCTCCAGTGGCGATGGTGCCGAACGCATGACAAACACTGTCAAACAAATTCATTTTTCCCAGCAGTAGAAGAACAACTTCGGCAGCCGTAAGCAGCACGTAAATGGCAAGAATACGTTGACCTACCGATTTTATTTTGGGATGTATCTTTTCCTGCAACGACGACTCCATTGTAAACAACTGGTAGCCGCCAATTTGCAAGGTTGGCATTATAAGTATTACCAATACAATAATACCGATTCCCCCAATCCAGTGGGTTAAACTTCGCCAAAATAAAATGGATTTTGGCAGCGATTCAATATCGGTTAAAATAGAAGATCCGGTTGTTGTAAAACCAGAAACTGATTCGAACAAAGCATCGACAAATACGGGAATACTTCCTGAAATTACATAAGGAAGACTTCCCAATAAAGTCATTAAAAGCCACGAACTTGTTACGGAAAAATAGGCATCTTTTCGGTTTAACTCAGTATCTCCATTTTCCGTTTTCGATATCAGAAACAATATAAAAGCTATTGTAAATGAAATTAAAAAGGATATTAAAAACGGATATATCGGTTCAGCATAAATTAGAGCGATGATGGAGCAAACTAAAATTGACAGTGAAACAATGAATACATTTCTGCTAAGTATTTTCGAAGTTAACCTGAAGTTTATGATCTTGTCCATACTATCCTCTATACATATTTTGATTTAAGAACTCCACTTTATTTTTTAGCCTAAATTCTGAGTTTCTTTAATCATCATCGTCTTTCATAAATTTTACCAATGTTGTTACTGTCACAGATAGTACATAAACAAAGGCAATTATCAGTATGATTATACCCACAGTATTCCAAAAAGAAGACATAGTTTAATCTGTTACTGTTACTAATACAAAGGAACTAGTTATGATATCAAGATTTTATAAAGATAAATTTGATTGATATAAAGATTTTATAAAATATTGATGATTGTGTTTAATGAGTAGGATCTATATTATGATGTTGAGGAGACTGTAACATGAACTCTGTCTAACAATTTCAATTTTGTACCTCTTCAAATCTCTCTCTTTCCAACTTTTCAGCATGCTCCCTAACCAACTGTTCATGGCTTTTAACCTGTTTACGAATTTTTGAGATAGCATCCCGGTCCCGGTTATAAGTAAAAATTGATTCCAGCTGAGACAAAACCTTAGTATCTACTTCGCCTTTGAGTTTAATATATCTATATTTCAAATCATTATCTCTTAGCTTTCCATTGGTATTAAGTTGCCAAACGTTACCGCCCAGTAAAAGCAAAATAGCAAGCGCCATAGAAATAATGGTGATGACAGCCTTACTATTCCTAAAATCGATCCTAATGTGGTGTTCCTTCCTAACAATAACATCTTTTGGTATTTTTAATTGATCAATCCGTTCGTTTATGGGTGAAATTGTAGCCTTCAGTTCCCTTTTAACCGCTGAAAGATTTTTACCGACTTCGCAAATGGTATAAGTCGATGCTGTAACCATATTCTTCAGTAATATTCTTAATTGCTCGTTTGAAAATTGCGTTTGATTAACCTGGTTATGTGCAAAATAGGCAAAAAAACACATTAGAATTTTGCAGCCACTCAGCTTGATACCATAATATTCGTCCGTCAAACCCGATAATTTCGTTGACAGAAAAACTAAATAAACTCGTTCATAAATCAATGATTGTTAATTAGCGTAATCAATAATAAAGAAACACCTAATTCCCATCAATCAGATACTTCTTTAAGATTTTTGTTTTCGGATTTTTCAAAATGTCGTCGGGATGCCCCTGCTCAATAATTTCGCCATAGTACATAAATACAACATGGTCGGCCAGTCGTAATGCCTGGCGCAACACGTGGGTTACCAAAATTATAGTGTAATGTTTCTTTAAATCTTTAAATAGATTTTCGATAATCTTTGTCGAAATGGGATCGAGTGCTGAGGTTGGTTCGTCGGCTAAAATAATGGTGGGTTTTACGGCTAGTCCGCGTGCCAGGCAAAGTCTTTGCTGTTGCCCGATTGAAAGACTGTTCGCAGGACTCTTTAAGCGATCCTGAACCTCGTTCCACAAACCCACTCTTTTCAGGTTGGTTTCCACGCTGTGTGAAATTAGTTTCTTCGAGCGGATACCTTTTAGTTTTAATCCGTAAGCCACATTTTTATAAATTGAGGCTGGTAAAGGAAAAGGCCTTTGCGACAACAGTCCCATTTTCTGGCGCATGTTAGCAAGGTTCTGACCAGCTTTCGTAATATCCTGTCCATCAATAAGAATCTGTCCCGAAACTTTTAGTTCTTTATGCAGATCGGTCAGGCGGTTTAAGCTTTTCAGCAGCGTGGTTTTCCCGCAGCCCGAAGGCCCCAGCAATACTACAATCTTATTTTTTGGAATTTCGAGATTGATATTTTTCAGGATTTCCCCATCTTTTGTTCTAACATTCAAACCTTTTATTTCAACTATCGGGGCTGCTTCTTTTAATTCCGAAACTTTTATTTCATTCTGCGAAACAGCTCGCCTCGCAGTTAGTTGTGATTGATATGACAAAGTCATTGAATTCATTTTATGCTGTTTTTTGAATAGCGTTTTGAAAGGATTCGTGCCGAAACACTGATAATTAAAATGATAATAGTAAGCACAACCGCAGCCGCATAAGCCCGTTGTCGAACCTCTTCGATTGGCGAGCTGAGCTGAAAAAAGATGGACAGCGGTAGAGTGGCAACCGGTTCGTCGAATGTTACAGGAATATTATCGGTGAAACCAGCAGTAAAAAGTACCGAAGCTGCATCGCCAATGCCACGACCGAAAGCAAGTAGCAAAGCCGTTATAAAACCAGCTAACCCCTGTTTTAAAAGCACTTTTAGCGCCGTTTCTGTTTTTGTTGAACCTAACGAAAAAGAGGCCTCCTGAAGTTCTACAGGTATTGTTTTTAACACCTCGTCGAACGCCCTCACTAAAATGGGCGTAATCAGCAAGGCCACCGTAATAATCCCGGCCAAAAGCGAGGCATTCAATCCTAAAAGTAACATGACGGCAAAGCCAAAGGCACCGTAAACAATGGATGGAATTCCCCAAAGGGCATCGAGAAAAAAACGAATGGTGTTTTGTGTCCGCTTTAACCTGATGAGCTGCACATTGATAAACAATGCTGCCGGTAATCCGATAATTACAGCCAGAAATGTGGCACCCACCGAAAGGTAAAAAGAACCCACAATCGCGTTCAGAATACCACCATCGCCACCAAAATAATAACCGCCTTCGGGCATTGAAAGAATAATTTCCCACGATAGCGCCCCAATTCCCTTTTTAAAAACCACAAGCAGCAGATACAGCAAAATTAATACTACGGAATAGGCCGCGATAAAAGAAATAATCTTAAAAATCCATTCTTCAATAATTTTTAAACGATTCATACTTTTTCGCCTTTATGAATGAAATACCTGAAAAACAGGTTGATAATAAGAATCACTACAAACAATAAAAGGGCTGCAAACATCAGCGCCGAATCGTAATCGGGAATCGACATCATTTCACCATAATTGTTGGCAATTAAAGCCGGCAAGGGATAACCGGGTTTTAGCGGCGAAAGAGAAATGTTCAGCGTATTTCCAACCACCATTAAAACGGCAATGGTTTCGCCAAAAGCTTTGGAAATTCCCAAACCAAATGCAGAAATAATTCCGGGAAATCCTTTTCTGAGAATCACATGTTTAACCATTTCCCAGGATGTGGCTCCCAACGAAAGCGATGCTTCTTTCATCCCCACAGGAATGGTATGAAACACTTCAATCAGCATATTCAGCATATAGGGGATGCACATTACAGCCAGGACTGTTCCGCCAGCAAGTAAACTGTAGCCCGAACTGCTTGTACCGAAAAATGGAGCTATACCGTCGGAAACCAAGGGTACAATTACCAGAATTCCCCAAACGCCATAAACAACCGATGGAATTCCGGCAAGAATATCGATAACCGGAAGCATAAAATTCAACAAACGCTGTTTACTGAACTGTGTGAGGTAAATCGCTGCAAATAAACACAGAGGTGCCGATAGCAGAAAAGCCAAAACAGTTACATAAGCCGAACTGAAAATGAAGGGCAGAAAACCGAACTCCCCTTTCATTGGAGACCACCGGCTTGAAAAAAGCAGGTTTGCCAGCGACTGGCTTTTCAGAAGTGGACCGGCTTTCCAGAATAAGCCAATGACAATAAATACCGGGATGGACAGCAAAAGATACAATCCAATCCGCATCCAGATATTTACTAAAATATCAGCTATTTTCCGTTTTTTATTCATTGTGCTTTTCGCATTTTTGTTTTGATTTTTTAGTCATTTAGTTTTGTGGATTGCTCTTTCAGTTTCGTTTCGTTTAAAGGTACATAACCGGCATCAGAAACAAATTGTTGGCCCTGGCTGACCACCCATTTTAGAAAATCGAGCGTGGCTTGCTTGCCCGGTTTGCCTTTTGCAACCAGATAAAGCTCGCGTGCCGGTGGCGAAGGATATTTTCCTGCGGCGATTGCCGACAGCACCTGGCCAAAAGTCTGGTAAAAATCTTCATCTGCATCCAGCTGCCCGTTCTCGTTAACATCAATCGGAATCACTTCAATACCCGGGTTTTTATTTCCGGATTTAACATCATACAGGTAAATGGTATTATTAAAACCGATTCCCTTTTCATCTTTCACCACAGCATCGGCGAGGCCGGGATCGCCAAAAACACCAACGCCTTTCAGGTCTTCCTGCTTGCTACCAAGATAAGCAGCCCAGGTTCCGGCAGCACCACAGGCATCAGAACGCGTAAAGACATTAATTGGCTGATCCATGCTTATCCCGCCTATCTGGTTCCAGTTCGTGTAGTTGTCTTTGATGTAAAGACGCTTGAATTCTTCGCGGGTAATTCCCCGTTTCTTAAGCGTTTCAACCACCGGATTTGCGGCATTGATGGTTGGGATAACAGCATCCTTTGTAACAGCAATCCACCAAACACCTTTATCTATTTCGGTCTGGGAGATTTCGCGCGAAAACATTCCAAGATCTACCGTGCCCGAAAGCGCATCGGCCATTCCTTTCCCGGCTCCTCCGGCTGAAATATTAAACCGAACGTCGGGATGTTCTTTCTGATACTCTTCACTCCACTTTACAACCAGCGGATACAAAGCAAAGGCCCCCGAAAGGCTGATGGTCTGTTCTTTGTTTTTTGTTGAGGTGCAGGCAGTAAACAACACTAGAATAACCAGGATTAAAGTGCTTTCTATTGATTTCATAATTATAACATTTCAAATTTTAAACTTCAATTTTTAAATAATGTGGGAACAAACGTTAACTGTAAATACAGAAACTGAGCGAAACCGGGATCTACCACTTCCTGCAGCGTTTTCAGTGAACGCGTGGGCAGAAAAAATGAATAGCCACATTCAAGCGCTCCCCAGTCTGAAAATTTATGTTTCAAAACCAGATCGTTGTCATAGCCCAGCTTTTTATCCGAAGGAGTAGTTTCATTTACCTGTGCCAAAGTGAAATATTGCCCCATGTTTTTCAGGCTGGTTTTGGCCGTGATTTTCACATCGAAATAAAAATAATAATATACCAAACCACCCTGCTTTGTGTCCTTACTGAAATTACTGAAATAATCCATGCTACCGTAGAAACGGTGCCGCGAGCCATACAATACATCAAAAAGATGATCGTTTTTTTCGTTCGTATTTTTATTTCCCGACAAATAACTTAGGCCAATGCCCGGCGTAATTTTTCCACTTTGATACTTCAAATCAAAGTTGGCCATCCAGGCACTTACTTTTTTTGCTGAATTATTTTTCCCGAACTGATAATAAAGGTTTCCCATCACATTCAGGCGGTCTTTAGTAAAAGTTGTATATAGTCCGATGGTTTGTTTGAAAAAAAGTTTGTTATCGGTTTCTGTTTGAGTGACTCCTGATGCAATATGCGAAACCGATAAATTCCAGGATTCTGAGAAACGGTGTTTGGCCCAAACGAAATTCAGCGTTTTAATTCGGGTTGGATCGTAAAAATTATCAGCGGTATTGTTCCCGGCAGTGTTCCAGGTCGTTCCGGCGTGTATGTCCCAATCGTCCGATTGCCATTTATAAATCAGGGCATCGTAAGCAATTCCGTTCTGGTTCCAGTTTCGGGCCGAAAGAATGCGCTGATTATCGTAAACCAGCTGCTGCCTGCCAACCGAAAGCCAGCCTTTAGCGCCCGTTTTTATCTGCACGTAACCTTCGAATAAATCGAGCGAGGCTTCATCGCCATAAACACCGGTAGAACTGCTTAGTTGTTCGTCGCCCCAAATCCGTACATCCTGCGGCGTTATTTTTAATTTTAAATGTTCGTTTTCGAAGGAAAAAGACAGGCGGGTACGCTGCGAAATTACTGCCGCCGGAGTAGTTCCTTCGGCTGCTAGTTTCCGATATCCGTTGCGCAATTCGAAACGGTTACGGAGTTGGGCATCAACTGTGAATTGTGCGAATCCGCTATTCGACAGCAGACAAACAATAAAAAAAGTGAAAATATATTTCGTCCGGGAAATTGATTGCGATCTTTCCGAACCTATTATCAATTTTAAACACCGCTTGGTTTCAAACATAACTTTTGTATTAAAACTTGCTTACAAAAGTATTTTGGCAAAACCACACGGGGAACAGTTTAAAAACGTAAAAATCAGACTACGTTTTTATACGTAGTTACGAAATTCTCAGATTTGAAGTAAGCCGCTTTTTATGGCGTAAATAACCAGGCTGGCCGTATTCTTCGATTGTGTTTTCAGCAACAGATTCTCGCGATGTTTATCTACGGTGCGTTTGCTTAGCACTAGTTTTTCGGCAATTTCCTGGTTTGTAAGCCCATTGCATATCAGCAATAAAACTTCTGTTTCGCGTTCGGTTAAGTCGCTGTCGATGGTATTAAAATCGCATTTGTCGGGGTACTTCAAAATATCGTTTAATATTTCAATCGAAATATAACTGTTCTCGTTTCTTACCGCGGCAATTGCCTTTTCAACCTCCTCGAAATTTGAATTTTTTAGCAAAAAACCACAAGCTCCGGCATCAATCATACTCAGGTAATAATTTTTTTCGGAGTACATCGATAAGGCCAGGACTTTTATAGACGGCTGAAGTTCCCTAGCTCGTTTTGCGGCTTCAATCCCGTTCATCACGGGCATTTCAATATCAACCAGGGCTATTTCTACCGGATGATTTTTCAGACCTGATATAAACTCTTCGCCATTGTTGGCTTCAAAAACGTCGCCCACAAAACTCAGGTTCGTAAGCAGCAGTTTCAGCCCCTGCCGAAAAAGTGCGTGGTCGTCTACAATATAAATGTCAATTTTATCCATTGTTGCTTGTGCTTACCGGGAAATAAAATTCGATTAAAAAACCATTATCGGGCGCAGTAACAATTGTATAATGGCCGTTTAACGATTTTGTGCGCGAAAAAATATTATTCATTCCCATCCCTTTGTTTTTACTGCTTTCTTTTCCATGTTCGTACTCAAATCCAATGCCATCGTCCATGTAGCGAAGGTGATAAAACGCGTCGTTTCGCTTAATTTCGAGATAAACTTTTTGCGGATTCGCGTGCGTAAAACTATTGTTCATTAATTCCGAAACAATACGGTACAGGTTGATACTCATGGCGTCTGGCAGCAATTTTTCATCAATTTGAAAATCGAATTCCCAGCCAATTTGTTTTTGCGAAAAAAGCTGTGATGCAAGCGATTCGAGTGCCTGTTGCAGTCCGTAATTTTTCAAAAGGTGCGGACTCAGGTTATTGGCGATTTCCTTTAGCGTAAGAATTGAATTACTTGCCGCAGCATGAGCAGATTCAATAATCTTTTGGTTTACTGAAGAAAGGTTTTCGGTTTTTATCGCGCTCAGTGTCATTTTTATCGAGGAAAGTACCGGCCCCATTCCGTCGTGCAGTTCGCGGGCAAAAGTTTGCCGGGCTTTTTCTTCGGTGTTGATCATGGCCGACAACACTTTTTGCTCATTCTCTTCCCTCAGCTTTTCAATTTCCTTTTGCAGGTTGAAAATTTTCTTGATAAAAATTACCCCCACAAAAATGAGAACCGAAATAGAAACACCGATCCAGGCGTTGGTCTCATTGTTCGGTAACAGTTGCGAATTCCAAAACAAATTGGAAAAATCTAAAAGTCGCCGCAAAGCCATTAAAATGAATGCGCCTGAAATTAATATCCACGAAATGTTAAAACGCGTGCGACGAATTAAACTTATGGCGAGTATTGTTGCAATAAGCTGAAACAACATGGAGAGCAACAAAGCAAATTTTAATGTTGTCATCTTTCAATTTGTTTATTCAGAAACAAAACTACAGTTTAGTTCTACTTCTTGTTCCTTTTTTGCAAAAAAAGGAATTCTGGACTACAGACTAAAGATTGGACGCAGTGCTGTTTTGCAATTTATTCAAATATGTTTAAAAAGTTTATTTTAGGCTATTTCCAGAGCTCCCTCTTATTTCAATCTTATTCTGAGCCAAATCTTTCTCTCTCCATTTCCTCAGCATGCTCCCTAACCATCTGTTCATAGCTTTTAACCTGTTTACGAATTTTTGAGATAACATCCCGGTCCCGGTTATAAGTAAAAATTGATTCCAGCTGAGACAAAACCTTAGTATCTACTTCGCCTTTGAGTTTAATATATCTATATTTCAAATCATTATCTCTTAGCTTTCCATTGGTATTAAGTTGCCAAACGTTACCGCCCAGTAAAAGCAAAATAGCAAGCGCCATAGAAATAATGGTGATGACAGCCTTACTATTCCTAAAATCGATCCTAATGTGGTGTTCCTTCCTAACAATAACATCTTTTGGTATTTTTAATTGGTCAATCCGTTCGTTTATGGGAGAAATTGTGGCCTTTAGCTCCCTTTTTACCGCTGAAAGATTTTTACCGACTTCGCGAATGGTATAAGTCGATGCTGTAACCATATTCTTTTGTAATATTCTTAATTGCTCGGTTGAAAATTGCGTTTGTTTAACTTGGTTACGGAATTCATGAAGTAAGACTGCAATTTCTTCTGTATCCAGTTTCGTTTGTTCCCCTGAGACTGTTCCGTTACCTAACTTATCAATTTTTTGTTTTAATTCTTCGAACAGCGTAAAAACTGTGGAAGCATCTATTTTTCCAACACCCATAATTCAACGATTTAAAATTACAATCCTCGCCCCTCTTCTCTCCCTCTTTGCCGCTTGACTTTATATATTTTTTCTTTGCTGCGCATTTTATCCCTGTCTGCTGATCGATCCATCAACTGGGATAGTTCCCGCATATATGAAATCGTGGCTCCTGCCACATCAGAAAGATCTTGAGTTTGACCGGGCTTGTGTTGATGGTCTAGACTTATCTGCTCTGCCAGTAGATTTTGCTGCAGCTGATAATTAATTTTGGAATAACTAAAGGCCCTGTCGATTTTTGATCCATTAAATTCATACCCATTTTTGCCAAACCTCACTCCCTGGATTTTTTCTGTGTTACCGTTCTTTCTGAACTCAGTTGAGATTCCTGAATTCTGAAGTTGGACTCTTAACTCCAGCCAGTTCTTACTTTTTGGGATGGCTGATTTTAACGAATAATATATCTCATACCTGCTTTTATCAGGTTCTCGGAGCCTGTGAACTTTTACATTCTCTTTTCCCTTGGCAATATAAAAACCATATTTTTTGGTTATTTCCATACATATTTTAGTACTCCGCAGTTTTTCTTTTTGGTCCGATATCCGGTTACCGTTGTTATCGATTCGGTTTATCACCAGGTGTATATGTGGATGATCGGTATCAAAATGACGAACAACAATATATTGCGTATTGCCATAGCCCATTTTATCCAGATATTCTTGTGCGATCCTGATCATCGACTGATCGGTTAGACGGTGTTTGTCCTGTACTGAAAAGTCAAGAGATATATGTGCCACTGGTTTCGTGATTTTAGGTTTCAATTTGCTTTGTGTGTTAAAATCCTGAATAGTTGTACGTCTGTCTTTTAACCGTACACCTTCTCCATGTAATAAACGGGCATCCTTTTTATCCAGGATATAATTTACTACTCCCTGAAAACCACCTCCCTGAGTTATTTTAGCAATCATCCTCAATCTTTTTAATCACCCCATCCAGACGCTGATTTATAGCAAGACACCGCATGTGTACTTCGGAGTAACCAGCAGCATTTGCTGTTCGTGCAATCTGATTAATATTGTTAGCCATACCACAGAGCTGTCGAATGTGTCCCATCAGTTCTGGACTAAGCCGCTGTTTTATTTCACTTGAACGAATGCACCGGCGAATAAATTCGCTGCGATTCATTCCTGCAACACCTGCTTTACCTCTTAATGAATAATATTCTTCCGTATCCATCTTAATGGTAATTTTATAGCTCTTTTTTACGGAAGGAGGTTTGGTGGGTCTGCCGTTCGTATTTCTGTTTTTTATCATTCGCATCTTACTTTCCTGTTTAATTGTTTATGAGACCGGCGGGATGTTTTTGCCTCGCAGAGCAAGGTTTCGGTCTGACCGAAACACAAACTTGCTCCGTTGAAAAAAGTCAGTACCCTATAGCTCCATCCCTCTGTCCTTATGTATCCGCATCCTGGAACAGAGATACTCATTCAGGTCCTTGTAAATGGAATATCGTTTGGACATATCGCGAGCTTGCGGACAGGATGATTTAATTTTCTGAAAGGCATTTCGTCCACTTACATCATTATCCAAATAAGTAAAGATATTGGTGTGCATTTTTAGAAAAGGAAGTGCCTTTTGGACGTTGGCCACCGAATTTAAAACAACCACATCGTATGGTGTCTTTTCGGTTTTTTGTAAAGTCAAGTAGGAAAGAAAATCCCAAAATCCTTCAAAAGCCAGACAGACATAACTGGCATTATTTACCGTAGAAATTTCTTTGGGAGGAACACAACCTTTAAATCCCGAAGGGCTACTCAGTTCATAACCTCCACTGTCATTACCAAATCCAATTGAGTAGTACATCCGATCACGGTTCTGGTAGTGAACTTCGCGGCAATACAGATTTGCCAGCGACAAATCAATCCTTCTGGTATTTACCCAGTCAACCAGTTTTGGATGAGAGATGCTCCGGACATCACGAACGGTAATTGCCAATTCATTGCCTTTCGTATTGTTCAATTCATTTTCCCGGTGAAAAGAAGAATAATTCCGTTTGGGCACGGTAGTAAGCTTTTCCAAGTGAGTGACAGCTTCAGAAAAAGAACAGCGATCCATTTTCATTACGAGGTCTATAATTGAACCGCCTTCGTTTATTCCAAAATCATACCAGATATTTTTCTGATAATCCACTTTTAAACTTGCATTTTGGTCTTCACGAAATGGGCATAAATACATACCGTAGCTATTAAAATTTTTCTTGGGCCGGATCCCATTCATATTGAGATAATCCCTGATACTTAGTCGTTTTATTTCTGACAGTGCCATAAGTTTTGATTTTTTGTTGTTTTGTTGCAAAACATGGTTAACTAGAAGTGATTCAATTGCTTACAGAAGCAACAAGTCTGCAACAAGCAGTTTGAATGTGGTTATTTGTTTACAACAAACCAGATTTTGTTGTGCCGTTGTTGTAATGTTGTTGTTATATTTTACCTACTAGATTTCAATGGTTTACATAGAAGCCCACAACATTACAACAGGATTTTATTGATTTGAGACATTGTGATCTCCATATATCGACCTTTTCTTTTCACCGGGGCTATTTCTCCGTTTGGGTCGATATAATAAAAACTGTATTCACTATTATTATGTGAGCTTAGCCCCCAGTTGTCTTTGAGAATATTACGAACCAAACCAATGTCTGCACGTAAACCGGCTTCACGTATTACCTCTGTGAGGTCTTTGGGACAGAACCACATTTTATCCAGTGCTAAACCATCCATAACATCGTAACAATAAGTAGCCAGTTCAATCTCTACTTTATTGACATTGTATCTTTTTACCTTTCTTAAAGCCGGAGTTTCTATCGCTGCGGGGCTAAACCACATCCGTGACTGATCTTTTGTAGAAAGTTCCCGGTGAAGAAGAAAGTGCAGGAAGTACGGAATTTCCTTAGCCATTTTCTCCTTCAGGTAAACATCGTCCTTTTCTATTGTATGCACCTTTCGGATCCAAAAACGGATTTCTTCCCTGGAGATAATGATGGGATTGTGTTCTTTATTGGAGCAGAGCACAAATTTGGCAAAGAATTCAATCTCTTTCCGGTCTTTGCCTTTTGCTTCCATCTTATAATCAATGGCAGTTGCGAGATTTTTTATTTTCTCGGTATCTTCGATTTTATTGATAAGCAACTCATCAACCAGTATCAAAAGTCGGTTTGCCCAATCTGCATTAAACTGACTGCGAAAATCTTCGTTATTGTTGAATGTCGAGTTTTTACCAAAGATCATTTTCAAAAAGCGAAGAAAGGTTGTCTTTCCTGTATTACTCTCCTTGGAAACCAGCAACAAAATAGGCAGTATTTGTGTGGGCTTTGTGTAAAGGAGCTGGATGTAGTCCAGTCCAAGCTCAATTTGCTCTCTGAAAATATGATTAAGAAACATTCGGATGTATGGAAACTCACCTGGCGCAGGCTTATAATTTAGTGGTTCGTACTGATTTAAAAATGTACCGTGTACTTGTTTATAATGAATATGGTCAGGAATGATGCAAAAGCCATCGTATTTATCGATTTCCGGAAGGTTGTTTTTCCCGAAATCCTGCCGAAGCGTTTCATAACTCCAGGGGATTTTCTCCTCTACAAAATCGCCACTGATAAGCGGTCTTTGAACGATCTTATATAAGGTAGTTCCAACGCGGACGTATTGGCGATTATTTTGGTTTTCTTGTGTTTTGTCATTCATAGTGCTTACATTTTTCGTCTGGCACTTCGGGCAAGTGTTAAATCTATTTTGGAAGAATCGTGTCGGGATTTTGTCTGATTTTCTGCCCACAGAAGTATCTCCTTCCGCGAAAAGACCAGCTTATTACCATACGTTTTGCATGGTATTTTACCAGTAGAAGTCAACTTATAGATTTTTGCTTTTGACGTGGGATAGCCATGTTCCTTTAACAATTTCAAAGTATCGTCTAAAGTCATGGTATCAATTTTTGGTTGGGGAGCCTGTTTCGGCAGCGCCTGTGATACGGCCTCACTTACGATTGCCCGTAGTTCATCGGGCGTTGTTACAATAATGTCTGACATAGTATTCCGTTTTATGGTTACACCTAAATTTTAATTAACTCAGGAGCAAAATAAAAACGAATACAACTGGCAGTCAAACAGATAAATAGCCTTACGCAAAGAGACAAAAAGAAGTAAATAGTGATTAAATATTGAAATAAATCCTCAAGTTGAGTTAAGCAAAATTCGAATGGGAGTAAAACGATATAAAGTATATCAATGTAAAACTGAAAAGTTTTTTTTACATTTTCTTCTTTTGATTTTGAAGTTGTTTCAGAATCAAGTCAGGCGGGAAGATCTCTGTATTGTCCATTACTTCTGATTTTACAGAGCTTATAAATCCGTCCTTAATCCATTTATCAAGGGTTGGCCTCGAAATTTTTAGCATTTTGGCAATATCTTTTTTCAGAACAATCGCCTCACCGTTTACTATTCGAATGAATTCTTTGTTCACAACCATATACCTTTCCAGGTTTTCAATAGCTTTATCAATATTCTGAATACGAGGATTGATTTTCTTTCTCACCGATATTTCGAGGGTATTCATATCGTAATCAGCCAGTTCTGGTTTTTGCTGCAGTTCTGCTACGATTGCATCATAAACTTCCATTTCTCTGGCTGGTATTTTGTATTGTTTGCGACGGGGCATATTACTTTTTTTTTGTCTAAGAATATCTAATTTATTTTTAAAGAACAGGAATTAGACATTTTATCCTACTGATATACAACAACATAAAACACATCACACTTTATTAAATGTCTAGAAAATATCTATACTATCCTTTGTTAGACATTTTCCACAACTTACCATGTGGTTCAATAATTCCCGTGTTTTTAAGTATCTGCAAATTGTTTTTTATTTTATTCTTCTTTTGTGCTATATCCAGAATATCAGGAAGCTTATCCAAAAGAATTTCCTCAAAATCAGATCTTCTACCTTCACCAAACTTTTCCAAATAATCAATAATTATCTTTTTACAGTACTCATCATCAATACCCTTTTGTTTGATATAATCATTTTGTTGCCCTGTTTTTTCGGCAACCACGGAAGAAATGTGAAAATTAGGTTTACGTCCTTCAATTAAAAAATTTGTCCGAAGAGTCTTTATCTCTTCATCAGTTAACGATTTCCCTTTCTGCACCTTGTCTAGCAAAATTATATCATCAAGGCTTAAGTCTGGCATCAACGCAAGTTTCTGCGCATATTTTTCATCAAGTACTTTCCCTGTAATTGTCACCGTAACCTTATTGTTCTCAAGATTATATTCAGGCAACGGAAAAAATTTATTCTTCTGAATGACAAACATTTTCTTAATACCGCTTCCAATGGTGTCAATCAGATTCAGATTTACCATTGCATTTGCCAAAAACGGGTTCCGGTATTGTTCTTCAGGAGCATCTGCAGTAATAACCGATTCAACCGATTCGGGAATAAAGTGTCCTAAGTTGCTAAATGTAAGAAAACCATCTTCCCTTTCAACAACATTAATCTTTCCTCCTAAAGTATAATCCTGGTGAGCAATACAGTTGTTTAATGCTTCACGAATAATATATGGTTCAAACTGATCGACCTCATCAGGGAACAATGTGCCGGATTTCAGATAACGGTATTTCAGGTTTCTGATTTTTGCATATACATTCTCAACTTCAAGTAATAACGGACAAAAAAAGTGTTCATAATCCTTTTCAATTTTGTCACGGTCGCGCAATATCCAGGTGATTTTTGATGATGCCGGATTTATAAAAGTATCCGATTCCGGATTGCCAAGCAGCATAATAGCTGCACGCGTTAGTTGGCCGTTGATGGTAATTTTGGCCTTATTCAAAAACGTAATGTCATCCCATGTTAGAATCTCATCCTTCAACTTAGGATGTTTCTCAGCAAATTGTTCTCTTGCCTTTTTTATGGCTTCTACTGATAAGTCTTTTATTGTCGCATCAGGTACAATTTCGGCACTCCAATCAAGATTCGTTTGTTGATTTCGAATACGTTCAATCTTGTTAATGTTTAATCCCGTTAAACTTTCTCCGTCGCGGGCATAAAACATATTCTTCCATGCAACGGGCATTCCTTTTGGAGCAGCCGGAATCTGAAACATCAGGACATTGTTTTGTGCAACCGCAACCCGATGAACAGCAATAAAACTGAGAGTAGGAGAAGTATTTGTTGCAATTTCCTTTTTATATTCGTTCAGTTGTTTATCCGATATTTGTGTTCCAACAATATTTTTATCATTATTTACTCCAAATAACAACCATGCCTCCGGCTTCCCAGTCAGGTTCGCTTCGTTGCTTAATGCTGAAAAGTATTTGCCAAGCTTGTCCTTATCAAACTGATTTTTGGCTTCCTTAAACTCCAAAACCTCTGTTTCGACAGGACTTTGCAACAATTTATATAATAATTCTTCCATTAATTATTCTGCTTATTCTCCAAAGTTAGTTAATAAACTCGCATTCTTTACCCGTTCTTCCTTTTCAAAGGAAGCCAGGTAGTTTTCTGTAGTCTTCAGATCCTTATGGCCCAAACTTTCTGAGATATAAGCAATGTTCGCACCCGATCTTTTAAGGACTGTGGCATAAGAGTGGCGGGCCGTATAGGTACTAAGCCCAGCAATATTCATTGCTTTACCTATCTTTCTTAGCCGCCTATTACAATTACTGATTACATCCCGGGTTCTTTTCTTTATTTCTAAAGGAGTTTCACCTCCTTTTAAAAAGCCAAATATGTAATTATCAGGATTTTTATCTTTCGTTCCCCACCTATCCATTATTGCTTGCATCTCGGGTGTAATTACCGCACAAATATCCTTTTTAATCCTTGATGTTTTAATTGTTTTTGATCGTATAAAATATAGTTCGTCGTTTTTAATATTGGAATATTTTAATGTAATCAGATCAGCAAAATTGATTCCGTTACAGAGATAGGAAAAGAACCATAGATCACGGTAGTGCTCAGTTGCTTCACTACCATCGGTATAAGTAATTAGATTCTTAATCTGCTCCAGATTTAAGGCCAATTTACGTCCTTCACCTGTTGGTATTTTATATTTACCCCGGCCAAAAGGATATTGGCTCTCCTTTATTAATCCTATTTCTTTTGCACTATTCAAAACTGTTCGGATTGCGCGACCTCGCATTCCAATTGTTGTATAGGATTTTCCTTCTTTTAATTGAAATTTTTCATATTTCTGTAACCACTCTGGAGTAATAAAATCCAAGGGGATATTTTCTCCAGCAAAACTTTCAATACTTTTCAAGGCATAGCTATAGTACTCATGGGTATTTATCTGATCGTTTTGAAGTAATGAATCTAACTTTGTTTTAAAACAAACGTTCAAGGTATCACCAACACCGTTTCCTAAATAATTATTTAAAACAATAAAAGAAAACTTATCGTCACGTTCCAACTTCACAACTGCTGACTTAACTTTATCAAAAGAATGTTGAACATCAGTTTTTAACGAGATCTGTTTTTTGCTTTTGGTTATCGGTAACTTTTCCCAATCGGCTTTACTTAAACTTTTGCCAGTTGAATAATAAACTCTTCTTCTTTTAAAAGTTACTCGTATCTTTATAGGGTAAGTTTGTTCTTTTAATTCCCTTCTTTGATCCAAGATTGATGCGATGGTAATTCCATTGTTTGAATAGCTAAACATCGGAGTAAATTTTCAGTGTACAAATCAAATAATTTGCACACAATTTGCACACAAATCTAACGATTATATCCAAAAGCAGCAAAATAAAAACCACCAAACAAGACACATAACCACCTATAATGCAATCTGTTATCAAACATTTACAAATTCATGAAAATTAAAGAAAATCCAAGATTTCTAATTCATAATCATGAGGTCGGCGGTTCAAGCCCGCCTCTCGCTACTGAAAAAACAACAGATAGCCTGTATTCATAACGGATACAGGCTTTTTTGATTTTGATTTGGGACACATATAGGACATTTTGATGAATTTGAGCATTTATAAAACAGCATAAAAAAAAACCGGATTTTAGTCCGGCTTTTAAATATTTCTTTGGTATTTATTTTCTTTCCAGTTTTGAAAGAACCTCCAATTTGTCCCAGTATTCTTTCCAATAAGAATTTGATTTGCTAGATTGATTCATGGGATTTGTACCATCGTTATACAGCCACACTTCATAAATCTCGCCCTTATCATCTCTTCTTACAGACTCTCCATCTCTGGCTGCAATACTAAGAAGTACCTTTTCCGTCAAACCTTTATATCGCGTATAAATCGGCGATCCTTCAATTTCTTTTTCTGGAAAGAAATCTGTTTTGTGATCCTTACTATTAAATCCTAATGGCATATATTCACGATTGAAAGCCATCCATTCCCCATTGTTGTTTCTTGCCAAACCATATGGCAGGTTAATTCTAAAAAAATCTGAAAGCATAATTTTGTTGTTATCATTAATTATAATTGGTTTTTATATACTCTTTGTACTTGACAATTTTACACCTAGTGTTTTTTATTATCATTTGATTCTCTTTTATAAAAGATTCTATCTTATCATCCTCCGTCAATCCCTCATATGCCTGAAGATCATCCACTGAAATCTCTGCAATCTTCTTAAGCACAACTAAAGGCCTCATACCTGCAGTTTGATCATCCATAAAAATACCGATCATTTCTCTCATAATTATTGGTTTTAAAATCTTGTTGTAAATATTCAAGTACATTAATAAAGAACGTTCGTCCTAATCATTAGTTGCAATGAGCCAACCAAACGTCCAGCCCATTGTGATGGTCCCCCACTATATGGCTGTTGTGTGCAATACTACTCCACATCTTGTATGTATGTAGGTAAATTATCAATTTCGGCAATTACTTTTTGCCAATATTCTGAATTATCAGTAGTTAATTTAATTGATTTTTTTGCACATATTTTTGCATCATCAGTCACGTTCCAATAAACATCATTTGTATCTAAATACTCCTCAAGTTCTTTTACTATTTCAATTGCCTTTTCTTTTGGTGTCATACCGTACTGCACACAACAAAGTATATAAAACAGGGCTTGTTATGTGGCTTATTTGAACCCTTGCAGCTTTTAATTAAGTTAGTGTCGGTTCGATAGGTTCTGCTTCCTATTCGCCCCGATTTCATATACACGCCGGATTGACCAATTATTTTATTATATATTTCTCGTTACCGGCACTATTTAAACCGTTCGCGTATTTTATTCAATAAAATTTTCTGTTCTGCGGTAGGCTCTTGTTTTCCAAGAATAGCACTTTTATCTCTTACATCCTCCATGTACGTAACCATTAGCCCCATTTCATAGGTAACGGTTATAATTGCTACAACGTCGGGATTAACACTAAAAATAAACATCTCATCATCCCCTCCCAGATATTCATACCGTTCTTGCAAATACAAAATAAGCTTATCAACAATATCGTCATTCTCTTCCAGCAAAACAGATGCTCCCTGAAGTTTTCCTGAATCGAACACATATAAAATCCCTTCAACATCCGAGTTATCACCCTCATAAAGCAAACCGTCCTCAACTTCAGCTACAAGTTCCCTGGTTTCAAAAGATTTTACATCTGACATCGAACAGCCCAAATCGACACATGGAATTGCATACAAATTACTGTATGGTTCAATTATAATATCGCAATAATCTTGGAATTCGCCTCCTTCTGTTTGCGCCATGATACGGGTCTCTCCAACGCGAACCCCCTCGGCTACTCCTGCTGAAGAAACATCAACAACGTTATTATCCTCGCTAAACCATGTTACCGGAGGCGTTTCATCGGCATCAAGCGGATTATAAATAATACCGAGTTGTTCATCTTCATCATAATGCATTGTGATTTGATCGCGATCGATCTCAATTGATTGCAGGCTGTTATCTTCATCAGAGCACGAAAATAGAATAACAGCGATGGTTAGGTAAATTAACTTTTTCATTAGTGTAGTATTAAAGGTTGTTTTTGGTTGTTTTTTCAAATGTAACAAATGTTTATTCCAAAAACAACCGAACTAGATATCATATAGCTCATTATTAGAACAATGGAACTACCACAGTAGAATTTCGTACTTTGATGACTGCGCAATTTTCCCACTCATTCTGGATAGTTTTATAAACTTTGTTAAGAAATACTTTGAATTAGTTACGATCATGTCCCTAAACCAAATACAAAGCCCCGTCTTCGATTTCACCAATGTATTCACCTGCAGGTACCACGGAATCAAATTCCGGATAGTAAGCCTTGAGTGATTTCCCTTCATCACGGATTCGCGTAAGGATCCTGGTAACCTCTTCTTCCGAACCGGCCGCAATGATCAACAACGGGACCAGCTCATAAAGCTCACCCTCTCCCCTGGTTATTAAGAAGTGTTCCAAGAGATCCTCCAAGCTCATATTTTTCAATTCTGAGATCATAACTTCAAAGATATCAATAAAGTACCAAATAAAGGGTTCAGTGTCCTTCCATGGGTAAAGGTTTTAGTCCTGAGGGGATATGAACCTTGCCCCCTCGCCTGTTAAAAGCCAGTTAAGGTTGACCCGGAGCCGCTGGTAGAGCTTAATCATTGTGGCTTGCTTAAGATTTATGGCCCCGGATTCAACCTTATTAATGTACTGAATAGACTCATCCAACCGGCGACCAAGTTCCGCCTGGGTGATGTTCAACTCTCTTCTGATCTCTGTAACTCGCTTACTTGTTTCCATGACTTAATATTTTAAATGTTTCAAGTCAAAGGTACTGGGATAAGGATCTTGATTCAATACCACAAATGAGGGAAATAGAGCATACTTCAGTATCGGATTTGCGATACTGCTTTTCAAACCCCCTGAACACACTTTTCAAAAAGCGCCTTAAAATCAACGAGATACTATGCCATCAAATGTTGTCCTTTCATATTCCAAAGGGAATTCCCTTTTTCGCAGGGCGAGGCAGGGCTCTGTCGATTGCAAATTTTTAAAGCGTAAATTATGTCTGAAAAAAAGCAGTCGACACAGAAGAGTGAAAAACGTCAAGGAACTTCAACAATCAAATTTTGGTTATGGTCACTTGAAAATGTAGAGTTAAATCTGAAAACCATTATGCTATCCTGGCTCCATATTTTTGGAATAGGTATAATTGCTTTACTGCTGATTTATATTTTGGTAAAGATGGGCCTATTCGAATATGTAATCAGGATTATTGAAGCAACCAAGGCATAAAAAAACCTCCCGAAGGAGGCTCTATCAAATATCTGCGTGTTATTTCACTTCTAATTCTGCAAAGGATTCAGCAAGCAGCTTTGCATAGTAAATCTCCGTAGACGTGGGTAACAAACCTTGAACGACGGCATTATTGTTAATTGCTTCAGCGGTTACTTGGGCCAAACCGTAAACAACACTGTTAAGTGCCTTGGAAACACGGCTAGGCTCTTCCTGTGTTAATAGGTCCTCAAGCTTCGCCAGTGAAAATTTCTGTCCACCGAATTTAATTGTATCACCTTCAATAGTAACCATACTTTTATTACCACTAACGTTTTCAAAAACATACTTAATTTTTTGATTTTCCATGATTCTCAGTTTTAAGCGTTTAATAATTATTCCTTCACTTTTGGATGCTGATCAATCCACTCCGTAGAACTCAAAAACTTCTCAAGTTCGTGTATTAACCAAATATCATGCGTACTAGGTGCAATATCGCATTCTTTGACACCTTCAAGTCCTGTGTTAATGAATGCAGCCATTAACTGTGAGGTTCTAAAAACAGACTCTTTTAATGCGATTCCTGTCTCCTTTAATTCTTGTATTTCGCAGAGCTTAATCAATTCCCGTAAATCGATTTTCGATGTGCAAACATACATGTAAGGTCCATCCAATGTAATTTCATGATTGGCATGACCTGAGGGAATTGTGATGGTCGTAATTTGATTTTCCATATCTCTATTCTTTTTAAGGTTTAATAATTCGAAACAAAGTGATTTGACCGGCTGGCCATAGATTCAATAAAGCTGCTCTCTTCTGAACTGAGTTCCTTACCGCTATTCGACTTTTCAGCCAATTGCGTTATATGAGCGTGCTCTCCGGCAGAGAGAACCTCACTACTTATCGATACATTTAGTGATTGAAAGATGATTTTCATAGTGCATATTGTTTTAAGGTTTCAGTTCTAACCTGGTAGTAAGTATCAAATACCTCAGCTTTGGTAATTCCGGGCTGAGCTTTTAAATGGTCCAAAAACATTTCCAGATAACCGCCAATTCCGATTGATTTAATCAGGTTGGTTTTCGATGTTGTTATTTGTCTTAAATCCATTTCATTTAGCATTACTATAATTTTTACTCAACAAATGTAAGTATTATTATAATTCAATGCAAGCAATACTATAATTTTTTGATTATTTATTTAGTTTTACTATAATTTTATATAACTTTGTTTGAATTCAAGAATGAAACATCATGTTAAAACTGAAGGAGATTTTAAAAGAGAAAGGGAAAACCGGCAAAGAATTGGCGGAATTGGTAGATGTTACTCCCGCCACTATCTCAAATATCATTAATGGAAATCATTTTCCAAAGCCGGAACTATTGAAACAAATCGCTCAGGTTCTTGATGTAGATATCCGGGAATTATTCATCCCAACGAAAGAAGAAAAACAAAACTTTGACTTTAAGTGCCCCAACTGCGGGACCGAATTAATTGTGAATAAAAAAAAATAGTCACGCCTGGACTAAAACCCTTTGCCCCTTAAGGACTCTGAACCCTTTAATTAGGACTCTTCCGACTTCAAAACACATTACAACCTTTAAAAACTATTGAAAATGAATGATTTGCTCAAGGTGTTTGAGAATAAGGTTCTTGTTAAAGAGGCCGACCTTTCAGCTTTGATAGCTGAAGTAAAGAGTTTACGCGAAGAGGTGTCAAAATTAAAAGAGCCTGATACTTCCGGCTCCGATATCCTGACGACTAAGGATGTTATGAAAGACCTTGACCGGAGTAGAAAAACAATCGACCGATTAATGAAAGATCCTATTAATCCATTACCAATGGTCCATTTATCTCCCCGAAAGCTGGGAATTACCCGAGACAAATACGAAGCCTGGAAGAGATCAATAGGTTTATAAATTCCATTAAGGACCATATCATTAATGACCGGCACGAATATTTCAGTATAGAAAGCAGCTGTAACAAGTGTAAACATTTCGACCGATTATCTTCCTGCTGTAGTGCATTTCCCGATTGTATTCCGATAGATATCCTCTCAGGTCAACTTACACCTTGAATCGATCGAATGTCAGGAAAACGGATTTATTTTTACGGCAATGTGAAATAGCAGATTGTAGATTCTAATCTTATTGAGAGATTGAAATCGAATCAATTGTCCAATCCTCAAATTTCTTAAACGGCACTAATCTTCTTTCCAAATCCGAAATGCTTGACTCAAGATTTTCTAATTCCGTATCTGCACTTTTGCACCAACGCCTGTAAACTACAACCGCAATGATAAAATAGACCACATAATGAAATCCCTCCAGGCATATTAAATAAATTATTGTGAATGATTTATTTGTATGTACTACAGGAGCCTTATCATGCCAATGCAACAAATAAATAACATATACATGCGTAATTAGTAGCAAGACAGCAACCATCAACAAACTTCTTCCATAACCTAAATTCCGAACCCATTTCAATTTTCGGAAACAAACATCAAAAACAATAAAAATAGCTATGAAAAATAACCAAACGTAAACCCCTAGTCTAATTCCATCGAAAACACTATCCAGAATTTCAGACTCACGTAAAAATCCCCCTGCCACTATAAGAATAAGAGCTAATGCTCCCGAGAGGTAACAAAGCGATTTAAAGTTTTTGGTTAAAAATAATGAAGTATTAAATTGCTCATAGTTCTCCTCAAACTTTTTCTCCTTCTTTTTACACTCCGTAAAGTCTTTATGGTAATTATTGTAATCCCTCTGATGTTCTGCACTACCACCGGGCTTACTGAGAGTCTCAAATTCTTTCTTTATTACAGAAAGCCTTTTTACTAATCCACGAAACCTATTATTTGGATCGTCAAAAGAGACCCTACTAAAATAGTTACTTACATGGTTTGCAAATGATTTATTAGCAAATGCATAAGCAAAACTTAAGGTCAAAATAAAACTCCAGTAAGTATTGAAGTGATAAATTTCAATATTCATCAGGGAAATTAACTTGAAAAAACCTTATCAAATAGTGTCTCGAGCTTTTTCGAATCATCAACTTGATTGAATGACCCCCTAGCTTTGTGACCATTAACATCATTCTCAACTCGAAACATTTGGCCATCTGCGGTAGCAAAATGAACCGGATATGTTTCACCAGATTTATCCTTATAATTAAAAACCTGGCCAACATTAGGTTTTATTTTAACATTGTCGGGATAGTATCCAAGCAAAGTGCTTAGCTTACCTTGGGGATCGATAACATCCTCCACCATAACACTTAACTTGCCCCCTCTATCTAAAAATCCACGTAACTCTTTTAAATAGTCCTTATTCGCCGTAACCTTCTGGTTCATAGCTTTAGAATAAATACGAACATGGTATTTAGCTTTACGAAATATATTCGCAAAGACAATGCTTGCATATTGGGCACCTGCGTTATGAAAAATATCGGCGCTGTTGTTATCTGCCAACTCTCTTATATACTCGGCATATAACATTAACTCGATTGAGGCTTTGCACATAAATGTTTAGTTTTTCATCTGATTCACTACTACAAATAGATCATTTGTAGACTCCTACCGCATTTTGGCTGCAATATATAAAAAATATATTTATTATTCGCAAGTTGCACATCCAAACATCTAAGTATCTAATAGTCAACACTCTTTATTTTGAATGTTTTAACATTTAGGCTGACATAATGAATCGCGAAAAAAAGGCCAGCCAACCGGCCAGCCCTTCGCATGAGTAAATATAAGGAAACAAAAAGCTAAACGCTCAAACCCTGTTTAATATTTGTATTAAGATCGTCAATACCCTGCTTAATATCTGCTAGGTTGTGATTATATGAGGTATTGTCGCGTATTTCCTGTAGCATTTCCAACTGCTCTTCTGCAATACCGAGCTGATCCATCATGGTTTCGTTCATGCCTACCTGGCTTTCTCTCATTGCCGAAAATTGACCAACTAGCAAGGATCCTGTTTCTTCTGTAATGCTTCGCTGAATGCCTTGAAGCGCCTCCGTATTATCTCCACTTCCGCCAAATAAGTCAATCCCGGTAGCTTCTTCCATAAGGTCGGTACCTTGCTGCATCGATGCTATTATCTGGTTCCAACCTTGAATCCAATCACCGGTATCATTTGTAAATCCGTTTTGAAGTTTTTCCCGCTCTACCGGATCAATCGCGCCGTCATCCATAAATTCGGCGAAATACTTGCTCCACGCCTGAACCGGGCCATCCAGATATTTAGTTTGCAGAGAGTTTATCATTGCCTGTCTCATCAGATCTTCAAACGTATCAGAAAAGTCAACAGCCGAATCATAGCCCTCATTTAAGCCGTCAATTATTGCGCCCGATATAGTATCAGCATCAAAGCCTAACCGATCTTGTAAAGCGGTACCAATATCTGCAGCCGTTTGTAAAATGCTATTTACTGACTCGTTAAAAGCGTTCTCATCGATGAACGTTAAATGAGAAAGAGGATGGTAAGTATATCCAACAGTGCCGGTGAGTTCCAGATACTTTTTCTCAAATTCATCCATTCCGCCGAGCATCTCATTCAATTCCTGAACTCCCCAGTTACCGCCATAAACAGTATCCATCATTTCCTTAATAGATACCCCGGTCCGTTCTCCGTTTTGTAATACATAGTGAGTGTATTGATCGAGTTCATTTTTGGATAACTCAAGTTTATCTCTTAACTCATCCAAATCGGCGATTGCAGCTTCTGACGGCGATATTAAACCGGCTTGTTGTAGTAGTCGGATTCTTTCCCTTAAGATATCATTGAGTTCGAGAGATTCTTCGTTAATCCGTTGTTGTCTTTCTGCAAGACTTTCGGATGATTCATTCCAGGAGGCAAATAAATTGCCGATAATTCCGATTCCGGATGATATTGCACCAACCCAGTTACCGGCGACAATATTCTGAGCCATGTTTGCGGCATTCATCGCAATATCAGCCATACGACCAACAGCCTCCCCGGCTTCCGTGTTAATCTCACCTATTGCAAAGCTCAAAGCCCCTAATAATTGAGAACTATCCTGAAGCCCTTTTACAAGCTGCTCATTATTGTCAGCCTGAGTGCGTTGAGTATCTATTTTGTCATGCTCGTTTTCAAGCTGCTTAGCGCCCTCCTGGGTGAGCTGCTTCATCGGTTTAAGCTGCTTGGTGATCTCTTTAGTCTGCTCTTTGTAGGCTTTGGTTTGATCCTCGATAAGCTTAGAGGCGTTACCCTTAGATGCTGTTTCCGAATTAGTACCATCTGCCCCAACAGTTCGATTAAATGGAGCCTCCCAACTCTCGTTTATAGCCTGGTTAAATCGGTCACGAACCTTCCCATAAAACTCATCAACCTTCGCCTGTTCATCGGCAATTTTAAATCGGAGCTCAACCTCCTGTTCGATCGATACGGTACCCAGCTGTTCTTTAAGTCGTTCAATCTCTGCCTGACTATCGCCCACGGTCCAGGGTTTTGGTTTATCACCTCCACCGCCACCGGATCCTGAGTCACCTGCAGAATTCAAAACCTGACGGTAAATCTCTTCAAGCTTTTTCTGCACTGCCTGATTGATTGCAATATCCTTCTGAACGATTTCAAGGTTTGCCTGGTTATATCGTCCTGTCAATGTAGCTGGTCCAAATCCCAAAGCCGCGTTAAAATTCTCGGCTTGACGCTGCAACCAACTAGGCTGTACTTTTTCCCATTGAGCGGATTCCTGACCTAAACTCACATATTCATTCTTCAACTCGATAATCTTATCAGTGATAAGCTTGAGTTTGGCTTCTTTATCATCAAGCTGATTGAGGTCTGAAAAAAGGTTATTTATTGCTGACTGAGAAGCTGGTCCGATAACGTCAGCTTGTTCATCAGTGAGGATCCGGTTAAAAAAATCCGCAAGTCCTGAAGATGTAATTTTTAGTTTATCACCTACCTGTGATAGCTCACGCTGCCACTTATTATGAACCTGGCTCCATTTATTGTCAGCCTCAAGCATCATTGTTTCATAGGCTGTTTGCATCGATCCTGTGGCCTCTGACAGCGTTTTAAGATCATCTGCCGCAGCTATTGCTTTATCCCCGGTTAGAGCCAATACAGCGTTTACACCTTCAATCCTACCCATCATGTCTTTTAAGGCGGTATCAGAACCGCCAGCCATATCACGTACAGCCTGTAGAGCTTCCTGAAATGTCATCGCCTCACTCCAACCATCACCCAAATTCTCATTTAAACCTATAATGGCTTGTCTGATTTGAGTCATGGCCATGCTGGTAGTATTACCCTGTTTCGTCAATGAAGCTGTTGCCCCCAGAATCTCTTCCAGGGAGATCTTCATTGCGCTGGCCATTGGTGCCACCTGAGCAATATTCTGAGCTAATTCCGGGAAAGTTACCTTTCCTTTTTCAACCGTTTTGAAAAGAACATCTGCCACCTGTTCGGCTTCTGTTGCATCCTTTCCCCAGGCGTTGAGAATGGTTGTTAGACCGTCTGCAGCTGTCTTTGTGTCCGTAATACCGGCCGTGGCTGCTCTACTTGAAACATCCAGCAAGTTAAGACCTGCAGCACCATCATAACCTGCAGATGCTATCTGGTAATAAGCTTGTGCTAACTGGATCGCGTCGTCGGGACCATTGGCGGCCATATCAATAATAGATTTGCTCATTCCCTCCCAGTCTTCCTGTGTAGCCTGTGAGATCGTTTGTACTTCTCGCATCGCTTTTGAAAACTCATTGGAGAAGTCGTAAGCATCGTCCCCCAACTTTGCTAGAATTAGACTTCCGGCTGCCAACGGGGCAAAAGGTGCTAACTTCCCAATGTTTCGTCCCATTCCTCCAATTATACCCTCAGCTTCCGCTGATTTTCGCTTTAAGTCGGCGTTGCTCATAGTGTTTATGAAGTGCAAGCCCTGTATACCACCTCCAATGCTCATAATATTTCAGTTTTGTGTTTCTATTTTAGTCCTTTAGTAATCTCTTTCAATAGCTTCCTTGTAGCCGGTATCGAACCCGAGATTACATCAACGCCCATTGCTTCAACATAAATTCCGTATTCCATCCCTGCCACACCAACCAACCCTATCCCATTAGGCAACGTAATTGCAATAGCTTCAGCCAATCGCTCACCAGCCTCTTTACCTTCAGATGTACTATTTGATCCTATACCCTTTATGGCACGCCTAATGATCTTTCTGTCTTTAACAATCACATATCCTATCGACGACTGCAGGTTCCCGGTGTCATCCTGAAACTGTCTATTCAAGCGGGCTTCACGGACAAAGGTTTCACCTACATACTGTAGCGCCTTTATCATTAGCTCATCCGCAACATCTGCCTGTCGATGTATGGCCCGGATAACGTTAGCGGTATTTTTTACAATAATTCGACCTTTCATTTCAATGTCTCATGTAATTCTAAAATCAAATCAGACAGCTCACTATCGGAAAGCTCAGAAGGTTCCATTTGCGAACAATCATAAATACCGGAAGCTGTCTTTATCGTAATACTTTCAATCGGCTCTCGGCGAACAATATCAAGCACCGCAACAATCTGCGACAGATCTTTTTTTGCCTCGTTCAAATCCTTTAAAAGCTGGTCCTTTTTTGCCTTGTCCGTTTCAATCCGGTACAAGGTTTTTTGGAAAAGGAATAACCTTTTAATTCCGTCAATGATTACCGTAATTACGGGATCATAAACCTTCCCTTTTGCTGTATTTTTACTTGTTTCTGCCATGTCCTATAATGTTTATTGTGTGAAATAGAAATATAAGCAACTGATAATCAGCTATTATTTTTCAATGATGCTCTCTGATTTATACATATTTCCATTTTACATGCTCGTTTTCTGTCTTTTTGTTTTTACCAATTATCACGTCCATTGTCAGGAATTTCAATAGATGATCCTTCATATTCTTTAAAGAAATCATCAGTCAATTCCGCTGTCCTGTCACCATTTGCATACTTCTTACCATCGGCCGTTGAAAGAATTCCGATAAAACCATTATCTGTCATATCGATGTATTGCCTTCCAACCTTTCGAATATTTCCGTTGGCGAATTTCTTAACCAATTCAACCTTCTCTTCCTTTGTCAATCCTTTCAAAAATTCCCTATCCATTTCTCGCAGCTATTTTCATGAGTAAATTATCCAGATCATCATCACTGAGCTTATTAATATTCACGTTCAGATCCTCTGGCAAATCATATCCCAACATCCGGTTAATACGTTCAATTGCGGATATCTTGGAGGTAAGCTTTACTGAGAAGCTGGACTTCGTTACCCGGATAGATTCGAGAGCAAGCTTTTGCTCATCGGTCAATTTTTCCAGGTCCATCTTTTTACCGTCTGTAAAGTAGTCCGGGAGCTTTGCACGCATTATTGCGGCCAATGTGGATAATACCTCTTCTCGGGTAATATCAGCGCTTTTCCGGGCTTCTTTTTGCAGGTTTGATATTTGGTCCTGTATGTCAACATTTGTCAACAGCCTTTGCCCCTGGCTTCGTGCTGTCTTTTTTGAATAACCGGCACGAATAGCCGCCTGAGTTGCGTTTAAATCAATCAGGTATTCCTGGCAAAACTTCTCTTTCTTTGCGGTCAATTTTATATTTCGGTTCGTGCTCATTTTATCAGATGTTTAAAGCAGGGATCCGATCAATATCGAACCCCTTAAGCAAGCCTGTGCTCAATAAAAAAGTGAACTGAAAATCTTAGCTGTTTGTGTACACGTCTCCGTTTTCGTCAATATTTAACAAGACAGCTGGTCCCATATCGCCAAAACCGGGTTTTTTCATCAATTCCTTAAAGTCAGCTTCAGTCATGTCCATGAATTCGATCCACTGTTTAACGGTTTGGCCTTTACTATTGACCCAACTGTAACATTCATTTACCCAATCATCTCCATCGTAATTAGTTCCTTTTAGTTGCTCTCTAATTTCTTCAAATGTTAAAATTTCCTTAGCCATGATTTCTAAATTTTAAGTGTTTACTTTTTTGATTCTTTATCGATCTCCCTTGATCCAAGTCTACCAATTCCCTGGAAGCCTAAGAAGAAACTCGGATCCGGTTCTGCTCGGGCATAATTGCCTTCTTTGTGCATTTTAAGTATGAATGCTTCATCCACATCGATTGTATCTTGCAGCGATAAAATGCCTGATTTCTCAGCGACATTTTCCATTTTATTGAATGCTGCCACAAAGCTCTGTATCGCCTCCCACATCTCTTTTCGTGCCGGTGTATTCAATACAACAGTGAACTGTTCCTCAACCGCTTCTAAAAATGATTTCTTAAGTCCTGCTTTACCCGCAGATACTTCCATATCATCAGCTTTCACCTTACCGGCGTTCATGACCCGATACAGCTCAGCGTGAGTTTCTGAAGCTCTTTTTTCATTTATTGCCGTAGCATCACGTAGAAAAGACTGTTTCAACTTATCAAGCTTGAGATCCATTTTATCGATGTCCTTTCTGGCAATACTGCCCAGTACACCAATGATGTAATCTCCACCTCCCGTTATAAACCCTTTTAAGTGTTCCGGCGTGGGAGATATCCCTTCGTCTTTGATAATTTGCAGCGCCTTGTTTGCTGCAGGTAAAACCTGCTCGGATTCTTTAATCCGCTCTTTGATAGCGGCTTCATCCTTCCAAATCGCGTCTACTTTTTCTTTTTTCTCTGCCATTTTAAAAACTATTTAGTTCAACATTAAATCCTACTCTCTCAAGCATCTTCAACACGTTTTGCTTCGAAAACCAAATATCAAATAGGTTCCCCAGCTGATATGAAGCAATAATAAATTCTTCGCGTTTTAAGTATTTGTCCTCTGTATTCGTGAGCCTTATTCCCAAATCAATCAAAAGATACCTGGTGATTCTTATTCTTGCATTGGAGGTTCTGATATCGCATTCGTAACAAACGTACTTAACTGCATAATCGGCATTCAATTCTAGTAAGTCATAAAACCGTTTTATTTTTTCACCAATGCAAAGCGGCTCCAACCCAACAATTTCAAATACATCTTCAGCAATAGGAGCTATTACCCCATTGATCTGCTGTGACAGTCTGATTTGCTTTCCTGATATTTCAATAAAATCGTTCATACTTATCGCTGCGTTTGTTCAATTTCGGCAATGATGTTTTCAACTGTTCTCGCTGTTTCAGCTCCTTTTTCGCCTCTTTTGTTATTTGTCCTATATTCTTCATCTAACCAACTTGCTTTAAAACCCTTCCAACTCTCTTCTGCTGCTTTCTTTATGCAGTCGTTTGCTGATAATCCGGAAATTTCTATTTGATTTTTAATTGCTGTAAATGCAGTCTCAGTATTGGAGGCTTTTTTCTCAGATCTTACTTTTAACCAATCAATAGCAACCCTCTCCTCAACTCCCAGATCGATAAGAGACTTTTTGAAATTGAATTGCGGTGTGTTATTCCCTTTTTTATAATCCTTTTTTATAGGCTTTTCTATCTCTTCCGCTTTTTTAGGGATACCTATCCCGATTGGTGTACATACCCGCATCTCTACTTCTGAGGATACCCTATCCCTTTTTACAAGGATACCTATCCTCTTTTTTCGGCGGAGGTCGTTTAGTATAGCGGAAATCCTTTTTTTGGTTAATCCGAAGAGCTTCGCGAAATACGCATTGGAAGCTGTACACTTCTGACCATTTGAAGACAGAGAAACAATTACCGCCAACATGCACTTTTCGATCAAATTAAGATCCGGCATTTCCATAATCTCCTTGGAAATCCAAATACCCCTGAATTCAGCGCTATTTGTTTTATCAGGCATTGCGCATAAGGGTTTTTAAATTATTACTGATTAACGCCCGGCGTAGACTATCCATCTCTGAAAACGTACCGGTGCGTAGTGAGCAGAACTGACCCATTGGCCAGGCTCTGGGAATATCCTGAAGTTTTTCTATCTCCAGGCTTCCGTTGTGAAGATCCAATAAAATAACATGCTCTTCATTCTTTTCGTCTTTAGCTTTTTGATCCATATAAAATGCTTCGTTAATAGTTTATTCTTTTACTCAATGACTATAACAGAAGCCGTTACGCAGTTTAGAAATTAGCCAGATCCTCACGCAGCTCCGAATCATAATAAAGGATCTCACGACCAAGTCGATGGTACCTGATCTTTCCCTGCTTTCGATACTTTGAGAAAGACTGACGAGTTTTATTATACTTCTCGCAAGCTTCTTTTTCACTTAGAGGCTTTTCATTGATTTTTAACCCCTGAATCATTTCCGTTGCAGTCATTGCTGCCACACTTCGCGCAAAATCATTTAGACTTTCGGGTGTAACAAAGAGCTGCACATTGGCTCCTACCCCCGGCGTGTTTTTCTTTACTAATTCTTCTAAACTCATAACTTTAAATCTTAAAAAATTGCATAAAAAAAGCCCGTCCCACGCGAACGTGAGATAGGCTTTACGATGGAGTAAAATTAAGGTGATTCTTATTTTTAACCTAGCAAATCAAGAATTTAAGTTATGAAGAACGTTATTAACTTTGTCAAGTTTTGTAATTATGCAGACTTAACCACCTCCATAATTTGATTAACGCTTTTGGTTTGGGCAAGATTATTTCTTAAAGCATCTTTATCATCGTCGATGTACCTCTTCAAAGTTTTAAAATCACTATGGCCAGTTATTTCCATTACTTGAGGTACCGGCATTTTATAAATGTTCAACAATATAGAAACAGCTGTCCGCCGGGCCATATGTGTTGAAATTACCTTATGAATAGGTTCTTCAATTTCAATTGATTTTACGCCTTGTTTTCTGGTTATCTTTACAACCCTCTTTAACTTGGCCTTTTCAGCTGCTACCTTCAGGTTGTCATTTAATTTCTGATTACTTATTTCCGGAAGTTTATATTTATACTTTTTAAGTATATCCAGTGCTGGCGCGGCATATCCGACTAGTGGGATAATAGTTTCTTTCTTCGTTTTATAAGCTTGAAAAATCCAAGTATCACCAATAACCTGATCCTTCTTAAAGCCTGCAACATCACTCCAACGCTGGCCGGTAAAAGCTCCAAAACAAAATAGATCTCGAGCCCGGTCCAGGTGATCATCCTTTCCAAAGTCGTGATCATAGAACTGTTTCAATTCTTGGATGCTAAATGTCACTATGTCCACATTCGAATCTCGTTTGCTTCTAAACTCTGAATGTTGAAATATTGTATTCGAATGATATCCTCGTTCGAAACTCCAACGAAGAAAATTCTTTAAATTCTCTATGAATTTTGATACCGTATCATCGCGATAACCATCCTCTTCCGACTTCTGGTTCTCTGCTTCGTATAACAAATAATGACGATATGAATCAATGAAATTCACATCTATCTTATCAAAGTCAAATCTTCGATAATACTTATCAGTGAACTTGTTTAATACAGTTTTCGAGGTATTAAATTTTTGGATTGTTCTCGGATGGAGCTCAGCCGTCTTTCTCCGAATAAATTCTTTATAAACATCGAAAAATCCATTCTCTTCTTTTAACCTTGGATTCTGAAAATCAAATATAAAATCCTGAAGCTTATTTTTGATTTCATCATAAGAAGGCTGTTTGAGTTCCGCCTCCTCCATAATAGTGCTATAGTACTCCTGGCTCTTCTCCAATAACCGGTTTAGTGATTTATTGAATTTCTGAGCTCCCGGTGCCTGTTGTTTCTTTCTTTGTTTGACAAAATCCCAATGTGCAGGAAAAACTTGCATGCCAGTTTTACATTTAAATCGGTGTTCCCTATCGAAACTAATAAAGAGTAAAACCGGCGTTTGATCTTGATTAAGTAATGATGAAATGTTTTTACCTAACTGCTTTCTTTTCTTCAACTCTTCAGAAACGCCCGTTTTATAGGGTTTCCGTAATACAAAACTATAGTTCGGCATGGTAATTTTCAATTGTGTCCCACGTGTCTTATATCTATTAAGCTTGAGACCCGAAGAACAATTAACTCTAATAACCTGATTATCTGTATTTCAAAGATACAATAATTGGACACAACTGAGACACAAATCATTTACATTTTTATGAACTAGCTTTACATGAAGGTAAAACAATTTTATAAAATAGTTCTACACTACCTATTTTTAAAGGCTTTAAAGCAATTAAACTATTTATAATTGTAAATTAAATGTAGCCCGCCTCTCGCTACTGAAAACTAAAGGAGTCAGGTATTTACCGGGCTCCTTTTTTCTTTTTAATCCCCTGGTTAAAAACCAAACCGATTCCCGCAAAACGAAAGGCATATACGCAAAGAAAAGAGCTATCCAGCTGACGCTCTTTTCGTTACCACTAATATTTGTAATTGAAGACTAACTATATGTTATTTCGGTTGTAGTTCAAGAAAAAGGGTAGAATATTTATGGACGCTTTTTTGAAGATGATTGATAATTTTACAAACCCCTAAACATAAACCAATCAAGATACACATTCTACCCTTATAATTTATCTTTTTAAATTACTGTATACAAGTTACGGCTTTTACATTTAAATACCAAATAGTATTTAATTTAACCTTCTTGCGTTTTAGTACCATTCATCAGATTCATTAATAAATAACACCTCGTAAACAATACGACTAGAAAGTCTATAAATCACTGACCAGCTCCTTTTTGAACATCCAAACATATTGCATAAAATGTGAATATGTTGTAACTTATCTAATCTTTTCTCCACCCAATTTCTTTGCGACAACCAGATATTGTTAAACCAAAAATTAACTATTATGAAAAAATTAGTATTGGTATTCGCATGTTTTTTATTCTCCGGACTTTTATCGGCCCAAACATTGAACAAAGGCTGTGTTCTTGGATTTCACATTTTTGACCAGTATGAATTAAAACCAAATGTAACCACTGAACAATTGGAAGAATTCATGATCAAGAAATTTATCCCCGCATATAACGAGGCATTCGAGGGAATAACAATGATTGCCGCCAAAGGAGAAAGAGGTGAACATGAAAATACTTTGGGAATTATTTATTACATGGACTCAGAAAAGGTTCGCGATAAATATTGGGAAGAAGAAGGAGTCCTGACTGAACTCGGCCAAAAAGCGGCGGCAAAATTACAAACTGTCCAACAGGAGTTTTCTGAGCTAGCCATTTCAACCGGTGACACTTATACAGATTGGATTATAAAATAAACCTAATCTAAATCACTGAATGAAAAGAGGCAAAAAAATGTCCTCTTTTCATTTTTTCATAGCTTTCACACTTGTAATATATTTCCACTCCCCACCCAATATGAACAATGAATCACACTCCCCTTTTTGCGCTGTCCCGTCTGTACGAAATAATTATCTTTGGGCAATTTTTGTACAGAATGATATCGATAGATAAAATAAATCTCAGTTTTGGCGGTTTCGAACTGTTTAAAGAAATCAGTTTCCTGGTTAATCCAAAAGACCGAATTGGACTGATTGGTAAAAACGGAGCCGGAAAAAGTACGCTGCTAAAAATTATTACAGGCACTGAAACACCAACTGCCGGAGTGGTTTCCGTGCCAAAAGAAACAAGCGTTGGTTATTTACCTCAGCAAATGGTGGTTTCGGATACGCGCACGCTTAAAAATGAAGTTACACAGGCTTTTGAAGAGCTACTGGCTATTGAAAAGAAAATAGCGCACCTCAATCAGGAAATTGCCGAGAACGAAGATTATCATTCTGACGAATACTTGAAGAAACTCGACCTGGTTACCGAATACAACGAACGTTACCAGCTTTTAGGCGGCGACAACTACGAAGCCGAACTCGAACAAACGCTTATGGGATTGGGTTTCGAACGAACTGATTTCGACCGGATGACCTCGGAATTCAGCGGAGGTTGGCGTATGCGTGTTGAGCTGGCAAAATTGCTACTAAAAAAGCCCGATGTGTTTTTACTGGATGAGCCGACCAACCACCTCGATATCGAATCAATTCAGTGGCTGGAAGATTTTCTGAAAACATACAGCGGAGCAGTTATTTTGGTTTCGCACGATAAAGCCTTTCTTGATGCCGTTTGTAACCGCACCATCGAAATTTCGCTGGGAAAAATTACCGATCAGAAAATGAACTATACCAAGTTCATGGACTGGAAAGCCGAACAGCGAGAGATTAATCTGGCAGCCTACACTAACCAGCAAAAAATGATTGAAGATACCGAACGGTTTATTGAACGGTTCCGGTACAAATCATCAAAAGCGGTGCAGGTGCAATCGAGGGTAAAACAGCTGGAAAAGCTGGATCGGATTGAAATTGAAGAAGAAGACAATTCGGCACTAAAAATCAGCTTCCCGCCGGCACCCCGCTCAGGTCGTGTTGTGGTTGAGGCCAAACACATCAGCAAATATTACGATTCGTTGCACGTGCTCGACGATATCAACCTCAACATCGAGAATGGTGAAAAGATAGCGTTTGTTGGCCGTAACGGAGAAGGCAAAACAACGCTTGCTCGAATTATTATGAACGAGCTGGAGCATAACGGTTCGATGAAATTGGGGCACAATGTTAAAATTGGCTACTTTGCTCAAAACCAGGCACAATTACTTAACGGAGAGCTTACCGTTTTTGAAACGATAGACGAAATTGCGGTTGGCGATATCCGTACTAAAATCAGGGATATCCTGGCAGCGTTTTTATTTCGCGGCGAAGACATCGATAAAAAAGTAAAAGTATTAAGTGGTGGCGAAAAATCGAGACTGGCAATGATTCGCTTAATGCTTGAGCCGGTTAACTTTCTGATTCTCGATGAACCGACCAACCACCTCGATATGCGCTCGAAAGAGATTTTGAAAAATGCGTTGGCAAATTTCTCAGGAACGGTACTGGTAGTATCGCACGACCGTGATTTTCTTGATGGTTTGGTGAATTGCATTTACGAGTTCAGAAACAAAAAGGCTAAACAACATTTGGGAGGCATTTTCGATTTTCTGTACCGTAAGAAAATGGAGTCGATGAAAGAATTGGAAAGCAAGAAGAAGAATACAAAAACCGAAAAAGTTGTAACTTCGGAAAAACAAAAGGATGAGCTTTCATTCGACGAAAAGAAAGAGATCAACCGTACGATTTCGCGAATGGAGAAAAGTGTAACGCAAACCGAAGAAAAGATTGCGGAACTGGAGACCGAAATCGAAGAAATGGATAAGCTGCTTGCCAGTCCTGACAATATTGACGACCATTCGATTTTTGAGCAATACGAAAAACTAAAATCGAAGCTGGAACAAAGTATGCTCGATTGGGAAAGCGCCCACGAAGAACTGGAAAACTGGAAGGCTAAAAAAACCTGGTAAATAAAAAATGATGAGACAAAAAGGAATAGATAAAGAGGATTTTCTATTTGGAACAAGAGCGATAATCGAAGCCATTAAAAAAGGCAAAACAATCGACAAAATCCTGATAAAAAAAGGTTTGCGTAACGAATTGATTTCGGAGCTTCAAGAGCTGATAAAAGAAAACGAGATTGGCGTTCAGTATGTTCCTATCGAGAAGATCAACCGTATTACACGAAAAAATCACCAGGGAGTGCTGGCTTTTGTCTCACCCATCGAGTTTGACAATATTGAAACCGTAATTCCGGGAATTTACGAAGAAGGTAAAACTCCCCTCCTGCTTGTTTTAGACCAGATCACCGATGTGCGTAATTTTGGAGCGATTGCCCGTTCGGCCGAATGTGCCGGAGTGCAGGCGATTATCATTCCTGAAAAAGGAATGGCACGTATTGGTGCCGATGCTGTAAAAACATCGGCAGGTGCTATTCATAATATTCCAATCTGCAAAACAAATAACCTGTACCACACGGTCCGATTTCTAAAAGATTCGGGCATTAAAATAGTTGCTGCCACCGAAAAAGGCGACAAACTTTACTCGAATGCCGATATGAAATCGCCACTGGCCATTGTTATGGGATCAGAAGACACGGGTGTTTCTGCTCAAATTCTGAAACTTGCCGACGAACAATTAAAAATTCCGATCTTAGGACAGATTGAATCTTTAAATGTTTCGGTATCTGCTGCTTTAATGATTTACGAAGCAGTCAGACAACGAAATTAGGCATTTACAGGAATTGTACGCTTAAATGACTCTTCTAGAGAAATAAAAGTTTCGGTACTGGCAACACCACTAATTTTTTGAATTTTTCCGCTTAAGATATTTTTTAAGTGCTCGTTATCCTTGGCGTAAACTTTAACAAAAATGGCGTATGCTCCGGTTGTGTAGTGACACTCAACAATTTCAGGGATTTCTTCCAAACCTTTAACTACTTCGCTAAATAAACCTCCTTTTTCGAGGTAGATACCAATGTAGGTACAGGTTTTAAAATCAACCTTTTTGGGATTAATGTGGTAGCCCGATCCAACGATCACTTCCAAATCTACCATTCGGTTAACTCGCTGATGTACAGCTGCACGAGAAATTCCCACTTCTTTTGCAACATCTTTAAAAGGTATCCTTGCGTTTTTGGTAATTATATCCAGAATTTTTAAATCCCAGTCGTCTAAATTATTCCTCAAAGTCATCTTTAACAATTTTCTACAAAAGTATCAAAAAACTAACATAATTTCAAAGTAAAGTAAGCGTAAACACAATATAGTAACAAAATCACAACAAAGTGGCCCAGACTTACAAAAAATGCAAAAATATTATCAGTTTGTTAATTTAAGACCTCTATTACTTTCAATCTTCTACAAATGACTACCATTTTCATGTTAATTAATACTTTTATGACAGATTTTTATAAAAACAGACAGCAATAAAAATCTAAAACAGGTATAGACAGCTTTATTTCAGCAACAAAAAACAACTCAATTTCAACTTGAAATTCTGAGTTGCGTGGTGCTGTACAGACTTGAAATTAGTAACCTTAAAATTATAGACATGAAAAATTCAACTAGTTGGTGGTTTATTCTGGCTCTTTTGGTAATTGTTGCCGCGCTCGGCGTAATTATTCCTACAGGAGTTGGAGAAATTGACACTTCGAACCTCGATGCCGGAGATACGGCCTGGATGCTGACTGCAACAGGTTTAGTATTGTTAATGACTCCGGGATTAGCATTCTTTTACGGAGGAATGATCCAGTCGAGAAACATTATTTCTACCATGCTGCAAAGTTATATTGCCATGGGAATTGTAAGTGTATTATGGGTTGTAGTTGGTTTTAGTATTGCTTTTGGCGATAGTATTGGAGGCGAAGGTTTTGGATTGTTTGGTAATCCATTAACATTCTTTATGTTTAGAGGAGTGAATGGAGGAACGCATCCCGATTTTGCACCAACATTCCCGTTTGCAGTTTTTGCAATGTTCCAGCTAAAATTTGCCATAATTACACCGGCTCTTATCACCGGATCTTTTGCCGGAAGAGTGCGCTTCAGAGCCTACATGTTGTTTATGGTACTCTTTATATTGTTTATTTATGCACCGCTGGCTCACTGGACCTGGCATCCGAACGGATTCCTGCGCAACTGGGGAGTACTTGACTTTGCCGGTGGAACAGTTGTACACATGTCGGCAGGTTTTGCAGCTTTGGCAGGGGCGATGTTCCTCGGAAGAAGAAAAGATGCCAACAAAGAAATTAAGCCGGCAAACATTCCTTACATTTTATTAGGTGCAGGTATGCTTTGGTTTGGCTGGTTCGGTTTTAACGCCGGTTCAGCACTGGCAGCCGATTCTGTTGCTGCATCAGCGCTGGTTAATACCAATACCGCATCGGCAGCGGCCATGTTAACTTGGATCTTTTTTGATGCCGCACAAGGTAAAAAACCATCTGCCGTTGGTGCTGCCATCGGACTTGTAGTAGGTTTGGTTGCCATTACGCCGGCCGCCGGATTTGTAAATGTTGGTTCGAGTATATTTATTGGTGTAATTGCCGCTATTATTAGTAACTACGCCATTACACTTCGTACAAAATCGAAACTGGACGACACGCTGGATGTATTCCCTGCTCACGGAATGGGTGGTATTACAGGTATGTTGTTTACCGCAGTTTTTGCCAACGAAGTAGGTTTGATTCACGGAGAGATCACCACTTTCCTTTATCACTTACTGGCACTGGTAATTGTTGGAATTTTTACTTTCGGAGGTTCGATGTTGATGTACAAAATAACCGATATGATTGTTCCGATGCGAATTTCACCTCACGGAGAGAAAGTTGGTTTGGACATTAGTCAACACGACGAATCGTACAATTTTGTTTACACAGAAGATTAAGACATTATTTATATCCGTTCAGACCTAAAACGCAAATTGATTTTCTCTGAATACCCCTCCCCTAAAGGGAGCAGAGACAATCAATTCGCTCCCTTTAGGGAATGGGGTAAACGAATTGATATTCAGAACAAAATAAACCTTTAGGTATTGATACGGACCTCATATAAGACATAATACGATAACGCATAAAAAAGGCCGGTTAAAAACCGGCCTTTTTTTATTTGATAGGTACTTGTCGTTTAAAATCCATTTCCAATGACATGAACGTTTCTGTGCGGGCAATTCCTTCAATATCCTGCAATTGCTCGTCGATCAAACGTTTTAAATGCTTGTTGGTTTTTGTTTGAATTTTCACAAAAATGGCATACGGCCCTGTTGTGTAATGACACTCAACCACTTCCGGAATATTTCGCAAAGCTTCGGCAACCTGTGTGTGGTACTTAGCCTTGTCGAGGTAAATCCCCATGTATGCACAAGTGTTGTAGCCCAGTTTTTGCGGACTAACAACAAATTCGCTTCCGTGTACAACACCAATATTTAACAGGCGCTGAACACGTTGATGAATAGCTGCACCTGAAACTCCACATTCACGGGCAACTTCTAAGAAAGGTATTCGGGCATTTTTTGTAATAAGCTTTAATATCTTTTCGTCCAGCTCATCAATTTCAGCCGGTTTTTCTTCTAAATAATCATTCGACTTCATGTTTCAAATCTTCTGAGTTAGTTTCAAATTATAGCACAAATGTAGGTAAAATTTACAATCACTAATCTGAGATGCTTTAAAACATATTATTACTTACAAATTGTAAGAAACTGATTTTTTAAAAAAGTATAAACCGAAGGATTTTTCACAAGGATTACCGACGCGCAATCTTTTCAATATCAGCACCTGAAGGTTCTTGGAAAACCCGCAATTCGAACTCCGGAATAACAGCAAAAATATGGTCGAAAATATCGGCCTGGATAGCTTCGTACTTTGCCCATTCCTGGTCGGCGCTGAACACATATATTTCAATTGGCAAACCTTTGCCTGCCGGTTGCAACTGGCGAACTAAAAAGGTAAGATCCTGTTTGATTTTCGGATGCTGGCGCAGGTACACTTCCAGGTACTTTCTGAAAATACCAACATTGGTTTGATGACGTCCACTTATAAAGTCCTCATCTTTCAAATTCCGGCCTTTGTTGTGTTCTTTCAGTTCGCGCTCCTTATCATTCACGTAATCCCGAATCAGGTCGAACTTTTCGAAACGCTCCAACATGGCAGCATCGCAAAATTTAATGGTATTGGTATCGATGGCAACCGAACGTTTTATACGTCGCCCACCCGATTCTTCCATTCCTTTCCAGTTAAAGAACGACTCGGAAACCAGCGCATAAGTTGGAATGGTGGTAATTGTTTTATCCCAGTTCTGAACTTTTACCGTATTCAAAGTAATATCGATAACTGTTCCGTCGGCACGGTGCGCCTCCATTTGAATCCAGTCGCCAATCTTCACCATATCGTTTGCCGACAGCTGAATAGAAGCCACAAACCCCAGTATCGTATCGCGAAAAACCAACAATAAAACTGCGGCAATAGCTCCCAAACCGGCCAGCAATGCTGTTGGATCTTTTCCCAGCAAAACAGAGATCAGCAGAATGCCTGCCATAAAAAACACAAAGATCTTCACCAGCTGCACATATCCTTTTATCGAGCGGTTATGCGCAAACTCGGTAGTATTATAAATCTGCAATGCAGCATTTAAAGTCGAGTTGGCCACAAAAACGATAATCGCAATAAAATAAATCCGCGATATTTTGGTCAACAGATCAGTAAGTCCCCAGTAATAATCTTGCGATAACGATTTGTAAACCTCCGGCGCCAGTTCACTCACCTGCTGGTGAATATCGGGGTACGAAAAATCGGCCGTATAATACAATATAAATGCAGGCACCAAATGTGCCAGCCCTTTAAAAACGCGGTTTTCAATTAAAATATCATCCCAATGTGTTTTGGTACGGCGCGCTATACGCTGAACGATCGCCAAAAAGATCTTCCGTGTTACAAAATGTGCAAACCACGCCACAAAAACAATAAGCACGAGGCAAATTAATGCAGCTAAAGGTTTGGCCAAAATCTCCATTGTTCCGATTTCACGGATATGATCAAGCAGATATCTATAAAGAATATTCATTTGTTTAAAGCTTATTTTTCGGTTTATTCAAAAAGTCGTGCAATACTAACACTTCTATAAAATCAGTCATCAATTTATTATTAATAGTTGAGATTAAAAAACGCTATTTGTTCTGAGAAACGAATAATATCGACAACTTGATTTTATCAATAACCGGTGTTAAAAGAAAAGTGGTTGCATATGTCATACTTTGTGTCTAAATGTATCCTTATTTTCAGCCAAAAATAATAAATGAGCATAAAATGAAGTTGAAGTTTTCTTTTATTCTATTAATAATCCCCTTTTTATCGTTCGCACAGCCGAAATTCAATACGTATTTTAAGGACAAAACTTTTCGGTTCGATTTTCTGCTGGGCGGAAACAGTAAAGAAGTTGTGGTTTATCCGCAGCAAATGAAACAGGAGCCATTTTGGGGTGGTTCGAAAATAAACCTCATCGATGTATTTAATTACGGAAGTTACCGTTACCGCGTTTTCGATGTAAAAAGCGACGAGCTGATTTACAGCAAAGGTTTTAGCACGCTTTTCCAGGAGTGGCAAACCACTGCCGACGCCAAAACCAGCAATAAAACGTTTTACCAGGCAGCGCTTTTTCCGTTTCCGAAAAACGATGTGCGCCTTGAAATTGATGCCCGCCAGTGGGACGGAACATTTAAAACAATTTATACCACTGATATCGACCCTAAAGATTATTTTATTTTGAAGGAAGAAACGCCCGGCTTTAAAACAAAGGATATTGTTAACAACGGCGATCCGGCAAAAAAAGTAGATATCGCAATTTTGGCTGAAGGTTACACCGCTGCCGAAATGGAAGATTTTTATGCTGATGCTGCAAAAGTTTCGGGGTATTTGTTCGATACCGAACCTTTTAAATCGGAGAAAGCCAACTTTAATGTGCATGCTGTTTTTGCTCCTTCAGCAGATTCGGGAACCGACGTTCCGGGCGAACACATTTACAAAAACACTTATTTTAATACCAGCTATTACACCTTCGATTTGCCGCGTTACCTGACTACTGCCGATATGAAAACGGTATACGATGCAGCTGCAAGCGTTCCTTACGATCAGATTTACGTGCTGGTGAATACCGAGCGTTACGGCGGCGGCGGATTCTATAATTTTGTTACCGTTTGCACAGCCGACAATGAACTGACACCAAAAATTATCGTTCACGAATTTGGTCATGGATTTGCTGGTTTGGGCGATGAATATTACAATTCGGCAGTTGCTTACGAAGATTTCTACAACCTTGAAATTGAACCTTGGGAACCCAACATTACCACTTTGGTTGATTTCGATAAGAAATGGAAAAATATGATCGACGCGGACACGCCGGTTCCAACACCACGAAAAGATAAATACCGAAATACCGTTGGAGTATACGAAGGTGGCGGCTACATGGCCGAAGGGATTTACAGTCCGCATATCGACTGCCGCATGAACACCAACGAAGCCGAAGGTTTTTGCCCGGTGTGCCAGGAAGCTATACGAAAAGTAATTCGCTTTTATTCGGAGTAACATAAAAAAAGCGGATGAGTAAAAATAACTCATCCGCTTTTTTATTGTGTCCCCTCTGCTAACTATTCCTCTTTCTTTTTCAACAGTTTCGAAGTAATAACGTAAGCTACAATTAAGCCAACTCCTCCGAGAACCAGGATTGCGGTAAAGAAGGCTACAACTTCATTAATTACGTTTGATAACGCAAATCCTACAAGTACGCCTAATCCTACAGCAATTAAAAAGATTCCCCACTTTACCAGTGCAAGCTGCGAGCATTCACCTTTAAATATTCCGGCATTAAGCCCTTTTTCTACCAGCGCCAGGCGCTCTTTTGTACGTGTTGTCCAGTAAACATACAAGATGGCGAAGATTGCCAGAAAAAAACCGATTGGTACGAAAATTCCTTCCATGATATTAATTTTTAAATTGTTTTTTTTTTTCTGTTTTCGCTCTTATGACGCGACTTTATTTCTGCGGTTACAACTTTTCAGATTTTTTTCTTGCTGATGATTCATTTCACGCAGATTTCGCAGATAAACGCGGATTTAATACAATTAATAAAAAGACACAGTAGAAATCATTACTATATATACGCCTCCTTTATCATTAATTCAATTTGCGATATCAGCGTAATCTGCGTGAAACAATAAATTCCCTCTCAGAAAACTAATGATCTCTATTGTGCCTATTGTGGTGAAAAGGTATTATCTGTGTAATCCGCGCCATCTGCAAGAAACTTTTTCTTCGTAACTTGTAACCTGCAATTCATTATTACGTCAAAAGAGCGAATGGAGCAGAAAGATGATATCTATTACATCGAAAAAGTAAAGGCCGGACAGACCAATTACTATTCTTATATCGTTGAGCGATACCAGGATATTGTCTTTTCCATTGCAATGAAAGTTCTTAAAAATCGTGAAGACGCCGAAGAAATGGCGCAGGAGACTTTTATAAAAGCTTACAAGTCGTTGCACACCTTTAAAGGCACTGCAAAATTTTCGACCTGGCTTTACCGCATTACGTACAACAATTGTATTTCGGAAGTCAGGAAACGAAAAATGCATTTTGCATCAACCGACGATGTGCAGATTGCCGACGAAGCTGATGAAATGAACCTGGATGGAATACCGGAAGAAAACAGGGCGCAAGCCATAAAAGCTGCCATGGATAAACTACCGGAAGATGAATACACACTGATACTTTTGTATTATTTCGAGGAACAATCGATCGAAGAGATCAGCAAAGTAACAAAACTCTCGGAGAGCAATACAAAAGTGAAGCTTTACAGAGCACGCAAAAAGCTCTATACTATTTTGAATGAATTAATGAAGGATGAATTATACACTATATTATGAACGAATTGGAAGACATAAAATTAAAAGCATTCCTGCAAAACATGGAACTGGAAAAACCAGGATCGGGTTTTACGGTGCAGGTAATGAATAAGATTTTTGAGGAGGATAGTGCACTCGAACAAATTAAGTCGGAAAGGATACTTGGAAAAGGTTTCTGGATTATTTCGATACTTTTTGTGATGTTACTGGCAGCCATTTTCGTTGTAAGCAACACCGGCATGCAGGCCGACAGCCAAATTGGGCAACTGCTCCCCGAAGCCGGACAAGGATTAACGCAGAGTTACGATTCGTTCTTCAGCAAACTGGGAACTTTGCCTTTAAGCATTGCCGGAATTACTATTGCTGTTTCGGTTTTAATATTTATCGATAAAATTATAGCTTCAAACAGTAAGATATTTGCGTAAACTAAAACCGTGCTTGTCCGGAAATAATATAGCGTGTCTTTTGTATACATTACCCTTTTGTCTGTCGACATTTTCCCTTAGCAAGAGAAAACAGCATTAATGTAACGCAGAAATCAGCTAATAGCTGACTCCCATTGAGAGGGAAGCTCCCTTCAGTGCGACTACGTTGTACATAAATGCTGAATTCCCATTTTCAATTTTTTGGTAACAATTTTTCGTTCGGAACAATCGGGCAATCCGAATCAATTTTATTCGCCGAACGATTTTTTTGTAGCTCCGCTACCCGGCGCTAAGTGGCTTCGTAAACTCAGCCACACGCACCGGGTTATTGACTGTCGCCCCATTCGGGGCTTAAAGCACCAAAGGTGCGTAATCGATTAACCCAGGGTAAGCGAGCGAAGGAAGCGCAGCCCTGGGAATTAAAGCAAAAGAGAAAAAGGCGCAATTGCTACCGAGGTTTAAAATTGAGGCACTCCTTGCGCCGCATATTGAAAACCGGCTATTAAAATGGCTTCAAATAAGTTTATGTGTACACCGTAGCTACAGAGTGAGGGATCGAGAATAAAAAAAAATCCACTGTAATAATCTCAGAAAAACAATTTACCCCGGCTGATCAGTCGGGATTTTTTATTCGTACTGCTTTAATAATCCCATCATTATTAAGTACTGGGCAGCAATATAGGTTGTCATTATAAATAAACCTTCGAAGGGAATTGCCACCAGAAAACGGTTGACTGCAATCAGCGAATCGGACAAAACAAAAAACAACGAGCCCGCAAACACAAGGCTAAAACTTACCGGGTGGCCATTTCCATAGCGGTTAAGCGCCATTGCCGACATGGTTAAAATAGCAACCATATACACAAAAATGGCAAAACGCAACACTAAATCAAGCTGTGGAAAAAGAACAATATAAACAATTAAGCCAAAGGCCAGATATGGGATCAGCCACATAGGCTTTTTCTTTAAAAAAGGCATTTTCCCCGAAAGATCGATGGTGCGCAAAAACAGGAAAATATAGAATACCTGCGCCACCAAAAACGACGCAATCCCTAAAACAAACCAGGTAAAATCAGCAGCAAACATCATCAGCAAGTCGCCAATCCACGAAAAAAGAAATCCTGCTCCGACGAGCTGCAGCACCTTTTTATCGATGTTCTTTGAGTGCAAAAAGAAGTAACCCGCAATCCAGATTAAAAGTAAAGGCTTTGCAATATGATCGATTTGGGGATTCTGTAAATACTCGCCAATTAAATCGGCTACTACAATTACCACAAAAAGAAGGTGAAGAAAAATCTTTTTCATCAATCGCTGTTTGAGGTAAAATTAAAATTATTCGGGTAAAAAACGAAACCGGAATTTAAAAACAGGCTTCCGCCATCAGGTATTTATTAACGTACTCGCTAACGCCTTCCTCTAATTCAACAAAAGGTTTTTTGTAACCGGCATCGCGCAATTTCTGCATTTCCGCCTCGGTAAAATACTGGTACCTTCCGCGCAAATCAACGGGTGTATCTATAAACGAGATATCCGGATTTATATTCATACTGCTAAACACAGCTTTGGTAAGGTCGAGAAAAGAACGGGCTTTTCCGGTACCTACATTATAAATTCCCGAATTATCCTGGTTCTCCATAAAATACATCATCACATCGGCAATGTCTTCCACATAAATAAAGTCGCGGCTTTGTTCACCGTCTTTATACGCTTTATGATGCGAGCGGAACAACTGCATGTGCCCTGTTTCTTTTATGGTTTTATAAGCGTGTAACACCACCGAAGCCATTCGGCCTTTGTGGTATTCGTTTGGTCCGTAAACATTAAAAAATTTCATACCCGCCCAAAACGGAGGTGTGCGAAACTGTTTCAGCGCCCACACATCAAAATCGTGTTTCGACCAACCGTATAAATTAAGCGGTCGCAAATCCCGAATTTTTTGATGCTCATCAGAAAAACCATCTTCGCCGTTACCATAAGTAGCGGCCGACGATGCGTAAAGAAGTGGTACCTGAATTTCGGAACAAATATTCCAAAGACGTTGTGAATATATTAAGTTGAGTTGCTGATAGAGCTCCGGCTCCTGCCCCACTGTATCGGTACGCGCCCCTAAATGAAAAATAAAATCCACGTCCTGTGCATTTTTAATTAACCATTTAAAAAACTCATCCCGATCAATGTACTCGCGGTAATCTTTTTTCAGAAGATTTAAATCTTTCCAGGGGTCATCGAACTTGTCAACCAAAATAAGGTCTTTGTATCCTGCCTGATTGAGTTTTCCTACTAAATAACTTCCGATAAACCCGGCTGCTCCTGTTACAACTATCATTTTAAAGCGGTTTCGTTTGGTACAGCAAAAACTCTGTTTTCTGAAAAATGTGGCTTTTGTAATAAAGAACCAGCCACTTTGGTTTTTATTGTACGCAACGCAAAATAAATTTAACTTTTTTGAATTGCCAAAAAATTGTACATAAACAGATGCATCCGGAGTAAAAATGGTTGCTTTTCCTACTATAATTTAACACTTTGGGAGAATAGACCGAGATTTATGTCAGCTATACTTAAAAATTAAGGGTGTAGAACGAACTTAACCCACAGGTGCAGGTACTTGTTTTAAGATGACTGACAAAGCTTCTTTCAGGCGTTCAAGTGCCAAAGGAATATTCCATTCTGCCGAGTCGCGGGGTTCTACATAATTCGATATCGATCGTATTTCGTAGCATTTTACCCCCATCCAATTGCAAACATAAAATACTGCTGCACCTTCCATCGACTCTACATGTGCGGTAAATTTTTCGCGCATTTCGGCAATACTGGTATCGCGTCCGTAACTTTTATTAGTGGTAACTCCTTTTACTTTTTTCAACTTTATCCAACCGTTTGAATTACTTGCTTTCAACAAACCGTTTTCAAACGGGAAATCGTTTATTCCAATATATCCCGATTCGAATAACGTAAGAAATTCATGCTGTTTCTCAATACCCAAATCAGCAAATTCTTCGCTAACTACGTTCACAACCTCACCAATTTTAAGCTCCTGTGTAAGGCTTCCGGCCAAACCAATATTAATTACGGCATCGTATTTTTTCTCGCGAAGTGCGTTTGTTAAATGAAAAGTGGCAAACGAACTTCCAATTCCTGATACCAAAATATCAATATTGAAGTCTCCAAATCGGTAAGTTTTTACAAAGTGACTTTCTTCCTCTACTTTTTCCAGCTCATCAACAATCAGTTTTATTTCCATTGTAGTGGCTGCTACAATCAAAATTTCCATAAATTAGATTTTGTATTTTCCGTCTCCGATACGTTTCAAATCAATGTCTGTTATCACACTACATCTGTATTTCATCCTTGCTTTTATCACAAGTCATCGTCTCACTCCTTATCAAATCCATCTATTCATTCATACTGATTTTATAAAAAAAAGTTAATCTTTGTATGGATTAAAATTCTAACAACAATGTGTTCATTAAAGAATAATAACTCAAACGGATACCAGCGAACTGATTTATACAACGAAGAAGCAACCGAACAACTTTCAGGGCATTACAAGGAGATTTTGCAGATAGTTGGCGAAGATCCATCGCGCGAGGGGCTCGACAAAACGCCGGAAAGAGTGGCAAAAGCCATGCAGTTTCTGTTGCAGGGTTACCAAATGGATCCTGTTGAAATCTTAACCTCGGCCATGTTTAAAGAGGACTACCGCCAAATGGTTATCGTAAAAGATATTGAGATTTATTCGATGTGCGAACACCACATGCTTCCGTTTATCGGAAAAGCGCATGTTGCCTACATTCCCAACGGAACCATTACCGGGTTAAGTAAAATTGCACGTGTTGTTGATGTTTTTGCTCGTCGCTTGCAAGTGCAGGAACGACTAACAACGCAAATTAAAGATTGTATTCAGGACACGCTGAAACCACTGGGAGTTGCCGTTGTTATTGAAGCACAACACCTTTGCATGCAAATGCGTGGTGTACAAAAACAACATTCAATTACAACCACTTCGGATTTTACAGGTGCTTTTGAAAAAGTAGCTACGCGCGAAGAATTTATAAAACTGATCAGTACTAAGCTGAGCTAAAAACTACCGGAATTCGATACAAACCGGAGCCGGCAAACTTATTTGTTTCCCGCTGTATTCTGGCATTCCGGATTCAACATCGAGTTTAAAAACGGTGATATTATGACTGCGTTGATTGGCAACCAACATCCAGTTTCCATCGGGTGTAATTCCAAAGTTTCTTGGCCAGTCACCTTCAACCGGTACTGTTCCTAAAAATGTCAATTCCTGATCGGCTTTTACTTTAAAAACAGCTATAGAGTTGTGCCCACGGTTTGAGCCATACAAGTACTTTCCGTCTTTCGAGAAATGAATATCGGCGCAATAACTCTCGCCATCAAAATCTTTTGGCAAGGTTGATATATTTTGAAACACCGACCACTTTTCTCCCGTTTTACGCACTGCCGAAATGGTGGAGTTTAGTTCGTTTATCACATAAATTACATTTTCGCTTGGATGAAAAACAAAATGCCTCGGTCCCGAGCCGGCCGGCAGTTTTACAAATTCCTGTTCGTAACGTCCTAAACTGCCATCCTCGAAATGGAAAATGTTTAACTGGTCAGTTCCAAGATCGGCACTAAAAATGCTCGGTTCTTTTGCCGAAAATTTTATCGAGTGCGCGTGTGGTTGCGTTTGATTCGGATGCACACTTTTTCCGGAGTTTCGCACAACTGTGAGTGCTTTTTCAAGACTGCCATCTTCATTCACCGGATAAATCGAAGTGGTTCCTCCTCCATACGTTGCAATTGCCACATATTTTCTGTCGGGTGAAACATCAACATGACAAGGTCCGCTCCCGTTTGCAATTTGTTTATTCAGAAAGTGCAGTCCTCCAAATTCATCCAACTTGTACGCCACCACATATCCTCCCGACGGTTCAACCTCAGGCGTGGTGCGCGAAACGGCATACAAAAACTCCTTATCGGGGCCTAAACGCAAAAACGATGGATTATCAATTCCCTTAAAAGTGGTGAGCAAATCAATGTCTCCGGTTTCGGTATCTAAACTGCAGTAGTTAATTCCTTCCGAGCCTTCCGAAGTAAAAGTTCCTACATAAAACAGCTGTTTTTCCTGCGCCGATACCGCGGTTACACATAGAAAAATAAAGAGGCAACTAAACAAAATATTACGCAACATATTTGTATATTTATTGAACGTAAAACAAAAAACTGAGCACAAAATTGAATTCGTTCAAAGAAGTTTCTTTTTGGAATAAATTCAATCCGGTGCCAATGATAACAAAAATTTTAATGTATGAAGAAACCTGTAATAGCTGAAAAAGCACCAAAAGCACTAACGCTTGAACCGGGCACCTATTATTGGTGCGCCTGTGGACGAAGTAAAAACCAACCCTTTTGCGACGGATCGCACCAGGGAACGGAATTTACTCCACTGCCATTCGATATCGATGAGAAAAAGGAAGTTTGGCTTTGTCAATGCAAACACTCCAAAAATAAACCATTTTGCGATGGCACTCACCGAACGTTATAGCGTTTAACAGCTTATTAAACCTTCGTAAAATCGTCTTTTGAAGCATTGCAGATCGGACATTTCCAATCGTCAGGCAAGTCTTCAAAAGGCGTTCCCGGAGGTATTCCAAGTGCAGGATCTCCTTCTTCAGGATCGTACTGAAAACCACAAATATTACACGAATACACTCCATCTTCACTTTCCGTTTTTTTAGCTTCCTCTGTCTCTTCAACCACCTCATCATAAACGACCGGTTCGGGCTCATCCTCCAACTTATCTTTATCAATATAAGTAGGCGCATTTTTCGGTGAACGCATTTTATACTTGGCATGATAATACGCGTAAGTCAGCGGCTCTTCATCCGATAGTTTATCGCCGTCAACCACTTCAGCAGTAATTAAATAGTGCGAGCCTACATCGGCGTAATCAATCACCTTGCAATCGAACCACGCTACCGATGAATCAACAACAATTGGAGCACCGGTTTTTGCAGTAATGGTTTCAACTCCCTGGAATTTATCAATATCGGCTCCCGACATAAACCCGAACTTTCCGATCAGCGAAGTGTCAACTTCCTTCTTCAGCACAGAGATCGAGAATTTTTTACTGTCAATAATCTTTTGGGCGGAGTAGTTATTTTTATTACAACTTATGGCAATTTTCGATGGCTCGGCAGTAATCTGAAAAGCTGTGTTTCCGATGTACCCGGCCTTTTCGCCGTTCAATTCGGTAGCAATTAAATACAAGCCATAACTTAGTTTGTGAAATGCGGAATAATTCATTCTTTCTTTTTTTGAAATTCGTTTGTTTAAATTTAACAATACATTTTCAATTACACCTGCCATTCCTCTTTTAAAATTCCAACATTTTATACATGCCATCTGTAACGATCACAAAAAATGAATTTAGATTTTTCGAAATAACGATGCCAAAATGAAAGCGGGCTACAAAACAGGAAGGCCATTTTTAATAAAATACTGCAGAAATGAATAAAGAATTCGATAGGCAGTGAAATTTTGGCACGCAAAAACATAAGTGGTAAAACTTACAAATCCCTGTAAAATCAAGGAAAATCGGGACAAATAATTTAAAAATGGGAATCTCTCGTGATTATTTTCCAATATTTGGACATTTTATTTGATAGATCATCACATTTCATTATTTTTAAGAACTCTAAATAAAAGAAAATGGCCAACCAAAAACTCAAAAACAACTACAAAGTGTACATTGTGGAAGACAATGTGCTTTATGCCAGGGTGCTTAAAAAGCAGCTTTTAGATGATCAATTACAGGTAAAAGTGTTTCACAACGGGACAGACTTCATTAACGCAATGAGCGAAAAGCCTGATGTGGTAACGCTTGACTACACACTTCCCGATATGACAGGGAAAGAAGTGCTGGCCAAAATTCAGGAGAAGATTCCGAATACCCATGTAATCGTAATTTCAGCACAAGACGATATTTCGACAGCTATCGAGCTGATGAAAAACGGAGCCTACGATTACATTATGAAAGCTCCCGACACCCGGGAAAAGCTAAGCAACATTATCCGAAATATTTACAGAACAGATCAGCTTCAAACGGAAAATACGAACCTAAAAGAAGCTGTTGCTGAAAAATACAATTTCAAAAACCTTATTAAAGGTAACAGCCGCGAAATTGAGCACGTTTTTGAGTTAATGAACAAAGCAACTCAAACGAATATTTCGGTATCCATTTCCGGGGAAACAGGAACCGGTAAAGAACTGGTTGCCAAAGGAATTCACTACAACTCGAAACGAAGTGCCAAACCGTTTATAGCTGTAAACGTGTCGGCCATCCCCGACGGACTGATTGAGAGCGAATTGTTCGGGCACGAAAAAGGCGCTTTTACAGGCGCCGATTTCCAAAAGATCGGAAAATTTGAAGCCGCGAACGGAGGTACACTTTTCCTCGACGAAATTGCTGACCTGAACTTAAATCTTCAGGCAAAGCTGTTACGCGTTTTACAGGAACGCGAGTTAGTACGCCTGGGAGGACACGATGTAATACCACTTGATGTACGCATTATTTCGGCAACGCATAAAAATCTGGCTACTTTGTCGGGCGACGACCAGTTCCGACAAGACCTTTATTATCGTTTGCTTGGTTTGCCGATTGAAATTCCACCGTTGCGCCAACGTGGAAACGATAAAATTTTACTGGCCAAGTTTTTTGTTGATGAGTTTTGCCGCGAAAATGACATGGAGCCCAAAACACTTTCATCGGAAGCAAAACAAATGTTATCAAACTACCACTACCCCGGTAATATCAGGGAGCTGAAAGCAATTATGGAGCTGGCATGCGTAATGTGTAGCCGCGATGTGATAAAAGCCAGCCACCTGAATATGAACGTTGATGAAAGTGTGCAGAACCTGCTTGCCCAGGAAAAAACGCTGGAGGAATATAACAACGAAATCGTAAAATTCTTTTTGAATAAATACAATCAGAATGTACGCCTGGTAGCATCGAAATTAGGAATCGGAAAATCCACCATTTACCGGATGCTTCAAAAACACATGGATTAATCAGACTTTTAATAGCATAAAAAAATCCCGGACTCGAAAGGTCCGGGATTTTTTATTTATCAATTTTATGTAGCTTTTTTTTCGCTAATCCAAATGTCAGTCTGAGCGAAGTCGAAGACCTATCCTTCGTAACTGTTTACACCAACAGTTTCCATTTTGCGATCCACTTTTTTTACCAAACCTTGTAAAACTTTACCCGGACCAACTTCGGTAAACGAAGTAGCGCCGTCGGCGATCATATTTTCAACGATCTGTGTCCATTTTACAGGAGCAGTAAGCTGAGCGATCAGGTTTTCTTTGATCACAGCAGGATCAGAAACCGGTTTTGCATCAACATTCTGATACACCGGACAAGTTGGCTGATTAAAAGTTGTTGCCTCGATAGCAGCAGCCAACTCTTCGCGGGCAGGCTCCATAAATGGCGAGTGGAAAGCGCCACCAACAACCAGTTTCAACGCACGTTTTGCACCTTTTTCAGTTAACAACGCACAAGCTTTATCAATTCCGGCTTCAGAACCTGAAATTACCAACTGCCCGGGACAGTTGTAGTTTGCAGGAACTACCACGTCGTCGATTTCAGCGCAAACTTCCTCAACAACTGCATCTTCCAAACCAACAATAGCTGCCATTGTTGAAGGTTCAATTTCGCATGCTTTTTGCATTGCCATTGCACGTTGCGCAACAAGTTTCAAACCGTCTTCAAAGTTCAGTGTTCCGTTAGCAACCAGTGCCGAAAACTCGCCCAATGAATGACCTGCAACCATATCAGGAGCAAAATCCTTTAAGGTTTTTGCCAACAATACCGAGTGTAAGAAAATGGCTGGTTGGGTCACTTTTGTTTGTTTCAGATCTTCAACTTCACCTTCGAACATAATATCGGTAATATTGAAACCTAAAATATCATTTGCTTTTTCGAATAATGCTTTTGCTTCAGCAGAATTTTCATATAAATCCTTTCCCATTCCCGGGAATTGAGCTCCCTGACCAGGGAATACAAATGCCTTCATAATTTTTTGTTTTTAAAAATCTGGCGGCAAAGTTACACTTATTTTATAAGGACAAAATCCTTTTATGCACCAATGCCAATAATTTGACAAAATAGTAGAAGCGAAATCGAACATCGGGTTATTCGGGTCGAGAATTAGGAAAACTGGATGCTGGATACCGGATGCTAGATGCTAGATACTCGAAGCTTGTAACTTGCAAGACTTTTGCCTTTACACTTTTTACTTTTGCCTTGCTACTGAATTTTAACCTTTAAACAGTAGGTATATAACCACATATTTCAGCAGAAGCCCCAAAATACTTACCACCAGAAACCTTCGAAAATCGTAACGCAACATTCCGGCCGCCAAAGCAATTACCGGTGACGACAGGGGAAACAGGTTGAATATAAAAATCGTAAGCATACCAAATTTCTTGATTTTTAGCTCGGCTTTTTCAATCCGCTTCTGCCCCATCAGTTCAATAATTTTATTCGGACGAAGCAAGCGACCAATTACATAATCGATACACTGCGCAACAATAGCGGTCCCCATAGCCGTGGCAATGAGGTCAAATCCGGAATAATAAGGTAAATAATAGATAAATGCCACCTCAACAGGCATGAGCAAAAAGAAAAGATAACCGGCAAAATGAATAAGACCAAACGAGAAAATACTTTCTGTTTTATCGGCATAGAGTTCGCGGCCGATGGTGAACGAGAACAAGCAAATAGCAATAACCGAAGCAAACAAGATAAAATAGAACTTTTTGGGTATTGCTATTTTGCCGTTCATCTGTAAAACAGGATTATAAGTCAATAACTAATCTGATAGTAAAGTTACGCAAATGATTTGATGCGAATAATTTTATCGACCACCGACTTAAATAGTTCGTTAAGCGAGCTATTTTATGCGATAAGTATTTCATTCGCTAAATATACCGAGGAAGAACTACATGCGAACCACACAAAATCTCGTTGTAAGAAATCAAGGAATAACCCTACTAGATTCTCATACTAAAACACACAAGTTATGCTTTGTTTAAACAAAGAACCGAATCTCAACATAATTAGTTAGTTTTGGTAAACAAACCTTTAATCAAACTATTGATGAAATACTATTATACCAAAATTCTAATTCTTATCTCATTTATTATTGTTATATCTCAATTCAATCTGTTTTCACAAACGGTTGATGTTTATCCAAGAAGTAATTTCTCAGTGAATGATACTTTCATGGTTACCTACACAGTTGATTCATTACTGAATGAATATTCTTTGGATGAGATTTTTACTTCTGATAAGAAACTGAAAATGGAAATCCTGAGTGTAAGAATTAAAAGGTTACTACCAGATTCATCTAACTACCTAAATGAAGAAGAATTTGACATAAAGGAGAGGATTCAGGATTCTACAGATAAAATCTTCATAGAATTATCTCAAACAGATAATGAAAATGTTTTTGTATATAATTCACATCAACCCTTATGTGAAATTATAGGATTAGAGGATAATGAGTTTTTGACGGGAATTAGATTTTACTTTGAGTTCTATGATTGGATTTTGGACAGAAATAAAGTGTGTCCAAATAATACCAATTCGAATTCAATTACAACAAATGATTGTTGGGTTGACCTTTATCCATTTGATAATCTAAAAAAAGACAAGAAAAAAGAATTTATTATTTCTAATTACATTAAAAATAATCTTGATGTTCTGATAAAGGAGAATACCGAAGATTTACTACTAGAAAAGGATTCTAATGGTGAAACTGTATTCTCACAAAATATGGGTCTTAGAAATCCAATAATTGAAGATATGAATGGAGATGGAATTAATGATATTGTATCACAGATTTATCAATATAGTGTTGGTGATGTTTCTACAATTTTGAGTGATAAAGAAAAAGAAAAAATAATTTCTAGATGGGGGGTATTTCTCGGTACTAATTCTGATACTGACTCCTTGGTCTATGAAGTGGGCTTTATATATAACCAAAAATCAGAAGGATGTCATTTCACCAAAGTTGATATTGATAATGATGGATTTTCTGATTTACTTTCTGGTCCAGAAGTTTATCATGGATTAGACGAGAATAGACCAGATTATTACGGAGAAAATAGACATCGTCCGACAATGGTTTATATCAATAATGGGGATGGAACTTTCTCTGTTGATTCATTAATTCCGATATGTACAGACGGTTCAGTTATTCAACTTGATAATGACGATGAATACGAGTTCATTGGAAAATTAAAAAATTGGGGTGAAAATGGGAAAGAGATTACAACAATATATTCATGGGATTATGGTGAAAAAGTTGTATTTCAGGGAGAGTATAGCACTAATTATGAAGAAATTGTAGATTTTGAAAATTATGACTTAAATAAGGATGGTTTTCAAGATGTAATAATGTTAGGTACCAACTCCAATGATACTACAAGAACTTTTACACTTCTCGTTTACGAGGGAAGTGAAGAAGGTGTAGATTTAAACGAAGAGGTAGGAAAAATTTTATATGAGTTTGAAGATAATATTAAAGTTGGTACCGAAGGTAATCCATTGTCAATCCTTAAATTCAATGAAGAAACTGATTTATTCTTATTGTATTTAATTAATTCCGAATATAACTGTTATTATGATACCAGTGGGGAGTTTAAAACCTTATTTCGAGGATTTGAAGTTGTCGATGGAGAGTTAGTTGAGGTAACAGAGAAGGTATTTCCCGATAATTTAAATGTAAATAAATTAAGTCCTCCGAATACACCTATTTTTGTAGATATGGATGGTGATGGATTCACTGATTTATGTTTTAATCGAGAAACATGGTTTAAAGAAACTGAACCAATATCAATATCTTATCTTAAAAACAATGGGACATATTTTGAACCAAGATATTTTTCAACTTTTGATATATCTTTAAATGGATTTCCTTCCGATATACATTTTTTAGATATCGATTCTGATGGTAATTCTGAAATGATATTTGATAAGAATCCATTTTTTGAACCCATTATGGATATGAACTTGGATTTTGTTTTTTCCCCATTTGAGGTAATATATGAGAATGAACCACCAACTAATATAAATCTATCCAATACTTCAATCTCAGAAAATTCGGATGAGGAAACAGAGATTGGAATACTCACAACGGTTGATTCTGATACAATGGATTCACACACATTTTATTTAGCATCAGGGAGTGGCGATTCTGGTAATCAATACTTTACTATAAAGGATAACAAACTTCTCTCAAATGTGATGTTTGATTATGAATCACAAAACTCATATTCAATTAGAATTCAATCGGAAGATGGGAAAGGTGGTATGTTTTCTAAATCCTTTACTATTGAGATAACAAACGAGGTTGAAGTTGGAGTTCAGAACCTTTTTGATTCGGATGATATCAAAATCTATCCTAATCCAGTTACAGACAAAGTCATTGTTGAAATTAATAATTCAACACCATTACAGATGGTTCTGACAGACGGTTTAGGGAACAAAGTTTTGGAACAAACACTACAAAATCCAACAACGGAAAACAATTTAAATAATCTCACAAGTGGCTTATATATAATAAATTTGATGAAGGAAAACACTATTGTTCATCGTCAGAAATTCATAAAACATTAAGACTACTCCACTGTAACCGATTTGGCCAGATTACGAGGCTGGTCAACATTACAACCTTTAAGTAAAGCAATATGATAGGCCAGCAACTGCAATGGAATTACTGCCAGTAAAGGCGCCACTGCCGGATGCGACTTTGGAATTTCAATTACATCGTTTACCATCTCCTTTAACCCTTTGTCGCCCTCGGTTACAACAGCAATTACATTTCCTTTCCGGGCTTTTACCTCCTGAATGTTGCTCACCACTTTTTCGTAATAATCATCCTGAGGCGCCACAACTACAACCGGCAAATTATTATCCACCAATGCAATCGGGCCATGTTTCATCTCGCCTGCAGCATAACCTTCAGCGTGAATGTAGGAGATCTCTTTTAACTTTAAAGCGCCCTCAAGTGCTACAGGAAACAAATAACCACGTCCCAGATACAGCGCATTTACTGCCTCCTGATATTTCTCTGCGATATTTTTGATTTTCTCTCCATCTTCCAGAATTGCCCGACCCTTTTCAGGAATTTCAGCCAGCTCTTTTACCAAAGTTTTGTATTCCTCATCGCTGATAGTTCCTTTGCGTTTGGCCAATTTCAGAGCGATCATCGTGAGCACTGTAACCTGCGCTGTAAATGCTTTTGTTGAGGCTACACCAATCTCAACACCAGCATGTGTATAAACGCCTGCCTCGGTTTCGCGCGACAGGGTTGATCCCACCACATTGCAAATTCCGAGGACTGTTGCTCCTTTTGATTTGGCCAGTTCCAGAGCAGCCAGTGTATCGGCAGTTTCACCACTTTGGCTGATCAGAATTACCACATCCTCCGACGACAACACCGGCTTTCGATAACGAAACTCTGAAGCATATTCCACTTCAACTGAAACCTGCGCATATTCTTCAAACAGGTATTCGGCAATCAGCCCGGCATGCCACGATGTTCCACAACCAATAATTACAATCCGCCTGGCAGCCTCGATTTTTGGAAAAACATTTAGTAAGCCTCCCAACACAATCTCGGAATAATCGTTTTGCAAACGTCCGCGAAAAGTTTCTTCAATGGTTTTTGGCTGTTCGTGAATTTCTTTGAGCATAAAATAATCGTAATCGCCTTTGTCCATCGCCCCGATTTCCATATCAATATTACTGATCTTCAACGAAACCGGATTATTTTGGACATTACTTAGCGTGAAGCCGTCCTTTTGCAGAATGGCAATATCTTCATCATTCAGATAGATCACTTGATTAGTGTATTCCGCGATTGGCGAAGCATCGCTTGCAATAAAATATTCACCGCTTCCCAATCCAACAACAAGCGGGCTGCCTTTTCGGGCGACCACAATTTTCTCGCTTTCCTTTTTACAAAGTACTGCAATTCCGTATGCCCCCACCACTTTCGACAGAGCCAACTGCACCGCCGCTTCTGACGACAATTCATCATCCTGCAAATAAAAATACTCGATAAGATTGGCAAGTACTTCCGTATCGGTATCACTTTCAAAAGCATATCCGTGTGCTTCCAGATCACGTTTCAGCTGCGCAAAATTTTCGATAATACCATTATGGACAATTGAAAAGTGACCGTTCATGGACACATGAGGATGCGCATTTTTATCGCTTGGCTCGCCATGTGTTGCCCAACGCGTATGCCCAATCCCAACGGTTCCGTCATCAGTTTTGCCAGCTACAAAATCTTCAAGATCCGAAACTTTGCCTTTCTTTTTATAGTTTTCGAGTGAACCATTTAACAAAGCTACTCCCGCCGAATCATATCCACGGTACTCCAATCTTTTCAGCCCTCCGATCAGGATCGGGAATGCTTTTTTATCGCCTATATATCCTACAATTCCACACATATTCAATTATTTGGGTTAACTATTATTTTCAACTGTTTGCTTGAATTCTCGCACCTGCATCATCTGTTCAATAACCCGGCTCCCGAGTCGTTCCTTTTTCTCCATGTGCTCCTTAATTTCTTTCACGGTATCATTATCTTCAAACTCGCCACGCACTTCGGTAAAATCAAGCTCACGCGCGCCGTCTTGCCCGTCAACACCAAAACCTGTCATCTTACTCATCGAAAATTCTTTCCGCGCATCCTCATACAAAAAGCGATCAATTCCCAGCACACTTTCTTTCCATTTCTTTACAATGGTAATCACATCCGACGCCTCGAACTCTGAAATACTTTTTCCATAAAAACTTTCCAGTACATCTACAGCCCAGGTCCATTCGAAGTTGTAGTAATTCTTGTGCATGGTTGCCAATGCGGAGTTAACTTCCTCAAGCGACTGCACCGAACCATTTTCTACCGACTGCAACAACTGATCGAGCGCCTCAAAAGGACAGATCATCCCTGCCAGATCGACCCAGTATCCTTTCCCAAATTTCATATCGGGTCGCAGGGCATTTTGAATATCTGCTGCGGTTTTATATTCATTTCCATTCAGGCGTGTGATCAACGAGTTACCCAAAAACTTCCAGATCGCCATTTCGTACAACTGAATTCCCCTGTCGAGTGCATGCTTCTCGATCTTCATGCGATCGTAAGTGTAAGCTTCGATTTTATCATCCGAAGATTTTTGAATATCTACCAATTTCTCCCGGCCTTTTACCATTTTATCAATGGTGTAAGGACTCAACAGATTGAAATTAATCAAATCGAGCAGGTTCGAATCAGTTCGTTTATCACGTTTTGGCCACTTCTGCGTATCACGAATGGTTCCAATACTTTTCAGGTTGATACCCGGCACAAGAATACTTTCGTCTTTACTCTCGATCAGGTACGAAAACGGGAAATCGGTAGTATCGCAATGTTTATAGTGGCGCCCCATAACAAGCGAAAAAGCACCAATACGAGATGGCCACAACACATAAGAATCGCTGGTGGTTTTTGCGCCACGCTCCATAATTCCCTGATGAATTGGCCCCAATTTGTATAGATGGTTACTTTGGTTCGATCCGCTTCCGGCATTTAAAAACGAAAACATACCGGCAATCAGCAAAGTTGATTTATGATGGGTAACCGTGTAAGGCCCGGCAAAAATGGAACAGGCCTCACCGTGAAATCCCTGGAAATTAGCAAAGAACAAGGAGTTTTCTGCCGAATAATGTTTATCGAGCACACAACCCTGGCCAATAAAACATTTCGAAACCAGCGTGGCGTCGGTGATTTTCGATCCTGAACTAACAATAATGTCATCCATAATCACTCCCTCACCAATTTTTACAGGAGCCTCGTAATTACTGTTTATACTTCCGTTGTGCAATTTCTTCGCACCATCAATTATGGTAGCCGGTCCGGTTTTAACGTTCAATATGGTATTGCAATTTAGTATTTTCGAATCGGCTCCAATCACTCCCATTTCGCTGCTTACATATTTGGTGTAATCGGCAACCATATTTTTTAGCGAACGCACCACTTCAGGCCGGTGTCTGTACAAGGCCATCATGTAGGCAACATGCGTAGAGAGGTAATCGTAAATAGGAATTTCACGGCCTCCACCTTCGTTTATTGCTTCAACAACCACTCCGTTACCAAACGATGTTTCGCCATCAACAGCCAACGTCGTGATATTATGAATAACCACATTTTCTTCAATTCTATAATTTGCGATGTAACTTCTCACATTGTGAATCAGGGCATTTTTCCCAACCTCGCAATTGTGCAGCCAGGCATTGTAAATACCTGTCCTAAAGGTAATTCCCCCAATCAGCTTCACAGATCCGGCAAAACTGTTTAGGCGGATAGAGCCTGAAAACTTGCAGTTCTCAATACAATCGGGAATAAAATCGTGCGAAACTTTTATTAAACTCCAATCGGAAGAAGAACACCCCTGATGAACGAGCTGCCCTATTTCCTCATCATATAGATTTCGGTAGTTACTTTCTGTGTTTTGTGTCATTGCGGACTATTTTGAAAACCAAAGTTATGGCAAAAATAGTATTTCATCACTTTCCACAACCTAACAACAACACATCAAAAACAACAAACAACCTAACAATAAATATTCCAAATATTGTATTACTGCATTTTAACAATAGACACAACATAACAAATAAAAACAGAAGACCAACAAAATACCTAATATTACAATTGCTCCAAATAATTTACCAGGCGGATTTTTGCGTTAATGCCCAGTTTTTTACGCAATCGTACGCGGGAGATTTCCACGCTTTTTGAAGTAATATTCAGAAGACCGGCAATTTCCTTGCTCGACAAACCTAAACGAATGTAGGAACACAACTTTTTATCGTTGACCGAAACCACCGGATGTCGTTTTTGCAATCGATCGAGAAAGCCGGGATGAATTTTATCTACCTGATTTTCTACCATCGACCAATCAACCGGCTGAACGGCATTGGCTTCCAACAACTCTTTTAACTGAAGAACCAGCGAAGTAGCTTTTTTCGATTTCGTCGCATCATCCGACTGAAGCAGGTGAACCGCTTTATTCAACAACTCATTTTTCTGCGACAATTGCAATAAAAACGAAACCAGCTCACGGTCTTTCATCTCCAGCTCGGTTTGCAGGCGCTGTTTGTTTCGGCTGTCGAATTCTTTTGTACGCTCCAATTCTGATATGTGCCCCATGGCGTGTTTCAGGCGACTAATATCCAGCACCGATGCACGAATTCCAAGGTATTTGCCAATTTTATCGTACACACCGCGTACATTCATCATAAACCATCGAAGTTGTTTGGTACGCGTCAGCACACGAAATTCGAGGGTTTGATTAACCAGTGTTTGATTCAATGCTCCGGTTAAAAAGTTGTTGTATTTCTCTTTGTCGGCATCGTAAACCAGCAAAGCAGCAATTCCCGGCGATGCAATAATTTGGTTGGCCGTATATCCTGTAAGATCGGAACACGAGGGCGAACAGTATTTTATATTTCCATTGGGTTCAAACCACAACTCCCAGGCAAAAGCAAACTCGGCAATCATTTGGTAAAACAAACGTTTCTCGCGCTCCTGCTCTTCCTGAAACCTGGAATTCTCCAATTCTAGTTTTAGCTTTGAAAGCTCTAGCTCCAGTTCTTCGCTTCGTTTGTTTTGATCCTGATTTTTTTCGCCGACCATGCAATAAAAATAAGAAAAATATCGCTGAGTGGCATTCTACAAAACACTTCGGAATGCGGACACGGTTAATACTCCTTTTTATCCTCCTTTTTATTCCACGCTTCAAAAACCTCGCGGGCTTCTTTACGCATCATATTTTCAAATTGTATGTGTCGGCGGTCGAGTTCTTTCTCCAGTTCATCGTAAATAAACTGATCATCAAACTGTGCACTTGCCGCATCTTGTTTGGTGGCACCAAAAACCACCTTATCGGGGCGAGCCCAGTAAATGGCACCCAAACACATCGGGCACGGCTCGCAAGAAGTATAAACCGTACATCCTTCCAGTTGAAAAGTATTCAAAGCCTTACACGCTTCCCGTATCGCGACAACTTCAGCATGTGCAGTCGGGTCGTTCGATGAAGTTACCTGATTGTATCCTTTTGCGATAATTTTATTGTCTTTAACCACCACGGCACCAAACGGGCCACCGTGATTACCATCCATCCCCTTTTTAGCAAGCTCGATAGCGGCCCGCATAAATTTCTCATTCTGCTCTTCCATTGCTACTAAATATTAACTCGAACTTGTAAAATTAAGACAGTTATTGTTAAAATGAAATATTTACGACACCAGATCCTTCCGATAAATAAAATGAACATTGAAGTTCAGCCCCTAAAAACTTGCAGAACGACACGAATGAAGAATCGAACATAAAAAACCAGTTTATTTCTGACGATTTTGCCACTCAACACTTTTTACTGAAGGCCGGATGATTAACCGAAGCGACTGGTCGTAAGTCATATAATTCCAAAGCCAATTGATAAAAATTACCAGGCGGTTTTTTACGCCAACAATCGACATTAAATGAACAAACATCCAAACTAGCCAGGCAGGGAATCCGGCAAAACGCAATCCGGGCAAATCAACCACTGCCCTGTTTCGTCCAACGGTTGCCATCGAGCCTTTATCGCGATATTTAAATGCACGCAGCGTACTTTTCTTCTGCATCTTCCTTAGGTTTTCTGCCAGACAACTTGCCTGTTGCAAAGCCACTTGCGCCACCTGAGGATGCCCTTGCGGATAATTCGTTGTTTCCATGTAGGCAATATCGCCAATGGCAAAAATATTTTCGCAGCCCTCGATACGGTTATAAGCATCCACTTTTATACGATTTCCGCGAACCACATTTTCTTTTTTAATCCCGTCGGGCATTTGCCCTTTTACGCCTGCAGCCCAAATAAGCGACCGGGTTTCGAGATCCTCCCGATCTTCCAGCTCCACGGTATTTCCATCGTATTTCACAACCTTATGTTTCAGTTTCACCTCAACTCCAAGATTGCTAAGATAATTTAGTGCCTTTTTGCCTGCTTCCTCAGTCATCCCGGCCAATAAATGCGCATTCGCTTCAACCAGGGTAATATTCATCAGATTAAAGTCAAGCTCGGGGTAATCTTTGGGCAAAACAAACTTTTTCATTTCAGCCAGTGCACCACAGACTTCCACGCCTGTTGGTCCTCCACCAACCACCACAATATTTAGCAGCCGCTTAGTTTCTTCCTCATCGCGAATGGTCACTGCTTTTTCAAAATTCTCGAGCAAAGTATTGCGTAAAAACAAAGCCTCAGAAACCGACTTCATTGGAATACTGTTGGTTTCGAAACTTTCCATACCAAAGAAATTAGTAGTTGCTCCGGTAGCAATAACCAGGTAATCGTACCAAACCGTGCCCAATGTTGTGTCGATCAACTTCTTTTCCGACATGATTTTATTTACTTCGGCAATCCGGATAAATACATTTTCTGATTTCTGAAATACTTTTCGCAGCGGAAATGAAATGGAACTGGGCTCCAGCCCCGATGTTGCCACCTGGTAAAACAATGGCTGAAACTGATGATAATTATTCCGGTCGATCAGTACGACCTGAAAATTGTGTTTATATAACTTCCGGGCTAGGCGCAAACCGGCAAAACCGGCTCCTATAATTACGACTCTCTTTTGAGCTGTTTCGGGTATATTTACTGGCATTTGTGTAACTTTTACTTGTGCAACAAATGCTCATTCTGAAAGGTTTTAAAGAAAAGTGCAATACAACAATTTGTTTACATTTAACGAAGAACTAACCATTTTCATGATCGAAATCGTAACTTTCCGCCACAACTATTCTGTTTTCAGATAATTGATCAATGATCTTTTTTGCAGCGAGAACCAGCTTAATCCGGTAATCCAAACCACTCCATTTACAAGAATCAGCGCCACAACAATTGCAACAGTTGAAATTGATGCATCGGTATTGGTAGACAAAAATGCCGGCAAAGTTGCCACAACCGCTGTAACAAAACCAAGCAATACACCCGATATCAGCAGCAACAAGTACTCGTTTCTGAGCAACTTAAAGACGGAGCTTTTGGTGAATCCAATGGCTTGCATAAGGGCAATTTCCCTTCGACGCTCTAAGATGGTACGAGCCAGAATCACTGCCAATCCTATGGTCCCCAAAATTAATCCCAACGCGCCAAGAGCAAGGAATATCGAAAGATAAGTGTTTGTTACTGAATAAAACTCGACTAGTCGTTTTGCCGCACTTTCCATCTCCCAACCATAGTCGCGGAATACCGATTGCAACTCGTCGCCAATTGCGGTTTCATTTTCTGCATCGCCACCCACCAGAAAGATATTCGATCCCGAACTACTTGGGTAATTTTTCAAAAAATGTTTATTCGAGATAATTACATAACCCTGAAAAACAGATGGTTTTGTTCCGGCGATCAGTTTCAATTTTAACGTATCACCCAATTCGTTTTGGTACAGTATCACATCACCCACTTTCATGCCGAGCCCCCACTGAATAACAGTTTGGTCGGCAATAGCAGGAATAGTTCCGTCATCAAAATCAGTTTCCAAACTTTGCCACGGATCAGCATCCAAACCTTTCATCTTTGCAGCGAAATCAAAACGCCCGATCAGATTGGCTGCATCAACACCCAAAATTGCGGGCTGCGCAATACGATTCAGATTCAGGCAACTGGCATCATCTCCATCCACTTTGCGGAACTGCACCACGTTAAAATCTTCGTAGATTCCTTCCTCCGCCTTCTTGTCCTCGTTATTAATATCGAAAAGAACGGGCATGGTGGTTTCGGCAAAATATAAAAAGCCTCCTGTGCCACTTGTTTTTTTGTTGGCTCCGGCAATCAAATCCATTTTATACGAACCGGTTGAAATAACGATAAATGTTCCCAAGGCAAAAAGCGTAACAATGGTAGTCGACCGGCTGATATTACGGGTAAGGTTTATCGCTGACAACTGACTAAACTCAAATTCGCGAGATTTTTTAGCCTCACGTTTCGTCAACATCTTTCTGAACAACAACAACAAACCAAGCAACATTAATCCGCCCGACATAAAAAACATTGAAGCATCGGCCTGCTTGGCAAACATTTGCATAACAAAAACCACAACCGACAAAGCTAAAGCTCCCCACAACACACCATTCAGAAGTCGTGTTTTCAGGCGGCTTTCTTTAACGGCGATCTGCTTTTGTAATTCAACAGCTTTTTGTTTTTGAAAGCGCCGCAATGAAATTGCAATGGCACCCAATGAAACGATCAAACTGATAACCAATCCGATTACCAAGGTTGATGGCAACAATTGTATTTCGAGCACATTGGTACGAACAATGTCGAACCACAACGAATTTAATATGCGGAAAACCAACGTGGTGTAAAAATTTGAAATCACCAGTCCAACAATTCCACCAAACAACGAAACCACAAAACCTTCAGACAGGTAGAAACTACGGATATCTTTCTGCTGAAATCCCAGAGCTACCAGCAGTCCGATTTGTGTTGAACGACTTTCAAGATTTAAACGGAAAAGCAAAGCCGTTAGAATGATTGAAGCGACAAGAATGAAAAAGCTTAATCCGATAAACAGTCCACTAAAATCGGTACCGTTTTGAGCTGCATGTACTCCCTGTTCACGAATTGGTTCAACGATCATTCCCAAATCAGCAGGTGAAATAGCGGCAGCAAATTCCGTTTTATATTCATCCTCACTAAATGTTCCAACCGGATAGCGCACAGCAGTGTAGTCACCAAAACGGTTGGACCAAAGTTGCAAAGCACTCTCCGTTGAAATAAATGCTTTCGGTGTGCCTTTATAGTCGTCCCAGTATTTTTCGTCTTTATCGCGGATGGCATCCAAATTTATCGGCACACCGGCTTCCCACTCGCGGCAATGACCGGCATCGGATAATCCCGGCAAATGAGGTACTCGCGTTGGATCTGCCAATGGCGAATCCATCGGAACAATCTCCTTTAAAATAAACTCCGCCTCTTTATTTACCAACTGGCGTAAAGGACCAATCTCAAAATATTCTAAACGGATGGTGTCTCCTAAATTCGCATTAAAATCATCGGCTGCCCAACGGTTTAATATTATTTCATTTTGAGCCAGTTTTGGGTCATTTACCGACGACACAAATGAATAGGGAACCGAAGATTGATTATGGCCGATAGCATTTACAAAGTAAGTCAATATCATATCTGCTCCAGGCAAACTTCTGAGCAGATCAGAAATTTTTGGCTCCATAAAAACCCGCTCAGTAGAAATTTCCACTTCACGTTTATCATCAAATATCTTTAATATCAAACCGGCATCAGCGGGCGTTAAACAGCTATTTACTACTTCTGAAACGACGTTTGTTTCCAACTCAGTAGAAACCAGAATTTGATTCGCCTTTCCTTCAAATTCCATTAAACGATTGAGACGTTCAATCGACATAAAAATATTGTACGGTGCCGTCTGCGAGTTTTTCAAACTAAAGCGTCCCAGCTCTTCCTTGCTAACCACTTTTTTTATGGTTGCACGCATGGCAACACTTGTTTCTTCTGCCGACACAAACGGCGCATTCATCGGAATTAAGCTGGCCTTTTTTATTCGAACCAGGATATTATCACCGGCTCCTTTTTGCAAGCGCTCCGCCAAATTTTCGCTTATGGCAATCTCGTTATTTTGGAGTTCTGCAAAAAACGGCGTGTTAGCGATTTCCTCAAAATCAGTATCAACGCCAACCACCTGAACTTTATTTGCACGTTCCTGACCTCCATCGGCAACAGCCATTCCCTCCAACAAAAGCACAGAAGTAGCTTTTAGATCCGAATTTGCAGCTTCCATCTCCGAAGCCATTTCCTGACGAAAATAGCGCTCTTTTACAGCTACCAGATGCGTTGTTTCACCCAAACGATAAAAGGTTGCCTGGGTTAAACTGTGCCTCACCGAATCGCCAATAACAAGTGAGCCAGTTAAAACCATAGTACTGATAGCCACACCAATTGCAACCAACAAGTTGGCCTTAAAATAATGAAGAAAAGATTTTATTATGTATTGAAATTTGGTCATAATCACCCCTCCCGGCTTTGCCGTACTCCCCTCAAAGAGGGGAGATTATTCTTGTTCCAATTGTCCGTTTTTCAGTAAAAATTTCGTATCCATTTTTTGGGCTAACTCTGCCGAGTGAGTTACCGTCACCAAGGTCACACCTTCCTCTTCGCTGAGTTGAATAAGCAGCTCAGAAAGAGCATTGGCATTGGCCTCGTCAAGCGCCCCGGTTGGCTCATCAGCAAGAATCAATTCAGGTTTATTGATTAGCGCACGAACCACAGCAGTGCGCTGGCACTCACCTCCCGACATTTCTGATGGTTTCTGGTTACGTTGCTCTGAAATACCAACTTTATTGATCAGGTATTCTGCCCAGTCTTTTTGTTCTTTCGTAACCTTGCCTTGTGGTAAAAGCGGCAGCAACACATTCTCCCACATACTCAACTGCGGCATTAAATGATGCATTTGAAAAACAAAACCAAGGTTCTGATTACGAAAAGCGGCCAATTGAGTTGAGTTGTAACCAGTGATATTGGTGCCATTAAACATTACCTCCCCGGAATCGGGTGTATCCAGTGCCCCCACCAAATTCAGCAAAGTTGTTTTTCCCGAGCCACTTGGTCCTATGATGGCCACTTTTTGACCTTTCTCCAGTTCAAGATTCAGCTCTTTTAGTACCGGACGAAAGCTGTGTGTTCCGGCTTCTCCGTAACCTTTTGAAATTTGTTTAAGTTGTAATAGCATTATGTTTCGTTTTACCGCTATGGCGCAAAGACGCTAAGTTTATTTCTTCAAACTTTCATACAGCTCAACAATTTCTGCTGCATGATTATGTATATTAAATTTCTTGCTTGTTCCTTCATAACCAGCTTTGCTCAGCTTTTCTAATTTTCCAGGATCATTCAATAGTTCGGCCCAACTTTCACTTAATTTTCCAGGTGTATTTGGCGAATAGATTACACCTCCACCTGAAACATCCACAATTTCAGGAAAAGCTCCCAAAGCAGGTTGTATCACCGGAACTCCTGACGCCATTGCTTCCAACAAATACATCCCGAATGCTTCGCCGATACGAACCGGAACCGAAATCATGGCAACTTGCTTAAAAAATTCATGGCGGGCAGCTCCTTCAAACTCTTCCACTACCTCAAATTGATGCAATAAACCAGCCTCTTTCAGCTTATGTTTTTGTTCCTTAAAAAACTTTTTATCATCGCCGGTCAAACCTCCTGTAGCAATCAGTTTCACCTCCTCAAAACCGGCTTTCTTTTTTAATTCGATAAAAGCATCCACCACAATATCGAAACCATCTTTGTGGCACATTCTCGAAATATAACCAACATTTTTCGGTTTCTCTTTAATGGGGATGTATGGATAATCCTCCACATCAACGCCCAGGTAAAATGTGTGCACCTTCTTATCCTCCAGACGCATGCGCTTTTTCATTTCATCGGCAAAATAATTGCTGACGGCAACCAAGGCATCCACATCTTCGGCACGTTCATGCATTAAATCCCAAATTGGTTGCTGAAACTGAGGTTGCATGGCATCAACCCACACATCCTCATCCTGTAGCGAGCAAACCACCGGAACTCCAACCTTTTCTTTCAAACGTTTTGCAAGGCCAAGCAATAATGCATTGGAGATATGAATTACATCGGGCTTGCAATGTTCAGCAATCCAATCAACCATTTTTTCCAATTCTTCTTTTTGCTCGCCCTGTTCGCCCAGCAACATCGAAATGGTCATGTCTTCCAATCCTTTTGCACGTGTAGATCCTGCCATTGAGGCTGCCATTTTCATCATGGGTTTTGAATTCAACAGCTTATCGAACCAAGCCGGTGCTCTCCTAAAAATGGGATAAACCTGCTTGAGATAAGTACTGATGGCCCCATAAAAAATCGGGATGTCGGAAATGTCGTGTTCATCTGAAAAAAGCGGCAAATACATTGGAATTTTTACCACCTGGTGATCCAATTTTCGCAAGGCATCCACATATTTGCTATCGCGCAGGCAATTACCACAATAAAAGCTGCCACCTGATCCGGGTATGATTTGAATTATATTCATGCGCTAAATATTTAGAAGCCGGAAGAATAAAAGGGCAATTATTCGCCAAAACAATAAATGTTTCCATCGTATGCTCCCACAAAAAGCTGACCGTTGGCCACCGCAGGATTACTGATGATCTGGCTTCCTATTTCATAAGTCCAAACAGGCTTTCCATCCGAAAGGTTCACGATGGCCAAATCGCCACGCATATTCGCCACAACTACCTTATTTTTAACAATTACCGGAGAGGCCTCCACCTGCCGTCCGGTGTTGTATTCCCAAAGTTTCTCGCCTGTATTTTTGTTGAAACAATACAGAAATTTGTTGTGGTTGGCTGTTAATACTTTTTCGCCCAACAAAGCCGGAGAAGCGATGAACTGCAAGTTGGTTTTTTCGTCGGACCATACCCAGGTAGTTTTGTCACTTTCAATATCAACCTGAAAAAATCGGCCATCGTAATCACCAACATAAGCTTTATCATTTTCAATAGTTATCGACCCGGCCACATAGGTAGCCACATCAATTTTTTCTACCAGCTTGCCTGTCGTTACATCAACCACGTGAAGATAGCCGTCGCAGCCCCCAAATATGGCTTTCCCATTGGCACAGGCAGCTGCTCCGTTGATAAAATTATCCGACTCGTATTTCCATTTCAGCTCACCGGTTTTAGCGTCAACACAATGAAGATAGTAATCGTAACTGCCCATAAAAATATAGGTTGTTCCATCTTCTGTCCACCAATTTGCCGAGCCGATTATCTGGTTTTCACACTCGTAATCCCAAAGTTTTTCGCCGTTATCAAGATTTAGCGCAAACAGCATCCCATCCAGATTTCCAACATAAACCGTATTATCCAAAATAAGTGCTGGTGCTTCAATTGAATTTTCAGTATTGAATTTCCACAAAAGCTCTCCAGAAGTATCAACGCAATAAACGAAGCCATCGGTTGAACCGATCACTACTTTATTATTGGCAACTACCGGTGCCGCTTTGATATTATCGCCGGTTTCGAAAACCCATAAAAGATTCGGAGAATCCGGCAGTGTTGTCTTTGAAACACCTGACAGATGTTGCTCACCGCGAAAAATAGGCCACGAATCGGAAGGCTGAGCAACAGCCCCAAAACTCATTATTATTAAAAAAGTAACTATCCAATACTTCATAAACTCTTTGATTTGCGAATACTGATTAACGAATTTTGATTGCAGATTCTCACCTTAAATCGTTAATCAACACTCAGCATTTTTATTTTTTTTGAACCACAATAGACACATAGAAAAACAATAGGAGATTGCCTATTTCTATTTGTCAATTGTCGACTCATTCTTAAATCTTTATTCAACAAACACCCTTCGACTTCGCTCAGGATGACACATCATCTTTCGTCTTTCTATTTTTGCCTTTCTACTTTAAACTTTTGCCTTGTTTTTTGAACCACAATAGGCACATAGGAAACATTAGTTTGCCTATTGCAATTTGCCAACTGCCGACTCAATCAAAAATCGTTAATCGACATTCTTCATTCATCATTCTTTAACGAGATTGCTCCGGTTGGGCAACCTTCAGCAACTTTTCGTGCTGTTTCAGTCAATCCTAATTTCAGGTCTTCGTTAAACGGAACGCCAATCTCCACATCAAAACCTCTGCCAATAAAAGTAAAACCAAACTTCTCCTGGTATTTTCCGGTCAGGCGTACACAAATTCCGCACTTGATACATTTTTGTGATTCGTAAACCACCAAATCGTGATTGACCTGTTTTGTAATTTTCCGGCGTTCGCTGGTTTTAAAGCGTTTCTGATCCACCTGATATTGGTCGGAATACTCACGCAGTTTACAATTATCAATGGCGCGGCAATCGCAATGCAAACATCGTTTTGCTTCGGCAATGGCTTCTTCTCGGGTAAAACCGGCATTCTTTCCATGTTCCGGAATCTTCTGTTTACCTTCCACCGACTCTTTCAGATACTCGGCAAACTCGTCGGCTACCATCTTTCCAAAGCGCGAATTAAATAAACGCGGTTCACCTTTTATCTCCTGTCCGGCCAAAAATTGCAGAACAGAAAAAGCCACTTCTTTTCCCTGACCAACCGAGCGAACTGCTAAACGCGATGAACGCAAAACATTCCCGATGGCAAAAACTTTTTCGTCGGAAGTTTGATAAGTTGTTTTGTCTGCAATAACTCCTTTGGGCCCGGCTTTCAGACCATACTTTTCCGAATCATCAGTAATTGTACCTGAAGCCAACACCACCGCATCAAAATCCTTTTTTAGCTGATCAAAGTCTTCGGCTCCAATCGACTGCCCTCCACGAAACTCAACACCGGTTTTTATTATCGCTTCAATTTCCTTATCAAGCACATCCACTGGCAAAACTTCTTCGCTCAATTCAGTTCGAAGCAGACCGCCGGCTTTTTCATTTTTATCAAACAAAGTTATGTCAATTCCCTTCAGTTGCATGTAATAGGCGGCTGCCAATCCGGCCGGACCGGCACCAATTACAGCCACTTTTTTCCCTGTTTTTTCAACTTCAGGAGCTGTTGGTTCCACTCCGTTGTCTCCCACAATTCGTTTTAATAAACAAATTGATACAGGCTCGTCAACGGTTTTTCTATGGCAGGCACCTTCGCAAGGAGCCGGACAAATGCGTCCTAAAACTGCAGGCAGAGCAATGTCTTTTTTTACAACGGCCAGCGCTTCATCAAATTTTTCTGCAGCAATCAACCGGTTCATGCGCGGAATATCCATGTGCGCCGGGCAAGCCACCTGACACGGACCTTCACAATCGCCAACATGTTCGCTTAAAAGCAACTCCAGTGCAGTTTTTCGTGAATCAGCAATCTCCTGATCATCCGTAATCACCTCCATTCCTTCCACTGCTTTTACCGAACAGGACGGATAAAGTCTACCGTTTTTCTGGTCTTTTACCATACAAAGCATGCAGGAAGTAAAGTGCTCCAGCTCGTCGTGCCAACACATATTCGGAATCTCAATTCCCTGTTGTTGTGCGGCTTTCATCACCGAAGTTCCTTGTTCAACCTCAACTACTTTGTTATTTATTTTTAGTTTAATCATTTTTCTGGATACTGGATTATTTCACGTCAATTGCATCAACCGGACAAGCTGCTCTGCACGCATCACATTTTATACACAATTCCGTATCAATACTATGTTTCTCGTGCGGCGTGAACGGAATCGCATCAACCGGACATTTTTGAACACATTTTGTACAACCAATACACTCGTCGTTCACCGAATAAGTGATCAGTTCGGCACATTTTCCGGTCGGGCATGTGCCGTTGATGTGAGCTTCGTATTCATCACGGAAATGTTTCAAGGTACTTAACACCGGATTTGGCGCTGTTTTTCCCAGTCCGCAAAGACTTCCTTTTTTTGTCCACTCTGCCAGGTGCTCCAACTCTTCAATGTCACCTTTTTTGCCTTTTCCACTAACAATACCATCAAGAATGTCGAGCATTCTCTTTGTTCCAACGCGGCAGAACGTACATTTCCCGCATGATTCTTCTTGTGTAAATGAAAGGAAATAACGGGCAATATCAACCATACAATCGGTGTCGTCGAGCACAACAAGACCACCTGATCCCATCATTGCTCCCATTTCTCCCAGGGATTCAAAATCGATTGGCGTATTGGAATGTTCGGCCGGAATACAACCACCCGACGGACCACCGATCTGAACCGCCTTAAACTGGCGCCCATTGGCAATTCCTCCTCCAATTTCTTCAATAACCTGTTTAATGGAAATTCCCATCGGTACCTCAATCAGTCCGCCACGGGCCACTTTACCCGCCAGTGCAAAAACCTTTGTTCCGGTACTTTTTCCTGATCCGATTTTTGAAAATCCCTCGGATCCCTCACGTAAAATATAAGAAATCTGAGCTAACGTTTCGGTGTTGTTTACCAGTGTTGGTTTTCCCCACAAACCGCTCTCCGCCGGAAATGGCGGGCGCATTCTTGGGAAACCACGATTTCCTTCGATGGAAGCGATAAGTGCACTTTCTTCACCACAAACAAAAGCACCGGCACCTTCGTAGATCTGCAGTTCGAGATTAAAACCACTACCTAAAATATTTTCTCCGAGGTAATTTTTAGCCTTGCATATTTTCAAGGCCTCGCGAATACGTTTTACCGCCAACGGATACTCGGCACGGATATAAAAATATCCTTGGTGGATGCCCACGGCGTAAGCGGCAATGATCATTCCCTCAATCACCCGGTACGGATACGACTCGAGCAACATACGATCCATAAAAGCTCCGGGATCACCTTCATCGCCGTTACAAATGATATATTTTTCAGGTTCTTCCTGCTTTTTTACCAACTCCCATTTTAGTCCTGTTGGAAATCCTGCTCCACCACGACCTCTGACTCCGCTGTCTTTTACCTCGCGGATCACCTCATCGGGCTCCATTTTGTTCAGCACCTTTTCCACGGCCGAAAAACCTCCGCGACTCAGGTATTCATTGATATCAAGCGGATTGATAATTCCTCGATATTCAGTGGCAATTGGCACCTGTTTCCCTAAAAATGAAGCAACAGGTTTCTCGCGCATGCTGATCTCGTAGCGCTCAATTCCGTCCCAGTTACGGTCGGTCTGAATATCTTCAACCGTGTGTATTAATTTATTTTTCAAACGGGCAAATAAGCCCGGTGCCTGAAAATGACTTTCTACAATATTTTTTACATCCTCGGGTTTAACTTTGGCATAGAGCGTAGGTTCACCTTCATTCGGAACCACCTCAACCAAAGGCACCTGGTGGCACATTCCCACGCAGCCCACATGTTTCAGGTTCACGCGCAAACCACTATCGTTCACCACGTGCTCCACTTCCTCCTGAATTTCCTTACTTCCACTGGCTACACAGCACGATCCAAGTCCAATTCGTATCTCTCCCTGAATTTCTGAACCATCAGCTTTTCGGGCCTTTTTCGAGTTTTTAGTTCCCTTTAGACTTTCAAAATCGGCAATAAGCTGTCCAACCTGATCGGATGCCACGTGTCCATAAGTAGTTTCATCGATTTGAACTACAGGTGCCAATGTACAACAGCCTAAACAAGCGACTTGCTCCAATGTATATTTTCCTGAATCCTCTGTATCCTGACCATCTGTCAGCTTCAATTCACGACGAAAAGCATCGTAAACCTGACCGGCACCCTTTACGTGGCACGCCGTTCCCACACACACTTTTATCATGTGCTCGCCAACCGGGTGCAAACGAAACTGCGAGTAAAAACTGGCCACTCCAATAATCTCAGCCAGACTGATCTCAGTCTTTTCAGCCACCATTCTCAAAATTTCCTCAGGCAGATAATTGTATTCTTTCTGAATGGCCTGAAGAATAGGAATCAGGCTCTTTTTTGTTACGCCTTTTTCACCGATGAGCTGATCGATATATTTATTTTCTTCTGTCATAAATGTTGCTTCCCTTCATCATTTCGAAAACAAAGCGAATGAGCATCTTTAACTTTTGTAACAGATTCCTCTCTTCGTTCGGAATGACAATTTCAAATTACTTCCCTATGCAATACAAGTCTTTCTCTCCTCTAATGTAAATCCGTCCATCGGCAAACGCCGGCGTAGGACCCGACATTTCGCCCAGTGGGTTTTCGCCAACTTTTTTCAGTTCTCTTGAAAACTCATAAATGCGCATAACACCGTCGTTGTCCATCAGGAATACTTTACCATCGGCATAAACCGGCGATGAATACACCGGCGAGCCAAAATCATCTTCCCAAAGCAATTCTCCCTCTTTTAGGTCGTAACACACAAAAACGCCATAACTGGTTGCAGCAAAAAGCAATCCGTCGTGTGCCAAAAGACTGGCAGCTTCGGGCAGGTAAAAATCATCTTCCCAAAGCACTTCATGTGTGCGGATGTCAATGGCTACCATTCGTGCATATTCGTTTGCTCCCACTACAATTCCATCGGCATAACCAACTGATGCACCAACCTCGCCCATCATACATTCAACCGACCAAAGTTCTTCACCAGTTTCCACATCATATCCGGCAATGGTTGGATCAGCAATTAATACCACCTGATATTTACCATCCACCTCGGCCAATACCGGACTTGCCCATGAAATTTTTGCACTACGTTGTGTTTCCCAAACCGTTTCGCCTGATTTGTTGTCCAGGGCCATCACTTTTCCACCACGGTTAGTATCATATTGAACAATGAGTTTTCCGTTCCAGGTTACCAGCGACGATGAATGTCCGTAGTGGTTATCCGGAACACCCAGGTTTCTTGCCCAAACTCGTTTGCCATTCATATCGAAAGCAATTACGTCGCCGGTAGCGAAAATGGCAAAAACAGCTTTCCCGTCGGTGGTTAAAGTTGGTGCAGCAAGACCGGTATCATCGGTTACACGCGGTGGTGTAGCCGGCGATCCTGAAATGTTATCCGCAACTCCGGTCCACAGCAATTTTCCATCGTTACGATTGTAACAATACACTTCTCGTGTGGTGTTATCTGCACCTGCAACAAACAATTTATCGCCCCATATAATTGGAGAGTTAAATCCATGTTTGGGCACTTCAACTTTCCAAAGCACATTTGTTCCGGCAGCGCCGTCCCACTCTGTCGGAATATTTTTATGCATGATCACTCCCTGCGATAAAGGACCACGGAGCGCATTATGGTTTTTCTGAATTTGATCAAGCGTCACTCCCGATGATGCAGCTGCAGATTTCGGAGCTTCTGTCGGTGCTTCCGCAACAGTCTCTTCAGGTTGAGCTTCGGTTTCAGTTTCTTCTACTACATTCTCGGAATCAGCTGTTTCTTGGTCGGCAACTTCTTCCGGAACTTGATTGGTAGTAGTTTGTGCCGGTGCAACATTTATAACTTCAACAGGATCTTCTGCTGATGTTTCGTTTTCGGCTACCAAAGCCGACGCATCGTATGATTTTAGCTGGTTCACTGACAAGAAGGAGGCCAGCAGCGCCAAAACCATAACAGCCGCCCCCACAATTATAATTCCCTTTTGGGCAATTATCCGGCTGGCAACTTCATTTTCCAATACTTTCTCAGGCTCTTCAATTTTACTTTTTGCAGAGTAATAAACCCGCAATGCAAAAGCCAATACAATGGCACCGAAAAGCAGCATGTAAGCACCGGTTTCCACTTGCCATTGACTATTAAAATAGGCCTTGCGGGCCAGCAAATCGAAGTTGCGAATCTCTTCTTTTAACTCCTCGTTATTGGCATCGTCTTTTAGCCGCTCAACCAACGCTTCCAAAGCTTTACTTTCAATAGGGTCGGTTTTCGTGATCTGCCAAAAATTTAATAAAAGCAGCAGCGCAACAGCAGCGCAAAAAATACCTGCGATTACAGCGATGTTCTGCGAGAGTTTTAGTTTATCCTGGTTGTTCATCTTATCTTGGTTCTTCTTTTTTTATTCAATATTATTTTTCCACGGGGCAATAATCAACACACCTTGCGCAACTGTAGCAATTTCCTTTGTGCGGCTCATAATCCTGACGTTTACGGAACACCACAGTATTCAACAAAGTCATTCCAATTACCAATCCCATAAATCCTCCGGCTATCATACTTCCGATGTAGAATTTCTCACGAATTACTGTGGCTTCACTTACCAGCTGCTCCATCGGTTTTCCTGAGGCAAGGAAAGTTTGTACATCAATATTATCCGGATCATTTTTCAATTCAGGATGTTCAATCAGCAATTCTGCCAGGTATACATCCTGATTTGCTTTCGATAAGAAAGTATGCGATTTGGCCCCCACAAATACACCCAGTGCAATCCACAACGGAATTATCAAAGCGTAGGTTATAAAACGTTTTGGCCCCAATCCTGATTTCACTACTTCTTTCTCGTTAGTCGGGAAATCAATAGCATCAAAAGGACACGAGTTGGCACATAATTTACACTGAATACATTTTGATGGCGTGATAGTAAGATGCCGGCTTGAGAAACGCGACATCCAGCTCAACAGCACTCCGTAAGGACACAAAAAGCGACAATACGGACGGGCAACAAACATTCCCATCAATAAGAATGCCACACCCAAAACGATCATCAGAAATTTGGCATCCATGCGGAAAATTCCCACGAACGGATCGTATCGGCAAATGATAAAATCGGTTCCTGTTGCAGCAAAAAGAATGGCCAGCGACAGGTATAAATAGGGAATCAGTCCGAGTGTTTTGTTTAACCATTTTGGCAAACTTATGGGTTTTACCACCACCAAATCCTGAATGGCGCCCAACGGACAGGCACCGGCACAGAACGTTCGCCCAAAAAAGAGCGTAACAACCAGCGGAATGACAAAAAACAATAAGGCCGTTAGCGAAATGGCATAGGCCGAATCGAAAAAGGTGAGCGTAACATTTTGTATAGCTCCGATGCTGCAAATACAACCGTTCCGGTAGAACCCGAAATAAACGAGCGTAAATATCGACAGCCACAAAATACCTTGTCGCGAACGGCTTTTTACGGCAAAATAAGTTGCTGCCGCCAAAACAAGGATGAGTATCAGCACATCGAAATATTCCATTGCCAGTGCCCGCGGTTCAGGTGTTACCGGCGTTGGCTGCGTGTAACCCGTATCGAATTCAGGTTTTGGGAAACGTTGTTTCTGAGCCGACAAGTCAAGAGACAAAAGATTAAAGGCAAAAGTGAAAAGTAAAAAGGCAAAAGTGAAAAACACAGATTTTGACCTAAATCCGAAGAATCTCTTTTGCTTTTGGCTAGTAACTCGTGGCTCGTGGCTATTTTGGTTAAGTTGATTTCTCATTTTAAATATCAGGCTTCAGGATTGTTTGTAAAGTCGCCTTTTACGTTGTAGGCTTCACTGGCTTTTACCCGGCTTATGGCGTCCGACGGGCAAACCCTGGCGATGGAACATTCGTTACAATTCACGCAAATATGGTGCATGATCTGCAGATGCATCGAACCATTCCCGAACGAAGTACATCCGGCAACACATTTTGCACAACCAATGCACAAATCCTCATCGATATGATATTCGAAATAGGGTTCCTCGATAAAACGACGCTCAATAGCTGCCGTTGGGCACAACTGGTTTTCGGCAGCTGTACTTTGTGCGTTGGCATCTGGTTTCAGGTAGCCGCCACACAAATCGCAGTAACCACATAAATCAAATGCATGAAGACATTTTACCGCCGAAGGATTCAACACACACTCCGTTGCACAGCGTCCGCATTGCGTACATTTAAACGGATCGATCTGCCACACATAATCATCGCCACTTACCTTACGAAGCGCCGAAACACTTACCGCTCCCAACGACAACAACAATGAGGCACGTACCCCATTCCGTATAAATTTTCGGCGACTTTGTGATTTGCTGTTATTTTCCATTTGTTCTTTCTAATCAACGTTTGCTTTTTCGGCGCTTAATAATTTTGTTTTTCAATCAACTTACCAAAAGCGCCTTCCTACTCGTTTCACTCGTTCCCCCGGGTTAAAAACCGGGGCTATAAAAACAGAACCTTTATGGAGTTATCTCCACTTCTCCCCGCTCCTGTTTAACTTCCGGATTAATACATGCCGTAACCTTGCCACAGTTTTTACAAGTTGGGGAAACCGAACATGCGGCAGACACTTTTTTATTCACGAATAAATAACCTGCAGAAGCGGTAATTCCTCCGAGAAGTAAAAGCCGGCCTGTTGTTCTTATAAATTCTTTTCGTTTCATCTCCTTAAAATTGTCTATTCTGATATTTTTGGCTCAAACACACGTAATACATTTCTGTCGAAATCAAGCGCATAAATATTTCCATTCTCATCGACAGCAACATCGGGTGCCTGTCCTTCAATTTTTTCATCGAATTTGGTTGGCGGTGCAACAACTCCTGAAAATTCGCCTGAAGCTTTGTAGATCTTCACGCGAACCAAACCTTTTTCACTGGTAACAAAACTGCCATCGGGCAAAAAGCAAAAATGGGCAGGATTGCAACATCCGCTAAAATTCTCGGTTTGATTTCCGGAAGCTTTCCAGAACTCGCGTAAGCGTCCTTCCTTGGTGTAATTCTCCAAAGTGTGCATTCCCGGATTGGCCACCCACAAATCGCCATATGCATTTATATCAATATCGAAATATGGACTTGGTATAATAAAACCGTGTGCTAAATCGTCATCCGTTTTTCCTTCAAACTCATTTACAATTTCTCCCTGGTGATTAAAACGCAGAACGCGTCGGTTACCGGCATCGGCAACCATAATATCTTCGCCATCAACCGCAACCGAAGTTAGGTAGGTGTCTTCACCTTCAACTTCCCATTTATGAATGGTTGTGCCGGTTTCATCAACGATCCACACAAATTTCTCGAACACCACATAAATGGTATCGCCAACCACATCCAATCCGTGAGGTTCGTCAAGGAAACCAACCTCGCCCAGCAGGGTTCCCGAAAAATCAACGATCTTCAGTTCCTGATCGCCAACTGCATATATTTTGTCGTTGGCAACTTCAAGTGCTTCTGCCAAAACAAAGCCCAGGTTAAAATTCCGGGTTTCTTTGTACTTCACCAGCTCTTCCGGAACATTCCGAAACTCATCCACACTGAACTCAAATTTATTAGCATCCATGTTATCCGGACGCTTCGAGTACCAGTCAACCACCATTATGCCAACGATTACCACCGCCAGTACAATCAGAAATATTACGATTCCTTTGTTCTTCATATTCGTATAATTCTTTTCATTTAAACACTGATACGCAGAATCTATTTAATAAGATTAAATCCATAGTCATCTTCATATCGATTCATCCTCAATATTGCCCTTCTTTTTGAATAAGCATATTTATCCATTAGAATGTTAATAATCTGCTCTCGACTAAAACCTTTTTCAATAAATCTTTGAATGATAAAACAAGGATCGTTTTCTCCCATCGGTCCATAGCCCTTAGTTTTACCTTCATAAGTATTCATTCTACCGATTGCCCATATTTCTGATGAATTAAATTCATCAGCTAGCAGTTTGACCACTTGCTCCCTATTTAATCCTTGATTTATCAATCTTCGAATACATCGGGTTTGATATTCTCCTTTTGTATTATTTCCCATTGGGCAAATTATTTTTTCTTATCTATCCATTCACATTCAGGTCGATACAGATCATCGTTTCCGCGTCGCGCAACAATAAGTAGCCGTCGGCGAGGGCAAAAGGCGCCCAGGCATCGTGCCCGTCTTCAATTACTTTAACCTGTTCCAACTGAATGTATTTCTCGGTGCTTGGGCGTGCAATAGTGAGGGTTCCGTCGTCGCTCAGAATGAACATTTTATTGTCGGCAATAAAATAGGGTCCGAGGCCAAAACGGGTTTCCTTACCACTCGTCCACACCACTTTTCTTGTATCATCAGGATTCACGCAAATCATTTGATTTCGGTTGGCACCACCATCTTTCGGAACGATACCAAACAAGTAACCATTCCAGAAAATCGGCGTTTGCTGCTCACATGCCAGTCCTTCTTTTGGTGCATATTCATAAAGAGGTTCAACCGTGAAAGCGCCGTTGCTTTCCGTTAGTTGTAACATCATACTTCCGGCTCCGTAACCTGCGGTCATAAAAATCTTTCCGTCGGGCATACAAACCGGCGATGGTGCAACAACCGAGTGGTTCCACTGCGATGTTTCCCACAAAATCTGTCCGGCATCAGGTCCGTCGGCAGCCACTCCAAGTAAGCCTCCAATGGCGCTGTACACATACATTTTTCGTCCGCCAAAAGTATAGGGTATAACTGATGAGTGCGACATTTTCCAACCTTCGGGATTTGGTGTTTCCCATAATTTCTCACCGGTTTCGCAATCAACGGCCACCATCATTTTACTTCCTCCGGTGGCAATAATAGCCACACCGTTGTCGATTAACGGACATTGGCCGGTGTACCAAAACGGAATTTCATTCTGATATTCTTTTACCACATCGAGCCCCCAACGGAAATCTCCGGTTTCGCGATCAAGGCACATAACGTGGCATTTCGGACCAATCGTTACAATGTATTTCTCGGTAACTGCCGGAATAGTTCGCGACATTCCGTGATTTCGTTTAATGGCCACATCATAACCACGTCGCCACTGCTCTTCTCCGCTAACTACCGAAAAACAACGTAAAATATCGGCGCGCTCTTCCTCATCGTAATCGAGTACATAAGCTAAACCTTTGTAGATTGCAGCTCCTGAGTGTCCTTCACCTAATTTTTTCGACCAAAGAATTTTCGGTCCATCTGCACCAAAACTTTCCACCAGTTTTACCGGCGACTTCGAAATATTGTCGTAATCGGCACCACGAAAGTTAGTCCAGGTCTCTTCCAGAACCTGATAATCAGAGGCCAGTTCCTCAAAATGCTCGCCAATAGTAACTTCCTGCGGAGGAACTCCTTTTCCTCTATTATCAGCGCCTTCAAGATTAACGGTAAAATCTTTTGTAGGATCGGCATTTAACCACCAAAAAATAGAAATAAATCCAATGGTACCGATCGAGATCAGAATGATATTTATGGTTCTTTTAGTCATTAATTCAGGTAAAAAGTAGAAAGATAACGGTTTTGCTGCAAACTTGAGTTAACGCCGGGTTAAGCTTTAATATTGTACATCATTAACACCTCGCCATGGCGAATATACAGCTTGCCATTTGCGATAAACGGATGCGCCCAATGCGGTCCGGCACCCTCGGTATTTTTAAACTTGCTGATCACTTCAAAACCTTCAGGAGTTGGTTTTACCAAGCCAACATTTCCGCGCTCGTTGTAGCAATATAATAATCCGTCGGCCATCACCACCGAACCTTTCGAATCCCATTCGGTTTCGTATTTTATGTCACCGGTTTCCCAGTCCATACAAACCCAGTTTCCTTTGCTGTTATTCTCCCAGTTCGATCCGTAAACATAACCGTCGGCCAATACAAGTCCGCCATGATGATTATCAAGCACAGTGTTGGTGTATTTCTTTGAAACAGAATTGCCATCGGCACCAATTTTCAACATGGCTGCATCGTAATTGTAACCCATTGATATGAACACTTCGTCGCCTTTAACCAGCGGAGTATTTGTCCAGATCATACCATTTTCCTGCCACGTCCACTTTTCCGGATCGAAATGTCGGTAATGCCAGGCAACTTCGCCGGTTTCAGGTACCAATGCCAGAATTTCTTTTGCGGTAACAGCCAAAATATAACGTTTACCGTTAAGCTCGTAAACCGTTGCCGATGCATAACCGCGTGCTCCACCAACCGACTCGCTTTGCCAGATCGCTTCTCCGGTCATTTTATCAAGTGCAACAACACTGGTTTTGTCTCCGCCCGGTGTACAAATTACCATATTATCAAGAATAAGAGGAGTTTCTGAATTTCCCCAAACATGATAATCGGTTTCATAGTCTTTATCAACTTCCTTAGCCCAGATTTCTTCACCGGTTTCTTTATTTATACAGGCAACTTGCCCCATTCCACTTTGTACATAAATACGGTCGCCATCAATTACCGGCGAGCATCGTGTGTCGGGATACGAATTTTTCCACGACAATCCGTACGACACCTGGTATTTAAACGAACCGTCAGGATTGATCGCGGTCAGGTAATCGAGCGTGTCGATCATTCCGGTGGTGTAAATCATATCTCCTTCGGCAATTGCCGACGAATATCCTTTTCCAATTTTTTCAACTTTCATTAGCAATTCAGGTCCATCTTCGGGCCACTGTTTCAGCAAACCAGTCTCGGTGAAATGCCCGTCTCGGTTTGGTCCGCGCCACTGCGTAACCTGTGCGCTTAACGAAAAAGTAAATGCGGTAATTAAAAGTGTTAGTGCAATCTTCATGGTTTATTTGTTTAAGAATGAATTGTAATCGAGTTTTTCAAAGGTCTTTTCACGGTACCGCGTTCCTATCGGGAACTCTTTGTCGCCAACTGCCACCATTACCGGGCTAAAACTAGTAATGCGACTAACAGCTACCAAAAATGAGCGATGCACCCGGATAAAACTTTTATCGGGCAGTGCTTTTTCGAGCGCCGACATGGTACAGCGACTGTTGATTTCCCTGTCAGGTGTGTGCAATTTCAGGTAATCGCCAAAACTCTCCACATACACTATTTCGGTAACCGGTATTTTATGAATCACGTTTTTTTCGCGTAGATAAATGTATTCTGAATCACCGTTGTTTTTATGTAATGAAACTTCTTCTATCAACAGATTTTGCTGATTGTATTTTTCCACCGCCTGTAAAAAGCGCTCAAACGAAATGGGTTTCAACAGGTAATCCAACACATTCAGGTCGTAACTTTCAATGGCGTACTCGCGATAGGCAGTAGTAAAAACAATGGCCGGCGGATTTTTCAGGGTTTTAACCAGGTCGGTTCCTTTCATTTCCGGCATATTGATATCGAGAAAAACCAGGTCGACATTGTGCGATTTTAGGAAATCGAAAGCTTCAATGGCATCGGCACAAGACCCAACAATTTCCAACGAATCCAGCTTTTGAATATGCGATTTCAACACTTCAATCGCAAGCGGTTCATCATCAACTATCATGCACCTTGTTTTACTCATTGGTCCAGCACACTTTTAGGTTAATCTCAAATTTCGTATCCTGTTTATCAATCGTCAATTTATGCGATTTTGGATAAAGCAGCTCCAAACGCCGGCGCACATTTTTCAATCCTATTCCCTCATTCAGTTTTTCTTCCTTTTCCTTCTCGGGATGGATTGAATTCGTCACCTGCAAAGTCAGGCATTTTTCGTCAATCTTAATATCGATGTCTACCTTCGGATTTTTACGGTCTTTGCTGGCGCCATGTTTAAATGCATTTTCAATAAATGGCAATAAAATCAGCGGCGCAATCCTATGGTGGTCAACTTCTCCGTCAACATTATATTTGAGGTCGAGGCGATTATTGTAGCGCATGCTTTCCAATTCCACATAACTTTCAATAATCTGAATTTCTTCTTTTAGCGGAACAAAATCGTCGTTGCTTTTGTAGATCATATAATCGAGCAAACCCGAGAGTTTCAAAACAATATCAGGAGTCTTTTCCGATTTGATCAATGTGAGTGCATAAAGGTTATTCAGCGTATTAAAAAGAAAATGCGGATGAACCTGTGACTTCAGGAAATTCAATTCGGCCTCCAGCTTTTCTTCTGCCAGTTTTTTATTCTTTAGCTCGTCGATGTACCACTTTTTAAATACAATTATAAAGGCTGCCAACACCGGAATTCCGTAGTTAGAAATAATCTTACTCAGAATTTTAGGTACGTAAAACAGCGGCAACTGTGAGTAATCGAAAAACTCAGGAAATAAATTCGGGAAGTAGTACGACATGTAAATCAGGAAGCCAAACAGCAGCGCATGAATTAAAGTAAGGACGCCAAATGTTACGAACTTCTTTTTCTCCAAAGCAAAAGGCAAAATCAAATAAATCATCGTGTAAGTTCCGATGATTCGTGCGGGTAACAGCGTGAGACCGATGATAAATTCCGCGTAATAATGATCGAGATATCCGCCGTAGGTGAGCCAATAGCCAATAAAAACAACCACCCAAAACAAGAGGTGCCATAAAAAGCGGTAGCGGAAAAATATTGGTAATTGGTTATCGTTCATGATTTTTTCTCAAATATAGTTTTTGAGCTTTTGGTCGTCAAAAACATGCGACAAATACAGGCTAAAAAAGGATGTTTACCTTGCAAACATCCTTTTTTCTGTGCACGTTTCTATTTTATTTTGTAGGCAATGAGCACATCACCATGGCGCACAAACAGGCGGCCATTGTTGATTACCGGGTGTGCCCAGTGTTGGGCTGTTCCCAGTTCAACTTTTGTTTGGCTAACGATATTGAAACCTTCGGGTGTAGATTTAACCAGTGCTAATTCGCCACGTTCGCTGTAGCAATACAACATTCCGTCAGCATAAATGGTAACGCCTTTTGCTATATCTTTTGAAACGTATTTTTCTTCGCCAGTTTCCCAGTCTACACAACGCCATTCGCGCGCGTTATCGCCCGATCCGTACATATATCCGTCAACCACAACCATTCCTCCCATGCGGCTGTCGAGCTCCACTTTATCCCACTGTTGGGTAACGCTGCTGCCATCGTCGCTAAGCTCAAGTTTTACGCCACCTTTACCGTAACCGCTAAAACAAAACAGATCACCGTTGTAGAAAAGCGGTGTATTCGGATGAACGCTCCAGCGGTTGGTGTGTGGATAATCCCACAACAACTGTCCGTTTTTGGCATCAACACCGATAATATGATCGGCAGTGTGAGTAACTAATAATTTCCGCGCCGGAAGCTCCACCAGCAGCGGTGTGCAATAGGCTGATAATTCGCCTTTACCAGCTGAAGTCCAGATCAGGTCGCCAGTGGTACGATTCAGCGCCACCATATTGTTTTTCTTTCCGCCGGGAGTTAAATACAAAACATCGCCGTCAATCAGAACAGTTTCTGTTACACCCCAACGAATATTTGCACCATCAAAATCTTCGAATGCGCTCTTGCGCCATTTTACATCTCCGGTTTCTGAGTCCATGCAAGTTAGAATTCCGAATCCGCTGTAGATGTACATCAAATCGCCTGCCACTACAACCGACGAGCGCGCTCCCGGATAACTTTCAGTAAATTCTTTTCCGTACGAAACCTTCTTGATTACTTCCCCGGTTTGCGAGAAAATGAAGATAAAACCTTCGCCATCGATCATGGTCGACAAATAAATTTTATCGTTGGCAAAAACCGGCGACGAGTGTCCTTCACCTAATCCTTCAGCAGTCCACAAAATTTCAGGACCATTAGCCGGCCACTCTTTTAATAAGCCCGTTTCCGGGTAAACTCCGTTATTTTGGCCGCGCCAAACAGTTGGCTCCTGGGCGAATAAAATTATTGTTGAAAAAAGCAGTGCCGAAGCAAGAAATAAACATTTTCTGATCATGACTTTACAGTTAAGTTTTGCTCCTAAAAATAGAACCAAAAGCACACATTAGCAATGCTTACAAGTAATTTATCAGCTATCTAAATAGTAAGATATGTTTAGGATTGGTTTAGAAATTATTAACAATTCGGCACGCCAGAAAATGGGATTAAAACATATGTGTGAATTGTAAAAACGGCAGTGAATGATTTGATTGAATTAGCTGTTTTTGGGAATAAGTAACAATTGGACACAATTTTGTTTTCTTACAAATCCGACATCCAAGACCCCCTATAATCCCCCAAAGGGGGATAATTCCTCCCCTTTGGGGAGGCTAGGTGGGGTCAATAAAATCTATATATAGAACAGACTACACAAAAAAAGGCAGATTGATATCAACCTGCCTTTCTATATTTTTTGATCTGTTTTATTCGCTGATCATTTTTGCACGGCGTTTACGTTCATGCTCATCGAGGTAAATTTTACGGATACGCATAAAATTTGGTGTAACCTCAATGTACTCGTCGTTGCGGATGTATTCCATTGCCTCTTCCAACGAAAATTTGATAGCCGGAGCAATCGATGTTTTTTCATCAGCACCTGAAGAACGCATGTTCGACATCTTTTTGGTACGTATAATATTGATGGTCAAATCATCCTGGCGGGTATATTCACCAATTACCTGACCGGCATAAACTTCGTCTCCCGGCTCAACAAAGAAACGTCCGCGATCCTGCATTTTATCAATCGAATAAGCAATTGAAGTTCCTGTTTCCAGCGAAATCAAAGCACCGTTTCGTTTTACGCCCAGCTCGCCTTTCCAAGGTTCGTAACCTTTCAGGCGGTGCGCCATAATAGCTTCACCTTCGGTTGCTGTAAGCATTTGGTTACGTAGGCCGATCAAACCGCGCGATGGAATATAAAACTCCAAATGTGCACGTTCGTCTTTAACTTCAATATTTGCAATATCGCCTTTACGGGCAGTAACCAATTCAATTACTTTTCCCGAAAATTCATCAGGAACCTGAACGGTTAAGGCCTCGATCGGCTCACATTTTACACCATCAATTTCTTTAACAATTACCTGTGGCTGACCTACCTGAATTTCGTACCCCTCGCGACGCATGGTTTCAATCAGAATCGACAAGTGAAGAATTCCACGACCATAAACACGGAATGAATCTGCCGAATCGGTTTCTTCAACGCGCAATGCCAGGTTCTTTTCGGTTTCTTTGAACAGGCGGTCGCGCACTTGGCGGGAAGTTACAAACTTACCGTCGCGTCCAAAAAATGGTGAGTTATTCGACACAAATGTCATACTCATTGTCGGCTCATCCACTTGGATCGGTGTTAAACCTTCAGGCTCTTCAGCGTCGGCAACAGTATCGCCAATATCAAATCCTTCCAGGCCGAGTACGGCACAAATTTCGCCACACGGAACCGGATCTTTTGTTTTTTCTTTTCCGAGTCCTTCAAACAAGTAGCACTCTTTTGCTACCGATTTTATAATGCTTCCATCGCGTTTTACCAGCGAAACTCTCGATCCCGGAACCAACTCGCCGCGGGTAACTTTTCCTACAGCAATACGGCCGGTGTACGATGAATAATCAAGCGAAGTAATGCGCATTTGCACAGTTCCTTCTTTGGCTTGCGACGCCGGAATATGTTCCAAAATCTGATCGAGCAAATAAACAACATCTTCAGTTGGAGTTTGCCAATCCGGTCCCATCCATCCTGCTTTTGCCGATCCGTAAACGGTTGGGAAGTCCAACTGCTCTTCAGTAGCATCAAGGCTGAACATCAGGTCGAAAACTTTCTCCTGAGCAATTTCGGGTGTACAGTTTTCTTTATCAACTTTGTTAACCACCACCATTGGTTTTAATCCCAGTTCGATGGCTTTTTGCAGCACAAAACGGGTTTGTGGCATTGGTCCTTCAAAAGCATCAACAATCAATAAAACACCGTCGGCCATGTTCAATACACGCTCCACCTCGCCACCAAAGTCGCTGTGCCCAGGTGTATCGATGATGTTAATTTTGGTGTCTTTGTAGCGCACCGAAACGTTTTTCGAAAGAATGGTAATTCCACGCTCACGTTCCAGATCGTTGTTATCCAGTAAAAGTTCCTGAACCTCCTGGTTTTCGCGGAACAATTTTACCTGGTGAAGTATTCGGTCAACCAAAGTAGTTTTACCGTGGTCAACGTGTGCAATAATTGCAATGTTTCTGATTTCTGTCATTTTACTTTTTTCTAATCCAATTTACCAACACCGAATCTCATTATTTGTTTTCAATCAATTATTTATGACCTCAAAACCTTATTCCGGAATCGGCGCGCAAATGTAAGAAAGTTTTGCAGTGTAATGTCAGCATACCTATGAATAAAGTGCTTCTTATATTTAAATTTAATATCGGGGCACACAAAGCACTAAAAATCAGCTATCCGCGCAAGGAATACTACACAATGATTGCATTTTTTTACCTTAGCGTGTTATGAAATCGGCATTCGAACGTAATTCATAAAAGCAAGAGCCTAAAAAGCATGACAAGCAGCGATTTTGAAAAACTGATAATACAACACAAAGACAAACTGTTCAGGTTTGCCGCCAGCATACTAAAAGACAGCAACGACGCGCAGGATGCCGTTCAGGAGGTGGTGCTGAAGTTGTGGAAAAACAGGCGTTTGCTCGACAATGCGAAAAACCTGGAAAGCTATTGTATGAATACGGTTAAAAACCATTGTTTCGATGTGCTGCGAAAACAAAAACACCACCAAAATTACCTGTTGGCAAACGTTCACGAAGCGCAGGAAGAAACACGGTTTGATGCCATTGACCTGGTAGAAAAGCTGAAACAGGAATTACACCAATTACCCGATCAGCAACGAATGGCAATAGAGTTAAAAGATTTTCAGGGACTGGACTACGAAGAAGTAGGTGATATTATGGAACAAAGCGCGAATACAATTCGGGTACATGTTTCGAGAGGAAGAAAAAAATTATTTGAAATTTTTAAGGAGGAGTTAGCAAATGTGTAGCAAAAAATCAAAACACTTTCTTGATGAAGATTTCGATCTGAAAGATTTCAGCGCAAGCGAAAATGAAAATTCGTTGGAACAGGAGTTTATCCAATCGTACCAACAATTGAACGACCGGATAAATGCAGAAGTACCGGACTTTAATCCGTTCGAAAAATTAGAACAACATAAAAAACAACGTTTTCTGCAACCAAAACGATTGTTCGCCTATGCGGCCTCAATTCTACTGGTGGTGAGTTTGGTTGTTGTTGGTTTAAATCATACCCGCAACGAAAAACAAATCACATTAACAGAAAATGAGTTAGCCGAGCTACAGGAAAATACCAAGCTGGCTTTGTATCAGTTCTCGAAAGAAATGAACACTTGCCTTGGCAATCTTGAAAACGCAAAACGAATCAACGCTCCACTCAGTGAAGTAGAATCGTTGAGAAATTTAGATATCCAATTTGATAATCCAATTAAAGATCTTAAAATCAATTAATCATGAGAACAAAATTCATCTTATTTTTTCTATTTATTAGTTTCTGCAGCCTGGCACAAGATGGAAACAAAAATATCGATCAGGCCTTTAAACTAATCGACAATCGTGAGGATGCCTCTTATTTCGAGGTAACAAAAGACATGTTTAAAATGATGTCGGAATCAAGGGAAATTGGTCCTGAGTATAAAGAATACCTTAGCCAGTTACATCAACTAAAAATGATTCAGCCGGGCGGTGGAAACCGCATGCAGTTGGGCGAAGAATTCTACAATATATTTATGGAGAATGCCAACCTAAAAGATTATACGCGACTGATGACGCAAAGAGACCAACGCTCGAAAATATCGTTTTACAAAAAAGACGGTAAAGATGAGAATGAATTTCTACTGATCAGTAACAGCATGATCATTTACATTACAGGAACGCTCGATTTGCAAAATATGCAGCAATTTGAACAAATAATTGACATCGCCGGAAATGCAATGGGAATGTAGATGAAACTCACATTGGGAATTAGAAAAGGATGTCATCTTTTCAAAAAGATGACATCCTTAGGTAAATCTGCAAAATCTGCGTAATCTGCGTTCAAGAACTACTGAATCAAACCAAGTCAGATAGAATCAAGTGAAGCCTCCAATTCCTCCCTGCATTTATTGCAAAACTGCGGCTTTTTTTGGTCGATGTCTTCCACATAAGTTCCGGGGCGCATAACGCAAACCGGCACGTGGCAATGAATGAGCCCAAACGCATGCCCCAACTCATGGATCACTACTTTTCGGAACCGATCGTACAAAAGTCTTTCGTTTCCTTTCATCCCGTATTGTTGATTTCGTAGGCGATAAAGGGAGGCAATTCCGGTGCTTCCGTTATGTTGAGCCTGCCCAAAAATGTAGGTTAAAATGGGAATAAAAATATCGACCTGGAAAAGCCCGATGGTCTTTACAGAGTTGGCTGAATACTCACGATGAACCAAATCCAGTAAACGATTGGCGTCGTATTGTTTTCGAGCAGCATCGAAATAAGGGAGAATATCGTGGGTAAAAGGCACAACCGAAACCGGCCACCCAAAGGCGACTTCTATGTCCCAGGTCATTTGGTCGAGAACCCTCTTTTCGAACTTGCCCTGAACAACCAGCGTTATCCCTTTTTCTTTCAAAAAATTAAGTGTTTTAATTGCGCTAACCAGCCGTTTACGCGTGTTTATCAAAGCTCAGCAACCCACTAATTTTTGGGTGAACTAAGCTGATACTTTTTAATTTTATTGTACAGAGTTACCCGGTCGATCTGAAGAACCTTAGCCGAGCGACTGATGTTCCAATCGTATTTTTCCAGCGTTTTCTGAATGTATTTTTTCTCCAGTTCATCCAAACTGTCGTTCGAATCGGTAACGCTATCGGTTTCCAGCGGAAGATCTTTCAAACGGATCTCCTTCCCGTTTCCAACAACTATTGCACGTTCGATCATGTTTTCCAGCTCACGAACATTGCCGGGGTAATTATATTCTTCGAGCCGTTGCAAAGCAGCCTGATCGATGGTGATCAAATCGCGGCTCATGGAAGTGCAGTATTTTTTAATGAAATAGCTTACTAACATCGGGATGTCTTCTTTTCTATCACGGAGTGGCGGAATGGCAATATTCACCACATTTAACCGGTAATATAGATCCTCGCGAAACGAACCGTCGGCAACCATTTTTTTCAGGTCTTTGTTGGTTGCGCAAATAATCCGGAAATCCGATTTTATCTCTTTGTTTCCACCCACGCGGGTAAAGGTTTTCGATTCGAGCACGCGCAAAAGTTCCACCTGCATTTTCATCGAAATGGTTGCAATTTCATCCAGAAAAATGGTACCTCCGTCGGCCATTTCAAAACGACCTTTGCGGTTGAACATCGCCCCGGTAAACGCACCTTTTTCGTGCCCGAATAACTCGCTCTCCAGCAAATCTTCCGACAAGGCACCACAATGAACGGTAACCATCGGGAAAAACTTACGCGGCGAATTGGAATGAATGGCATGTGCAATCAACTCCTTCCCTGTTCCGCTTTCGCCCGTAATAATTACCGACGAACTTGATGCCGCCACATTTTCAACCTCTTTTAACACGCGGATCATACTTTCGCTGTTGCCCACAATATCTTCGATATTCTCCAGCGTTACAATTTTATTTTTGAGTGTTTCATTTTCACTTCGCAGCGAGATTTGCCGTGCTGCATTCCGGATCAGGTGAGACAGATCATCCGGATCGAAAGGTTTGGTTATATAATCGAAAGCACCGTCCTTTAATGCCTGAACGGCCGTTTCAACCGATGCAAAAGCAGTCATTACAATTACAATGGCGGCGCTGTCGAATTCTTTAATGCGCCGGTGCATTTCCAGTCCGTCCATCCCGGGCATTTTAATATCGGCCAGTATAATATCAAAATTTCCCGACTCGATTTTCGAGAGCGCTTCTTTGGCGTTGGCGGCGCTGTCAACCTCGTATCCATCCTCAATAAACCAGTTATAGAGCGAATCCCTAACCGATTCCTCATCGTCAACTATTAATATGGAAATGCTTGTCTTCATATCACTGATCTTCTTTGGTTATCAAATTAAATACAACCGACATTGTCGTTCCTTTTCCGGGTTCCGAAACCACCTCGATTTTACCTTTGTGGCTTTGCACAATTCCGTGAACAATAGCTAATCCTAATCCTATTCCGCTGGCGCGTTGTTTAGCCGAATAAAACGGCTGAAAAATGCGCGAAATGTCTTCTTTGGCAATTCCAACTCCGTTGTCGATAATGTCCATTTTTATGTGTTCCGCATCAGGGTTCGATGTTTTTATCAGCACCTCGGCATTGGTAGTAACCGCTTCCTGCGCGTTAACCAACAAGGCCACGCACACCTGTTTTATCTGGTTATCGTTACAAAGAATCAGATCGGATGTTGCCGCAAAATCGGTATAAAAATGAATGCCGGCAATGTGCATTTGATGCGCCATTAAGGTGTACGATTCTTTAAGAATATGATTCAAGGAATGTTGTTCAAAATTCTCCTGATCTTTTCGTGAGAAATCAAGCAGTCCCCGAACGATACTACCACAACGTTTTGATTCGTTTTCAATCACTTTCAGATGTTTCAGCATCGAGTCTTTTGAATCATCGGGTAAATCGAGTTTCGCCAGTTTTTTGGCTACCAACTTGCTGTAAGTCAAAATTCCGGAAAGCGGATTATTGATTTCGTGAGCTACCGACGAGGACAATTTACCCAGCGATGTAATCCGCTCAATATGAATCAACTCATTTTGAATTTCAGCCAACTCTTCCGATTTTCGCTGCACTTTGTATTCCAACTGATGCGACCAGTTTTCCAGCTCGCGGTTGGCAGCATCCAGGTTATCGAGCATATTATTAAATGCCAGCGATACAGAACGCATATCTTCCAAGAGGTATGGTTTAATTTCAAGGCGGCGGCTACGGTCGCCTTTCGACACTTCCTCACTGGCAACAATAATTTCGTTCAACGGTTTCTGAATCTTATTCTTGGTAAAAAATATAAGCAGCGAAACCAGAATTATGGTTACAATAATGGCCAGTAAAAAGAATTCCGTGGAGGATTTGTTAACGGCCGAATCAAGCTCCGACAAAGGTACTTTAATGATCAGCGACCCCAATATTTCTTCATTCTGACTATGTGCGTGACAAGCACTCACATAACACGATCGTTCGTTTAAAATGGGCGTTCGCACCAACAGTTGCCGGTGCCCTTTATCGTTTTGCTCGATGTTGCAAGGACTTTTAAAATCGATGATGCGATACGCTTTCTGCTTTGTGGGAAACAAGTCGGAGAAGTTATCGTGACAACTCATGCAGTTGGGGCCGTTTCTCATCAGCGAGTCGGCAACAATCGAAGTAGAATACACCAAACTATCGGCATTATCGTACATGTTTACCTCGTCGATACCCGGCATGGAATTGATAATATCGAGCGTACTTTGCAGGGCACTTTTATCGTTTTTCAACATTGAATAATAAAGCGACCCTTCAACAATCGACCCTATATTATCTCCCTGCTGGCGAATAACAGTGCGTAGATATCCTTCGTAAACCGACCTAAAAATGAGGCTGTAAGAGATAAACAAAAACAACGAAAGTATAGCAATTATATAAATTACCCGGGCATAAATCGACGAACGAAAACTCAGGTAACGCCGTATAAATTTTGGAAAGGAATCCCGCTGTTTCCGGCCGGACGTAGTTGTACTATTATCATCGTTTTTATTCATCACGAGTCAGTCAATCGGTTTTTTTATAAGAAACCTCCAAGGTACGAAAAAGAACAAATGATTAACAAAAACTTTCACTAATCAGCGCTGCTCCTCCATAAATTCATTTTGAAATTCATCCCAAATACCGGCGTCCATTTTTTCCAGCGGATTAGGTTCCAGTTCACCACCTTCCTGAAAAGCCAAAACGGTGGAAACGCCTGCCTGCCGCGCCAGATTGATATTCAAAAAATCCTTTAGGCGTGTTATCTCGTCGGTAAACCAGTTTGCAGCTTCGGCACCCAATAAAAATCCCGAAGTTTCTTTTTGCCAACTGGCCGGAACGATTGAATATAACCATCCAGCTTCGAGTTCATTCGTGCCGGACACAGCATCTTCCAAGGGCACATTCGCCGCCACAATTTCTCCGGACAACGGCGAGTGAACACGCAGTTGTTTTCCTCCCTGCTCGATTATCGCAAGCACTTCGCCTTTTTTTACCGTATCACCGGTCGATTTCAGATGAAGTATTGAAATTTCTCCCAGCACATTTTGCAGAAAATCATCCAGTCCGATTTTTGCCTGCCCCGATTTCTCCAAATACATCCAGGTGTGATTCGGGCTGAAAAACAAACCTTTCGGAATACGCAAAAAGTTGGTAGTAAGAACGCGAATGCCTTGCTGAATATGCTGAACGACTTCGCTTTTTCGGTTCACGATCACCCAGAAAGGGATCAGCAACAAAAGAAATATGATAACTACAATGTATTCGATTCCTTTTGTATCAAACAGATTTGAATATGTAAATCCTTCCATTTTGTTCGCTTTTAAATGTTAATGCATATTTTTTGCCCACGACGGCGATTCGCGCAACACCGGTAAACGGTTGATCACCCAGCGGAAAATCCATATTTCGGTAAAAATAACGGCCATGGTAACCACAATTTCCATCCACGACGGAACGTAGTGCACGGCAGCATCCCAGCGGAAACCGATCACCGTAACATTCAGACGGTTAACAATAACACCCAGCATGGTAATTACCGATGCCACTTTAATGAGCGTAATATTGTTGTTTCGGTAACTATAATAAAAAAGCAGCATGGGAAGTAGCACAAAACCGAGCATTTCGGTTAGGTACCAATAGCCCATCGGCGTACTCAGGTAATCCCAGTTTTTGCTGTGAACAAACACCAGTACCTGCAGGAAAAAGTAGGCAAACAATGCGCCTGTGCAAACCTTCGATAATCCACGAAGAATTTTGTGATGCTGCTCGTGGTTCTTTTCGCTGATCTGATCACTAAAAACTTTGTGCGTAATCGATCCTTCGAAAATCACCATCGACAAGCCGGCAAAAATACTTGATACAAAAAACAGGATGGGTATAAACTCGGAGTACCACAGCGTGTGAATTTTTTCCTTTGCCATCAGATACAAAGCTCCCAGTCCAGATTGGTGAAGTGTTGACAAAGTGATGCCAAAGATCACAGCTGCCAAAGTCATTCCTGAAAGGATTTTACAGGCTCTTTTTGCACCAAGCCACTCGGCAATGGCTGGCGAAAATTCGATTAATTCGGCCAGCATATACAGCAGAAAATGCCAGGCCACCAAAAACAGTACTGAGCTGGTTCCGAATCCGTTACCGATTATCGGGTTGATAACATTCCACGGACGCCCCAGATCGAGCAGCAAAGCACCTGCATAAAATACGTAGGCCAAAAATCCATTTAACACGGTTACCCTTACAATGGAACGATAGCTTTTCATATTCAGGATATAAACCATGAAGGTTACCACATATGCACCGCCGGCAAAAGCAACTCCGGTTACTACATCGAAACCGATCCACAATCCCCATGGCACTTCTTGTGTGAGGTTGGTAATCGATCCGATTCCTTTCCAAAAACGGATAACGATCAACCCAAGACCGAGTAGCATTATCGGTATGGAAATAACGTTGAACCAGGTAAACATTTTCCCTTTGGGTTTTAGCTCTCCAAGGAAAAATTTCCAACGGCTCTTTTTTTCTTCGCTTAAAGGTACGCTTATGGTATTATTCATGATCTTCAGTTTTAGGTTGTTTATCTTTTGTGGCGTCCTGAATTCCCAGCAACATCATGGGCCACAGCACAAATACTGCAGGAACACTGTACAAAAATCCTTTGGTTAACGATGGATACGAAGCTTTTTGAATGCCGGTATTAAAACCGATTTCTTCAAAAGGAACAGGAGACAAATACAAAAATGAAGTTCCTCCGGCTTCGGTTTCGCCATAAATATGATCGTAATAAACATCCGGATTTTCGCTGATCCTTCGACGCGCCTCAGCAATTAATTCGCGCCGGGTGCCAAATAGTAGCGCCTCTCCCGGGCAGTTTTCCACACAGGCCGGCAATTTCCCTTCTTCCTGCCGCTCGAAACACATGTTACATTTTGTAATTTTTGGGTTCGGACTATCATATTCAAACTTCGGCACATCAAACGGACAGGAAACCATACAATAACGGCAGCCCATACATTTGTCTTCGCGCCAAATTACCGGCCCCTCCTTGGTTTTGTGCATCGCCTGCGTTAAACAAGCTGCTCCGCAGGCTGGGTCATTACAGTGCATACACTGGCGTTTTACGTACACTTCGCCAATCGAAGTATCGTAAGAATTTACAACAGTACGCCGGTTTTCATCGGTTTTTCGCACAACACCCATTTCCGGAAAATCTTCCGGCTCGGGCAAATTATGCGCTTCGGCACACGAAAACTCACAGGTTTGGCAACCAATACATTTTGTAGAATCGTACAAAATGGCTTTGAATTCTGTCACTTCTTCGTTGGCGGGTCTAGCCGGTGCTTCTTTCCCGAAAACAAATGTAGCTCCCGTTACTCCCAATGCCTTGAAGAAACTTCTTCTGTTTATACTCATGGTTTGTTACTTAAAATGTTTATTAGGTAATTAGTGCGTATCAGCAGTATTGATAAAATAGTTCTGAAAGTCTTCCCACACCTTGGGATCAAGGTCTTTCAACGGATGCAACATGAGTTCACCACCTTCCTGAAAGGCCGGTTTTCCCTCTTCCAGATTCATGATATTGAGCGAGCATGCCAGGAAATCTTTCAGCCGACTGAACTCTCCAATTATCCACTCGCGATAGCTATTTCCCATTTTAAAAAACTGCGTTTCCCGAAGCCAGTTCGATGGCTCGATTTTATACACCCAACCTTCGCCATAAGGCTCATTATTAATGATAAACGGATCGGCAACCAAACTTTCATTGATCTCTTTTACCGTTCCCGAAACCGGAGAATTCAGCGTAATTTGTTTTCCTTTTCGGATCAGCGTGACCACCGGCTCCATTCGTTTTACTTTTTCGCCCGGACTTTTCATGATAAGGCGGGTATAATCGCCGGTAACATTCGAAATGAAATCATCGACTCCCATTTTTACCCGGCCACCTTCTTCCATAAAAACCCAGGTATGCGTTTTATCGAAATACAAGCCATTTGGGAAATCGAGAGAGGCTTCGTTTAATAGCTTCACGTACCTTGTTTTATTAAGTAGCGGGGCTTTCGCCTTTTGTTTGCGGATGAAATGGCGAACAACAAAAAACACCACGAGAACCCCCAAAAAAGCGACAACAATTCGGAAGAACGCTGTGGATCTTGTGCTTGCCGTTTCGTATTCGGCCATTAAAACCGGAGGAGTTAGCTTTTCGAGATTCGATTGTTTTTCCGAATGAACCAATTCTGTAAATCCATTCTGCGCAACTAATACTTGGCCCGAAGAAGTAATCCAACTCAAAAAGTTGTTTATTTCAGCATTTTCGGGGAAAGCAGAAGAAACTGCATATATATTGTATATCATCGAATGCGGATATTTCCCGATCCAAACCGACCGCTCAAACTGTTCCGAACTGGCGTAAATATTTTCGTAATAATCCAGCCGTCCGTTTTTGTTTCGGTCGATTGGAAGTAACGCGATATTTTCAGCAAAATCCTGTTGATCCAAATCAGTAATCGCCGACAACCTGCAAAATCCAATGGCATTTACATCGTTTTTTACAGCTTTTAGAAAATTGGCTTGCGACAGCGATTCTAATGTGTTGATTTCAGTTAGATCAACTTCCAAAAACTTTGCTACCGACACTTTTACTTCCGGCTCATCCAGCACATAAAAATTAACAGGTTTATGATTTTCATTGCCCGCTAATGTGCCCCAGTTTTTGTTGTTGTTCTGAAAAACTGTTGCCAGTTTATTAACAGAAACTCCTGTTTCGGCAAGCTCTTTTGCCAATGGATTAGCTTTATTAAAAACCGTTACCACCACTTCGCGCCCCAGCGTCAGCTGCCACATTTCACCAATATTTGACGAAACATCAGCTTGCTGCATAACAATGGCAATCGAATTGTCTCCTTCAATCTTGCTGTTGATTTCAGCACGGCTAACAGGAGTAAGTTCAAAGTTAAAATCGGTGTTGGTTTGCCGATATTTATCGATCCATACCTCAGTGAGGTTACGCATTTCGAGAGTTGTAAAAATCTTTACCTGATCATTTATCGCCTGGTTTTCGGCGTTTTGGCTTCTCGCACCGCTAACTATTAGCAGGAGCAGCACTACGGTCGTTAAAATCCTGGTTCTCATTGTTGAATTAATTTTATCGTTTTTTTACAGGCCTTGAATCCTTTTTACAGATTCTTTTCCAGCTAAAAACGCTTAATCCAACTATGATACCAAACAATTTAACTCATTGACTTTCTGCACATTATACACTTATTTGCCATTTTAAAAGCAAAACAAAGTGTTGTATTTTTCAACAGTCATTTTGAGAATACAACCTTCAATACTGATAATGTGCATGTTATACCCATGTTGAATTATTCAACAGGTGTTGTATTTTTCAACAGTTCGCGGAAGCAAACCTTGATTTTGAACGAAATCACGCGATTTTTTTATAAAAAAATCTATTAATGATGCTCTTTGTATCAGGATGCGGGGATTAAAAATCGATGAGATCCCTCGACTTCGCTCGGGATCAGTTCAGCTAAATGATTTTGCAAACAAAATCATAGTCTCACTGATTTAATTGAAAAAAGGTTGTTTTGTGTTCGTAAAAGCATTTTGTCGCCAACAAAAACAGGTATTGCTTTTACTGTTTCACCGAGATCGTTTTCGGCAACTTTTTCAAATGAATCGCCGGGTTTTATGATTGTACAAAATCCTTTTACATTGATAAAGTAAATATTTCCACCAGCATAAATCGGCGACGAATTAAAATTGCCTCTTAATTTTTCTTTCCAGATAACTTTTCCGGTCATTGCATCCAAACAAGTTACCATTCCACGATCGTGAACCATGTACATTTTATCGTCGACAATTACCGGCGTTGGAATTTGTGGCACCTCGTCTTCGTACATCCAAACCTGATGCGTTTCTGTTACATCGCCCTTTCCTGTCGGATTGATAGCAAACTCACGCGTAAAATTTGGTTTTCCATCTTCAAATATCCATCCTGAATTTATAAAAACGAGACCATTATAAAACAAAGGCTGACTCACCGTTGAATCATCGCCATACTGAAAAGTCCAAATCACCTCGCCGGTATTTACATCGTGGGCAAAACACATAAAAGACGAGTTGCTGATCAGTAAATCTCTTCCATTAACAGTAACCACAATCGGCGTTTGGTACGATTTCCTAAAAACCGGTTGCAACGGATCGTATATTTCTTTTGGGCGAACACTTTTCCAGATTATTTCTCCTGTTTCTTTATCCAGCGCAACCACGTAAGGATCTTCAGTTCCTTCCAAATGCACGATCAATTTATCTTTGTAAATTATTGGCGATGAAGCCGGTCCCTGCATGTGTTCGCAAGGCATATCATCGCGTTTCCAGATCACTTCAAAACTTTTGGTATCGATACTGGCCGTTCCAAAACTTCCGTAATGCACGTAAACTCTACCCTTTTCAATACACGGTGTTGGCGTTGCATACGAGTTGGTGGGATGAATACGCTGCGGCTCCTCAGAGTTGAACAATGTTTTTTCAGATAAAAGTTCACCGGAATTCAGATCAAAGCAACTGACATAAAATTCGGTTCCATCTTCTTCAGCCGAAGTCACCCAAACCTGCCCATCAAAAACAACAGGCGACGACCAGCCCAATCCTTTTACGGGCACTTTCCAAACTACATTTTCAGTATCGCTCCAATGCAGCGGAGCAGTTTCTACATTGGCATGGCCATCCATATTCGAACCACGAAAATGTGTCCAGTTTTGCTGCTCACTCTGGCACGAAACCAATATAAAAAAGAAGAAAATAAACGCGGATAAGTTGATTTTTTTGGTCATCATTTCAGGTAAAGTTTGTTTGAAATCAAAGTTATATTAAAAATGGAATTTCAAAAATTTAATCTCTAACTTCACACCGCTAATTTATGATCTATGAAAATTACGAAACTGCTACTTTCTATACTTACTATTGTTTTTACATTCAATGCACTTTCTGCACAAAACACTTCAGAGAATGAAATAACGGTTCGAGTATTAACTTTCAATATTCTGCACGGAGCAACAACCAAAGGCGATTTTGATTTGGACAAGATCGCATCGGTAATTAGGAATACAAACCCCGATCTGGTAGCCATGCAGGAGGTTGACTTTAAAACTAATCGTGCCCGAAACTACGATTTGGTTACCGAATTAGGATGGAGAACTAAAATGTCACCGTTATTTGGTATTGCCATGCCATACGATGGTGGCGGATACGGAGAAGGGATCCTGACAAAAATGCCCATTCTTTCGAGCCAAAATGTTCCACTTCCTCATTCCCCGGAAAATGAACCACGCGCGGCACTGCAAGTACTGGTGCAACTGGAATCGGGCGATACGATCAGTTTTATCGGAACGCATTTGGAGCACCAGGAAACCAGCTCCGACAGAATTGATCAGGTAAATACAATTAACGAGGTTTTCGCATCATGCAAATACCCATCGATTTTAGCCGGCGATTTAAATGCGATTCCCAACAGCGAGCCAATCTCAATCCTAAATAAATACTGGACTGCAAGCGATCAAAAGGGAGCCTTAACTTATCCATCCGACGATCCTGAAATCAAAATCGATTACATATTTTTCAGGCCTGCCGAAAAGTGGCAAGTGGTAGAAACTAAAGTTATTTGCGACGAAATCGCTTCCGACCACTGTGCCGTTTTATCCGTGTTAAAATTGGTAAAATAAGGAGAAGTCTCTCCTTTTAAACCACATTTCCCTGACCTACCAACCCTTTCTCCGTTTCGGTGAATTTTATTCCAAAATCTTCCAGTTCATCTAAAATGGGTTCGTAGATATCGGGATGCGTTGGTATATAAATTCCGCAGTGGTTTAATTTGTCGGTAAGAAACAATTTTGCTGCAACGGCAAGCGGCAAACCAACTGTTTTTGCCATGGCTGTTTTTTCTCCCGATTCGCCAATAACCACCAACGAACTGTTCTTCTCCACTTTCTCCTTAGTGTCGCGATCCAGGTATTCAAACTTGTGCCACATCACAACCATATCTTTGTCTTCAGGCATCAACTGCCATTTTTCCGAAAGCAACTTTTCCATTACCTGGGCAGGAGTGGCGCGTTTTAAACCTATTTTCCGGTTCTCAAAAATACCTAACCACTCCAGCTTTGGAATGATCTCCGAGTCCATCGGAATTTGCATTGAATGATACAATTTCAGATCGACCGTAGCAGGATGGTAATACAAAAAGGAGTTGATAAACTCGCGGTAAGTCATGTCTTCCACATTGTCAATGTAGTACTCGTCACTGGTAGCTCCCAATTGCACAAATACATTCCACGCCTTACAAAAACCCGGGCGCCGCAAAGTTCCTCTAAAAACTGTGGGAACTTCCTGCAATCCATATTTTTCGATATAACTCATCGAATCGCGGTTCGCATAACCTTCAAACCAGCCGTATTCATCAATCTCAATCAACTCAGTTCTGCGAAATAATCGGTTGTAAGGAATGTATTTCACCTTTCCTTTCTGAATAAACTTTGCAGGTCCGCCCTGACCGGCCAACACTACATTTCGCGGATTCCAACTAAATTTGTAATGCCACGGATTATCATCCGATTCGGGTGCTACCAAACCACCTGTAAACGATTCAAAAGCCTCCAACTGATGGCCTTCCTGTTTTATTTCGTTGATCACGCGCATAGCCGACATGTGATCCAATCCGGGATCTAAACCACATTCATTCAAAAACAATAAGCCTTTACTTTTCACTTCCTCTTCAACCTGTTGTATTTCTTTTCTTTCGTACGAAGCGGTAAACAAGCTTTTCGAGAATTTCAGACATGATTGCATCACCAGTTTATGAAAGCGCGCCGGCAACATGGAAATTACCAGATCGGCAGCACGAACTTCCTGGTCTCGGGCAAATTCATCGCGCACATTTAAAATGGAAAAAGGCAATTTTAACGCTTTTGCCAGATCACTTTCTTCGGCGTCAACAACTTTTATGTGCCAGTGATATTTTGCCGCACGTTCGGCCAGGTAGGTGAGCAAAAATACGCTCGACCTACCGGCTCCAAAAATTAATATGTTTTTCATAGTTTTTCGCTAATTCCTTTTTTAGTGATACCCTCACTCTGAGTAAGGGTATCACTAACTATATTACTACACATTAAACTCAATTCCCTGAGCCAACGGAAGCTCTGTACTGTAATTTATTGTATTTGTTTGGCGGCGCATGTAGGCTTTCCAGGCATCGGAACCTGACTCGCGACCACCACCTGTTTCTTTTTCACCACCAAAAGCACCTCCAATTTCGGCACCCGACGTTCCAATATTTACGTTGGCAATTCCACAATCCGAGCCCTCATGAGACAGGAATTTCTCGGTTTCCAACATGTGCGTTGAGAAAATTGCCGACGACAATCCCTGTGGCACATCGTTGTGCAAACGAATGGCTTCCTCGAGTTCCGAATACCTGAGCATATAAAGCAGTGGAGCAAAAGTTTCATCCTGAACGATTTCATAATGATTTTCCACTTCGGCGATACTCGGCGTTACAAAACAACCCGACTCGTAACCTTCTCCCGACAGCACTTCTCCGCCAATCAGGAGATTTCCACCTTCAGCTTTTACCTTTTCAATGGCGGCCAAATAAGTATCCACCGCCCAACGATCAACCAGCGGACCCACCAGTGTTTTTTCATCCAAAGCATGACCAATTGGCAATTGCTCGTAAATGGCAATCAAACGGTTTTTGAAATCTTCGTAAACCGAATCGTGAACGATAATGCGGCGTGTGGAAGTGCAACGCTGACCGCAAGTACCAACTGCACCAAAAACAACCGCACGAAGTGCCATTTCCAGATCGGCTTCAGGAGTGATTATTATAGCATTGTTTCCACCAAGTTCCAGAATGGTTTTTCCCAAACGCTGACCGACAAGACTGCCAACTTTCTTCCCAATTTTTGTTGAGCCGGTAAACGACACCAACGGTATATTTTTGTCGCTGAAAAACTCGTCGCCCAATTCTTTTGAGCCGGCAGCAACGAGGTTCAAAACTCCTTCAGGAACATCGTTTTCTTGCAAAACTTTGGCAACAATGTTGTGTACCGCAATGGCACATAAAAACACTTTTGACGATGGTTTCCAGATAACGACATCGCCAGCCACCAAAGCAATCATTGCGTTCCACGCCCAAACAGCAACCGGGAAGTTAAAGGCCGAAACCACACCCACAATTCCCAGCGGATGATACTGGTCGTACATGCGGTGCTTTTCCCGTTCCGAATGCATGGTGAAACCATATAACTGACGCGACTGGCCAACAGCAAAATCGCAGATATCAATCATTTCCTGCACCTCGCCAAGACCTTCCTGATAAATTTTACCCATTTCGTACGAAACAAGTTTTCCGAGTGGCTCCTTATATTTACGAAGTTCTAACCCAATCTGGCGCACAATCTCGCCACGTTTCGGAGCCGGCACCATTCGCCAGACTTTAAAAGCGTCTTTCGCTTTTTCAACGACCTCGTGATAATCGGCTGCTGTTGCCTGATTTACGGTTGCAATCAATTCGCCATCCGATGGCGAAAACGATTCAACTGCTGCACCGGACGTTGTTTTCCATTCTGTTCCGGTGCAAACACCATTATTAACTTCATTAATTCCTAACTGTTTTAATTCTTTTGAGATGTCAATTTTCATTGTAGTATTTTTATGTTTTTCGTAAATATTTCCTCTTCTTATTGACCCCCTAAATCCCCCCAGGGGGAACTTCTCCTCCCCTTTGGGGAGGCCGGAGGGGTCATACGTTTTATAATATCATAAGCTTCATTCGCACGTTTTTTAAGCTTTTTCCAGGATTATTGAAACTCCCTGACCAACGCCAACACACATGGTACAAAGCGCGTATTTTGAGTTTGAATTCTGCAGCTGGTAAATTGCTGTTGTAACTAAACGTGCTCCTGACATTCCCAGCGGATGACCGAGTGCAATTGCTCCGCCAAGCGGATTCAATCGGGGATCGTCGTCTGCCATTCCAAACTCACGGATGCAAGCCAGCGATTGAGCTGCAAATGCTTCATTTAATTCAATAATATCCATCTGATCCAAAGTCATTGCCAGTCGTTTCAAAAGCTTATTGGTAGCCGGTACCGGTCCAATTCCCATGGTGCGTGGTGGCACTCCGGCAGCCTGAGTTCCCAGAATTCTGGCTTTCGGCGTCAGATTGAACTTCTTAACTGCTGCCTCCGAAGCTACAATTACGGCCGCTGCACCATCGTTAATACCGGAAGCATTACCAGCAGTTACTGTTGTTCCCGGACCGTAAACCGGATTCAACGATGCCAGCTTTTCAAGGGAAGTCAGCCTCGGGTGTTCATCCTTTTCAAAGATTATCGGATCTCCCTTTCGTTGTGGTATAGAAACCGGAATTATTTCACTCGCCAGTGCTCCGTTTTTTTGTGCTTCAGCCGTTTTTAGCTGACTGTTGTGTGCAAAAAGATCCTGATCTTCCCGACTGATCCGAAACTCTGTGGCCAGATTTTCGGCCGTGCAAATCAGCGGATCTGTTCCATATTTCTCCTGAAACTTATCATTTACAAAACGCCAGCCGATTGTGGAATCATAGATTTCCGCATTTCGGGAAAAAGCCTGTGTAGCTTTTGGCATTACCAATGGCGATCGCGACATATTTTCGGCGCCGCCGGCAATTATCAGCTCCGCCTCACCGGCTTTTATTGCCCGCGCTGCAATTCCAATAGCTTCCATTCCAGAAGAACATAAACGATTCACCGTCACTCCGGGCACCGATTCCGGCATTCCGGCCAGCAACAAAGCCATCCGTGCAATATTTCGGTTGTCTTCTCCCGCCTGATTGGCACATCCTATTAACACATCATCAAACGCTGCCGGGACGATCTGATTGTTACGCTCCAACAAAGTTTTTATGGGAATGGCCGCCATATCATCTGCCCGAATCGCAGACAGCGAACCTCCATATTTTCCAACCGGCGTGCGTATAGCATCGCAAATAAAAACGTCATTCATAGTTATACTTTGTTTAGTTTTTCAATCTTTGGTTTTAGTGCTTTGAAAGCCCTGTGTAGCCCTTCTGTTAACTGATCGATTTCCTTTTGTGTCATGACTGTTGAAAGCATGCACGAAAAGGTGTTGATCATCAAGGTATTTTCTTTGTAATACATGAAATCCAATAATTCATTAACCAGCTTTTTGCCTTCTTTGTCCAGATAAGCCTCACGGTATGTTGTGGGCGGAGCGGGACGAAGATGCATACGAAACATCGAACCGGCGCCTGTTACTGAAACCGGAACATCTGCGAGTTTAATGGCTTCACGAATCTGCTTAACCGCCACATCGGCGAGTAGATTTAGCTGTTTTACCGCTTCCGCATCATAATATTTCATTGCCTGATAACCGGCAGTCATGGTTATCGGATTAGCCGAAAACGTTCCGGAATAAGGCAACAGAAGATTCTTTTCATGCGGATCGAACACCTGCATCACATCGGCTCTTCCGGCAACAGCACCTACAGGAAATCCGCCACCGATAATCTTTCCTAACGAAGTAAGATCCGGTTTCACACTATAATTTTCCTGTGCTCCGCCATAATTCACACGAAAAGTTACCACCTCATCGAAAACCAGCAAGGCCTCATTTTTACGTGTCCAGCTGTAAAGTGCTTCAATAAAATCATTGTTCCCCGGTACCAAACCCACGCGGTGAGGAACCGGATCGACGATAACACAGGCAATATCTTCAGCATGTTTATCCAAAATATTCAACGTTCGCTCAATGTTGTTGTATGGATAAATGACCACGTCCTTTGTTACACATGGCGGTGTTCCGTGAGCAAGCGCAACGCTGCTGGGACGATCTTCTTTTCCCCAGTTCGATGGATCTGCCATTTGACTGACCTCGGCAAAATCGTAAGTGCCATGATAAGCACCTTCAGCTTTTGCAATTTTTGGCCGGCCGGTAAACGCCCTCGATGCCTTAATCATGGCCATTACTGCTTCCGTGCCTGAATTCATGAAACGAATACGCTCAAAACTCTGCACGCGTTCGATCAGGTGAGTGGCAAAAGCAACTTCAATTTCGGAAGCAAGCGTGTATGCTGTTCCTTTTTTTAGCTGTTCAATAACTGCATCGACAATTGGCGGGAACGAATGCCCATGAATTAGTGCCGCCATGTTATTGGCAAAATCGGTGCGCACGGTACCGTCAATATCGGTAATATAACAGCCCGACGCACTGTTGGCATAATTCGGATAAGGCATCCGGAAAACCGTATTCCGGCTTACACCGCCACTTATTACCTGGCGCGCCTTGTTATAGATTTCTTCGCTATTTTCTTTTTTAGCCATCTTTTTTTACTGATTTAATGTTGCTTCAGTATGTTTTTGCAAAAACTCAAAACTCACTCCGGGAGCCAGTTCCCGCACGTAAAGCTGTTTATCTCTGACATCAATTATTGCATAATTCGTGTAGATGCGACTCACCACATTTTTCCCTGTCAAAGGATAAGTGCACTGTTTTACAATCTTCGATTCGCCGGTTTTAGTGGTGTGTTTTGTAATCACGAAAATGGTTTTCACCCCGGCCACCAAATCCATGGCACCGCCCACTGCAGGAATATCATTTGGATTTCCGGTAGACCAGTTGGCCAGATCGCCTTCTTCCGATACCTGGTAAGCACCGAGCACACAAATATCGATGTGGCCGCCGCGTATCATTGCAAAGCTGTCGGCATGATGAAAATAAGCCGCTCCGGGAATAGCCGTTACATATTTTTTACCGGCATTCACTAATTCCGGATCTTCACCACCAATCTCAGCAACATGTCCCATACCCAGCAATCCATTTTCGGTATGATAGATCACCTCGCGACCTTCAGGGATAAAACCGGCAACCATTTCAGGAATGCCGATTCCCAGATTTACATACGCACCATCGTAAATGTCCATGGCAACTTTTTGCGCCATTTCGCTGGTGCTCCATCCTATATTTTTATTGTCTGATTCCATGGTATTTTACATTTTCGGCAACCAATTTTGATTCGTCTGCAGGATTGGAAATTTCTACTACACGATGAACAAAAATTCCCGGTGTTACAACATGTTCAGGATCGATACTTCCAAGTTCAACCACTTGTTTGGCCTGCACGATTGTTGTTTTGGCTGCCATACACATAACCGGCCCAAAATTGCGGGCTGTTTTGTTGTAAATGAGGTTGCCGTATTTATCGGCAGCTGAACATTTTACCAAAGCGAAATCGGCATGAATAGCTTCTTCCATCACGTATTGCCTGCCATTAAACTCACGTATTTCTTTGCCTTCTGCCAAAGGCGTGTTAACGGTTGTGGGTGAATAAAATGCAGGAACTCCCGCACCTCCGGCACGAATTCGTTCAGCTAACGTCCCTTGCGGCACCAGCTCCAATTCTATTTCGCCGGCCCGATACAACTCGGGAAAAACAACAGAAATAGCGGTACGTGGAAAAGAGCAGAGAATCTTTTTCACCTGTCGGTTTTCGATGAGTGCTGCCAGACCAACATGACCGCTTCCGGCGTTGTTACTTACCACTGTCAGGTCTTTTGCTCCCTGATCGACCAATGCGTGAATCAATTCCACCGGGCTGCCGGCTTCACCAAAACCACTGATCATTACGGTTGCTCCATCGAAAATTCCGGCAACCGCTTCTTTTGCCGAATTCACGATCTTGTTAATCATGTCTTGCCATTTTTAACGATTCTCTTTTTAACGCCTCTTCCAGCCTTCCTTCAATCTCTTCCAGTTCATCTTCGTAGAAATATTTGTCGGCCTTGTATGGCTTTAACTTTTCTATCGTATTTTCCTGCTCATCGTACTCTGCAAAATATACGCGGTCCATCCACTCCATGTTCCGGGCTTCGTTGAATTTGAGAACAAACACTTTTTCACCGTCAATCACAGTTGTTCCCATCAGTGAAGTCTTTCCTGCAGAGGAAGTCATGGTGATGTAACGCGACGGACGATTTATCGACGCCAGACTGCGATATACTTTGTTGAATACTTTAGTAATGTCGGCCAATGGAGCCGTAAAATGATGATGCTCGCCGGTTGGCCTTGCGCAATACATCGAATGGAAACCGACTCCAACCATGGCCATAATATTTCCCAAATCGATCCAGTTTTGTGCCGAACGATCCACATCCACTTTCCCATTTTCATCCTTATACAAACTAATCGTGTTCATAATCGGACTCTGACTTTTCACCTTGATGCCATATTTTTTCAGGCGCTGAATGGCAACAATTGCTCCAGGATTCAACAATTCACGCGGTGTTGATGTGTGCGACATCCAAACTACCTGAACACCATTTTCAACGGTCATTTTCAGTAATTCCAAAATTTCTTTGAATTGATCGGTGAGCAGATGCTCAGGATGAAAAGTGATAGCCCGTGAACCGATCCGCAGCGTGCGAATGTGCAGTAGCTCTTCATCTTCTAAAATTGGAGTGAGGTATTCTTTTAAACGCTTAAAAGAAATGTAGCCCGCGTCTCCCCCGGTAATTAAAATGTCGGTAACCTCTTTGTGTTTTTTCAGGTAATTGTGCACCTGGCGGATATCGCGCTGCACAAACATGTCCTCATCGCCACGAACCTGCGCATGCCTGAAACAGTAAGTGCAAAAAGCAAAGCAGTTTTGTGTTCCGGCATCCAGAATTAGTTTAATTGGCGGATATTTATGCTGGCTACCTTCCAGAATTTCTATTTGCCCCTCTTCATTGTAAAAGAAAGGTTTATTCAGCTTCTGTTTGCCGTCGTGCGGATTGGTTTTTAACTGGTACGCTTCAACAACTTTCCGTCGTTCGTCATCGCTTTCGGCATCCTGGTATTTTTGTACATCTGCTTTGTTAATCATATCCGGCTGTGGAAATACCAGGTAGTAATTCGGATCATTTTTATAGTTGCTCCAATCGATGGTATTCAGGATATGTTTGGTAGCCATAAAACGGTACACTTCCAGGAAAAACTCGCGTTCTTTTATACGGTCAATCTCTACACCATTTGCTTTTAGTACATGCAAAATTTCGCGAAAACCGATCAATCCTGAATAATGTGTTTTCCCTTTAAAAAGTGGTTCCTTTTGTTTTGAAAATTGGGAATACTTAGGATAACATTTTTGCAGTCGGCGAATTAAGCCAGCAGGCAAAAGTTCCTCACTATTAATAGTTTGTATTGTTTCGGGCGTAAAATCGTAAGCACGCATCATTTCATCAACGTTTAATGATTCTTTCGTACTGATCATCTCTTTTGATATTAAAAGTTCATTTTGAAAATTTCATAAAAACACACAATCGCACATACATAGTTTTATACGAACCATGCAGGCAGGCTGTTGCGCTTCATTCCGAATCCGTCTTATCGACACCGATTTGAAAGGAACTAATTCAGTAAAAAGTATTGACAAGCGTCAATAAGAGTTGTGGAATAAAAAATGCTGCGGTTGCAGCTAATGTGAAACCGTATCGTCATCGAGGCATTCAGGCATGCCTTGATAGAAAAATACAGGACATGAATACGATTGTACCATGTGCACAATTTATGAAATTTTATGTCAAAAGTCCATGAATTTTAGGATAATTTATAAAAATGGCAGATATCATCTTTTGTTAAATAATTTTTCACCAACTTAAGGGGCTGAAAAAAAGTAATTTATTGAATCAGCTAAAAATCCATTTACTTTTTAATTAGGACAATAAATTCAGATAAAAACCAGGGTGAAAATTATCGAACGAATTCATAAAAATTTCGTTTGAATAATTGGAAACAACAGAAAGCAGAAAAGATGAAACGAGCATGAAAAAGATTGTCACAAATAGGCATTATAACCATCATGCGAGTTCCATCTTATGCCTTTTAGAAAAACAATTTTAATAAGATGAAAGTACTATTACTTGGCGCCGGAATGGTAGCCAAACCGCTTGCCGATTATATTCTTGAAAACCAAATAGAATTAACCATTGCCAGCCGCACAATTGCAAAAGCCGAAAAATTAATCAGAAACCGCGCCAACGGCAATGCGCTGCAATGGACCACCGATGATCTTACTCAACTCGACCAGTTAATTGCATCGCACGATTTAACCGTGAGTTTGCTGCCATACGCACATCATGTTAGCGTTGCCAAATTGTGTATCAAACACAAAAAAAACATGGTAACCACATCGTATGTTTCCGACGAAATGAAAGCATTGGATGCGGAAGCAAAAGAAGCGGGAATTATTATTCTGAATGAGATTGGTGTAGATCCGGGATTTGACCACATGACTGCCATGCGAATTATCGACAAGGTGCAGGACAAAGGTGGCAAGATTAAGGAGTTTTACTCGTTATGCGGCGCGCTGGCAGCACCCGAAGAAACTAACAACCCGTTTAAATACAAATTTTCATGGTCGCCAAAAGGTGTGATCATGGCCGGAAACAACGGTGCAAAATATTTAAAAGGCGGCAAAGTTGTTGAGCTACCAACAGAAGACCTTTTTAAGAATCCATTGAAAATTGATTTCCCCGAAGTTAGTGAAATGGAGGTTTACCCAAATCGCGACTCGCTGGCATACATTGATATTTACGGATTGAAAGATGTTGCAACGATGTACCGCGGCACTTTCCGTTACCCGAATTGGTGCCAGATTATGGACGCCATGAAATCTTTGGGACTTTTTACTTACGACAAACAAAGTTTTGCCGGAAAAACCTACAAAAAGATTATGGCCCGTCAGCTCGAAGTATATCCGGCCAACATAAAAGAGAAAGCTGCTGAACGCCTGCGATTGCCGATCGACAGTCCAGCTATTTTAGCGATGGAGTGGTTGGGTCTTTTCAGCGATTATATGGTAGCAATGGATGAAGGATCGAACTTTGACATGGTAACTGATCTGATGCTAAAAAAAATGATGCTGCCCGAAGGTGCCCGCGATATGGTAATTATGCTCCACTCGTTTTTGGTTGAAAATGCCGACGGAAGTACAGAAGTTGTGAAATCGCGATTGCTGGATTTTGCTACCAAAGAAGATACATCCATTGCACGAACAGTTGGCTTACCGGCCGCCATTGCTGTTAAAATGATTTTGGATGGAAAAATTACAGATAAAGGTGTTCAGATTCCGGTTTCTAAAACCATTTACGAACCTATTTTAACGGAGCTGGAGAAACTTGGAATTGCCATGAAAGAAGAGTGGGGATTAGCTGAGTCGGCTAAAATCAGCATCTGATCTTTAGTTAGCGGAAAATCTGTTCTATGAAAATACTCCATTTATTTTTCAGTCTGTTTGCATTGCTTGCGATTTGCAGTTGTAGCACTAACACAAAAACACAACAGGCGAAACAAAATATTCGTCCTGTAGTAGACACTGTTGGTTTTGCGCATCTCGATTGGCAGATGGATTCTATCGTATCGAGAATTTCAACGCAGTTTGGTGAAGAATTAGCAGAAACAGCGCAACCAGAAAATACCGTTTGGCGCACTGCCATCTGTCCGCACGACGACTATGCATACGCCGGCTGGTTATATCCTGCAGTGCTGAAAAACCTGAAGGCAAAAACACTGATCATTTTTGGAGTGGCACACAAAGCCCGCAATTTTCAACTCGAAAACCAACTTGTATTTGATAGTTTCGATGCCTGGCAAGGACCGTATGGAACCGTTAAAGTTTCTCCAATTCGCGAGCAGTTAATGGAAAAAATGCCGGACGAATATTATGTGGTTCACGACAGCATGCAACTTGTGGAGCAATCAATAGAGTCAATGATTCCATTTCTACAGCATCAAAACAAAGCAACAGAAATAGTAAGCGTGCTTGTTCCTTACATGGAAAAAGGTCGAATGAACAGCATTGCTGAATCATTTGCTGCGGCATTAAAAGATATTACAAGCACTCAGCAATTAGAATGGGGAAAAGATATTGCACTGCTGATAACAACCGATGCAGTTCATTATGGTTGCGAAGAATGGGGTGGTAATAATTACGCCCGCTTTGGCTGCGATAGCATCGGATATGAAAAAGCGATGGAATACGAGCACGAAATTATAGCAAACTGTTTCACCGGAGATCTTAGCAACGACAAAACAGATCAGTTTATAAACTACACTGTTCAGGCTGACAATTTCAAAGAATACAAATGGACGTGGTGTGGCCGGTATTCGGTTCCGATGGGATTAAAAGTGGCCAACCGTTTTCAGCAGCTTACCAATGCTGCATCGTTGGAAGGAATTCCACTGGCGTATGAAACGACAATCAGCCACCCGGAAATACCGGTGCAGGATTTAAAAATGGGTAAAACTGCCATTGCGACTACCAAACACTGGGTGGGACTGGCTGCTATTGGTTTTAAATAATCTCCTGTATTATTTTTGAGTGATGACTCTCCAATTATCGGTGCGGAACGGAAGCGCCGGCAATCCCGCACTGTTAACCAAATTACAATCCGGATTATTTGCCCATGCATAGCGCACTGCAACCGGGTTCTCTACTTCTTTGGCACTTACAATAATTTCATCAGCAACAATTTTTGCATCGGCCCAATAAAACTTTTGATCTTCACCGGCAACGGCAAAACCTGTAATTGCTTCGCCGTCCGATGTAGATAATCCGTCCGCAATTTCAGTAAACTGAATGCGGATTTTGTTGCCCTCAATTTTGTAGTATTTCATAACCGGTCCGGATGCCTGAACATCCATGTTATAAACCAGTTTTTGAGCCACCGCTGCCAAACGATTTCCCACATCAGTTTTATTGGTGGGGTGAATATTATCTGTTTCTCCCAATTCAATTATACAAGCCATTCCGGTATTTGGCAACTGTAGAGTTTTGGTTTGCGACTCACGCAATACGGCCCATTTCCCATCAGCCGGTTTAGCATCCTTTTTCATATAATTAGGTAACTGCACCCACAGAAATGGCAAAAATCCTTGCTGCCAACGTATCCGCCAATCGTTGATCATCAACGGTAAAAGCATTCTGTAATCGTAAGCCATATTTTCGTTTGCCTCCCCCTGGTACCAGATAAAACCGGCTAAACCATATGGCACAACAGGATTAATCATCGCGTTATATAAATAAGATGGATAGTACTGAAAGTTATGAATGGTCGGAATCGTTTGTTCCAGATCCTTTTTGTATTTCCATTCGCCGGTGAGACTTATTTTTTCAGCACCGTTGCTCAGATAAATCTCTTCAGCCGGAGGATTGATTCCTCCCCCTCCCCACAAAGCAGCCATTCGTAATGCAATGGTATTTTCACCTTTTTGTAACAACGCTGCAGGAATTTTATAATCGTGGGTAAGATTGGCATTCCACTGTGTTTTACAGATTTCAGCTCCGTTGAAATACAGCGAGTAATTCATTTCCGGATGTCCAAGATTCAAAGTCAATTCTTTGCCAACAAACTGCGCATCCAATTCGATTGTTTTTCGCAACCAGATCATGCCCTCGTAAAACTCAGGTTCCCATTCGCTAACATTACCCGGCACAGTTACTGTTTTCCAGTCACCGTCCTTAAAATCAGGATTAGGAATTATGGTGTCCATTCCATTTTTTGGATTGTAAACGATATCCCAGAACTTGACCAGATTAAGACTATCTTTTACAAAATGATCTTCAGTAACCGTATCATTCTGCAATACTTTATTTTGCATCACCGGTTCCGAAAGCAACATCTCGCGGCTGGTCCATGCTTCAACCGGCGTTCCACCCCAACTACTTTGTAAAATACCAATAGGAATATTAGTGGTTTGTTGCAATTTCTTGGCAAAATAATAGGCCACTGCCGAAGCTTCTCCAACACTGGTCGAATCACAAACTTTCCACGCAGTTTCCAGAGTATTATCCAGCGGAGTGATACTTATATCGTGAGGCACATTAAACAGACGAATCTTTTCGTTTAAAGCTGCCGGTATTTCCTCATCAGCACCATCAGCCTGCTGCACCTGCCATTCCATATTCGATTGCCCTGATGCGAACCACACATCACCTATCAACACATCCTGAAAAACGACTGATGCCTCCTCATTTTCACCTTCGTAAACTTTCATTTCATAAGGACCACCGGCTTCCATTTTCACCAAATTTATCCTCCACTTTCCATCTTCATCGGTGGTCGTCAATACTTCCTGCCCAGCAAAGGTTATAGTTAAATCTGCTCCGGGTGTTCCCCATCCCCAAACAGGAATCGGCTTTTCGCGTTGCAGAATCATATGATCGCTAAAAACATATGGAAGCGACACTTGTGCATGTAATGAAACTGATAACAGGAGGAGGGTTAAAAGTCCGGTAAGTTCTTTAATTTTAAAGGTCATAGCATACTTATTGTAAAAACTACAACAAACATACAAAATTTAAGCAATAACAAACAGGCAACAAAGTTTTTTGTATTTTCCCCAAATAATCGCTGATCATGGAAACAAGCAAAAAAATCTACATTTTCTTAGTCCTTATCACAATTGTTGTGGTTTGTATTTACGCCCAGTCAATTATTATCCCGTTTATTTTGGCCATTCTGTTTTGGTTCCTCATCCGGGTAATTAAAAAATTACTGGTGAAAGTGAAATTCATTGGCCGCATGCCCAAATGGATCATCACCCTGTTTTCGGCATTGGTATTGATTGGCTTTTTGACACTTGCCGTTACCATGATCTCAAAAAACATTAAAACGCTGTCGACAACCTTGCCGGTTTACGAAGCCAACGTAAATAAGATAGCTCAGCAGATCAACCAGCAATTCGATATCGACCTCATGAATATGGCCGGAAATTTTGCAAAAGATCTGAACTTCGGGAGTATTCTTTCGTCGCTGTTAAGCACTTTAACAGGGTTGTTTGGAAACGCATTCACCGTGTTACTTTACCTCCTGTTTTTACTGTTGGAAGAGCCGATTTTTCCGAAGAAGTTAAAGGCCATGTACCCGGATAAAGAACGTCATGAGCACGTAAAAAAACTGGTCGATAAAATTGATCACTCCATTGGAAACTATGTTGCGTTGAAAACCCTGACCAGTCTCTTAACTGGTTTTCTGAGTTATTTTGCCTTACTTTTTATTGGTATCGATGCACCAATTTTCTGGGCCTTTCTGATCTTTGTTCTCAATTTTATTCCAACTATCGGATCATTGATTGCAACAGCCTTTCCTGCAATATTTGCCATCCTGCAGTTTGGCGAAATCACTCCGGGAATATTGGTTCTCTCCATTGTTGGCGCCATTCAAATGGTAGTTGGCAACTTCATTGAACCGAAACTAATGGGAAACACGTTAAACATCAGCCCGCTGGTAGTATTTCTAACGCTGGCCATTTGGGGCGTGATCTGGGGAATTTCAGGCATGCTTTTAAGTGTACCAATCACTGTTATACTGATAATTATAATGTCGGAATTTCCGGGCACACGTCCGTTCGCCATTCTATTAAGCCAGCGAGGAACCATTAACGAATAATTTTTTAGAAAATGAAACAACCACTTGTAGCTCCAAAAACCGGAGATTCTGATCCTGAATTACAACAACTGATCGAATTTTACGAAGAGACACTTGGATTTTGTCCCAACAGCGTAAAAACCATGCATCACCGGCCGCGCATTGCTTATGCATTTATCGAAATGAACAAGGCTGTGATGGAAAACCAGGGACGTGTTACCAGTGCTTTGAAACGAATGATTGCCTACATTAGCAGCAATGCCGCAGGCTGTCGTTATTGCCAGGCACACGCCATCAGAGCTGCAGAACGTTACGGCGCCGAACAGGAAAAACTCGATAACATTTGGGAATATAAAACGCAGCCGGCCTTTTCTGAAGCTGAACGTGCAGCACTTGATTTTGCATTTGCAGCGTCTATTATTCCAAATAGTGTTGACGACCAAATTGCAGAAAACTTAAGAAAGTATTGGGATGAAGGCGAGATAGTGGAAATAACCGGAGTGGTTGCTTTGTTTGGCTATCTCAACCGATGGAACGATTCGATGGGTACAGAAATTGAGAGCGGAGCAATAGAATCTGGCGAAAAACTATTAAGTAAAAAAGGCTGGGATACCGGGAAACACTCGTATTAACTAACCGATTTCAGACCTGTCATCTGTCAACAAATTTTTCCTTTCATTTTTCCAACTTTGTACTTCTAAATTTCTAGAAAATGAAAACATTAGCAGCGTTAAAACCGCAACCTCTTTTTAACTATTTCGAGGAGATTTGCCAGGTACCACGGCCATCGAAAAAAGAGGAGAAGATAAGACAATATTTACTTGATTTTGCAAAGCAAAATAAACTGGAAGCAAACACTGATAAAATTGGGAATGTAGTGATAAAAAAGCCTGCCAGTAAAGGCATGGAGCAGGCGCCAACCGTTATTCTTCAAACGCATATGGACATGGTTTGCGAAAAAAATTCGGACCAGGAATTTGATTTTGATAATGACGCCATTGAGCCGATGATTGTTGACGGGTGGGTGAAAGCAAACGGAACAACACTGGGAGCCGATTGCGGAATTGGTATTGCAGCGCAACTGGCGGTGCTGGCTTCAAATGAGTTAAAACACGGCCCAATTGAATGTCTGATTACCGTTGACGAAGAAACCGGATTAACAGGGGCTTTTAATTTGCAGCCGGGCTTTCTTTCAGGTTCTGTTTTGTTAAACCTCGATTCGGAAGACGAAGGTGAACTATTTATAGGGTGCGCCGGAGGAATAGATACGCTCGCTACTTTTGATTTCCAACAGGAAGAAACTCCCGAAAACGCAATCGGTTTAAAAATATCAGTTAGCGGACTTTTAGGTGGTCACTCTGGCGACGATATTCACAAAAACCGTGGAAACGCTAACAAAATCCTCAACCGCTTTTTGTGGAACTGGAACGAGGATTTTGAAATCCGTCTTGCAGAATTTAACGGCGGAAATCTACGTAATGCCATTGCCCGCGAAGCTTATGGAATTATCACAATTCCTGTCGATAAAAAAGATGAAGTGTTGGCTTCATTCAACAAAATGGCGGCTTCGATAAAAGATGAATTTCAGTTTGCAGAGCCAAAACTGGAAATCACTTGTATAGAAGTTGAACTACCGACTTTTGTGGTTGATGCAGATACACAAAACAAACTTTTAAATGCTGTTTATGCTTGTCCGCATGGTGTTTTGGAAATGAGTTCGCGTATGGAAGACATGGTGGAAACCTCAACCAACCTGGCTTCGGTTAAATTTACTAACGACAATAAAATAGAAGTAACTACCAGTCAGCGCAGCGAAATTGAAGGACGAAAATATTATGCCGCCGAAACCGTAAAAGCTGTTTTCAACCTTGCCGGAGCCACGGTAAAACATAGCGACGGTTATCCGGGTTGGACGCCAAATCCGAATTCTGACATTTTAAAAACCACAGTTGAGTCTTACAAAAAGCTATTTGGTAACGAACCGGTTGTTCGCTCTATTCATGCCGGATTGGAATGCGGATTGTTCCTCGAGAAGTACCCACACCTCGACATGGTATCTTTTGGGCCAACTATAAAAGGAGCTCACTCGCCCGATGAAAGGCTGGACATTTCAACCACTGAAAAGTTTTGGAAACACCTGGTTGATGTGCTTGAAAACATAAAATAGAATACAAGAAAAATGAGCTTCAAATGAAGCTCCATTTTTATTCTTTGTTGAAATAAAATGATCGTAATGCAATGCTGGTTCCTGAACTTTCAGGATTCCGCTTTTCGACAATCCGAATTTGCAGTGTGTGCTTTCTGTTTTTTAAATCTTTATCCAGCGTAAAACCTTTTAATGTTGCATCCTGCTGATTTGAAAAAACATCCAACTCAAACCAGGGTTGTCCATCAAGGCTATACTCAATAATTCCTGAATTGTTGTCGGAGTATACCAAAATACCAATAGCAGTTCCTTTAAATCTGAATTTGATAATCTCACCGGGATATTCTCCTTTTAGCACCTTTTCTTCCGATACACTTGTCATTTCCCAGCCTTTAATCGGCTTTGGCGGATCAGGTGAAATAAAAACAGGATTCGGAAAATCTTTCCCGTCAACCAAAGTTGATAAATCCTGATCGGTTTGTGCCAGTGCAGTGAAACACATGACAAGAAATAAAAAGACTCCCAGTATACGCATGATTCAGAATTTTTGAAAAGCTGAAGGTAACAATTTCAATCTTTCCATTCAATTTTTTCCTTCCAGTCTCGACGTCCCGGCGAAGGAAAATCCATCATTACCTGCCCAACGTAAAAGAAGCCCATACTTTTTTGGTTGTTTTCCAGCTCAAGCAATTCATCGAACAACTCGATAAAACCCGGCGTTGCCCAAAAGGCAGCCAGATCCATTTCAGTTGCTGTTAACCACATATTTTGCACTGCCATAGAAACCGCCGCAATTTCTTCCCACTCCGGTAAACGACCGGCAGAATCAGGCTGCAAAATTACCGCAATTGCCACAGGTACACGCTCAATGGTTGATGCAAACTTTTCGATTTTCTCCGGAGCAACCGGATATCCTTCCTTTTGTTTTTCCAGCAGTAAGGCTTTGGCATCGGCAGCCAGTTTGGCTTTGGCTTCGCCACGGTACACTTTAAATCGCCAGGGTTCCGTTTTTTTATGATTTGGTGCCCAGTTGGCACTTCTCAGCAACTCCTCCACCGAGCCGTTTGGCAAGTCTTTTTTTGCAAATAAACGTGGCGGTGTCGCTCTTCGGTTTTTTATAATTTCAGTAACTGACATATAGTTTTTTTTAAGAAAAACACAGTTCCCCGAAAAAGGTTGAATGATTTTGCAAAGCCATTATGCCGCCGGAAAGGATTGATGGAGATTGATGAAAGATTGATGTTTGAAATTAAATACGCATCTCCATTCGATCACATAATAAGATTAATCAAATATAACGACACCCGGGAAAAGATTTTTCTCTCTATCCCGAAATGACAAACAACTAAAGCTGTAAACTGAGACTGAGACTGAAAACTATTCCTCGTCCTTGGTATACCCCAGAATTTTGAACATTTCATCTGCCGACTGCTCGTTACGATACACATAATCGAAGAAATTACCTTTCTCATCGCGATCGATAATTACATGCTTTGGTGCCGGAATTAAACAGTGTTTAATTCCGCCGTAACCACTAATGGCATCCTGATAGGCTCCCGTGTGGAAAAATCCAAGGTACAACGGCTCCTTATCATCATCAGAATAAGCAGGAAGTAAAACCTCCTGGTTAAAGTCTTCCGAGTTGTAATAATCCGAGTGGTCGCAACTGATACCGCCAATATTGGCACGTTTGTATTCGTTGTTCCATTTGTTGATAGGCAGCAAAATAAACTTCTCAAAAATCGACCACGAATCAGGAATGGTATTCATTAAACTGTTGTTAATGATGTACCAGCTTTCGGTATCGTTTTGCTGTTTTTGCTCCAACACCTCAAAAATTATTGCTCCACTTTCGCCAACCGTATATTTTCCGAACTCGGTGTAAATATCCGGATCAGGTAAATTTTCAGCCGAGCAGGCCGTTTTTATATTCGAAACAATTTCCTTGATCATGTACTCGTAATCGTACTCAAAACCAAGGTGGTTACGAATTGGAAAACCTCCACCAAGGTTAAACGAATCGAGTGTGTCGCACTGCTTTTTCAGCTCCACATAAAGCTTCATTGCTTTTTGGAACTCGCCCCAGAAATACAAACTGTCTTTAATCCCCGAGTCAACAAAAAAGTGAAGCATCTTCAATTCAATGTTTTTCTTGCCTTTAATTTTTTGCTGGAAAAACTCCGGAATATTAGTGTGCCTGATTCCCAAACGAGAGGTGTAATACGCCGACTGCGATTCTTCGTTTATCGCCATGCGGATACCCACTTTTACTGTTTCGCCATTGGCCAGTTTTTCAATTCGGTCAAGCTCGTTAATACTATCTAAAACAATAATATTATTCTTAAAACCAAGTCGTTGCAGTTCAATGATTTTCGTAAGGTATTCCTGCGTTTTATATCCGTTGTGAATGATCTTCCGGTTCTTATCGATTTTTTTATCCTTAAAAAGATGCAGGATCAGATCGATGTCGTACGATGATGAAGTTTCGAGGTTTACATTGTGTTTTAATGCCTCGTTAACCACATGCGAAAAGTGGTTACATTTTGTACAATAACAGTAATAATATTTGCCATTATAATTGTTCTTTTTAATGGCCTTGTTAAACAGGTTACGCGATTTTTTTATTTGTTCCCCAATTTTCGGCAGGTATATAAACCTAAACGGGGTACCGTATTTTTTAATCAGATATTTTAAAGAGATTCCGTGAAAGGTTAACGAATCACCTCTTAAATCAAAGCCTTCCTGCGGAAAGTAGTAGCTTTGCTCAATCAAATCAAAATAAGTATTCTTCATCTACGTAGCCATAAAAATTATTAGTGTTTTTGTATTTTTTTCAAAACGCAAATAAAAATATTTTTTTCGAATAATTGCGTCAGAAAATGAAATCTGCCCAAACACTCTTCTATTTTAATATTCCAAACAAATGGAAACGTTCTTTCAAAGTAAGAAAATAAGTGGCACCAATCAAAATTAACCGGCCAAACAACTGAGTTTATATATAATCCTGGCGGCAACTTTGGCATCCCACTCGGCATTTCCAGTTTCGCAAACATCAAAACCAATAATGCGGCGGCCACTTTTCAAAATCTTTTTAAACAGATAAACAACCTGGTTGTAATCGACCCCTCCCGGAACAGGCGTTCCTGTTTGCGGACAAAGTTTCGGATCCAGACCATCAACATCAAAACTGATATACACATTGCCGGGTAATTCGCTAATAATTTCGTTGCATTGTTCGTCCCAGCTTGCACCATTAAATTGTTCTTCTTTCAGCTGCTCATCGAAATGCATTTTAATGCGGTCGTTATTTTCGGCAAACTCAACTTCTTCGTCGCAGCAGTCACGAATTCCAACCTGCGCCAGCTTTTTAATTTCGGGCATTTGCACAGCATTGTAAAAAACAGATGCATGCGAATAGGTAAATCCTTTGTAAGCATTTCTCAGGTCAAGATGCGCATCAATCTGAACCACGCCAAAACGCTCGTATTTTTCCGACAGTGCGGTTAAATAACCCAACGGCGTACTGTGATCGCCACCAATCAATCCCACAATTTTACCGGCATCGAGCAATTTTTTGGTTTCACGATACACAAAAAAGTTCATGGCCTCGCACTGTTCGTTAATCTCCAATAAAGTTTGTTGCATTTCTGCATTTTCAGCAACAACTCCCCCATTTTCTAAAAAATCGATATATCGGACAGCTTTTGGACGAAGCTGATTTCTGATCTTCATAACCGCCTCGCTTACCGGCTGAAAATAAATGCCGCGTTTCCAGGCATCTCTTACATCCAAATCGAATAAATTAAGCTGCGACGAAACTTCCAGAATTTTTTTCGGAGCCTCTGCCGTTCCTTCTCCATACGAAACTGTAACATCCCACGGCACCGGAAACAGCACAACTTCAGCAGTTTTTTCATCAAACGGAAGCCCAATAAAGTTGCCGTTTTTCAGCCCCACACCATTTGTATTAAAATCTTTATTTTCGAAAGTTTCACTCATCAAAAAAAATGCTTAATTTGTCTCTGATTTTTTGCAATATTCATACGAAATTACAATATTCATATGAATAATTTTATGTTATTGAATTAAAATGATTAAACAAGAAAATGAGTAAAGTTTTAATAATTGGAGCAGGTGGTGTTGGCCGTGTGGTTGCCAGCAAGTGTGCAGATAACCCGGAAGTTTTTTCAGAAATTTTATTGGCCAGCCGTACCGTTTCTAAGTGCGATGTAATAGCAAAAGAAGTGGGTAAAGGCAGAATTAAAACGGCGTCGTTGAATGCCGATAATGTTGCCGATACTGTTGCGCTGATTAAAGAGTTTCAGCCGGAGTTGGTTATCAATGTTGCGCTTCCGTACCAGGATCTTCCGATTATGGATGCCTGTTTAGAGACCGGCGTAAATTATTTAGATACTGCCAATTACGAGCCAAAAGACGAAGCTAAATTCGAATATAGCTGGCAGTGGGCTTACCACAATCGTTTTAAAGAAAAAGGCATTATGGCTGTGCTGGGTTGCGGATTCGATCCGGGCGTAACCAGCATTTATACGGCGCATGCAGCCAAACATCATTTTGATGAAATGCACTACCTAGATATTGTAGATTGCAACGGCGGCGACCATGGTAAAGCATTTGCCACCAACTTTAACCCGGAAATTAACATCCGCGAGATCACTCAAAACGGACGTTACTGGGAAAATGGCCAATGGGTAGAAACCAAACCTTTTGAAATTAAACAGGCATTAAATTACCCGAATATCGGTGCAAGAGATTCATACGTTCTTTATCATGAAGAGCTGGAGTCGCTGACCAAAAACTTCCCAAGTTTAAAACGGGCTCGTTTTTGGATGACTTTCGGCCAGGAATACCTGACTCACCTTCGTGTAATCCAGAATATTGGAATGAGCCGCATTGATCCGGTAAAATACAAAGGTGTTGACATTATTCCGTTGGAGTTCCTGAAAGAGGTACTTCCAAATCCGGGAGATCTTGGCGATAAATACACCGGCGAAACATCGATCGGATGCCGCATTAAAGGTGTAAAAGACGGCGAAGAAAAAACCTACTACGTTTGGAACAACTGTAGTCACCAAAAAGCATTCGAAGAAACTGGTACTCAAGGCGTTTCATACACGACAGGTGTACCTGCAATGTTGGGTGCCATGATGGTGCTTACCGGAAAATGGCAGGGCAAAGGCGTATTTAACGTTGAGGAATTCGATCCGGATCCGTTTATGGAAAAAATCGGAGAACACGGACTGCCGTGGAACGAAGAGATTAATGGCGATCTTGAAGTGTAACAACATACTTGCTTCGAGCCCCGGGTTAATAACTTGGGGCTTTTTATTTAACCGCTAAAATTTCAGACTTTGAATTATAAAGAAATACCGTCGCCAGCTTTTGTGCTCGATGAAAAACTGCTTCGTAAAAATCTTGAACTGATCAACAGTGTTCAACAAGAAGCTGGGATTGAGATTATCCTTGCATTTAAAGGATTTGCCATGTGGAGCGCCTTCCCCATTGTGCGTGAGTATTTAAAGGGTGCAACAGCCAGCTCGTTGTACGAAGCTCGTTTGTGTTTCGAGGAGATGAAAACCCGTGCACATCTTTATTCGCCGGTGTACCTCGACCATGAATTTGATGAATTGATGAGTTACAGCAGCCACATTGTTTTTAATTCAGTCAAACAGTTTGAGAAATATTACGAACGTACTCAAACTGCTGATCACAAAATCTCCTGCGGAATTCGCGTAAATCCTGAATATTCTGATGTTGGCACCGATCTTTATAATCCAAGTGCACCGGGATCGCGTTTAGGTGTTGGCAGCAACGAAATGCCGGATGAACTCCCCGAGGGTATTGAAGGCATTCATTTTCATGTGTTGTGCGAATCGGATTCATTCAGCCTGGAAAAAGTACTTAAGAACCTCGAAAACAAATACAGTAAATACCTGCACCAGGTAAAATGGGTGAACATGGGCGGCGGTCATTTAATGACACGTAAAGGTTACGATCACCAACATTTAATTCAGTTGCTCACTGCTTTCAGAAAAAAATACGATGTAAAAGTGATTTTGGAACCCGGCAGTGCAATTGCATGGGAAACCGGAGTATTGGTATCAACCGTTCAGGATATTGTGGAACACAAAGGCGTAAAAACTGCAATTTTGGATGTTTCATTCACAGCCCACATGCCCGACACGCTTGAAATGCCTTATCGCCCGAAAATTGTTGGAGCCAAAGATCCATCAGAAGAAAGCCAGCATCTTTACCGTTTGGGAGGCGGTAGCTGCCTTGCCGGCGATTTTATGGAAGCATACGATTTTGGCCGCCAACTGCAAATTGGCGAGCAAATTGTGTTCCTTGACATGATTCATTATACCATGGTAAAAACCACCATGTTTAACGGTGTTAATCATCCGGCAATTGCCATCTGGACAAAGGATGACAAACTAGACATCGTTCGAAAATTTAGATACGAAGATTTTAAAAACCGCTTGTCGTAGTGCAATATTACCTATTAAAACTAACTAACCGACTTATGAAAAACCTGATTGTTATTGTTTGTCTGCTTTGCAGTTTACCTTCATTTGGCCAGAAAAATACCAACGAACGCGCCCAATGGTTCACTGATTCGCGTTTTGGAATGTTTATTCACTGGGGGGTGTACAGCGGAGCTGAAGGTTATTGGAAAGGTGAAAAACTGCGCAACGACAACGATTACGCCGAATGGATTTTATACCGAAACCGGATTGATCGCGACGAATATGTTACGCTTCTCGACCGCTTTCAATGGGACGAAATTGATCCCGAAGAATGGGTAATTCTGGCGAAAAAGTCGGGAATGAAGTACATAACCATTACTGCCAAACACCACGATGGTTTTGGTTTGTGGGACAGCAAAGTAAGCGATTACGATTTGGGCAATTACACCAACCCAAAACGCGATATTATTGCAGAAATGGCTGAGGCCTGCAAAAAACACAACATTAAACTTTGTCTGTATTATTCGCACTGGGTTGACTGGGAACACCCGCTGGGTTGGGATCATACACGTGAGATTTATAAAATTTCGGAAAGTGACTATGACCGCTACTGGCAGCAAAAAGTGATACCACAAATCACCGAATTGTTAACCAATTATGGAGAGATTTCAATGCTCTGGTTCGATATGTGGATCCACCACTCCGAAAGTATCGTTACCAAAGAACAATTGCTTCAGCTAAAATCACTGATTCGAGAGTTGCAGCCCAACTGCCTGGTTAATTCACGTTTGGGTTTGTCGATTGAAGAAGACCCCGACATTGATTACAAAACACTGGGCGACAACCAACTTGGCGACAAGAAAGAAGATTTCCCGTGGCAATCGCCGGCAACAGTTGCACATTCCTGGGGATTTCACTCATCCGATTCGCAATGGAAATCCACAACCACATTATTAAAATCGTTAATCGGCAACGTTAGTCTGAATGGTAATTTTATGCTGAATATCGGGCCACGTGCCAACGGCGATGTACCTTACGAAATTTCGCAGCGGATGCTTGAAATGGGAAAATGGCTGCAGGTAAACGGCGAATCGATTTACGGCGCCGAAGCTTTTGATCTGGACAAAGATCTGCACGACTGGGGAAAAATTACCTGCAAACAAGATGGAAACACTTTTAAATTATTCCTGCATGTTTATAATTGGCCATTGAACAAACATCTGAACCTAACCGGCATTTCAGCAAGTCCTGAAAAAATTTACCTGTTGGCCGATAAGCAGAAATCGCCCCTCTCCTTTTCGCACTCCGGCGCTTTCACACAAGTCGCGTTACCTTCTGACCAACCGGATCCGTATGTTTCGGTGTTAGTTGTTGAATACCAATCGAAACCGGAGATAACGGACGGGCTGGTTGCCAAAACAACTGACGGTGGTTATTCATTGCTTCCCGGAAATCAGAACCCGCAACCCAAATCAATGGAAATTACGCCTCCGGCAAAATACGGAACGGTTCCGGCTTTTGTAGCGGCTGATGGAGTTACTGATTTTAGCTGGAAAATATACGTTGACAAACCGGGTGCAAAAAGAGTAGATGTGTCGTATAGTTTTCAGGGCAACAGAAACAATAGCCAGATTGTATTAAAGGCTGCAGGGCAAGAATTGTATCATTCGGTGCATCCAACCGGGCAAACAGTTGGTGAGCCTATTCAGAATTGGCACATCGATAATTTCGAGTCGAATAAAATAGGTACGATCGATTTCCCCAAGCAAGGTTTTTACACTATCGAACTCAGTATTCGTCCAACCGAAGCTGATCCGATCAAGTTCCAGTGGTTGTGGATAAAATAGGTGTGTAGCGCAGATAAAATACTAAACGACCTTATTAACAATTGTTGATAACCGCGGTTAATTCATGGTGGATATAAACGACTGAAAATCACTTGCATTTTTTATTTTTCGCTGTATATTTGATCTATCAGGTGAGCGATAAAAGGCTGCTTGGAAATTGTGGAAACGGGAAAAGTTTCTTAGTCGGAACCGGAACCATTTCATCCCACCCCTCGGGGCGGCACAATGAAAAAGCTGAAGTTTGAACGCGATATTCTGGAGTATCAAAGTTCAGGCAATCATCTGAAAGAAGTTCCAGAAGTTCTTTCAAGATTGGGTCATCAGGCAGGAAGTAAAAAGATCAAGGTCTTAGCTGCGAAACTGCACAACGAAAACGAGGCAACTCAAACCCGTTGATTGGAAAGGGGACATCCTTAGGGATTAGCTGAATACACTGAAAGACACTTCGTTCAGGAAGGTAAGCGCGATTACCGAAAGGACAACCGGAAGGCCGAGCCGTAGAAAGCTAAGCCGGAACGTTAAGGCAAAAGCCGATTCGAAAGAAAAAGCCAACGCCGGTCGTAATAACCGTAACCTGGCACCAATAGTAACTTCGGTTACTGGAGAGTGAATGGGAGCTATTCGTAACAGAATAGTTCCCATTTGTGTTTTATAGAAACCCCCTACTCCCCCCGTCAACTTCAAAAACAATCAACAGAAATTCATTCCAGCTCTTGATTTACGTTTTAGTATTATGTAATTTTAACAAAACGCAAGTTTAATTCCCGACCTTTCTGTCTGGCGATTATACTGTTATTCAAAAATCTTAATTAAAATGTTTAAAATTCTATTCATTGGATTTGCCATAATCGCCTTTAATGTTGTCCTTCAGGCGTGGGCAAATATTTACCTCACACGAAAAACGGTAAGTGTTATTAACGAGTGGAAAAAACACCTCAACAACCTGCGAATATTACGCCTGCTTGTTTATTCCTTCTTGTTTCTAACATTTCTGCATGCAATCCACTCATTGATCTGGGCCTTTTGTTTATATCTCATCCCTGCAATACAGCCCGACTTTGCCAGTTTCCACGACATTTTTTATTATTCGATAGTTACTTTTACAACGCTTGGTTATGGCGATATGACAATCAGTTCGGAGTGGAAAATATTTTCAGGAATTGAAGCAATAAACGGAATTATGCTAATTGGATGGTCAACAGCACTGATGTATTCGTTGATTCAAATTATATTTAAAACATTACGAGAACAAAATGGCAAGCAGCGATAAAACTGAACCAAAAGAACAAGATCCGGTTGAAAACAAACAACAGGAAACACCAGCGAAAAAAAGTCCGGTAAAGAAAATAAGTCTTATCGTGCTCATCATCACGGTATTTATTTTTATAATCAATGTCCTCTCCGATCGTCATACTCCACATACCGATCAGGCGCGGGTAAAAGGATTCGTATTGCCGGTGGCCCCGATGGTTAGCGGTTATATTATAAAAACAAATGTTACCCAGCACTCGCGGGTAAAAGCAGGCGACACGCTTTTTATCATCGATCCAACATCGTACGAAATTGCCGTAAAAGTTGCCGAATCGAACCTTGAAAAAGCCATTCAGTCGATTGATGCCGGTGAGTCGTCGTTAAAATCGGCGCAGGCACGTTTAAGCCGCGCAAAAGTTAAACTCGAACGATCGACAAAAAACTGGGAACGCACCCAGCGTGTTTTGGCCGAAAACGAAGGAGCTCTTTCGGAGGCCGACATCGACCGGTCGGAAGCTTCATACCTCGAGGCAATCGAATCGGTAAAATCATCACAAGCCGATCTGGAGCGTCAAACCGAAGCTCTGGGACCACTTAACGAAAGTAATCCTACAATAAAAGCCGCATTAAACAATCTCGAGAATGCGCAAATAAATTTGGGTTATACAGCTGTGGTTGCTCCATCCGACGGAATTGTGGAAAGTTTTAACATTGAAGATGGCTATTTTGCCGCAGCAGGGCATTCACTCATGTCGCTGGTATCGAACAGCGAAATGTGGATTCAGGCTAATCTTAAAGAAAACAACCTCGCAAAAGCGGAACTTGGCGATAAAGTGGAATTGATTTTTGACATTGAACCCGGTAAAGTTTTCGAAGGTAAACTTACCAGTATTGCATACGGCGTATCGGTTGACAATACCAACCCGAATGGTTTGCCAAAAGTGTCATCGGCGCAGGGTTGGTTGCGAGATCCGCAACGTTTTCCGGTAATGATTGAGCTGGAAGACAAAGAAATTGTTAGCAAACTACGCCAGGGCAGCCAGGCCGAAATTGTAGTTTATACCGGCACAAAACCACTACTGAATATGATTGCCCGTTTACGCATCAGAATCATGTCGAAACTTTCGTATGTCCGATAAGATCAAAACATATTTTGCTGATTTAAGAAACGAATACCCGGTTTTACGTGCTGTATTTGCCGTTTCGCTTGCTCTGGTTTTTGCCACCACTGTGGGTTATCCGGCTCCTCACCTGACCGCCATTTTAACCATGATGTTTATCGGTCCGGGGAAACAGGCACTCGGGTTAAAAAAGGAAATTATTGTCCCGTTTTTAATATATGTTCTTGGGTCTATCGGCGTATTTCTGGGCAACAGTATAATCGACTACCCACTTGTAATTTTGCCATTACTCGCCCTGTCGATTTTCTGGAGTTTCAAACTGGTAAAAATACCCGCCCCTATCCGTTTGGTATTTTTAATGTTGGTTGTGCTCATACCGTTTAACAGCATAACTGCCAACGCAATTGGTGGAATAATTCTACAGGTTTTATTGCTGAATCTGATCATTGCACTGATCATCGTAAAAATAGCGTTCGCGTTATTTCCCGATAAACCAATAAGTGCCACTGACACAAAAAAGAAAAGTGCAGCGCCTCCAAATCCGCTCGACATGAACAAAGTAGCGCTAAACGGTGTGCTGGTAATTTTCCCTTTGGTGGTACTATTCTATTTTTTTAACGCCACCGTAGGAACGCTTACACTTGTTTTTACAATCATCCTCGGTTTCGATCCATTTGTTTACCAGTCAAAAAAAGGATTGGTAATAATTGCAGCCAACATGCTGGGAGGACTCTTTGGCGTTTTGGCCTATCAACTGCTAATTATTGTACCCGCCTATCTGTTCTATATTTTCCTGGTTTTGTCGGTAGCATTCTTTTTTTTGATCAACCTGTTTTCTACCAAAAAAATAGCACCTGTTTTCGCAACAAGTTTTAATACTTTTATTGTGATTATGGGAATAATTTCCACCTCAACCAGTGGAGCAGGCAGCGAACTCTGGAATCGTTTGTTCCAGATCGGAATTGCCATTGTTTACACCACTTTGGCCTATGTTGTGGTGACAACTTTTAATAATCCTAAAATCTCAGCAATTGAAGAATAAAATTACATATTCGCTTATCACCTGTTTGCTCGGAATGTTTGTTTTTTCGTGCAATGTTCACGAGAAATTCACTCAACCTGAAATTGAAATTCAGGAAACTTATACTGACGCAGTTGCCGACAGCAGCAGTTTTTCGGATGTTGACTGGTGGCAAATTTTTAACGACAGCACACTGATTTCACTCATTCGCGAAGGACTGGAAAACAACCTGCAGGTGCAAAACATGGCGACCTCGATAAAACAGTCGGAGTTGCAGTACGAAATTGCAAAAACCATGTTGATTCCGGCGGTAAACTACGGAGGAAGTGCGTCCACTTCGGCAAACTCCTTGTCGTCGGGAACATTTAAAGGCAGCGTGGCAGCATTGGCAAATGTTTCGTATACACTCGATTTTTGGGGGCAGCTCACCAACCAGCGCGATGCCGCACTGGAGGCTTACCTCGCTACCGAAATTGGTTATCAACAGGTGAAAGCAACGCTGGTAACGCAAATTGCAAGTTTGTATTTTACTTTGCGCGATATCGACAATAAAATTATTGTGGCCGAAAATATGATCGTGAACATGAACGATTTTCACGACATTATCGGTGCACGCTACCGAGGCGGTTTTGTTTCGAAAGTTGATGTTAACCAATCAGAAATTGCAGTGAAAGATGCCGAAGTTACGCTGGAGTCTTTGATTCGTGCCCGCGGACAACTGGAAAATGCCATTAGCATTGTTTTAGGATCGGCACCAAAATCTATTCCGCGCGGACTGCCACTCGAAAGACAAATAATTACGTCGGAAATGCCGCTGGGTGTCCCTGTTTATTTGCTACAACGCCGCCCCGATATCCTTATCAACGAAAAGAAATTAAAAGCACAACTACGTGTTATCGATGCCACGCAAGCTTTGCGTTATCCTAACCTAACCTTATCGCTTGATGTGGGGGCACAAATCACCGATCCGTCGATGATATTTACCGAGCTGGCTGCCGATTTGTTGGGGCCGATATTCAATGCAGGAAGAATAAATAAATCGATTGCCGTGCAACAGGAAGAATACAATATTTTGGTAAACAACTACATTCAGTCGTATTACCTGGCTCTGCAGGAAGTACAGGATGCTGTGATTGCCATTGATTCGTACCAAAAAGAATTAGAGATAAAAAAACAAAAACTCGATCTTTCGCAGGAAGCACTCGACCTGGCCTGGGTGCGCTACGAAGAAGGAGTTACTACTTTTCTCGAATTTATCAATTTGCAAAGTTCGCTGTTTAGTGCGCAGTTGCAAGTGTCGGATTCGTATATGAATTACCTGCAATCGGTAGTAAAACTTTATTTGGCGCTTGGCGGCGGCTGGGAATACGAGGCTTATGTTGACGCCGATTAGTGTCATGTCTATTCCCACATTTCGGCTACGTCATTCCGTCCGTCAATTGACGGATTCGGAATCCCATCTTTCCGTAGATGCTGAAATAAATTCAGCATGACGGCCTGACTAAGTACTATTGACATTATGCTAGAGTGCAGTAAGAAATCATTCTTTTACTACCTTTACCAACTAAAATTCAGAACATGATTCCTACGATTAAAAATCTTAAACATGCCGACGCGGGCAACTTTTTTCTAATGGCCGGCCCGTGCGCCATTGAGAGCGAAACCATGGCTATGGAAATTGCTGAAAAAGTAGTTGCCATTACCGAGAAACTCAAGGTCCCGTACATATTTAAAGGCTCGTACCGAAAAGCTAACCGTTCACGCATCGATTCGTTTGCAGGAATTGGCGACGAAAAAGCATTAAAGATCCTACAAAAAGTAAAAGAGACTTTCGATATTCCGGTGGTTACCGATATCCACACGGCCGACGAAGCCGCGATGGCTGCCGAATATGTTGACGTGCTGCAGATACCAGCTTTTCTGTGCCGCCAAACCGATATTCTGGTGGCCGCTGCAAAAACCGGCAAAGTGGTAAACATCAAAAAAGGACAGTTTCTTTCGGCCGAAGCTATGCAATTTGCAGTAAACAAAGTGCGCGATAGCGGCAACGATAACATCGCGCTTACCGAACGAGGAACAACATTTGGCTACCAGGATTTGGTTGTGGATTACCGCGGAATTCCTGTAATGAGAGAAATGAATGTGCCGGTAGTTCTCGATATTACGCATTCGCTGCAACAACCCAACCAATCGAGCGGAGTAACCGGTGGCAAACCGGAATTGATTGAAACTGTTGCACGCGCCGGAATCGCAGTTGGTGCAGATGGTATTTTCATTGAAACACATCCAAATCCATCTGAAGCAAAATCGGATGGTGCCAATATGTTGCGACTTGATTTGTTAGAGCAATTGCTAACCAAGCTGGTTTTATTAAAACAAACCGTAAATAAGTTTTAAGATGAAAAACAGACGATCATTTTTAAAAAAAGCTATTGCGGGAGTTACTTTATCGGCTATACTCCCTTTTTCGAAAAGCGCCACCGCCGGAGAAGTAAAAATCAAAGATGCGCTGATCCATCATGTATTCTTTTGGCTTAAAGAACCGGCAAATGAACAGCATAAAACACAACTGGTTGAAGCTTTGAATCAACTCACTAAAGTAAAAACAATTAAACTGAGCCATATTGGTTTTCCGGCATCTACCGAAGATCGCGATGTAGTAGATCATTCCTATTCGGTTTCGTATATGGCAATGTTCGATAGTCAGGCCGACCAGGATTCGTACCAGGTTGATCCTATTCACCTAAAGTTTGTAGAGGAAAACCAACACTTGTGGAATAAGGTCGTGGTTTACGATTCAATAGATTAATTTACTTTTATTTTCAAACTTAAGCGAAACACAATTTAGTTAGAGCGCAGCTCATTTTAAGTAGCGCGGAACACATTTTCGCCTGCGCGAAGCGTTCTTCACCTGACGCGGAGTCAGTTTTGGGTAGCGCGGAGCATTCTTCACCTGACGCGAAGTCAGTTTTCAGTCGTGCGAAGACCATTTACAATCGTGCGAAGACTATTTACAGTCGTGCGAAGACTATTTTGTGTGGCGCGAAGACTGTTTTGTGTGATGCGAAGACTGTTTTAAGTAGCGCAAAGACAGGTTGAGCTTGTTCAATGTATGTTTTAGCACTACTAAGTTATCCCTTTAACCTGTATGGTTCTTTCAGTATAAAGTATATTCTTTACCAATCAACGGATAGTTGAAAACATGCTTTTGAAACTCCAAAAAAACTACGAGAACCTCAATGATTAATAGAAGAAAAGATACGCCAGCAATATCGATGCGATAATTCCGGTAAAATCGGCAATTAAACCACAAATTACGGCGTAACGGGTATTTTTAATTCCAACGGCACCAAAATACACCGCCAGAATATAAAAAGTAGTATCGGTAGCGCCCTGCACAGTACTTGCCACTCGGCCTACAAACGAGTCGGCGCCATAAGTTGTCATGGCATCTACCATCATTCCGCGGGCACCACTTCCGCTAAGCGGTTTCATTAAAGCTGTTGGTAAGGCCGGTGTAAAATCGGCATTAACGCCCATTTGCTCAAAACACCACGTAACACCGGCAACTACCCAGTCCATAGCTCCCGAAGCACGGAATACACCAATAGCCACCAAAATAGCTACCAGGTAAGGAATAATCTTCACCGCCGTTTTAAAGCCGTCTTTTGCCCCTTCAATAAAAGCCTCATAAACATTCACTTTTCGGAACAAGGCCATTAAAATAAAGGCCACAATTACCGTAAACAAGATGAAGTTACTGGCCACGTTCGATACCTGTGTAATGGCATCTTTATCGAGCGTTGAGAAGTACCAAATGATACCAACAATAATGGCCGTTAATCCACCAAGGTAGGCCAAAATGGTTTTATCAAGCAGGTTTATTTTCTGGTAAAGGGCTACCGAAATCAGTCCGGCAATGGTAGAAAAATAGGTAGCCAATAAAATTGGAATAAAGATGTCGGATGGATTTACAGCGCCCAGCTGCGCGCGGTAAACCATAATACTTATGGGCAGTAAGGTAAGTCCCGAGGTATTCAGCACCAAAAACATAATTTGCGCATTCGACGCCGTTTTTTTATCGGGGTTGGTTGCCTGCATTTCTTTCATAGCCTGCAAACCCATTGGCGTTGCGGCATTGTCGAGGTTAAGCATATTGGCTGCAATATTCATCAAAATAGAACCGTGCGCCGGATGTTCTTTCCCCAACTCAGGAAACAACTTATTAAAAAACGGCCCAATCACTTTCGAGAACACATGAACGATTCCGCCCTTCTCCCCTATTTTCATAATCCCCATCCACAGCGTAAGCACACCGGTTAGTCCCAGCGAAATTTCGAAACCGTTTTTGGCCATATCGAAAGTGGCTTGCACCATATCGGTAAAAACCTGTGTATCGCCTAAAAACACAAGCTTCACTAGGGCAATTACAAAAGCGACTACAAAAAAGAAAATGAAAAGATAATTCAGTGCCATTCTAAAAGTTGAGATAAAAAATTAAAATTTGCCACTGAACTTAGGATAGCACAATCGGCAAATCACCGTAAAAATATAAATCTATTGTGCATATACAAAGAGATGTTGACTGAAGGGGAATATTTATAAAAGAATTAAGCTCTATTTTATGTTTACTAATCTTCGCCAATATATTCGGGGCGTTGTTGTAAAACCCCGGGCTGCATTTCAAGTTGATCTTTAGGCACCGGCATATATTTTTCATCATTGGTAAATTCCGCATTTAGCCAATTATATGATGACCGAATCCTTAAATCACTCTCTCTGAAATTATTTAGTACCTCTGCCATGCTCATTCCTCCAATCTTGTTGGGCAAGTTATCCCAGCGCCGCAGGTCGAAAAAGCGTCGGCCTTCAGTAGCAAATTCCAGGCGCTGTTCCCATTGCACTGCGCGCATCGCCTCGTCGGCATTTGCGAACGAAGTATACAAGCCTATTTTGTAGTTGGCTGCCGGTTGATCCCAATCTACAGCGCCGCCGGTTTGGAAATCATCATCAGTGGTACCTTCGCCCCACGGATAAACCGATTCAGGCAAGGAATCGATCAGCACTTTTCCCATTACCACTTCGTTTCCGGCACGTTGCCTTATGCGGTTTACCAAATCAAGTGCAGTAGGCAGATCGCCTTCTGCGGCAGCCACCTCGGCCCGCCACAACAATACATGTGCGTATCTCAAATAGCGATAATTATTGGCATTTATACCGGTCATCCAGCCGGTGGTTGTTGATAAAGTGTAACGTTGATATTTGTAGAAAAAAGTTTTTATGGCCGGTAAATACGGGCCACCATCAACCTGATGCCGAACCCAATCATAACCACGGTTAATCCCCCAGTCAAGGAATGGAATTCCACGGCGGCTAATGGTCCAGTCAATTCTTGGATCGAGTAAATCGCTTGCCGTCGTAAAATGCTCATCAGAACGGAGCCCCTGATCATTTTTCAGATCGGTATCATTAAAGGTGTCAAAAAGCGGTAATCCATTCTCGTCAACTTTATATGCATTGGCAAGGTTTTGCGATGTTTGATGAAACCCGCAACACATGCCAATATCACCTCCGTGGGGCCAATTTAATCCAATTCCCATTTCGGCGTTTAACGATTCATTTACATCATTTACAGTTGCCTGAATCTCGAAAATCGATTCGATGTTATTGTTCTTCTCTATTCTGAAATTATCAAAAAAGTTGGGCATTAATGCATACTTCCCGCTGGCGATAATTTCGTCGAGCAAAGGTTTTGCCTGCGCATATTCCAATTCTTCGAGATAAGCACGAGCCGCCAGAGCCATTGCAGCATATTTGGTCGGGCGTCCAACTTCTTCCTGCGTATCGGGAAGGTTTTCCCAGGCAAACTTCAAATCGTTTATAATAAAATTCAATACGTTTCCATCGTCGTTAACATTGGAAACAGAAGAAGGATCTTTCACATTTTCATCGATAAGTGGAATGTAATCGCCAAACACCAGCCAGGCTTCAAAATAGAATAGTGCCCGCAAAAAACGTGCTTCCGCTTCAAACTCTGTCTCTTCTTCCGAGGTAATATCTGTTGTTTTTGCCAACACCCGAAGTACATCGTTTGCACGAAAAATCCCCATACCAAATGCCCACTTCCATTTATCCTCGCAATAGGTATTTGTTGCTGCAACATCCCAATACTCTATACGATTAACATCGCTACTTGTGGTAATATCCGGAATTATATAAGCATCGTCAGATGCGCCCGAACCAAAAGTCCAGTTTTGAATAGACGCTCCCCAAGAAGTCTCCCATAATGAACTGCCCTGAACCATGGCATAAGTACCAATGAGCAAAGCATCAATTCCTTTTGCATCCATAAAATAATTTTCAGAATCAATTCCAGGTGGTTCTTTGGTAAGAAAATCATCAGAACAAGAGCTAGATGCCAGAACAAGAATGAGTATTACCAGACGTTTGTAAAGGTTCATAGTTAATGGTTTAGCGGTTGTGATTTTGGTTGATTAAATGTATAAAAAAAGAGGGACTTTTCAGCCCCTCTCTCATTCAAACCAAATCTCTATTTATTTACTTGTATTCCGGACGTTGTTCCAGAATACCGATTTGTTGATCTAACTGAGCCTGTGGAATTGGCATATACTTATCGTTGTCGCTAAAAGTATAACCTACCATACTCGCCTCTGATGTACGTACTCTCTCATCACCACGAGCGAAATCATTTAGCACTTCTGCCATGCTCTTACCACCAATTTTGTTAGGAAGATTATCCCAGCGACGCAAGTCGAAGAAACGGAAACCCTCGGTAGCCAACTCTAAACGTTGCTCCCATTGTACTGCTTCCATTGCTGCATTTGCATCGGCAAACGATGTATATAAACCAATTTGGTAGTTTGCGGCTGGTTGAGTCCAGTCAACATCTCCTCCAGTCATATAATCAGCATCTGTTGTATTGAAGCCCCATGGATATACGCCATCTGAACCACCAGGTAACTTATTAATTAAAACTTTACCCATTACTTGCTCGCTATCCATTGCACGCTGACGAATCATATTTACATAAGTTAAAGCCTCATCTAAATGACCAGCTGCTGCTGCACATTCCGCTTTCCAAAGAATAATATGAGTGTAACGCAGGTAACGATAATTATTGGCATTGATACCGGTTTGCCATCCGGTAGTAGTAGATAAGCTAAAACGCTCCGATTTGTTAAAGAATGGTTTTGCAACAGGCAAATATGGCCCACCATCAGCCTGATACCTAATCCAGTTGTTTCCCCTGTTAATACCCCAATCTTTGTAAGGAATACCACGACGGCTAATTGTATGGTCTACACGTGGATCCAAAGCATGATCAGTAGGAATAAATTCATCTTCCGATGCAACACCCTGGTCGTTAGCCAAATCGGTATCGTTAAAAGTATCGAACATTGGCAAACCGTTTGCATCTACTTTGTAGGCATTAAACAGGTTTTGAGAAGGCTGGTGGAATCCACAGCACATACCGATGTCGCCACCGTGAGGCCAGTTCAAACCAATCCCCATTTCAGCATTTAGTGACTCATTAATATCGTTAACATTAGCCTGAATTTCAAAGATTGATTCTTCGTTATTATTAGTTGCAATGTTATAGTTATCCATAAAGTCACCGGCAAGAGTAAACTCACCACTTGCAATAATCTGATCAATCAATGCTTCTGCTTCAGTGTATTTCAAGTCTTGCAGATATGCTCTTGCAGCCAATGCCATTGCAGCATATTTTGTTGCACGACCAACCTGACCTTGTGATGCTGGAAGATTACTTGCAGCGAAAGCCAAATCATCGGTGATAAATTTAAGAACTGCACCATCAGCATTCTCGTTACTTACCTGAGTTGGATCTTCTACATTCTCGTCCAATATTGGAACATAATCACCAAATACCAAACGTGCTTCAAAATAGAACAAACCACGAAGGAAACGGGTTTCTGCTCTGTATGCATTAGCCTCATCAGCTGTAATACCTCCTTCTGATTCAACCAAATCAATAATTCTCAAGGTTTTATTGGCACGGTCAACTCCCATACCAAAAGCCCACTGCCATTTGTCTGCAGGGTAGTTATTGGTAGACTGTACCACCCAATGCTCTATGTCGTTTGCAGGCGACTGGTCGGTAAGCTCTGAACCTTTATAAGCATCGTCTGAGGCGGCCGAACCATAAGTCCAGTTTTGAATGGATGCTCCCCACGAAATTTCCCAAAGAGAACTACCACCTACCATCGCATAGGTACCAATCAGCAGTGCTTCAATACCATCAGCACTATAGAGCTGATTTTCGGATAATGAGCCCGGAGGTTCCTTGGTAAGGAAATCTTCAGAACATGAATATGACATGGTTAGTAAGAACACTACAACCATTAATATTGATAGTTTTTTCATAATTCTTATCTGTTTTATATTCAAATTAAATTAACTGTTATAAACCGAGTTGAACACCGAACATAACCTGACGTGGTGTAGGCCATGCACCCATATCCATACCCATATAAGTACCAGAAGCATTTACTTCAGGATCAAGACCGCTGTAACCGGTTAGAGTAAATACGTTAGATACCTGTCCGTAAAGTCTTAAACTTTTAATACCGGCTCTGTCAAGCAACGATTTAGGAACAGTATAACCCAATCGTAAGTTTTTCAAACGCAAGTACGATGCAGCTTCGATGAATGCAGTAGATGGTTCCTGTGAAATGTCGCTTAAGTCAAGCATAGGTAATTTAGCTTTTGAGTTGTCATCCAGGTAAGGACTTCCCCAAGTGTTGTACAATGCATCTTTACTTAAACCTCCTGTAAACTGACCGTAGTCGATCCAACGAGTTACGTAATTAACCATTTCGTTACCAATACTGGCATAGAAGAACATGGTTAAATCGAAGTTTTTATAACCAACATTCATGTTCAAACCACCGGTTAAATCAGGATGTGGGCTTCCGATAAATGTTCTGTCAGCGGCAGTGATTGTTCCATCACCATTTACATCTCTGTATTTAAAGTGACCTGGCTGGTTGTAGTCAGTATCGCTATAAGGTGCGTGAGCATCAGCTTCAGCCTGAGTCTGGAAGATACCATCAACAATGTAACCATAAAATTCAGGGAATGCAGTACCGGCCGCAAAACGGGTATATACTTTCTGACGTTCTGTTGCTGCGTCTACGTAGCGGTCAGGATCTCCTGAAAGTTTCAAAATCTCGTTTTTGTAGTGCGACAAATTCATACTTATATTGTAAGTTAAATCGCCACCTACAGCAGTGTTGTTATACGATACTTCAAAATCAAAACCTTTGTTTTCCATTTCACCAACGTTAACATAAGGAGCCGTTGCAATACCCATCACCTGAGGAATAGGTTCGCGGAACAACATGTCTTCAGTATTACGTTTCCATAAATCAAGAGCTATAGCCAAATGATTATCCAACATATTAGCATCGATACCAATATTTATAGTTTTTGTAGTTTCCCAGGTTACCTCGGTACTTCCCAATGTAGAAGGCATAAATCCTGAAACTGCTCCGGTATTCGATCCGTCAATAGCATACGACGAACGATAAGCATCGGTTGCATAAGTTGAGTACGAGTTGTAGTTACCAATACGGTCATTACCCGACATACCCCAACCTAAACGCAATTTCAACATATCTAACCAACTGCGAGATCCTTGCATGAAGTTTTCCTCGGTGATTGCCCATGCAGCTGAGGCAGCTGGGAAAACAGCATATTTATTATCGTCGCTGAAACGAGAAGAACCGTCACGACGTACTGTACCTTCCAGGTAATATTTACCCATGTAGTTGTAGTTTACACGACCAAATACCGAGAACATAGACCATTCTGATGCATTACCATCGTTTTCTTTGTTACTTTCACCTGAATCCAGTTGCATGTAATTAGGATCTTCAGAGAAATATACACGACGGCTTGCATTTAAGTCTTGCCAGTAATTGTCGATTGCTTCGGTACCAACCAATACATTCAGCTTATGAACATCGTTAAATGTTTTGCTATAGTTTAAAGTGTTCGACCAGTTCCATTGCAAACTGTATTGCGACAAGAAGTCAACACCATTTACAGTATTTGGCTCAGAACGCTCATAAGTAGGCAGTACATAATTTTTAGTATTACCCTGGCTCCAGTTGGCACCAAATAATGTTTTGGCTGTAAGACCTTCGGCCAAAGTAACTTCAGCAAATGCATTACCTAAAATACGCATCCATTTACCATTGTTATCGCGTGCATCCCAAAGAATTTGTACAGGGTTGGCAGCGTTACCCATTCCGTTAGCTTTACTACCGGCAAATTCCACACCACTAATATCATAAACAGGAATTATTGGTTGCGAACGATAGGCATGCGAAATTGCAGTTCCTTCACCATTGTCTCCAAATGCACCATGTTCATCGATATACGCAACCTGTACCGATTCACCAACTTTTAACCAGTCGTTAAATTTGGCATCCGCATTCATACGCATGGTATAACGTTTAAAATCTGTCCATTTCAAAATACCTTCTTCATCCAGGTAATTGGCAGAAAACGCGTAGGTAGAATTTTTACCACCACCACTTACAGAAAGATCATACTCTTGAATAATACCGGTTTGGTAAATTTCATCGTACCAGTCAGTACCTTGTTTATTTGCCTTAAATATTGTACCATTTGGATAACTGTAAGAAGACTCATCAACTTCGCCAGACATGGCACCAGCAGGTAAAATATAATCAGGAATTACCGGAGAAGAACCTGAACCATACTGAGGATGATTTGGAGCAACTCCTTGGTTAGCATATTGTAACCAAACAGCATCAGCATACTCTTGTGTGTTCAACAAATCGTATTGGTTTGTTGCTTTGGTAACACCCGTACGAACCGAGAAGTTAATGTTAGGTTGTTGGTTTGCACGTCCACGTTTGGTAGTAATAATTACAACACCGTTTGCACCACGTGTACCATAAATAGCAGCCGAAGAAGCATCTTTCAATACTGAAATACTTTCAATATCCCCCGGAGGGATGTTGTTACCAGGTCCTGAAGGTACACCATCGATAACATACAATGGATCAGGATCGTTAATGGTTCCAATACCGCGAATACGGATGGTAGCATCAGCACCCGGACGGTTGGCAGAAGTAACAGTCACACCGGCAACCTGTCCCTGAAGACGACTGGCAACACTGGTTTCTGATGTAGTCTCCAGCTTTTCAGCTGATACAGAAGAAACAGCACCTGTTAATTCTTCTTTCATTTGAGTACCGTAACCTACAACAACTACCTCGTCAACACCGATCACATCGGCTTTCATAACTACGTTAATTGTTGATTGCCCGGCAATCTCAACCTCCTGTGTTAACATACCAATGTAAGAGAAAGTCAATTTCTCTGCACCATCAGGTAACGTTAACGTGTAATTACCATCAATGTCGGTGATTGTTCCCTGAGTAGTTCCTACAATCACAATCGACACACCAGGTATCCCCACGCCATCTTCACCGGTAACAGTACCGGTAACAGCTGTTTGCGCATAAGAACCTAGAGAAAATGCCATGAATACAGACATCATAAGCAAGGTTAAAAAACCTCTTAAAGGATTTTTTTCCATAGATTTTAAGTTTTGGTATTAATAAATAGAAATTTGAATAAAAATTATTCTGAATTGAATTGTAGTGAACCTACAATTCTACATAAGGATCAGTGTGGTCCATCCATAAGTTTAATTAATTAGTTAGTTAGTAAATGTAATCTTCGTTAGTTTTAGTCTATAATCAAAAATACTAGTCGAATATTTTTGATTTGCTTGCTAAAATATATTTTTCATTTAAACATCGTTTATGTAGGCAATGTATTAGAAAACATAAATGTAACTTCGACACAATGAAAACCAATCCTAACCCACGCAATTACAAGTAGTAAACTATTTTTATAAAAATGACATGTATCCTTTTCATGCCCTAGTTATTCAGAAAATCATTTATATAATTGTATTATTATTCAAAACTGCTAAGAATGAAAAAAGTACTTTATTGGTTATTAGCCATTGTTATTACCCTTGCTGCTGTTATCTACCAACGAAAAACAGGCCCCACTTACGACAAAAAACTACCGGTAGAAGTTAACAATACCAGTTACGAAGTTAAACTGGTACGCAGCATCGAAATAGGCAGCAACACAGAGGTAAAACTGGCTATCGACGATAAAAATATTAATGCCCGTTTGTTTTATAAACAGTTCCTCTCGAATGATCCTTACCAATCGGTTGACTTTGTTTATAAAGAGAAACCGGTTGATTCCTACCTGATGAATAAGGTTTTTAATATTACCGAAGAAAAAGGATGGTTTGCACCGGTACCCGAGCAGCCGGCTGCAGGTAAAATTCAATACTATATTGAAATTACCGACGACACCGGCACCACTGCCTACTCAAAAGAATCGCTGGTAGTAATTCGTTTTAAAGGAGCTGTTCCCTCATCGATACTGGCACCACATATCTTTTTTATGTTCTTTGCCATGCTGCTCGGAAACCTGGCCGGAATCATGGCTGTTTTCAGGCATCAACGTTATAAATTTTACACCACCGTTACACTGGTCACCCTACTTATTGGCGGTATGATTTTGGGACCAATGGTTCAATTGCATGCTTTTGGCGAAGCCTGGGCCGGCGTTCCATTTGCCTGGGACTTAACCGATAATAAAACACTGGTAGCCTTTATTTTCTGGATACTGGCATTTGTTATGAACCGTAAAAAAGAACGCCCTGTATTTACAATTGTAGCGTCGATAGTTATGTTGATCGTTTATTCCATTCCTCATAGTATGTACGGCTCGCAACTCGATCCTGAAACCGGGGAGATCATACAGGGATGGATTCAACTGTTTATTTTTTAATCTGAAAATCAGTATCCGTTTTTTCCGAAAATTTTAAATTTGGCATTCCTAACAAAATCTAACTAAAAATGAAGAACTGGTATCTGCTTATACTTGTACTCCTGTTTTCCTGCTCGCAAAAAACCGAAAAAAATTACCTGAGTTATGTCGATCCGCTAATTGGAACGGGGCCGGCATCAACCTTAGCAGCGAAAGATCATCCCGGAGACCATGTGAGTAACGGACAAACAATTCCGGCAGTAACAGCTCCTTTCGGAATGACGCAATGGACGCCGCAAATTTACGATAACGAGGAAAAATGTATTGCGCCTTTTTATACGGGCCAAACCATGATTCAAGGTTTTCGGGCAACACACTGGCTCAGCGGATCGTGCACGCAGGATTATGGTTCTTTTACCATCTACCCTACTCAACTGGGAACCAGTTTTAGCTTTCAACCGGTGCAGCGCCAAACCATGACTTTAATGAAAACCGAAAATCTGTCGCCGGCTTACGCTTCATTTTTATTTCCGGCGAAAACCATTTTGTCGGAGATGACCGCAACCAAACGATGCGGCTTTTTTCGTTTCTCGTGGTTAGAGGAGAAAAATCCTACCATCATGTTCGACATCAACAGCGATCAAGGCAAAGGATACATAAAAATCGACCTGGAAAAACAGGAAGTCTATGGCTACAATCCGGCCTATCGAATTTATAGCGGCCAAGATCAACCGGCAGGTATATCAGGTTATTTTGTGGCTAAATTCGACCACGAAATCGTAAAATACGGTACATGGGGAGATTTTGAATACGAACACGGAACCACCGAACGTAAGGATGAGCAAAAGATTGGTGCTTATGTAACATTTAGCACCGAGGGTGATTCTCCCGTAAAACTAAAAGTTGGCACCTCGTTTACCAGTATCGAAAATGCACGTAAAAACCTGGAGGCCGAAATTGCCGACTGGGATTTTGATGCCACCAAACAAAATACGGAAAACACCTGGAACGATTACCTCGGACGTATTGATGTGGAATCGGAAAACCAGGAAGAACTTACCAAATTTTACACCGCTGTTTATCATGCATTATTTCACCCGCGTTTAATGAGCGACGTTAACGGCGACTACCCGGCTTTTTCGAAACAATACGAAACCAAAAACAACAGCGATTTTGATTATTATGGTGACTTCTCGAACTGGGATATTTTTAGGGCACAAATGCCATTGCTGAGCCTTATTGCCCCAAAAGAATACAACGACATGGTAAAATCGCTTGTTGAAAAAGCTGAAGATGGTGATTGGCTTCCTATTTTCCCGATGTGGAACAATTACACATCGGCAATGATTGGCGACCACAGTACTTCGATACTTTGCGATGCGGCCATGAAAGGTTTCGATTTTGATTTGGAAAAGGCCTACCGATATATGCGAAAAAATGCCTACGAAACACCGGAGGAAGAGGCTTATAAGGATGGAAAAGGACGCCGTGCATTAACGTCATATATCGAGTTTGGATATGTTCCACTTGACGATGTAGTTGCCGATGCTTTTCACACCAATGAGCAGGTTTCCAGAACATTGGAATATGCTTACAACGACTGGTGCGTGGCTCAATTGGCGCAGAAATTGGGAAAAACCGACGATTATAATGATCTGCTTACCCGCTCGTACAATTATTCAAATGTATTTGATGAAAGCCAGGGCTGGGTAAACGGAAAATATGCCGACGGGCATTTTTACGAAGATTTTAATGCCAATACCGAGCAATTTTTTATTACCGAAGGCACACCAAAACATTACACCTGGTTTGTACCGCACGATGTTGAAGGATTGATCGGTTTAATGGGTGGCGAAAATACCTTTAGCGACAAGCTGAACAATCTTATTGACGATAAACTTTACTGGCACGGCAACGAGCCCAGTCATCATATTCCTTTCCTGTTTAATTACACCAACGAGTGGGACAAAACGCAAAAAACAGTAAAATACATCCTGCGCACAGAATACGGATTAGGTCGCGGCGGACTTTCAGGAAACGACGATGCCGGACAACTCTCGGCGTGGTATGTTTTTGGTGCAATGGGTTTTTACCCGATGTGCCCGGGAAGCAACGAATATCAACTGTCGTCGCCAATATTTAAGCAGGTAACACTTAATCTGGATAAGGATTATTATCCGGGTGGAAAGTTTGTATTAAAAGCCGACGGAGCAACATCGTCAAACGTTTTCTCTTCCGTTAAATTAAACGGTAAAGAAAGTGCTACGAAAATAAATCACGAAGACATCCAAAAAGGGGGAACTCTGAAGTTTCTAAAATAAAAAATTCAGCAGGTGACTATCTTTTGCACCGTTCTTTAGAGCGGTGATAAAAAAGCTCCTTTAATCATAGATTTTTTTAGGATTTTTGTAAACTAAATTTCACAAAAATCCTAAAAAAATCAGTTTCATCTTGTTATTCGATATCACCGCCGTGAAAGACGGTGCAAGGAATAATATTCACCTGCTGAATTTCTATTTCGAAAGTCAATCTGAGCGTAGTCGAAGATTGTTGGATTACACTTCGACTTCGCTCAGTGTAACTTTATCACAATTAGACTAAAGTTTTTGAATTGGTGAAGATAACTTTCCAGCCTCGTCAGAAATGTACTCCCGGAAACCTTCTTCCGTTTTCCATTGGTCTTTATCCAGTCCCCAAACCGAAAAGAAATGATGTTTCGCCGATTGGGCATCTTTGCATTTCTGCCCGATGTAATACGTTTCTGAAATGATGTTGCTAAAACCTTTTTCCGGCACAGTTTTAAAACCTTTTTCAAACCAGTTAATATCGCTGGTCCGTCCAATTTTACCAGCTTCTGTTTTAGGAACAATCACTGCCATTCCTAGCTCATCATTATTCAACGATTGTACATCGTGGGTTCCAATACAAGTAAAATCAGCCACCTCAAATTGGAACGGATCCTTTTTCAATTGCGAGGTAACAATACCTGTTACAATCTGATCGCCTTCAGCACATCCGTAAACCGTTACATCCGACTCAAACCAGTATTTCCCGGGATAAATGGTAATGCGTTCCACAGCTTCCATCTCTTCACCATCAACATGCCACCCTGCGTATTTCAAATCGAAAACCGAACGGATCGGACCTTCAACTATTTTTTGGTATTCGTAAACATCGGTCGATCCCAACCGATACAATGAATCATTTCTCATTAACGCAATTCCACCCGATCCCAGTGAGCTGCCACAATGCAAAACGTCCATTCCCCAATCGTTCAAAACATGATAATCAGGAATAGCCGGCGTATGAACATCGTCGGCCACCATTACCGGTTTGCGTTTACCGAACAAGTCTTTTACATTTCGGCAATCGAAATAAACCCGGAATGCGATCTTGTCATTTTCCCAGGTCACGCCTTCTCCTTGTGCAATAATTTTAAAAGGCTCGCTAACCGGAACAGCTTCGTAGTAATCCACTTCTTTGTACGATCCGTCTTCCTGATGAATTCCCAATCGTAGATTGGTGCGTTTTTCAACTTTTGGATAATCCGATTCAGAGATCAATTCGATTGTCGCTTCCACAGTTTCATTGGCTTTCAAATCCATCAACAAAACAACTTCGTCCCAGTTTCCATCGCCGTCCAAATCGTCAACCTGGCTGGGAATCGTCTTATCACTGGTCTTAAAAACAGGAAATTTGCCCTCTTCCAACGCAATTTTTGTTGCAATTTCTTCGCGGGAAAATACGATCACTTCATCGCTTCGTTCTTCCGCCAAAGGATTTTTAAGCGAAACTTTAGGTTGCTGCGTACACGAAGCAAACAGTATCAGAAACAAAATACCAAATGGAATAATTTTCTTCATGATTGGTTTAGTTTTATTGAATAAAAAAAGTGTATCAGAAACAAGCTACCATTTCGCACTTTTGTTTCCAATACACTATTTCCCAGTTAATTACTAAATATCGTTTTCGCCTTTTACGTAACCGAAATTGGCCAAAATTCCACCGTCGACATAAAGCACTTGTCCGTTTACAAAATCGGCAGCTTTCGATGCCAAAAACAAGGCTGCATTTCCAACGTCTTCGGGTTCGCCCCAACGGTTTGCCGGCGTACGTGTCATCACCAAATCGTTAAACGGATGAGCTCCCTCACGGATCGGCGCAGTTTGCGGCGTGGCAATGTAACCCGGACCAATTCCGTTGATCTGCACATTGTATTTTGCCCACTCGCAGCACATATTTGCTGTTAACAATTTCAAACCACCTTTTGCCGAAGCATAAGCTGACACTGAATTACGGCCGTAAACGCTCATCATCGAACACATATTTATGATTTTTCCCGAACGGTTCTCAATCATTTTAGGAGCAACACGTTTAGCCACAATAAACGGAGCAACCAAATCAATATCAATTACTTCCTTAAAGTCGTCAACTTTTAAATCAAGAATAGGAATACGTTTTATAATTCCTGCGTTATTTACAAGAATATCAATCGGGCCAACTTCCTTTTCAATCGTCGAAATCCCCTTATCAACAGCTACCTCGTCGGTAACATCGAAATTTATGGTATAAACATCAACTCCCGCTTTGGCATATTCTGTTTTGCAATCGGCCAATTTATCGTCCGAGCGACCATTCACACAAACTTTAGCGCCTGCCTTTGCCAGCGTCACTCCAACGGCCATTCCAATGCCGTGGGTTCCACCGGTAACCAGTGCAACTTTTCCGCTTAGGTCGAATAATTCCTGTATCATTTTCAGTTAATTTTGTTGATTGATTTCGAAGTATCCTATCTCAATTCCTGTGGTTGAATAACATCCATATCGGTGTAATCCAGGTTTTCGCCTGCCATTCCCCAAATAAAAATGTAGTTTGACGTTCCGGCAGCCGAGTGGATCGACCACTCAGGAGAAATCACCGCTTGTTCGTTTTTCATCCAGATGTGACGTGTTTCCTGTGGCTCGCCCATAAAATGACAAACAGCCTGTTCTTCAGGAACTTCAAAATAGAAATAAACCTCGTTACGGCGAGTGTGCTGATGTGCCGGCATGGTGTTCCAAACGCTTCCCGGTTTTAATTCAGTCATTCCCATTTGCAGCTGGCAAGTGTCAACAACCGTGTTAATCATCAGCTGGTTAATATTTCGCTCGTTCGATGTTTCCAGACTTCCCAAATGCAGCACATTGGCATCGGCCAGTGTTACCTGTTTGGTTGGATATTCTTTGTGTGCCGGCGCCGAGTTAAAATAAAAGTGTGCAGGCTTGGCTGCGTCATCCGATTTAAAAGTAACTTCTTTGCTTCCACGGCCAATGTACAAAGCATCTTTGTAATTCATTTTGTACTCCGTTCCGTCAACCACAACAGTTCCGGTGCCCCCAACATTCATTACACCAACTTCGCGGCGCTCGCAAAAATAGGCAGCTTTTAGCGGGTCGATAGTTTCCAGCGGAAGGTCGTCGGTTGTTGGAACTGCACCACCAACAATGTAACGTTCAATCGAAGAATAAACCATACGAACGTTACCTTCTTCCATCAGGTTTTCCACTAAAAACTCTTTTCTGATTTTTTCTGTATCGTATTTCTTAAAATCCTCAGGATGATAAGCATACCTTCTTTCATAAATTGTTGCCATAATATTTAATTTTTTATTCTTAAAACGATCTAATTCTGCAAATGTAAGAAGAAAGAAATAGAATTGCAATCGATTGCATTGATTAAAAATATTCTTAACTTTGCCGTTAAATAACACTACAAATGGTGCAAAAACCGGAAATTACAATTCACGATATCGCCAAAAAGCTGAATATTTCGGCTTCCACTGTTTCGCGTGCCTTAAAAGACAATCCACTGATTAGCGAAGCGACACGGAAAAAGATCAAAAAAGCGGCCATTGAAATGGGGTACCGGCCCAATGTTATGGCGGCAAATTTACGTACCCGGCGCACCAATACTATTGGCGTAATTGTTCCACTGATCAATCGTCATTTTTTTTCATCGGTTATTTCCGGAATTGAAGAGGTAGCTTACAAACAGGGATTTGCGGTTACCATTTCGCAATCGAACGATAAGCTGGAAAAGGAAAGTACCATTGCTCACTCTTTGTTTTCGAACCGTGTTGATGGATTGATTTTGTCGATTGGAATGGAAACCCAAACCTACGATCACCTGAAACTTTTTTCGGAAAGAAATATTCCACTGGTCTTTTTCGACAGGATCGTTGAAGAAATTCCGGCGCATAAAATTGTTGTCGACGATTTTGGCGGAGCCTACCGGGCTACGCAGCATTTGATTGAACAAGGCCGAAAAAAAGTGGCGCATATTGGCGGACCTCTCAACCTGCAAATCTACGCAAAACGTGAAGCCGGTTACCGACAGGCAATTAGCGATGCAGGACTTGAGATTAACGAAGACCAGATTTTGCACAACAGCCTTACTCGCGAAGACGGACTGAATGCCATTAAGAAGATTCTGAAAACAAAAGAAAGACCCGATGCCATTTTTTGTGCCAACGACACCACAGCATTGAGTGCCATTATTTATCTAAATGAAAAGGGCATTAAAGTGCCTGAAGATATTGCTATTGTGGGTTTTAGTAACGAGCCGTTTAGCGAGCTGGTAACACCTTCAATTTCCACCATTAAACAGCCCGGTTTTGAGATGGGGCAGAAAGCTGCTGAACTATTAATCAAACAAATTAGCAGCAAAACAAAACCCCAAACTTACGAAACGATTATGATGGAAACGGAGCTTATTGTTCGAAACTCATCACAATTAAAATAGAGTAAGCGAAGCTTTATCACTCAATTCCTTAGACAACACTCAATATAACACCTACTATAAGGTTATATTTCCTTACAGATAATACAATAATGCCTAGCTTCGCTAAGCTATATACGCAAAAAAAACAAACTTCTTACACCTCCAATTCAGCAATTATTATTGTGTAACCCCCTCAGTATCTGCGTACATTTGTGTAATACGAACCCATTTTGAAAATACAGGCCAAAATATGGAAACAGGGCGTGCTCCTTTTGGTACTTCTTATTAGTTTTTCTACAATTCTCGGAGCATCGAATCTAACCAGCGAAAATGATTGGAACGTTCCACCTGTGGCTCAAAACGACACCTTTATTCTTGCTGCCCAATACGATCTGGTATTTTACGGAGACGTAATGATTAACGATTATGATCCGAACGGAGACAAAATTGAGATCATCTTTGCTGCTTCTCCGAGAGAGGCTTTGCTTACAATGGAGAAAAACGGGCATTTCAGATTGCAGATACCGGAAAAATTTGTGGGTAACTTCAGTTTCGAATATTACATTAAAGAACTTACTGACAATGAATACAGTGCATTGGGAAGTGTATTCATTAAAGTTATAGAAAATGCTGATTTGGATGACATTCCGAATTACGCCGACATGGATAATGATAACGACGGACTTCCGGATTATCTAGACGGAATAGGACTGGACTCCGACAATGACGGTATTCCAAATAATTTCGATATCGACAGCGACAACGATGGAATAACCGATAACATCGAATGGCAACAGGAACATAACTACATTGCGCCTTCAGGTATTGATGCCAACCAAAACGGATGGGACGATGCCTACGATACAGAAATGGGTGGCACTTGCTACAATCCGGTTGACACTGACCGAGATGGGCTACCCGATATGATAGATAAAGATTCGGATGGCGACGGTGTAAGTGATTTGATTGAAGCTTCCAATTTATCCTTGGAAAATAAGGCCGGTATTCAGTTATTGTTTGCCGACCAGGACCGAGATGGGCTCGACGATTTTTTTGACCAAATGACAAAAGGTTCTGACTGGCAAAATTCAACTGCCAGTAGCTGCAATCCAATCGATTCAAACAATAACGGCATTCGCGATTGGCGCGATAACACCAGCCATTTGTCTACCGAATCGGCTTACATTTTCCCGAGCCCTGCCTCGTCATCGTTCCAGTTTTTCCACCCCGATCAACAATTCAACCAGCAATTAACCGTTCAAATTTATAATACAAAAGGTCAGCTAAGTAAAGTTTATAAAACTGCCTACAGCAACGAACGAATTACTGTTCAAGACCTTACCAACGGAACCTATATTGTAACCGTTAGTTCCGATGCATTTCAACACTCGCAAAAGGTTATTATTCAACACTAATTTCAAAAAAGTTTTCCTTAAACTGTAACCCTCCTCATTTTTTGCTGTCACTATTTACAGAAACAACAAAAATATAAATTCGTATCGCTTGTCGACTAAAAACGTCCATTGGTCGGATTTATAAAAGCAGATTTATATGATGTATTACTTTTGTTGGAGCTAGAAAACAATGTGGATGTTCAGCCAAACATCCAAAAACAGAAAACAATTAGAAACAAAAGCCAAAAAATGATGAAAACAATGATGTTACTCCTTCTCCTTACAACCGGAGTTGCAGTACAAGCACAGAACATTACCTTAAGTGGTTACCTCAGAGACGCTTCCAACGGAGAAGCGCTGATTGGTGCTACGGTTTATGTTGAAGAACTGAAACAGGGCACCGCATCAAATGCCTACGGATTTTACTCTCTTACCATTCCCGAAGGAAGCTACACGCTTCAGGTTTCGTTTATCGGTTACCAAACCATTAAACAGAAGATTGATGCCGGGGAAAGTCTAAACATTTCGCTTTCGTTACAGGAAAACACCGAAGTAATGGAAGAGATTATTGTAAGCGGCGAAGCTGCCAATGCCAATGTGGAACGTATTGAAATGGGAATGGAAAAACTTCCGGTGAAAACCATTCAGAAACTTCCGGCATTTATGGGCGAAGTGGATATTATCCGCACCATTCAGCTGTTGCCCGGTATTCAAAGTGGCGGTGAGGCCAGTTCGGGTTTGTACGTTCGTGGCGGTGGCCCCGACGAAAACCTGATGATCCTTGACGAAGCACCGGTTTACAATGCCTCGCACCTGATGGGTTTCTTTTCGGTATTTAACTCAAATGCCATTAAAGATATTCAGGTGTACAAAAGTGGTATTCCGGCCGAATACGGCGGAAAAGCATCGTCGGTAATCGATATCCGCCAAAAAGATGGTAACTCCAAACAGTTTGGTTTCGATGGCGGAATTGGAAACCTGTCGAGCCGCTTAACTTTGGAAGGCCCAATTATTAAAGATAAATGGAGTTTCCTACTGGCCGGACGCCGCACTTACTACGATATTTTAGGTAAAGCTGCCGGTATAGATGAGCTGGCAGATAACACCATGTATTTCTACGATTTAAATGGAAAATCGAATCTCGTTATCAACAACAATAACCGCATTTATCTTTCGGGGTATATGGGCGAAGATGTTTTTGAGATGGGCGAATCGATGTACATGCGTTGGGGAAATGCCACCGCAACAGCCCGCTGGAACCACATTTTCGGCGATAAGATTTTTATGAATATTTCGGCCATTTTTTCCAACTACGATTACAAACTTGGAGTTCCGGGAGAGAATGCTGATAACTTCGATTGGTCATCAAGAATAAAAGACTACAACGGAAAAGCGGATTTTACCTGGTTTGCAAATCCCCAAAACACCGTAAAGTTTGGGGTGAATACCATCAGACATGAATTCCGCCCGGGTAAGATTACTACCAACGGCGATAACTCGATGTTTTCGGATATGGAACTGGCGCACTACAACGCCATTGAAAGTGCGGTTTATCTTTCGAACGAACAGAAGATCTCCGATCGTTTTTCAATGCAATACGGCGTGCGCTTAAGTCATTTCCAGCAGGTTGGTAAAGGAGAAGTAAACATTTACGAGGATCCTGAAAATCCTGATGAAAATGAACTTATCGAAACCATCAGCTACGGGAAGAAGGATAAAATTGGTGATGCATTTGTACATTTGGAGCCACGTTTCAGCATGAAATATACGCTCGACCGGAACAGCTCGGTAAAAGGATCGTACAACCGGATGGTGCAAAACCTGCACCTTATTTCGAACACGCAGTCGCCTACTCCGCTGGATATTTGGCTACCATCGAGCACATACATAAAACCACTAAAAGTCGACCAGGTGTCGCTAGGTTATTTCCGAAACTTTCAGCAAAATATGTGGGAAACATCGGTTGAGGTTTATTACAAAGACATGCAAAATGTTTTGGACTATATTGAAGGAGCTGAACTATTCCTGAACGATGCAATTGAAACTGAATTGCTGCACGGTTCGGGCACTTCGAAAGGATTGGAAGCACTGGTGAAAAAATCGAAAGGAAAACTTACCGGTTGGGCGGGTTACACATGGTCGAAAACCGAACGCGAAATTCCGGGTATCAACAACGGAAATCCATACCCATCGTCGTACGACCGCACTCACGACCTTTCGCTGGTATCGAGTTACCAACTGAACGACCGCTGGAATTTTGCAGCCAACTTTGTTTATGCAACCGGAAATCCAACATCGTACCCGGTGGCCAAATACTATGTTCAGGGAAACCAGGTATACGAATATTCGGCCCGCAACAGCAACCGGATTCCTGATTATAACCGACTTGACCTGTCGTTTACTTACGACTTTAAAAAAAATGTGAACCGACGTTTTAAACAATCGATAAACGTATCGGTGTACAATGTTTACGGACGAAGAAATGCCTATTCGATTACTCCCGGAGCAAACGAAGATAATCCGAATCAAACGGAATTTATCCGCCTGTCGATTATCGGAGCCCCTATCCCATCAATCACTTATAACTTTAAATTTTAAACGCCATGAAAACAGCACAAATAATAAAAGGAATTATCATTCTTCTGTTTGCGATTGTTGCATTAACCGCCTGCGAAGATGTGGTTGACGTGGAACTAAACGACGAAGATATTGACCTGATAGCCGTTGAAGCGTACATTAACACAAAAGCAGAAAACAACGTTTATGTAAAATTGGAACGCACGCTTGCGGTAAATCAAACAGCACAAAACCCGGTAATCAATAATGCCGTGGTTGTGTTAAGCGACAATGCCGATTCGCCAAATTCCGTAACACTCGAAGAACAAGGAACTACAGGAATTTATGTATTGCCTGCCGGAACTACTTATCCGGGAGTTAGCGGCCGCACATACACCTTAACAATTACAACACCGGACGGAACAGTAATTACTGCAGAAGATTATTTACAGGAAGTTGAGATATTGGATACAGTAAAAGTAAATTTAAGTAATATAGGTGATTACGAATACCTGGGTATTTTCATTAATTCGCAGGAAACGCCTGGCTTGGGGCATTATTATAAATGGGATATTTACATTAACGACGAGCTTCTGTACGATGCAGAGGATCTGGCTTTTGCCAGCGATGAACTGGTTGACGGTAATTACATTTACGACATGCTTATCTATCTTGACTGGGAAGAAGAAGAGGAAGATAAAATTCTGCATGATGGAGACACCATACGTGTAGAACAACTTTCAATTTCATCGGCAGTATACGACTTTTACTGGGCACTGAATGATCAGGCTTGGGCCGGAAGTCCGTTTAGTGTTCCGCCCGCAAATGTACCAAGCAACCTGAGTTCCAACGACGGGAAACGTATTCTGGGTTTGTTCTCGGCGCGCGATGTTTCAGTTGGTAATACAGTAGTTATCGACGACTCAAATTTCACGCCTTTAAAATCGAGTATCCCCGGAATTTAAAAACCGTTTGAGAATTTAAAACTTTGAAATATACATTTCTTAAAAAACGAAGCTTGCAAGAGGAATTTTGCAAGCTTCGTTTTTGATGTCGGTATTAATTGCTACTTTTCGTTAATTTTGCTGTTTTACCGGAATGAACAAGAACATTGAAAAAATAACGGGCTATTTAAAAATTGAGCAACTTAAAAACGACAAACGAGTAATCGTTTATTTAATTTGCGTGGTTATCGCCACAGTGCTCTGGTTTTTAAATGCTTTGGAAAAAGATTACTCTACAACTATCGCTTACCCCGTTCGGTATGTAAGTCCGCCCAACCACCAGTTTTTGGCCAATAAACCTCCTGAAAAACTTGATCTAAAAGTTGATGCACACGGTTTTACTCTTTTGCGCCATAAACTCAATTTTTCGTATTCGCCCATTATTTTAAACCTGACGAATATTACGCAGAATCTGGAGTCGAACAACGGCACGTATCTGGTAGCAAGCAATACTTTAATCCGACGAATTTCGAGCCAGATTAGTAACGAAATTAGCCTGCAGCAGGTTAATCCTGATATCATCCGAATCGTTCTCGACAGCTTAAAAACCAAAACGGTTCCGGTAAAAGCCGATGTTTCAATCGAATTTAAACCTCAGTTTAATCTAAAAAATCCGGTGCAGGTAAAACCTTCGGAAGTTAAAATTACAGGTCCCGCGTCGGTAGTCGATACGGTTCGTTTTCTCTCCACTACACAACGGTCGTTCGAAGAAGTGGATAAAACGATTACCCGAAATGTAAAACTCATTCATCCGGAGCCCACCACTGTTGTTCCGGCCGAGGTGCTATTGCAAATTGATGTGGAAAAATACACCGAAAAACAGGTTCGCCTTCCTATACAGGTTATCAACAAACCGGCCGATGTGAGGATTAAATTGTTCCCATCGGAACTCACGCTTAACTGCATTGTAGGCTTGAGTGAATTCGACAATATTTCGGATGCCGACTTTCGGGCAGTGGTTGATTATGCATCGATTAGTAACAGCGAAAGCCGCCTGAGGGTGAACATAGCCGATAAACCATCGTTTGTTGAGATTTCGCGCTTTACTCCAGAATCGGTAGAATACCTCATTGAAACGTATTAAAAAATGGCTTTAAAGATTGGTATTACAGGTGGAATTGGAAGCGGAAAATCGGTAATTTGCCAGGTTTTCAAGCTTCTGGGAGCTCCTGTTTTTGAGGCCGACATTTGGGCAAAAAAACTGGTGAATTCGCATGAGATAATCAAAACCGGACTTATTGACTGGTATGGCCACGACATTTATTCACCAAACGGCATAATTGACCGGAAAAAGCTGGCTGGCATCATTTTTACTGATAACGCAGAGATGCAGAAGGTAAACGGTTTAATTCATCCCGTGGTGCGGCAGGAATTTATGATTTGGGCAGACCAGCAAAACAGTCCGTACGTCGTTCACGAAGCGGCGATTCTTTTTGAGAGCGGTTTCTATAAAATGATGGATTATACGATTTTAGTAACTGCACCCGAAAATATGCGGATCGACCGCGTAACGAAGCGAGATGGTTCAACAGTTGAAGCTGTTAAAGAACGGATGGGCAAACAATGGAACGATGAGCAGAAACGCGAACTCGCTTCAAAAGAAATTAAAAACGACAACAAAACATTATTGATTCCTCAAATCATTGAAATCGATAAACAATTAAAAGAATATGGCAAAATTTGGTAAATGGATAGGAGCCGGACTAGGTGCTTTTGCCGGCGGTCCTATTGGCGCAATTATAGGTTTTACGATAGGTTCGATATTCGATGGCGGCCAGGAAGCCGTGCAACGTGGAACACGAACTGGCTACTCGAGCAGAACAACTACCACCGGCGGATATGTAATGAGCCTTTTGGTTTTGGTGGCTGCCGTAATGAAAGCCGATGGAAAAGTGCTGAAATCGGAGCTCGACTATGTAAAGAAATTTATGGTGCACAACTTTGGCGAAGACTCGGCACAGGAAGCCATTAAAATGTTACGCGACCTGCTGCAACAAACCATTCCGGTTAACGAAGTTTGCCAGCAGATAAAAGCAAACATGAACTACTCGGCACGCCTGCAGCTGGTTCATTTTTTGTTTGGAATTGCCCATGCCGATGGTCAGGTTGATGTGGAAGAGCAAAAGTTGATTACACATATTTGTAATCAGATGGGTATCGGAAATAACGATTTTGAATCGATTCAGGCCATGTTTGTTCCTAATACCGATGGCGATTACAAAATACTTGAAATTGACCGATCGGCCAGCAACGACGATGTGAAAAAAGCTTACCGTCGTATGGCAATGAAATACCACCCAGATAAAGTTAGCACACTGGGTGACGAAGTGCAGAATGCTGCAAAAGAGAAATTCCAAAAAGTAAATCAGGCTTACGAGAACATTAAAAAGGAACGGAAGATAGCTTAATCAGTTTACAGTCGCAGTTAGCAGTTCGCTCTGTTAGCTTAAAGAAAGAATGACTGCGAGATCTGTTACTTTGCAGCCAATTAAACCAGATTTCTCTCCGTCAACTTACGGATCGAAATAACACAAAAATGAAAATCATCTCAACAAATATTGCTGAAGCCCGGATAATTGAATGGAAGGGAAAAGAGGTCCCAACCGGTTTGTACAAATTTGGTGTTGACAAGGGGATTTTTCTGGGTAAAGAAGATGTAAAACACGACAATGTGATGGACCGCAGATACCATGGCGGCGTTGATAAAGCATGTTACCTCTACTCAGCGGATCATTACCAATACTGGCAAAACCTTTATCCTGATTTAGAATTGCCCTGGGGAATGTTTGGCGAAAACCTTACAGTGGAAGGTCTGCACGAAAAGGAAATAAATATAGGAGACACTTATAAAATTGGTGAGGCCGTCGTACAGGTTACCCAACCACGCCAACCTTGTTTTAAACTGCAGTTCAGGTTTAACGATAACAATATTGTACGCCAGTTTGTCGACTCCGGTTTTTCGGGTGTTTATGTCAGGATTTTGGAAAATGGCCACGTAAATCACGGCGACAGCATGGAGCTTATCGACAAAAAACAATCGCTATCGATACACGAAGTTTACACCCTACTTTATGCCGATGAATTTGATGAAAAAGTAAAAGAAGCGGTAAACGATCCGTTTATTGCCGAAAGTTGCAAACGTGATTTATTAAAACGCTGGAGCGATTTTTTATAAGCCGTTAGCCACCAAAACTTTCCAATTAGAACGGTTTTAAATAGCAACATATCTAAAGATTTAAAGGTTACCTTTCCCCATTTTTCAGAATATATAAGTGGACAAGGAAGGAAGTGCAAACCTCTTTCAACCATTAAATCAGAAGTGCAACATCAAATTGCAAAAGACATTAAGGAGGCTTTGAAGATGGCCTCCTTTCTTTTTTAAAAGGTTTTTCGACCTAAAATCACATTGATATAAAAAGCTATAAACAAACAACCCGTTTCAAATTAAATATTGAAACGGGTTGTTATATGATACAGCTATCTGTAATGCTTATTTAGCGCTTGTTCTGATTATTGGATCTACATTCTTTCTGGCATTTCAACACCCAACAAGCCCATACCGGTTTGTACCACCTGCCCAACGGCTGACGCCAGCACCAGACGGAAGTTTTTCACACTTTCGTCAGCTTCTCCAAGTATTGTATGATCGTGATAAAACTGGTTGAATTCTTTTACCAATTCGTAGCAGTAGTTGGCAATAATTGCCGGGCTGTAATTGTCGCCGGCTTCTTCCACAGCTGCAGGAAATAACGAAATACGTTTCACTAAATCCTTTTCTTTTGATGAAATCGATTCAACAGTCACATTCTCGTCAATAGTAATATTTTGATCGGCAGCCTTGCGCAGAACCGATTTAATACGTGCGTAAGTGTACTGAATAAATGGCCCGGTATTTCCGTTAAAATCGATCGATTCTTCCGGGTTGAACATCATATTCTTACGTGGGTCTACTTTCAGAATAAAATATTTCAGCGCACCAAGGGCAATCATTTTAAAGGTATTCTCGGCATCGTCACCTGTTAGCGAATCAAGTTTTCCTAAATCAGCCGACATTTCGCGGGCTACTTCCACCATGTTGTCAACCAAGTCGTCGGCATCAACAACGGTTCCCTCGCGAGATTTCATTTTTCCTGATGGTAATTCAACCATGCCATACGAGAAGTGGTACAAATCTTTTCCCCAGCTAAATCCAAGTTTATCCAGCAAAATAGCCAACACCTGGAAGTGGTAGTTTTGCTCATTACCCACCACGTAAACCATTTTGTCGATCGAATAATCGTTAAAACGCATTTTGGCCGTACCAATGTCCTGGGTCATATAAACCGAGGTACCATCGCTACGTAAAAGTATTTTCTGATCCAATCCGTCACCGGTAAGATCGGCCCAAACCGAGTTGTCTTCGCGTCTTGTAAAAGTACCTTCTTCCAGACCTCTCAACACCTCTTCTTTACCAATAAGGTAAGTGTCCGACTCGTAATAAATTTTATCGAAACCAACACCAAGTGTTTTGTAAGTTACGTCAAAACCTGCGTACACCCAGTTGTTCATCATTTTCCAAAGCTCAACTGTCTCCTCATCTTTTGCTTCCCACTTTCTAAGCAATTCGCGGGCTGCAATAATTGATGGTGCCTGGTTTTCGGCTTCTTCTTTCGAAACACCTTTTTCAACCAGTTCAGCAACTTCAGCTTTGTAATGTTTATCGAATTCAACGTAGTATTTTCCAACTAGGTGATCGCCTTTCATTCCTATGCTTTCAGGAGTTTCTCCGTTACCCCATTGTTTCCAGGCATACATCGATTTACAGATGTGGATACCACGGTCGTTTACAATGTTGGTCATTACCACTTTTTTACCGTTGGCTTTCAAAATCTCAGAGATAGAGAATCCCAACAGGTTGTTTCTGATGTGGCCAAGGTGAAGCGGTTTGTTGGTGTTTGGCGACGAGTATTCAACCATTACCAACTCACTATCGTCGGTAACCGGTTTTAATCCAAATTCCGAATTCGCAAAGCTACTTTTAAGAACGCCGAGCCAATAATTCTGGCTGATCTCCAAATTCAGAAAACCTTTTATTACATTGAAGTTTTCTACGGTTTCAATGTTTTCAACAAGGTATTTTCCAAGATCTTCGGCAGTTTGCTCCGGTCCTTTTTTTGAGTATCGTAAAAAAGGAAACACCACAACGGTTATATCGCCCTCGAAATCTTTTCGGGTATTCTGCACCTGTACCTGGTTTTCTGGTAAATCTGCACCGTATAAAGACTTCATTCCTTCAACGGTTCCTTTCTGAATCAAACTTTCGATACTCATAATCAAGCTTATTTTTTTGAGACCGCAAATATAATACATTACAGCCATAAACGAGAAAAGCCCTGCCAAATGACAGAGCTTTTCGATAATATTTAATTAAAGCTTACTTGCGAACTTTTGCAACTTCAAATTCTGCTCTACGGTTTTTGCGTTTGTTCTCTAATGTTGTGTTAGGAACAGCCGGTTTAGTTTCACCATAGTTATTAGAACCTACATAAGCGTTGTTCACACCTTTTCTCAGTAAGTACTTAACAACAGCCTGAGCACGTCTTTCAGACAGTCCCATGTTGTATTGTTCTGTACCAATGTCATCAGTGTGACCACCAATTACGATGTCGTATTCTTTAGCAGCGTTCAATTGATCAGCTAATTTATCCAATTCAGCTTGAGCTTCTGGTCTCAGAGTTGATTTGTCGAAATCGAAGTAGATAGTTGGAATTGAAATTTCACTCCAATCTGGGCAACCATTGTTGCTTGCAGGACCTACTTCTGAAGGACAATCGTCTTCACAGTCGATTACACCGTCGCCGTCTGAATCAAGCGGACAACCGTCAGCGTCAACAGGACATCCTTTTGGTGTATCAGGACATTTGTCTTTTGGATCAGGAACTCCGTCTTCGTCTGAATCAGGACAGCCGTTGAATTTAGCCAATCCAGGAGTATCAGGACACTCATCATCTTTATCGGCAATACCGTCACCATCTTTGTCAGGACAACCATTTAAAGAAGCTGGGCCAGGTTCTGTAGGACAGTCATCTTTATAATCAGGAACTCCGTCACCGTCAGTGTCGATCGGACAACCTTTTTCATCTACTTGTACTCCTGCAGGCGTACCTGGACATTCGTCTTTACGATCACTTACACCGTCACCATCTTCATCTTTGGCTTTACCCATGGCAAATTCCAAGATACTGGTAACCATGAAATGTTCGTCAGTCCATCCTTTTTCCGGTTGCCCAGAATGATATCCCTCTATACTATTAACATATGAACCTGCTATAAATAGCGATGTTTTTTCGCCAACAGGGAATTTCAAACCGGCACCATAATCAAATGTAACACCGTCTGCCTGATTATCCCACATATAACCAGGTCCACCAAAAAGGAATGGCTGGATTGCCATATCTTCATTATAAAGTTTCAAACGCAGGTTAAGTAAGGTAGCAAATACATCTGTACCTCCATCAGTGAAAGACAATCTGTTATCGAGCATTAAATCAAATCTTGGGCTCAAATAGCGGCTAATGTAGAAATTAGCGAGAACACCGGTATCATCTGTTTCAATATTGTAGTCAATACCAGGTCCTACACCGATGGCCCATTTATTATCGGAATTTTGAGCAATGGCAGAACCAATGAACAAACCCAATGCAAATAAGAAAAGAGTAAATTTTTTCATAGTTTTGAAATTATTTTTTGTTGTTTGTTGAATTCTTAGGGCAATTTAGAAATTAATTTCCACGAATCAAAAAAAGTTCTATGCCTTAATTTCATGCTTAATAATATTTTTTAACAAATTTAAAGATTTCAATTCAATTAATTCAAAATATTAAACATTTTGTTTTCAATAATCGATATAGAAACAACCGGGCAGAGTTATAAAAACGGTAAAATTACCGAAATTGCCATCTACCAACATAATGGACAAGAGGTTACTGACTCCTTTTCCACGCTGATAAATCCAGAAATGGATATTCCTTTTTTTATTACAGAACTTACAGGAATAGATAATGAGATGGTGAGAACGGCACCAAAATTTTACCAGGTAGCAAAAAAGATTATCGAGATGACAATGGGCCGGACTTTTGTTGCACACAATGCAAGTTTCGACTATAAGTTCATTAAAGAAGAATATGCGCGTTTAGGTTACGACTATCATCGAAAAACGATGTGTACGGTAAAATTGTCGCGAAAATTACTTCCCGGACACCCATCTTATTCGTTAGGAAAACTATGTACCGATTTGGGAATTGAGATCAATGGCAGGCACCGCGCTGCCGGCGATGCGCTTGCCACTGCAAAACTTTTTAATATTCTTGTTGATCGAAACGACTCGCTGGGAAATCCCAAAGCCGTTAACAATTATAAACTGTTTTAATCTTCTTTTTCGTCAGTTGTTTCTTCCTCTTCAGGTTCTGAGAAATCAAGCATTTCCTTTTCCTGCAGAGCATTGTACCACTGTAACACCTTCTTTATATCAGAAACATATACACGATCCTGATCATATTCTGGCAGTACTTTTTCGAAATAAGTTTTTAACTCATTTCCCGATGATTTGTGAGAGAGAGCAGCTCCGCCATCCTCTGCATCAGAAATGGCTTTAAAAACGTCTTTTAACGGCACATCACTTTCGTAAGTGTAAATGGCTATATCTTCCAAAGCCGATACCTTTGCGGTTGAATAAACCGGCATACGTTTGTTTGTGTCTAACGATTCAACAATAATGCTGTTTTTACTTTCGGCAAGCATTTTGAACAGCCCCGAATGTCCTGAAATTGCTAATATACCTTTTAACATGACTATCTAATTTTCGGCGAAGATACAATTTTTGTAGATTTCAAAAAGTGAGTGCCGTCAAGTAAAGAGCCGGAAGCCCGCTTCCTTAAGCAAACTCCCGGCTCAAAATATTAATAATTAAGAATTTAAACCAAACATAAAAACAACTTAATTAAAGCCAATTTTATACGCTATTCCGGTTTTAAACCATCGGCCCGGTTGTATAACATTGCCAATATCGTTGTATTTTTTGTTGAAAATATTGTTTACTGAAGCGAATATTCTAAACTTATTTCTCGTATAATTCAGCTTACCATCGAAAATCCAAAACGGATCGTAAGCCACTTCGCCAACAGGCATTTTATTCTCAAATTGGGTGTAGCTTCCTTCCCTGTCCTGGAAAACAAAATGCAGATCGAGTGTTAAACCTTTTGCCAGCTGCTCGCTAAGCGATCCAACCAGTTTATGTTTAAGGTTATCCAATGCATAGTTCGACACAAAATCGGCATTGCCTTTTTCTACATTATTATATAGGTAACTGATTTGCAAATTCGGATACCGATTTCCAAACTCATTTCGGAACAGCCTCTGTGCCTGAATTTCAGTTCCCAGGTTATTTATTTCGGTTAAGTTTTGGGGTTGCCATATTTCTGATGTTGGGTCTTCTTTCACCCAATCGATAATATCTTTTCCGTGGCGGTAAAACAGTACTGCATGTCCGCGCACCAGTTTCGACCGTAGTTTTAAACCACCTTCTAAAGTGGCTGATTTTTCAGGTTTCAAATCGGGGTTACCAATGTTCGACGGACCATCGTAATAAAGGTCGGTAAAAGTTGGCATGCGTAATGAAGTGTTGTAACTTGAATAGATTTTCACAGCTTCCGATACATTATAACTCACATCAATTCCCGGAAAGACATTTAATCCCAGGTCACTTCCCGAAATGTAATTCGCCATCAATCCAGCAGTGAACGTCCAGTTATTAATGTAATAGGCATGTTCCAAAAATCCGGAAACCGTATTCCGGTCATCCGATTTGGTAAATTGTGCATCTTCTCCCGGGACATCTTTTGGCTCGTCCATATCGATACCCAGCGTGTTACTGTAAATTTGTTCGCGGCGGAATTCAACACCAAATGCAGTTTTTCCGGCCGCCCATTTTACCCACGAGTTCAGGTTCGCGCCATAAACATTCGTTAGGTGATAATTGTGCCCCGAATACCAGCCCGGCAGTGTGTCGTTTTGCCAAACGTTGTAACCGTCGTTCGTTGGTTGATACTTGTCGGTTCGGTACAGTTCAAACCGATCGTGATGCCGCCTGTAATAAACCACCGGAGTGAGGTGCAATGGTCCGTTTCCTTCCCATTTCAGCGAGGTGAACAATGTTTTTGTGGCTTCGTACTGATTGGGGTACTTTGGCGTGTAAAAGCTGTTCGCACCAAATCCTTTTTCCGAAAGGCCCAACTGAAACTTCAACACACCTTTTTCGGTATTCAACTGGTTGGAATAAAAACCATTCAGCTCATCAAAATCAGTGTTGTTGGTGTAACCGTCCGATCGTTTTCCGTTAAAGGCAAGCATGTGCTGCATTTTTCCGGTTGAAAACGAGCCAGCTAAATTTCCATCGAAATAACCAAAACTACCACCCGAAACAGCAGCAGAAATTTCAGAATCTGCAGACTGACGCGTTACAATATTAATAGCCCCCGAAAAAGCATTGGGTCCGTAAACACGTGCAGCCGGTCCTTCGAGAATTTCGATTCGTTCGATTTGGGCTAAACTAACTGGAAGATTTAAATTGTGATGGCCGGTTTGCGGGTCGGTGATGTTGATGCCGTTAAGCAGGATTAACGTTTGGTCAAAAGTACCACCGCGAACACTAACGTCCGCCTGTACTCCTTCAGTTCCCCGTTGCCGTACGTCGATAGCTGCAACATACTCTAACAGGTCCTGAACACTCTGAGCAGGCGCCGCCTCAATTTCTTTACTCTCAATCACGGAAATTATCCGTGCAACCTGCGAATACAATGCAGGTGTTCGTTGCGCACTAACCTCGATCTCATCAAGGTCGTACTCCATTTTAACTTCAGAAGTGTCTTGAACAGTAGCCATTGTAATTACCGGTGCTGATAGCAAATAAACTACCGATAATACTGAAATGACAACTTGTTTCCTGACAGTTAGAAAAGAAGAATAATTCTTCCTTCCCCACTTTCTGAAAGTTAAAACAGATGGCGCATCATGATTAAAATTTGAATTTTTCATAATGTCTCTGTTTGAATTTTAAACGACAGCATGCACTCAATTTTGTAAGTTTTTTAGATTATCGACTCATCCTGCCGCAAATTCGAATGACAAATATAAGCTTTACAACCAGATATCGACAACCTCTATAACAGCTATTCCCTATGGAAACACAGACTTAACAATGGTTTCCGTAACCTTTGACCAATCAACACGTTACCGCAATAGAGAATCTTTATCCAGCATAGATAGAATCAACTGATTTATGTCAGCTTTTATTTGCAAAAAGGGACCCGATTGACTTAAATTTGTTTAGACAAATTAAAAATAAGACGCCATGACTCAGATTCAATTTAATAACGCTTTACTCGGCTTGAGTGACAAATTGCATTACTATGCATTAAGTTTAACTGCTGACTCGGAAAGAGCTGACGATCTGTTGCAAGAGACTTTCCTTAAGGCATTAACTTATCGTGACAAGTTTACACAGAACACGAATTTCAAGGCATGGATTTACACCATTATGAAGAACACCTTCATTAATGACTACCGTAGAAACGTAAAAACAAAGAACACCTTTGATGGTACAAACAACGATTTCCATCTGATGTTCTCGAAAGACAAAGTTTATCCTGCGCCTGATTCGTTCTACAGTTCAAAAGAAATTAACAAAAGCATTAACGCTTTAGAAGATGAATATCGCGTTCCTTTCCGCATGTTTTTAGAAGGATACAAATACAAAGAAATTGCTGAAAAACTTGATTTACCTTTAGGTACAGTTAAAAGCCGCATTTTCTTTACCCGTAAAAAACTTGAGAAAGCATTAAACGAATATTCAGAAAATTAATAATAGAGATAACGTGTATTGGTTTTTAAAAGGTCTTCAATTTTGAAGGCCTTTTTTTATGGAATAAAAGGATGTCATCTTTTAAAAAGAAGACATCCTTATTCCTGCGCGAACCCTAAATCTTTTTTATTTTTATAAAATAATTTATACCTTATTTTTTCCCTAATTTTAGTGGAGACGTCAGCGTAAGGCTTAAGCGCGGATTGACAGAGGGGTATTATTTCAAATTATAAATTAAGAGTATGAAGAAAATTGCAGTTCATTTAGCCGAAGGATTTGAAGAAATTGAAGCCATAAGTATTATTGATGTACTTCGCCGTGCCGGTTTTGAGGTTACCGTTGTTTCCATGAATAATTCTATGGAAGTTGGCGGAGCACACGAAATTACCGTTAAAGCCGATACTTTATTTGAAGATCTGGATTACGATAACATCGATATGATTGTGCTTCCGGGAGGAATGCCGGGCTCAGCAAATTTAAAAGCACACAGTGGCCTGCGAGAACAAATCTTGAATTTTGAAGATATGAAAAAACCACTGGCCGCTATTTGTGCTGCTCCAATGGTTTTTGGTAACCTGGGTTTGCTTAAAGAAAAACAAGCAACTTGTTACCCGGGATTTGAAGATGAATTACATGGAGCAATTATTACCGGAGAAGCGGTGGAAGAAGCCGAAAACATAATCACAGGAAAAGGTGCCGGCGTAGCCATCAAATTTGCGTTAAAGATTGTTGAGAAGTTTAAAGGTAAAGAATTTGCCGATGAACTGGGGGCCAAAATGATCGTACAATAAAAATTATTGAACCATAAAAAAGCCGCTTCAAAAATAATTGAAGCGGCTTTTTTGTATCTCAAAACTTTCCTATTTCGTTCTCTCTTCAATCCAGTTTTTGGCATTTACAAAAGCCTGAATCCATGGTGCAACCTCATCGGCTTTTCTGTCGGCAGGGTAATTGGCCCAAAGGTGCGGTTTGAAAGCACGCTCAAGGTGAGGCATCATTACCAAATGACGACCATTATCCGAACACAACGACGCAGCGTTAAAGTGCGATCCATTTGGATTACCCGGATAACCTTCGTTGCTGTATTTCATCGGAATATTGTACTGGTCTTCGTTAAACGGCAGGTAGAATTTACCTTCGCCGTGTGCCACCCAGATTCCCAGTTTCATTCCGGCCATATTTTCCAACATCACCGATTTATTGTCCTGGATATCAACATTCAGGAACGATGATTCGAATTTGCCCGATTCGTTGTGCAACATTTTTGGCTGAATGCTGTGCTCCGGATAAACAACGCCGAGCTCCACCATTACCTGGCAACCGTTACAAACACCTAAACTCAGCGTATCTTCACGTTGGTAGAATTTCTCCAATGCAACTCTTGCTTTCTCGTTGAATTTAAATGCTCCGGCCCAACCTTTTGCCGAACCAAGAACATCGGAATTAGAGAAACCACCAACGAAAACGATCATGTTTACGTCTTCCAGTGTTTCGCGTCCTGCAATCAGGTCGGTCATGTGAACGTCTTTCACATCCATTCCGGCAAGGTACATCGCATATGCCATTTCGCGATCGCCGTTAACACCTTTCTCACGGATAATTGCAGCTTTTACACCCGAAGCAGTGCGACGTTTCAGATCGATGCCCAAGTCGGCAGCTTTTCCTGTAAAATCTTTAAAATCGAATTTTAAAGCCTGATTTTTATAATTCTGGTAACGCTCTAGCGCTTTTTCTTCTCCACTTTGTTTACGGTCTAACAAATACGACGTTTTAAACCACAAATCGCGCAGTGTATTGATATCGAAATCGGCTTCAACCGTACGGTTCACGACTCTTACTTTGCGGTAAGGAACCGGGAAACCTAACGACAGGAAGTCAACACCGGCCTCAGTCAGTTGCTTTTTCACCTCGTCGTTATCAGCACACTGAATAACAATTCCGGGGTTCTCGGCCAATAATATTTTCGCCAGATCTTCTTCCTCGAAAGCAGTAACATCTATTTTCATTCCGCCTTTTACATTGGCGAAACACATTTCCAACAATGCAGTGATCAAACCTCCCGAAGCCACATCGTGTCCGGCAAGAATAAGTTCTTGTTCGATAAGATCCTGAACTTTATTAAATGCAGTTACAAATTTTGCAGGGTCGACAACCGTTGGAGCAACTTTACCCAGTTTATTGATCGACTGTGCAAAAGCACTTCCACCCAATGCGCGTTCCATAAACGACAGGTCGATGTAAAGAATCTCTTTACTTTCGTCGTTCACCAATACAGGCTCAACAACTTTTTTCACATCGGTAACTTCGCCCGACGATGAAATGATTACCGTTCCCGGAGCCAATACCACATCGTCTTTGTATTTCTGTGTCATCGACATCGAGTCTTTACCGGTCGGGATATTGATTCCCAAGGCACAGGCAAAATCGCTGGCAGCTTTTACGGCATTGTAAATTCGGGCATTTTCTCCCGGATTTTTAGCCGGCCACATCCAGTTGGCACTCAACGATACACTTTTGATTTTATCAGGCATTGGCGCCCAAATAATATTTGTCAGCGATTCGGCAATTGATAGCACCGAACCTCTTTCAGCATCTACAAGAGCAGCCACCGGCGCATTACCGATTGCAGTTGCAAAACCGGCTTTCCCCTGGTAGTCGAGTGTAATAACACCACAGTTATTTAATGGCAATTGTAATTCGCCGGCACATTGCTGTTTGGCAATTCGTCCAGTTACCGAACGGTCAACCTTGTTGGTCAACCAGTCTTTGCTTGCTACCGACTCCAACTGAATAGTTTGTTCTACCAGGTCATATATTTCTTCCCAGTTGTATTCTAATTCGTCAAACTCAGGAACGATGGTTTCATCTTCCATTATTGTTTTCGGAGGATTTCCGAACATGTAACCCAACTGCCAGTCGATCGATTTTTCGCCGGTTGTTGAGTTCTCGAAAGTAAACTGCATGTCGCCGGTTGTTTCACCAATTTCGTAAATCGGTGCACGTTCGCGATCAGCAATTTTACGAAGCAATTCAACATGTTCCGGTTTCATAACCAGTCCCATTCTCTCCTGCGACTCGTTACCAATAATTTCTTTCTGCGAAAGCGTTGGATCGCCAACAGGCAATTTCGATGTATCGATTTTTCCACCGGTAGTTTCAACCAGTTCCGACAGACAGTTCAGGTGACCGCCTGCACCGTGGTCGTGAATGGAAACGATTGGATTATCATCAGCTTCACTCAATGCACGGATGGCATTGTAAGCTCTTTTTTGCATCTCAGGGTTGGCACGTTGCACAGCATTCAACTCAATGGCGTTTTCAAATTCACCGGTTGCAACCGACGAAACAGCTCCACCGCCCATTCCAATGCGGTAGTTATCGCCACCAAGCAAAACTACTTTATCGCCTTTTTCAGGGTCGTCCTTCAGACTGTCTTTTTTATTTCCGAAACCGATACCTCCTGCAAGCATAATTACTTTATCGTAACCGTATTTCACGAAGTTTTCGAAATGCTCGAAAGTAAGTAACGAACCGGTAATTAGCGGCTGACCGAATTTGTTACCAAAATCGCTCGCACCGTTTGATGCTTTTATCAGAATTTCTTCCGGAGTTTGATACAACCATTCGCGTTCTTCGGTTGCCTGCTCCCACGAACGCATCGATTCTGTGCGTGGGTAAGAAGTCATATAAACTGCTGTTCCTGCAATTGGCAAAGCTCCTTTTCCACCGGCAATACGGTCGCGAATTTCACCACCCGTACCGGTTGCTGCACCGTTAAATGGCTCAACCGTGGTTGGGAAGTTATGTGTTTCGGCCTTTAAAGAAAGAACCGTTTCAATATCTTTTACTTCAAAAAAGTCGGGTTTGTCTTGTGTTTTTGGAGCAAACTGCTCAACAACCGGACCTTGTACAAATGAACAATTGTCTTTGTATGCTGAAACAATTTTATTCGGATGCTCTTTCGATGTTTTTTTAATCATTTGGAATAACGACGATTCCATCTCTTTTCCATCGATAATGAAGGTTCCGTTAAATATTTTGTGGCGGCAATGTTCCGAGTTTACCTGGGCAAAACCATAAACCTCACCATCGGTAAGCGGGCGTCCCATTTCTTTCGACACCGAATTCAGGTATTGAATCTCGTCGTCGCTTAAAGCCAACCCTTCCTGTTCGTTGTACGCTGCAATATCTTCAATATTTAAAATCGGGTCGGGTTCTTTGTCGATCGCAAAAATCTGCTGATCAAGCCCTTTATAGATTGCCTGAAGCATTGGATCGAACTTTGCTTTTTCGTTTTCTACCTCGAAAAATTCCTCCATGCGGCGGATGCCTTCAATACCCATATTCTGGGTAATTTCAACGGCGTTGGTACTCCACGGCGTAAGCATTTCCTTACGCGGGCCAACAAACCAGCCATCCATTTGCTGAGGTTTTAAACTTTCGGCTCCTGAAAATAGCCATACCAATTTTTCGGTATTTTCGTCGCCCAAGGGCTGTGCAGAATAAACTGCGATAATACTGTTACTTTGAGTTTTAAAGAATTGGATCATTTTGCAGCGAAATATTAATTTAAGAACATGTTGTAAAACACGCTGCAAAGATAAAAAATATTAATTGGCAAGTCGGTTAAGTTTCAACAATAAGACAACAGTTTTTTAACACCAAAAACGTTAAATAGGATTAAAAGCCGGCGGATTTCATTTTTTCTGGTTTTCTTTGGGCAAAATTAAGTACATGAGAGCTTTATTATTTATTGTTGCTTTGGTCATTTTGGTGTCGTGCAGCTCGCAACGAAATCTGCAAAAAACATATGTTGGCAAACCGTTGTCGTCGTTAGAATCGGAATTGGGAAAACCTCAAACCGTTTTTAACAAGGAAAGTGGTGACATTTATATTTTCCAAAAAATAGAAATGCTGGAAAGCACTGAAATCAGCCAGCATAAACTTGCTCTCGATCCGATGGTTACGCCTAAGGTCAAAAAAACATCGCGCTACACTGTGACCGTTGTTGATGGCACAATTAAAAATGTTGAACTGGAAGAACAATACGAACGCAATAATTAATATTGGCTGGAAAGTGCGAGGAACTGCAAAAAAACAAATTGAAGTAATAAGGTTTAAAGAAATTTTATAGTTTTGCAGGCACGTTCAAAAAAATTAATGCCCAGGTGGTGGAATTGGTAGACACGCAAGGTTGAGGGCCTTGTGGGAGGATTTTCCCGTGCAAGTTCGAGTCTTGTTCTGGGCACCCAGCAAAAAAGCAACAATCTAATTTAGTTTGTTGCTTTTTTTATTTTGATCAAAGATGTAGAAATTATAGACCTCCTATTTCAATTCCAACTCCTCCACCTCCAAATTCTGAGCTCCTACAATCTCCTTATAATCCCTGATCATTTCATTTAGTTTTTCCGGATTATCCTTCGCAAGATTCTTTTGTTGTCCCAGATCGCTGCTCAAATCGTAAAGCTGAAGTTCTGGTGAATTCCCCAATTCAATATTTACATGCGCTGCCACTGCAGGCCCGTTGTATGGCGGAATCATTAACCAGTTTTCTTTGCGAAATGCAGTTCTCGTTGAGGCTTCCAAAACCAACTCTTCCCGTCCTTTTGTCGATGTTCCCGTTAACACATCCAATAAATCCTGACTGTCGGTTGAACTTACTTCAACACCTGTTAGCTTTGCCAATGATGCCAGAATATCGAGTTGACAAACCAAAGCATCTGATTTTATAGGTTCGATCTTTCCTTTCCAATACGTGATGAACGGAACACGCGTACCGGCTTCAAACAAACTGTATTTGCCACCTCGTAATCCTCCATTTTGATCATGATCGCCAATTCGTTCAACAGCATCATCATAATAGCCGTCATTCAAAACGGGGCCGTTGTCGCTTGAGAATATAATCAATGTATTTTCCAGAATTCCTTCTTCTTCCAGGGTTTTCATAAATTCTCCGATACACCAGTCGGCCTCTACAATCACATCGCCACGCGGCCCCAAATCAGTTTTTCCAACAAACCGCGGATTTGGAGTACGCGGAACATGTGGCTGTTGCAGTGCGTAGTACAAAAAGAAAGGCTCGTTTTTGTGTTGCTTCACATAGTTTTGTGCCTTTTCCAGAAAATGATCTGCCATATTTATGTCGCTCCATTTTGCCTTTTCGGCACCTTTCATAAAACCAATGCGTGGAATTCCATTCACAATTGAATTATTGTGCCCGTGGTGCCATTCCATGGTCGTCAACTCCGGATTATCAAGACCTGTTGGTTCCCCTTCAAAGTTTTTCTGATAATCAATCTCGATAGGGTCATTGGGGTCGAGTCCGTCAACCAAACCATTTTCAAGATAAACAGTTGGTACGCGGTCTTGCGTAGCTGCCATAATGTAAGAATAGTCGAAACCAATTTCGTTTGGTCCGGGCGAAACGTGCTCATTCCAGTTTACATGACCGGTTCCCAAACCCAAGTGCCATTTACCAACAACACCGGTGTAATAACCTTGTTCTTTTAACATTTTGGGAATGGTTATCTGAGCAGTATCAATGATCAGCGGCGCAGTGCCTGGCAGAATCTTTGCATCCTTGTTGCGCCATGGATAAACGCCGGTTAACAGTGCATAACGACTTGGAGTACAAGTTGCCGACGATGCATGCCCATCGGTAAACATTACGCCTTCGCTTGCCAAACGATCGATATTAGGCGTTTGAATTTCGGTAGCACCATAAGCACTTACATCGCCATAGCCCAAATCATCGAGATAGATGATAACAATATTTGGTTGTGTAGAATAGGTAGATGTTTGTTCTTCTTTTGAATTACACGAAATTAATAGTACTGAAAGAATCAGAAATGACAGAATTGTTTGATACGATATCATAATGGAATAGTTAGTTTTAGTTGATCACAAACTTAAGAACAATTTCTTAAGACCTTTAACTATTCGGGTACAAAAAGTATCGCGAGAATTATTCTTTCGACGGAAATATTCGTTTATATTCCTGTTTCCAAACAGCTACCATTTCTTCCACCTTTTCGGGCATTTCTTCGGCAAGATTATTGGTTTCGGTGCGATCGCTTGCCATATTAAATAATTCCCAATCTCCATTGCTCAGTGCCGATATTTTCCAATCGCCAATGCGTAAAGCTTTGCCACCTTCGTGTTCCCAGAAAAGCGTATCGTGGGTTGTTGTTATTTCCTCGTTTAAAAGCGGGATGATGGAATTTCCCTCAACCGGCGTTGTTTCCAAACCGTTCACAACTAAGGGGTAATCGGCTTCTGCCAACTCAAGACAGGTGGGTAAAATATCAATTACGTGCCCTACTCCCTGATTAATGGTATTCTCTTTTCCTTTTAAACCGGCCGGCCAATGAACAATGAATGGCGTACAGTTTCCGCCCTCGTACGATTCCTTTTTCCAGTAACGAAAAGGTGCGTTAATAGCGCCTGCCCATGCATCTCCCAAATATCCCCAGGTTAGCTCATCTCCGGGACGATCAAAATCTCCATAGACAATTTCTTCACCTTCCCGATTATGTCCGGGACGATCGAAACCCGGTGGGTAACCACGTTCGGGCGATGCTCCGTTATCGGCAAGAAAAAGAATAACAGTATTGTCGTACTCACCTGTTTCCTTAAGTTTCTGAATTAAGCGGCCAACTCCCTGATCCAGACGATCGACCATAGCTGCATGCGCTTCCATGTGTTTTGCTTCCCACTCTTTTCGCTCGCAATCGGCCCACAATTTGCCGGATTCGTTTTTTGCCAACGGAGCATTTTCCGGATCTACAATGCCCTGTTCGATCAATCCCTGATAACGTTTTTGACGCAAAACATCCCAGCCTTCATCGTAAACTCCTTTGTATTTGGCAATGTCTTCGGGCAACGCATGCAACGGCCAGTGTGGCGCTGTGTGGGCGACATATAAAAAGAAAGGTTTATTGTCGTTACTGAATTCATCAACCATGTCGATCGACTTGTCGGTAACAAAATCTGTCATATAAAAATCATCCGGAACTTCTTCAATGGCTTCTTCGTTGTGCACCAAACTAAACGGATCGAAATAATCAACCACTCCCCAAATTACACCCCAATGTTCCTCAAAACCACGGTTGCTCGGATACGATTCAAGTGGGGCAAAAATACTGCTGTCTAAGCGGTGAGAAAGCCACAACAGTTGCTCTTCATGACTGGGTAATCCTTTGGTTTCAGAAAGATGCCACTTCCCGGCCATTCCTGTATGGTAGCCATTTTCTTTTAGCACCTCGGCAATGGTTGCAGCATTTCTTGAAAGGGTTTGCCCATTAAGATTAAGTCCCACCTGATGTGGATATTTTCCGGTTAGCAACGACGCACGTGTTGGACAACAACGTGCCGCATTATGAAACTGCGTAAATCGCACACCGTTTGCGGCCAAACCATCCAAATTGGGTGTTTGTATTTCGCCACCGTAACAACCAATATCCGAATAGCCCAGGTCGTCGGCCATGATGATTACGATATTAGGTTTTTTCGGCTTCTCATCAGATTTACATCCGGAGAATAGTGCCAAGGCCAGCAAGAAAAGACAGATAATTTTATTCATAGTTTTATTTCAGCAGTTAGAGATCAGAGAATCTCTAACTGCTGTTTTTGTATGGAAAATTAAACTTCTAACAGGTTCTCTTTCCCTTCGTTAATCAATTTTAAAACCAACTCGCCAAACAAAGTATTTGCCCAGGCAAACCACGATCGGGTGAAGTTCGCAGGATCATCTTTATGGAAAGTTTCGTGCATAAAACCGGTATCGGCATCCGTATCGCGTAATGTTTTAATACACCAGCTAATCTCTTTGTCATCCGAACTCGTCATCGCACGCATAATAATACTCATTGGCCAAACCATATCGTATCCCACGTGCGGACCGCCAATTCCTTCGGCAGCTTTTCCTTTAAAGAAATATGGATTGTCTTCGCTCCAAACCAGCTTGCGTGTATTTTGGTAAATTTTGTCTTCCTTGTCAACCAAGCCGAGATAGGGCAAAGCCAGTAAACTTGGCACATTGGCATCGTCCATAAAAGTATGGTTGCCAAAACCATCAGCCTCAAATGCATAAACTTTACCGTATTTTTTATGGTCAACAATGGCATATTCCTTAATTGCCGCATCCACTTCTTTTGACAACGCCAAACATTCTTTTGCAAACGCCTTATCACCTGTTACTTCATTGCTGATTTCAGCCATCTGTCTCAAGGATACAACTGCAAAAATATTTGAAGGAATTAAAAAGCCGTAGGTTGTAGCATCATCCGATGGACGGAAGGTGGAGTTGATCAGCCCAACTGGTTTAAGTGGGCGACCATAACCATGATTGGCAACCGTATCTAATTGCTGAGGTGTTTCGCGCTGAAATTTATAAGGTCCCAGGCCATCTTTGCGCTGTTGTTCTTTAAATGTCTTTACAATTAAAGCTGCTGCATTCTGCCAGTCGGCATCAAATACACTTTTATCGCCGGTAGTTTTCCAATAATTATAGGCCAAACGAACGGTATAACACAAGGAGTCAATTTCCCATTTGCGCTCGTGCAAACCGGGTTTCATATCCGTCATATCGCTCATCCAGTGTACTTCTTCTTCCTTTGTTTTGTTGAAAGCGTTGGCATAACTATCGAGTAAAACACATTGCGTTTGACGATGAACAACTCCGGCAAGCAAAGTTTTTAATTTCTCATCCTCATTGGCTAACGGCATGTAAGGCCAAACTTGTGCGGTAGAATCGCGCAACCACATGGCATGAATATCACCGGTAATTACAAAAGTATCTGGTTTGCCGTTCAATGTTCCGTGCTCAACTGTCGTATCCAAAGTGTTCGGGAAACAGTTTTCGAACATCCAGGCCAGTTTCGGATCTTTGATTTTTGCTTTTGCTGCTGCGATTGTTTCTTCCACAGCTTTCGACACAAAATTACGTTCGCCTGCTGCCGGGCGATTAGTCACGTATGTCGATCCTGACATCGCCCAGGCAGTTTTTCCTCCAACCAATGCCAAACCTCCGGTTGCAAGAACTCCTGTTTTAATAAATTCTCTTCTATTGTTCATGTTGATTTAAATTATAATGTAGCCGCTAAATTAGCCCAAATTTCCACCAAGCTGGCCTGATCAAGCAACCATTTGTATTCATCTTCATTTTTACCACTCCAGTCTTTACTGAATAATCCGTTCTCATCTCTTGCCGCAGTCCAGATCTGATTCATATTTTGTTGAAAAATGTTAAGATATTCCGGATTTTTATCCAGTAAATAAAGTTCGATGTAACCACGAAAAAGTACCGCATTAAACCAGTTATCGGTGTTCTTGAACAATCGAATTATTTGGCCACTTTCTGTGGTAAAATCCTTTGTAAAATAACTGATTGCCGAAGCTGCAATATTTTGGGCTTCAATTAAATATTTTTTGTCATTTGTGTGCTTATAAAGCAAAGCCGAGGCCTGCAACATCTGACCACTATTATAGGTGAATTTCCTACGGTCTACCTTTCCGTTGAGACCAATATTATCGAAATACAGAAAATCACTTTTGTCCTGCAAATTACCTTGCGTCCATTCGTATATTTCAACTCCCTGCTTTAAATAGCTGCTATCATTTGTTGCCTCGAAAAGTTTTAATGCCAGAACCGAAGCCGGAGCATTTGAACAGGTATTTTTTGATCGCTTTTTTTGTTCGCACCAATAAATGCCACCTCCCAATTTTTCGTCCCAACCGCTCATTACAAAATCCCAGAGTTGCTCAGAACTTTTCAAATAATCTTCATCACCAGTCATTCGATACAAATCGCAAAAATCAATTGCCAGCCAGATGTTATCATCGTAAAACCGATCGCTGTGACCATCGTTACTGACATATGATTGATAGCAAGCCGGGGAACGGGTAGCATCAAAATAATTTTCAAGACCGGGAAGAATTTTTTGTTGCAACAAACTAAGATAATCCTCATTTTCTGTTGCATGCAACAAAGCGCTTACTGCAGAAAACATACCTGATGTTGGCCATAAATACGCAACACGGTTCTCTTTTACACTATCGGTTTCAGCCAGATAAGTGGCCTGATCTTCGTGTTTGTATGGATAATACTCGTTGAAAAGATTATTCCGTCCTGCCGGGTAGCGGTCAAGAATTTGAGTCAGACTTTTTTCTGCACGTGCTAAATTATCCGAACTATTATCTTGTTGACATCCCAGCAATAAAATCGGCGCGAGCACATAAATCCATTTTATATATCTCATTTTATGAATTTAAAGTATACCAAAAGAATCTTCGGAAATAAATCCCGAAGATTCCAACCAAATCAAATTGATTTCTAACTAAAACGAATCGACTATTCCATTCTATTCGAAATCTGAACCTATAAAAACTATTCATTTAAAACCTTGCAAACCTTCTGGTTGATCTCACGAACACGATTTTCATCCAGTTTAATCACCTTTCTGTCGTAGGTCATTAATCCGTTTACTTCGCCCTCCACATCGGTGGTTTGTGTGTAAACTGCAGCAGAAAAACCAGTCTTTGCCATTTTGTAGAGTTCCTCGGCATATTCAATGTATTTGTCTGTCGTTTCTTTTGAATTTTTGAACTGAACGTAACCCCAGTTTCTGTCGGTCATCCATAAGTGATCTTCAAGTGCCAAACCGATTCCACCATATTCGCCTAATACAGTCGCCCGGCTTCCGTCGTACAGGTACATTTCCGGACCGGGATAATTGTGCAGGTCTAACATATCGCCAACACGGTAATGATTTCCGCCACTTGCCGGATTTACCAAACGACTTGGATCATGCGCTTTTGTCCACTCCACAATCTCTTCGGTTTTAAACTGTCCCCAGGCTTCGTTAAACGGTACCCAGCAAACTACCGACGGGTACGACATGTGTTCATTCATAATCTCTTGCCACTCAGTACGATAATTAGCTTCCGATTCGGGAGATCGTTTGTTCTCTGTTCCATCGAAATACTGGTGGTTTTGCCAGCGTGGCGAACGGTCACCATTTGGCATATCCTGCCACACTAAAATCCCCAACTCATCGCAATGAGTATACCAACGGGCAGGTTCTACTTTTACGTGTTTACGAATCATGTTAAATCCAAAATCCTTGGTTTTTTGAATATCATATTTCAAAGCCTCATCCGTTGGAGCAGTGTATAATCCATCAGGCCACCAGCCTTGATCGAGCGGGCCAAACTGGAAATAATCTTCGTTATTCAATTGCAGGCGTACAATTCCGTTTTCATCGCGTTTGCTTGAAACTTTACGCATTGCAGTGTAACTTTCAACGGCGTCAACAGTTTTTCCGTCGCTGATAAGTTTTACTTCCAAGTCGTATAAAAATGGCGATTCGGGACTCCATAATTTGGCATTTGGAACCGCCAGCTCTACAGACTGTCCGGCAACAGCTTTTCCACTTGAAACGACATTATTTCCATCTTTCAGAACTGCTTCGTAAACATCGCCAAAAGTTGCACCACAAACTGAAGCATCAACTTTTAAACTTGCGTTGTCGATATTTGGAATAGCAACAACATCGGTAATATGTTTTTCGTTTACTGGCTCGAGCCAAACGGTTTGCCAGATTCCGGTAACCGGAGTGTACCAAATTCCCTCAGGACGACTCACCTGTTTTCCGCGAGGCTGGTAACCTCTGTCCGATGGATCCCAAACTTTTACCACCAGGTTTTGCTCGCCCGACTTGGTTATAAATGGTGTTACATCAAACAAAAAGGCATCGTAGCCACCTTTGTGTGATCCTATTTTTATGTCGTTAATCCAAACCTCAGCTTTCCAATCAACGGCACCAAAATGCAGCAATACTTTTTTACCCTTCCACGACGAAGGCACAGTAAAAGTGCGTTGGTACCACAATTCTTTTGTTTCGCCAACTGTTTTCTGAACACCCGACAAACTTGACTCAACTGCAAAAGGTACCAGAATTTCTCCGTCAAATTCTGCAGGCTGCGATTGTCCGGCATCGGTTATGGCGTAATTCCACAAACCATTCAAATTTTGCCAGTCGGCACGCTCCATAATTGGCCGCGGATATTCCGGCAACACATTATTTACATCAATTTTTTCAGCCCATTGGGTTTTAATTTTGTCGCCCGCCGGCTTCCACTGGGCGACACTCGTTAATGCGCTCAACGCAAAAATCAGAACAATAAAACTTTGTTTCATTTCAAAAATATTAGTTGGTTTAAAAATTCATTTAAGATAAGGTCCGCTATCATTCCAGCCTATTTCTACTTTTGAGATAAACCAGGTATTTCCGTTATCATTATTTCCCTGAAAAAACAAATAAGTCTTTCCATCCTGGTCTTCAAAAATATGCGGATGCCCCGACTCGCTTGAATTCCACGTTCCGGGATCGCCATTAGTAAGAAAAGGTTTATTTGATAATTTTTCCCACGTCAGTCCGTCACGGCTCCTTGCAACTCCAACCTGCTGAGGTTTGTTGTTGTAAGCTCCGGCATAAAACATATACAGCCAGTCATCTTTTTTGATAATTGAAGCTCCTTCAGTACACAATCCTTCCCACGGAAATTCCGGGGCCAGTATTGGTTTATCACACTTCTGCATCCAACTTTCACGTTTAAAATCCCCATCAAGCGGAGAAACTGCTACGCCCATCATCTGTGTTCGCATGTCGGGATCGCGCGTAGCGAAATACAGATAATATTGATTATTAAGTAAATAGACTTCCGCATCAATAGCACGGCCACTGGTCCATTCTCCCGTTGGATGAAAAATTGGATTTGTTGTATTGCGAGTAAAATGAATTCCGTCAGTAGACCAGGCATGGCAAATGGCATCGTTTCTCCAATTGCCATAGGTTTGGTAGAAAAGATGAACAGTATCGCTAACTACCAGAGCACATGGAGCACATATTCCTTTTGCTTCCAGTTCTCCCGAAGGAGGTACATCGGCAATTTTTTGCCAGTTGATAAGATCGGTGCTTTCGGCTACTCCTATTCCCCACCCTTGCATATCATTCTCTTCGGTTTCTGAAGGTGGAGCACTTGTATACATTAAATATCTTCCATCAAAGCGAATAACATGGGGATCCTTCGAAAAAGGTCTTCCCAAACGCGAAGTATCTCCGTAATACATTTCAGGCTGGGCTGCAACGACGAACGTCGTCATCAGAAAAATTACTGAAAACACAATTTGAGGTATCATTCTTGATTTATCTATTGTCATAACTACTTCTTAGCGAGATTACACCTGTTTAAATTCATTTCAAAATGCCTCACTCCAAGTGATTGGGAAATTTTCGCTTTACTCACTCACAGGGAATTCCGAAATTCTCAATGTTGTGCAGCCATAAGGAATTAAAGTAATTTCTTCTTCATTTTCCTCAACAATCCTGTATGGCCACGATGGCGAAGGTGTTTTTCCGGCCATATTACGATCCTCTGTCCAGATCGGCAGACGCTTGCCTTTTGTTTTCACAATGATTGGTGCATTTTCTAGATTCCACGGATTTTTAGCTATTTCGTCACTCACTTCAACATTGAACTTATTTGCATCGATCTCACTTTTAAGCAACGCATAATTCCACGGCGATTTTGGCAACACTTCCCAAAAAGTATCATCGTATTTATCGTTTGTTACTTCGCGCCACTCTTCATCAATTTTCAACGCATAAACCAGTGGGCCGCGCTCAACTCCCATAGACATTTCGTGCCAGTAACTGTACCTGAAATCCATCCCTAGATTCAACTCAACTTTGTCGCCCGAATTCCACTCACGATCAAGAATTACGATTCCATTTTGTGCTTCAACCTGCTGAGTCGTGTTGTTTACTTTTAATGTGAATGATTTGCACCACTCCGGAATTCGCAGATGAAATGGAAATTTTACTGCATTATCGCATTCAACAGTAAACTGAATTTGCTCTTTAAACGGGTAACCGGTTTCTTCTGTAATGGTCACTTCTTCGCCATTACCAACCATTGCAGTAACCGAAGTTGGCCCATAAACCAATGCTGCCAAACCATTATCTGCAGTTGCAAACCACGTGCTTTGCACAAATTTTGGCCATCCCTGATGCATGTTTGTCAAACAACATGGGTAACCGGTTGTGGTTCCAAATACATTTCGTCCTTCGCGGTCGTTAAAAAAGTTTCGTTCATCATCAGAAACCTTAATTTGGTTCGCCTGCTGAAAGTATTGTTTGCGCATGTAATCATCGGTACTTTGGGTTGGCAGCACGTTGTAGGCAATTTTCTCCAGGTAATCGGCATAATAAACATCACCAGTAATTGGAATAATATTTTCGAAACAAAACATCATTTCAACTGCCGAACAGAGCTCCGAACCTTGTGTAGGATCATTACCGTGCAGACGCTCATCGCCACCATACATGCCATTTACAAAACCATGCACATCTTTTAACGACTCCAATCCCTTTTTAACAGACTCAAGATATTTCTCTTCAGGATGTTGCTGATAATAAATGATAGGTTCCTTTAATCCCTGTGCCACATTTACACAATGTAAATCGGGCAACGGATTCAATTTTCTAATCATGTCTCCGGCAAACACATTTGTCCAGTCAAAAGTTTGTTCGTGAATGACTTCCGCAAGTTCAAGCAAAAATTTATCGCCGGTAATATTGTAAAGCCAGTAAACCACTGCAAGGTTGTCGCCTCCCCTGCGATTGGCCCAATAAGTTACATAGCCCAACTCGTTTTCAGGAAGCATTTTTAACTGGTACTTAAAATAGTTGGTCATTAAAGTGATCACGCGCTCGTCACCCGTCGCCATATAATATTGCTGCAATACTTTCAGCATCACCATCTTTGGCCACCAGTCGTTACGCATATCTTGCTGCGTGCCGGGAATATGCTCATATCCTTCGGCTAATGGTCGCGGCCCGAAATAACCATCTTCCTGCTGATTATCGATACTCCAATCAATCCATTTCTGGGCTTTTGCTTTTAGTTCTTCGTCGTCCAGCAGGTAAGCGAGTGGCACAAGTCCATCAATCCAGTATGGCCCGCGCTCCCAACCATCGCCGGTTCCACCAAGCCAACCATTGTTATCGCCGCAAACAACTTCATAAATGCTATCGAGGTGACCGGTTAATCCATCACGCTGAAGTTTTAACATTTCGTGTAAAAAACCTTCTGCTTTTACAGCTCCCAATGGCAATGCGGTATAAGGCTGATTCACCAGAGGTGCCTGATTGCTAATATAATGGCTGTTTCTTTTATCTTTTCCAACAGTTGAAAAAGAAATTAAAATGATGCCAAGGCAAAGTACTACAATTTGTCTCATTGGTTTAAGTTCTGATTATTTTAGGTTTAATTTAAAGGCCGGGCCTGCACACCTTCGAAAGTAATTTTCACCGGTTTTATCAGACCATTTTCATCAAAATACATTCGGTCGATACAGGTTTCGCGGTGGTTTCCATCGGTTTCGCTTAATGGCCGGCGATGATAAACAATGTAATATTCGTCGGTTCCGGGAACGTGAATTACCGAGTGGTGTCCGGCACCGGTAGCCACATTTGGATCTTGCTTCAGAATCTTTCCAATACGTTTAAATGGTCCGAAAGGCGAGTCGGCAATGGCATATGCCACACTGTAATCGGGGCCGGTCCAGCCCCCTTCGCTCCACATAAAATAATACTTGCCGTTGCGGATAAACATAAACGGACCTTCTACATAACCTTCGGGCGTAACTTCTTTGAAAGTTTCACCATCTTCAAAAGGAACAAATCCCGTAAAATCATCTTTCATTTTTGCGATGTTGCAATGACGCCATCCACCATAAAACATATAATACTGACCATCTTTATCGTGAAATACAAACTGGTCGATGGGCTGCGCTCCGTTGTAAAATTTGTCGATTAGCGGTTTTCCGAGGTAGTCTTTGTACGGACCTCCCGGAGTATCTGCAATTCCCACTCCGATTCCGCCAACTTCCTCATCACTTTGAATATCGTTGGCAGCAAAAAACAGGAAGTACTTTCCGTCTTTTTCTATGATTGCCGGTGCCCACATGGCTCTTTTTGCCCACTTTACCTCATCGGTATCAATGATGCGTTCGTGCTTTTCCCAGGTCACCAAATCCTTCGATGAGAATGCATCTAAAAATACCTGCTCATCATAAGGCGCTGAATACGTTGGAAAAATCCAATATTCATCACCAAAAACGATTCCTTCCGGATCGGCGTACCATCCTTCAAAAACCGGGTTGTGATTGTTGCCGGTTCTTTTCTGGGCAAATGTTGACAGGCTTAAAAGTATGAGCCCCAAAAACACGATTGAAAATCTTAATCTTGTATTCATGCTATTTCGTTTTCTTTAATTTATTCCTATTTCAATTACTGATTATTCTTACAATACTCAATAACTTTTATAACGTCGTTCACGTTCTGCAAATTCAATTTTTCGGTCTGGATATATTTTGTCACTTCCTTTTTGTCGCCACCAAAAGTTTTACAGAATTGTTTTGGAGAAGCTAAACTTCTGAAGCCTGTCTTTTCTTTGGTGTAAAACAGATTATCCGACATCAGATCGAAATCTTCATTTACACTCAATTCTGTTCCCTGCTTGTCGTACCCGCGTGGCAAATTATTAACCGGCTGTACCGACGAAGTGTTTGAAACTCCGCCAAAGGCAGTGCCTTTGCCTTTCGACATTAGCTGATTGCGGTTTCTTTTATAGATAATTACTGTTGCAGTATCTATTTTTTCAAGAAAAACATCGCCTTCAAGCCACTCGAAAGTGTGATCATTTATTTCAATGGAAGAAATTAATTCGGGAGATGCGAGTGCCATAATTTCATTGCCATTTTTAAAGATCATTTGCTCCTCGAACGTATCGTAATTGAGTAATGCAGCTGTTTTTGTGCCACCTTTAAAGATGACTGTTCCATTGGTGAAGTCGGAGAAAAACATTCGCCTCCCGGCTGTTTGGGCAAACGCATCCACCGAAAAAATGCTTAGGCCGATAAGCAATATGAAAAATGAAAAACCTCTTAACTTCATTTTATATCAGATTAGTTGTATTTCACCCTTATTTCGTTGTAAGCAAAAGAACTTCCGGAATCCTCTCCAAATATAAAACCGACGCGCGGAGCATAACCCCACTGGGCAATAAACGATCCATCAACCTGAAGACCCGAGGCTGTTTCAACCGGTATCCATTCTTTTCCATCGAGCGACCAAAAAAACTGAAAATGCCTTGCATTTGTAGCTTCATATTTTAGGTATACCGACCCCGCATTTTCAAGCTCTGTTGTTGCCAGGACTTCTTTCTCTCCATTGTTTACCTGAAATAATTCCAGCTGATGACGGTTTACAACCAGCGCAATCATATTCTGGCGATTACTGTATATCCCAATACCACTTTTCTCTTCGTTTTGAATAATTTCTGAGCTCAGTTGATAGTTACCAGATTTTGGACGTAATCCTACAAAACCAACACCTGCTTCGGTGGCCGTCAGTACTAACTGCCCATTTTCAACTTCTATTCCGGGCTTTGTATGATTAACTTCCCACGACCAAAATTCGAGATTCTTGTCGTCGGAAAAATCATCAATAAAAACACTATCGATTACCTGGTGGGTATTTTCAAAAGGCACTTCAGCTTTCAGTGCCGGGGTGCTGTTTTTGAAATAAGGCCATCCGGTTTCATCGTTCCAAAGCACTTCGCCCAACATACCTTGCCTACCAATGTATTCAAAATCGGTAGCATTGTACGAATGGTACATGTAAAAATACCGGTTATCGGGAGCGGTTACCAAGGTTCCGTGGCCGGTGCAGCGCCACTCATCGCCACCCTGCAAAATGGGTTCAGGAAATTGTTCCCATCCATCCCTAAGATTTTTCGAGCGAGCCACCCGTACCCGGTAATCGCAGCGGTTATCACAACAGCCTCCTACCGAATAAAACATGTAGTACCAACCGTTACGTTTTACAATACATTGGCCTTCATCGCCGGCTCCCTGCCAGCCTTTCGAGAAATCGGTGAGCGTGAAGTGATCGCCCACAAGCTGCATCCCGTCATCGCTTAACTCCGAACACAGTATTTCAATATCGCGCCCCGGAGTTAGCCCGTAAGCTTTCCAGGTAATGTAAAGCTTTTCATCATCATCCTGAAAAACAAATGCATCAATGGCTTCTTCACCCCATTCAATAAGAATTCCATGATCGGTAAATCCTTTGCTGATATCTTTTGTGGTAGCTACTCCAATACAGGCGATCCGGTTGTCTTTTCGTTTTGTGGTGTAATAAACAAAGAAGGTTCCGTTGTGATAAAACAACTCCGGTGCCCAAAAATCGTCGGCAGTCCAGGCTGGCGGCTCATTAAAAACCGATCCAATACGTTTCCAGTTTATCAGGTCTTTTGACTCGAAAAGAGGGTAGTTTGGCGCAAAATCGCAACTGGTACCTGCGGCATAATACGTGTCTCCTACCCGAATAATGGATGGATCGGGAAAATCGCCGCCGATAACGGGATTTTGATAGTAAGCTGTTTCCTTTTTCTTTTCAGGCTGAGCGCAAAAAGTAAAAAGGAACATTACTGCTATTATGAGTATCGTGTTCTTCATCGGCTTAACATTTATTCGTTATAATCAATCCACACCTTCATTTTCCCCGGATCGCGATTATCCCACGAGAAATAAGGTACAAAAGTTAATGCTTGACTATTTGTTACAGCTTTTACTGCCTTCATTCCTTTCAATTTTCTATCGGTATCGGAAATAGAAAAGGCTGTTGTTTCAGCAATTGCAACTTCGTCCAGATTAAGCTGTTTGTTGTCGGTTTGTTCCAGACAGTATACTAACGGACCACGTTGAACGGCTCTTTTTCCAATATTTTCTTCAACTTTGGGATGGGAAGCCACCAGTTCAACCGGCATCGCCATTTTCAGTCTAATTTTATCGCCTTTAGTCCAGGTACGAACCAGTTGCGCATACCCGTTTTTTTCCTGTTGACCACTTATTCGTTCATCGTTTACCCAAAGTTCGTATTGGTTACACCATCCGGGAATCCTCAGATTTAAAGCGAATGAAGCCGAAGACTCCGGATTTACCGTAAATTCCACTTCTCCCTCCCAGGGGTAATTTGTAGTTTGAACAAGGGTAAGCTTCTGCCCTCCCACTTCAAATTGAGCCTGACTTCCAATATACAGATTTACAAATACCTCTTCTTCAGATGTCAGGTAGATATAACTTCCCACCGAAGGAATAAAACGCGAAATATTGCTCGGGCAGCAAGCACATCCAAACCAACGCTGACGATGATGATCACCATCCGATTCCAATGGATTAACGTAGTAGAACAAATCGCCATCAAGCGACACTCCTGAAAGGACACCGTTATACATCGATCGTTCCATCACATCAATGTAGCCGGCATCTTTCGAAAACAGGTTCATGCGGTTATTCCACAATACCATTCCTATGGAAGCGCAGGTTTCGCAGTAAGCCGTTTTGTTGGGCAGATCGTAATCTTTCGAAAAGCCCTCGTTAGATCCTGAGCTGCCAATACCACCGGTAATGTACATATTTCGATCAACCACATCGTGCCAAACCCGCTCCAATGCGGAAACATATTCGGGCAGTTCTTTTTCTGCTGCAACATCAGCCATTCCGGTAAATAAATACATAGCCCGAACGGCGTGTCCTTTTATTTCACTAATCTCTGAAACCGGCACATCATCCTGGCAATAAGCTGCCCCCCAGTGTTCCTTATCCCAAATTTCGCCGTGTCCGTGCCCATGGCCTCTCTCTTCCAATAACCAATAAGCCAGATCGAGGTATTTTTTATCGTTTGTTTCGTGATAGAGTTTTACCAGTGCCAGTTCGATCTCCTGATGCCCGGCCACCCAATGTTTTTTGCCGGGGCCAAAATTTTCGTCCAGATAATCGGCAAAATTTATGGCAACATTCAAAAATGTTTCTTTACCGGTTGCTTTATGATGAGCTACGGCTGCTTCAATCATGTGTCCGCCACAATACATTTCGTGCTTTTCCATATCAGTCCACCTCTCATCAGGATGATTCAGGGTATAGAAAGTATTCAGGTAACCATCTTCTTGCTGCGCACCGGCAATCAGTTTGATCCAATTATCCAGCAAAGCTTCCCTTTCCGGATTTGGATTGTTAATCAGGGAATAGGCAATACCTTCCATCGCCTTGTAAACATCCGAATCATCAAAATAAATCCCCTCATGCTGTCCCTCCATAACTCCGGCAGCGCGGGCAAAGTTGTTAATGCGCTCGGTTGAGTCCTGCATTTGCGCAATACAGGTTTCGAGGGTAGTATTTGCATGAGAAGCTAATCGAGGAGCCCAAAAACTATCGTTAATTGTTACCTGATTAAAAGGTACAGGTTTTACCTGGTAATTTTGTGCGTCACCGGTTTTTACAAGTACTGCAATAAATAATACAGCCATTAAAAAGCGGCATATTTTAGTTGGTTTAAGCATGCTCAAATCGGTTAATGATTTATACGCAATTTACAATAAATAACTGCGCATCTACAATTTTTAGTTAATCCGTTATTACACTAAACTTATAAATACTCGTTGTTGAATAAGTCTCTCCCGGGTTTAAAATAATTGACGGAAAAGCAGACTGATTTGGCGAATCAGGAAAATGTTGTGTTTCCAATGCAAACGATTCACGAAAATCAAACGACTTTCCATATTTACCGGTATCCGCGCCATCCATAAAGTTTCCGCCATAAAACTGTATTCCCGGCTCTTTTGTGAAGACCTCCATTTTCCTTCCGCTTGCCGGTTCAACAACGGTTGCCGCCAAAGTCATTTTGCCAGCCTCTGCTTTATTGAGTGCAAAATTATGATCGTAGCCCAAACCATTTTGCAACTGTTCGTTTTCGCTTTGTAATGCCAAATCAGCACCAATGGCTTTTGCTTTTCTGAAATCGAATGGCGTTCCTTCAACCGAAACATTTTCTCCCAGCGGAATTAAAGTTGAATCTACTGCAGTAAACTTATCGGCATTGATCGTTAACAGGTGATCATTTATCGTTCCGTTAGCTTCTCCTTTTAAGTTGAAGAAAGCGTGATTGGTTAAATTCACCGGAGTACTTTGATCTGTAGTTGCTATGTATTCGATTTGCACTTCGTTTTCGGGTGTCAGCTGATAAGTAACTTCCACACTTAAATTTCCGGAGTAGCCCATTTCTCCATTTTTAGACAGATAACTGAGAACAATGGAAGTATCGTTAACCGATTTCACATCCCAAACCACATTATGAAATCCTCCGGGGCCGCCGTGTAAATGATTAGGATCGTTATTAATAGGCAAAGTATACTCAATATTATTTAAGGTGAATTTACCTTTTGCAATTCGGTTTCCTACACGACCGATCAATGCCCCGTGAAATACTTCGTTGGCATTCAGGTAGGCATCAATTGATGGAAAACCCAGCACAACATCAGCTGTCTCTCCATTTTTTCCGGGTACCAACAGACTTACGATGCGGCCTCCATAATTAGTTAAAGCCATTGTAAGATCTCCGTTTTTCAACTCGTACAAACCGGTTTCTTTTTCGTTAATGGTTGTTTTAAAATCGGATTCTTTTAACACTCCGCATATTAAATTTTCGGTATACTTTTTCGGATTGCAAGCCATTAAAAAACAGCCAAACAGCAGCACAGTTATAAATAGTTTTAATTGGTTCATTTTGTATGTTTTGATTTAGTTCTATTCAGATCATTTATCGTATTTGGTAGTAGGACCGTGCACAACAAGTTTCCCATCGGCGGTTATTTCCATCGGATCGATAAAAACAACACGTTCATCACCTGTTTCTGAAGTTCGTCCGTGATAAATACAAAGCATGGTTTTCCCATCAGGTGCCAGCGTTATTGAATTATGACCAGTACCGGTTACCACCCCGCCCTGTTCTACATTTTTCTGTAAAACAGGATTATTATCTGCCTTTTTAAAAGGCCCGAGTGGAGATTGAGAAGTTGCATAACCAACAGCATAATTCTTTCCGCCAAAATAGTTGGCAGAGTACATCATGTAATAGGTATCTTCATTTTTAATAATGTATGAACCTTCCGTCCAGCGGCGGTTTACCTCGCCTGAAGTTACCGAGCGGCTTTCCCATTCTGCTTGCTGATCATCCATTTTTACCGGAGGACGCAGCAATAATTTCGGCTCGCCGATTATTCCCGAAAAATCGTTTTCAATTTCAACGCCATATACCCAACTCTCTTCAATCTCGTCGAAAAGTCCTTGTTCGCGAGCCCAATCGGCCACTTCACTTTCAACTGGATTTTTGTAGCAACAACGTGAATAGTAGAGATATGTCTTTCCGTCTTCAAACCATAGGTTTCCATCAATTACCGGGTATCCCGGGTCAAAAATCGGGCGATCCATCAAATCGGAATATGGCCCGGTTGGATTATCGGCGACGGCGACTCCAATTCGGAAATTTTCTAATTCGTTGGTTGGATTTTCACGCCAATCGGCACTAAAAAGCAGATAAAACTTACCATCTTTTTCATACAACTCCGGAGCCCAAAAATTGGCAATATTCCACGAGTCGTTAGTGTTCCCCTGATAAATGCGGCCTTCGTCCTTCCAGTTTTGTAAATCGGTAGATGAATACATTTTAAAGCCGTCTTTTACTCCACCGGTTCCAATCATGTAATACATTCCGTCTGACGCTTTCAGAATATATGGATCGCCAAACTCTACCGGCAGCGGATTCTCAATTTTCAATACTGAACTTTGAGGTTGACATCCCTGAAGAAAAGAAATAATTACGATGAGGAACAAATAAAATCGCATGCTCATTACCACTGGTTTTAATGTTAGTAAAACTAATTTACGCCGCTTAAACTTTTAATTACATCAACCTCTTCCTGGCTGTAAGGAGTTCCATCAGGGTGGAAAATCTCGTGAAACCAAAGTGGCGGCTCCGATCCATCTGGAATTGGTTCGTCCCATGCATATTTTGTATTTGATTTTCCGGCAACCAATCCCCAGTTAATTGCACCAATATTTTCGTTGTGAAGAATTGGCATAATATTCTGGAAATAACTATTATTACGGCGTGCCATATATTCGGTACAAACCATTGGCAGGCCTCTTGTTTTTAAGGTGTCGATGGCAGCCTGATGTTGCTCAGGACCTTCGTAGTTATGGTAGGTGATAATATCAGAATTCTCCAACTGAAATTTATTCAAGTCGGTTAACGAAGCATTCCAAACACCTGCCGAAACCGGTTGTGATGGACGAATTTCCCAGGCCCAGTTAAACACGTTTTTCAGTAGTGGCATTGAACGCTTGCCGTAGCCTGAGTTGCCGGGTTCGTTGTATAAATCCCAAATGGCAATTCGCTTATCATCTTTAAACGTAGTTAGAACATCTTTTACATAGTTTTCCAAAACATTTACCAGATTCTCATCTTCGTAAAGCAAATCTCCCGGATCGCGCACCCAACCAGAGTTATGAACACCAGGTTTAGGATCCGGTTGTTTCCCTGCTTCGTAAGTGGCATTCCAGCAATCGTCGAAAAACACAAAAATGGTTTTTATTCCGTGGCTGTCAGCAATATCGAGATACTGATTCATGCGGTTTTTAAATCCTTCTTTATCAACCCCCCATGCTACATGGTGCAGGTAAACGCGCATGCAATTCAAGCCAATTTCTTCGGCCCACCCCAGTTCACGGTCAATGGTTTCAGGATCAAAAGTTTCAGCCTGCCAAACCTCCAATTGGTTAATTGAAGTACTCGGATTAAAGTTACTTCCGCGTAACCATCCGTTTTCTTCGGCCCAGGCATCAGCTTGTTCCTGTGTCCATTTCTTCGAAACAACTTCAGCTGTTTTTGCTTCGGTAGCTTCCTGTGTTTCTTTTTTCGATTGGCAGGCAACGCCCAAAACCAGCATGATCGCCAAAAGATAAATTCCTGTTCGTTTCATTTTATTCGTTTATTTGATTTTGTTCTATTTCTACTTCTCCCGATGGACGTTGTATCGCTTTGCCGGCTCTTACCGCTTCTCCAAGATCAGGAGTTCCATCGGCATTCCAATTAAATGGTTGCATTCGCACATCACGATCCCAACCGGGCTCCGTTGTTTTTTTCGAGTGGTAGATAATCCAGTCCTCCGTTTCATCGGGCGATTTTACAAACGAAACATGCCCAACACCATAAACCGAATTATTTCCTTCGAAAACGGGACCTGTTTTAATCCAGCTTTCAGGAGCGAGCGGATCGGCATCCGGATTTTTTAGCTGCAATATTCCCTGTCGGTATTCTTTCAACCAAGATTCACGACAGCTGTAAACGATAAATACCTGTTCATCATGTTTCAAAACCTGAGGACCTTCATTTAAATTGAGTGGGCCACCGGTTTCCCAGCTTTCTTCTGGCGAAGACAACAAAATCCGCTTTCCTTTCAAGGTGTATGGATTCTCCATTTCCTGAATAAAAAGGTGCTGCGATGTGGCATCAGTGTCCATTTGCTCCAGCCAACCCGACCATATCGCATACAGTTTCCCTTTATGTTCAAGCACTGTCATGTCAATAGCCCAAATGTTTTTCGTGATATCATCCGGATCGTCGCCCGTATTTAACATCCCCATGTCTTCATACTCGCTATAAACATTATCGTTTACCGAGCGCAAAACCCCTGTTCGCTGATGAATAAAAGGTGGTCCCGAAACGCCGGCAGCATAATAAACATACCAGTGTCCATCGATAAAATGAATCTCGGGCGCCCAAACACAGTTGCTGTTCCAACCCGATGCAGGTGCTTTCCAAATGTATTCCGCCTTATTTCTTTTGGTCATGAATTTGGAACTCGAAACTGCAATTCCGTTGTTAATAGAGAAACAGTAAATGTAATCGTCGCCCTGTTTTACCATCCACGGATCGGCACCATCCCAAACCGGGTTGGCAAAGGTTGTCTCTACCGAATCAGTTTCAGCGGGCGGGTTCTCGCTTTTCGCACAAGCGGTAAAAATTACCAGTAAAAAAAGTGTTATGTAAATCTTCAAATTCATTTTATTTCGTTTCCAGGGTTGGCGAAAGAACATCATCGCCAATTTTCATTACTTCTTCGCCATTGTCATTCTCAAAGTAAACGCTGCCGATGTGCATCAGGCGTGGATGAATTTTATTATCATCGTGATGCGAATGAAAAACAATCCGCAACTCCCCGTTCGCATCTCTGAACATGGCACTGTGCCCCACTCCTTTCAATCTGCCCGGTTTCTGTAAGATTGGATTTTGATCAGATTTTTGCCACGGCCCCATAATGTTTTTGGCAGTGGCAAATCCAACACCATACTTTGGACTCTCGAAATGATTCGCAGAATAACTCATGTAATAAATTCCATTGTGTTTTACAATGAATGAACCTTCGTTAACGCGTGCCATCTCCTTTTCCCAATCCTGCGAAACATGCAAACAGGATTTTATGGTTTCCTTTTTCAAGGTCGTTAAGTCATCTTCCAGCTCTGCAATCCAGATGGCATTTCCATCAGTAAATCGTACAAAAGAAAGATAGGCCTTTCCATCGTCGTCGATAAAAAGTGAATTATCGATACACTTCTCATCTTCAATCATCGGCTTTTTCACATCCTGTTTAAATGGCCCAAGCGGACTGTCAGCCGTGGCCACACATATGTGTTCATCAGCCGAAAAATACATGTAGAACTTATCCTTCACAAAATATACTTCCGGTGCCCAAAAACGTTGTTCGGCATACACATCGTCTTTGTGCAAAGCCAGACCGTTTCTCTCCTCAGCAGGTATTCTCCAGTTTTTCAAATCATCTGAAACATACACAGCAATACCATCAGGTGATTGCGTTCCATAAGCATAATAAGCACCTTCGTGATACAAAATGAATGGATCGCCTAGCGGAACCTGTGATTGGGCATTAGCTTGCAATGCCCAAATCACGAGTATAAATATGAAAAGCGTATTCTTCATTCGCCTATTCTTCCAACATTTTTATAAAATATCCGCCAACTACCGAGCGTGCCTGAAAGCCAACCTGTTTAGCATCGGGTGTTTCATACCAGTCACTCATTGGAACACGGTCAGGTGTTTCAGTTACAAAACCATACAACGGATCGATAAACTTTTCGAAAGTAGCCTTATCATCAGCCAACGTAGCTGTCCAAATAATCCAGTCTGATTTTGTATAAGTTCTGCGATTATCAAGCGGCAAGCCGTATTTGTTTTGTTTGGTAAGGTAATAAGCAATTTCTGTTTGAGCCACTTCTTCCGGGAAGATTCCCAAGTTCAGCAGTTTATCCCAAACCAAATTATACTTCTGGCTCCAGGTTCCCGGCTTGTCGAATGTCAAACGATAATGGTCGCCATCGTCGGCCATTTTTATCCATTCCTGCGCCATTTGTTTTGCTTCAGAAGTGTATTTCTCAGCAATATCGTTTTTCCCTAACATGGCTGCCAGTTTTCCGTATCCGGCAATTCCCATTATCGCTTTTGCCGACAAGTTTACGTTGTGTGCAAAGTGACCGGCAAAATCGTCGGTACACAATTGATTCTCCGGATCGAGACCATTTTCGAGCAGGTAATTTGCCCAAACTGTTAAAACATCCCAATGTTCGGCCGCATAGTCGGCATTTCCTTCTGTATCAGCAATCGCAGTGGCTAAAATGATCATGTTTCCGCATTCCTCAACAGGCATATCGCCACCATAGGTTTGTCCGTTAGCCAAAGGATAAGTACCTACATCGTGGGCTGCAAAAGGTTTCGTCCACTTGCCACTTTCGGAATAGTAGAAGATCGGATTCAACATTCCTTTTAGCAAATCAGGATTGTATTTCAGAAATAATGGTGCTGAAGGATAGGTAACATCAACCGTTCCGATAGAACCGTTGCTGAAGTTTTCTTTCGAAAGGAAAAGGATGTTTCCTTTTGTATCTTTTACCAGTTTATGTGCAGCAATGGATTGGCGGAATGCCAGCTCGCAAAGTTTGGCGTATTTTTCGCCACCTGCCTTAAATGCTTCAGAATAGATTTCCTTATCAAGTTTTGCACAGCGCGAAAGAATATTATCACGTTCAGCAACTGAAGCTTTTAAAGCATCTTCGATACTTACTGCTCCGTTTTTTGTCCACCAGGCTTTTAGGTTATCTCCAAAATACTGGATGGATTCAATGTCGTCGTAAGCCAGCATTACATAACCACTTTTTGACTGGTCGCTAACTTCCTGCAGGTTTTCAGTATAAATAAGCGCCGGCATCGACTGGCTCATTTTTGTAGTAAACTCATCAACACCACCTTCCGGTAATTCGTTGTTTGTAAATTGTTTTTTCGAAAGCAGGTAATCGCCAATACGAACTGCAGTTTCAGGTTTATCGGCAGTTACCAGGTAATGATACCCCCAGTCGATTCTCACATTGTCACCCTTTTTTTCTAAAACCGGCTGCTCTACAGTTCCGGCTTTTACCCAGCTAATATTTTGCTGAGCTCCGGTGGTTAAAATTACTTCCTGGCTTAAATCGTTTACAGCCCATTCGGGAGTGGTTTCGATATAAATCTGAACATCGTGTTTTTTGTTGTCGTTGGCCTCAATTTCGTAATTAATGTAATTTACCGGACGCGATAACAAATCAAGATCATCGGGTAATAAAGGTGACACGAATGAAAGTTCAAGATCGACCGGTCCGCATGTGAAATTATATTTTGTAGCTGTTGCTGTTATGTCAACACTATTTTGAATTGCAGCTGTTGCAAAAATTTCTTTTTCTTTCCGTTCCTGGATAATTCCAAAATCCACATAACCTCCGCCGGTGCGGTTATGGCAATGTGCTGCTATAACGTTTTCTTCACCAAGCTTTAATTTATTACGATCGAGTTTTAGCAGTACATTGTTGTGCCATTCGTATTCGGTTTTTACCAGCTGCTCACCATTCAGGTACAATTCAAAAATATCATCGTGCGAGTATATCAGGTAGATATCTTCAGCTCCCAATTCATCAGGCAATTGAAATGAGCGGCGCACCCAAATGTCCTTACTTTCCCACGATGTTGCCAAAGCCGGCATTCCTGAAGTACCAAAAGCACCTTTTCCTATTTTCCATGCAGAATCGTTAAAACCGGCTTTTTCCCAACCTTCCGCTGGTTGTTTTTCCGTATAACTACCTTCCCATTGTTCGTAATTCGCCATGGGCAAAATAACTTTCGGAGGAATAACTTCTTTTCCCAGGAAACGATAAACTTCGCCATCTACTTTCAGTGCACCAATTAATGAGTGAGTTTTTCCGGTCCAGTGAGTAACCGGAGCATCGAACAACTGATCGGCATTTGACCAGGCACTGGTGTATGGATCTATTGTAATAAGGGGATAAGACGGTGCCCTGAACGATTCTTTGTTAACGTTTTCGTTCACTTTTTCGGTTGGCGAACAGGCAATAAATAGTAAGGCAAGTATTGAAACAATACCGCAAAATTGTATTCTAAACATTGATTTCAGATTAAAATGAAAAATAGTTGGTTTAAATAAAAAAGGCTGTCAATGAAGTTATCCCGGCACAATCACCGGGACAACCTCAACAGATAGTTGGTTATAGATCTATTCTTTGTACCGACGAGAAGATCATATCTTCACGTCCGGCAACTTTTAATCCCACACGGGCATACACATAATTTTGTGTTGGTGTAATTTCAGGAACTGCAACCGACATACTGATAGAGTTTGCATCAGCGATGTCGCCGCCACCGATTTCGGTGCTGGCAATATTTGTTCTGAAATCAACAAACTGACTCTTGTTTACGTATAGATTTACGCGCTCAATATCTCGGGCATCAGCATCAGTAATGATTTTTTCGGCCTGGAAAGTAGCTGTTACATTTCCGCCTGAAGCCGAAAACTGTGCATTACGAATCATATAATATGGCTCCACTTCGATGTCCATATTCTGATCGCCGTTCAAATTAACATCAAGCGTATCTGCTCCAACAGTACGAAACGGGCCTTGTCCGTCAGGAAAAACCAGTTTGTAACTGCCGTTAAACAACAGTGCTGAATAAGTTCCGTCCTGATCAATAACAACATTTATAGGATACGACAATTCCCATCCCGGCTCCCAAAGCTGGAAGTTTACATCGTTGTAGCTTACATTAATCGGCTCGCCGTTGTATACAATAGTTCCTTTCAGGAATGATTCCGGTTCGTCGTAATTATCCCAGTCGCACGATGCGAAAATCGCAGTAGCAACAAGTAATGTGAATATAAATTTTAACTTCTTCATTGTATTCTCCTTTAAAGGTTATTGATTAGGGTTCTTAACAATTTGCGGATTGTTATTTCTGATATCGTCGTTAATGAACGAATAGTAGTTACCTAAGCGGAAACGATCGGCACCGGTTACCTGACCCGGCAACACTTGTTTAAAGATCCATTTACCATCGTTCGCACTTCCCGGTTCGTGGTATTTGTATGGCCACAAACCAAATACGCGTGTGCTAACCTCATCTGCTTTCCATGGCTGATCAGTTAAATCAGCTTGCTCGCCATTGAAAACGATATGCGCCAAACGCCAGCGTTTCATGTCCCAAAGTTGGTGACCTTCAAAGGCCAACTCCACTCTGCGCTCGTGTACAATACGATCGAAAGTAATATCGTCGGCAGTTAAATCAGTTGTAAACCCTGCGCGACTGCGAACGGTGTTCATGTAACCGGCAGCTTCGCCTGCATTACCCAATTCAAAAGCAGCCTCGGCAGCAATAAGGTAAGTTTCTGCTAAACGGTAACGTACCCACCATCTGTCGGATTTCAAACCACGCTGACCGGAACCGGTGTTCACATCCATATGCTTGCGTACGTAAAAACCACTTTGTGCACTGAACTCGCGTCCGTCGATTGGTCCGTCGAAACCAACAACCTGCACAGGAGTTTCTGAACCCGGCAATACTTTGCGCTGACCAAACTCATCGCCTGTAACAATACTTCCGTCAGCCAATTGATAACCGGCCCAGATATCAAGGTCTTTACCTTTGAATTTCGATCCGGGAAGAATTACCGTTCCTGCTAAACGAGCATCGCGGCCTGCAAACATATCAATCGGATCGTCGAAGAAAATATAATCACCTTCTTCAGTAGTTGTTTGGAAAGTAGCAAAACTATTATCCAACATTTCGAACGACTGAACCAAATTCAAAGAAGGATTGGTACGACCACCTTCCAAATCTTCGGCACCCGACCAGGGTTGGTTCCAAAGTGTCCAGTTATTTGCTCTACCATCGTTACGCTCGCTCTGTACATAGTCGCGCACAAAAATTACTTCCGGGTTATTTGCTTTATCAATAAATATATTGGCGAAGTTTTCCGACAAGTCTTCTTTTTTATTGTAAAGCGAATAGGTTCCACTATTGATCAACTCTTTGGCAGCAGTTAAAGCCTGGTTGTAATAACCATTGGCAAGGCCTGCATCGATACCCACTTCGCCACCAGGCAAACTTACGTTTGGAGTAGTTGCACCATATTTTGCAATTGATGCAGCATAAATTGCAACACGTGCTTTCATAGCCAATGCTAAACCTTGTGTAGCACGGCTTTTAACATTTACATCGTTTGGAAGATCACCTTTAATAGCATCCAGTTCGCTAAGAACAAAATCGTAAACTTCAGCCTCTTTTGCACGCGGATGTTGCAAATAAGATGCATCGCCGCTAAAATCATATTCCATTGGTTCCAGAATTAGCGGAACACCCCCCATACGTTTTACCAGTTCGAAATAAGCATTGGCTCTAAGGAAACGTCCTTCAGCAATAAAACGTGCTTTTACTGCAGGATCAAGTTCACTTGTCAAATCCGAGTCAGCTTTTTGAATAAACAAGTTGATCTCACGGATATAACCATAGTTCCAAAGACTCCATTCGCCATATCCCCAGTCGTTGTTTTTATGACGCCAGTAATCGCCAAAGTTTGAGGCAAAAGCTTCGTCGAAATCGGCAAAGTTCCACCATCCCTGAGCAGATTGGTACTCCGGAATTCTAAAATAAAGGTCACTTACTACCGATAAAATCAGTGCTTGATCTCCCCACACCTGATCATCCAAAAGAATGTCAGTTGGCTCCCTATCAAGGAAGTCTTCATCGTTACAGCCCCAGCTAAAGGCCAGTAGAATTATCAGTATATATAATATCTTATTTTTCATGTCAATTCAGTTTTAAGTTTAGAATGAAAGATTTACACCCACATTTACCATACTGTTTTGCGGATACTGTAATCCGTTCTGATCCATAATCTCCGGTTCAACACCTAAGCTCTTCACGTTATCCAACGAGAATAGGTTGTATGTATTTACATATAGTCGGCAACGTTGCATTCCAACTTTTGCAATCAGTTTTTCAGGTAATGTATAACCAATTTCAAACGTACGCAGTCTTATGTACCTTGCATTAGTAAGCCAGAAAGTTGATTGTTTATTGTAGTTATTATGCCATCCTGTATTGAAACGCAAAGCAGGATAACGTCCGGGTACCCAGGCACTGTTCAGATCGTACGGATCTTCGCGATGCCAGCGGTCATCGTAGAATTGTTTTAACAAGTTACCGGTATTTTGGTAAGGCCAACGCATTTCCCAATCCTGGTTGTATGAGTACACTGATCCACCAGAGAAGTCAGCTCTCATATCAAATCCTTTGTACTGAGCGCTTAGGTTGATACCAAAGTTTACAATCGGGTTACGGTCTCTTGGGAAACCGATCGGACGTTCATCCAAACCATTGATAACACCATCTTCGTTAACGTCTTTGTAAATCAAATCGCCAGGAAGCATATCGCGGTTGCCAACTCCGTCGTTGTTTACCGCCCAGCTGTTAATTTGCTCGAACGACTCGAACTGTCCAATAACCTCATATCCCCAGAAAGTTCCTGTCCAGCGATCTTCCTGCGAATTACGGTAGTGATCCCACGAGTTACCAAAACGTGGTTTGTACGATTCGAGGAATTTATTTCTTGCATACGAAACATTACCGCCTACTGAATAATGGAAATCGCCAACATTGCCATCGTAAGCAATCGACATTTCACCACCCATTGTAGCATCGCTGTTTACGTTTTCATCCGGAAGGCCGTAACCCAACTCGTTTGGCACCAGAATATCGTATTTTCTACCACGCAAACCATCACGTTTACGGTGGAAATAATCAACCGTACCACTCAGCTTGCCATTGTATAACGACCAGTCGGCACCAATATCCAATATTCTACTGGTATACCACGAAATAGATGTGATTGGTACACCACGGTCGCGGGCTCCTGTAATAATTTCGCGATCCATTACAACTGCCTGAGATGCATAATTGTAACCGGTTAAATAATCAAAATCACCAATGCCTACATTATCATCACCCAACTCACCATACGATCCACGTATTTTCAGGTTAAATGAGCTTTCGCCCAACAATGCTTTAGCAAAATTCTCTTCGGTAATTCTCCAACCTCCCGAAACCGACGGGAAGAATCCCCAACGATTGCTTGATACAAATTTCCATGAAGCATCATACCTACTCGCGAATTCGAAATAGTATTTATTGGCATAGTTGTAATTAAAACGACCAATGTAACCAATACGTGCACTTTCGTAATCTCTGTCGTCGTAAGTATCCATATCAGGAAACTGAATAAGCGGAAGTGCGTTGGTTTTTGGCACGGCATGAACCCAAACATCTAAATCGCGACGCTCGATACGCTCGTTTGCAACGGTTGCTGCAATGTTATGATCGCCAAATGATTTCACGTAATCCAACTGACCGATCAGTACATTCTCAAATTGTTTGTGTGTACCACGCTCGCGCCATGGATTCATCATCGAGAAAGTTACTTTGTACTCATCGGTTTCAGGGAAATACGAATAAGCTTCGTAAGTGTATTCATGACCGTTCATAATGCGGTCTTTAATAAAGTACGAATAGGTTCCTTTAAAGGTCAATCCGTCGATTGGAATGTCGTACTCTGCCACGAAGTTCATTTGAAGCGCACGCCAGTCTTCTGTCCAGTAACCAGAGTTTTCTTTCGTTAACAATCCCCAGTTTTCAGCCATGTGACCGATGTTGTTTATATATTCCGGATTATCGTTGGCATAAGGTCTTTCGGTAGGACGGTTGCGGAACAAAGCAAAACGTGGTGCCCAGTAATCGTCGCCACCCGGAACACCAGGATTATCGCGTGTTTCGATGTTTCCGTTTATTGAAACACCAACTTTAAAACGGTCGGTAATTTGAGCATCAAGGTTCGATTGGAAATTGGTACGTCCGAATGTAAATTCGCGACCTAAAACAGAAGACTGATCCAAACGTGTTAACGACAAATAGTAGTTAATCTTATCCGATCCTCCTGAAGTACTAACGTTTACCGACGATTGCGGCGCATTAGGCTGAATGATAAAATCGTACCAGTCGAAACTTCTGTAACCGGTTTCGGTACCTGCCTGCCATTTATCCAATTCTTCACGGGTAATGTTGGTATGTCCGTCAAGGTTCATTTCAGAGTAAGCTTTTCCAAGCATCCACTCGTAAGCCCCAACAGTTTCAGGGAAACGCGACCAGTTTTGCCAACCGGTATAAGCGTTTACATTAATTGTATTTTTTGTTCCTTTTTTACCGCGTTTGGTAGTTACTACAACTACACCGTTTGCTGCACGAACACCATAAATTGCTGCCGATGCATCTTTCAGTACACTAATACTTTCAATATCGTTTGGCGAAAGGTTATTAAAGTGACCTGCATCTTTCTGAATTCCGTCGATTACATAAAGTGGATCGCCCATGTTACGAATTTGGATGGTAGCATGTGCACCCGGACGTCCGTCGGGCATACGGAAAGAAACACCGGCAATTTTACCCGCCAGTGCAGAACCAACGGTCGCTGCAGGTACCTGCTCGATATCGCTTGCCGAAACACCGGAAATTGCGCCTGTTAACGACTCTTTCTTTTGCGTACCGTAACCAATAGCAATTACTTCCTGCAAACCAATAGTTGATTCGCTCAATGCAACATCAACAGTAGTTTGGTTGCCTAACTCGATCTCCTGAGTTTCCATTCCGATGAAAGAAAAAACAAGAATAGCTCCGGGTTTTACATTCGACAACGAGTATGTACCATCAATCTGTGTAACCGTACCTTTTGTGGTTCCTTTAACCACAACGGTTACTCCCGGCAAAGGCTCACCACTTCGGCTGGTAACTGTACCTGTAATCCCATTCTGCTGAGCAGCATTGGCAATTCCGGTAGCAGGATTATATACTTCTGAATGTTTGACAATAATGTGTCGGTCCATTAATTCGTAGGTATACTCTGTTCCGGCAAAAACTTCCGACAGAATATCTACGATATTGGAATTCGTTTGAGTGATCGATACTCTTTTCGACAGATCAATTTCGTCACTGTCATAAAAAAAGCGGAATTCACTGGTTTTTTCAATTTGTTCAAATAGTTCAGCTAGTCTGGCATTTTTCATGTCCAATGTTAACTTCGTTGATTGGGCATAGGTGGAGGCCGAAACTTGCACAAATGCAATCACTACAAGCAAACATGTGATCTTCATAATTCTTAATAGTTTTTTGAAATGGGGCATACAACTCTCCCCATTGCAAATGTTAGTTTTTTTCATACATTTAACGTGTTAAAGTTCGATAATTGAGCCGATTGGCTTATTTATTGATTCTCAGAAGGAAACATTAGGCGTGTTTCCTGACAGACGGGAAGTGCGGCCAGGCATTTCCCGTTTTTAGTTCATAAATTTGGTTCCCTACATACGCTTTTGGTTTTAGTTATTTGTCGATATAAATTTTTCCACTGTCAAAATAGTATTCGAAAGGTTTTCCCGAAGCACTTTTAAATACCTCCATCAGTGTGTAAATATTGTCGTCTACGCTTAAGGTTCCGGTAAAAGTGCGCGTTTTAAGTTCTTCGTCGTTAAAAATGATTTCAACGTTATAGATACGTGCAATTTTTGTTGCCAGCGAATCAAAAGTTTCATTCCGGAAACGATAAGTTCCTTTTTGCCAGTAATCATGAAAACCATCCGGGATGATTGATTCATAAACCTTCCCGGAGGTTTTGTCATAAACTAAACTATGCATAGGTTTTACCATAAAAGACTTGTAACTCTCTTCGGTAGCACCAGAATGAATATCAAATTGAATTTTTCCTGAGACCAGTTCCGCTTTTACCTCTTCATCTTCGGGGTATGCCACCACAGCAAATTTTGTCCCTAAAACTTTTATGCGGTGTTGCCCCACGTTTACAATAAAGGGGTGATCTTCGTCGTGTGTTACTTCAAAAAAACCTTCTCCTTCCAGATGTACATCTCTAAAGTCGCCAACAAAACTTTCGGGGTAAACCAGCTTTGTTCCATTACTCAGCCAAACTTTCGATCCGTCGGGTAACACCACAGAGGTGCGGTTTCCTTTAGGTACAAAAACCTCGTTCATGGCAATTTCATTATTGAAATCGGCATACTGAACAAGATAACCTGCTGAAACGGCCAGAATTATAATTGCCGCGTATTTTGCAATATTCAGTAGAACTGAATTACCGTGGCCTTTAACACCTCGTTTTACTGCACTAAAACCTTTGTTAATGGTTTCTTCGTCCATTTCATTTCCGGTTTGCAGCATCGCCCAAAGTGTTTTATAACGGATATACTCTTTGGTATTCTCCCCCGATTCATTTATATAATCTAAAAGCTCTTCCGAATCTTTTAGCGACTTACTCTCTGTGATTTTATGTATTAGTTTTTCCGAATCCATTTTTCGTATGTTACTGATATAATGACCAACCAGGCAATTACCCTAGCTTAAAATTTTATTTTTTTGAAATTTCCTGACAAACACCAACATAAACCACTGAATATCTGAGCATTGTGCAGATATTTTTTTTTTTACTGATTTATATTAAAAAGCAGCCAGGCGACTAAAGGGAGATAATCTTTGAGCGAAACCCGAAGTGTTTTCAGGGCTTTGGTGATCTGTGCTTCAACCGATTTTACTGAAATATTTAAGGCTTCGGCTACCTCTTTGTTTTTCTTGCCTTCCATGCGGCTTAAAACAAAAATTTCTCGACAACGATCAGGTAGCTCCGAAAGTGTTTTTTCAATAATCGATTCTATTTCCTGAAAAGTAACGGTAGACGTATCGAGGCCCGATAAAGCTTCGGTGTAAATACTGTTTTGTTTCTGAAAAGCTGCCTCTGATTTGTACTTTTTCTTCACCTTTTCGTGACGCAAAAACATCAGACAGTTGTTTTTTACGTTGGTGTACAAATAGCTTTGCAGCTGCGATTCGTTGATGAACTGTGGCTTTTTATCCCACATGGAAATAAAGGCATCCTGAACCAGGTTTTTAGCTTCACTATCGGGAACAAATTCTTTGGCAAAATACACTAAACGGGGATAGTACAATTTAAAAACTACTTCAAAAGCAGCCTCTTGGTGGTTATTCAAAAGTTGTAGTATCTCATTAGTTAGCGCTTTCATCAGTTAGTTAAATTGAATTTGCAATGATAAACAAAAAAAACAGAAAAGCATTTCGTGATGTTCGTGAGGATTAGCGATTTCTTACCTAACCGAGATTAAAACGCCTGAAAATAATTTGTATTTTGGCAAATCAAAATAAACCAAATGAAGAACTTAACCATCGTAATTTTTAGCCTCCTTTTATTTTCAGCCTGCAACAAAACAACTCCGGTTGATTGGGTAAGTACAACACCCACCACTCAGTGGAAAACTTCACAAATAGAAACAACAACTTCTGCCGAAAATACCAGTGCCGAAGTTTATCTCGAAAAAACACAACAAGAGATTGTAGGTTTTGGCAGCTGTTTTAACGAATTGGGTTGGACATCGCTAAATGAGTTAAGCGACGCTGATCGCGAGTCGATAATGAACGAGCTTTTTTCGCCTGGTTTTGGAGCCAATTTTTCCATTTGCCGTATGCCGGTTGCTGCTAACGATTTTGCCTTAAACTGGTATTCGTACAACGAAACCGATAGCGATTTTGCCATGGAAAATTTTTCGATAGAAAACGATAAAAACACACTGATTCCTTTTATCAAAAACGCCAAACAATACAATCCCGATATTAAGATTTGGGCATCGCCTTGGAGCCCTCCATCGTGGATGAAATACAATAAACATTATGCCAGCACCTCATCGCAGCGTATGGCCAACATGGCTGAAATGTATGCCAAACAACGCCAAGCACAAGGCGACACCGCAGCTTTGAGTGGCTTTTTTGCCAATGTCGGCAATCCCTTATATCAGAACGATCTGCCGATCGACCGCGAAGGAAAAGAAGGTACCGATATGTTTATCCAGGAAGATAAGTACCTGGAAGCTTACGCGCTTTACTTCTCAAAATTTATTCAAGGTTATAAAAACGAAGGCATTGATATTTTTGCGGTAATGCCACAAAACGAATTTAACTCGGCACAAATATTTCCGAGCTGCTGCTGGACGGCTGCCGGTTTGTCCAATTTTATCGGTTCGTATTTAGGACCGTCCATGAATGAATTGGGAGTTGATGTGTATTTTGGGACAATGGAGCGCCCAAACGAAGCGCTGGTTGACACGATTCTACAAGATCCGGAATCGTCAAAATATGTAAAAGGAGTAGGTTTTCAGTGGGCCGGAAAAGATGCACTGCCGGGTTTAAACAAACGTTATCCTGATTTGGCGATGTTCCAAACGGAGCAGGAATGTGGCGACGGTAAAAACGATTGGGGCGGAGCCATGCATTCGTGGGATTTGATGAAGCATTACCTGAACAATGGTGTTTCGGTTTACGAATACTGGAACACTTCGTTGCTGGAAGGTGGTGTAAGCCGCTGGGGATGGGAACAAAACTCGTTGGTGGTAGTCGACTCGGAAAATAAAAGTTATCGCTATTCGTACGAATACTACATATTAAAACACGCCAGCCACTATGTTTTGCCGGGAGCAGTAAAACTTGAAACGGGCGGCGATTACAACGACCTTTTGGCATTTAAAAATCCTGACGGTTCTGTAATTGTAATTGCAGGAAACCAGGATGAAGCGAGTAAAACGGTAAACATCAAAATTGGGGATTCGTTTATTTCACCTGTTTTGCCTGCAACATCGTTGAATACATTTAAAATAGCGGCTCGCTAATAACCTTTGTCCGAATTGAGTGCTGTTTCCAGAAAGTTAAAGTGCAAATTATTAACCCCCTAAATCCCCCGAAGGGGGACATTTCCTCCCCTTTGGGGAGGTTAGGTGGGGTCTAAAACATTCATCTCAGTTGGTAATATTAGGAATCATTAATGTTCTTTTTTACAGTCCCGGGAACAAATAAAACACAGCAATACATACGATGGTTATGGTTGATACACCAACCGGAAACCAAACCGGGGCAATCCACGGGCGCGGGATTAGAAATAACACATCGATGGTGGTAAGCCGTGGCGGCCATTTTATTACCACATACAACGATACGTAATAAAACAAATCCCAGAAAGCAAAGGTCCACAAAAAAACCATTGCCTTATCCAGCCAGGAAGTACCGACCAGCAATGCCAGTGTAACCAGCATAACAATGGTGGCAGCTTCGCGAGTCATTTCAATTTTTATGGTGCGTTTCGGAATCTGTTCCAGCAATTCTTTGTTTCCCGCTTCCGTTTCTGAATCCAGCAATCCGATGGCTTTTCGCAGATAAACTACAACCACCCCCTCGAAGTGCGCCATGGCAATTCCAAAAACGGCAAGCAATAAATATTGTGTAAGCATAACAAGTCGGTTTTTAGTTCTAATTAAGTTACGAATATCAGCCGTGAATCACAATGCTGACTAATGCGAAAAACACACTTTATATAATTCCACATCCTGTTGAAATATTACACACTTAGCGGCCAATCTTTCCACAATCTTTCCGACGAGCGAATTCTTGCCCAAGAACAAAGCGGCCACAAACTGCTGTCTACAGGCGGTTTAACTACTCAAAAAATATACTTCCTCAAATCACCTGCTTGGTACAGATATCGCACACATTTATATGCAAAACAGAAAAACAGATATATTATGAAACCATTACCAGAAGAAATTATTAAAAAGAACATCATCGACCGGTTAACGAATAACGATGCAGTGAATATCAACAACATATTTGTAAGTATTACCGATGGCGTAGTTCATCTGCAGGGGCACGTGCCCAGTTTCAGTGCAAAAATTGAAGCACTCCGCGATGCCACTGAAGTAGCCAAAGATTTTAACGTGGTAAACGATCTGCAGGTAAATTTTCAACCCAATCAGCCGGCCGTTTCCGACAATGAGATCAGAGACAATATTCAACAATATTTTAAATGGCAAAAAAGCATCAATCCGAGGAATGTTGTGGTGGAGGTTAACAAGGGTCAGGTAGTGTTATCGGGGCACGTATCGAACGAAAGCGAGAGCATTGCTGCCGAAAAGATTGTAAGCTCTACCAAGGGAGTCATCGATTTGGACAATCGTTTACAGGTAAATCCGAAAATGATAAGCAACGACCAGCACATTCAGCAGGCGCTAAAAGATGCTTTTGAAAAAAGTGCCCTGATCGACGAGAACAAAATTATTACAGAGGTGGAGAAAGGTACCGTTTACATTTCGGGATGTGTGGCCAACGATCCCATCAGAAAAGAAATTGAGGACCAGGCCTTGCACACCAAAGGTGTAAACGAGGTGGTGAACGAAATCACCGTGGGATAAAACCGCCTGTCCCCCACCAAAACAAGTAAAATTATAACGATATGAAACGAACATGAAATTTTTCATTCAAAAGTTACACAAACAAGAATGAATAAATTTTATGTGAGAGCGACGGATGGAGCGGTTCCATCTGTCAAATTAGAATTTTTAAATCATAAAAAAATTAAAATTTATACAGATGAAACTACTAAAAAAACTTGCTCCGGTTTTGCTGTTACTACTTTTTGCAGCAAACACCTGGGCACAACGAGAGATTAAAATTGAAGGCCACGACAATCTGCGCTTTACGGTTGAAACGATTAAAGCATCGCCCGGAGAGCAGCTGAAAATTACGCTGACCACAGTTAGTAACATCAATGATAAAAGCATGATGGCACATAACTGGGTGCTGCTAAAGAAAGGCACCGATGGGATGAACTTTGTAAACAAAGGACTTCAGCACGAAGACAATGATTTTATCGATCCGGCACTTGAAAGTAAAGTAATTGCCGAAACAAAAATGCTGGGCGACGGAGAAACAGATTCAATCGTTTTTAATGTGCCCGAAGAAAAAGGAACTTACGAATATGTTTGTACGTTCAGGGCACACTACCAGGCCGGAATGAAAGGGAAACTAATTGTTGAGTAAAACAAAAAGCCCCGACAACTTTAAAGTTGCCGGGGCTTTTTTCATTTTCTTACTTTTTACATATTATCTTCAAAGAATGCTTCAACACTTTTCTTAAAATTTTCGGTATCGTATTGTAGCTCTTCCTTAAATTCGTCCCAGGTTTGTTCTCCCTGATCCTTAATTTCGTCGACCCGAGTGGTTAATGAGTCGCTTTTAACTTTTAGCTCTTCAACCAACTCTTCCGTCTCGGAATTTACCTGCTTGGTACCTTTTCTTAACTCATCTTCGTAATCATAAAGCTTTTCGTTAAATTCGGTAATCGCAGAGTCAACTTCCATTTTTAACTCCTCTTTATCCTTTTCCAGAATAGCATTAACATCCTGTTTTACTTCCTGCAGATCTTCGGCCAATTCTTCTTTATTGTCGTTTTGTTTATTCGAAGAATTACACGACAAAATAGTGGCAGAAAGTAATAGGATAAAAATCAAGTTCATCTGTTTTGTAAATGCTTTCATTGCGATGTTTTTCATTTTCATGTTACTTGTTTTTAATTCAACAGTAGGATATTATGAAAATACTATGCCATGCGCCAGCAACTGGTAAATCCCCTGCAAACACGCTGTTTAAAGTGAATTTTTTCCACACTATTCTATAAAATTCTACAACCGAAAACTTCTACGTTAAAAAGCTCCAATGTGCCAACTGGCAATTAAAAGCCTGTATTTACCCACTTTCTGTTGAAGAAGGCTTGAAATGGATGTCCGGGCACGCATATTGCCTTATAAACAATGTAAAAGACAAAGGATATTCACTGAAAGCGAACAATGTTTTCGTCCCATCCAATCTCCACACGATGCAGATTTGAGAATTATGAATCAAAATATATAGCCATGCAAAAAACATTTATAGGAATATTACTCGTTATACTGGGCGTTGTTTTGTTCGCGCTGAACAACTCGTCGGTGGTTTCGATTAATTTCTGGAAATGGGGAATCGAATCCAATTTGTCGCTGGTGATAATTATTGCCGTTACGTTTGGCGCCATAACCAGTTTTATATTGTCGCTACCCTATCGTGCAAAAAAGAATCACGAAATTAAAAACAGAGACAAAACAATTAAAGGATTGGAAAGTCAGATTCGTCAACTGGAATATAAAATCAAATATGCTGTTGACGAAAAAAACAAGGAGCAAAAAGTACCAAACGAGATGGCAGATTAAACACGTCTTTAGTCGGGATTTCGGGTGCTTCAAGATCCTTGAAAATCGTGCTATTTTTCCGCAGAGTGTGACATCTTTCCACACTAATCAGTAGGCTGTTTATTTTCAAATTCAGTATGCAACTCCGCATAATTAGCGGCATATCGGAAACTCAGAACGGAAATAAAATTATACATACAGATAGTGCTTCGTGGCACGTTTCTGGCCAACTTAAAGCTGTAACAAATTAAAATTTATACAGATGAAAACAAACAATTCAATAAAAAACAACTGGTCGTTTATTAAACTCGGGTTAAAAGAAAAATACCCGCAATTATCAAACGAGGAGCTTACTTATGTTGAGGGTTATGAGAATGAATTCCTGCATCATCTGGAGCTGAAACTGGGAATGAACCGAGAGCAATTAACAACAATTCTTTACAGCCTCATTCCGAGCAAAAGCACCGAGAACGCTTAAAAGATTCGACGAAAATAGTCCCCAAAATAACTGTTCATCAGAAAACAAATACCTATGAATTCGAACCACGAAAAACATAAGCACTCGCAACATGACCACTCACAACACAACCACCAAGAAAACGGACATCACGATCATACGGAACATCATAAACACATGATCGCCGATTTTCGGAAACGATTCTGGATTTCGCTGGTACTAACAGTTCCAATACTTGTTTTATCGCCACTTATTCAGCAAATAATTGGTTACGAAATTCAATTCAGTTTCGATAAATACATTCTGTTTGCCTTATCTGCAATCATTTTCTTTTATGGCGGATGGCCCTTTCTTACCGGCTTAGCCGACGAGTTGAAGAAAAAGCAACCGGGCATGATGACCTTAATTGCGGTAGCTATTACCGTAGCATTTGGTTACAGTACAGCTACAACTTTTGGATTAAAAGGCGACTCCTTTTTCTGGGAGCTGGCCACATTAATCGATATTACGCTGGTGGGCCACTGGATTGAAATGAAATCGGTGGTAAACGCGTCGGGAGCGCTGCAAAGTTTAATTGATTTAATGCCCAGTGAGGCGCACTTAATAGAAGGTGACGATACGCGCGATGTAAAAATCGATGAATTAAAATCGGGCGACACAGTTTTGGTTCGTCCCGGAGAGAAAATTCCGGTGGACGGAAAAATTATTGAGGGGAAAAGTAATATAAACGAATCGATGGTAACCGGAGAATCACAACCGGTAAGCAAATCGAAAGATGATGAAGTAATTGGCGGAACGGTGAACGGTACCAATTCGCTAAAAATTACCGTTGAACAGGTTGGTGAAGAAGCTTACCTGAATAAAGTAATTCAGATGGTTCGAGAGGCGCAAAATAAAAAATCGAAGACACAACATCTTGCCGATAAAATTGCGTTTTGGCTTACCATTATTGCCTTAACTGTTGGTTTTGGAACACTCACAACGTGGCTGGTGCTGGGTAAATCGTTTGTCTTTGCGCTCGAGCGCATGGCAAGTGTTATGGTAATTACCTGCCCACACGCGCTTGGTCTTGCCGTTCCTCTGGTGGTAGCAATTTCTACATCGGTATCGGCAAAACAGGGACTGCTTATTCGGAACCGGACGGCTTTCGAAAATGCACGAAAAGTTTCGGTTGTTGTGTTTGACAAAACCGGAACGCTAACCAAAGGAAACTTTGGAGTAACCCACGTTAAAAGCTTGTCCGACTCTTATTCCGACGAACAAATTCTGGCAATGTCGGGAGCTTTGGAATCCGAATCGGAGCATCCGTTGGCCGAAGGAATTCTGCGTAAGGTAAAAGATGAAGGTATCGAAATTCCGAAAGTTTCGGATGTTGAAACCATTACAGGAAAAGGAATTGAAGGAAATGTAGATGGCACAAAAGTTAAGGTTGTTAGTCCCGGTTACCTGGAAGAAAACAACATTGACATTCCGGAAGAAGTGGATACCGACAGCCAGGAAACCATTGTTTTTGTTTTGGCAAAAGATAAACTGGCCGGAGTTATCGCACTCGCCGATGAGATTCGGGAGGAATCGTTTGAAGCGGTAAAAATGTTAAAAAAGCAAGGAATTAAAATTTATATGATGACCGGCGACAACGAAAACGTTGCAAAAGCAGTTAGCAACAAGCTGCAACTCGACGGGTACTTTGCCGAATTGTTGCCCGACCAGAAACTGGATAAACTCAAGGTGATTCAGGATAAAGGCGAGTTTGTTGCCATGACCGGCGACGGAATAAACGACGCTCCGGCGCTGGCATCTGCCGATGTTGGAATTGCCATAGGTTCGGGGACTGATGTTGCCGCCGAAACAGCCGACATTGTTTTGGTGAACAGTAATCCTAAAGATATTTCGGCGCTGCTGCATTTCGGAGAGAAAACCCATCGGAAAATGATACAGAATTTTATTTGGGCTACCGCTTATAATGTGGCTGCAATTCCACTTGCTGCCGGAGTTCTGATCAGCTATGGAATAATGATCAGCCCGGCATTGGGAGCAGTATTAATGAGCCTAAGTACCGTTATTGTTGCCATAAATGCACAATTACTGAAAAAAGGAATCAAGTAACACTTAAAATTAAAGCTATGTTTAAAATAATTGATATTACAAAAGAAGAGTTGATTGCTCTTGAAGTTGAAGGAAAATTGACAGAGGAAGACTACAACAAAATTACGCCGTTGATTGAAAAGGCGGTTAAAGATTTTGGAAAGGTTAAATTGTATGTCCAGCTAAATTATGTGGATGGGATTTCGCCAAAAGCATTTTGGGAAGATGTAAAAACCTATCTGAAACATTTTAATCACATGAAGAAAATTGCGGTTGTTGGAAAATCGCGTTGGGAAAAATTGTGGTCAGAACTGGCCGCACCATTTATTTCAGGCGAGGTAAAATATTTTGAATTTACGGCCATTGACGAAGCCCGGGAGTGGGTTAAAGATTAATTATAACCTGAGTTCGAAGTTAAAATAGCTCACAGCTTTAGCTATTTTTAGACAGAAACTTTCAACGGTTTTCGAAGTACTATCGGGATAATACAAGAAAATTGTTGGAAGTTTATGGCAAAAAGAGCAAAGCCAAGAATGGAAAGTCCTTCTCACGCCATCTTTCCATTTAGAATTCTTTAAAATAACCCGTTATTCCTGCATAATTCTATATGGAAATCTGACGCAATTATGACTTTCTGTGATAATATTTAAAAATCGAATTCAGGTTTATACACCAATATCAATTGTTGTTTAACCGGTTGCGGCATTCAATTGCCCAACCGGTTTTTTATGCAAAAAAAAATGCCGAAACGGCATTTATATTCTTACAAACTGATATTCACCAAATCATCGCCGGCCCCCAATTCTTTTAAGTAGCCTTTTATATCGGCAGCAAAATTTTCAGGTCCACACAGGTAAAACGGTTGGTCGAATTCTCCAACTATATTTTTAAGAAAAGCTTTATCAATTCTTCCGTAGTAATGAGGCTTCTTATTTTGCTGCGTCAGCAGTTTTATAAAATTATTCCCCAATATTCTCTTAAACTCCTCATCCAGAAAAATATCGTCTTCTGTTTTGTTCGAAAATATCAGCCGGCTTCCATCTACCGTTCCATCAACTTCCATTTGCCTCAAAAGTGCGATAAAGGGAGTTACCCCGGTTCCGCCGGCAATAAATACTCCCGGCCCGTTATTTTTAAACGAGTCCCAGGCATCAGAAATCAATAAATGATCACCCTTTTCCAGTTTTGAAAGTGCCAATGTTATTCCCTCGTGTTTTGGATAACACTTTATCGTTAATTCCAAATCTTCATCCATATTTAAGCTGGTTAAGGTAAACGGTGCTGCTTTATCTTTAAATTCCGGATCATCGAGTGTTACTTCAACCGCCTGCCCGGCTGTGAACGAAAATCCCTCGGGTTTTTCAAGGGTAAATTGCATTACATTATGCGTTAACCAGTTTTTTTGTTTAATCTCTATCTTGTGTTCCATTATTCTGTTTAATTACTTGTTCTTATTTGGTGTTACATTCGGACGTGTCATTTCACCGGGTTTTACCCATTCATCAAACTGCTTTTCATCAACCAGTTTCAATTCTGCTGCAGCCTTTTTTAAACTACACTTTTGGGCATGGGCATATTTGGCAATTTTTGCGGCTTTGTCGTAGCCAATATGCGGCGTAAGCGAAGTCACCAACATCAACGAATTATTTACATGCGCATCAATTTTTTCGGTATCGGGAGTTATTCCAACCAAGCAGTTTTTATTGAATGATTTGCAAGCATCTGCAAGCAATGTTGCCGATTCAAGGAAATTAGCAATCAGCACAGGTTTAAAAACATTCAACTGAAAATGCCCGTAAGAATTGGCCACCGAAATGGTTGTATCGTTACCAATAACCTGGGTACAAACCATTGAAAGCGCTTCAATTTGTGTTGGATTCACTTTCCCCGGCATAATCGACGAACCGGCTTCGTTTGCGGGAATATTCAATTCTGATATTCCGGCTCGCGGCCCCGAAACCATTACACGCAGATCGTTTACAATTTTTAGTAAACTGACGGCCAACTGCTTTATTGCACCGTGCGATTGCACAAAAGCATCGTGCCCGGCTATCAATGCAAACTTATTTTTGGCCTTTGTAAATGGCAGTCCTGTTTCGTGGCTTATTTCATTTACAATTTCATCGTCGAAACCTTCCGGAGCATTCAATCCCGTTCCAACAGCAGTTCCACCTAATGGCAGCTCCTGCAATTCGGGCAAGGTATTTTTTAATGCATTTATTCCTTTTTCAATTTGGGTAGAATAGGCAGAAAATTCCTGGCCTAAAGTAATCGGAACGGCATCCATAAAATGGGTTCGGCCAATTTTTACGATCGCTTTAAACTCCTCCGATTTCTTTTGAAAAGTATCATGCAGCTCTTTAAGCGCCGGCAACAAATAAGCTGTTAGCTTTTTGTAAGCAGCAATGTGCATGGCAGCCGAAAAAGTATCGTTTGATGACTGTGATTTGTTCACGTCATCAATTGGGTGCAGCACGATGTTTTCCCACTGAAAATCGTTTTCCACAATTTGTTTTACCCGGTTGGCGATCACCTCGTTACAATTCATGTTGGTATGCGTTCCCGAGCCGGTTTGCCAAATTACCAACGGAAAATGGTCATCCAAATTTCCGGCTAAAATTTCGTCGCAAGCTGTTTCTATCAACTGCTTTTTGTTGGTAGAAAGTATTCCCAATTTGTGATTACTCCGGGCAGCTGCTTTTTTAATAATCGCAAAAGACTCGATAATCTCGGCAGGCATCGATGCCTCCCTCCCGATTCTGAAATTCTCTAACGACCGCTGTGTATGCGCTCCCCAAAGTTTTTTCTCCGGTACATTTATTTCTCCCAGTGTGTCTTTTTCAACGCGATAATTCATAACTCCTCCTTTAATTCTGTTTTCTTGTTTTCCCTTATATCCTGTTCTAAATCGTTGCTAAATTTCATCGATTTTGGCGGCCAGAATAAAGTCGTTGGGTGACAAGCCACCAATGTTGTGCGTACTGATTTCAACATCAACCGAACCATAGTGAACACCTAAATCGGGGTGGTGATCTTCCTCATCGGCCAACACAGCAATTTTTTGCGCAAACGCAATGGCTGCGTTAAAATCCTTTACAGAAAAACTCTTCCGAATTTTCTTGTTATCCACTACTTTCCAGTCGTCATTTATTTTCTCCTTAAAATGCTTGATTTCTTCAGCACTTAGCGGAGTTGTTTCTTCTTTGCACGGTGTACAGTGCTTTTCTTTTAATTCACTCATAATCTGAATATTTTATTTGCAGGAAAATGCCTGTGTAAGTCATTTATGAAAATAATGTGCCACAACGGAAATCGCTGATTTAAAGCAATTACGTTAAAGTTATGCGGGTACAATTTCCACAAGTTGTGAAATGAAACCACAACTTTATAATCCCGGCGAAGCCGCTTTTCCATTGAAACATATCCCCTCTATAAAAACGAACAATAGCGTTTTCGTTTTGTTTCTAATTCAGTAACTTAAACCCGAATTCTATTACCAATTAAACTGAACTTAGATCATGAAAGAAAAATCCGACGAAAAGAATCCTCAAAAAGAAATGAAGCGCCGCGAGTTTATCCGCGCAAGTGCTACTTTTGCTGCCGGAGCCGGAATTTTAGGGCTGAGCAGTTCTAAAGCTTTTGGTGCCGGCGACGACTCCGTAGCACAAACCACAATCGAAAGTGTAACTTTAAACAACGGAGTACAAATGCCAATTTTAGGTTTTGGGACCTTGTATTTGAATGGCGAAACGGGTGCGCAATGTGTTGCGGATGCCATTTCATTGGGTTATCGGCTAATTGACACCGCCACGGTTTACGGCAACGAAGAAGCGGTTGGCGCGGGCATCAAAAAAAGCGGTATCGACCGCAAAGAACTGTTTGTTACATCAAAGCTTTGGGTAGATGATTCAGGTTATGAAAAGGGCAAGGCTGCTTTCCAGACTTCGCTTGACAAACTGGGCCTCGATTATCTTGATCTGTACCTCATCCACCGTCCGAGGGGCGACGTAAAAGGCTCGTGGAAAATCATGGAAGAATTGCACAAAGAGGGCAAGATAAAAGCCATTGGCATTAGTAATTTCGAGGATCACCAGATTGATGAACTGCTGGAATATGCCACCATAAAACCGGCCGTTAACCAGATTGAAACACATGCTTTTTTCAATCAAAGCAAAGCACGAAAATCGTTACTGAATTACGGTGTTCAAATGGAAGCCTGGTCGCCGTTTGCTCAGGGCCGAAACGAATTATTTACCAACGAAACGCTCGCTGCCATTGGCAAAAAGTACAATAAAAACAATGCGCAGGTAAGTTTGAGGTGGCATTATCAGCGCGGTATTGTTGCCATTCCACGCTCATCGCAAAAGGCACACATGGCGGAAAACCTTAATATTTTTGATTTCGAACTCAGTGATTCGGATATGAAAACCATCGCCGCTCTGGACTTGAATAAAACCCAGTTTCCGGAGTGGGAATAGTTACCGAACAACCACAATATTTATCGAAAGCGGGGCCAGTTTAATGGCTCCGTTCTTTTTTAACGGTTTTTCATCGATCGACACCACACTCTCCTCACCGATTGCATTGCGCGAGTTTTCATTCGGGGCAGTCATTTCAACAAGTGATGCAGTTGACATTTTTATATCAGCAAAATCCAGTTTTACAGTTTGCTCCTCATCACTGCGGTTAACTACAAAAACACAAAGTTCATCATTGTCATTGTTATAGGTTGCTGAAATATCCATCGCTTCAATAGTTTGATCTTCGGCAAGAAGCGGCATATCTTCGACTTCAAATTTCATCAACTGGTCACCAACATACTTCCTGAAATACTGCAGCGGATAATACACTGTTTGCTCAACCGAACCCTCGTCGTTGGCCAAAATTGCCCCCAGAATATTTGCAGATTGCGCCCAATTGGCCATGGTTACATTTTCGGCCTGCCGGTGAAACACATTTAAAAATGAAGCTGTTGCCAACGCACTTTTCCAGGTATATTCGCAATCGAGGTTGTATTGTCCTCCACAGGTGTTGTCCCAAATTCCCCATTCGTCAACCGATATTTTTATGGCTCCCTTGCGTGGCGGAAAACGGTACCATTTCGAGAAATTCTCCACTTTGGCAGGAAACTGCTGAAGGTAATCTCCCAGCTCGGTCAAACTTGCATCGAAACGGGTAATATTTTTATAAATCGAATACGGATCATCGGGGCTGTTTCCCACGTACCAGTGCAGCGATATGTAATCCACAATCGGCGACAAAGACGCTAAAACCGGATCGTTCCAGTCGAACTTAAACGGATCGGCCACCACAAATAATTTGATGGTTGGATCAGTCAATTTCATCAATTTGGCGTAGTACCACGATTCTTCGGCATATTTCTCCGGATCTTGTAAACGCCCGGCATCTTCGCGTGCAGCCTCTTCATTTCCAAGGCTCCAGAACTTTACATTATAAGGTTCTTCCGTTCCGTATTTTCGGCGCAGATTGGCATAATACGTATTGCCGGTTCCGTTGCAGTATTCCACCCAGTTAGCGGCCTCCTCGGCAGTTCCCGTTCCCATGTTTACCACAATGTAGGGCTCGGCACCAATCTCGCGGCAATATTTTATGTATTCGTCGGTTCCAAAATGATTGTCTTCCACGCCTCCCCAAATCAGGTTGCGGCGCGCCGGACGCTCTTCGCGAGGCCCGATACCATCTTCCCAATGGTATATTTTCATCACCGTACCGCCCGGATAACGCAACACCGGAGTATTCAGCGCTTTCATTTTTTCCAATACATCGGTGCGAAATCCGTTTTCATCCGACAGCGGCGAATCTTCCTGAAATATTCCGCCGGTTATACTGTTTCGCAAATACTCGATAAACTGCCCGTAAATATTCGGCGACACTTCAACTGCTTGTTCAGGTTTCGAGATCGTTATTGTGGTTTCCTGCGCATAACTATTTTGAAAAGCAAACAATAGAACCAGCGTCAAGAACAGCGTTATCTTTTTAAGCGAAATATTCATAATTTGTGATTTTTTATCCGAAATAAATTTGCCCTCAAAAATAGAACAAGCACCCGGTTTTGTCCTGTTCCGGCAATGCATTTTAATAATTTATTTACCCTTCAATTTATTGATAAATGGCGTTTCCAGCGCCCAAAGTTTAGAATAATTTCCATTTTGCTGAATTCATTATGGTCAGTTCGCACCCCACAAATCAGCACAACTATTTAATAAAACGACCCCAGAGTCTTTAATTTTACATTGTGATTGGAAATCATTAAATCATTTCGGGCCTTTCACTTTTCGTAAACATTTCAAACCCAATGTTTACTGCAAGTTGAAGATCCCAAAAAAGTTCGCCTATGAAAGCACTTTTATTAATTACTGTTTTTAGTTTGGTTACTTTGGTAAGCCATGCCCAGTGGACCGATCAAACGACAGCAATGAAACCACACAATTTATATTCGTCGGGAGAATATGTTGTTGGTAACCAGCAAGCCGGGAATATCGGTTTGAGCTATACCTACAACAACAAGTATATAGTTAGCGTTGGCTACACCGCCACATTCAAATCAGCGGTTTCACCATCCGATAATTTTCTGAAATCAGGCTCGAACATAACATCTGCCACCTCGGCCGAACCGTTCGAAAACGCTGAGAACCTGCATATGATGGTAGGACGAATTCTGAGCCTGAATCATAAAAAGAGCATGCGTGTTGTTCTTCAGGCCGGACCGGGAATTGCCACATTTCGCGAACCTGAATTTGCATTGGTAAACTCAAACAGCCAGTATAATTTCGAGACCAAAACATCAAAAAAGTTAAGCCTGGTTTTAAATCCAAAGCTCGAAATGCCTTTGCACTCAACGGTTGGATGCTCGGTTGGGCCAATGGTTGTTGTAAACAGCAATCAAACTTATATTGGTGCCGGAATCGGAATTATGTACGGATTGATTAGAAACAATTAATAAAAAACAGCACCCGTTTTTCAACTACAATCCTCACTCAGCAAACGAATTAGTCTATCAACTTCCTTGACTCCTAAAAAACCCTCAGTAATTTACTGATATTTTGTTAAGTATTTATTACCTCCGCGCTTCATTGTTTCCGACAGTTTTGGTATCTTTAGACCAATTGACGCTTGAAGATTAAAACCCTAAGTGATTTTTTGCTATGTTGGTACCAAACAATGAGATAGAATTTATGAAAAAAATCCTGGCGATTGATGATAATAACATCAACCTGGAACTGATTTCGCAGATTGTGAAGGTATATTACCCCGATTTTAAATTTATTGGCGCATTAAGCGGCCAGGAGGGTATAACTATTGCACAAAATGAAAATCCCGATCTGATTTTGCTGGATATTATGATGCCGGATCTCGACGGGTACGAAACCTGTAAATTGTTAAAGCAGAATAACCGGACGAAACAAATACCAATTATAATGGTATCGGCTTTGGGTCGCGACAGTGTTGAACGTACCAAAGGATTGAATGCCGGAGCTGATTCTTTTATTTCAAAACCGTTCGATCAGGTTGAATTAAAAGCCCAGATAAATGTTGCGTTGCGTATAAAATCGTACCAGTTGCAACTTAAAAAGTTAAACTCGGAAGTTACGCTGGTTGAAGAGCGCGAAAGACGACGCATTGCCGAAAATCTGCACGACAGTTTGGGTCAAACACTGGGGCTGGCATTTATGAACTTGTCGTCGATTGACGCCGAGGATTGTTCGCCGGCCATAAAAAACACCATCAAGTTTACCTCAAAATTGCTCAATAAAGCCATTGAAGAATCGCGGCGATTAACTTACGATTTAAGTCCGCCAATACTTTATGAACTGGGTTTACTTCCCGCCATTCAGTGGAAACTGGAACAGTTTGAGAAAGACTTTAACATCAAAACAAATCTGATTGTAGAGAACAAACGTACGCAACTCAGCAAAGAGAATAACATCTTTCTGTATCGCACAGTTGGCGAGTTGCTTGCAAACACTTATAAACACGCCGAAGCCACAGAGGTTACCGTAAAACAGGAAACCAACAACGGGATGTACTGTATTTCGGTAGAAGATAATGGAATTGGGATTGACAAATCGCCGTCGAAAGAGGTATCAAACAAAGGTGGTTTTGGGCTGTTGAGTATTGAAGAGCGAATTGAAAGTTTAAACGGTACATTCAATATTGAATCGCTGGAAAAAGGCACAAAAGCCGAGATTGAAATACCGTATTCTCTCGAACAAAATTAGGCTGTTAATAATCGGTTATTCGGGCATTGAAACCAGAATTTCCACCGACCAAAAGAATAAAAAGATATGAAACGAGCAGGTAAAATATTATAGGCTAAAAAATACTGCTGGTTCCGCACTATACTAACAACAAACAATTTAATAGTATGAAAATAAAGGTTATAGTTGCTGACGATCACCAACTTTTCAGAGAAGGTTTAATCAACCTTTTACACTCGGCTGACAACATTGAAGTTATTGCCCAGGCTGAAAACGGACAGGATGCAATAGACAAAGTGGAAGCATTTAAACCCGATGTGCTTTTGGTTGATATTGCCATGGAAAAATTAAACGGCATTGAGGCGACCCGGATTTTGAAAGAAAAAATGCCGGAGGTAAAGATCATTGCAGTATCGATGCACTCCGACAAACAATATGTAAAAGGAATGCTGGAAGCCGGTGCCGACGGTTACCTTTTAAAAAATTGCACCTACCGCCAACTTACCGATGCCGTAAACTCGGTGCACGACGGTAAAAAATTCCTGAGCGAAGACATTACCGAAATTGTTATTAACGGCTACTTAAATTCGAGTGCCGACGATAACGATTCTTACTCGCAATTATCCGATCGCGAAAAAGAAATTTTCCTACTTTTTGCCGAAGGAAAATCGACACGCGAAATTGGCGACAAACTTTTTATCAGCGTAAAAACAGTTGGTACACACAAGCAAAATATTCTTGAAAAGCTGGATTTAAAAACCAACTCCGACCTTGTAAAATATGCATTGAAAAAAGGATTGATTCAGCTCGATTAAGCAGGATTACACATAACAAACCAAAACTTAATTAAACCGAATGAAGATGAATGTAATTGTTTTAGGTGCCGGACTTGTAGGAAGTTCAATTGCCAAAGATTTATCGAAAAACCACCAGGTTACCAGTGTCGACTTTGACAAAAAAGCATTAGACAAGTTTTCTGCGTTCCCCGAAATAAAATGCATTCAGGAAGATCTGAGCCAACCTGAAAATATAAAATCATTGGTTGCCGACTACGATTTGGTAATTGGCGCCGTTCCGGGTTTTATGGGCTACCAAACCATGAAAGCGGTAATTGAAGCCGGAAAGAATATGGTTGACATTTCGTTTATGCCCGAAGATTTTTTGTCGTTAAACGGATTAGCACAAAAACATAAGGTTTGTGTTGTGGCCGATTGTGGCGTTGCTCCCGGTATGGGAAATATCATTCTGGGGCATCATAATCAGCAAATTACAGTAAAATCATACGAATGTTTGGTTGGCGGTCTGCCTGTTATTCGCGAGTGGCCGTATGAATATAAAGCCGTGTTCTCGCCCATCGACGTTATTGAAGAATACACCCGTCCTGCACGTTATATCCAAAATTACGAGCTGGTAGAAAAAGAAGCACTCTCCGATCCTGAATTAATTCATTTTGATGGCATTGGCACACTTGAATCGTGGAATTCCGACGGGTTACGTTCGCTGATGCAAACCATGAAAAATGTGCCCGACATGATTGAAAAAACACTGCGTTACCCGGGATGCATCGAGTACCTTCGCGTTTTAAGAGAATCGGGATTTTTCTCGAACGATCCGGTTGAAGTGAACGGAGCAAAAGTTCGGCCAATCGATGTTACGGCGAAATTACTTTTTCCAAAGTGGCAACTGAAACCCGGCGAGGAAGATTTTACTATCATGCGCATCGTTATTAAAGGAGTGGAAAACGGAGCAGAAAAAACGTTTACCTATCATCTGCTCGACAAATTCGACCGCGAAACGCAAACCATTTCAATGGCACGAACAACCGGTTATGCCTGTACTTCGGTTGCCAACCTTGTGCTCGACGGTACCTTTAATTCGGTTGGCGTAAACGCGCCCGAAGCAGTTGGCGCACAGCCCGGAAACCTCAGTTACATCTTCCAATACCTGAAAGAACGTGGCGTCATTTACCTACTTTCAGAGTAGTTGTAAGGAACTCACTTAAAATTATTTTAACCTTTACCCAAAGCCAATTATCTTTTGTAGCAAATTGCTATTTTTGCACCATGGAAATGATTATTGGATTTGGCTTTTTATTACTCACCTTTATTGGTGTTTTTCTTTTAGTAAAAGCGAATAAAAAAGACGGGAAGACAGAGACAAAACAGGAAGAAGTGGTTGCTCCACCTTCCGACTGTTGTGGTGCTCACGAGATCTGTGAATTCGATCAGATGAAAATGAACGAATCGGTTATTGAATATTACGACGACGAGGAATTGGACGAGTATAAAAATGTGGACGAAAATTCATACACAAACAACCAGATAGAACAATTTCGCGAAGTTTTGTACACCCTAAAAACCGACGAAATAAAATTCTGGCTACTTAGCATTGAGCGCCGCCACATTCAACTTCCGGCCATTTTAAAAAGTGAAGCCAGAATGCTAATGGCCGAAGCATAAACATTTCACTCCCCTATTGAACCTCCCATTAATTTTCCCGTTGAGTTAAGAGCTTTGTGAAGTTACGTTCTTATTCAACAGGAAATATTTTTATCTTCATCAAATCTTTGTGTAAAACCGTTCATTTTTACACGCATTTTAATCCAATTAGGGAAAACCAACAATTGAAGTCCTATGAAAAACATTTTGTCACTACTTGTTCTTTTAATCATTTCAGCAAGTTTATCGGCCCAAACAGAAAAACGACCACTTACTTTCGATGATATTTTGAAGTGGAACAGAATTACCGAAACACATCTCTCGAACAACGGGAAATACGTTGCCTGGAAAGAAGAACCTTGGAAAGGTGATGCAACATTGAAAATCAGTACTCCCGATGCGAAAGAAATAGCGTCTTTCAACTACGGAACGAAAGCAAAGTTTACAGCTGATTCAAAATTCCTGATTTTTACGGAAGTTCCACCGGCTGATACAATTCGCGCCCTGAAACTGAAGAAGACGAAAAAGGAAGACCTGCCTCAGAATAAATTGGTTGTTTTCAATATCGATGAAAATGAATCGGAGAAAGTTGAAAACCTGAAATCGGTTAAAGTACCTGAAGAATGGTCGGGCTGGATCGCTTATCAGGCGGAAGATCCAAGTGATTCTACGAAAAACAAAAAGGACAAAAAGCATCCGTTGTTCATCAAAAATCTTGACGACGGATCAACAAAAACATATCCTGCAGTTAGCAGTTACGAACTGGCGAAAGACCAGCCATTCATCAGTTTTATTTCTGAAGGCGACAGTACTTTTTCAGCCGGAGTTTACCTGCTTGATCTAAAGAATGAAGAACTCTCTCCAATTTTGGAAGCAGAAGGAAAATTCGAACAACTTTGTATTGCCGACAATGGTGGACAACTTGCTTTTTTGGCCGATACAACCGATGCTGACAAGCCGTCGTTTGCACTTTATTACTGGGGCGGAGATAATGAAACCGTTGTCGCCGACAACTCCAACGATGCCATTCCTGAAAACTGGGCAATAAGTGAAAACGGCAATCTTTCATTCTCGGATAACGGCGAACGTTTGTTTTTTGGAACGGCTCCAATTTTACCGGAAAAAGATACTACAGTACTGGAGGAAGAAATCCCTGCACTTGATGTTTGGACCTGGAATGAAGAGCAACTTCAAACCGTTCAGCTCAACAATCAAAAACGAGATTTGAAAAAAACCTATTTGGCAGTTGTTCATCTCGACGCACAAAAAACAGTTCAGTTGGAAACAGAACAATTTTCGCGAATACGGGAAATACAAAATGGCGACGCCGATAAATTGCTGGCCTACAGCAACCGCCCCTACGCAGTGCAAACGATGTGGGAAGGCGGACCGTATCACAACGATTTTTATTTGGTTGACATCAACTCAGGTGAAGCTGAAAAGTTTAAAACCGACTGTCGTGCTAATCCATCAGTTTCTCCCGACGGGAAATTTGTGTATTGGTACAATGCCGTCGATACCACCTGGAATACCTACGAAATTGCAACCGGTAAAGAATATCAAATTACACAACCAGAAACGATTCAGGCAGCCGATGAGCTAAACGATCGACCAATGTTGGCAAGTTCGTACCGAGATGCAGGTTGGCTTAAAGACGATGAAGCAATTCTGATCTACGATCGTTACGACCTGTGGAAAGTGGATCCAACAAATTCTGCCGCTCCGGTAAATCTGACAAAAAATGGCAGAACTGAAAAGATCAGCTATCGACTGGTTCGTTTTAATCCGGAACCGAATACAGGAATCGATCCTGAAGAAACGGTACTACTAACAGGGAATAATGAAGTTTCGCGTGCCGATGCCTACTACGCTTTCGATCTGAGTAAAACCAAAGCTCCGGAAGCGATTTTCAGTCAGAATTACAAGTTAAGCAGACCCAAAAAAGCAAAGGATGATGATATGATCATTTTTACAAAAGAGGATTTTGAAACCTACCCGAACCTGATTGCAACCGATCTGCGTTTTAAAAAGGAAACACAAATTAGCGATGCTGCGCCTCAGCAAAACGAATTTAAGTGGGGAACTGCCGAATTGGTAACCTGGCGCTCGCTCGACGGTTTGGTTTTGGAAGGCACTTTGCACAAACCTGTAGATTTTGATCCCAACAAAAAATACCCGATGATCGTGAATTTTTACGAAAAAAGTTCGCAAAACCTGTTGAGCTATCGCATGCCGGAAAATCATCGTTCAACCATCGATTATCACTACTACACCAGTCATGGTTATATCATTTTCAATCCTGATGTTTATTACAAAGAAGGATACCCGGGCGAATCGGCTTTTAACTGTGTGATGCCGGGCATTACTTCGTTAATCGACAAAGGTTTTGTTGACGAAGCGCATATTGGCGCTCAGGGGCACAGTTGGGGCGGTTATCAGGTTGCCTACCTCGCAACACGAACCAATATGTTTGCAGCTATTGAATCGGGAGCTCCTGTTGTAAATATGTTCAGTGCTTATGGTGGAATTCGCTGGGGATCGGGATTAAACCGATCGTTCCAGTACGAGCACACACAAAGCCGGATCGGAAAATCGATTTGGGAATCTCCATTGCGTTATCTCGAGAATTCGCCGTTGTTTACTATCGACAAGATCAACACGCCGATTCTGATCATGCATAACGACGATGACGGTGCAGTGCCATGGTACCAGGGAATTGAGTTTTTTATTGGCTTGCGACGTTTGCAAAAACCAAGCTGGTTGCTTAATTACAACGAAGCCGACCACTGGCCAACAAAACTTCGCGATATGCACGATTTCCAGATTCGGATGGCGCAATTTTTCGACCACTACCTAAAAGGTGAGCCAATGCCAAAATGGATGGACGAGGGTATTCCTGCAATTAATAAAGGCGTTGAAATGGGGTATGAACTGGTAGATTAAAAAAAAAGCGATGTACTTTCTGTAAGGTACATCGCTTTTTCGTTTTCGCTATTTTATGGAGTTATAAATCTCCATAGCCTCCTCAAATTCTTCTTCCATCACACGGATTTCGATACCAATATTAGAAGGACTTCCGCTAAAAGTACCATCAACAGTACTTGTGATCTCGTTTACCAGCATAAATTTGATGCCGGCTTCGTCAAGCATTTCTTTGAACAACATGTATTTCATGTCGAAATTGCTCGTGAATGTTGCGACGGTTACAGCTTTACTCATTGTGTTTATTTTTATTCTCTTTTAGAAATTCAGGCAATCGGTCTCCCAGAAAATAATTCCAACCTGCCCTACAGCTTTCGTTTTTAAATTCTTGTATATCATCCGGAAAATCTTCCAGAACAGTTTGCGATAACGTTAGTTTTGCCTGCCCCTTCTCGTCAATCAAATCAAAACAAACTACAGAATCTCCCGGGTATTCAAGGTATTTCCACGAATAACAGATCTTTGTTGGTGGATTCACATCAATCACTTTCCAAAGGTGTGTAAACGTTCTCTTCCCTGACTTTACTATGAATTGGGAAACGGAGCCAATTTCGGGTTGAAAATGGTTGATATTATCGAAATACCATTGCTTCATTTTGGCTAAGTCAGTTATGGCTTGCCACACGTTTACAACCTTGGCATCGAGCAGCTGCTCAACAATTATCCTGTCTCCCTTTTTCATTCTACGGAGTCCGGTTAACACGAAGGTGCGTTAATCTTCATTACCTTTTTTGGTTTCGATAATCACCACTCCGTTTGCACCGCGTGCACCATAAATTGCCGCGCTACCATCTTTAATTACGTTAACGCTTTTCACCTGCGAAGGCACCAGCGTATTCATAATGGTATTATCCACCTGCATGCCATCAACAATAATTAATGCAGCGCTGCTGAGGTTTATCGAATTTTGTCCGCGGATAATTATATCGCCGTTGCTTTGTACCTGCACACCGGCGAAACGACCACGCATCAGATCGTACATATTGGTGTATTGTGAAAAATCGACATCGTCGTTTGTCATTTGGGCCAGTGCATTCAGGCGCTCACCATCTTTTACGTAGCCGTAACCAATGGCATATTCCCGGGCTTTGTCGCCGGGTTTAAGCTTCAAATTAACGGCAACTATTTTCGTCTTTTCCTCCAGTTTAACATTCTGGTTAACGAATCCTTTCGCAGATATTTTCAGTTTATCCTTACCGTCAACTTTAACTTCAAACTGTCCAAGTGTATCTGTTTGTACAACTTCTTTTGAGCTTTTCACCATCACTTCGGCACCAACAATAGTTATACTGTCGAAAGTGGTTACAATTCCTTTTACATAACGTTCCTGGGCAATACTATTGACTGTGACTAAGCAGAATAGCGCAAGAAATACTAGAGAAATTCGGGTTTTCATTGTATTGGCTTTATTGTTTTATTGTTTGTTAAAGGTATAATAATTTAACAAAAAGCCAAGGTACCGAAATTACATTAAATGTTTTCTTTAGCAGGTGCTACACGTTTCACACGGTAAGGTTTTTTCTGTTGCGATTCGAAATAAGTACGCATCTGCAACTCGGCAATAATACCAGTTGTAATAAACTGAATACCACCCAATACCAACAAAATACCAAGTAACAACAGTGGTTTTCCCCAAATATCGTTACCCATAACTTTGAGCACGAGCAGATAGAAATTTATAAGCACTCCGATGGCAAGGGTGAAAATACCGATTTGCCCGAAAAAGTGCATCGGGCGTTGCAGGTACTTTTTAAAGAAAAGCATCAATACAAGGTCGCTCATTACACGCGTGGTACGGCTAAGGTTGTATTTTGATGTACCAAAAGTACGCGGACGGTGATTCACATCAACCTGCGTAATTTTTGTGGCACCTTCAAGCGTTACCAGTGCAGGAATATAGCGGTGAAGCTCGCCATAAATATGGATACTTTTAATGATATCGTTGGTGAAGATTTTTAGCGTACATCCCAGGTCTTTCATATAAATACCGGTAGCACGACGAATCAGATAATTGGCAATTTTTGATGGCACTTTACGCAGGAACATTCCATCTTTTCGGTTGGCACGTACACCCGCAACCATGTCCCATTCTTCTTCCTCGATCATTTTCAGCATCATCGGAATATCTGCCGGATCGTTTTGCAAATCGCCGTCAATCAAGGCTACAAAATCGCCTTCGGCCTGATCGATACCTGCCTGCAGTGCCGAACTTTGCCCGTAATTTCGTTTTAACTCTACCAATAAAAATCGGTCGTCGTTAATTTTCCGAATCTCTTCACGTGTTTTATCGGTCGATCCATCATCCACAAATATGGCCTCGTAGTCAATTCCTTCGAGCGCTGCTTTTATTTCTACTGAAAGTGGTTTAATGTTTTCTTCTTCATTCCAAACACATATTACGAGTGAAAGCTTTTTCATGATCTGTTCTTATCTGTTTTAAGCTGCATCAACACAAGCTTGATTTTGCGATTGCAAAGTTATAAATTCTGATTTACGATAACTTACTCAATTCCATTAAGTTTCCAAATGAACGAAAAACGTACGGTTTTATACAACCAATCGTGTAATCCGTGCTGGTATTCTATTGAAATTGCCTTTTTATTGTATTCTTTCCGAAGTTCAAAGTTCAGTTGCATAGGCCGGTCGCCATTATTTTTATAACCGAAATAACCCGACCACGATGGCGTAAAACGCCAGTTGTTTTTCTGAAAATCGGCACCTGCACCATAAAGTAAAGCATCGTTTTGCAGGTTCAGCTCATCGTTGGTTTGCCAACTGTAAAATCCCAACATGGCATGTGGGCGAAATAAAAATGTTTCCTGCTGGCCGTAATCTTTCGAGAAACTAAAATCAAACGAATAAGCCGGTGTGTCGGCAAAACGTGCACCTTCAAAATTGGTTCCCGATGCAGTTTTTAATATCGCCCGAAACATAGTATTTGGGAAAGCACGGTCTTTAAAAAGCTGAATAAGCGTAGAGAAATAGAAATCGCCGATGGCATAACCTTTTCCGTCTTTATCGCGCGAAAAACGTTCGTCCCGTATCTCTTCGGTGTAGGAATAGTGTTCGAGCAACACACCATACATTTCGATTGCAATTTTGTTTTGTGCAAAAGGGATGAAAGCCCGCCCCGAAATATCCTGTGTTGGATCGCCCGAAAAAAAGTGGCTTGATACGGTAAGCTCAAACTCCGTATGTCCTTCGATAAAACCTTTTTTTACCTCGGGAACCGACAAAGCGTTAGGACCGAAATAGGCAGGCGAAATGATCATCCAGTTTCGCCACCCCGGATCACCGCTTTCCCAGCCGTGTGCGTTGTTCCACCACGACCAGTCTTCCTGCGCCGAAACCAATTGCAGTGTACTTGTTAGTACAAGAAATATGATAAGTAATCGCTTCATTGCTAATTTACACCTGTTCATGCTTTTCGTGAAAAGATGACCTTTTCTGCCGGTTTTGTTTAGAGACATCAAATGTAAACGATTTTTTTATGCAGCCAATGCGCAGCTAGGGAAAACATGAAGTTGTGAAAAAAATAAGCCCCTCAGGATTACTGAAGGGCTTAAAAATTAAAGTTTAAGTTTCTCTCTTATACTTTGGGGTATGCCGTCTTTGTGCACCATAATGCACATCGTCTTGTAATTCACATACGGTTTAGAGGCGTAAAAATAACCATCGTATTTATTGTAATCGCCCCACGAGTTTTTCACTTTGTAGAAAGTATGTCCATCCTGATCTTTTGCAGTACCGATAATATGCATTCCGTGGTCGTCGGTAGTTTCATAATCGTCAAATGCTCTCTGACGCATTTCCTGGCTAACTACCAACTCCGGTACCGGATTATCCAGCTTATACAGTTCCTTTTCTTTGTCTTTTTGTGGCAGCGCCTCCCATTTTGCAATTTCAGCGTCGTCCATATTTTCTTCCGGAGCGGCCGGCAAAACAGCCACACCTTTGTTGCTTGTAGCAAATCCTTTTTCGCTAACATCGGCTGCCCACGCAATGGTAAAACCATTATTCAGCGAATAATCTATAATCGATTCCAATTCTTCAAGTGGCACATTGTACACTTCATCCCACGACCAGTTATCAGGAACTTCCAAAATAAATTTATCGTAGAACGGGTGGTGTGTATACGAAGTGATCTCCACATAATCGTCCATGTTCAATCCAACATAATCGCTGGCAAAACTTTGTGGTGTATATTGTTTTCCTTCGTATTCAAATTTTTGTGGCAATTCGCCTAAGTACGAATCCAAAGTACCGTCAATGGCTTCGTGCCAAACAGTACTCAGTTTACGGTTTCCGTTTTTCACAACAGCGTCAACATGCTCTTTCAGCACATTATCCATTTCGCCATGCACGTGTTTTTCTTCGCCGTAGTTCAAACCATCGTAAATCGATTCAGGAACAATACCATACGCACGAATCATATTGGTAACATCGTGAAAAGCTCCACCTGCCGAGAAATTCAGATTACCGTGCACACGTACGTGCTTTTTGGCTTTATCGGAATAGGTGTGCCATACAACAAACATTTCTGAAAGATCGACCTCCGGTTTTCCCAAACGCATCATTTCCGACTCCAGAAATGAAAGCCCCGAAAACGACCAGCATGTACCCGAACGGTATTGGTCTTTTACAGGCGTGGCCGCTAATGAAATCTCGTCTTCAAAAACATAACCTTTTTCCTCCTCCTTCTTATCATTCTCCGCAAATACACTCAGTGTGAATACCGCAATCAATACGGTAAAAATAAAACGCAACTTCATCAAATTAATAATTAAATTATTACCCCTCTTCTTTTGAATTAGCGTCAAAATTAACAATTTATTCTTTTTTGAAAAGAGAATTTAAGATAGACTTAATAAAAATTAGAGGTCGTTTTTCAGATTAAAAGTTATGTAACGATTTATGTGACTAAGGTCACTGAATTTCGAGGTAACGGAAGCAGTCAACCAGGTGATCATTTACCATTCCAGTGGCCTGCATGTGCGCGTAAATTACGGTCGATCCGACGAATTTGAAACCGCGCGCTTTCAGGTCTTTCGAAATCGCATCCGACAAATCGGTTTTGGCCGGCAATTCACCAATCGTTTTAAAGCTATTTAGAATCGGCTTGTAATCCACAAACTTCCAAATGTAGCGATCGAAGGTGCCAAACTCCTTTTGCACCTCGAGAAAACGTTGCGCATTATTTACACAAGCCCTAATTTTTTGCTGGTTGCGAATGATTGATTTATCCTGAATAAGTTCTTGAATTTTATCTTCTGAATACGTTGCAACTTTTTGCGGGTTGAAATGATCAAAAGCTTTACGAAAATTCTCGCGTTTGTTCAGAACGATCTGCCAGCTTAACCCGGCCTGAAATCCTTCCAGTACAAAGAATTCAAACAACTTATCGTCGTCGTGAATCGGCACACCCCACTCTTCATCGTGATATTTTATCATCAACTCGTTTTTTGTTCCCCAGGCACAGCGTTTACACATAATTTTAGATTTAAGTGGCTATTCGTTAAAAAACCTAACTGTTTATTACTTCCAACTATGAAAATACTATTTTTGTTTGTTTAGTAAAACAGGACGAAGTAACCCTGCAGAGAAAAGGTTACGAAAGAAATAAATAGATGAAGAAACTTACCATACTTTTTGCACTCTTGTTGTCGATGAGTTTCCTGGCCGAGGCGCAATTGAACATCAACCATTTTATCAGGGTTGGACGTACGCGCATATCAATTGGCAACTACACGGGGGCAATCGAATACTTTAATATTGTTATTGAATTTAAACCTTATCTGGCTGAGGCCTATTTGTACCGCGGAACGGCCAAACATTCGTTGGAGGATTACCGTGGCGCCATTGCCGACTACGATAAAGCGATTGAAATAAAACCGTACTACCCGCGTGCTTACAACAACCGCGGAATGGCTTACCACAACCTCCGACTGTATAAACGTGCCATTGAAGATTACGACCGGGCACTGGAATTTGATCCTACTGACGAATCGATATACAACAACCGCGGGATTGCCAAACTGGCGCTAAAAGACCTGGAAGGTGCCATTGAAGATTATGACAAAGCGCTGGAAGTAAATCCAAAATCGACACATGCGTTGATGAACCGAAGCAACGCAAAAATTGTAAGCGGCGATATTCAAGGGGCTATTGCAGATTTGAACCAGGTAATTATCATCAGGCCGCATTATGCTGCTGCGTACTTAAACCGTGGATTGGCCCGCTTTGAGCTGGAAGATTATGCATCGGCACTGCGCGATTACGACCAAAGTATTCGTTTTGATGCCACAAACGCCCTGGCTTTTAACAACCGCGGTATTGTGAAACACAAACTGGAGGACTACGAAAGTGCCATTATGGATTACGACATGGCCATACAATTGAATCCGGAAATGGCCAGTGCCTACTTCAACCGCGCTATGGCCCGCGAAATTTTGGACCGCCCCGGTTATGAGCAGGACTACCAAATTGCAGCCCGTCTTAATCCGCAGTTCGATTTAAGCCAGCGACGTATAAATGCCGAGCAGTTGGCTCAACAGCAACAGCAACAAAACAAACAACAGCAGAATTCATCTTCGACGCAAAATAATAATCAGCAAAATTCGCAGGCGAACCAGCAGGCGCTGGCACAACACAATCAGCAGCAATCGTCGCAGCAAAACAATGCCTCGGTTGACGATGAAAAAGCAGCTGAACAAAAACGCAAAGAAGAATTGGAAGCTGAAAAACGCCGGCGCCGGATGCGTATGGATCTGGTGGTTGAAAATACCCGCGATATTCCGGAGGAAGCCGAGGAAGTTGACGATGGCCGCATTCAGAATAAAAACATTGTAATCGATCTGCAGCCGATGTTCCTGATTACAGCCTTCGAAAAAAATGCAGTCGATTACGAACGTTTCCAATATTACAATATAGTAGTCGATGATTTAAATGCCGAGAACAACTACAATCCATTGCTCTCTATTTCGAACAAGCCGGTGACTACGTACCAGTCGGTTTTCGAGAACTTTATTTTGTTCTTTAACGAAAAGATCGAGGTGCAGGAAAATGCGCACAATTATTTAAACCGCGGTATTTTTTACAGTCTTACGGGCGATTACAACAGTGCGTTTGCCGACCTGGATAAAGCGATTGAGTTGGATGAAAAAACTTCGCTGGCCTATTTCACGCGTGCCAACACACGATATAAATTAAAAGAACAGGTGGAACTTTTGGCAGGAGTTGGGTCAACCAATTCGCTGACATTAAACGAAGGAAAGATTAACGACAACAACAACGAAAAACCATCGACTGTTGAATACCAGGAGATTCTCGACGATTATGCAGTGACGCTGTTCCTCGATCCCGATTTCTTTTTTGGCTATTACAACCGTGCGTTTATTAAACTGCGCCTTGGCGAATACCGGAGTGCTGTTGAAGATTTAAATCACGCCATCGACCTGGAGCCTGAGTTTGCCGAAGCTTATTTTAACCGCGGATTGACAAAAATCTACCTCGACGATATAGAAGGTGGAGCACTGGATTTAAGCCGCGCCGGAGAGCTGGGAATCGACGGAGCTTACAACATTATTAAACGCTACTGTAACTAAAAGCACGAAGATCGGAGCTTGAAGACCGAAGAAAGAAAAATGTCATCCTGAGCGAAGTCGAAGGGTGAACTTTATACCCAATACTTTTCAATTTGATTTTTTACTTTTGCCTTGTCACATTTACTTTTTACTTGAATTATGAATCAGCCACTCGCAGAACGCTTACGACCAAAAACTTTAGACGATTACATCGGCCAAGAACATCTTGTTGGGAAGGGTGCCGTTTTGCGCAAATTGATCGATTCGGGAAAAATAACTTCGCTCATTTTATGGGGACCTCCGGGAGTAGGAAAAACCACGCTGGCCCGTATTATTGCCAACACACTTGACCGACCGTTTTACACGCTCAGTGCCATTAACTCGGGGGTAAAAGATATACGCGATGTGATTGACAGAGCCAAAAAGCAACAGTTTTTCAGTCGCCCAAACCCGATACTGTTTATCGACGAGATACACCGTTTTAGCAAATCGCAACAAGATTCGTTGCTGGGAGCTGTTGAAGATGGTACCATAACGCTGATTGGTGCAACAACCGAAAATCCATCGTTCGAGGTGATCTCTCCCCTGCTCTCGCGCTGCCAGGTGTATATTCTGGAGCATTTGGATAAGGCTGCTTTGCTAAAGATTATTAAACAAGCCACAAAAAAAGATACCGTACTTAAGGAGAAAAAGATAACACTACGCGAAGATTCGGCCATACTGCGTTACTCGGGTGGCGATGCCCGGAAACTGTTAAATGTGCTGGAACTGGTTACCCTTGGCGAAGACGGCGATAACATTGTTATTACCGATAAAAAGGTAACCGACAAGCTGCAGAAAAACCTTTCGATATACGATAAGAAAGGCGAAATGCACTACGATATTATTTCGGCATTTATAAAAAGTATCCGTGGTGGCGATCCAGATGCAGCAGTGTACTGGCTGGCGCGCATGTTGGAAGGTGGAGAAGACATTAAGTTTATCGCCCGCCGTTTGTTGATACTGGCTGCAGAAGATGTTGGCCTGGCCAATCCAAATGCCTTACTGATGGCACAAAACACTTTTGATGCCGTGCATAAAATTGGCCCTCCCGAATCGCGCATTATTTTATCGGAATGTACGATTTACCTGGCTACCTCGCCAAAAAGTAATTCGGCCTACGAAGCCATCGACAATGCCATTGCACTGGTAAAACAAACCGGCGACCTGCCTGTGCCGCTACACATACGAAATGCACCAACCAAGCTGATGAAAGAAATTGGTTACGGCAAAGACTATAAATACGCCCATGCATACGAGGGTAATTTTGTGGAGCAGGATTTCCTACCCAAAGAGATTAAAAACAACCGCATTTACCAGCCGCAAAATAACGCTGCTGAGGTGAAGATTCTGGAGCGTTTGAAGAAGTGGTGGGGAAATAGGTTTTAATGGCGTAAAACCTCACAAAATGCCCCTCATGGATCCAAACGATAGATCTAAGCGATTATAAATGAAAAAGCCGAACTGCAAATGCAATTCGGCTTTTCAATATGGTAAAGAAAATTATTAGTCTTCTTTTTTAGCTTCGTCAGCTGACTCGTCAGCTTTAGGCTCTTCGGTTGTTTCTTCAGCTTTTGCTTCAGGAGCCGGAGCTTCTTCAGTTTTAACTTCTTCAACAACTTCAGCCTCTGCAACTGGTGCAGTAGCGTCAGCTTTTTTAGCACCACCACGACGTGAACGACGTTTTTTTGGTGCAGCAGCTTCTTCTTTTGCAGCCAACATAGCTTCGTTAAAGTCAACCAACTCGATAATACACATATCGGCGTTGTCGCCTAAACGGCTACCGGTTTTAAGAATACGAGTGTATCCTCCCGGACGGTCAGCAACTTTTACAGCTACTTCGCGGAACAATTCCGATACAGCATCTTTGTCTTGCAGGTAGCTAAAAACTACCCTGCGCGAGTGTGTTGTATCTTCTTTTGCCTTAGTAATCAGTGGCTCAACGTACATACGCAATGCTTTCGCTTTTGCAACAGTAGTTGAAATTCTCTTATGCGCGATAAGTGAACTTGCCATGTTTGCCAACATCGCTTTACGATGTGGTGCTTTACGGCCTAAGTGATTAAATTTCTTATTATGTCTCATTGCCTTTTACTCCTTATCAAGTTTATACTTGGAAATATCCATTCCAAAATTCAGTCCCATGTTATCTAAAAGGTCATCCAATTCGGTTAACGATTTTTTACCAAAGTTTCTGAATTTCAGCAGGTCGTTTCTGTTGTAGGTAACCAGGTCTCCTAATGTATCTACATCCGCAGCTTTCAAACAATTCAAAGCACGAACCGAAAGATCCATATCAACCAGTTTAGTTTTCAACAACTGACGCATGTGCAGTACTTCTTCGTCAAACTCTTCGTTTGCAAATTTCTCATCCGTATCAAGAGTGATCTTTTCGTCTGAGAACAGCATGAAGTGATAGATAAGAATTTTAGCTGCTTCTTTTAATGCATCTTTTGGGTGAACAGAACCATCGGTAGCAATATCCAGAACTAATTTTTCGTAGTCAGTTTTTTGCTCAACACGATAGTTTTCAACGGCGTATTTTACCTTTTTAATTGGTGTGTAGATCGAGTCGATCGGAATTACACCAAATTCTTCTTCAACCGGCTTGTTTTCAACAGCAGGAACGTAACCACGTCCTTTGCTGATGTTCAACTCCATTTGAATTTTTACGTCTGGCTCCATTCTGCAAATTACCAACTCTGGGTTCAGTACTCTGAAACCAGTCATAAATTTGTTAATGTCGCCGGCAGTAAATTCTTCCTGGCCGCTGATTGAAATAGATACTTTTTCGCTGTCAAAATCTTCCACCTCGTTTTTAAAACGAACTTGCTTCAGATTAAGGATAATATCAGTTACATCTTCAATAACTCCTTTAATCGTAGAAAACTCATGGTCAACACCTTCAATTTTAACAGTTGTAATTGCATAGCCTTCCAACGACGATAACAGAATACGACGAAGTGCATTACCAATTGTAATACCGTATCCCGGTTCCAGGGGACGAAACTCGAATTGTCCGAACTTGTCATCGGATTCTAACATTATTACCTTGTCAGGCTTTTGGAATGCTAATATTGCCATAATATTCTAAGTAATTTTATTATTTTGAATACAACTCTACGATTAGTTGCTCTTTGATGTTTTCTGGAATTTCTTCACGTTCCGGACGGTTAAGGAATTTTCCGGACATTTGCGCTCCGTCCCATTCCAACCATTCGTACTGTGAGCTTCTGCGCGATTGCAATGAGCCAGTAATTTCTTCCAAAGATTTTGATTTCTCGCGAACGCCGATAACGTCGCCAGATTTAACCGAGTACGATGGAATATTTACTAATTTTCCGTTAACAGTAATATGTTTGTGCGATACAAACTGACGTGCCGCAGCACGTGTTTTAGCAATACCTAAACGGAATACTACGTTGTCGAGACGAGACTCTAACAACTGAAGAAGAACCTCACCGGTAACACCTTTCGAAGCTTGCGCTTTTTTGAAAAGTGTACGGAATTGTCTTTCTAATACACCGTAAGTATATTTTGCTTTTTGTTTCTCTTTTAACTGCTGCCCGTATTCCGATACTTTTCTTCTTTTCGAAGCTAAACCGTGCATCCCTGGAGGGTAGTTTTTGTGTTCGAAAACTTTATCCGGTCCGAAGATAGGTTCTCCGAATTTACGAGCGATTTTAGATTTTGGTCCTCTATATCTTGCCATTTCCTTTTCGTTTTAAAATTAAACTCTACGTCTTTTAGGAGGCCTGCAACCGTTGTGCGGAAGCGGTGTTACATCAATAATTTCAGTAACCTGGATACCGATAGTAGCCAAAGCTCTGATTGCTGATTCACGACCGTTACCAGGTCCTTTAACATATACCTTAACTTTACGTAGTCCAAGGTCATAAGCAGTTTTAGCACACTCTTCTGAAGCTACCTGAGCTGCATAAGGAGTATTCTTTTTCGAACCACGGAATCCTTTTTTCCCAGCTGACGACCAAGAGATTACCTCTCCGTTCATGTTTGTCAGCGTTACGATAATATTGTTGAAAGACGAGTGGATATGAGCCATACCATTGGCTTCAACAACCACTGTTCTCTTTCTACTTGATCCTGTCTTTTTTGCCATAACTCAAATTCCTTATTTAGTGGCCATTTTTTTGTTAGCAACAGTTTTACGTTTTCCTTTACGGGTACGTGCGTTGTTTTTTGTGCTCTGTCCGCGAACCGGTAAACCGATACGGTGACGGATACCACGGTAACAACCAATATCCATTAAACGCTTAATGTTCATCTGGATTTCTGATCTTAGCTCACCTTCTACTTTGAAGTTATCGCCGATAACTCCACGAACAGCTGCTAAGTTCTCATCCGTCCAATCCTGTACTTTCAGGTTTCTGTCTACACCTGCTTCTTCCAGGATAGTGATGGCTCTGCTGCGGCCAATACCATAAATATAAGTAAGAGCAATCTCACCTCTTTTATTACTTGGAATATCAACACCTGTAATACGTGCCATAAAATTCTTTTTTTAAAGATTAATTACCCTTGACGTTGTTTAAACTTAGGGTTCTTTTTATTAATCACATACAAACGTCCTTTCCTGCGTATAATTTTGCAGTCTTCGCTACGTTTTTTAACTGAAACACGAGTTTTCATCTTAATTATTTTTTTAATTTTTTGTATCGATGTCCGACTTTTGTCGGGACTCGTTTCATATACAATCTTTAGTTTTTGTACCTAAACGTAATTCTACCTTTAGTTAAATCGTAAGGAGACATTTCTACTTTAACCTTATCCCCTGGCAAAATTTTAATATAATGCATTCTCATCTTCCCTGAAATGTGCCCTGTTATAACGTGACCATTTTCCAGTTCAACCCTGAACATAGCGTTTGATAATGCTTCTATAATTGTTCCATCTTGTTCTATGGATGGTTGTTTTGCCATAAAAATTCCTCTTTAAAATTTTTGAATTAAGTTTTTTCTAAATAATCTCTTTTACAATTTGTCTTACATTCCTCCGAGTCCCGGACGTCCTTTAATTCGGCCTGATTGCATCAAACCGTCGTAATGGCGCATCAACAGGTGACTTTCAATCTGCTGTAAGGTATCTAACACTACACCAACCAAAATTAGCAGCGATGTACCACCGTAGAACAGGGCAAACGACTGGCTAACTCCAATCATCATGGCAAAAGCCGGCATAATAGTTACCAATCCTAAAAAGATAGAACCGGGTAATGTTATACGCGACATAACTGTATCAAGAAACTCAACGGTTTTCTTTCCTGGTTTAACACCGGGAATAAAACCACCGTTTTTCTTCATGTCTTCTGCCATTTGGGTTGGGTTAATAGTAATAGCGGTGTAAAAATACGTAAAAGCTACCACTAATAAAAATTGTGTTAAATTATACCAAAAACCTGTGATGTTTGACAAGGCAGCCGCCACACCACGCAGATTTTCAGAATTAGCAACACCAACAATTGTAATAGGCACCATCATAATTGCCTGAGCAAAAATGATAGGCATTACACCTGCGGCATTAACTTTCAAAGGGATGTACTGACGTACTCCGCCATATTGTTTGTTACCAACAATTCGTTTCGCATATTGTACCGGAATCCTACGGGTTCCCTGTACTAAGGCAATTGATGCCATAAATACGATGAACAGGAAAACAAACTCTACCAGGAACATTACTAAACCTCCACCAGTAACACGTGCTCCAAATTCCTGAACCACGGCCATTGGTAAACGGGCAATAATACCAATCATAATGATTAACGAGATACCATTACCGATTCCTTTATCGGTAATACGTTCTCCTAACCATAACACAAACATCGATCCTGCTGTTAAAATCACAATGCTAGGGGCATTAAACCAAATGCCTGACATTGCGAAAGCTGAACCGGGTAATTGCATGTGTAGATTAGTAAGATATGCCGATGCCTGCGGAATCAGAATTAACACGGTTAAATATCGTGTAATCTGATTTATTTTCCTTCTTCCTGACTCTCCCTCTTTCTGCAACCTCTGGAAATAGGGAACTGCGATACCCATTAACTGGATAACGATTGAGGCAGAAATATACGGCATGATTCCTAAAGCAAAGACAGAAGCCTGTGCAAACGCACCACCCGAAAACATGTTAATCAATCCCAACAATCCGTCAGAAGTCTGACTTTGTAAGTTTTGTAACTGTGCCGGATCAATACCAGGAAGTGAAACAAACGATCCTAACCTGTATATTAACAGGAAAAACATTGTTGTTCCAATTCTGAATCTTAGATCTTCAATCTTATAAATATTCTTTAGGGTCTCAATAAATCGTTTCATTACGGTTTAAGCTATTTCGGTTGTTCCTTCTAATTTTTCTATTGCTTCTTTCGCGCTTTTTGAAAATGCATCGGCTTTAACTTCTAATTTTTTAGTTAAAGTACCTCCGCCAAGAATTTTGATCTTGTCGTTTTTCGACGCGATACCTGCGTTAACCAAGGATTCTTTGTCAATTACGGTCAGGTTCTTTTTAGTAGCAAGGTTCTCAAGTACATCAAGGTTGATTGCTTTGAATTCAACACGGTTGATGTTTTTAAATCCCATTTTTGGAACTACACGTTGCAAAGGCATTTGACCACCTTCGAAACCGATTTTTCTTGAGTAACCTGAACGCGACTTTTGACCTTTGTGACCACGAGTTGATGTACCGCCACGGCCTGAGCCCTGACCACGACCAATTCGTTTCGTAGTTTTAGTCGATCCTTCTGCAGGTTGTAAGTTACTTAAATTCATCTTATTAAATATTTTATATTCAATTGAATAAGATGGAACGGGTCTCGAGTGCTCGAGACCCGTTTCATAATTTCAATAGTTTGAAATATTACTTAACTTCTTCAATACTTAGTAAATGTCTCAATTTGTTAGCCATACCAACAATTTGAGGAGTAGCTTCGTGAACAACAGTTTGGTTCAGTTTTTTCAAACCTAACGCTTCCAAAGTTGCTTTTTGGCGTTTTGTTGAACCGATACCACTTTTTACTTGTGTTATTTTTAATTGTGCCATAACTGTGTTATCCTTTAAAAACTTTTTCAACTGAAACACCTCTGTGTTCTGCTACTGTATAAGCATCCCTTAACTCGGTTAAAGCATTCATTGTTGCTTTTACCAGGTTGTGTGGGTTTGATGATCCTTTTGACTTAGCCAAAACGTCGTGAATACCGGCACTTTCCAGTACTGCACGCATCGCACCCCCAGCCTTAAGACCGGTACCCGACGAAGCAGGTTTTAACAGGATGTTTGCACCGCCGAATTTAGCGGTTTGTTCGTGTGGTATAGTTCCGTTAATTACCGGAATTTTTACCAGGTTCTTTTTAGCTGCGTCAACACCTTTAGCAATTGCAGTGGTTACTTCGCTTGCTTTACCAAGTCCCCAGCCTACGATTCCTTTTTCGTCGCCCACAATAACAATGGCAGAGAAACTGAAAGTACGTCCACCTTTTGTTACTTTGGTTACACGGTTAATGGCTACCAACCTGTCTTTTAATTCCAGGTCGCTTGTTTTTACTTTATTACTTACTTTCGCCATAATATTAGAATTTAAGGCCACCTTCACGGGCAGCGTCAGCTAATTGTTTTACTCTTCCGTGGTATAAGTTACCACCTCTGTCGAATACAACTTCAGTAATTCCGGCTGCCAGTGCTTTTTCAGCAACTGCTTTACCGACCATTGCAGCTTTTTCAGTTTTAGTACCACTTGCATCAGCAATACCTTTATCTGATGATGATACAGCTAATAAAGTTGTTCCTTGCAAATCGTCGATCACCTGAACGTAGATTTGTTTGTTACTTCTGTAAACACTTAATCTTGGACGTTCTGCTGTGCCTGAAACAACTGTGCGTACGCGACTTTTTATTCTTGCTCGCCTTTGAACTTTTGTTAATGCCATAATAATTAATCTTTTAAAAAATTATTTTGCAGCGGCTTTACCAGCTTTACGTCTCAACACTTCGCCAGCAAACTTAATACCTTTTCCTTTGTAAGGTTCAGGTTTACGGAATGATCTGATTTTGGCAGCCACCTGACCAATTAATTGTTTGTCGTGACTTTTCAGAGTCACGCTTGGTGTACTACGTTTATCAGATACAGCCTCTACTTTTACTTCTGATGGAAGTTGCAAATAAGTGTGGTGAGCAAAACCTAATACAAGGTCGAGCACGTTATCTGGCAATACTTCTGCACGATAACCAACACCTACTAGTTCCAATTTAATTTCGTATCCTTTCGATACGCCTTCCACCATGTTATTGATCAAAGAGCGGTACAGTCCGTGCATTGACTTTTCGCGTTTTGATTCGCCGTTTCTTTTCACTTCGATGGTTGCATCTTCGATGGCAACTTCGATTGACGGATCAACTTGCTGAGTCAATTCACCCAGAGGTCCTTTTACGCTAACAACATTGTCGTTAACCTTTACTTCTACTCCTGCTGGTATTGAAATGGGTAATTTTCCTATTCTTGACATGACTGTTCCTCCCTATTAATACACGTAACATAATACTTCTCCACCTACGTTAAGCTCGCGAGCTTCTTTATCGGTAATAACACCTTTTGAGGTAGAGATAATTGCTATGCCTAAACCATTTAGTACGCGTGGAATACTTGTTGAATCACAGTACTGACGCAAACCTGGTTTACTAATGCGTTCTAACGCTTTTATTGCAGATACTTTTGTTTCTGGATTGTATTTCAATGCAATCTTAATGTTTCCCTGGTAGCCTACTTCGTCTTCAAATTTGTAGTTTAAGATGTATCCTTTTTCTTTCAAAAGTTTAGTCATCTCTTTCTTTAAATTTGAAGCTGGAATGTCAACTACACGGTTTTTCGCCATAATTGCATTTCTTACCCTTGTCAGATAATCTGCTATTGGATCTGTTACTTTACTCATTTTTCAAGTTTCTTTTAACGATTACCAACTTGCCTTTTTAACTCCGGGAATTAAGCCGTTTGAAGCCATTTCCCTAAAATCAATCCTGCTGATACCGAATTGGCGCATATATCCTTTCGGACGGCCGCTTAGTTTACAACGGTTGTGCAAACGTACTTTCGACGAGTTTTTAGGAAGTTTTTGCAAACCTTCCCAGTCGCCTTCAGCTTTCAGCTTGGCACGTTTTTCGGCGTATTTCTCAACTAATTTTGCACGTTTCACTTCGCGTGCCTTCATTGATTCTTTAGCCATTACTAGTTCTTTTTAACGTTTTTAAATGGTAAACCTAATTCTTTCAACAAAGCAAAACCTTCTTCATCGGTTTTTGCAGAAGTGACAAAGGTAATATTCATTCCGTTGATCTTGCTTACTTTATCAAGCACGATCTCTGGGAAAATAATTTGTTCCGGAACGCCAAGAGTGTAGTTTCCACGGCCGTCCATTTTGCTTTCGATACCTTTAAAGTCGCGAATACGTGGCAGTGCCACAGCAATTAAACGATCTAGGAATTCATACATTTGGTCGCGACGCAATGTTACACGCACGCCAATTGGCATTTTCTTTCTCAATTTGAAATTAGAGATATCCTTTTTTGACATTGTTTGTACGGCTTTCTGACCGGCTATCATTGTCATTTCGGTTTGAGCTACGTCGATCAGTTTTTTGTCGGCGATTGCTGCTCCAACACCCTGGTTAAGGATGATCTTTTCTAATTTCGGAACCTGCATTACAGAAGAGTAATCATACTCTTTCTTTAAAGCAGGGATTATTTCTTCCTGATATTTCTTCTTAAGAGTTGGTACGTAAGCCATTACTTAATCTCCTCTCCTGTTTTTTTCGAAATACGAACTAATTTACCATCGTCATTCAATTTCTTACCTACACGTGTAGCTTCACCTGTTTTAGGATCAACCAACATAAGGTTAGAAATATGCACCGGTGCTTCCTGTTCAATGATACCTCCCTGTGGCGCTGCTGCGTTAGGTTTGGTATGCTTTTTCATCATGTTAACACCTTCAACTATTGCTCTGTCGGTTTTGCGGATCACCTCCAGTACACGACCTTTTTGGCCTTTACTGTTACCAGCGATCACAACCACAGTGTCACCTTTTTTTATGTGTAACTTTTTCTGCATTTTGAGCTTTTTTCTTTTTACAATACTTCTGGAGCGAGTGAAATGATTTTCATATTCTTCTCGCGTAATTCACGTGCTACAGGCCCGAAAATACGTGTTCCACGCATTTCGCCAGCGTTGTTAAGAAGTACTACTGCGTTATCGTCGAAACGAATATAAGAACCATCCTGACGACGGTTTTCTTTCTTCGTACGTACAACAATTGCGCGTGATACAGTACCTTTTTTCATCTCGCCTCCGGCAAGTGCACTTTTTACAGTAACCACAACAGTGTCGCCCAATGTAGCATAACGTTTACGTGTTCCGCCTAATACACGGATCACTAAAACTTCTTTTGCTCCACTGTTATCGGCTACCGAACATCTTGATTCTTGTTGTACCATGATTACTTAGCTCTTTCAATTATTTCAACTACTCTCCAACATTTGGTTTTACTTAAAGGACGTGTTTCCATAATCCTTACAGTATCTCCAACGTTGCAATCATTTTTCTCATCGTGGACATGGAATTTGGTAGTTTTGTTAACGAACTTACCATAGATTGGGTGCTTCTCTTTTGTTTTTTCGGCAACCACAATCGATTTATCCATTTTATCACTAACAACGATCCCGATTCTCTCTTTTCTGAGATTTCTTACTTTATTTTCCATCGTTGAATTACTTCTGATTTTCGTTTAATTCTCTTTCGCGAAGAATTGTATTCAAACGTGCGATCGTTGCTTTAGCTTCCTTCAACTTGTTAGGATTTTCAAGCGGCGATACGGCATGATTCAATCTTAGGCGAACAAGAATTTCTTTTTCAATCTGTAGACGCTCAACGATTTCGTTGTTCGTCATTTCTTTGATTTCACTTACTTTCATGATTCACCTAATTTTATTCTTCAACATAATCACGTCTAACCATAAACTTTGTTTTTACCGGTAGTTTCTGAGCGGCAAGTCTTAAAGCTTCTTTGGCAGTTTCCATAGGAACACCTTCAGCTTCAATGATAATGCGACCCGGAGCAACCGGAGCAACAAATCCTTCAGGAGCACCTTTACCTTTACCCATCCTTACTTCGGCTGGCTTTTTGGTAATAGGTTTATCGGGGAATACGCGTATCCAAATTTGTCCTCGACGTTGCATATAACGTGTTACCGCAACCCTGGCAGCTTCAATCTGCCTACCGGTAAGCCACGATTCTTCCAACGACTTTATTCCAAATGAACCGAATGCTAACTGGTTTCCGCGTTGAGCGTTACCTTTCATTCGACCCTTCTGTACTCTTCTAAATTTTACTTTTCTTGGCTGTAACATCCTTTTTTTAGATTATGAGTGTTAAACCACTATTTTCTACGACGGTTGCGGTTACCACCACCTCTGTTTCCACCACCACGTCCGGACTTTTGTCCGAGGTTAGGTGAAAGGTCGCGATTTCCGTAAACCATACCTTTACAAATCCAAACTTTAATTCCAATAAGTCCGGTTTTTGTTAATGCTTCTGCCAATGCGTAGTCAATATCTGCACGCAAAGTATGTAGCGGAGTACGGCCGTCTTTATACATTTCAGAACGAGCCATTTCTGCTCCGTTTAACCTACCCGAAACCAATACTTTGATTCCTTCGGCTCCCATTCTCATGGTTGAAGCAATGGCCATTTTAACCGCCCTACGGTAAGCAATCTTACCCTCTAGCTGACGTGCAATGTTATTTGCAACGATCTTAGCGTCGAGTTCAGGACGTTTGATCTCGAAAATGTTGATTTGAACCTCTTTTTTGGTAATCTTTTTTAATTCTTCTTTCAGTTTGTCAACTTCCTGACCACCTTTACCAATAATAATACCTGGTCGCGAAGTATGAACAGTGATGGTAATCAGCTTCAAGGTACGTTCAATAACGATTCTTGAAATGCTGGCTTTGGCCAAACGAGCGTTCAGGTATTTCCTGATCTTTTGGTCTTCAACCAGCTTATCGCCGTAATTATCACCACCGAACCAGTTTGAATCCCATCCTTTGATGAACCCCAAACGATTTGCTATCGGATTTACTTTTTGTCCCATGAATATTAATTAAGGTTTTCTTCAACAACACTTTCTTTACTATCTACGTATATAGTCACGTGGTTCGAGCGTTTTCTGATGCGGTGTGCACGACCCTGGGGAGCCGGGCGCAAACGTTTCAAAATACGACCTGAATCTACCATGATTTGTGATACGTAAAGCTCACTTTCTTCTAAACGAACTCCTTCGTTTTTAGCCTGCCAATTGGCAATGGCTGAAAGCAGAAGTTTCTCTACCCTGCGTGATGCTTCTTTTGAAGAATACTTCAATACATCTAAGGCTTTATTAACCTCCATTCCGCGGATCATATCGGCTACTAACCTCATTTTCCTTGGAGATGTAGGGCAGTTGCGTAAAACAGCAAAATATTGTTGTTTTTTCTCTTCTTTTCTTTTCTCAGCTGCTAGTCTTTTTCTGGCACCCATTGTACTTACTTTTTAAATATTAATGCCTATCTTTTCTTATTACCAGCATGCCCCCTGAATGTACGGGTTGGAGCAAATTCGCCCAAACGGTGTCCCACCATGTTTTCGGTGACATATACCGGGATGAATTTGTTTCCATTATGTACTGCAATAGTGTGTCCTACAAAATCAGGAGAAATTACTGATGCTCTGGCCCAGGTTTTCACAACCGATTTTTTGTTCGATTCATTCATAGCTATTACTTTACGCTCTAGCTTGAAATCGATAAATGGACCTTTTTTTAATGAACGACTCATAATTTATTCCTCTTTACTATTTTTTCCTACGTTCTACAATATACTTGTTGGAAGCTTTTTTCTTCGAACGGGTTTTATAACCTTTCGCAAGCATACCATTACGTGATCTTGGGTGTCCTCCTGAATTTCTTCCTTCACCACCACCCATTGGGTGATCGACTGGGTTCATTACTACACCACGAACACGAGGTCTTCTTCCTAACCAACGAGAGCGACCGGCTTTACCCGATTTCTCGATGTTATGTTCTGTATTTCCAACCGTACCTACTGTAGCCCTGCAGGACGTAAGTACCATACGAGATTCGCCTGAAGGCAATTTCAAAATTGCGTATTTGCCTTCACGTGAGGTCAATTGTGCATATGCACCTGCACTACGTGCCATCACCCCACCCTGTCCAGGGTGAAGTTCAATGTTGTGAACCAAAGTACCAAGAGGTATTTCAGCAAGGGGAAGACAATTCCCGATTTCAGGTTCGATTCCGGTACCGCTCTTTACAGTTTGGCCAACTTGCAACCCGTTAGGCGCAATCATGTAACGTTTTTCGCCATCTTCGTATTTCAGAAGGGCGATGCGAGCAGTACGGTTCGGATCGTACTGAATTGAATCGACAACAGCTGCAACACCGTCTTTATCGCGCATAAAGTCGATAATACGGTATTTGCGTTTATGTCCCCCACCTATATACCTCATTGTCATGCGTCCCTGGTTATTACGACCACCGGACTTTTTAATGGGCTCCAACAATGATTTTTCAGGTGTAGATGCAGTAATGGTATCAAAAGCGCCAATTACTTTGTGCCTTTGACCCGGAGTTACTGGTTTCAGTTTTCTTACTGCCATAATACTTATTAATTATATACTATTATATATTACTATAAAAGTCAATACTATCTCCTTCAACCAAAGTAACAATAGCCTTTTTAAAGGCTGCTGTTTTACCGGTAATAATACCACCTTTGGTATATCTCGATTTTACTTTACCACCATAAACCATGGTGTTAACGCTTTCAACCGAAACGTTATAAAGATCTTCAACCGCTTTTTTAATTTCAGGTTTACTTGCATTGCGAGCTACCACAAAACCGTAACGGTTAAAACGTTCCGACTGGTCGGTCATTTTTTCTGTAACTAATGGTTTTACTAAAATTTCCATCTTTTTTTATCCGTTAAAGTTTAAATGCTTCTTCAATTTTCGCAACAGATCCCTCACAAAGCACAATGGCTTTTGCGTTCAAAATCTGATAAGTACTTAACTCTGAAGCAGTTACAACCGATACGTCTTGCAAATTTCGCGACGACAAATATATGTTATTATTTTCAGTTGGTAAAACGAAAAGTGCCTTTTTTTCAGCAATTTGCAGATTGCTCTGCAATGCTACCATGTCTTTTGTTTTTGGAGCTTCAAAATTGAAGTCTTCAACAACTACAATGCTCTTTTCGCTTGCTTTATAAGTTAATGCTGATTTACGGGCCAATTGCTTCACTTTTTTGTTCAGCTTGAAACCGTAGTTACGCGGGCGTGGGCCAAAAATAGTACCACCACCACGGAAGATTGGCGACTTGATGCTACCTGCACGTGCTGTACCTGTACCTTTTTGTCTTTTAATCTTCTTGGTGCTACCTGCAATCTCACCACGTTCTTTACTTTTGCTTGTTCCCTGGCGTTGGTTCGCCATATATTGCTTTACGTCCAAATAAATGGCGTGGTCGCTGGGCTCAATACCGAAAATCTGGTCGTTTAAAGTGACTTTTTTTCCGGTTTCTTTTCCTTCTATATTCAGTACACTTAGTTCCATTGTTTTCTAATAATTAAGTATGAACCTTTGGCTCCAGGTACTGAACCTTTTACCACTATTACATTCTTTTCAGGAATAATTTTTACTACCTCAAGGTTTTCGATAGTAACTGTTTTTCCACCGTCTCTACCTGCCATACGCATACCTTTAAATACGCGTGAAGGCCATGAAGATGCTCCGATAGAACCAGGTGCTCTCAGCCTGTTGTGCTGACCGTGTGTAGCATCATTAACACCACGGAAATTGTGACGTTTTACTACACCCTGAAAACCTTTACCTTTTGAAACTCCAACGATATCAACGTAATCTTTTTCATTGAAAATGCTTACATCAATTTCTTGTCCAAGTTCAAACTCTTCCTGATAGGTGTTATGAAACTCTACTACTTTGCGCTTTGGTGAAACACCAGCCTTTTTAAAGTGGCCAACTTCAGCTTTAGTGGCGTGCTTGTCTTTTTTCTCGCCATAAGCTAACTGAAGCGCTTCGTAGCCGTCGGTCTCTGCCGTTTTCACTTGTGTAACTACACAAGGTCCGGCCTCAATCACAGTGCATGGGATATTTTTCCCCTCAACACTGAATACGGATGTCATTCCGATTTTTTTTCCAATAATACCAGCCATTTTTTTCGACTACTTTAAATTATCAAACTTTAATTTCTACTTCAACGCCACTTGGAAGCTCCAGCTTCATTAGTGCGTCGATTGTTTTTGCGGTTGAGCTGTAAATGTCGATCAAACGTTTGTAAGATGACAACTGAAATTGCTCCCTCGATTTTTTATTTACGAAGGTTGAACGTAAAACGGTGAAAACTCTGCGGTGAGTAGGAAGTGGAATAGGACCACTTACTACAGCACCAGTAGTTTTTACTGTTTTAACGATTTTCTCAGCCGACTTGTCTACCAAGTTGTGATCGTACGATTTAAGCTTAATCCTGATCTTTTGACTCATAAGAGAAAATTGTTATAAATTATTTTAATAAATCAACTTTTCCATTACAATCTTCCAGTACTTTTTCTGCAAGGCCACGTGGAACTTCTGCATAATGGCTAAATTCCATTGATGAAGTAGCACGACCTGAAGAAAGGGTACGCAATACGGTTACATAACCAAATTGCTCTGAAAGTGGCACTTTAGCTTCGATAACTTTAGCGTTACCTTTGCTGTCCATGCTTGCAATCTCGCCACGACGACGGTTAAGGTCGGCAATAATATCACCCATGTACTCCTCAGGAGTTACAACCTCAACATTCATAATTGGCTCAAGAAGCGCAGGTTTTGCTTTTGATGCAGCACTCTTAAATGCCTGACGAGCACAAATCTCGAACGATAACTGGTCTGAATCCACAGGGTGGAACGAACCGTCGAGCAATGTTACTTTCAAGCTGTCAACAGGGAAACCTGCCAACGGACCATTTGCTAATGCATCTTTAAAACCTTTTTCTACTGAAGGGATAAATTCGCGAGGAATACGTCCACCTTTTACAGCATCGATAAATTCCAAACCGTCTTTTCCTTCTTCTGCAGGTTCTACTTTTACAATAACATCGGCAAATTTACCACGACCACCAGTCTGTTTCTTGAATACTTCACGTAATTCAACAGATTCGGTAATAGCCTCTTTGTATGCTACCTGAGGTGCTCCCTGGTTACATTCAACTTTGAACTCACGTTTCAAACGGTCGATCAAAATTTCAAGGTGAAGCTCACCCATACCACGGATTACAGTCTGACCTGAATCTTCGTCGGTATTAACAACGAAAGTTGGATCTTCTTCAGCCAGTTTCGCCAAACCGTTTCCAAGTTTATCAACGTCTTTTTGCGACTTAGGCTCGATTGCGATACCAATTACAGGTTCCGGGAAATCCATGCTTTCCAGCTCTACCGGGTTTTTCAGATCGCCAAGTGTATCACCTGTACGGATATCTTTAAAACCTACTGCAGCACAAATATCACCAGCCGAGATTGAATCTTTCGGGTTTTGCTTGTTAGAGTGCATCTGGTACAAACGCGAGATACGCTCCTTTTTACCGGTACGCGAGTTATATACAGTGTCACCTGCATTCAATGTACCTGAGTACACACGAATGAAAGCCAAACGACCAACGAATGGGTCGGTAGCAATTTTAAATGCTAATGCAGCCAATGGCTCGTCAGCATCAGGATGACGTACAACCTCTTTGTCGGTTAGCGGGTTTTTACCGGTAATTTCGTCTTTATCAAGTGGCGATGGTAAAAACTCACAAACAGCATCCAGCAAACGCTGAACACCTTTATTTTTAAATGCTGATCCACACATCATTGGAATGATTACTCCTTCCAAAGTTGCTTTACGGATAACAGCCATCATTTCTTCTGAAGTAATTGAATCCGGATCTTCGAAATAACGCTCTAAAATTGCGTCATCAACTTCGGCAACTGATTCAACTAACTTTTCTTTCCACTCTTCAGCTTGCTCTTGCAATTCAGCAGGAATTTCGCTTAGAACGTACTTAGTTCCCATAGCTGCATCGTCTTCCCAACGAACTGCTTTCATTTCTACAAGGTCGATAACCCCTTCGAAACTTTCTTCAGAACCAATAGGAATTTGCATTGGAACCGGGTTAGCACCTAATTTTTCTTTAATCTCGTTGTATACATTAAAGAAATCGGCACCCTGACGGTCCATTTTGTTTACGAATGCAATACGAGGAACGCCGTATTTTTCAGCCTGACGCCATACAGTTTCAGACTGTGCTTCTACACCACCAACGGCGCAGAACAATGCAACAGTTCCATCCAAAATTCTTAACGAACGCTCAACCTCAACAGTGAAGTCAACGTGTCCCGGAGTATCAATGATGTTTACTTTGTACTCCTCGTCATTATGTTTCCAGAATGTAGTAGTAGCAGCAGAAGTAATAGTAATACCTCTTTCCTGCTCTTGCTCCATCCAGTCCATGGTAGCAGCACCATCGTGCACCTCACCAATACGGTGAGTTAAACCTGTATAAAACAGAATACGTTCTGTTACAGTGGTTTTACCGGCGTCGATGTGCGCCATAATACCAATGTTTCTGGTATATTTCAGATCTTGTTTAGCCATTTTTAAACCTATTTTCTATTACCAATTTTACTAAACTATGATTCTAGAATCTGAAGTGTGCGAATGCACGGTTAGCTTCTGCCATTCTGTGGGTATCTTCTTTTCTCTTGTATGCTCCACCTTCTTCGTTGAAAGCAGCGATGATCTCAGCAGATAATTTATCAGCCATAGATCTTCCCGAACGTTTACGGGCAAACAAAATCATATTCTTGATACTGATGGCGTTTTTTCTTTCCGGACGAACTTCCATTGGAACCTGGAAAGTAGCACCACCAACACGGCGACTCTTAACTTCAACATTTGGAGTAATGTTCTCTAATGCTTTTTTCCAAACATCAAGAGGAGACAACTCTGTGTCTTTCATTCTTTTTTCTACCATATCCATAGCCTCGTAGAATACTGTGTAGGCTGTAGATTTTTTCCCGTCAACCATAAGGTCATTTACAAAACGGGTTACTAAAGTGTCGTTGAATTTTGGATCCGGTAAAAGGATCCTCTTCTTTGGTTTCGACTTTCTCATTTTAAAACTTTTTAGTGTTATTCAAATCGGCTGCCCTAAGGCGGTCTTCAGTTCATCTCCGGAAGACAATAGAGAGAATTCCTTACTCAACCAAACCACTGCAAATAACGTAGTTAATTACTCTTTTTTTACTTTCTTATTTTTTCGGTTTTTTCGCACCATATTTCGAACGACGTTGTAAACGTCCTTCAACACCCGCAGTATCCAGCGCACCGCGAATTAAGTGATAACGTACACCCGGAAGGTCTTTTACTCTACCTCCACGTACAAGCACGATTGAGTGCTCCTGAAGGTTGTGACCTTCACCTGGAATGTAAGCATTCACTTCTTTACCATTGGTTAACCTTACCCTTGCAACTTTACGCATTGCTGAGTTCGGTTTCTTTGGTGTAGTGGTATAAACACGAACACATACTCCACGACGCTGTGGGCATGAATCTAAAGCCGGAGATTTACTTTTCTCAACTTTAGTCTGTCTTCCTTTTCTAACTAACTGTTGAATAGTTGGCATAACTACCTGTTTTTTATATAGTTAATAATCATTATCCAAAATGGACTGCAAAATTATGCAAAAATCCTTAATTATCAATCGTTTCGAGACGGAAAAGCGCACTTTTCCCCTAAAAACGGCTCGCAAAAGTACGAATTATTATTTAAGAACAATAGGTTTCTACCTTTTTTTTGAAAAAATTAAGATTGGAATGAATTGATGCAGAGGGAAGTTAGAAGAATGAAGCCGGAAGAAGTTTGGAAGAAAATTTGCAACAGGCAAAACACAATCGGCAATTAACATTTTGCTTATTGAAATTTGCCAACTGTCAACTGCGACAGATCACTGCTTTATCCGCTCTTTCCAAAGTGATTTTAATGGATTGAAAATTCGCTGAATCAAACGCAGGTCTTCGGTAATGATTTCTGCCTGTCCCATTAACTGACTTTGCATTTGCAGCTCGTTATCGTAATTGGTAACCAAACCATTAGGAAAAGTTATTTCTACCATATAAAAACTGTCCTCAGGCACCAGCGAAACACTTTTAACTTTACCGCGCACCAAACCGTACTCCATGTACGGGTAATTATCGAATTTTACATTTACATCGAGGCCCTCTTTTACTTTTCCCGATCCACGAACAGGTAATTCCACTTTCCCAATCACCTCGCCCACATCTTCGGGAACAATGGTTAACACACGGTCGCCTTCGGTAATATTCTGGTTTTCGGCATAAAACTTATTAAAGGTTACTACACCATCGATTGGCGAACGTAATACATAAGTTAGAAACCAATCACTTGCCTGGCTCTTCAGATTATTAAACGCCTCAATTAATGCCGATTCATACTGAATTTTATAATCGTGGTATTCTTTTTCGTTTTCAATAATTTTCTGGTCCAACTCACTGATACCGATCTGACGCTCAGCCAATGTCGAGCGAATTCCGTCGAGTTCCGATTTTTTACTCAACATTTCCGATTCGGCTTGTTCCAGAACAGTGGAAGAAACAACTTCACCGGCCAGCAATTTTTTCTGACGTTCGTAATTCCGTTGTTTAATCTGGTATTCTTTGTCGATGGCAACTTTCTGTTCCCAAAGTCGGTCGTACAAAATCCTGGCGTTTTTCAACTGCTCTTTATACGAATCCTCTTTTAATATATAATAGTTGCGCTGGTAGAATTCATTCAGCTCCTCATAGCGGGTTAAAAACTGCGAATAATACTCCTGCACTGCTCCCAACTGCAGACTTTTATTAAAACGCTGCGAAACGGTAAAATTAAGGGTATCAAAAGCCGGCTGAACGTTGCTGATCATTTGCTCCAATTCCAGCACATCGGTATAATCTGCCGGATTTTCAATTAACGCAATAGTTTGTCCTGCACTCACATGGTCTTTATCCTCAACAAACAACTTGTCAATTTTTCCGGTTGCACGGGCAACCAAAGTAGCCGGCGGATTTTCGGTGGTAACCACAATGTTCGAGCGCAAAATGTCGGGATAATAAAAGATAAAGCTAAAAATAATGATCAGCGAAAAGATAGCAACGAACATGAGAATTCCGTACCGCACAATGCGCGATGGAACTCCACCAAGTATCTCCTGTACTTCGCTGGAACGGATTTCTATTTTATTTTGATCGTCAGCCATTTGTTATCAGTTTCCCAATTCCAATTGATTTTTAACCAGCTGATAATATTTCCCTTGTCTAGCTATCAATTCTTCATGCGTTCCACGCTCAACAATTTCACCGGTATCGAGCACCACGATCTGATCAGCATTTTTTACCGTACTTAAACGGTGCGCCACCACAACCACCGTTTTGCCTGCCGAGAATTTGTCCATATTCTCCATGATCATTTTCTCGTTGTTAGCATCAAGCGCATTGGTTGCTTCATCGAAGAACAGGTACTCCGGCGATTTATAAATTGCACGTGCAATCAGTATCCGTTGTTTCTGCCCTTGACTCAATCCAACTCCTTCCTGCCCTATTTTTGTATTGTAGCTCAACGGCAAAGCTTCAATGTAATCCTGAATATTCGCCATTTTCACCGCGTTCAACAAACGTTCCTGATCAACCAATTCATCATTCACCACTATATTCTTCGCGATGCTGTCGGAAAAAATAAAACCGTCTTGCATTACTACACCGCAGTTGTCGCGCCACATTTGCGGTGAATAGTTTGCTAAGCGCGTTCCGCCAATTTTAATGTCGCCCGCAACCGGAGGATAAAAACCAAGCAACAGTTTTATCAATGTAGTTTTTCCACTTCCACTGGTTCCCACAATCGCAGTCGTTTTCTTTTCCGGAATTTCGAGATTGATATTATTTAAAACCTTTGGCGAACGCGGCCCTTCATATTGAAAGACCAATTCGTTAACCGATATTCCTTTATTTTCAGGCAGATTTCTCACATACGATTTACCGGCTTCACTCTCATCCTTTTTCTCGTGTATCTCTGCCAAACGCTCCAAACTAATCTTGGCATCCTGCGCTGTGTGCATAAAATTAATCAACTGGCGCAAGGGCGTATTAAGCTGCCCTATTATATATTGTATAGCCAGCATCATACCAAGGGTTAATTCGCCATTCACAACCGCCGTGGCTGAAATGATTATAATGAGAATATTTTTTGTCTCATTAATAAATACAGAGCCGGCATCCTGATACTGCTGCAGCGAAAGGCTTTTTACGCTTACTTTAAACAGCCCGGCCTGAACACGCTCCCACTCCCAGCGTTTTTGCTTTTCGTAGTTGTTCAGTTTAATCTCCTGCATTCCGTTAATGATCTGGATCAACTTACTCTGGTTTTCAGAAAGTTTATTAAAACGTTTGAAATCGAGTTCGCGGCGGCGTTTCATAAAAACATAGATCCACACAAAATATAGAGCCGAACCAACAATGAAAATCAAAAATATCGTCCAGCTGTAAATGGCCAGCACAATGGCAAAAACCACCAGACTAAAAACCGAGAATAACACGCCAATTGACTGCGCCGTAAGAAATCGCTCAATTCGGTCGTGATCTTCAATACGCTGTAAAATATCGCCGATCATTTTTGAATCGAAAAAGCCCAACGGCAATTTCATCAACTTGATCAGAAAGTCGGAAATAATTGAAATATTTATGCGCGTACTAATGTGCAACAAAATCCATGAGCGGATAAACTCAACCGACATCCGGCTGATGAACAAAACCAGTTGCGCAATAAGCACCAGATAAATAAAACCGATATCCTGGTTATTAATACCAATATCAACTACACTCTGGGTTAAAAACGGCAACACCAATTGAATGCAGCTTCCTAAAAAGAAGCCAAGAACTAACTGAATCACCAGTTTTTTGTAGGGTTTCAGGTAATTAAAAACAAACTGAAATCCGGTACGTTTTACTTTGTCGTCTTCGCTCTGATAGAAATCAGGTGTTGGCTGCAAAAGCAGACAAATTCCCTTTTCTTCACCGCCCGAAACTGTTGATATCCATTTTTCGCAAAACTCTTTCTCCGAGTATTCAATGCGCCCAAATTCAGGATCGGCAACATAAACTTTGCCTTTCTTAAACTGATAAACAACCACAAAATGCTCCTGCCCCCAATGTACAATACAAGGCAGCGGCGCTTCATTTTTTAGTTGCTCAAAAGTGATTTTCACGCCCATCGAGCGCATTCCAATTGCTTCGGCAGCATCGCTGATTCCCAACAACGACACGCCTTCTCGTGTGATGTAAGAGTTTTCGCGAAGAAATTCGGTGGTGAAATGTTTCCCGTAATATTTGGCCACCATACGCAAACACGTCGGGCCGCAATCCATCGCATCAAATTGTTGATAAAACGGGAACTTTGACATAACTTTCTTTTGTTGCGGAAAGATAGAAAAAATTCTCAATGCTCCCGCCAGTATTGACGATTTGATACTAACAGAGTTATCAGATTTTGAGATCGCGAGCTTCGAAATGTGTTTTTTGTTTCGCTATAAAGTTGATAATAAGAATTAACTATATTTGTTAAGGTCAAACATAATTTAATTTCAAAATGCACCTCAAAATTCGATTTTCATTATTCCTCCTTTTTTGCCTGCCTGTTCTGGTACTGGCCCAGCAGCCAAAATACGAGATTCAGGTAGTAAGCTGTATTGAATCGCTGGTTCCTAGCGGAGTGGGAAGATCGCGAATGATTTCGCCGGTTGTAGAAGTGAATTACGAAGATTTCACCTCGCAACAAACGGAAGCCAAAAAGGACAAAAACAAAAGTAAACGCAAAGACATCCGCATTAAGGAATACGAAGAAACCAAGTTGTTGAACTTTTATAATGAAGGAGGAATCCGGTTTCAGAATATTGTTTCGAATGATGCACTGGTAACATCGAAAATTAATGATATGCTGGCCAACGGCTGGGAACTGTTCGATGTAAAAACAGGCGTTGAAAGCAAAATGGCAAACGCCAGTGTTAAAAAAGAAATTTTTAAAGCCTTGCTTGATGACGACAGCGAGAGCGCTAACGATCCGAACGGAATATTTCTAACAAGATATTTTTTCAGAAAAGAGATTGAGTAACCCGAAAGACACATTCAAATCAAGTTAAAAATCACAAAACTTATAACAATGAAACAAGTATTTATCTTCATCCTTCTGGCACTATTTTTATCGCCGGCAGCAAACGGACAGGAAACTCCGCAGTACGAAGTAAAAATTATTACCACAATCGAATCGATCATCCCGAGTGGAGTTGGCCGTTCGCGATTACTCTCTACCGATCACGAGGTGGATTACAAAGAGTTCACCACAACACAAACAGCAGAAAACGGTGACCGTAACAAAAGCGACCGTGAAGAAATTCGTATTAAAGATTACGACGAAACCAAACTGCTTAACTTTTTCAACGTTGGTGGTATTCGTTTTCAGAACATTGCCTCGAACGATGCATTGTTAACCTCAAAAATTAACGACATGATGAGCCAGGGCTGGGAACTGGCTTTTGTAAATACTGGTGTTGAAAGTTACGGAGGTGCCGATGACACGAATGGAATTTTTATTACGCGTTATATTTTTAAACGCCAGAAAGTAGCAGGAGCTGACGATTCACCACAGGAGTAATCCCATACAGTAAATAACAAAGGCCTGCCAATAATATTTTGCAAGCCTTTGTTATTTATCATGCTTTTTATAGTTCCCCAAAAACTCCCATTTAATTTAAAAAATATGAAATCCCATATAAACTAGAGCCGGAAGAAATCCCAGCAACGACAACGGTCTGGCCGATTTTTCAAATTTTTCCTTGTCGCTTAAGTAATAAAACACCCCAACAGGAAGCACTGCAATAGCAAAACTAATTCCCAGAAAATCAAAAAAGACTCCCCGACCAGAGAATATTTCCAGCACAGTTGTCGCTTCTTTAAAATAGAAAATCCCAAAGCTTATCAGTGCCGATACGAGCAGGATAACAAGGGGATAAATCCGGCAGCAAAGATTATTTTTTAGCATGCTGCAAGATAACCATAAAACCAACTCATCAGAAACAAATGACGCCAGAAGCTTTAAAGTTATTATATTGCAATTTGAAAATAAGCCTACATGAAGATTCTGATTATAGAAGACGAAATAGCTTTATCCGACGCCATTTTTCAGTACCTGACCGATGAAGGTTATGTGTGCGAAACAGCCTTCGATTACAACACGGCGGCCGAACATCTTGACATCCATTTTTACGACTGTATTTTGGTAGATATCAACCTGCCGGGCGGCAGCGGGCTCGATCTCATCCGGCAGGTAAAAAAGGACAATAAAAAGATGGGAATCATTATAATTTCGGCACGCGATTCGGTGGAAAACAGAATTGAAGGGCTCGAAATTGGTGCCGATAATTATCTCACAAAACCTTTTCATTTAGCCGAACTAAATGCTCACCTAAAATCGATTAACCGGCGGATAAATTTCGATGGCGACAATCATATTCTCGTTAACGAAATAAAAATACTCCCCGATTCGCACCAGGTTTTTGTAAACGACAACGAGCTGCAACTCACCAAAAAAGAATACGAACTGCTTCAGTTTTTTGTGGCCAACAAAAACAAGGTTATTACAAAAACCGGTTTGGCGCAGCATCTTTGGGGCGATTACATGGACATTGCCGATTCGTACGATTTTATTTACGGACACATTAAAAACCTGCGCAAAAAGCTGATAAAAAAAGGATGCACCGATTATATTAAAACCATTTACGGAGTTGGCTATAAATTCGATTTAAACCAGGAATAAAAGGCAAAGCCAGAAAGAAAGATAATGAAACTACTTACCAAAATAAGTCTCAATTTCCTCTCCATTTCGCTTTTCATTTTCCTTACGGGGTTAGTGGTTTTTTATTTTGTGCTTCGCCAGCAGGTAAACCAAAATATTAATGTTGAGTTGCAAAAACGCCAAACCAGCATTCAAAACGAATTGAAATCAGCACACGGAGCAACAACCGCGCCAACCGATTTTGAAAAAAAGGTTGAAGTAACTCCGATTCCGGCAAACCAAAATCCGGTTGAGGGTTATTCCGATACGCTTATTGTGAACACTGAAACAGGGGTTTACACGGCTTACCGTCAACTGCAGTTTGTTTCGGAGATTGGCGGGCAAAAATACCTGGTACGAATCTTTAAATCGCATGCCGAAACCGATAACCTGATGGTACGCATTATTTTATCGATGACACTGCTGGTTGTTGCCCTGATTGTAGGACTTTTGGTGCTGAACCGACACATCTCGCAAAAAACACTGAAATCGTTTTACGACACCATTAACAAAATCAAAAAGTATGACCTGAACACCCACGAAGATTTTCAGCTAAAAGAAAGCGATATTAAGGAGTTCAACGAGCTGAACAAGGTTTTGACGTCGATGACCGAACGCATAAAAGACGACTACTATAACCTGAAAGAATACACCGAAAATGCCTCGCACGAATTACAAACTCCGATTGCCGTTATCATCTCGAAAATGGAGCTGCTTTTGCAATCAGAATGTATGCAGGAAAAAGAGCTAAAAACGATCAGCGATGCTTATGAAGCTTCCACCCGGCTTTCGCGCCTGACAAATACTTTGCTGCTCCTTTCTAAAATCGGCAACCGACAATTCCCGGAAGTCAAAAAGATCGATTTAACACAAATTATCGACACACAACTCTCATTCCTTGAAGATGTTATTGAAAGCAAAAAGATTACGGTGGAAAGCCCAGACAAACCATATTTTACAGAAATGAATCCCTACTTAGCCGACATCCTGATTTCTAACTTATTAAAAAATGCCATCCGCCACAATCATAAAAACGGTTCCATTTCAATAACGGCAAACGATAAACAACTTACGATTGCCAACAGCGGCGAAAAAATTCAGGGAAGCGCCGACGATATTTTTAAACGATTTTACAAATCATCATCATCCGACAGTTCGGTTGGATTGGGGCTTGCCATTGTTCAGAAAATATGCGAAGTTTCGGGTTTTAAGGCCCTTTATTCTTATGAGGATAATCTGCACAATTTCAGCATTATTTTTCGTCCGGAAACAAACAATTTTGAAGTGTAAATCTCCAAGTCTAGACAACACATAACTTACTGTATTTCTAGCAAATAAACACACCGCTTACAACCCTTTGTTCAATACTCTGCCAAATCTGATTTTTTCTACAGATTTTCTACAGATTGTTTTAATAGTATTGTTTCAAAATCAAGACTTAAGCGATTCATTCATGATAGGATTACTTGGATTAAACCACAAAACTGCTCCGATAAAAGTTCGCGAGAAATTCGTTTTTTGCGAAGAGGATGTGAAGCGTTTTGTGCCGCAATTAATCGACGCAGGAATAAACGGTGCAATCGTTGTTTCGACTTGCAACCGTACCGAAATATATTTTGACTACACGGAAAAAGACATTTTTGATTGTACATCAACATTGGCCAAAATGCTTTTTGATTGGAGAAAAGCGGATAAAAGTGTGGGATCGCATTTTTACCACAAATTCCAGGAAGAAGCTTCGTTGCATTTATTCCGTGTGGCTTCAGGGCTCGACTCAATGGCACTGGGCGAATACCAGATTGTTGGCCAGCTGAAAGATGCGTTTGCCATTGCCGACAAATATGAGTTGCACAGCCCAACTTTAATTCGTTTGTTCAACAAGGCTTTCGAAGCCGGCAAAAAGGTAAGAACAGAAACTGCACTTTCAAAAGGAGCGGTTTCCGTTAGTTACGCTGCAGTTGAACTGGCCAACGAAAAGTTGCACAACCTGTGTTCGCATCCAACATTGCTGCTTGGAGCGGGTCAGACCGGCGAATTAACGCTGCAAAACCTGTTGAAAAAAGGTTGCGACAAGTTCACGATTATCAACCGCACAGCGGAAAAAGCTCAGGAACTCGCGAATCGTTACAAAGGCATCGCAAAAGAATTCTCAGAGCTGCAGAATGAATTGGTGAAAAACGATATCTTAATCACATCAACGGCATCAAAGAAACCACTTGTAACCAAAGATATGGTGGAGAAAGTGATGATTGAGCGCCAAAACAAACCGATGTTTTTTGTCGATCTTTCAGTGCCTCACAATGTGGCTTCAGATGTGGCTGAAATCGAAAATGTTTTTGTTATCGATGTCGACGATTTGCAAGCCGTTGTTGAACGGACTTTCGGAAAACGCCGTGGCGAAATTGAAAAAGCCGAAAAAATTATTGCCGAGTTTGTTACTGATTTTAGCGACTGGCAACACACCCGTAATCTGACTCCGACTTTCCAAAACATCAGCGATAATTTCAAGAAAATAAATGAAGCAGAACTCGAAGGTTTTATCAAACGCCAGTCGAAAGACAACACCGATGAAGCTTCGATGTACGCCGATCATATTACCAATAAATTTATCCGCCTGATGATCAAAAACGTAAAGTCGATCACCGATAACGGGCGTAAAAAAGAATACATCGAATTGGTTAACGACCTGTTCAAGATTGCTCCATGAAAAATACGATTCGCATTGGTACACGAGGCAGCAAGCTTGCCTTATATCAGGCTTATAGGGTTAAAGACGAACTGGTACCAAAATTCCCTGAAAAGCAATTTGAGATTGTCGTTATAAAAACAAAAGGCGACAAAATACTGGATGTTCCGCTGTCAAAAATTGGCGACAAAGGCCTTTTCACCAAAGAGCTGGAAATTGCCATGTTCAATAACGAAATCGACATGGCCGTGCACAGTTTAAAAGACCTTCCAACTATTTTTCCTGAAGGAACAAAACTGGGCGCCGTGCTGGAAAGAGGCACCGTTAACGATGCGTTGGTCAGCAAAGATCATTTAAAACTTTCGGAACTCACTTCGGAACACACCATCGCAACTTCAAGTTTACGCCGCAAAGCACAACTGTTACGTTTGAATCCGGATTTTAACATTGTTGAGATCAGAGGAAACGTAAACACACGCATCCGTAAAATGAATGAAGGTTACTGCGATGCCATGATCATGGCAGGTGCAGGATTGCAACGCCTCGAAATGGATGAAGCAATCACCGAAATTCTCGCTCCTGAAACAATGATTCCCGCATGCGGACAAGGTGCTATTGCTATCGAAATAAAAGACAACGATCCGGAGATTGAAGCAATTATTGCGCAGATCAATCACAAGGAAACGATGATAACGAGTTCGGCAGAACGTGTGTTTTTGAATACCTTGGAAGGCGGTTGCCAGATTCCAGTGGGAAGTACCTGCAAAGTTGAAGGTGAACAGGTGAAAATTACTGGCTTTGTTGCCAGCATAGACGGAAGTCAATTTCTGAAAGAAACAGTTACCGGCCCGGTTGAAGATGCCAATGAAATGGCGAGAAATCTGGCCAATAAATTATTCAATGCCGGTGGAAAAGAGATTCTTGATGCCATCCGCACGGAGAATTTACCGGTTACAAATACAGCGCTTCCATTAACAGACAAGGTGATTATTTCAACTCGTCCGGCGGATATTCACGATGATCTTCCTGAGCTGCTAACAAAAGCAGGTGCTTCGGTAGTTTCGCTGCCAATGATTCAAATTGAGCAGACACAACTTACTGCAACAGAAGAGCAATCGATACAGAATCTAGATCAGTTCCAGTGGGTAATTTTCACCAGCAAAAATGGCGTTGTAAGTTTCTTTAAACAATTGATTGAAACAGTAGGCAACACTACTTTGCCCAACGATTTGAAGATTGCCGTAATCGGCAAAAACACAGCAGCAGAACTGGACTATTACGGTTATGCTCCTTATTTTACAGCCAATGAAAATTCTTCTGACGGCCTTCTTAAAGAATTAGCAGAAAAACACAATCTGCAAAACCAAAATATTTTATTGGCACTCGGAAATCTGGCCGGTGATAAACTGGAAACGGAATTATCGAAATCAAATTCAGTTACCCGGGTAAATACTTATCAAACAGTAAAACCATCGGGAGCTGATTCAAAAATATTAGATGCGATTTCAATTGACAACTACGATCTGATCGTATTCACAAGTCCATCCACTTTTAACAATTTCTGCCACTTTTATGGCACCGAAAATATTGCGAAAGTGAAGATGGCCAGCATTGGAGAAGTAACTTCAGAGGCTATCCGACAAGGTGGTGCAGAGCCATTGGTTACAGCAGAAAATTCAAATGCAGAAGGACTTTACAAAGCAATAATTGACTATTATCAAACAAAATAAAAACTACGCTATGATGTTTCCTGAAACAAGATTACGAAGATTAAGATATAATTCGGTTTTACGCGACATGGTAACCGAAACTAAACTGTCGGTTGACGATTTGGTAATGCCACTTTTTGTTTGTGCCGGAACCAACGTTCGCAACCCGATCAGCTCGATGCCTGGCAACTTTCAACTGTCGGTTGAGAACCTTGTTGAAGAATGTAAAAATGTTTCCGCATCGGGCGTGAAAGCCGTTCTTTTATTTGGTATTCCTGCCGAAAAAGACGAGGATGGAACAGTTGCTTGTCAGCACGACGGGATTGTACAGCAAGCCATCCGTGCCATAAAAGCTGAACTTCCGGAATTGTATATTATTGCCGATGTTTGCAACTGCGAATACACCACACACGGACACTGCGGGACCATAATTGATGGCGATGTGGATAACGACACCACGCTTGAAACGCTGGCCGCGCAATCGGTTTCACTGGCAGAAGCCGGTGCTGACATGATCGCCCCGAGCGATATGATGGACGGACGTGTTGGACGAATCCGTGAAGCGCTTGACGAAAACAAATTCGAGAAAATTCCGATCATGGCTTATTCGGCTAAATATGCATCGGGTTTTTACGGGCCATTTCGCGAGGCTGCCGAAAGTGCGCCAAAATTTGGCAACCGTGCCACTTATCAAATGAATCCGGCCAATTCGGACGAAGCTATGCGCGAAGTGGAACTCGACATTGCAGAAGGTGCCGACATTGTTATGGTAAAACCGGCGCTCTCTTTCCTCGATATAATTTACCGTGTAAAAACGGAATTCAAAATGCCAACGGCTGCGTACAATGTTAGTGGCGAATTCTCGATGCTAAAAGCAGCCGAAGAGAAAGATTGGATTGACGGGCCGCGCGTTATGATGGAAATTCTCACCTCGATAAAAAGAGCCGGCGCTGATATTATTATTACGTATTCAGCTGTTGACGCAGCGAAAATTTTGAATGGAATAAAAGGATAGAACATGCAGTTTTCAAAAAGTATAGAAGCATTTCAGCAAGCTCAGCAAAGTATTCCGGGAGGCGTAAACTCTCCGGTTAGGGCTTTTAAAAGTGTTAATTTAAATCCGGTTTTTATCGACTGTGCCAATGGATCACAAGTTGTTGATCTCGACGGAAATCAATATACCGACTTTGTGTCGTCGTGGGGGCCACTGATTTTTGGTCATGCCCACCCCGAAATTGTGTCGGCCATTAATGAAGCCGCACAAAAAGGGACCAGCTACGGCGCTCCTACTTTGTACGAAACAGAAATGGCCGAGCTGATCGTTGAAATGGTGCCTTCGATAGAAAAAGTGCGTATGGTAAACTCGGGAACCGAGGCCACAATGAGCGCTATTCGTTTGGCACGTGGATATACAGGTCGCGAGAAAATTGTAAAGTTTGTTGGAAACTACCACGGACACGGCGACAGTTTCCTGATCAAAGCAGGTTCAGGCGCCATCACATTGGGATTACCTGATAGTCCGGGTGTAACTGCCGGAAATGCAAAAGATACCTTGCTAGCCAATTATAACGATCTGGCTTCGGTAGAACAACTTTTCGAAGAAGACGGAGAAAATATAGCCGCAATAATTGTTGAACCGGTTGCCGGAAATATGGGTGTTGTTCTTCCTGAAAAAGGATTTTTGGAAGGCCTGCGCGAAATCGCCACAATAAATGGCGCATTGTTAATTTTCGACGAGGTGATCACCGGTTTTCGTTTGGCAAAAGGTGGTGCACAGGAATTCTTTAATGTAATGCCCGATATTACCACGCTTGGGAAAATTATTGGCGGAGGTTTGCCTGTTGGCGCTTACGGTGGTAAAAAAGAAATTATGGATCAACTGGCTCCAAATGGCCCGATTTACCAGGCCGGAACTCTATCTGGAAATCCACTGGCAATGGCCGCAGGAAGTACCATGTTGAAACTGATCCTGAACACAGAGGACTTCTACCCGGAATTGGAGCGCAAAGCCCAAAAGCTGGAAGAAGGAATTCGTAACAACCTAAAAGAAACAGGTATTAAAGCGGTGTTGAATCGTGTTGGCTCGATGATGACTTTGTTCTTCACCGACGAAGAAAAAGTAAGCTCATACGAAGAAGCAATGAGTGCAAACACAACACGTTATGCCGAATATTTCAAAATGTCACTGGAGAGCGGCATGTACATCGCTCCGTCGCAGTTTGAATGTTTGTTTGTATCGTACGCACACACCGACGAAGACATCGACAACATCATTAGTGCCAATTTAAACGCTTTAAAAGAACTAAAAGATTGAGAGAAGGTTGAAAACAGATTGAAGGAGATTGCTCAATCTCATCAATCCATTCAATCATTTCAATCTGAAACCAGTTGGAAATATTTTGCAGACAGTTACACAAACCTTGTAGATAAGAAAGAAATACGAAAATAGATGGAAAAAGGAATATTTATAAAAACACTAGAGGGGCAAAAAACAGAACGGCCACCAGTGTGGTTTATGCGTCAGGCGGGAAGAGTTTTGCCGTCGTACCTTGAAATGCGGAAGCAGTACAGTTTTAAAGAACTGATGCGCGATCCGGAACTGGCAGCTAAAGTAACACTTTTGCCTGTTTACGATCTTGGCGTTGACGCAGCCATTCTTTTTTCCGATATCCTTGTTATTCCCGAGGCGATGGGAATGGAACTAACATTCACTGATTCGGGGCCACGTTTTGCAACGGCTTTAAAAGATCTTGACGATCCGATGACGCTCATCAATCCTGACGCCACAAAACTGGAATACATTTACAATGTGATCGACAAAATACAGGAAACCAAACCGGCGGATTTTCCGTTGATTGGTTTTTGCGGAGCGCCATTTACAACGCTTTGTTACATGGTGCAGGGATTGGGAACTAACCACACTTTCCCCGATGCAGTTTCGCTGTTGTACAAAGACAAAAAGCTGGCCAAACAACTGTTAGGCGCCATTACCGAACTCTCGATTGAATATGCGCTGAACCAGGTAAAACATGGCATTGCAGCTTTTCAGATCTTTGAAACGCACGCCGGGCTTATTCCTGCTGATTTGTACATGGAATTGATTATGCCGTTCGTTCGAAAAATATCGGCTGCAGTAATGGAAACAGGCACACCAACTATTTTCTTACCAAAAGGTTTGGGAACCGGCTTAAAACAGCTGCAACCCGGCGATGCCGATTTCATCAGTGTCGACTGGCAAGTGCCCATTAAAGAAGCACGCGAAATGATTCCCGCTGATATGGGCGTTCAGGGAAATTTTGATCCACGAATTTTGTTTGCCAACCAGGAAGTAATTGAAACGAAGTTGCAGGAATATCTTGCCTTTGGAGCTGAAAATGACAAATGGATTTTTAATGTAGGTCATGGTTTTGTTCCCGGCATTCCGGTTGAAAATGCTAAATTCGTTGTGGACTGGATCAAAAGTGCAAACTGGAACAGTTGAATTGCAATTGAAGATTAACGATTTTCGATTGGCGAAGGATAAGAGAAAAGTTTCACCAATGAAAACCGGCAACTGGATACCAAACAATTAATTTGAGAATTTAAAAATTGCGACTGTAAACTGAGACTGAATACTGAAAATGATGAATCTGAGCACCATAATCACATCCGACGTAGTAAAAATAATACACGACATTGTTAGTGTATCATTTTTACTTTTGGCGGTGACTTTGATTTATCGCTCGGTTCGTGGAATAAAAAACCACCTCCCCTACGCCAAAACCGACAAGTATGTTGCCATTGCTTTTATTGTGGCGTTGTATCTGCAACTTATTTTAGGTCTGATAATGTTTACCAACCTTGGTGCGGGATTCGATTTTCAATACATCCCCGACGAAGGCACCAACATGGTGTCGAAAAGACTTTGGCCGGTTGAACACATCGTTCTGATGTTGTTCGCCCTTTTTATTGCCAACCTCGGATTAATATCTTCATTCCTGACAGAAAAAAGCCAGAGCCGTTTTAAGAAGGTTCTTATTTACTATTCTATAGCGGTTGTTCTTATTGCAATTTCGTTGTTGTCGATTTACGCTTAACGAAGTCATCCTTTTTCGTGTGATTTCCACAAACAAGTACAATCAACTTTCAGGATATTACCACAATTTGTAAGAGACAGTCTTTCGCCTTATCAGGCGGATTTTACTATTTGGCTTAGCCCAAATAGTAAACACAAAATCCAAGGCTGCGCCCGCTTCACTCGGAAAATCTACGCGATGCCGACTAAAATTCCTGAAACTCGTCGTTCCTCCTCAAACAGCAGTAATTTTTTACGCCGTCATCACTTGTTTTCCGGCTCACCGGCCGAGGCCGAAGCTTCGAAGATCTTCACCCTTTTTCCTGAAACCTACACACGAATAAAACTGGTGCGGGCTCGTCAAAAATCCGTCAGTCGGGCTAATTGGCAACATTGAAAAAACGCAGAGGTTATTTTTTGACAAGATTTTTGGTTCCTTTTCATCGAATGGAAAAGGAACTGCCCGTCTGGCATGAAGACAAAAGCAACCTAAATAATCGGACTATGAGAATTAATAGCGACTATTTTTTGGTTACGAGGTTAGATTCTTTTATCAACATTCCATCCGTAAATAAATCAAAGCCGGAGTTTTAACAGGCGTCTCACTATTCAGAGTAACCATCTCTTCCAACGTTCCTTTAAACTTTTGCGCATCCCATCGGCCCGATCGCGACACAATTGTTGTCTGAATACATTCTCGGTGAACAGCATCCAGCGCCTCGTAAATTTCCTCCAACACTTTCGTCCCCATGTAAATTACTGCAGTTCCGCGGTTCTCAACAATACTTACCAACTGCTTTACGCTGAGCAATTTCCCGGCCACATCTCGCCCCGAAAGCAGGTGCAGCGAGTTGCTTCCCCGCCGGTCGGTTAACGGAATACCAAATTCTGCCGATGCTGCATTAAACGCCGAAATGCCCGGTACCACTTCAAAAGGGATATTCTTTTCCTGCAGAAATGAGGTTTCTTCGGCTCCACGACTAAAGATCATCGGATCACCCGATTTCACGCGCACCACTACTTTTCCGAGTTTAGCATACTTTTCAATTTTGTGGTGAATTGAGTTTTGCCGCTCGGTTACATCAACTCCATCGCCAGCACGTTTACCCACAAAGATTAGTTCTGCACCTTCAGGAAAAAGCTCTCGAACATCGCGCGATATCAACGCATCATATAAAATAATATCTGCTGCCTTAATACAATTATGCGCTTTCACGGTAAGCAAATCTGCCCGTCCGGGGCCCGCTCCTACAATATAAACTTTTCCAAACTGTTCCATCGCTAAATTCTGTAGGCCCACTCTTCCACCTCTTTTAGGTAGTCCATCGGACTTTGATACACGAACTTATAATCCAACGCCTGTATGAGTTTGTCGCTGTTAATCACCTTGTAACTTCCTTTGTCTTTTGAGAACACCGGAACCGGCAGATCACTTATCTTTGCAGCTTTGGCATAAAACTCATTTCGCCCGGGATGTTCAGGGCTCGATGCATTAAACACCTCGCCCCAAATATCTTTTTCAATGATTTTTGTGATGATGTTTATGCAGTCGTCGCGGTGAATCAAATTTACCGGTGCATCAAAAACAGGTGTGTTTTTGCCTTGTACAAAACGTGCCGGATTGCGGTCGTAACCGATCAAGCCGCCAAAACGAATTACGGTTGTTTGAAATGCAGGATTCTCCAGCAACAGTTTTTCAGCTTTTAACAAAGCCCTGCCACTTGCTTTCTCCGGCGTTCCTTCGCCACCTTCTTTCACTTCTGCATTTTTCGATTCGTACACCGATGTTGAAGAAATGAAAAGCACTTTTTTGATGTTCAGCTCCTCAACTTTTGCAATTACCTGCTCTATTTTCTTCGGGTATGAGTCCTCCACACAATCTGTTCGCGTTGGCGGAATAGAAATAATCAGCACATCCGTATTAAAAAAACTATTGTAATCCACCGTCAGCGATTGCGCCTTGGCTTTCACATAAAATGCACTAATTCCGCTCACCTCAAGCCGGTTGTAACTTTGCGTTGAAGCCACTGAACCTTTAACTTTCCAGCCTTTCCGAAGCATTGTTCTTCCCAACGCCGTTCCTAACCATCCGCAACCTAATATCGATACTGTTGTTCTCATGTTTTTTTGCTTTTTAAGTTTTGAATTCTGTCTTGTTACTAATGGAATTAGTGTTTAAAATCCCGGCCTTCTTTGATTTCCTCCACATAGTTTTTGCGGATTACAAAGTCGCCAAAGTGTTCGCCGGCCTCACGGTTTGCTGCAAAATCAGCAATAATCGGACGCAGCTCGTTCAGTATCTCTTCCTCGTTGATGGTTTGTTTGTAAAGCGTATTCAAACGCGCTCCGTTAAAACTTCCACCAAGGTATAAGTTGTAGTAGCCCGGCGATTTTCCGATCAGGCCAATTTCGGCCAGGTACGGGCGTCCGCAACCATTCGGACAGCCGGTCATACGAATTACAATTTCTTCTTTGCCCAATTCGTGTTCATTCAGAATCGTTTCGATTTTCGACACTAAATCGGGTAGGTAACGTTCGGCCTCGGCAAATGCCAACGGGCAGGTTGGCAAAGCAACACAAGCAATTGAATTCTTTCGTAAGCCGGAGATATCTTCGGGTGATACACCATAAGTTTTTAGCAAGGCATCAACCTGGTTTTTCACTTTTGTGCTCACCCCTGATATGATTAGGTTTTGATTTCCTGTAAGAATAATATCACCGTCGATCACGTTTGAAATCTCCCGAAGGGCAGTTTTTAGCTTGTATTCTCCCCTGTCAAGCACGCGGCCGCCTTCAACAAAATAAGTGAGGTGCCACTTTTTATCGCTGCCTTTTATCCAGCCAAAATCATCACCGTTTCGCTCTAGAACATAATCGCGTTCCGGCTCCAATTCATAACCTAAATACTTTGTCAGTTCTGACACGAATTCCTCCACTCCCATCCTGTCGATGGTGTATTTCAAACGGGCTTGTTTACGGTCTTTTCGGTTGCCGTTATCGCGTTGTACTGCAACCACTTTTTCGGCAACGTCAATAATTTGATCAGGCGTACAAAAACCAATTACAGTTCCGGTTCTTGGGTATGTTTCTGGTTTTCCGAAAGTGGTACCTAAGCCACCGCCCACGGCAACATTGTAGCCAACAATTTCCCCGTTTTCAATAATGGCAATAAAACCAAGGTCCTGCGAAAACACATCGCAATCGTTATGCGGCGGAATTACAATCCCGATCTTAAACTTACGCGGCAGGTAACGATTTCCGTACAAAGGCTCCACTTCCTCTTTACTGTCGGCCACCAGCTTTTTATCCAGCCAGATTTCGTGATACGCACCTGTTTTTGGCAAAAGATGCTCACTGATATTTTTAGCCGTTTCAATCACTTCGGCATGAAACGGCGACTGTGCCGGATTGGCATGACTCATTACATTACGGTTTACGTCGCCACAAGCCGCAATGGTGTCCATCAAGTGGTCGTTCATCTCCTTAATGGTAGCCTTTAGGTTACGCTTTAGCACACCATGCAATTGAAAGGTTTGCCGCGTAGTAAGTTTTAAAGTTCGGTTGGCATATTTGTCCGACAATTCATCCATTGCCAGCCACTGCCTCGGTGTAAATTTCCCGCCGGGCATACGCAGTCGGATCAGAAAAGAAAATGCCGGTTCCAGCTTTTGCCTTTTTCGTTCTTTGTCAACATCACGGTCCCACTGCTGATAAATTCCATGGAATTTCGAGATTTGTGTGTCGCCCTGCGAGATGGCCCCGGTAATCGGATCGGCCAGACTTTCGGGCAAAGTTCCGCGTAAGTAATTACTATCGTACTTGAGCCTTTCAACTTCTGAAAGCTCAAGCCAGTTAATATTTTCACTCATAATTTTTGGGTTATAGTTTCGGGAGCGACTACATGAAGGTAGTTGCAACCGCTCCTGCTATTTTATTTATCCCGATGAACTTTATTATCGGGATTAGTTCGACTACTACTTTTAATGCGTTACACTTTTGAAAGCTAAGTCTCACTAATAAACATCGGTCTGGAAACGCTTCTCACGTTTCAAATTTTTCACATATTTTTCGGCTTGTTCCTCGCTGATTCCACCCTGAGTCTGAATGATATCAAGCAAAGCCTTGTTTACATCTTTGGCCATATATTTCATATCGCCACACAAATACAAGTGGGCACCGTTCTCCAGCCAGTCGAACACTTCTTTTTGCTGCTCTTTTAACTTGTGCTGCACGTAAACCTTATCTTCCTGATCGCGACTAAAAGCTACATCTATTTTGGTTAGTATTTCTTTCTTTAGTAGCTTTTGCCACTCGGTCTGATAGAGGAAATCGGAGCTAAAACGACGGTCGCCAAAAAACAACCACGACTCGCCTTTAATACCTAAACTCTCGCGATGCTGCATAAATGCACGATACGGAGCTACACCTGTTCCAGCGCCAACCATGATAATTTTTGAACCATTGGCCGGTAATTTAAACGACGGATTTTTGTCGATATAAACCGGAACCTGCTCATCAATCTCAATGCTGTCGGCAAGGTGCGACGAACATGCGCCATTGCGCTTGCGATTTTTGCGCTCGTAACGCACAACCGATACGGTAACGTGAACTTCCTCCCCAACACTTTCCATGCTTGATGAAATGGAATATAAACGTGGAGGAATCGGACGTAAGACTTCTACCAGTTTACGTGCATTCCACTCGTATGGGTAGTCTTCCAGTAAGTCGAGCACATCGTGGCCATATAAATATGCGTCGAGCGCCTCATCGTCGGCCAGTAATTTCGCCAGCTCGGCATTCTTTGTTTTCTCCTGGTATTTAGTCAGCAGATCGAATGTCAGCATTGTTATTTCAAGGTGATGCGACAAAGCTTCCTTTATGCTGTATTCCTCTTCACCCACATCAACTTTCTGTTCCGGATCGAAACCTGTAAAGGCAAGAATATCTTCTACCAAAGCTTCCGGGTTTTTCGTGAAAATCCCCAACGAATCTCCCGGTTCGTATTCTAGTCCCGATCCTTCCAACGAAAGTTCAACATGATATACTTCCTTGTCTGAATCGTTTCCGGTAATGCGAACTTTCTCGAGTACTGTTGCCATGTATGGATTTGATTTCGAGAATTCTTCTCCAAAACCTCCCGCCGAAGATGGTGTTGCTACTGATGTCTCACTTGAAACCACCGGTTCCGGAATTTCAGCCGGTGCAAGATTCAACAAAAAGAGGTTCATCCATGTTTCAGCCGGCTGCTCGTAATCTACATCGCATTTTACAGCTTGCGTAACACGGTAAGCTCCGCGGCTTTTTAATGCCTCATCAATTTCCTCGCCGGTTTTACAGAAATGCTTGTAGGTTTTGTCGCCCAAAGCCAGCACCGAATAGTTTACCCCATCAAGCTGTGGAGCACGCGGCCCGGTTACATATTTGTAAAAATCCTCGGCCATATCCGGCGGATCGCCCTCGCCGTGCGTGCTAACAATTATGGCCACATTGTCTTCTTCATTTAGCTTTTTGTAGTTGTAATCGTACAAACTCAAAACCTGGGCGTCAATTCCTTTAAACGAAGCCTTCTCTCCCAATTTTTCGGCCAATCCCTGCGAATGCCCTGTTTCGGTACCATACAAAATGGTAAGCTTAATTGCACTTTGCGCCGGCGGCGCTGCCGCTGTGCTCGCACTTGTACTTGCCACAGCCGGCACCTCAACGCCTCCGAGGGCTGCCAATCGTCCTTCAAAATAACCATTTAACCATACAGTTTGCTCTTTATTCAAGCCTTCAACCAACTGGCTTAAAGCACTTAACTGTGCATCATTTAATGGATTTGTTTTTAAACTCATTTTTGATTTTTAATTACGAGATTGAATTGAACGTATCCAACTCAATCTTCAAGTTGCAACTTATCTTTTATTAAATTTCTTATTCGAATCGATTCATAAACATTCTCGCCATTCGAGCTTACTGCCACCGAGATTTTTCCATGCCGGTAGATAGCAGGAGAAACAAATTGACAGCGAGATGGTTTATCATGAATATTAACTAATACCTTTTCCTCGCGGCAGTCTTTTTCTATCTGCCGGTCCAGCTCTTCGTTGTTCGAGCAGGAATAAAGCATTAAATAGTCTTTTAAATATTTTTTGTGGTACGGTGCTTCTAAATATTTCACCCCGCTGTTTTTTATTTCATCGCACACATCAATCGCCAGTATCTCCACCTCGGCGTTGTGGCGCTGCAAAATCTTTAGTTTGCTGTAGGCACTTTGTCCGCCACCAATAATCAGTATTTTCTGGTTGGCAATATCAATTGCAATTGGTAAAAAATTCTGTTCTGCCATGTTGTTTAAATTTCGTATTCAATTGGTGTATGTTTAACCCTTCCGAAGTTGATTTTGTTCCAGGCACGCTCGTGAAAAAAGTATAAAGCCATCTTTGTAAACAACTCAACACCGCCAATAGTTACCGCAAAATTTATGTCGCCCACTACAATCCACGAAATCAATATGGTGTCTATCGTTCCAATTGTGCGCCACGAAATCGTTTTTACGATACTCCGCCGCTTCTTCTCAACTGTATTTCTATTTCCACTTTCCATTTATCTCAACTCCTTTAAAAATCATTCGTCCCAGTTCTCTGTATTTCATAAAAAAAGCCCTTCTGCATATACAGAAGAGCCTTTCAAATCGAGTTAATATTTTCAATCTATGGTCAATTCTTCTGCATAACAAATCCTTTACAACACATACACATCATACATGTCATTTCCATCATTGTTATTTTCGAAAAACTATTCATAGTTGTTTTATAAATTATTCCTATGTGACTTTAATCACACAGTGCAAATGTAAATGAAAATTTCAGACAAAAAAGAATTTTAATCACTTATTTTTATTTGTTCTAAATTAATTAACAAACCAAAAGGCCGACTGACAGGGCCAGAAGCAGCCATCTGTTTTTTAATTGATATAATTGTTATGCTATTCTGATAATTTCGCGAAAGCCGTTATTTATAATGATTTCAGACAATAACAATTATTAACAAAACCCCCTTAAAAAGCTGGCCGAATGCAAATTAACCTGTACTAAAAACAGGGGCCGGATATTATATCTTTTCATGCTGATTTCTACCTCTTGATTGTTAATAAATTATTACTATTTTTGATGACCTCGCTTCAAAATGATGAAGAAAACGAGTATAAATAAATCAATAAAACTTATATACTATGAAAGTTTATAAAACCGATGAAGTTCGGAACATTGCGCTAGTTGGTAATGCCGGCAGTGGGAAAACCACCCTTGCAGAAGCTATGCTGTTCGAGGGTGGAGTTATTAATCGTAAGGGTGACGTAGACTCAAAAAATACAGTATCAGACTACAACCCCATTGAACAGGATTACGGTAATTCTGTTTTTTCAACCCTGATGCACACCGAATACTACGGAAAGAAAATAAATATAATGGACACCCCGGGTATGGACGACCTTTGCGGAGGTGTTGTTTCGTCGTTAAGTGTTACCGCTCTTGGATTACTAACGGTTAACGCATCAAATGGTATTGAGGCCGGAACTGAAGCCGCAGCCCGCCATGCCGACCATGCAAACACGCCACTTGTTGTGGTTTTCAATCAACTCGATCACGAAAACTCGAATTTCGATAGCACCCTTGAACAGTGTAAAACTTCATTCGGAAATAAAACTACCATAGTACAATACCCTGTTGATGCAGGACCAAATTTCTCGGCCATTATTGATGTGCTGAAGATGAAAATGTACACTTTTAAAGACGAAAGTGGCAAACCTGAAATTTCTGACATTCCTGAATCGGAAATGGAAAAAGCTGAAGAACTGCACAACGAACTGGTTGAAAAAGCTGCAGAAAACGAGGAAGCTTTAATGGAGCTGTATTTCGATAAAGGAACACTTACCGAAGACGAAATGCGTAAAGGTATTAAGCTTGGTATGCTCGACCTTACTCTTTATCCTGTTTTCTGTACCTGTGCAAAGAAAAGTATTGGCGTTGGCCGCTTGATGGAATTTATTACCAACATTGCGCCGGCTCCAAAAGAAAAGAAAATGACTGAAATTGTTTCCGGCAAGGAAGTAAAAATGGATGCATCAGAAGCACCAAGTCTTTTTGTTTTTAAAACTGCCGTTGAGCCACACGTTGGCGAGATAACTTATTTTAAAGTAATGTCGGGAGTTGTTAAAGAGGGTCTAGATCTCATCAACTCGAAAACCGGAAATAAAGAGCGTTTATCGCAGGTATTTGTGCCCGATGGTAAAAGCCGCGAAAAAGTTGAAGAACTGCATGCAGGCGACCTGGGCTGTACCGTTAAACTGAAAGAAACTCGTTTTAACCAAACATTGGCGGCAAAAGAACTGGGAACAGAATTTGCGCCAATTGTATTCCCAACACCGCGCCACACAGTAGCTGCAAAAGCTGTTGCCGATGCCGACGATGAAAAAGTAGGAGAAGTATTAAATAAAATTAAATACGAAGATCCGACTTACGTAATTGAGTACTCAAAAGAATTAAAACAACAGTTGATACACGGACAGGGTGAATACCACCTTAACGTACTAAAATGGTACTTCGATCATGTACACAAAGTTGACGTAGAATACCTGAAACCAAAAATTCCGTATCGCGAAACCATTACCAAACCAGCACAAGCAGATTACCGCCACAAAAAACAATCGGGTGGTGCCGGACAGTTTGGTGAGGTACACATGATTATTGAGCCTTACGAAGAAGGTGCTGAACCTAAAAAGATGTTCAAGTTTGGCGATAAGGAGCAGAAAATCTCCGTTCGCGCCGTTGAAGAACACAAACTTGACTGGGGCGGAAAACTGATCTTTGTAAACAGTATTGTTGGTGGATCGATCGACGCCCGCTTTTTACCGGCTATTCTGAAAGGAATTATGGAAAAAATCGAGGAAGGTCCGCTTACCGGTTCATATGCCCGCGATATTATCGTTTACATTTACGACGGAAAAATGCACCCGGTTGACTCGAACGAAATTTCGTTTAAACTGGCCGGACGTAATGCCTTTAGCATGGCCTTTAAAAATGCCGGACCTAAAATTTTGGAGCCAATCCTTAACCTTGATGTTTGGGTACCTTCAGACCGCATGGGTGACGCAATGAGCGACCTGCAGGGACGCCGCGCCATGATTATGGGTATGGGCTCGGAAAAAGGAATGGAGAAAATTACAGCCAAAGTTCCGCAAAAAGAAATGTACAAATACACTACGGCACTGAGTTCTATTACCGGTGGTAGAGGTGTGTTTAGCATGAGTTTCGACGGATACGAAAAAGTTCCTAGCGACGTACAGGAAGAACTGCTGAAAGCTTACGAAGCTGAGCAGGAAGAAGAATAGACCATTTTCTAATCCATTTTACTATAACTAATAAATCCCGGTTCGTTTTTAACGGATCGGGATTTTGTTTTTACAAACAAAAACAGCCGAACTTAAAAGCCCGGCTGTTATATATTTTATAATAATTAAACTCTCTACGATTTTATCGAGCCCTTCTTAAGCTCCAAACGCGTTTGATGCAGCTCCATATTCATTTTGGTGTAACGCTCCAGCGCATTCTTTTTATGTGTTTCGTATTCCTCTTTTAACTCTTCGTAATCCTTTTTAGTACGGTGCGTAACACTTAGGCTTCGTTTGTATAAAAGAAAAACAAAACCTGCCAACACCAAAACTCCGCCAATAAGCAAATACATGGTAACCGAATAGGCACTTTTATTTATTTTCATGCCTAAAACCACAATCGAATTTTGCAATTTCAAACTCTCATCGAGTTGTTCCTGCAGCGAATTCATTTGTGCATCCTTCGAGCTTATTTGGCCGTTTAGGTCTCTTATTTGCGCATTCCTCTGCTCCACACTTTTCTCCAACACACCAATGGTATCGGTTAGTGCATCGTAGAAATCATCCAACTGATCTTCTTTCAAAAAATAAGATCCATTCCAAAAATTAAGGTTCTCCTTAAAAACTTCGTATTGGCGGGGCAAGGACTGTTCCTGTTTCCAGGCATTTACATCCTTTTTCGCGAAGGCGTTAGAAACAACGATAACCAATACAACTACAGCAAATATCTTTTTCATATAACAAACAATTTTCGATTTAATGGCCGGTCATTTCACCGATGGCCGAATATCTATGATAAATTCCAAAAAAAATCAATAAACTATTCATGTAACGCAGAATCCTTACACTTGTTATTTTCAACTGTAAAGATAAATACGGCCAATATATTTTACAATATATACGCTCCGTGAATATACGCACAATATAATTAAGGTTTGCCTGAGGGGGCAAATATAGGAATAGAAATAAACTAATGCGAACTTAAAGTTTAAAAATTTACCGAATAAGAAATGCCCGACAAAAACAATACGCAACAACTACCGGCCCAGGGAGTTAGTTCTTTCGGATTATTTATAGGCAATTGGTTTGGTAATTTTTAACGAATGCTATAACTTGCAGGAAACCAAAAAACTACTGCCATGCAAATCAGCTACAGCCGACCACTTTCTGCGGGTTGGGACCGCATGAAAAAAGCCTTATTCCAACCTTTCGACATCAATAAATGGATAAAAGTAGGTTTTACGGCCTGGCTGGCCGGGTTAACCGATTGTGGCGGAGGCAGCGGCTCGGGAAACAGCACCGGAAACAGTGCCAACTGGGACGAGTTTTTCAATTTCCCACAAACAGCGTGGGATTGGCTGCTCGACAACCCGATTTGGGCTAACCTCATTCTTGTGGGTTTGATAATTCTGTTTATTATAATTTCGGTGGTTATCTGGGTGAGTTCGCGTGGTAAATTTATGTTCCTTGATAATGTGGCGCACGACAAAGCCGAGATCGGCGAACCCTGGCACGACTTCCGAAAACAGGGAAACTCACTTTTTATTTTCCAGTTCTTTTGGGGCTGGTTTGCCTTTGCGGTGTTTGCTTTAATTGCCGCCTACTGTTTTGTTACCGGCAAAGATCTGTACTTTACCCACGCACCAAAAGCGGTAATTTTTGCCGGAATTACACAAATGGTATTGCTGTTTATCGGCTACCTGATTGTATTTGGCTACATATCGCTATTCCTGAAAGACTTTGTGGTGCCCATAATGTACAAACACCGCGTTGGCGTTTTAAAAGGCTGGGGTAAATTCCTGATGCTGTTCGGGAGAAGAGCACTGCCGTTTATCATTTATGGCCTATTCATTTTTGTGTTGGGAATTGCCGTTGGAATCGTCATCATTTTCTTCGTACTGATAACCTGCTGCATTGGCTTGCTGCTTATTGCTATTCCGTATATAGGAGCCGTAATTTTATTGCCGATAAGTTATACGTTCAGGGCTTTCAGCATTGAATTTCTGGCACAGTTTGGCGACGAATACAATGTATTTCCGGCAGCAGAAGTAGCTAACGACACAAATGAAATTGGTACGGAGTAGATTGAAAAATGCAGGCAATTTCTGAATTCTACCCTCTCTCCTGTCTCTCCCTTCTTGAAGGGAAAGACGATCAGCCTCCATAAGAAACGACTAATAACGAAATTGATTCGGGAGTATTTCAAAGCACAGTCCTATCGTCCTTCCTTGCGAGCAGGGAAGGATAAGAGGATGGGTATAATAAATCTAATTTGAAATTCTAGTCCTTATTGCGGAACAAGTGTACAAATCCGTGTTTTTTGCGCTTTTCGCCATCGCGGCCACGGCCCACAACATCGTAATAATACACACCCGGACTGGCGTAGCGACCTCCCATAATCCGGCCGTCCCAAACACTTTCGGTGTAGGTATCATCAAAACCGCGTACATCGCCACTTTCCCAGAAGTGTACGCGTTTTCCCCAGCGGTTAAAAATGCTGATCTGTATACTTTGCATCGACCAGAACTGAACCACAAACTCATCGTTGGTTCCGTCGCCGTTTGGCGTAAATACATTGGGTACGGCAATAAACGAGGTATCAACCTCAATATAATCTTCCATGTAAACCGTATCGGCACAAGTCAATGTATCAGAAAGGTGTTTTGCCACCAGCCTAACCATGTACGTTCCTGAGTTTTCGTAGGTATAAACATGCGCATCGTCGTAGGCTACAAAATCGATACTGTCAACCGGGTTTTCATTTCCTTCAGATTCTATTTTTATGGCATTTAAATCGCGGTAGAAAAACCACTCGTAATAACCCGGTGTTCCATTTTCCGAATTATTCGAAAAAGTAACCTCAAGCGGTGCTTCTCCACTCATAGGGTTGGCCGTAAAACTGGCTTTAACAACAACCGATTCGTACAAAACAGTTGCCTGTGCATCGCAGTCAAATTTATCGTAAACACGCAAAGTGTAGTTTGTATTTTCTGTTGGCGGATCATAAACCGTTAAGTTCTGTAACGACGAAATACGATCGCCATCTTCCAGCCATTCCACCTGCACATCTTTATTCACAAAAAGAGGCGTATTGTTGCTTAAATCGTAATAAGTCAGCACGGCCGAATTCATTTCTCCCACCATTCTGAAAAACTCGCAGTTCGATTCGGTAACTTCTCCGCCGGCGTACATCCAGTTATTAAAAACCCACGCACGATCCACTTCGGTTGTGGTCCCCTGTGTTATGGTTATCCGGTAACAACCATCGGCCAGTGCATCAATTTGCGACGAAGTGGCATCTGCACTTTCCTGGTAATACAATTCGAATGAAGCGCTGGTTTCACTGTACTTTTCCCACAAAAATGTTTTTGTTCCCTGCAGTTGTGAGGTTGCTGTCAGCGAACCAACTTCCATCATCGAATCGCTACTACAGAAAATAAAAATATCGTCGGTTTCAGAAAATACAGGGTATTGTGTAACATCGGTGGCATCGGCTCCGGGCGAAGATATTTGTGCCTGGAGAGCGTAAAAAGAAAATACCAGAATAGTTACAATAAAAAGACTTCGCTTCATAAATTATTGCTCTTTAAGATACAATATTAACGTATAAATTTCATTTAATTGCGTGTTGTACCAATTGTTTTTCAACGTGTGCCCTTTGCGAAACTGTGAAATTACAATGGTTAATACCGATGGTTAAGCAAAAAGACTTTGGGAAATCGTTGAACCAAAGTCTTAATTTGATTTCCAATCGGTGATAGCAGCAAAAATAGTGAACTGTGACCGAAATACACAGGCCTTCAATAATTTGTTAATAAAACACCAACGATAAGGAAAAGATTCCACCCTACATCATTAATTTTGCAGGCAAAACAACTTGGTTCGCCGGTTGTTGTTTTACTACGATTGAATTCTGAATGTTTTACCGAATTCGCCCCATATCAAAACGGGAAATATTCAAAACAATCAATATTATATATTTGCAAGCAGAAAAAAGAAATCTATAGTGTTCGATTATCTTCAAAATTTGAATGAAGCCCAACGAGAGGCTGTTCTTCGTACCGAAGGACCTGCACTGGTTATTGCAGGAGCCGGATCAGGGAAAACGCGTGTATTAACTTACCGTATTGCCAATTTGCTAAAACAGGGTGCCAAGCCGTCAAGCATTTTATCGCTGACCTTTACCAACAAGGCAGCCCGCGAAATGAAAGAACGTATCTCGAGCGTGGTTGGCGAAAACACAGCGCGCTACCTTTGGATGGGTACTTTCCACAGTATTTTTGCGCGGATTTTGCGTTTTGAACACGAAACCATCGGTTACCCGTCGAACTTTACAATTTACGACAGTGCCGACAGTAAAAGCCTGATAAAAACGATCATTAAAAGTTTTCAGCTCGACGATAAAATCTACAAACCGGGAGTGGTTGCCAGCCGTATTTCGATGGCAAAAAACAACCTGATTACGCCAAACGCGTATGAAAATTCAGCCGAAATTCGCAGCGCTGATAAAAGCATGCGCATGCCACAAATTGCGCAGATCTATAAAGAATATGCCAAACGCTGTTTACTTTCAGGAGCCATGGATTTTGACGATCTGCTGCTGAAAACAAACATCCTGTTTCGCGATCATCCCGAAGTGCTGCAAAAATATCAGGAGCGATTTGGGTACGTAATGGTTGACGAGTACCAGGATACCAACTACTCGCAATACCTGATTGTGAAAAAACTGGCTGCGGCACATAAAAACATTTGCGTGGTGGGCGACGATGCGCAGAGTATCTACTCGTTTCGTGGTGCGCGTATCGAAAATATTCTGAATTTTAAATCGGATTACCCCGAGCATAAAGTGTTTAAGCTGGAGCAAAATTACCGCTCAACACAAACCATTGTAAACGCCGCCAACAGTATAATTGCCAAAAATAAAAGGCAAATTCCGAAAAAGGTTTTTTCTGAAAACGCCACCGGGAAACCAATAAAATTGATTTCGGCACTGACCGACAACGAAGAAGGTTTTTTGGTAGCTCAGGAAATTTCCCAGTTGCAATTACGCGATCATTACAAATACGAAGACTTTGCAATTTTGTACCGCACCAACATGCAATCGAGGATTTTTGAGGAATCGTTGCGAAAAAGAAATATTCCGTACAAAATTTATGGCGGCTTAAGTTTCTACCAACGCAAGGAAATTAAAGACCTCATCTCCTATTTCCGAATGACGATTAACCCAGCCGATAACGAAGCTTTAAAACGCATTATCAATTATCCGGCGCGTGGAATTGGAGCCACTACCCTCGCGAAACTGGAAGCTGCGGCAATTGGAAAAGAAACATCGATTTGGAATATCGTTAGTGCTTTGCCAACTGTAAATCACGCCAATTTAAATAAAGGCACCGTTGGAAAGATTCTGCATTTTGTGGGATTAATTCAAAAGTTTATGCAACTGTCGGAAGACAACGATGCTTTTGATACAGCCAAAACCATTGCCGAGCAAACCGGTATTTTAAAAGAACTGTATACCGACAAGTCGCCCGAAGGTTTGAGCCGCCACGAAAACATACAGGAATTACTGAACGGTATCCAGGAATTTAGCATTAACGCCAAAGAAACCGGCGAACCCGAAAAACTGGAAAATTACCTGGAAGATGTGGCACTTTTAACCGATCAGGACAACGAAAAAGAAGAAGACCGCGATAAAGTGACCCTGATGACCGTGCACTCATCAAAAGGGTTGGAATTTAAAAATGTGTTTGTGGTTGGGATGGAAGAAAACCTGTTCCCATCGAACCAAAACGGCGATAACAAACCGGAAACGCTGGAAGAAGAGCGCCGACTGTTTTATGTGGCACTAACCCGTGCCGAAGAAAACGCGTGGTTTTCTTATGCGAATCAACGCTACCGTTGGGGAAATCTCGATTTCTGTACGCCAAGTCGTTTCCTCGAAGAAGTTGATGAGCAGTTTCTCGACACTTCGGGAATTGCCGCTCAGTCGTCGCCAACGCGCCGCGCACAAAGCAACGACGATATTCAACCTGAGCGTTATCACAAAAATTCTGTCCGCCGTCAGCCACCCGGAGCATTTAAAACTGCCGAGTCGCAAAACTTTTTCAATAAAAAACTCGTTTCGTTAAAGGAAAGTAGCAGAGCACAGAACACTTTTCAGGGCGATGCACCGGAAAAAATACAAACCGGCATGGTGGTTGAGCACCAACGTTTTGGCGAAGGAAAAGTAATTAATATTGAAGGAGTTGCACCAAACATAAAAGCTACCGTATTCTTTAAATCGGGTACACAAAAACAATTGCTGCTAAAATTCGCCAAGTTGAAAATAAAAGCGTAAATAGCGTTTAGAATTAAATACTTCGGGATTTGTCGGGAAATGATTAGTTTTGCAACATCATTTCGCAAATAAATCCAATTTACTTGAAAGTTAGATTTTTAGCATTAAACATTTACAGATGGATTATAATACCAAGAGAAAAAAAATGGCCCTTCCTGAATATGGAAGGAATATACAAAACATGGTTGATTACCTGTTGACTATCGAAGACCGCGAAAAACGAAACAGATCGGCACAAACGGTTATCGATGTAATGGGCAACCTTTTCCCTCATTTACGCGATGTTCAGGAATTCAGACACAAACTCTGGGATCACCTGGCCATTATGTCTGATTTTCAGCTTGACATTGATTATCCTTACGACCCACCCACACCTGAATCATTAATGGAGAGACCGAATACTGTACCTTACACCAAGCACCGCATTAAGTACAAACACTACGGCCGCACCATGGAGCTTTTAATTAAAGAAGCCGATAATTTTGAAGGTGAAGAGCGTGAGATCATTATTGAACAACTGGCCAACCATATGAAAAAATCGTACCTCGCATGGAATAAAGATGCGGTTGAGGACCAAATGATTTTTAACGACCTGGAAGAAATGTCGCGTGGCCATTTAAAAGTACCTGAAGGAACTCAACTAGCTGATGCCAAAACACTGGTTGGCCCTCCGAAGAAGAAGAATAAATCGAAAAAGAAAAAGTAGGTAATACGCTATAATATCACACCCCATGTCGACTTTCAAAATTGAAGGTGGTTATAAATTAAAAGGAGACCTTGAACCGCAAGGAGCAAAAAACGAGGCGCTTCAAATAATTTGTGCCACGCTGTTAACAGCCGAAAAAACGATCATCGAGAATATTCCTGAAATCCGGGATGTACTGAAATTAATCGAGATTCTGAAAGGACTGGGGGTTCAGGTAACGCGCCTGTCGAAAGGCAGTTACAGTTTCGATGCCTCGCAAGTCGACATCAACTTTTTAAAAAGTCCGGAATACGCCAAACAAGCAGCTGTCCTTCGTGGTTCGATAATGATTATCGGCCCGCTGTTGGCCCGCTTCGGACAAGGATTTATTCCGCAACCCGGTGGCGATAAAATTGGCCGCCGCAGAGTTGACACCCACTTTATTGGCCTGCAAAAACTGGGTGCCCGTTTTGATTTCGACCGCGAAAACAAATGGTACTCCGTTTCAACCGAAAAACTTACCGGAGCTTATATGTTGCTCGACGAGGCTTCAGTTACAGGAACAGCAAACATTGTAATGGCTGCCGTTTTAGCCGAGGGAACCACAACAATTTACAACGCAGCCTGCGAACCTTATCTGCAGCAACTTTGCAAAATGCTGGTTTCTATGGGTGCCAAAATTGAAGGAATTGGTTCCAACCTGCTTTCCATCGAAGGTGTTTCGTCGTTAACTGGATGTACACACCGCATTCTTCCCGATATGATTGAAGTGGGTAGTTTTATTGGCCTCGCTGCCATGACTGCTTCCGAAATCAACATTAAAAATGTGGGTATTGAGCACCTGGGAATTATTCCCGAATCATTTCGCCGCCTGGGAATTAACGTTGAACAAAATGGCGACGATCTGCTAATTAAAGATACCGAACATTACGAAATAGATTCATACATCGATGGATCGATAATGACCATTTCGGATGCGCCCTGGCCGGGACTGACACCCGACTTACTTAGTGTTTTCCTGGTAGTGGCTACACAAGCCAAAGGAAGTGTGCTTATTCATCAGAAAATGTTTGAAAGCCGTTTATTCTTTGTGGATAAACTGATTGATATGGGGGCGCAAATCATTCTTTGCGATCCGCACCGTGCCACCGTAATTGGCCTCGACCGAAAAAATACCTTACGTGCCACAAAAATGGTATCACCTGATATTCGTGCAGGTATTGCACTGTTAATCGCGGCCATGTCGGCTAAAGGAATCAGTACTATCGATAACATCGAACAGATCGACCGCGGTTACGAAAATATCGACGGCCGATTAAATGCCCTTGGCGCTCACATTTCAAGAATGTAAACGCGATGTTAAAACTTTATCCGAAGCTTTGTGTTACTACTTAAAATTCTATATTTGAACTTTTTAGAAATAACAATACGCAAAAGATGAAAAGATTTATTTTACTGGCAGCGATCATTTTTATGGGCACAACTTTTATTAATGCCCAGGAACTTGGTTTAAACATTGGCAATAAAGCACCCGAACTGATTGGCAAAGGACCAAATGGTGAAACCATAAAATTATCCGACTTAAAAGGCAAAGTTGTGTTGATTGATTTTTGGGCAGCATGGTGTGGTCCGTGTCGCCGCGAAAACCCAACTGTTGTTGCCAACTACCAAAAATACAGAGACGCTAAATTTACTGTTGGTAAAGGATTCACCGTTTTTGGCGTGTCGCTCGACGATTCACCCGAAAGATGGAAAGCAGCCATTGAACAAGACGGTCTGGAATGGCCAAATCATATTTGCGATTTCCAGAAATGGAACTCAAAATACCGTATGATTTACCAGGTTCGTGGAATTCCCGATAACTACTTAATTGATGAAAACGGGGTAATTATTGCCAAAAAACTTCGTGGCCCGTCACTCGACGCTGCTCTACACAAATATCTAAGAGAAGAGCTGTAGACACTACTTTAAAAATAGTATAAATCGTTCAAATTGGCACTCGGAATCAGACTCGGGTGCCAATTTGTCGTTTATATTTGCATGGCAAAATTTTTGCTATGTCAGCGTAGCATAAAAAAGGCTTACAGTTAATTATTTATACTGAAAATTTAGGTAAAATGGCAGAAGAAAAAGTAAACAAGGAAACAGAAGAAGAAAAAGATATAGCAGCTCAGGTTGAAGATGCTGCAGCCGAAAAGGAAGAAAAAGCGGACGATAAAAAAGACAAGAAGAAAAAATCGAAAAAAGATAAGAAGGAAGAACAGTTGGAAGAATTGGGCCAAAAACTTCAGGAGCTTCAGGACAAACACCTGCGTTTGCAAGCTGAGTTTGACAACTTCAGAAGAAGAACGATGAAAGAAAAAGCCGACCTTATTAAAACGGGTGGCGAGTCGGTTATCGTTAATATTCTCCCGGTTATCGACGATTTTGAGCGTGCGCTTGATTCGATGAAACACCTAGAGGACGAAGATGCAGGCAAACACGGAACAGCCCTGATATACAAGAAATTTCAGGAGTTCCTGAAACAAAACAACGTAAAAGAAATTGAAGCTCAACATGCTGATTTTGACGTTGACCTGCACGAAGCCATTACAAAAATTCCGGCGCCAAGCGAAGAATTAAAAGGTAAAGTAGTTGATGTAATTCAAAAAGGTTATTGCTTAAACGAAAAGGTAATCCGGTTTGCCAAAGTTGTAATCGGAGAATAAAAATTCAGAGGAGGAAGAATGGCAAAAAGAGATTATTACGAAGTATTGGGAGTTGGCAAAAGTGCTTCTGCTGAGGAAATAAAAAAAGCTTATCGTAAAAAGGCAATCCAATATCACCCGGACAAAAACCCGGATGACAAGGAAGCTGAAGAGAAGTTTAAAGAAGCAGCCGAAGCCTACGAAGTACTTAGCAATCCGGAGAAAAAACAACGTTACGATCAGTTCGGCCATGCCGGAATGAGCGGCGCTGCCGGTGGTGGCGGTTTTAGCGGAGGCGGTTTCTCTGACATTGAAGATATCTTCTCGGCTTTTGGCGACATTTTTGGCGGACATTTTGGCGGATTCGGTGGATTTAGCGGAGGCGGTGGCCGAAGCAGAGGTGGCCGGAGAGTGAGCCGGGGTTCCGATTTGCGCGTTAAAGTAAGGCTGAACCTCCAGGAAATTGTTAACGGTGTTGAGAAAAAGATAAAAGTAAAAAAATACGTAGCCTGCCAGCATTGTAGCGGAACCGGAGCTAAAAACGGCTCATCGTATTCCACTTGCGGAACTTGTGGTGGCGCCGGTCAGGTAACACGTGTTCAGAATACTTTGCTGGGGCAAATGCAAACCACTTCGGCTTGTCCAACCTGCCAGGGCGAAGGGAAAATGATCACCGACAAATGTAATCACTGTGCCGGCGAAGGAGTTGTTCGTGAGGAAGAAGTGATCAACATCAAAATTCCGGCTGGTGTTGGCGAAGGCATGCAGCTGAATGTTTCGGGAAAAGGAAACACCGGACGACGTGGCGGTATAAACGGCGACTTGCTGGTGGTTATTACCGAAGCTGAAGACGAGGAATTGGTTCGCGACGGAAACAACCTGATTTACAACCTGTTCTTATCGTTTCCGGAAATTACACTGGGTACCACAGCCGAAATTCCAACCGTTGACGGAAAAGTGAAAGTTAAAATTGAGCCCGGTACACAACCCGAAAAAATACTTCGCTTACGCGGAAAAGGTATTCCCGATGTAAACGGTTACGGACGCGGCGACTTGTTGGTTCGTGTACATGTTTGGATACCTAAAAAACTGAGCAACGAAGAAAAACGTGCATTGGAAAAACTTCAGGATTCGCCTGGGTTTCAGGGTGGACCTTCAGCACAGGAAAGATCATTCTTTCAGAAAATGAAAGACATGTTCGAGTAAAAGATATATTAACCATACAACAAAAAAAGATTCCTAACTGAATGGGAATCTTTTTTTGTTTCCGGAAATGTGATTTAATGAAGGAGAACGGAAAACATTTTAATCAGAAAATTTCAGACAAAATCCGTATTTCATTGATTTTTTTTGCAGAAATGCGGCACAACATTAAATTTGCTGAAATTGAACTACTAATACCGATTAGCAATTGAATGAAGCCTAAAATTCGTTTTACTCTTAAAGCCTTTTCAATTGCCTGTCGGCATTAACCATTATAATCTCAAAACTTCGCTTAAGGCTCAGTTTGAAAAACAATTGGTAAAACATGGAAGATTTTTATACACGATACAATTTTCTTGAACCCGAATTACAGGAAGAAATTCTGCAGGTTGCCGTAAGAAAAAAATTTGCTCAGCACGAAACCTTAATTCGTGAAGGTCAGTTTATTTCCAGTTTCCCAATGGTATTGAAAGGACTGATACGCGTTTCGCGCACCAGCGAGGCCGGTAACGAATTACTGCTTTATTACCTGCAGGCCGACGAAGTTTGTGCCATGTCGTTAACCTGTTGCATGGCTCGCCAAATTAGCGAAGTTAATGCTATTGCCGAAGTGGATACCGAGGTGCTGATGATTCCGGTGGAAATGCTTGATGCCTGGACAAGCAAATATCCCCTGTGGAAACAATACGTGATGCAAACCTTCCAAAACAGGTTTCGCGAACTAATAAATACACTTGATGCGGTTGCCTTTTTAAAACTCGATGAACGTTTAGTAAAATTTTTTATCGACCGACATAAAAAATCGGGCGTTCAGACTTATTCCGGCACACATCAGGATCTGGCTCTTCAACTTAATTCATCACGCGAAGTGATTTCGCGCCTTTTAAAAAAGCTGGAAAAAAACGGAAAAGTTTCACTTTCACGAAATTTTATTGATTTTTCTGGCCTTTTGTGACTTACATTACATACCCATTTGTATTCTATTATTTTATTTGCAGGTATTAAATCTAAAGACATAATAGTTCATAACTATTGTTTCATAATTTTTTGGGTTATAAAATCGGTTAGTAGTTGAAGGTTGATGAGCCAGGCTGGAGAGTCTGGCTTTTTTTTGCTCTATCCTAAACAAAATCTGCCATTTCAAATTCTCACTCCGCGCTCCCATTTCCATATATCATTCTTTAAAACGAATAAGACTTCAATTCAGAATAAAATTCTGATGTACTTTCTGGTTTTATTCATTAATGTTAATTTCATATTGATAATTAATCCCCGAAATCCCTTATAATTTATAGATATAATGCTGATATTTGTCATTAAAATATATGCTACCCAATATTTTGCAGTTTTGGATAGTGTTATCAGCTACAGAGAATATCAATTAAAAAACAAGCTACATGTTTAAAATTCAAACTCTGAATAAAATTGACCCCGATGGTCTTAAACTATTCCCACTTGACAATTATGAGATTGCAAGCGAGCTTCCAAATCCGGATGCTATTGTTTTGCGCAGTTTTAAAATGCATGATGTTGAAATTCCATCGTCGGTAAAAGCTGTTGCAAGGGCCGGAGCGGGTGTAAATAATATTCCAATCGAAAAATGCACCGAAAAAGGAATTGTGGTTTTTAATACACCGGGAGCTAACGCCAACGGAGTAAAAGAGGCCGTAATTGCCGGAATGCTTATGGCTTCTCGCGATTATATTGGCGCAGCTAACTGGGCGAAAACATTAATCGGACAGGGCGATGCCGTTCCATCGTTGGTTGAACAGGGTAAAAAGAACTTTGCCGGAGAAGAAATAAAAGGTAAAACACTGGCCGTAATAGGTTTGGGAGCCATTGGTGTTTTGGCAGCAAATGCTGCGTCGGCACTGCGTATGAACGTTATTGGTTACGACCCGTACATGTCAGTAAAACACGCACTGAAACTGAGCCGCGAGGTAAAAGTAGTTGAAGGTATACAGGTGTTGTTGCAACAAGCCGATTTTATTACCATCAACATTCCGTTGTTACCCGATACAAAAGGCTACATTAACAAAGACAAATTTGCCATGATGAAAGATGGCGTTAAAATTCTGAACTTTGCACGTGGTGGCCTGGTAGATCACGCCGATTTAAAAGTGGCTATCGAGTCGGGTAAAGTGGGCAAATATATTACCGATTTCCCTGATGAAGAGTGCCTGAAACTGGATAACGTAATATCAATCCCTCACCTGGGTGCTTCTACAAAAGAATCGGAAACCAACTGTGCCATTATGGCCGTTGAACAAATGCGCGATTACCTGGAGAATGGTAACATTAAAAACTCGGTGAATTTCCCTGCTGCCGAACTGGAGCGCAACGGAGGAAGCCGTATTTTAATTGCCAACCGCAATGTTCCGAATATGGTAAGCCAGATTTCAACTGTTTTGGCTGCCGAAGGATTGAACATTGATAATATGCTCAACAAAAAACGCGACGATATTGCGTATAACATTATCGATGTTGACGCTGAAAAAATTAACGACAGCGTAAAAGAAAAACTGTTAGCTATCGATGGAATCTTTATGGTTCGTTTGATTAATTCATAAAGCGTAACAGTTTAAAGAAATATTTCACAAAAAGGAGAATCAGGGTTATATCTGGTTCTCCTTTTTTTATGCCAGCAACGGCATCGAGCTGATTGCTAAATTATTATTAATAACAAGCAAACCCGCTTTCCAAGTCCCTCTTTTTTACTATTTTTGGCGTTCCTGTCCTGCCTAAAGTAAATTGAAAAAAATTACAAAAAAATGAGTAAAAGTATTGAAGTTAAAGCAGCTGATAATGTTCGTATTCTGGCTGCCGCAATGGTTGAAAAAGCAAATTCGGGCCACCCTGGCGGAGCAATGGGCGGAGCAGATTTTGTAAACATCCTTTATTCTGAATTCCTTAATTACGATCCATCGGACATGACATGGGCAAACCGCGACCGTTTTTTCCTCGATCCGGGCCATATGTCTCCAATGCTTTACGGAATTTTATCGTTGGCAGGTTTTTACAGCATGGAAGATGTTGCCAATTTCCGTCAGTGGGGAAGCGTAACTCCGGGACACCCCGAAGTTGACGTTGAGCGTGGTGTTGAAAATACATCAGGTCCACTCGGACAAGGCCATGTTATGGCAGTTGGTGCAGCCATCGCCGAGCGCTTTTTGGTAGCTCGTTTTGGCGAGTGGATGGCGCACAAAACATATACTTTCATCTCTGATGGCGGTATTCAGGAAGAAATTTCGCAAGGTGCGGGTAGAATTGCCGGTCACCTGGGATTGAGCAACCTGATCATGTTCTACGATTCAAACGACATTCAGCTGTCGACAGAAACCGACGAGGTGACTACTGAAGACACTGAAATGAAATATAAAGCCTGGGGATGGAACGTGGTTACCATTGCCGGTAACGACGCCGATGCCATTCGTAAAGCTTTAAAAAATGCACAGGAAGAAACTGAAAAACCAACCCTGATTATTGGTAAAACAATTATGGGTAAAGGTGCTATTACTGAAGATGGTGCAAATTTCGAGCGTCAGTGTTCAACTCACGGTCAGCCATTATCGGGTGCCGGTGCATCGTTTGCAAAAACAATTGCGAATTTGGGTGGCGATCCTGAAAACCCATTCGTAATTTTCGATGATGTAAAAGAATACTACGAAAAACGTAAAGCAGCGTTGATTGAAGCTGCAGCAGCAAAAAAGGCTGAGCAGGCAAAATGGGAAGCTGCAAATCCTGAACTGGCAGCAAAACTAAAAGCTTTCTTCTCAAACGAAATTCCGGAAATCGATTACAGCAAAATTGAGCAAAAAGCAGGTATCGCAACACGTGGTGCTTCTGCAACTGTTCTTTCGGTATTTGCCAAGGAGGTTGAAAACATGATCGTGTCGTCTGCCGACCTTTCAAACTCGGATAAAACAGATGGTTTCCTAAAAAATACAACATCGTTTAAAAAAGGCGATTTTAGCGGACAATTCCTGCAGGCAGGTGTTTGCGAGCTTACAATGGCCGTAATTATGAACGGTATGGCATTGCACGGTGGAGTGATTCCGGCATGTGGTACTTTCTTCGTATTCAGCGATTACCAAAAACCGGCGGCACGTCTTGCTGCATTGCAGGAACTACCGGTTAAATACATATGGACACACGATGCATTCCGTGTGGGAGAAGATGGTCCTACTCACCAACCTGTTGAGCAGGAGGCGCAGATTCGCCTGTTGGAAAAATTGCAAAACCACAGTCACAAAAACTCAATGTTGGTATTGCGTCCTGCCGATGGTAACGAAACTACCGTTGCATGGAAAATGGCTATGGAAAATACCGATACTCCAACAGCTCTTATTTTGTCACGCCAGGGAATTAAAGACGTTACTACATACGAAACAGCACAGGGAGCTACAAAAGGTGCGTACATCCTTCAGGATTGCGAAGGTACACCTGATGTAATTCTGTTGGCAAGCGGTTCGGAAGTAAGTACCTTGGTTGACGGTGCCGAATTATTGGCTAAAGACGGTGTTAAAAGCCGTATCGTTTCTGTTCCTTCTGAAGGTTTATTCCGCACACAAAGTGCCGAATACCAAAAAGAAGTTCTTCCTGCTGGAGTTACTAAATTTGGTTTAACCGCCGGATTGCCTGTAACACTTGAAGGACTGGTTGGAATGGACGGAAAAGTGTTTGGTCTTGGATCATTTGGATTCTCTGCTCCTGCCGGAGTATTGGATGTAAAACTGGGTTATACAGGCGAAAATGTATACAACCAGGTAAAAGAATTATTGGCATAAGAACAATAACCTTATAAATCAAAAGGTGCATCTTTACGATGCACCTTTTTTTGTATCCTCTTGATTTTTATATAAGAAAGTGTTCCTCAATTTTACTATATTAGCACATTAAGGTGAATGGAATTGTGCTCATTTCAAGTGTAACCATAGAAAATAAGGGATGACAAATCAGGCCGATCAAAAAATTGCACACCTCCAAACCATAATCACCGCCATACGAAAAATTCAGCATTTAATCATTTCCGGAAAAGATCCGGAAACCATATTGGAAAAAACCTGTGAAATTTTAGTTGATACTCGTGGTTATTATTTTGCGTGGATCACCCTTTTTGATGAGAAGAGAAATACAAAATTCTTTACAGGAGCAGGCGCTATTTCCGTTATAAACAATATCAGGAATCAGGCTACATCAAAAGGCTTTCCCGATCAGCTTTGGCAAACACTTTCTAATACACCGGAAACCGTACACTCCGGGTTACCCGGCGAATTTCTGATAGACCTTGACACTACTGAATGGACGCCGTTTCTTGCAGAGATAAAAGATGATCAACAAACCTTAGGCATATTGTGCGTGGCTATGCCTGCAACCGACAGTAAACACCAGGTAGAAGAAGCCGGCTTAGATGATCTGGCACAAGGTCTGGCTTTTGCATTAACAAAATTCAAACAGCACAACGAATTAAAAGCCAACGAACTCCGCTATAAAAATTTGGTAGATTCCTTAAACGACGGTGTTCTTATTATTCAAGACGAGATTACCAAATTTGTAAACCAGTCGCTTTGCCGTTTAACCGGCTACACCGAGAAAGAAATACTCGAAAACCCATTCATTACACTGGTTGCCCCCGAGGAGCGGGAACTGGTAATTCAATTGTATACTAATTTTGTTACCGGAAAGTCATCACAAACGCATTATGATTCGGCGGCTGTTACAAAATCGGGCGAAACATTCTCAGTTGAAGTCACGATTACCCATACGGTTTATGATAATAAGCCGGCAATGATGGTGATCCTCCATGATAATTCCGAGTTAAAAAAATCACTGGAGCAAATAAAGGAAAGTGAGGAATATTTTCGTTTCCTTTCGGATTCGTCATTTGAAGGAATAATTATACACGATAACGGTGTTATTCTTGACGTAAATGCTACACTGCTTAACATTACAGGCTACTCGCGCGAAGAAATAATTGGCAAAAACCTACTTGCACAGTTTATTGACATAAAAGACCATGATAAAATATACAATAGGATAAATAGCGAGGTCGTAAAACCTTATGTTCTTAAGGCCTTTAAAAAAGATGGGACCTTTAGACATGTTGAAATTGAGGCACGTGAAATACAATACAAAGGCAAAAAAGCACGAATTGCTGCTGTACGCGATATTTCAGAACGTTATCAGTTGCAGGAAGAAATAAGAAAAGGCCGGGAAAGGTTGAATCGCATTCTCGACAACCTTCCGGGTGTAGCCTATAACAGTCAGAATAATACCGACTGGACGATGAATTTTGTTAGCCGGGGAAGCTCCCTGCTTTTTGGCTACGCCCCCGAAGAACTTACAAACGAAACAAATGTAAAATATACAGATCTCATCCATCCCGACGACAAAGTACGCGTAAGAGAAACCATTCAGAAAGCGATTGATAAAGACGAATCGTTTGAAGTAGAATACCGGGTATATAACAAACAAAATCAGATAAAATGGGTATGGGAACGCGGAAAGGCATTCAATGTAAATAACGACTTTTATCTTGAAGGTTTTATAAGCGATATTACCAAGCGAAAAAAGCTTGAGATAGCAAATGAGCTATTTTTAAAAGCCATTGAAGCGAGCCCGGTCAGCATTATTATAACCGATAAACAAGGAATTATTGAATACGTTAATCCTTTTTTTGAAAACTTAACCGGCTATACAAAATCAGAGGTAATCGGAAAAAGTCCACGTTTTCTGACTTCAGGAAATCACTCCGAAGAATTCTATCAAAACCTGCAACAAACCATTCAATCAGGCCAAATCTGGCATGGCGAAATCCGCAACCACAAAAAGAGCGGCGAAAACTACTGGGAGCAAATCGTTATTTCTCCTATTTATAACAACCAGGGAGAAATTACACACTTTGTATCGGTTGGCGAAGACATTACCGAAAAGAAACAAACTCTGAAAGAACTGCAGCGCGCCAAAGAAGAAGCAGAGCACAACGAGGCCCGTTTTAAAGCCTTGCACAATGCCTCGTTTGGAGGAATAGCAATTCACGACAAAGGAATAATTCTGGATTGCAACGAAGGATTAAGCCGAATTACTGGATATTCGTATGAAGAGCTGAAAGGAATGGATGGCTTGCTATTAATTGCTGAGGAGCAACGCGACCTGGTTCAGAAACATATTCAGGAACAATATTCAAAACCTTATGAAACCGTTGGCTTGCGAAAAAACGGGCAAACTTACCCGCTGCGCATCGAGGGTAAAATGATTCCGTACAACAATAAAATGGTTCGTGTTACTGAATTCAGAGATATTACCGAGCAAAAGAAAATTGAACAAGAACTGGTACGGGCCAAAGAAAAAGCAGAACAAAGCGACAAGCTAAAATCTTCTTTCCTGGCCAATATGAGTCACGAAATCCGAACACCGATGAACGGTATTTTAGGGTTTACCGAATTACTGAAAGATCGGGAATTATCGAACCAACAGCGGACAGAGTTTATCGAGGTAATTCAAACCAGTGGCGAAAGAATGCTCAATACCATTAACGACATTATCGATATCTCAAAAATTGAATCGGGATTGGTAATTGCAAACATGCAGGACATTAACCTGCCGGCGCTGATAAATGAGCTGCACATTTTCTTTGAGCAGTCGATGAAGCAGAAAGAAATTACTTTTAAAGTAAACGAAAACAATGGCAATCCGGTAACGCTGCTACACACCGACCCCGACAAACTCAATTCAATTCTCACGAACCTGATAAAGAATGCCTACAAATTCACCTCAACAGGAACTATTGAATTTGGCTACACTACCAACAGCAGTCACATAAACTTTTTTGTGAAAGATACCGGCGTTGGAATTCCGCAGAAAAGACAAAAAGCTATTTTCGAGCGCTTTGTACAGGCCGATATTGCAGACTCGCGGGTTTTTGAAGGATCGGGACTGGGACTGTCCATTACAAAATCGTACACCGAAATGCTGAACGGCACCATCAGCCTTGAATCGGAGGTTGGCAAAGGAACTACGGTTTATGTTTCGCTGCCGCTGCGGGCAACCACAAATTCGCACCAAAGTACACCTGCTGATTTACAATTGATTGACAGAGGGTTACCGGAGAATAAATTAAAAATATTGATTGCTGAGGACGACCCGATTTCGATTGAACTGCTGAAACTCCTGGTTCGCGATATTGCATCGGAAATACTGGTAGCCAACAATGGAAAGGAAGCCGTTGAAATGGCCCGAAATAATCCCAACATTAATCTGATTTTGATGGATATTAAAATGCCGGTTATGGATGGTTATACAGCCACAAAAATGATACGGGGATTCAATACATCGGTGAATATAATTGCCCAATCGGCATTTGCACAGCCCGAAGATATTAAGCGGGCAACCGAAGCCGGCTGCAACGATTTCGTGCTCAAACCAATTTTAAAAGCAAAGCTCTACGAATCGATCGAACAACTTTTTAATAATTAAAAACCGCAAACCAAAGCAAATAAAAAGGCGCATCCGGTTTCGGACGCGCCTTTTTTAAATAGTATCTTCTGTTACTCTATTTTACAAGAGCTAACGATTGTTTTGCAATTTCCAACTCTTCGTTGGTTGGAATAATAAGAACTTTAACTTTTGCGCCATCCACGTTAATTTCGTGAATGCCGTCATTACGGTTCTTATCCTTTTGTGCGTCCCAGGTAATTCCAAGGTAATCCATGTCCTCGCAAACCATTTCGCGAATATGCGTATCGTTCTCGCCAATACCTGCAGTAAATACAAGAGCGTCAACACCATTCATTGCCGAGGCATAACTACCAACATACTGTTTTGCGCGGTAGGCATACATTTCAAGGGCCAATTTCGAATCTTTGTCCCCTTCTCTGTAGGCTTTTTCAATATCACGCATATCAGTAAGACCTGTCAGTCCTTTCATTCCACTTTCCTTATTCAACAAATCAGAGATCTCTTCAACAGAATAACCTTTTTGATTTGCCAGATAGAAAATGATAGCCGGATCAATATCACCTGAACGGGTTCCCATAATCAAACCAGATAATGGTCCCATACCCATTGTAGTGTCAACGCAAACTCCGGCTTTAACAGCTGCCATTGAAGCACCGTTACCCAAGTGAAGGGTTACAATTTTTGCATCAGGATTTCCCAGGTATTCGATGGCTTTTTCGGTGATGTATTTATGCGATGTTCCGTGGAAACCGTATTTACGGATTCTCATCTCAGTATAGAATTTCTCAGGAAGTGCATAGCGGAATGCTTTTTCCGGAATACTTTGGTGAAAAGCAGTATCGAATACACCAACTTGTTTGGCATTCGGGAATACTTTTTCAGCCACTTCAACACCGATCAGGTTAGCCGGGTTGTGCAGTGGCGCCAAAGGAAATAATTCTTTCACTTTTGCTTTTACCTCATCGGTAATTTCTACCGTTTCAGTGAAAGTTTCGGCACCGTGTACCAAACGGTGACCAACAGCCTGAATCTCTGAAGGGTCGCTGATAACACCAACTTTTTCGTCAATAAGCAATTCGGCAACACGTTTCAAACCAACGCCGTGATCTGGAATTGGGAATTCTTCAACGGTCTTTTCTTCCGAACCATTGGTGAATGTTTTGTGTTTGATCAATCCCATCTCCAGACCGATCCGTTCTACAATACCACTCGACAAAGGCAACTCGGTGTTCATATCAATCAACTGATACTTAATTGACGAGCTACCTGCATTAATTACTAAAATATTCATTTTAAAATATATCGTTTAAAGTTTTTGGTAACAGATCAACCATTCTCGTGACAGTTAACCTGCGTCCGTAAAAAGTATGAATTTACTTTTAAAACCCTTCCTGAGCCTGAATGGCTGTAATTACAACGGTATTAAAAATATCGTCGACAGTACAACCACGACTAAGGTCGTTAACCGGTTTGTTTAATCCTTGTAACATTGGGCCAATTGCCAGAGCTCCGGTTTCGCGCTGGATGGCTTTATATGTGTTGTTTCCTGTGTTCAAATCGGGGAAAATAAGCACGTTGGCCTGACCTGCAACTTGCGAATCGGGCATTTTGCTTTTTCCTACACTCGGATCAACTGCAGCATCGTACTGGATAGGTCCTTCAATTTTCAGATCAGGACGTGCAGCAATAGCTTTTTCGGTTGCTGAGCGAACTTTATCAACCTCAACGCCGGTACCTGATGTACCCGATGAATACGACAACAATGCTACTTTCGGATCGATACCGAAAGCAATTGCCGAATCGGCCGATGTAATAGCAATCTCTGCCAGTTGCTCATCAGTTGGACTAACGTTTACTGCGCAATCGCCCATTACCGAAACGTGGTCATCCAAACACATAAAGAATACCGACGAAACAGTTTTTACACCCGGTTTGGTTTTTACAAACTGAAGTGCCGGAATAATGGTGTGTGCTGTTGTGTGTGCAGCACCCGAAACCATACCATCGGCATGTCCTTTGTAAACCATCATTGTTCCGAAATACGAAACATCGGCCAGGGCATCGCGTGCCATATCTTCAGGAATATTTTTGTGTTTACGAAGTTCGTGGTAAGTTCTCCAGTAATCTTCGTAATACTCTGATTCTACAGGATCGATGATTTTAATGTTACCATTGATCTTAACACCTATTTCTGTGGCTTTGGTAATAATTTCATCGCGTTTTCCCAAAAGAGTAATTTCAACTACACCCTGATCAACCAGACTTGAAGCAGCCTGCAAAATACGAGGGTCGGTACCTTCGGGTAAAACAATGTGTTGTTTTTTCGATTTCGCTTTTGCAACCAGGTTATACTGGAACATATGCGGTGTAACCACATCGGTTTTGAAACTTCTGAATTTGTCGATCAGGAAGTCGGTGTCCACATATTTTTCGAAAGTTGAAATACTTAAATCGATTTTACGTGGCAAGCCCGGGTGCAATTTTGGTTTTACATCCGATATTTTTTTGGCTGCAATAAACGTTACATCGTCAACCAAAATAATAGGAACAATATTTGGCAAACCTTCAATAAGGCGTACAATCTGTGGCTCCGGTGCAATACCTCCGGTAACAACAATACCGGCAATGCTTGGGTAATTCGCCGATGCATTGGCTTGCAGAGCTGCTAAAATAATATCAGAGCGGTCGCCCGGAGTAATGATCAGACTGTTCTCCTCTACCCTGTCGAGGTAGTTGCGCAGCTGCATTGCTCCAACATCGTAACGGTCGGCCTGTTTGCACAACAGGTTTTCGCCCAACAGCACGGTACCGCCCAATTCGTCGTTAATTTCTTTAATAGTTGGGCTGCCCAGTTTTTTAATTTCAGGAATGATCTCGATCGAAGTATCAGCAGGTACAACCTTGCTCAATTCTTCACGCATCATTTCGCAATTTCCGGCTTCAACACGGTTCATTACAACCGACTGCACAACCACATCTCTTTCAGCAAATGATTTAATGGCCGTATCAAGATTGGCAATGGCACTACCCATATTTTTATCTTTAGCCGAGCTAACCAAAATAGTAGGGATCGAGAGGTTTTTAGCAAATTCAATATTCAGATCGAGTTCAAAAGTAACGCCCTTATTGTCGAAATCCGAACCTTCAACTACAACCACATCGAACTTCTCTTTTAGCTGTTTGTAACGATCGATAATCTGATCGATAAGACGCGCTTCCTGCCCCATGTTTTTGTACTTAACTACCTGCGACATGGTAAAGCCATAAGCGTCTTTGTACTCCATATCGAGGTTAAAATACGATATCATGGTTTCGATATGATTATCGTGCTCTCCCTTTGGATAATCGTTAATGATCGGCCGGAAATAGCCGACCTTAGTTACTTTTGAAAGTAATACTTTTAAAACACCCAGCGTTACAAGCGATCTTCCTGTGTTGCTTTCGGTGTTTGTGATATAAATTCCAGTTTTCATTCGAAAAATTTAAAAACTCCGTATATTAATAATAATCTTGTGTAACGAACACCATGGGTTATTTGATGAATCGTTCAGGTTGCGTTGAATAGTTGGCAAAAGTATAAAAGAAATTTTCTTGTCATTCAGCATCCGTCTTAATTAACTGTTAACTAAGCAAAATTTCACATTTCGTTGAAATTAGCACCTGACAATCATCATATTGTCAACGATTGTGTTTTTGAATAATAGCCGAACAAAACCTTCCATCCCGGAAGGAAAGTTTTCTAAACTTCAGTTAAATGATTATTTTTCATTCATGAAACTAATCGCCACGATTCTCTTCTCCTTTTTGGTCTTTTTAAATTGTTATGCCCAAACGGAAGCAAGGGAGAAAGATGCGTTTATTGAAAAGCACAACCAGCAATTGGCTGTAAAACTATCGTTAACCAACAACACCGAATTTTTTCAGATTTACCAGCAAGATCAGCAGTATACCATTAAACCAAACACCTCGTTAAAAACCAACCTGATTTTAAGTTACCGGGCTTTGTTATTTGGAGTTGGATACAGCCCGAAATTTATTCCAGGAAACGATGATGACGCGCAAAAAGGGCAGTCGAAAATATTCTGGATGGGAACCAATGTAAATCTTCCTCACTGGACACAACACCTGGAATACACCAAAATAAAAGGCTTTTATTTGCACAACAGCTCGAACCTTTTGCAAAGTGGAAGGAATGATGCCGACTACTTTAAATTACCCGATTTAAATTACACCCGGATTTCCGGGTACACCGCCTATAAAATGAATCCGAACTTCTCGTTTTCAGCCATCGAAACACAAACCGAACGGCAACTAAAAAGTGCAGGAAGTTTTGTCCCCAGCATTGTTTACAGGTATTATATTATTGACAACAAAACGGAACTGGGCCCCAATAACACCTCGCAAAAGACTAATAATCTTTCGTGCAGCCTTCAGTTGGGTTATTTCTACACATGGGTGATAAACAAGAGCCTGTTTGTATCGGGAGGTGCTGCAACCGGCGGAGGTATAATTCACACCAAACTGCTAACACGCTATTACACCAGCAGCGCTGAAACAAAAACTAACTACGCTATTTTTAGAGCAAAAACAATGCTTGCTGCAGGTTATAATGCCGACCGCTTTTTTGCGGGAATACAACTTACAGGAAACATCGAAGGCTACAAGCAACAAAAAACAACGCCTACATTAAACGAGAACTTTCAGTTTCAGCTTTATGCCGGCTATTGTTTTGATGCGCCAAAATTCCTGAGTAGCATCTTTAATTAATTTGTGGAAATCGGGATTAAAACTCGTAATAAACTCCGGTGTAAACACCAATCCTGTACGGACGATAATTAACATCGGGATTCGAGTTTATCGAATTAAGGTAATAATTCAGGCGTGGCTCCAGCGCAAACGAGAAGTGTTTACCCAAGGCGTAATTTACTCCTACACCCAGCGTTCCCGAAAAATTAAGCGTTGAAATATCGGCAGTGCTACCAATGTTTTGCACGCCGGAGTTATTATCGAGGTAAGCATTGTTGCCAATTACAAACCCGGCGTTAATTCCACCAAGCAGTTCCACTCCCACTTTCTTGTCGAGTACGCTGTAGCGCAAATACAATGGTACTTCCACAAATTCGAATACCTGCGAGAACTCACCATCAGAATACAGCCTTTGTGCCGAAACATTGTTCGTGTTCTCAAGGTTGGCCGAAATATTGGTACCTCGCGGTGCCGATTCCATTTCAATTACACCGGCCGTGCTGTTCATGGCAATTCCACCACCGCTGCTTCCGGTTTGAACCACATTCGAAAAACCAAGTTCCGTTCCGTCGTACGATCCGCCCGGTGCCGGCGCATAAAGCATATCGTTGTCGTTTCTGGATGAAAACAAGTTAAACGAGTTATCGGCTTTTTGCCCGTCTTTTGCATAATAAATTCCACTTTCAACACGCAGGCGTTTGCTGGTTTTGTACTGCACCGAAATTCCGCCACCGACATTACTTCCGCCATTATCGCTGTTGTAGGTCATATTTCGCTCGTAAGTATCGTCGTGGCTTGCCGAGTGCGACGAATACCCCGGAGAAATCTGTGCTCCGATAATCCAACCGTGCTCCTGCTGGTTCTGTTCGTTTAAACTCTGCAGGTTGGCAGCGATCAGCATTTCATCGGCTGCAAAATTTTCTTCAACCTGAGTTTCATTGCTCTTTTCGGCTAAAGAAACGTCCGACTGTTTGGTAGTGAATATCGCCTCAATACGTTCTAATAAACTGTAATTTTCATCAGAACGGCTTGCAACAAGTGCATCTGATTCAGACTTATTTTGCTCCGTTGCAAGTTCAACTTCCGCTAGCAGTTTATCTTCTACAATTGTATTGTTTGTAGTTGTTTCGGTACTATTTAATTCTTGCGCTCCGGCCAGTTGATCAACTTCTATTTCAATACCTTTATCCGGTTTCGAAACGGCAGGTTCCTGATTGCTTTCAGGTGTAGTTTGCTGTTGAACCATCACCGGCTCTTCAACAATGCTTTTTCCGCTGAAGTACCATCCGGCAATAAAAGCCAGCACAACAACTGCGGCTGCCGATATCCATCCGATATAAGCCATGCGGCGCTTTTTCCGCTGCCCGTCGAGTTGCGACTGAATATTATCCCAAACATGCGACGGTGGCGCAGCCGAAAAACCATCAAGCTTTTCCCTGATCGAATCGTCAATATTTAGTTTCTTACTCATCCGGCTGTATAATTATTTGTTTTCTCAATATCTCCATAAAGTTCTTTTACCCGGCGTTTCAAAATTTCTCTGGCGCGTGCCAGGTTCGATTTTGATGTGCCCACGGTAATTTTCATCTCTTCACTAATTTCCTGATGGTTCAGGCCTTCAATTACAAAAAGGTTAAAAACCATTCGGTAACGAGGTGGTAATTCCTGTATCACTGCAATCAGTTCTTTTGCCGAAATTGCGGCCAGAATATCATCCGAAACATTTTGCCCCTCGTAAATACTTACATCCTCCACCGGATGCAGAATATGCTGTTTCCTGAATTTCTCCAACGAAACATTTACCATTATCCTCCTAATCCACCCTTCCAAAGAACCTTCGTGCCTAAACCGACCAATATTCTGAAACACCTTTATAAACCCGTCTTGCAGGTTATCTTCGGCTTCGGTGCTATCTTTGGCATAGCGCAAACAAACCCCAAACATTTTTGGCGCAAATAGTTGGTACAATTGTTCCTGTGCACGTTTTTTCCCCGAAGCACAATCGTTTATTATTTTTTTCAGGTCTTCCAAAATCTTTCGCAAATAACACCCAAAAGTACTGATAAAAACGAATTGGCTTTCATCTTTCTTTCCGGCGTCTGCTTTAACAGTCGGTTCTCTCTAGCTAAAATCATTGGTTAGATGTGTGCTTTGTTGAAAAGGTTGCGTTGGATTGGAAAATCTTTATGCAAGCCAATAATTTTGTTGCTATTTATTTTCGCACTAGGCGGAATGGACGAAAAAAATCATAAAAATGCTCCCCGACACACGTCGACAAGAAAAAAAATCATTGAATTTCATCTCGACGGCCGTCGGAATGAAAATTAGCGGTCAATTTTTATCCCGAAAGCTGTCGAGTAATAAAAAAGCTATCAGAATGCCGCTCTACACGCGTCGACAAGAAAAACGGCAATGAACTACCCAATGAAGAGTAAACCAGGTCTCCCGATGGCTACGCACCGGGATCAGTTCGACTGTATAATTTCAGTTCTCCGTCTGCTGACGGATTCTGAAATTAGAGTCTCACTGATTTAACATTTGTTACGCAACCTTAACTTGGCTAATTGCATCTATCGGTTGTAAATTTGTTAAAACCTTTACTTTTTATGGGAACTGTTAAAAATCCTGAAAGTGAAGAATAGAGCGAAATAAACGCAAATAACCTGCGTTGTACATAAAATTAGAAAAAAGCCATGAAACAATTAGTCGCAATACTTTCTGTATTTCTTATTGTATTTACCGGTTGTCAGGACGATGATTCGATATCGTTTGATGCAAAAGGTACCGTAATTGATTATGCCGGTGCCGGCGACTGTGGTTTCATAATCGAGTTGGATAACGGCAATAAAGTTCAGCCCTTGTACTACCCCGATGATTTTACTTTTTCGCAGGGTCAACGCGTGCTAATTACTTACACCGAGCTGGATAATGTTTACATAAGCTGCGACCAGGGAGTACCCTGCGAAGTAACTTATGCCGAAGAATTATCATGCTCGCCGTATGTCGATCTTTATTTTGAGAATTACGATAGTTTGGCCCGCGATCCAGTTCATTTGCACGAAGCCTACATGGATGGCGACTGCCTGTACTTTAAACTATCGTACAGCGGAGGTTGCCAGGATCACACCATCGATTTGGCGCGCATGCATCCGTGGACAGCCAGCAGCTCAACGGTTCCTAACTTTGAGATCAGGCACAATGCCAACGGAGATTTGTGCGAAGCCTGGTTTACCCGCGAGTTCCGTTTCGATCTGTCGGATTTAAAAGCCGAAGGAAAAACCGAATTTGTACTTACCGCCAAACTTATCGGCGACGAAGTATACAACAAAATATTTCAGCTAGATTAGGTATTCCACTAATTTTGCTGCTTAGTTAGTTCTCCGAAGGGTTGGTTGTTAAACCGGCCCTTTATTTTTTCTTGACTCGGATTACATTAGACCGTATATTGCAGCTTTAATAAATTAACACAAGATCACATGAAAAACACATTTTTACTTTTGTTGCTCATTTCGACGCTTTTATTCTCGTGCGACAAAATTGATGAAATTAACACCATTGAGTTCGATACAACGCTATCGATGGACATCCCGGTTGCAGTAGTTGGAACAACTGCCCGGTTAAACAAATCGGCCCAGGCTGAATTTTCGTTTTCCCAATCGCAAACCACAAGGTTAAGCGACATTGAAGAGGTATCGGATTATTTAAATAAGTTAAAATCGATTGCTATTAACGACGTGGAAATCGCTATCAGCAACCTGGGTGCTGACGAAGTAATCAACACGATCGACATTTCGGTAACAGGTGCAGGAACTTTGGTAACACTAACAGATATATCGGCAGCGAACAACGTTCAAAGCCCCGATATTGACAGTGCTGTTCTGATGCAAGCTGTTTCCATTCTTAACTCGACAAAAGAAATTGAGGTTACCGTTTCGGGAACCACGAATACGGCACCAATGAGCTTTATTGTAAACATGGACTTCGATTGCCACATTGAAGCCGAAGCCATTTAATAATTATTTTTTGTATTGGTTGAAGATCCGATCCGTATTGTTTTTGCAACTCGGATCGGATTGTTTTTTTATATGAATTCCTGAACCAACTATAATCCAACAATCAAACTCTTAGGCATAAAAAAACGGGGAACAAAAAATGCCCCCCGCTTTTGCGTTATATTGTTATTGGTTTAAAAAATGCTGTATGAAATACCGGCAGCCATACTTATGGTAGTTTTTGCATAAGTCTCGTCATAGCTTCCAATACCTGCATGAGTGAAAGTTACAGTGTCATCTTCGTAAAATGTATTAATAATACCTGCATCGAAAGTTAGTTTATCGGTGATCTTCCACATAATTCCACCGCCTAATGTATACGATGAGTTGCTGTAGCTGAAGTCGCTCTGGTATTCTGGCGATACACCATTTTCCGAGCGCATTCCACCAACACTAAAAGCAAAATTATCGCTTACGTTAAACTGCAAACCAAGCGATAACTCGGTATAGTTACTTTCAATATCGCGATGTACCTGCTGGCCCAAAGTTGCGTAACGAATGTTGTTACCGTAATCAACACCTTTATCGAAATACATGTTGAAAGAAACTTGTGCTTCTAACCAATCCAAGCCGCGATAACCAACACCCGCAGCTAAAATTGCAGGAATATCATTCGACGATTCAGCACCGTCAGGGAATAATCCCATGTCGTCAACGTCAGTTTCGTTTTCTAAAGTCAACTTGGTTTCGAACTCATATTTTAACGCCAATGTCCAGTCGTCGTTTGGCGAGTAGTTAAATCCAATAATCGGAGTAAAACCCATTCCTTTTTGTTTGGTTTTTACTTCTTTATCGCCCAATTGTGAAGCAGTTCCCGCAAGAGTTTGTGCAGTTCCTGACAGCAATGTTGAAGTAGCTGTCAACTCATCTCCCGCAGCCGAATATGTTCCTTGCACCTGCAATACATTCATCGCATCAATTTGCTCTTGTGGCAAACCGATCAACTGTAAACCACCTTCAACCTGAGCACGTGTAGCAGCATCAATTACACCACCGGCTTCCAGGTCGGCCAGCGTTGCTGTTCCGTAACCTGCATCAATAACCGGTTGCATAGTATTCGCAGTTCCGTACATAATTTCGGCACCGGCGCTTGCCTGTCCGGCAAGTCCATCAACCTGACCAGATGCACCAGTTAACCATGTTGCAGCGTTAACCATTTGACCTCCGGCTTGAAGTTGAATATTACGAATTGCACCGTCGTATTTATTTGTTGAAGGCATTAAACGCAAACCACCATAAAACGAAAACTGATCGTTTACAGCGTATGAAGCACCAAGTTGGATTCCCCAAAAAGTTGAAGATGCTTCCAAAGACATATCCAGGTCGTAACCGGTTACTGCCAGTGAAGGATCAATCTGGCCTAAAGCAGCCAATTGGCCGGGGATAAGCGAAAACGGTATTTCAAGCGTTGGAATTCCTGACGGAAATTTGGCAGTTCCACCGCCGCCAACAGGACCAATTCCTAACGAATAAGCCCAGTTATTTTTTTTGTATACGGCATATACATCTGGAAATACCGGAATTGTAGTTTCACCTTCGTAATGTCCTGAATTTAATGTAGGAAACTGAGTATCGATATCGCGGGTTTGAAAAATAGTTTGGCTGTAGAAAGCAAAATGCCAGCCATCTTCCATTTTTACCAGTCCTGCCGGGTTGTAGAAAACAGCATCAATTTCCAATGCTGCATTTCGCGACAACATACGAATATATTGCGCACTTTGGTTGTAGTTAGTTAATAAACCTCCTGCAAAAGCAAGCTGAAGCAGCATCGAAAATGCCACCATCAATGTCAGTTTTTTCATCTTATTAAAATTGTTATTCATTAAAGCATAAGATGCAACTTCCCTGAACGCAATTCACCCCTAAAATGGCTAATCCCAGTCATGGTCGTTTCATTTATGTCAAATTTATATTTAAGAATTTTTCCCTTTATTTAACAATAGTATTCCGAGAAATTTACGGTTACTGTAGTTGATGCCTGAGCGGCAAATTTAAAACTTATTCTTAAATACAAAAACTTCCTGATTGATTTTCAGCTTTTTATGATATTTTCGAACATAAACGTCATTTATTCGAATACCAAAACACAAAAAACCCGAAGTTAAATACCTCGGGCTCTTTTATTTATATGATATTCTATTTTCTAAATATGTATCACCTCGTCGTATGCAGCGGCGGCAGCTTCCATAACAGCCTCGCTCATTGTTGGGTGCGGGTGAATGGTCTTGATCAACTCGTGTCCGGTAATCTCCAGTTTCTTGGCAACAACCATTTCGGCAATCATTTCGGTAACATTACCGCCGATCATATGTGCACCAAGTAACTCGCCATACTTCGCATCGAAAATCAATTTAACAAAGCCATCTTTTTGTCCGGCAGCACTTGCTTTTCCACTGGCCGAATAAGGGAATTTACCCACTTTAATTTCGTAACCCGCTTCTTTTGCTTTTGCTTCGGTTAATCCAACCGACGAAACTTCGGGGCTGGTGTAAGTACATCCCGGGATGTTTCCGTAATCGATCGGTTCCGGATTGAGTCCTGCAATTTTTTCAATACAGGTAATTCCTTCCGCCGATGCTACGTGTGCCAATGCCGGTCCGGCAACAATGTCGCCAATAGCGTAAATGCCTTCAACATTCGTTTTATAGTATTCGTCAACTTTAACTCGACCATTTTCAGTTTCAACACCCAGTTCTTCCAAACCAATATTTTCGGTATTCGGTGCAATACCAACTGCCGAAAGAACAATGTCGGCTTCAACCACTTCTTCGCCTTTTTTGGTTTTAATGGTTACTTTGCACTTATCGCCCGAAGTATCCACGCTCTCAACCGACGAACCGGTCATCACTTTCATTTTCGATTTTTTGAAATTGCGCTCCAGCTGTTTAGCTACGTCCGCATCTTCGTTCGGCACCAATGTTGGCATAAATTCAACCAGCGTTACTTTGGTTCCGATGGTGTGGTAGAAATAGGCAAACTCGCTACCAATAGCACCCGATCCAACCACAACCATACTTTCAGGCTGCTTATCGAGCGTAAGTGCTTTGCGGTAACCGATAATTTTTTCACCGTCTTGTGGCAGGTTTGGTAATTCGCGCGAGCGGGCACCTGTTGCCAGAATAATGTGTTTAGCTGTGTACGACGATTTTTTGCCTTCGTCGTCGGTTACTTCAACGGTATTTTTCCCGGCTAATTTTCCCCAGCCAAAAATCGATTCCACTTTATTTTTCTTAAACAAGAACTGAATCCCGTTACTCATTCCGCTGGCTACATCGCGACTGCGTTTTACCATTGCACCAAAATCGGGTTTCACTTCTCCTTCAATGGCTACACCATAATCGGCAGCGTGGGTAGCATACTCAAAAGCCTGTGCACTTTTCAGCAACGACTTTGTAGGAATACATCCCCAGTTTAAACAAATTCCGCCCAGGTTTTCTTTTTCAACCACTGCAACTTTTAGTCCGAGCTGCGACGCACGAATTGCTGTTACATATCCACCTGGTCCGCTACCTATCACTATTACATCGTAATTCATTGTATTTTGAAATTTATTGATATTTGATTTATGTAAGTAACACCTCACATAAAGAAAGGTTCTAACAAATTTACTTCTTTTAAGATGGATTTAAAAGTGTAAACCACATGAATGATCTCATAAAACAAAGCAGGCAAAACGATAGAGAATCTCTATTTTTTGCCTGCTTTGATTCAGTTACTATTTATTTAATGAAATAAACAGTCTCGCTTATTTTAGTTTTGAATATGTATTCAATAATTCGGCAGCAGCAACAAACGAACTCATCTGATCGGAAAGCACATAATTTTCGAGCAATTTCAGTTTTTCCTTAATTTCAGGATGATCGTAAAAATTCCGTTTCAGTTGCTCATCAATGGTTTCATACATCCAATAAGTAGCTTGTTCGTTTCGCTTTCGATGAAAATACCCGTTGTCGACCGTTTGTTTGCGGTATTTTTCAATTTGCTCCCAAATGGCATCAATTCCGGTTTTGTTGTACGCAGAACAAGTAAGCACATTAGCTGCCCAGCCCGAATCTTTGGCCGGAAAAAGATGAATTGCATTTCGATATTGTACTTTGGCCATTTCTGCTTTTTCAATGTTGTTACCATCGGCTTTGTTAATGGTAATCAGATCGGCCATTTCCATAATTCCGCGTTTAATTCCCTGAAGTTCGTCGCCCGCACCGGCCAGCATTAACAGCAGGAAAAAATCGGTCATGGAGTGAACAGCGGTTTCGCTTTGCCCCACCCCAACGGTTTCAATAAAAATGTTTTTGTAGCCCGCAGCTTCGCATAAAATAATAGTTTCGCGGGTTTTTCGTGCAACGCCACCTAACGATCCTGCCGACGGACTGGGACGAATGTAGGCGTTGTTGTCGCTGGCTAATTCTTCCATGCGCGTTTTGTCACCCAAAATACTTCCTTTGGTGCGCTCACTGCTCGGGTCGATGGCCAACACGGCTAGCTTTTCGCCTTTATTAGTAAGGTATTTTCCAAGCGCTTCAATAAAAGTACTTTTACCAACTCCGGGCACTCCGGTTATTCCAATACGAACCGAATTTCCGCTATGTGGCAAACACTTTTGTATAATTTGCTGAGCCAGTTGCTGATGTTCGGTTTTCGAGCTCTCGACCAAAGTAACAGCTTTACTTAAAAGGGTGATATCGCCCTTTAAAATCCCGTCGACATACTCGTCAACCGACAACAATTTCCGCTTCTTTTTCAAAAAACGCTGAACCGAATCGTTGTTAACCATATCCGGTTTTTCAATTCCTGCATTTACAATTAACCCTTTGTATTGCGGGTCGTTTTCTATATGGTGATTATCCTTTTCTGACATCCGAATAAAATTTATCGTTCAAAAGTACAGCAAAAAAGAAGGTGCTGCAAGTTTCACCTGCAACACCTTCTGAAATATTGACTTTAAATAAACTTAGCCTGCATTAGGAACAACAATCTGGCTTGAAATGCGCAGTGTTGATGTTGGTGTTTTTGGATCGTTGGTAATAACAGTGATCGATTTACTCTGACGGCCACGTTTTCCGCGCGAGTCGAAAGTAACTTTAATAGGTGCTGTTTCACCTGCTGCAATCACACTTTTCGATGGAGCAACAGCAGTACATCCGCACGATGAACGAACTCTTCTAATGATCAAATCGCTTTTACCATTATTGGTTAAAGAAAAAGTATGTTCTTTTTTGTCGCCTTGGTTCATTTCACCAAAATCGAATGATTTTTCTGTAAAATTAGCCACTGGAGCATTCGCTAACTCTTCAGCTGAAAGGTGCGAGAAATCTTCTTCGATTGTAGCACTTACACCCACTGAGTTTTTGTAGTTGTTGCTTCCGTCTAACGACAAGTAAATACGGTGCGATGCAAATCCGTAAGTATCGGCAGCATCCGAATCGTAGGTTACAATCAATTTACCGGTTCCGTTTGCAGGAATTGATTCCGGCTCAACTTTAGCAGTAAGGTGTTTTGGCACGGTACGGAAACCAACTTCAATTGGCTTGTCAGTATCGTTTACCAATTCCAGTTCTTTAGTTACTTTTTCGCCTTTTGTAATTTTTGCGAACGACAAGTAGTTAGATTTTACTCTAAGCTCACCAATTTTTCTTGGATATTTCTCTGCCAGTGTTTTTTCGCGTGGCTCAACTTGTCCGTTAATTCTTAAAACAACAGTACGGTTCTCGGCATTTGAGCTAACTGTTACCGATTTGTTGAATGAACCCGGACGGTTTTTAGGGTTGTAGCTTACATCGATACTTCCGCTTTCGCCCGGAGCAACTGGCTCACGAGTCCATTTTGGAGTTGTACAACCACAAGATGCACGAACATTAGATAATACTAATGGCGATTCTCCTTTGTTGGTAAATGTGAAAGTTGTTTTTTGCACACCGTCTGATTCTTTAAACGAACCAAAATCGTGAGCTTGTTCTTCAAATACAATTTTTGGTTGGCCCTGGCCCATTGCTGAATTAAAAGCAACCACCAGTGCGAAAACTGCTAATAGTTGTAAAATGCGTTTCATAATTTATTAATTAAATTTGTTCTTTCTCGTATTATATAAGCAAATGTATAGATGCTTGGCGGGTTTCGCTGTTAACTGAATTCAATAATTTGTTAATGAGTTGTTAACTCAAACAGGCAAATAAAAAAATATATAGTTTAGCTTTGAATAAAAATCAATGAAAGGAAAAGCACTTAAATACATTATTATGCTGGCAACTGTGTCGATAGTTGGCGTATTTTTGGTGCAGTTTGCTTTTATCCGCAGCTCGTATAATCTTTCGGAAACGCAATTTCAGGAAAGTGCAAGCGTGGCTTTAAAAGAAGTTGCCTGGCAGGTAATGCTGGCAACCGGAACCACCGAAACTTTCGATAGTATTACACCGGTTGAAGTGATTTCGAACAACACTTATTTAGTGAATGTTGGCGTCGCAATCGACAAAGATCTTTTGAAGCAAAACCTTACCACCCAGCTAAAACGACACGATATTTATTTCGATTACGAGTTTTCGATATACAGTCCCACGCAGGAACAAATGGACGAAACCACGCTTGTTCACATCGACGAAAACGAGGAACCGTCGGATTTTGAGTTTCCGCTAAACGAGGAATACACCAATTATTTTGGCATTCATTTTCCCGACCGGTCGCCTTATTTTTTAAACCAGCTTTCAGTCTGGTATTTCTTAACGGCATTGTTAGTGCTGGTAATCTTTTTCTTTGGCTACACGCTTTGGGTGATCATTCGCCAAAGGCAATTATCCGAAATCCAGAAAAACTTCATTAACAACCTTACGCACGAGTTAAAAACACCTATCTCGTCGATAGCACTGGCGGCAAACGTTATTAACGACGAAAAAATTCTAAAATCGCCCGACCGCCTTTTTAATTACACGCATATAATACAGGATCAAACAACACGGCTATCGAAGAATGTTGAAAAAGTGCTTAACTTAGCGTCGATCGAGAAAAGCCGGATCCTGCTAAACCTGGAGAAAGTAAATCTTATCGAGTTCTTACAAGACGCGAGTGATCGTTTTCGGGAATCGAAAGCCGGGCAAAACGCAAAAGTTAAAATAAAAACCAAAATTGGCGATTGCACCATTTTGGCCGATCGATTTCATTTTGCCAACCTGGTATCGAATATTCTCGAAAATGCTGCAAAATATTGCGACAAAACGCCAACGATTGAGATTGAACTTTTGCAAAAGCCCAACGGTTACGAGCTTAATTTTATCGACAACGGTATTGGCATTCCGCGCGAACACCGGAAGCGGATTTTTAAAAAGTTCTACCGAGTTCCTACCGGAAATGTACACAACGTAAAAGGTTTTGGTCTCGGACTCGACTATGTATACAAAATTGTAAAAACGCATAATTGGAAAATAAAAGTAAACGATAACCCAAAAGGGGGAAGTATTTTTAGCCTCACCATTCCGAAATAAATTATGGAAAGCAATTCATTTAAAATATTATTGGTTGAAGACGACGAAGCGCTTCGTTTTATAGTAAAAGACAATTTAGTGGAGCACGGCTACGACGTTGAAGTAGCAGCCGACGGCGAAATTGCACTCGAGCTTTTCGGGCAAAACAGCTTCGATCTGATTGTTCTCGATGTGATGCTTCCGAAAATAGATGGTTTTAAAGTAGCCGAAACCATACGTAAAACCAACGACCAGGTTCCGATTATCTTTTTAACGGCCCGCAGCATGACCGAAGATAAAATTACCGGGCTCACCATTGGCGGCGACGATTACATACCAAAACCATTTAGTATGGAGGAGTTGCTATTAAAGATCAAGATATTTTTAAAACGCAGCCAGTCGCAGCCAATCGACAGTGAATCGTCGAGCGTTCTTAAAATCGGAAAGTTCGATTTTCATTTCGACGACCTCTCGCTAACGATGAATGGAGAAGCACGAAACCTGACGCTGAAAGAAGCTGAACTGATTCGTTATTTTGCACAAAATGCCAACAAAGTACTTAGCCGCAACGAAATTCTGGAGAACGTTTGGGGATCTGATGATTATTTTCTGGGCCGCAGTCTCGATGTTTTTATTTCGCGCCTGCGGAAATATTTTAAAGCCGATGCTTCGGTTAAAATCATCAACCTGCACGGAATTGGGTTCCGCTTCTCGGTAAAAAAGGAGAAATAGAAATTCGGCAAACGGCTGTACAAAGCGTCATGCCTGCATTTAAAAGCATTCATTACATATTTATTGTATGAGAACACGGTCGGTTGAAAAAAATGCTTTTCTTTGCGCAGATAAAACACTGATTCATAGAAATAAACACACAAAGTGTATTTTTACAGAAAAAAGTGTTTAACTTTTTGGAAGAATTAAAAAAAGCACTATTTTTGCAGTCCGAAAATTCTGAATAGAAACAAGTAAAACTTTATAGAAATGAAACGTACATTTCAACCATCGAATAGAAAAAGAAAGAACAAGCACGGCTTCAGAGAAAGAATGTCGACTGCTAACGGACGTAAAGTATTAAAAGCCCGTAGAGCAAAAGGTAGAAAAAAACTTAGCGTCTCAGACGAGCCAAGACATAAGAGATAATTAACTAATTATCTTGTTACATTTTGCGGGAAGGTAAAGAATTCAGTTCTTTACCTTTTCGTGTTTCTACATGTTTGTAAAGTGGCTTCTCCAAACCAATCCTCCAAAATCATTTTATTCAATATTTGAAATTTGTTTATCGTCGAAATCCTTTCATCATACTTTTTTTGACTTATTTTTGTTCTCTTAAATAAGTACTGTACAAAAAAAATGAGTTTAGGAAAATTTATCACCAGCCGTGCTTTTATAATGCACCTGTTAATTGCCATCGGGCTAGTGGCGCTTCTCCTTTTTATAACCTTTAAAGGATTGCAACTATACACCCAACATGGTGTTTCTTATCCGGTTCCGGCTTTAACAGGTCTGAGTTTGGATGAAGCTACTGCCAGCGCCGAAAACAATAAGCTGCGTGTAGAAGTAATCGATTCGGTTTACAACAAAAATTTCGAGCCGGGAACGGTTGTCGATCAATTGCCGTTGGCCAATTCGCATGTAAAAGAAAACCGTGTAATCCGCATTACCATAAACTCAAACGAGCCCGAAAAAGTTGTTCTGCCGCGATTGACCGATATTTCGTTCCGCCAGGCACAGGTACTTATTGAAAGCACCGGATTACAAGTGGGTAATATTTCGTATCAACCATCGGAATACAACGATCTGGTTCTTAAATCGCTTCAGGATTCTGTTGAAATTTTCGAAGGCGACAAAATTATTAAAGGCTCTGATGTTGATCTGGTTGTTGGTCGCAGCCAGGGAAATATGCAAACAACACTGCCCAACCTTACCGGATTCTCAATGGAAGAAGCCAGGTCGACTATTACCGATGCTATGCTGAATATGGGAGCCATTATTTACGACGAAACTGCTGAAACAGCCGAAGACTCGGCAAGTGCAAGAATATGGAAACAACTTCCCGATCCGAAGTTTACAAAAAATGTAAACCTGGGATCATCGGTTGACATTTGGTTAACCACCGACACAACAATTATTAACCAGTCGTACGAAAGAAATTTTTAAAAATGGTAGATTACAATCAGGAAAACGAAGAGCCGGAAGAAGGCGAAATGTACGAACATTACCGTTTATCTGTCGATCCGGGGCAATCTCCCCTGCGTATCGATAAGTTTCTTTCGAACCGAATTGACAACGCCTCGCGAAGCCGCATTCAGGCTGCTGCCGATGCAGGAAATATTCTGGTGGACGGAAAACCAGTAAAACCCAATTACAAAATAAAACCCAACGAGGAGATTTTGATCGTGATGGATTTTCCGCGGCGCGAGCTAAAGATTATCCCCGAAGATATTCCGTTGGATATTGTTTACGAAGACGATCAGCTGATCGTAATAAATAAACCACCTGGTCTGGTGGTGCATCCCGGCCATGGCAACTACACCGGTACTTTGGTGAATGCATTGGCCTGGTATTTCCGCGACCTTCCGTTGTTTAACAGCGAAGATCCACGACCGGGACTGGTTCACCGTATCGATAAAGATACTTCGGGACTGTTGGTTGTGGCCAAAACCGAACTGGCAAAAAATAAGCTGGCGCTACAGTTTTTTGAAAAAACCACCGAGCGCCGCTACCATGCTCTGGTTTGGGGAAGTGTAAAAGAAGACGAAGGCACAATAACCGGACACATCGGGCGAAGCCTTAAAAACAGGCAGGTTTTTACCGTATTTCCTGAAGGCGATTACGGGAAACATGCGGTTACGCATTATAAAGTGCTGCGCCGCATTGGTTATGTTACACTGGTTGAATGCCGTCTGGAAACCGGGCGCACACACCAGATCAGGGTGCACATGAAACACATTAACCACACGCTTTTTAACGACAGTAATTATGGTGGCGACCAGATTTTGCGCGGCACCACTTTCAGCAAATACAGGCAGTTTGTACAAAACTGTTTTAAAGTGTTGCCCCGCCAGGCGCTGCACGCCAAAACACTCGGATTTATTCATCCAACAACAGGAGAAAAAATGTTATTCAATTCGGAAATGCCTGAAGACATGGCCACCGCAATTGATAAATGGGAAAATTATATAGCAAACAGAAATGAGTAAGAACAACAAACCCAATATAGCCGTAATTGCCGGAGGCGATTCATCGGAATTTGTAGTGTCCGTAAAAAGCGGAGCAAACGTTTTAAAAGCTGTCGACAGCGAGAAATTTACACCATGGCTAGTTCAAATGCAGGGACTAAACTGGGAAGTTTTTCAAAACGAGGAAAAAATTGCCGACATCGATAAATCGGATTTTAGTTTTACCGTAAACAACGAAAAAATAAAATTCGATTTTGCTTACATCACCATTCACGGAACTCCGGGTGAAGACGGGATTTTACAAGCTTATTTCGAATTGCTGAATGTTCCCTACTCTACTTGCAACGTTCATTCGTCGTCGCTTACTTTTAACAAGTGGTTTTGCAACAACTACCTGCGTTCGCACGGCATAAAAATGGCGATATCGAAAAAATTCACAAAAGGCGAAGCTATTGATGCCGAAGCTATTGTTAAAGATTTGGGTTTGCCCATTTTCGTAAAACCTAATGCAGGAGGTTCGAGCTTTGGAATTACCAAAGTTAAAGAAACCGGTGAAGTAAAAGCGGCCATTGAAAAAGCCTGGAAAGAAAGCGAAGAAGCGCTGGTGGAACAATTTATCGACGGACACGAGTTTACCTGTGGCGCCGTTCGTTTAAAAGGCGAGAAAGTGGTTTTCCCGATTACCGAAGTAATTCCGCAAAATGAGTTTTTCGATTTCGAAGCAAAATATACGCCGGGAGCTACACAGGAAATTACCCCTGCGAGGTTACCCGAACCGCTTTTCAAAAAGTGTCAGGAATTAACTTCGCAGATTTACGACTTGTGCGAATGCTCAGGAATCGTTCGAATTGACTTCATTTTGCAAGGCGAAGAGTTCTATTTCCTTGAAGTAAATACCACGCCCGGAATGACTGCTACCAGCTTTATTCCGCAGCAAATCGGCGCAATGGGGAGCACACTAAAAAGCATTATTACTCAAATTATTGAGGAGAAATTAGGTTAGAAAACTATCAACAATTGTGAATAGCGCGAGTTGATAAGAGAGCGCAGAATTTCTTGTATCAGGCAAGTTAAATTTCTATTTTTGATACCCGCTAATACAGAAGGTGGCGGTAAATTTTTATGCATACAGAAGCAATATGGCACAACGAAAAAAAACCAATCAACAACAAAATACAGTAGAACAAATCAACGCGCAATATGGCCAATTGCCGCCTCAGGCAGTTGATGTTGAGGAAGCTGTGCTTGGAGCGCTAATGCTTGAGCGCGACGCGTATGTTACGGTTGCCGATACTATTGATTCGAACAGTTTTTACAAAGAGGAACACCGAAAAATATTCGACGCGATTAAAACCCTTTCGGGAAAGGAAAAGCCTGTCGACCTGTTGATGGTAACACAGGAATTAAAGGACCGTGACCAATTAGACGAGGTAGGCGGACCGGGTTATATCACCCAGCTTACCCGCCGTGTTGCTTCGGCTGCACACATCGAATTTCACGCGCGTATTATTGCCCAAAAATTTATGCAGCGCGAGTTGATTCGTGTTTCTTCCGAAATTCAGACAAAAGCTTACGACGATACCATCGATGTTGACGACCTGATCGACTTTTCAGAGTCGGCATTGTTCCAGGTATCCGAAGGAAATATTAAAAAGGAGACAGTACCGATCAAGCCTATCCTGAACCAGGCAGTGCTTCAAATTGAAGCAGCACGTAGCAAACCCGACGGATTAAGTGGTGTACCATCAGGATTTACTGCGGTAGACCGGATTACTTCGGGTTGGGAACGCTCGGCACTGGTTATTCTGGCTGCACGTCCTGCGATGGGAAAAACGGCTTTCGTGTTATCAATGGCCCGAAATATGGCTGTTGATCACCGACAGGCAGTGGCAATTTTCTCGCTCGAGATGTCGTCGTTACAGTTGGTAAACCGTTTAATTTCGGCAGAATCGGAATTAGGTGGTGAAAAAATTAAGACCGGTAAACTTGAAGATTACGAATGGGCACAGCTAAACCAGCGAATTAAAACGCTTGATGAAGCACCTATTTTTATCGATGATACACCTGCACTTTCGATTTTTGAATTCAGGGCAAAGTGCCGCCGTTTGAAAATGCAGCATGATGTCGACATTATCATTGTCGATTACCTGCAGCTGATGACCGCCGGAACCGATACCCGCGGAAGTCGTGAACAGGAAGTAAGTATGATCTCTCGCTCGCTGAAAGCTATTGCCAAGGAGCTGGATGTACCGATTATTGCACTTTCGCAGTTGAGCCGTGCCGTTGAATCGCGCGAAGGCAAACGCCCGCAGCTATCCGACCTTCGTGAGTCGGGAGCGATTGAGCAGGATGCCGATATTGTGTGTTTCATCCACCGTCCGGAGTATTTTGGTATTACCGAAGACGAATCGGGTAATTCGCTGCTGGGAATTGCTGAGTTGATCATTGCAAAACACCGTAACGGTGCCACCGCCGATGTTCCACTTCGTTTCCAGAAAGAAATGGCGCGTTTCTCCGATCTCGATCCGCAATTCGATTCGGGAGATTTCTCGCAGGAGGTTCAAACCTTTGGTTCATCGATGAATCAGGACGACGACAGCCTGGCTGCAGGAATGTCATCCAACAGTGGGTTCGACAGCCAAAGCTCATCAACCAGCGATGCACCGTTTTAGAAAGGATTAAGGATGAATAATAAATGATGAATTTAGATTAACGATTGAAGATTTGAGATTAAAATAAATACAAGTACGCGATGAAATCACTTCTGAAATCAAAAATCGTTAATCATCATTGGCAAATCAAGTTGAACCAAAATCCCGTTTCGCTGTAATAATACAAAAACAACATGCGCACACTCATAAAAATATTCCTTTTGCCGGTTCTGCTCTTTATGGCATTGCATGCCGGAGCCATTTCGCTGCTCATCCCAATGGATGACACGCAAAAGGACCACCTGAAATCGTACGGTATTGCTTATTGGGTGCTGGAACAGGACATTGAGGTAAAGTGGCTGCTCAACTACCGTGGAGGCAGTTTTTTAATGCAGCACTACCCCGAAATTGAAAATGAGTGCGTGATTCGTGGAGTTAGTTTCGAGGTAATAAGTGATGCACAAGCGTCGGGAATTTTAAACGAAATTGCGCAGCCCGATGTTAACCAGGATGCCGTGGCGATGAATAAAGCACCGAAAATTGCCGTTTACTCGCCACCCAACAAACAACCCTGGGACGATGCGGTTACTATGGTTTTAACCTACGCCGAAATTAACTACGATATTATTTACGACGAAGAAATACTAAACGGCAACCTGAAGGATTACGACTGGCTGCACCTGCACCACGAAGATTTTACGGGGCAGTTTGGTAAATTCTGGCGCTCGTACCAGCACATGCCGTGGTACCAGGAGGAAGTGAGCATTAACAAACAGCTTGCACAAAAACTGGGTTTTATGAAGGTGTCGGAAATGAAATCGTTTGTAACGCGCGAAATACAAAAATACGTGCAAAACGGCGGCTTCCTGTTTGCCATGTGTGCGGCTACCGATACTTACGATATTTCGCTGGCAGCAGTGGGTGTTGACATTTGCGAAAGTATGTTCGACGGCGATCCCATGGAAGCTAACGTTGATGAGAAACTCGACTTCCACAACACTTTTGCTTTCGAGAATTTTAAGCTGGAAAAAAGTCCTTATGCCTACGAGTTTTCGAATATTGATGCTACCGAACACAGGCATGTAGCCCGTGAGAACGATTACTTTACCTTGTTTGATTTTTCGGCCAAGTGGGATCCGATTCCTACTATGCTTTGCCAAAACCACCACAACCTGATTAAAGGTTTTATGGGGCAAACAACAGCTTACCGCAAAGAGGTACTAAAATCGAACGTGCTTGTACTGGGCGAAAACAAACCGGCCAACGAAGCGCGCTATATCCATGGTGAGCAAGGCAAAGGATTCTGGACATTTTACGGTGGCCACGATCCGGAAGATTACCGCCACCTGATCGGTGATCCGCCAACCGACCTGAGCCTGCACCCCAACTCTCCGGGTTACCGGCTAATTTTAAATAATGTGCTGTTCCCGGCGGCTAAGAAAAAGAAACGGAAAACTTAGGAATTTTACTTTCGAAGGCTTTTTCTCAAACGAAGATCAGTCAGATGAAATGTCAAACACCACTTGCTTAAGACGATGCGATATCGTTTATTACCTGGGTAAACTTTGATTCATATTCTAAAGGGATATCTAACCAGGATAGTGCAGCTTTATAGGTGCTGAAAATCATAAAATTCATCGGAAGATCTTTCACCGCATTTGCATATATTGTGCTAATAGCCACATGCTTGGGCGCACTTGTTAATACCGCAACTTTTCTGTCACCAATTACTTTTTTATTCTCCGCTAAAAAATTTTTATAATTCTCAATATCCTCTTTGGCAAAACAAAATTCACTATGATAAAAAACGGACAAGTGATTAAAAGAACTGTCAAAAGCACTATCATCGATTAGCCTCCTTTTGTAATCTTCAAAAGGCTTATAATGCAGTTCTCCTATGGCAAGCTCCAGCACCAATTTTATCTCAGGAAAGATTTTGTATGTAATGATATTACTCATTTCAATATTTTGTTAAACATAACTTTTCTAATTGAATATTAAAAACTTTTAGCCGATTGTTAGCGAATTCATAAGGTAATGGTAAATATGACCTTAAAACTATTCTCGCCCGGTGCATCTTTAATTCGAGACTTCAACTAAGCAGACGGCAACTCTTTCTCCTCAGAAACTTTTCTGCAATCCTAAGACTATCCCGCCTTACAACATCGAAATTACCAGGAAAGCTCTGATACAAAAGAACAAATTAAAAGGACATACGACCTTAAGCAGATCTTATGGTTTACAGTTTATCTTAATTTTATATCTTTAAACGAAACATTAAACAATAGAAAATGAAGAAATCGGCATTAACATTTTTACTCGTAATAATTTGCGTAGCATTCTCGCAGGCTCAATACCTGAATTACGAGATTATTGAGAAAATGGATTATCTGAGAACCAACCAGATGACTACCAACAGACCAAGCAACAATGTACCTCAATATGCAATAGAAGGATCGCCTTACCTTGATGATGCTTTTGTGAACGGCACAATTTATACTACGGCAAAAACCCAGGTTCCCGATGTACCACTTCGTTACAACATTTATAACGACAACCTTGAATTTAAAACAAGCGATGGTACTATTTTGGAACTGGCACAACCGGAAACAGTTGAACGGGCAAAATTGGGCGAAACAGAAATGATTTATACCGACTACTTAACCACTACTAGAAATACCAAACAAGGATTTTTTAAAGTACTGGCAGAAGGCAATCTTAACTTATTGGCCAAACCTGATATTTTTTACCAGGAAGCCACAGAAGAAGCTGCCTACAAAGAAGCACAGCCACCTAAGTTTATTCCAAAACCCGATGTATTATACGTGCAAAAACCCGGAGCTCCGGCCATAAAAATTAAAAAAAGCAAAGATCTGGATGAGGTAATCGATGCGCACCAAAAAGAGCTTGACGCTTATATTAAGAAGAACAAATTAAAATTTAAAAGCGCCGAAGATCTAACTCAACTTGTTGATTATTATAACTCGTTGTAAAGAGTTATTGAGCAGGTGACTTGGAGTCACCTGCTCAATGGCTTTTAATGTAGAGTCCCGGACTTTATTTTCTACTTTAATATAGTCCGGGACTTTTGTTTGCTGCTGCAGGTTTCTATTTGTCATTCAGCCTCCTTTTACAGAAAAAACTTTTCATGAGTATTGTCTTCTTTTAGTGTCCGGAAGAAGCAACTAGCTTCGATTGACCAATTTCGCCGCACAATTAACGTCTTACTTCCTTTTCCCCAAGGCGCTGCCCCGGGTTTAAATGACAACGCACTTTCAGCGCGTATATACCTGCAATTTGTTTATTCTAAAAAACTTTCATGATTCCCGGGAATCACCAACAGGAATGAAAGTGAGGCCTGTAGATAGCATTTCTTAAGGACATTCAGATTACGAGGCGCATACAACGATTGTTCTCTGAATAGCTTATTGATTGCGCCTTTAATTTACTTTTACATCAACCCCGGGTTTCACCCGAGGTTAATCATATTTTATCCCTTCGGGATATTGAGAAGAGTTAGAAAGTTATGCAGAGTTACCTGACCTGCTATGGCAGAATTCCAATCCTTTTATGGCGCTGAAAGCGTTGAATATAATTAACCCGGTGCCTAGCGCCGGGATGAAATAACCGAAAGGAATCGTCCGGCGAAGTATGCTGATCGAAGCTAATTGGTTCTCCCGGACGAAACGCAAACGGCAATATTCATAAAAGGATGGGGGCTTTCAAAAAAAAGAGCCACGGCAAATGCCGCAGCTCTCTATATTTTTAATCAATTAATATCGATTAACTGTGATCTATTGAACACCTGTACGGGTATCCCACCACATTTGTTTTCCCCAGAAGTCATCTACTACCTCAGCAGCAAAAGAACTTGAGTTACCACCGTTCAATGTAAGCTCATTGTTCGGGTAAGGGTAACGGAAAGGAGGAGTGTTATGACCTGTATATGCTGATCCCGGAGCAACATAGTGTGTTGTTGGCACACCAGTTCTGCGGTACAACGACCAAGCTTCCATACCTTGTTTAAATAAGGCGATCCACTCTTGCCAGTAAATTTGCTCCAATGTTCCGTCGAATGCAGCATCAGCAGCTAAATAAGCAGTGATATCAGCAGCCTCAACACCATTCTCTTCGCAAGAAGCAGTAACAGCAGCTTCGTATGCTTCTTCAGCACTCATTCCTACGTTGTATCCTTTTTGAGCAGCTTCAGCAATGTGGAACATTACCTCTGCATAACGCATGTAAGGAGAGAATCCGGCAGCATCGTCTCTGTAACGAGCACCAATACGCGAAATAGTTGGTAAAGCTGGCTGTGCAACACCACCAATTGTGAAACCGCGGTACTCACCATCTTCAGTGGCAGGTTTTGCAATAATCGACAATCTTGGGTCGTTAAGATCTTTCAATGCATCGATTAAAACGTCAGAAACACCGTGGTCATCACGACCTGTTCCATCTTCGTACCAAGGCTCCTGGTATGGAGTACTTCCCGGGTACCAGAAGAAAGCGTTATCGTCGTTGCTTTCCATAATTGGGTTAGCCGAAGGATTTCCCATAATGGTTTCGATAGTAGATTTTCCTAATGGATCAACATCTGAAATACGCATTGCCATACGCAAACGTAAAGAGTTACAGAATTTTTGCCATTTTTCAGTATCACCATCAAAAAGAACATCTCCGTCGCCTAAGTTATCATTCGATCCGGCGTTAAACAAAGCGTTGGCTTCTTCAAGCGAAGCTAACATTGCAGGATAAATCTCTTCCTGAGTATCATACGATGGAAGTAATACACCTTCGCCCAACTGAATTGCATCAGTGTAAGGAATATCTCTCCATGTATCAGTCAAAATCTGGAAGATCATTGCTTCCAAAGTTTTAGCCACTGCCAACATGTTGTCAGCTTCATCAGCTTCCGCTTTTTTACGAATTTCGTACAGGTTATTTAACTGAATATAACCATAGTACCATTTATTTTCAACAACTCCTGGACGGAAGTTGTAACGAGCTTCATCAATGTACTGAATCTTTGCAATGTGACCTCCGTATGATTCAGGCTCATTCAAGTTGTTCCATGAATCGTAAAAGGTGTCAGTATGGTAACGCAGCACAAAGGCAAGTACGTTCGTTGCCGGCGCATCTTTTGCACGGTCCGGGTCAGTGTTAATCTCCTCGAAATCGTCGGTACATCCTACTACAAGGAAGGCCATGAGAAAACTAACTGCTAGTAATTTTCCTATTATATTTTTCATATCTATCATTTTTATTTTATCAATTGAATTTAGAACATCGCTCGAATACTTCCCTTTTCCGAAAAGGTTACGTATTATAACATGTGTTCTCATCTCTCAATATGGTTTAGAATTTCAAATTCAATTTAACACCAAAACTTCTTGATGAAGGAAGAGAAGTTGACTCAAGACCAACACCGCCGTTACCTGAACCTGTTACGTTCTCAGGATCGATTTTTGCCATGTTTGAATCGTGCAACCATAAAATAGCCAGGTTGTTTCCAACCAACGATACAGAACCTCCTTTGATAAAGTTGCCAGCACCAAACAATCCTTTAGGGAAATTGTAAGTAATGTGTGCTTCACGTAATTTACCATAAGAACCATCGTATACTGAAAGTTCGCGGTTACTGTAGTACGACTCGAAGAAACTTTGAGCAGAAGTAGTAAGATCGTTAGGCGTACCATCTTCTTTTACGAAAGTTTTATCTGTAAAGAAGTTTTCGCCAAGAACGATACCTGTTTCACGAACATCGCCAGTAGCAGTAAAGCCAAGCTGACCACCATAAGCACCAAACATGTTCGATACACTAAAGATATCGCCACCTTTACGTACTTCGATTAAGAAACCGGCGCTCCAGTTTTTGTATGAGAATTCGTTGCTGATACCACCCATCCAGTCAGGGTTAACAGCACCCAATTTTTTAGGACCTTCGATTAATGGTCTTCCGTTTGATCCAACAACAATAGCTCCATTGTCGTCGCGTACCATACCGTTTCCGTAAATTACACCCCACTCATCACCAGGACGTGCTTCAACAGTAGTTCCCCACTGGCCACCAATTTGGTATGATTCAAGTTCCTGACCTGAATTTGGGTCAGTATAAAGCTCAATAATTTCTGATTTATCTCTAGCCCAGTTTAATGTTACATCCCAGTTTAAACCATTACGTTTTTTAAGAATGCTTCCTGTTAACTGTACTTCGATACCTTTGTTGTTAATCTCACCGGCATTTACCAGAGTTGAGTTATAACCGGTAGCTTTTGAGATTGAAACACTCATAATCTGGTCGGTAGTTGTTTTATCGTAATACGCTAAATCAACACCTAAACGGTTATCAAAGAAATTCGCTTCAAGACCAACCTCTGTAGTTTCAATATTTTCCGGTTTCAAACTTAACGGAGGATATGTAGTTGCCTGAGAATACTGAGTTACACCATAAATGGTACTTGAACTTGCAGAGAAGTAAGGATCAGTTCGGTATGCACTTGTTGCAGCACCAACCTGAGACCAACCACCACGCAGTTTCAAATACGAGATAGTGTTTGATTCGATATCGAATGCCTCAAGAGGCAAGAAACTCATACTAACTGCAGGGTAGAAGAAAGGATCTTCAATAGTAGAACTCCAGTCGTTACGTACACTTACATCTAAATAAATCCAGTTAGCGTAACCTAATGAAGCAGAACCGTACACACTGTTTGTGCGAACCCACGAGTGATCCATGCCGGTAGAAGGACTACCGCTAACGTTAGAAATAGTAAACAAGTTTGGCACTGTTAACTGAGATGCTCCAAGGTCAGAGCTTTCGTACTGCATATCGCGGTAGTTAGCACCTGCCATTGCACTCAGGTCAAAATCACCAAAATGTTTCTGATAAGTTGCAATAATGTCTGCATTTATTTCCGAACGGCTGATTTTGTTTTGGTAGAAGCTACCACCGTGGAATTCAGCATTCGAAGCGCTCAAGATTGTTTCGTTTGAACCAGAATAAGTCACACGCATCATGCGCTGGCTATAGTAGTCCATACCTAAACGACCTTCGATAGTTAAACCGGTAACTGGTTTCACAAAAATAGATGCTTTACCAAATACCCTGTCTTTTTGCAATTCGTTGGTGTTGTTATACAAACTCCAGTAAGGGTTATTGTGGTAGTTACTGTTCCAGTTGTATGGGAAACCATTATCCATTGAAGTTTTCCAGTTTTCTTTCAGGTCAACCATATCAACCTGACGACCGAACCACTGACCAATTGACTGCAATGGGTTACTTGCGTTGTACTCTGTTTGTACCAGGTTATCACTCTCGGTACGCGCATAGTTAATAGTAGTGTTAAACTCGATGTATTTATTCAGAGTTACTCTTGAATTAACACCTGCATTGTAACGTTTCAAACCTGTATTTGGTAATGTACCTGCCTGGTCCATAAAACCTAATGAGAAACGAGTACTTGAGTTATCGCCTACCGAAGTGATTCCGATGTTGTGGCTTGTTGTGTGTCCAACAACGTATAAGTCTTTAATGTTATCAGGACGAGAAATCCATGGAGTAGCAGCTCTGTTACCACTTCCGTCAACAGGACTGTTGTACTGAGGAATATTTAAACCAATATCCAAACGTGGTCCCCAACTTTCGTCAACACCGTCGTTTACACCGTTACCAATACCGTCGTAATAAGTAAAACCTACACCCGGATCGAAACCACCGGTTGCAAAGTCCTGGTATGACATTTCTGGTGCATAATACTGGTGCCAGAATTCACTACCTAAGTAACCTTGTCCGTATTTATCCTGGAATTCCTGGATACGTGCAACCTGGTCGAAATTGTAGTTACCATCGTAAGTTACAGAAACACCTTTAGCAGAACCTTTACCAGATTTCGTTGTGATAAGGATAACACCGTGTCCTGCACGCATACCATAAAGTGCAGCAGCAGCACCACCTTTAAGTACCGAGATGTTCTCGATATCCTGTGGGTTGATGTCGTTCAAACCACTACCAAAGTCAACGTCGCCAGCAGTGTGGTTAGAGTTTGAAATTGGAATACCATCCACTACAATAAGTGGTTGGTTATCGCCAAACGAACTGTTACCACGAATAACGATACGCGAAGAAGCACCAACCTGACCACCGGTTTGGTTAATCTGAACACCGGCTACTTTACCAGAAAGCGAGTTCATTACGTTAGGTGATGCAGCTTTAGTTAAAGCGTCGCTTTGTACACTTTGTGCACTATATCCCAATGACTTTTTCTCACGGGAAATACCAAGTGCTGTTACAACAACCTCGTCAACACCAATGGCTTGTGGTTGCAAAGTAACATCAACAGTAGAACCTGAAATCGCTACTTCTTCAGTTTTCATTCCAACAAAACTGAAAACCAGTGATTGTGCATCTTGAGGTACTTTCAAAGTATATTCACCATCAATGTTGGTGACTGTTCCTAATGTAGTACCTAGTACCGCAACCGAAACTCCGGGTATTGGCATATCGTCATCAGCAGAAATAACCGTACCGGTTATTGTCTTCGTTTGAGCGAAAGTTACCAAATTACCCATGAAAAGGAGTATCGATAAAAAAATCGCAAATTTTTTCATAGAAATAATTTTAAGTTATTAATTAAAGCGCTATAAAAATTGTTTTAAGCATTTTTATTCATATTCGAGAAAAACCGGGAGGATTTAAGATTCTACGAAGGGTAATTGTGAGTAAATGTAGAGTGAATACCTCCCGGTCATATACTTTTACCATTTTTAATATTGTTTCACTTCTCAAGATTCCTGTCTTTAAAAAGCTATTTTTCCTAATCCCTTCCATTCAGAAAAATTTTATTAAGATTAAAAACGAATTTTCTTTTTTGGTTTATTATGATTCTTTGTTTATCGCTGAAACTTTTACTAATTGTTAATTTTTTTAACAGTTAGCCAATTTCCCAGACCTTTCCAACAACGTTATTACCCCCGACATGCGAGTAACGCTATTGCAGAACACTAATCGACAGCTAACTACTGAACCGATTTAAATGGAACCTAAGATTTTGATTTAAGATCAAATGAATGTTTACCCCCTTCATAGAAACATTTTTAAGTAATAATTAAACAGCATTTATTTTTTGTAATTTCTGAAAAGGATTCCCCCAAATCCCTATTTTCAGTAATACCCCTCACAATTAAAAGAACTATTTATTCTTTTTTGACAATTACAAATATTAAAAGAAGATTTGATTTTTTAAAGAAAGTGTAAGTTTTTTTTCAGTATAACTGACAAATAGATAATATTAAAGAAACAATACAACAATTACACCACAAGCACAAGCACTGCAAACTTGTTGATTTTATGCAATTTACATGTTTTTAAAAATTACTTATGATCTTTATCTCAAATACATGATTTTTGTCATACAATTAAAAACCAAAAGAAAAGCCGGTAAGAAATCTTACCGGCCGCTCTTTAATTAATAACCTAAAGTCCCTCAACAGGGTCGATAAGTATTTTTAATATTATTTATCCCACCAAATGTGAGTTTCCATTGCATCTTCGCCCTGACGAGAAACAGCTGCTTTTACATTTTCTTCGTTCAGGTCGTACTCGTTTTGCGTATATGCTCTACGACGAGGAATCTCTCTGTCCTGGTATGCAGCAGGCGCAGGTGCCAGTTCAGGATAATCGAGGCGTCTCCACTCCGACCATGCTTCCTGACCATCCATGTATAAGCTTACCCACTTTTGCTCACCAATTGATTTTTTGTAGTTAGCTGCGTCATAAGCAACCGCTTCCTGTGCTAAATAATCAGCAATGCTGGCTTCATCAATTCCCCAGAATTCCATGCTGGCAGTAATAGCTTCTTCGTACACAGTGGCAGGATCGTCGCTGATCCATCCTCTGGCTGCGGCTTCGGCTTTAATAAACAGCAACTCAGAATAAGTTTGCATGATACCCGGACTGTCGGCAGAACGTACAGCAATACCCGGGAAAGAAATCTCGGCATTGGTGATACTACCTGATATAGCATCGGATACTCCGTAAGGCATACCAACAACAGTTCCGGTATTTGGAGCAGGATCGGCATAAACAGGTAAACGTGGATCGCTTATTGCAGCCATATAATCAGCCAATGTGTTGCTGATTGCATAGTCAGTTCTTGTTAAGAAGTGGTCGTAGTATGGATTCCAGTTTGCAGCATCTGCCAGGTAGGTAAACAAGGCATTGTCAGCGTTGCTTTCGAAACCTCCTGCCAAACCAGAAACTACAGCGCTTTGTGCAGCAGCTGCATCGGCTTCACTCATGCGGATTCCAACGCGAGCTTTTAGTGAGTTGGCGAATTTTTTCCAGGCAGCCATATCACCACCGAAAATAATGTCGCCTTCCATACCAGCAGCATTTACATCAATCTGTGCAGCAGCCTCAGTTAATTCAGTAACAAAGTCGGCATAAATCGCATCCTGCGTATCGTAAGTTGGCTTAAAGGCTTCCGATCCTCTTAATGCATCGCTATAAGGAATCTCACCCCAAACATCAGTTATCAACTGAAAAGTATATACTTTCAGGATTCTTGCAACAGCAATCTGGTTGGCATTTGAACCTGAAGCTGTAGCATCGCTCGCAGTAGCCTCATCAGAGTTAATAGTAATAATCTGCTCTAAATCTGCCAAAGGCCCTGTATAAAAACCGTTAAAACTTGCTTCGGCAGTTTGGTATCTCGATGTATTGGTATACTGCGTTTCAGACCACTGCTGCGAATACAGCAAAGATGTTGTATTAAAACGCTGTCCTAATATTGAACGCTGCGCCTGAGTCATCAGGTATGCAGTTGGCACATCCGTAACGTTGTTCGGATCGGTATTGATTTCTTCGAAATCTTTTGTACAGCCCACAAATAAGCTAGCAAATAGCAGGGCAAAAACTGATTTCTTAATATATCTCTTCATAATATCTTCTTCTTAACTTGTTAAAATTTAACATTTACGCTGAAACCCACAGTTCTGGTACTTGGATGCTGACCATTCTCAAATCCCTGGATGTTGCCCGAACCGTATGCACTTTCAGGATCAACGTTAGGAATATTTTTATGAAGGATAGCCAGGTTTCGTCCTACCAATGCAACATTAACTCCGTTGATAAATGTATTGGCAAACAAACTGCTTGGCAGTGAGTAACCAATTTTCACTTCTCTCAACTTGATAAAGCTTGCATCGTATAAATAGTTCTCTCTGTAGTTTCTCATCGCTTTCCAGTAATCAACAGCTTCGATGTAAACTTCGTTTGGAGTTCCGTCTTCATGTACACCTTCTGCAAGCATACCCCCGCCTTCGCTAACCGGATCCCTCATTGGGTTTCCTTTAGCGTTATCACCAGCAGTTGAAGCCAACAATCCAGAATATTCACCGTAACGGTTAGTTACTGAATAAAGCTGACCACCTTTTTGGAAATCAACCAAAGCACTTACCGAAATTCCTTTGTAAGCGAATGAGTTGGTTACACCACCAGTCCAATCTGGTAAATACGAACCGTAAGTTTGGTTGGTTGAACGAACATAGTAACCATCTTCATCCACTAAACGCTCTCCGTTGTCGTTGTATGTAAAACCGTCGGTTACCCATGTACCGTAGGTTTCACCTTCTTTAGCATTAATCGAAGGTCCCCAACTTGCCAAAACGTAATTATCAACGCCTTCAGCCAATCTTACCACCTTGTTATTATTTTTTGCCCAGTTCACAACAACATCCCATGAAAACTCTCTATCAACAGGTCGTGCACGCAACATTACTTCCCATCCTTTATTGGTAATCAATCCGGCATTAACAACTGCCGAACTATAACCGCTTGTACTTGCAGTACTTAAACCAAGGATCTGGTCTTTCGATTTAATATCGTAGTAAGTAACATCCAAACCTAAACGGTTTTTAAAGAAACCAAACTCAGCACCAAACTCCACAGTTTCGATGGTTTCAGGTTTCAGGTCGGCATTTTTCAGGTTATTAGGTACTGCATAGGCAGGATAACTTCCGTAGTTATTTTGAGAAGAATAGGTTACGGCCAACTGATAAGGATCGGTATCGTTACCTACCTGCGACCAACTTGCTCTAACTTTTCCTAATGAAAGGAATGAGTCGTCTTCGATTAGTTCTGAGAAAAGGAATGTACCTGTTACAGCAGGATACAGGTAAGAGTTGTCTCCGTCAGGTAAAGTTGAAGACCAGTCGTTACGTAATGATACATCAACGAAAGCCATACTCTTGTAACCGAAACTTGCGCTACCGTATACCGAGTTTACAACTTTTTTCGATTTGTAATCGGTAATAGAAGGACGGTCGATTGAAGCACTTACATTAAAGAAGTTAGGTACACTTAAACCACCATTGGTACTGGCAGTGTTGTTATAATAGTTACGTACACGTTTGTTGGCACCAAGGTTGGCATCTAAAGAAAAGTCAGATCCCAGGTTTTTAGTATAAGTTGCCAGGAATTCGAAGTTATTATCTTCAATCTGACGAACTTGCTCCTCGTACCAGGCCTGAGGAATAGATCCTGAAGCAATTCTTTGTTCACGACGGTCGTTGTAGAAGTCGGTACGTGCCCATCCCTGAACAGTAAGACCAGGAAGCAAATCGTATCTCAACGAAACATTACCGTATACACGGTCCCTCATCATATTTGCAGGACTTTCGTTAATTACCCAATATGGGTTCTCCCAGTATAATGGATGTGTATTAGTTGGCGAACTAATGTTCCAGGTACGGTCCATACCATCCGCTGTTTTATAATTGGCCAGTTGATCCATATCGATCTGACGCTGGAACCACTGGTTAAAACTGGTTACAACGTTACCCTGAACACCAGAATATCCTTGAGAAGGAATACCATCGTTTTTGGTTTTAACATAGTTAACACTTGCTGAAGCAGTTAATTTTTCAGTAAGTTTTGAGCTTCCGTTAAAGGCAATTGTATTTCTGTTTAATTCAGAAGTAGGCAATGTACCAGTTTGCTGATAATTAGTATAAGATAAACGGAACAGTGTACCTTCACCACCACCTTCAATAGATATATTATTGTTGGTTGTAATACCGGTTTCGTAAAAGTCTTTCACGTTGTCAGGATGAGGAATAAATGGAGTCATCTGTCCGTAGTTTGGATCATCCTCGTACCAGCTATACCACTGACGCACCAACTGGCCCTCCATACGTGGTCCCCAACTTTCGTCGGCTGCGTAGTTTACAATAGGCTCACCGGTTGGCTCATAAATGTCAAACGACTGTTTGTAACCACCACCGTATTCATCCTGATAATCAGGCAACAATGAAACTGTTGTAACATTTACACCCGAAGTAACAGAAACGCCAATACCTTTGCGTTTTGTACCTTTTTTAGTGGTGATAAGGATTACACCGTTGGCAGCACGCGAACCGTAAAGCGCAGCAGCATTGGCACCTTTCAGCACTGTCATCGACTCAATATCTTCAGGGTTGATATCTGCTGCAGAGTTACCCCAGTCAGTACCACCACCACCGTTTTGTGTTCCGGTAGTGTTAAAGTTTGAGTTGTCGATTGGTGTACCATCCACAATAAATAATGGCTGGTTGTTACCTGAAATGGAGTTTACTCCACGAATAACAATACGCGAAGAACCACCAAGACTACCAGGCGATCCTGTTACCTGCACACCGGCAACTTTTCCCGATAAGGAGTTCACAACGTTCGCATCTTTAACTGCGGCAATATCTTCGCCGGTTAGCTGCTGAGCTGAATACCCCAAAGATTTTTTCTCGCGAGAAATACCTAATGCAGTAACCACAACTTCGTCGATACCAACAAGGTCGGGCTCCATTACAATACTGTATTCTGAACCCTCTCCCAACTCAACGGTTTGTGTTTTCATACCCACAAAACTGGCCAATAAAGCCTCTGCATCTTGTGGAACTTTCAAATTAAAAACTCCGTCAATGTCGGTTACGGTACCCAGAGTTGTTCCTGCAACAGAAACAGAAACTCCCGGAATTGGCAGATCATCCTCGCTGGATGTAACCGTACCGGTAACGATCTTGGTCTGAGCATTTACCACAGTCACTCCCAGCAAAACCAGAAATGACATAATAAGCGCGATTTTTTTCATAAAAAACAATTTTAGATTAATATTAAAAACTAGATTTGAAACTCGTCGGATATAACTTTAATGTCACACGCACTAGGGTTTTCAGCACCTTGCACATGTACAATTGATATAATTTTTCTTTCGATAAGTCTGTTGGATATTGAACTCCCTGATAAAAACATTTTAAGCATTAATTAAACAGCGTTTTGATATTTTTCGTCTTTGAAAATGAAAATCAAATTCCCCCAAATTTGTTCCTGTAAAACTTTACATCAACAGCAAACTTTCATTTTCAACTCTTAATTTGAGCGACTCAAATATTCATATTTTATTCCTATCGCACAACTGAATGATGTCAACTAGACACATTTTATTTCTTTTTGCTATATTTTCACACCATTCATTGACAACACAACTCGAATCCACAAAACACAAATCATTCATTTTTAACTTCTTGTAAAAATTACATATATGCATTATTACATATTAAATAAATGTTAACAGAAATTAACAAATCACGCTTAAAAGATAGAATAAACCCACATTGTGCTACAAATTGTCATCAAATGACACTTACAACGCACCAATACGACATGAAAAGGCCAATAATATGAGTGTTAAATAAAATAATGGAAAGGTCCGATCAATTGAAGCAGATGCCAACGCGGAAAATAATACTGCAAATGAAAGCCGATAACCTGAACCAGGTAGACTCGAGTGCAGAAGTAGAAAACTTTTCAGACCAATTACAAAACCAGAAACAACTCCTTCAGCGAATCGATGATTTTAACATCTCCGGCCGAGTTACTTTTTGGCTGCTTTAAACGATTAAAATAAACTGCATCAATTCCAAAATTCAATGCACCACGAATATCAACCTCCCAATCGTCGCCGATCATCAGGCTCGATTTTTTCTTTGCATTGGAAGATTTAATAGCATGCTCGAATATTTCGCGACCGGGTTTTGGCATTTTTATTTCTTCCGAAATAAATACCTTTTCGAAATAGTTTTGGAGACCCGATTGTTTTAACTTCTCGTGTTGAACTTCTTTAAAACCATTGGTTATTATAAATAAACGATAGCCTTTTGATTTTGTATAATCAAGAATTTCTCTGGCCCCGTCAATCAAATGCGATTGTTTGGGCATTTCCTTCAAATACATATCGTTCATCATCAAGGCATCAACATTATCTATTTCTAATGAATCGAAAGTTAATTGAAAACGCTGTCGGGTAAGCTCTTTTTTGGTTACTTCCTTTTTACGATAAGCAGCCCACAAGCTGTCGTTATGCAAGGAATAAGTATTAAAAAAATGGCCAAATTCCACACCTTTCTTTTCCAGATTGAGCAACCTAAAAGTTTCCTGCATGGCATACATTGAATTGGTTTTAAAATCCCACAATGTGTTATCCAAATCAAAAAAAAGATGTGTGTATTTTTTCCTCATTTCTTTGGGCAAGGTTATTTGCTGCGACAGAAACGACTAATCGTTTTTTCCCTCAACAACGATCACTATTTCGCCTTTGGGAGTATGTTCAGTGTAGTATTCTTGTAGCTCTGTTACAGTTCCCCGCTTCACTTCTTCGAACATTTTACTAAGCTCGCGGCAAACACAGGCTTTTCTTTCGGGGCCAAAAAATTCGGCAAACTGTCCAAGAGCTTTTACCAATCGGTATGGCGACTCGTAAAGTACTATTGTCCGTGGCTCTTCTGCCAAAATTTTCAAACGTGTTTGTCGTCCCTTTTTCTGTGGCAAAAACCCTTCGAAAACAAATTTATCGGTTGGCAAACCCGAAACCGCCAAAGCAGGAATTAATGCTGTTGCTCCCGGCAAACATTCCACTTTCACGTTTTTCTCCACGCAGGCACGCACCAACAAAAAACCGGGATCCGAAATGGCAGGTGTTCCTGCGTCAGATATTAGCGCGACAGTATTTCCCTGCTCAATTTTTGAAACGATTGAGCCCGTAGTTTTATGCTCGTTAAACTTATGATGTGCAAGCAGTTTTTTATCAATTTCAAGGTGTTTTAAAAGTTTCGACGACACACGAGTATCCTCGGCCAAAATAATATCGGCTGCTTTTAAAACTTCAACTGCCCGCAATGTGATATCCTGAAGATTTCCAATGGGCGTTGGAACGAGTATTAATTTTGCTTCGTTATCCATTGGGGAACCGGCGCTTTACAAGGTTTACAAATTTCAGGCTGGTTTCTGTTTTCTTCCACTTAAAGTTCTCCTGCAAATAAGTTACAGCCTCCTGGATATTTCCTAATTTATCGAGATCGACAACTGTTTTTGCAAACGATTCGGCGCTGCCATCGAACAACTCGCGGATATACTGGTAACGATCGTTTATTCCAATGGCAGCCTGAATACTTTGTACCGGGCTGTTCGAGATTTTATATTCCAGTTTTTTATCGCCGTTACCGCTCAACAAGTCGTTAACCGATTTTTCAGTAATAACACGATCGCCAATCCGGTTACTTGTTGCAACAGGCTCCGGTTCGTCTTCCGGCTCATCTACTTGATGTGGTTCTTTTTCGCTTACAGGTTCTTCTTTTACTTCTTCTGCTTTTGGTTCTTCCCCGGGAGTTTCTTCCTCTACTTCAGGAGCACTCTCCTCCTCCATTTCGGCAACAACCGTTTCCTCGGCTTCTTCGGAAGGTTCTTCTATCGTTTCAATTTCTTCTTTGGGCGCTACAACTTCCTCTTCATGCACAACCGGTTCAGGTTTCTTTTCTTCCTGTTTTAACTCCTCCTCAAAATCCGATAAAGCGGCTAAGCTTTCCTTTTCGTCCTCCGAAAGTTGTGTTTGTGGTTCAACTGAGTTTTTGGATTCTACGCTCACCGGCTCAGACACCACTTTAGGTGCTGAAACCACAACTCTTTGTGCGGGCACATCTTTATCGCTCAACAGCTGAATGATGTGTTTGGCTCCATTGAAACGAGTACGGATAAATTCCATTTCCAGTTCATCGAAACCTTCGTTCCCCTTTTCGGCAAACAATTCTTCTATCTCCGAAATATCTTTAAGCAGAAATTTAAATAACTTTTTATTGTCCATTCATCCAAGCTTTTAACGCGATGTTGGTAAATTAATCGTGCTTCACAGTGCCCAATCAAGCCTGTAAATTTTATTTTTGTAAAAGTAGTAAATAAAAATACCCTGTAAGAAAAGTATTACCAAAAAGAGTAACGATAAATGTTTATTGAAAGAGATGTAAACGGCCATAAAAAAGTTGGCACCATTGAAGTTGTTGCCGGATCGATGTTTTCGGGAAAGACCGAGGAGTTGATCAGGCGGCTGAAACGTGCTAAAATTGCCAAACAAAAGGTGGAAATTTACAAGCCGATGGTTGACATTCGTTACTCGGAAACGGAAGTGGTTTCGCACGACGAAAATGCAATCCACTCAACTCCGGTTGAAAACTCGGCCAATATTTTATTGCTCGCCGGAGATGTTGACGTTATTGGAATTGACGAAGCACAGTTTTTCGACAAAGGCCTTATCGAGGTTGTTAACCAGCTGGCCAATATGGGTATCCGTGTAATTGTGGCCGGACTTGACATGGATTTTAAAGGCGTACCTTTTGGCCCGATTCCCGGACTGATGGCGGTGGCCGATTACATTACCAAAGTACATGCAATTTGTGTTCGGTGCGGAAGCATCGCGCAATTCTCTCATCGTCTTTCGGAAAAAGAGCAAGTGGTTCTGCTGGGCGAAAAAGACATTTACGAGCCACTTTGCCGAAGCTGTTACAACAAAGCACATAAGGAATAATGATCAACCTGACGGCAAAAAAAATAAGTGCCGTTGTAAATGGTGAGTTTTTCACTTCCTCATCGTTTCAGGATTTTACTGTTTCAGAAATTATTACCGACAGCCGGACTTTCTTCGGCGGAGCAAACGTTGCTTTTTTTGCCTTAAGCGGCCCCGTTTTTAACGGGCACAACTACATTGCTCAACTACGCAAAAAAGGCGTTCAGCTATTTATCGTTTCCGACAAGAATTTTATAGATGATGAAGCCAACTATATTTTGGTAAAGGACACAGGTTTTGCACTTCAGCAACTAGCCGCTTATAACCGAAGCCTGTTTTCGAAGCCTGTAATTGGAATTACGGGCAGTAACGGAAAAACGATTATAAAAGAGTGGCTGTACGATCTGCTTTCTAGTGATTTAAAAATCGTTCGAAGCCCGAAAAGCTACAACTCACAGGTGGGTGTTCCCTTATCGGCATTGTTAATTGATAACCAGTACGACCTGGCTATTTTAGAAGCAGGAATTTCGGAGCCTAAAGAGATGCAAAAGCTGGCACCGATCGTTCGGCCCAACATCGGAATTTTAACCAACATTGGCGATGCTCACCAGGAAAATTTCAACTCGCTTGAGGAGAAGCTGAACGAAAAATTACAACTTTTCGTTGATGCAAAAAAACTGGTATTTCGTTCCGATCGCTTCTACTCAGAAAACATATCTGAATTTTGCTCGCAAAATGATATTGAACCGATAAACTGGTCGTTGGGAAATAACGACGCAGCCATTCACTTCATGAGCAAAGTAAAATCGATTGACACCGAAATTGAGGTCAGAATTAACGACAAGCATTATTCATTTTCAATTCCATTCACTGATGATTCGGCCATTGAAAATGCCTGCCATTGTTTTGCTACGATCATCGCACTTAAGAAAGATCCAAAAGACTTTCTGGCGCAATTCAGCAAACTGCAACCGGTGGCTATGCGCCTCGAAATAAAACAGGGAATAAACAACTGTTTGCTGATTAACGACTATTACAATTCTGATTTAAATTCGCTGAGTATTGCACTGTCAGTACTGAAACAACAAGCCGCCAAAAGTCACTTGTTTAAGCACGTAATTCTGTCCGACATTCAACAAACGGGTATTGAAACAGCTGCACTATATTCGAAAGTAAACCAGCTTTTACAAGAGTGGGGAATTAACAAACTCACCGGAATTGGAAAAGAACTCTACCAACACCAGCATATTTTTCAGCTGGAAAGCGAATTTTATACAGATCGAAGTGAGTTTGAAAAACATTTTGTTCGAAGCAATTATTCATCATCTGCAATTTTGTTAAAAGGTGCGCGGCAATTTGAATTTGAAAAGATTTCATCGCTGCTACAACAAAAAGCACATCAAACAGTGCTCGAAATTAACCTGAACGCACTGGTGCATAACCTGAATACTTTCCGAAAATTACTGCGCCCGGAAACCAAAATAATGGTAATGGTAAAAGCTTTTTCGTACGGTAGCGGCGATGTGGAAATTGCAAGGCTTTTACAACACCAAAATGTAGATTACCTGGCAGTGGCGGTGGCCGACGAAGGTGTGCAATTGCGAAATGCAGGCATCAGCATTCCGATTGTGGTAATGAATCCTGAACACGACAGTTTTCAGAATATCATCGATTTTAACCTGGAACCAAATATTTACAGCATCCAACTTTTGCAACAATTTACAAAGGCTGTTGAAGAATTTGGATTAAATAACTTCCCCATCCACATTAAAATCGATACAGGCATGAACCGCCTTGGTCTGAAAACGAAAAAAGAGATTGAGGAAGTAATCACATTTACCAAAAACAATAAGCATTTAAAAATTCAATCTGTCTTTTCGCATCTCGCCGGCAGTGACGAAACGGAACTCGATGATTTTACCCAAGAACAGTTCCAGCGATTTGCAAATTTATCAGAGTTGATTGAAAAAGCTTTTGATTACAAAATCGACAAGCACATTTTAAACTCAGCCGGTATTGAACGTTTTCCCAATCATCAAATGGATATGGTGCGGCTGGGAATTGGCCTTTACGGTATCTCGCAAACTGGTTTACCGCTGCAACAAATCAGTACCCTTAAAACCACTGTTTCGCAGGTTAAAACTGTTAACACAAACGAAACCGTTGGATATAACCGAAAAGGAGAAATAAAACATCAAAGCCGGGTAGCTGTTGTTCCGATGGGGTATGCCGACGGAATAAACCGCCGACTGGGCAACGGTTTAGGCAGCGCTTTTGTAAACGGACAAGAAGCAAGGATGATCGGAAATATCTGCATGGATATGTTGATGCTCGACGTTACCAACCTGGAAGTTAACCCGGGAGACAGCGTTGAAATTTTTGGGCCAAATATTTCCATTTTGAAGGTGGCCCAACTACTGGAAACTATTCCTTATGAGATTTTAACAGGCATTTCACAACGCGTAAAACGGGTGTATTTGCAGGAATAATGCATGTTTGAAACATAAAATCAATTCCAAATTATGATATTTTTTGCACCGCCTTTTAAGGTGGTGACAGAAATTCATTAGCTCAGACTGATTTTTTAGGATTTTTGTAACTTCCATTTTTCAAAAATCCTAAAAAATCATAAGCTCTTCTCTATCTCAGAACACCGCTCTAAAGAACGGTGCAAAAAATAATTCAAGGAACTTTACATTGAATTTGCAGGAATAAAAAATGCCACCTGATTTCTCAAGTGGCACTCACAATATTTTATTGAAACTGTTATCCTAATTTACTGATGCGCTCTAAACGCGTTGCATCCAGAATCCGAATTTTTCTTCCATCGATAGCAATTACTTTTTCGCTGGCAAAAGTCGATAAGGTACGAATAGCATTCGAAGTGGTCATATTCGAGAGGTTAGCAATATCCTCGCGCGACAAGAACGCTTTCAACGTTGTTCCGTCGTTTTCAAAACCGTATTTATCTTTCAGCAAAATCAGCGATTCGGCCAAACGTCCACGAATATGTTTTTGTGTTAAAGTAACGGTTCGGGCATTCGAGAAACCAAGCTCTTTCGAAAGTTTACTGATAATCTTAAATGAAAAATCAGGGTTTTTTAAAGCACGTTTAAAGATAAAATCCGGATCAATGGTACAAACAAGCGATTCTTCAAGCGTAACCGCCGAGCCGTTGTGTGTTTCATCGGCAAGCAAAGCACGATAACCGATCAAACCCAAAGGTTTCGTCATTCGAATAATCTGCTCTCTACCGCCAACTCCTTCTTTAAAAATCTTGACCTTTCCGTCAATCAAAACCAAAAATCCATTTGGTTTGTCTCCTTCTTTGTAAATAAATTCATTCTTTTTGTACTGCGAAAGAGAAATATGGTGTTGCAAGTCGTCTTTATCTTCCTGCCCCAACAAATAAAAAATTGATTTCTGATTGTCAACTAGATCTCGAAGTCCAATATCTGAATTTAACATATACCCGTCTGTATGTTTTACAGCATCAAAGCTAAAAAAAATTGTTAAAATTGATTCTTTTTTAACAGTTATTTTACCTCAGATCTGAATAATATCATTAACAACAGCCCATAAAACTGTTGATAAAAAATGGACATAGCTAGTAACGGGCAACCAGCGGCATTTTTCGTCCGAAGCCAAAAGCTTTTGAACTTACTCTTAAAATAGGAGCAGCCTGAAAGCGCTTGTATTCATTCATGTTTACCATTCTGATCACTCTACGAACTACAGCCTCATCATAACCTAATGCGGCAATTTCTTTTGGCGATTTGTTCAACTCAATGTAGTTAAAAAGCATATCATCCAGTTCTTCGTACTCCGGCAACGAATCGGTGTCTTTCTGATCGGGGCGTAACTCGGCCGACGGCGGTTTAACAATGGTATTCTCCGGAATCACTTCGCCGTCTTTATTCATAAACCGCGACAGTTTAAACACATCAAGTTTGTAGACATCTCCAAGTACTGCCAGGCCGCCGTTCATATCGCCATAAAGTGTACCGTAACCAACGGCGCACTCGCTTTTATTGGTTGTGTTTAACAGAATATGGCCAAATTTATTCGAAATCGCCATCATATAAATTCCGCGGGCACGGGCCTGAATATTTTCTTCGGTAACATCGGGCGAGCGGCCTTCGAATATTGACGAAAGTGCCGACTCAAACTGATCGACTGCCGATTGAATATTCACTACATCGTAACGAATTCCCAGATTTTCGGCTAGTTCGCGGGCGTCATTCACACTGTGGTCCGACGAATACTTTGAAGGCATTAACAACACGCGAACATTTTCGGCACCCAAAGCACGAACGGCTAGCACAACGGTTACTGCTGAATCAATTCCACCCGACAAACCAAGCGTTGCCTGCTTGAAGCCCATCTTTTTAAAATAGTCGCGGATGCCCAGCACCAGCGCGTCGTGTATTTTTTCAATATAGTCGACCTTTTGTTGTAACTCTTTTTCGCCAAGCGAAGTAGTATCGAGCACCAGACAATCCTCTTCGAAATATTTCAGCTCTTTTACAATTTCGCCGGTGGCATCGATGTAAACTGATCCGCCATCGAAAACCAGCTCGGTTTGTGCACCAACCTGGTTGCAATACAAAATCGGGATGCCGTAGTTTTTAGCTTTTGTAATGAGTACATTCTTGCGCCAGCCTTCCTGGTTGTACGAAAATGGAGATGCCGAAAGGTTTACCACAAAATCGGGTTTCAATTTAGCCAGCTCTTCCATTGGCGATATCGAATACAACTTGTCTTTACCAAATTCGTTGGCCGTTGGTTGCTCGTCCCACAAATCTTCGCAAATGGTTACTGCAATCTTTTCGCCTTTGTATTCTACCAAACTAAACTCGCGGTTAGGCTCAAAATGGCGGTATTCATCAAAAATATCGTAGGTAGGCAGCAGCGTTTTGTTGTGGCTGCTTTTTATTTCGCCATCGGCCAGAAAAAGTGCCGAGTTAAAAAGCTTTTTCCCACGTTCGTGCTGGTTAATACGCGGCGCACCAACCAAAGCAGCAATACCGTGACAATGTTTTGCTATTTCGGCAACAGCATCATCGGCTTTTGCAATAAACTCCTTTTTCTCCAACAAATCGTGCGGGTAATAACCCGTTACCGACAATTCGGAAAAAACAACCAGATCAACGTCCTCCTGTTTCAGACGGTTGATCTCTGCAATAATCTTCGACGCATTTCCTTCAAAATCGCCGATGGTATAATTTAACTGTGCCAGTGCAACTTTCATGATTCTAGTTTAAAGTTCAGAGCTACGAGTTGCGAGTTTTAAAACCCGATATCAACCTCATCATTCCGATCATTCTTTTTAACCTTGCAAAAGTTCAATTTTTAGTTCAGTTTTGCAATAAATAAGAAGTGTAAGCGTAATGATTTAAATTTCTTGTAAAATGAAGTGGACAAAAACAGTGGTTTTTATGGGCTTAATTGCCCTGTTATTTTTTTCATGCAAACGAAATCCATTAAAAGTAAATATTTCTGAAGTTGAAATGGAAGTTGAAGTGGTGCGGTTTGGTGAGCAACTTTTTAACCTCGAAGGAAAAGACACGCTGGAAGCACTTACGGAGCTGAGCAACGCGTACCCCGATTTTTTCAATTTGTATACTTACCGCGTTATTAAGGTGGGCGGAATTGGCGACGACGATTTTAAAGAAATGATGAACCTGTTTTTAAACGACTCGATGATTACAGAGGTGAAACTAAAAACCGACTCGGTGTTCCCCAACCTGCGAAAGCTGGAAAAAGGACTGACAAAAGCATTTAAATATTACAGCTACCATTTCCCGGAGAAAGAATTGCCGACCATTTACACCTACACTTCAGGTTTTAATCAATCGGTGGTTACGGCCGAAAATATTATTGGCATCAGCCTCGACAAATACCTGGGGCGCGATTGCAAATATTACCAACAACTAAGCACAACGCCGCAATACAAAATACAAAATATGCACAAAGACAAGATTTTGTCGGACGTGGCATTTGCGTGGGCAATTACCGAATTTGAGCACGAAGACCGCGCTACTAACCTACTGGGCAATATGATTGAAAAAGGGAAACTGATGTACCTGGTTGATGCCATGCTTCCCGATATGGAAGATTCGCTGAAAATTGGCTACACCACACAACAATTGGAGTGGTGCGAAATGAACGAGCCGCAAATGTGGACTTACCTTATTGAGCACGAAATGTTGTATACCAGCAAACGTATGGATATTATCCGCTACATTAACCCGGCACCGTCAACCAGTGGTTTTCCGCTCGATTCGCCAGGACGTACCGGTGTATGGATTGGCTGGCAAATTGTACGCCAGTACATGAAAAAGCACCCGGAAGTAACCGTATCTGAATTAATGGCAAATTACGATTTTCAGCAGATTTTGAACGATTCGGGGTATAATCCTGAGTAAATAGCTACGAGCCACTAGTTTCTTGCAACTCGAAACTAAAAAACAAAAAAGCCCGGCAGAAATCTACCGGGCCATTCATTATCAGCTAAAAAGCTTAATAATTCATTTCTCTAATTTTGATGTTGCGAAACCAAACATCGTCGCCGTGGTCTTGCAATGCAATAACTCCTTCTTTGGCAACATTTGCCCAGTCAGGATTTAATCCAGGGAATTTCGATCCGGCTACCAGCTCTTTCCAGTCGTCGGTCCACAAGTGGTACTCCACAACTGTTTCGCCATTTTGCTTGTGCACAACCGTTCCATTGTAGCAAATAATCTCGACGGTATTCCATTCGCCGGCAGGTTTTGCATTTTGTGGTTTTGCCGGAATCAGGTCGTATAACGAACCGGCTTTGCGGTTACCGTCTTTTCCCAGCAATGCATCAGGGTGACGCTCGTTATCCAACACCTGCATTTCTGGAGCCGTTTTGTATACCGGCCACCCTTCGTGCTCTTTTCCTAAGTAGAAAATACCTGAGTTTCCGCCCTCAGCGATTTTCCATTCCATTTTCAGGTGAAAGTTCGAGTATTCTTTCGTAGTGATAATGTCGCCACCATCGCGTGCTCCGGCTTCACCCTGACCAGATTTTTTGCAGTGCAATGTTCCGTCAACTACTTCCCAGCCTGTTGGGAAATGATCTTTGTTGTTACCACGCCATCCTTCGCTGGTTTTGCCATCGAAAAGCATCACCCAGCCCTCTTCTTTTTCTTTTTTTGTTAATTGATTTAAAGCGGCCGAACCTCCTGTTTTTGTACTCTTACACGAGATCGAAAACACCAAGGCAGTAGCCATTAAAAGTGAAAAAAACTTTCTCATTTCTATTACATTTAATTGGTTAAAGATTAAAATGCCATTTTTTCAAACGACCCGCGAATGTACGAATTTTGTTAAACGGATTTTTATCACAGCTAAAAAGAAATTATGAATTACTGTATTTAGCGGGCTTTGAGCATCGTTTTTATAAAGTTCTTTTGTAAATTCGGTAGATAATTAGAAAATACAGGAATCTTAAATAAAAACTATGAGTACTTCAGCAAAGCCAAAAAGAATTGGTATTTTGACTGCAGGGGGCGATTGCCCGGGACTAAATGCAGCAATTAGAGGCGTTGGAAAAACAGCGATAGTTGAATACGGCATGGAAGTGCTGGGATTTAATGCCGGCTATTCGGGATTAATTAACGGCGACTATACTGAGTTGAAAGAATCGGCACTATCGGGTATTTTAACGCTTGGCGGAACCATCCTGGGAACTTCGCGCGAAAAGCCCTACAAAGGCAAGAAAAACGGAAAAGATGCAGAGGATAAACCTCACAAAATAGTTAAGAACTATAAAAAACTGGGCCTCGACGCCGTAGTTTGTATTGGCGGAAACGGCACCATGAAAACCGCAAGCCTTTTGGCACAGGAAGGTATGAATGTGGTTGGAATTCCCAAAACCATTGATAACGATGTTTGGGGCACCGATGTAACTTTTGGATTCGATTCGGCCGTGCAAATTGCCACCGATGCCATCGACCGTTTGCACACCACTGCCAACTCGCACCAGCGTGTAATGATTATTGAAATTATGGGACACCACGCCGGTTGGCTGGCGCTGTACTCTGGACTTGCAGGTGGTGGCGACATTATTTTGCTTCCTGAACTGGATTATAACATCCGCTCGGTTTGCAAGAAAATAGAGAGCCGTTACGAAAGCAACAAACCTTATTCAATTGTGGTGGTTGCCGAAGGTATCGACCACCCGAAAGAAGTATCTGCTGCTACACATATTGCACAGGCGATACAAACTTACACCGGCATTGAAACCCGCGAAACAGTTTTGGGTTACATTCAGCGCGGTGGCTCACCAACTCCAATGGACCGGATTCTGGCCACACGCTACGGAGCTTTTGCAGCACAATGTATTGCCGAAGAAAATTTTGGCACCATGGTGGCCATAAAAAATAACGAACTATCTACTGTACCATTAGAAGAAGTTGGAGGAAAGCTACGTCTGGTGGAACCCGACTTTGGTCTCATTGAAAAAGCACGCAGAATGGGCGTTTCGTTTGGCGACGAATACCTTTAGGAAGGATTAAAGATTATCGATTAAGGATAAATTGAAAGAAAGCCGGTTTGTTGAAGCAAGCCGGCTTTGTTTTATCTAAGATTTTAAAAATACAATTTATCACCCCTACTGACCTCCCCGAGGGGGAGGAAATATCCCCCTTCGGGGGATTATAGGGGGGTCAGACCAATTATCAATCAGAACACAAAATATTTTCATTTCTGCTGCTGATTTCTAGAACTTTTTGAAGTTTTACAGTGGCAAATGCAGTACCTTCTTCGTTTCGAAAAAAGGTTCTTCGAAATATTGCGAAAGATCCTGCAAGAAGATCCGTTTCCCGAAAGGTTTTACTTCTTCGGTAAGATCGCCACCTTTTAGATAAATTACACCGTTGGGCAGCGCATTTTGTTGTTTCTTCGAGATGTTTGTTCTTATCCATTTCACAAAATCGGGCAAACGAGTAACGGCGCGGCTTACTACAAAATCGTACTTTTCTTTTAACTCCTCGGCACGAATTTGATCGGCACGCACATTTTTTAACCCAAGTGAATGGGCAACTCCGTTCACTACTTTTATTTTCTTTCCGATCGAATCAACCAAATGAAACTGCACTTCCGGAAAAAGAATTGCCAGCGGAATTCCGGGAAAACCTCCACCGGTTCCCACATCAAGTACTTTTGTTTTATCGTTGAAGCGAATAAACCTGGCAATGCCCAGCGAATGCAACACATGACGCTCGTAAAATTCAGAAAAATCTTTCCTGGAGATCACATTTATTTTTGCATTCCAATCGGCATACAACGGCTCCAATTGTTTAAACTGTTCAATCTGGGTTACAGTTAAATGGGGAAAATACTTTAGAATTAAGTCCATACAAAAGTTAATCTTTTCGTCCGATCTCGGTGCTTTCAATCATTTTAAACAGCATTTCGCGAGCTCTGAAAAGCTGTGCTTTAACTGTTCCGAGCGGCAAATCTAACTCTTTTGCAATTTCTTCGTACGAAAACTCCCTGAAATAACGAAGTTCGACCAGAATTTGATAACGCGGTTTTAACTTTCGCACAACGCGCCGCAGTAAAATGGCCTTTTGCTGACGAATCAACTTTTCTTCCGGATCAGGATCTTTCGACCGAAGTTTTATGGTTTCGCTGTTATCATCCTGCCCGTTGTTTTCAATGGGTACATGCACTCCCTTTTTCTTTCGTAAGAAATCGATGCAATTGTTCGATGCAATTTTAAACAACCAGGTGCTGAATGCGTAAGTAGGCGAGTATTGGTGAAGACTTTTAAATGCCTTTCCAAATGCTTCAAGTGTCAGGTCTTCGGCGTCGCTGCGGTTATTCACCATTTTTAGCAGCATAAAATAAATGGCGTCTTTGTAGCGGTTTAACAATCGCGCAAAAGCTTTATCGTCGCCAGCTAACGCAGCTTTTACAAGCTCGTAGTCCTGCCGCGCTTTTTCCGATAGTATTACCCCCTGTTTTTCCATTTGTGATTTTGACTTTGCCGATTAAAGCTCCACCTGAAAAAAAGTTTATAAAAAGGCATTATAAAACTGAACACTAACGAAGTTATGAATAATTTACGTTCATTCAAACGTTTCTGCAACATTTTTATGATAACCATGAAAACCAGCAACTTAACTACTACAAAGGCTGCAATAATGGGCCATAGCTTGAATACAACCAGCAATACCAATGCAATAGAAAGGGGATATAAGAGCTGTGTTAAGCGGTCGAGAAGCAGTACAAACTGCTTCCATTTACTCAGATGATTCTCAATACGAATGCTTTTTCGAACCAAATCTTTGAACGCTGAACGATCAACAGAAACCTGTTTTTCCAGGATACTTTTATCGTTAAAACAGAGTTCAACATTTTTCTTGCTGATGAAACGGTTTATTACCAGCTCGAGATTGGCATAAGGCTCCTGCACTTTAGTGCCAAACCCGCCCAGCTTAAAGTATTCTTGTTTTTTAAAGGCTACATTTTCCTCGTTATAAACAAAGGCTAAACCGTTAAGCGAAAAAGAAGCACTCCTCACCTGCTGAAAGAAATTTTCGATGCGATAAAATTTATTATACCGGTTTTTATTTTCTGCAATCGTAGTGTAAGCCACTTTTACCAAAACCGGATCGGCGGTTGATTTATCCATTTCGTTCAACCAATCCTGCGACGGATTTTGTGCACTTACCGGGTACACTAAAACCCAATCCTTTTCGGCCGATTTTAATCCAATGTTCTGCGATAATTTTTCGGAATACCGTGTTTCCTGGCTCAGCGACGAAAGCTTCATTCGTGGATGACGCTGCTTTAATAATCCTAGAACCGACAAAGTATTGTCTTGCGAGAAATCATCTACAACCACAACTTCCAGATCCGGGTTTTCCAAATTGAGTAAACGCGGCAAAGTTTCGTGGCAATTTTCTTCTTCATTGCGCACCACCATTAATACCGTTAGCGGTGCTTTTCCGGTTGCAACCGATTTTGCTTTGGTTTTAACAAGCACCCGCAGTGGGAAAAAAAGCAAATACAAAAGCCGTAACAGCCACAATAAAGCTACCACCACAAACACCACCAACTGCATAGCTGTTAAGGTGTTAAAAGTATCCAACAACTCCCGGATCATAAAGAGAAGAAAATTCGGTATTAAAAACTAAGCAATAGTAGCAAAATTACCGGTATCATTTTGTGTTATAAGTTCTATTTTGTTTACAGTAATTAGTTTTTATTAACAGCCTCGGGCGGGTTTAAAACAAGTGCAATTCGGGTGAAATAGCTATATTTGCCACGCAATTTTACACAAATGCAATTCGAATTACAGAAAACAGCAGATAACTCGCGCGCCCGGGCCGGTGTAATTACCACCGACCACGGAACAATTGAAACGCCAATTTTTATGCCGGTTGGAACGGCCGGATCGGTGAAAGGAATTCACACCCGCGATATAAAAGAAGATATTAATGCCCAGATTATATTGGGGAATACCTACCATTTGTATTTACGCCCTGGAATTGATGTGATTGAAAAAGCAGGAGGCCTGCACAAATTCAATCGTTGGGACCGCCCGATTTTAACCGACAGCGGTGGTTTCCAGGTTTTTTCGCTGGGCGATATTCGTAAACTCAGCGAAGAGGGAGCACGTTTTCAGTCGCATATCGATGGATCATACCATATGTTCACACCAGAAAATGTGATGGACATTCAGCGTACGATCGGCGCCGATATTATTATGGCTTTTGATGAGTGTACACCGGGCGATGCTGATTACAATTATGCCAAAAAATCGCTGGAGTTGACGCAACGCTGGCTCGAACGCTGTTTTAAACAGTTTAACAGTACCGAACCAAAATATGGTTATTCGCAAACGCTTTTCCCCATTGTTCAGGGAAATACATTTACCGATTTGCGAAAAGCGGCCGTTGCCAACGTAAAAACGTTTGATGCCGACGGTTATGCAATCGGTGGTTTGTCGGTTGGCGAAACCGAGCAGGAAATGTACGAAATGACTGAAGTTTGCACTGCCGATCTTCCTGAAAATAAACCGCGTTATTTGATGGGAGTTGGTACACCGGTAAATATTCTGGAAGGAATTCACCGCGGAATTGACATGTTTGATTGTGTGATGCCCACCCGAAACGGCCGCAACGGAATGTTATTCACCAGCGAAGGTATCATCAACATCCGCAATAAAAAATGGGAAAACGACCACTCTCCCATCGATGAAAACGGAACATCGTTTGTCGACCAGTATTCAAAAGCTTATCTTCGCCACCTTATAATTTCGAACGAAATGCTTGGCGCGCAAATTGCAAGTCAGCACAACCTGGCATTTTACCTGTGGCTGGTAAAAACAGCCCGCCAGAAAATACAAAGCGGCGATTTTGTGAGCTGGAAAAACGAAATGGTAATAAAACTGAAAGAAAGACTATAAAAGAATATGAAGTGGTATAAAACAATAGATTTTTACATTTCGAAAAAGTTCCTGGGAACTTTCTTTTATGCCATTGGTCTGATTTTAAGTATCGCCATTGTTTTCGATATTTCTGAAAACCTCGACGAATTCCTTTCGAAAGACATTCCGCTGAAGGATATTGTTTTTGACTATTACATGAACTTTATCCCCTATTTTGCCAACCTGTTTAGCCCGTTGTTTACATTTATTGCGGTAATTTATTTTACCTCGAAAATGACCTACAACACCGAGATTATTGCCATTTTAAGCAACGGTGTTTCTTACCGACGTTTAATGCGGCCTTACCTGGTTTCGGCATTTGTAATTGCACTGTTTTCGTTTATGTTGGGCAACTACGTTATTCCGCCGGCCAATAAAACCATGAACAATTTCAGGCACAATTATATTAAAAGCAAATCGGTTGGTACCGAACGAAATATTCACCGGCAAATTGAACCCGGCACTTATATTTATATGCAAAGTTTTAATGCCAACAATGTTGGGCAACGCTTTACGTTGGAGCGTTTTGAAGACTCGGAATTGGTAGAAAAACTCACAGCGAGAAACATTAGCTGGAATAAAGAAACCGGGAAATGGGTAATTAACTCATACTGGAAACGTAATATTTTTGAAGATCACGAAACTTTCGAAAAAGGTTACCGCATGGACACCACACTAAATATGGTTCCGGGCGATTTTCAACGTTTGAAAAACGAAATGGAAACATATACCACTCCATCACTTCTTAAAGAAATTAAATTGATGAAGATGCGCGGGGTGAACACTATCGAATGGGAAATTGAAAAACATAAACGTATTGCGAATCCGTTTGCGGCTTTTATTCTTACGCTTATCGGCGCCGGATTGGCATCGCGAAAAGTAAAAGGAGGACTCGGTCTACACATCGGTTTGGGGCTGCTTCTGGCATTCTCCTACATATTATTTATGCAAATTTCAACCGTATTTGCCGTAAGTGGCACGGTACCAATCGTTTTTGCAATCTGGCTCCCTAACATAGTGTATGCTGTGCTAGCATTGTTTGTGTACCGCTGGGCTGCCCGGTAAATTTCAGAAATAACATTTGCTTCCACCAAAGCCTGATAAATGTTACTATATCCAACAATTTTTCAAACATACAATACAATAATTCGAAGGCATTGAACCTATGTTGGTTAATTTCCGTAGTACAGGAATACATAAGTCCACGGCAATTAAAAAAAATTATAATTTTGCCCACGCTAAATAAAAATAACACCGGTCTGCAACCGGGAAATTTATAACTAAAAAAATACTTTATGTCACTAAGAAGTAACGTACTCGATCTTCGTAAAAGAAAGAAAGAAGTACAAAAAGGTGGTGGAGATAAAGCCATTGAGAAACAGGTTAAGATGGGGAAACTCACAGCCCGTGAACGTATCCTGGCCCTGTTGGATAAAAACTCATTTCACGAATACGACTTATTTGTTGAGCACGCCGCCAAAGATTTTGGGATGGAAGGCAAAAAACTACACGGAGATGGTGTTATCATTGGTACCGGAACTATTTACGATAAGCCGGTTTGCGTTTTCGCCCAGGACTTTACCGTTGCAGGTGGTTCGTTGGGATTAATGCACGCCCGCAAGATTACAAAAATTATGGACCACGCACTGAAAATGCGCGTTCCTTTAATTGGTATCAACGACTCGGGTGGTGCTCGTATTCAGGAAGGTGTTAACTCATTGGCCGGTTACGGAGAGATTTTCTTCCGCAACACACTGGCTTCTGGTGTTATTCCTCAAATCTCGGTAATTCTTGGCCCTTGCGCCGGTGGAGCGGTTTATTCGCCTGCACTTACCGACTTTGTTTTTGTGGTAGAAAACATTTCGAAAATGTTCATTACCGGACCATCAGTGGTTAAATCGGTATTGGGCGAAGAAGTTTCGATGGAAGAACTGGGTGGTGCACGTGTACATGCCGAAGTAACCGGTAACGCACATTTTTATGCACAAACCGAGTTGGAATGTTTCGAGCAGATAAAAACACTTATCAGTTATATTCCGCGTAACAACTCACGGAAAGCTTTGGCACACAAACCAAAAGCGCCGCTAAAAGGTAAAAAAGTGGAGGACATCGTTCCTGCAGATCCAAGAATTCCGTACGACATGCGCGAGGTGATCAAAAGCATCAGCGACGGTTCTGAGTTCCTGGAAGTAATGGAAGATTTTGCACCAAACATTATTATCGGTTTCGGTAGAATGAATGGCGAAACTGTTGGTTTTGTTGCCAACCAGCCAATGGTTCTTGCAGGTGTATTGGATATTGACAGCTCTGACAAAGCAGCTCGTTTTATCCGCTACTGCGACGCTTTCAACATTCCGATTGTTACCATGGAAGACCTTCCGGGATACTTGCCAGGAGTTGACCAGGAGCATGCCGGTGTAATCCGTCACGGAGCAAAAATTCTTTATGCATACAGCGAAGCTACAGTGCCAAAAATTACCGTTATTTTGCGTAAAGCATACGGTGGTGGTTACATTGCAATGAACTCGCGTCACTTGCGTGCCGACTTTGTTTTTGCATGGCCAACAGCCGAAATTGCGGTTATGGGACCAGAAGGTGCTGCAAACATCGTTTTCCGTAAAGAAATTGCCGAAGCTGAGAATCCTGAAGAAATGCGTCAGCAAAAAATCGAGGAGTACAAACAAAAGTTTGCCAATCCTTATGTTGCTGCTGCACAAGGTTATATCGACGAGGTAATCGAGCCTAGCGAAACACGTTCGCGCATTTTACATGCCTTGCAGGTTTCGGAAAACAAAAGCGCTTCAATGCCAGCTAAAAAACATGGAATTCCTCCGTTTTAAACCACTTAAAGAATTGCATTATGGCAGAAGAAAAAGAGCTTAAAAATCTTGTTGTTCAAGGTGCGGTTTACAAAACTACGTACACCAAAAAGTTTGAGAACAGGGTTAATTATACGTCTCCGGATCCGAATGAACTTTATTCATTTATTCCGGGAACGATCATCGATCTTTTTGTAAAACCAAAACAAAAGGTGAAAGAAGGCGAAACACTTTTATTGCTTGAAGCAATGAAAATGGAGAACCAGGTACGCATGCCTTTTGATGGAGAGATCGTAAAAATTCACGTCAAAAAAGGTGAGGTTATTCCCAACCGTCATTTAATGATTGTGATTAAACCGACAAAGTAACTCGTAACGAGTTTAGAGATATTGAAACCGCGCAATTAATTTGTGCGGTTTTTTTTATGCAAATACTCAAAGGATATAAACAAAAAAGAGTTGCCCCAACTAAGCGGCAACTCTCAAAAATCCAAATAAAACTAATCGCGTTTTCTATTTATCTACAAATTCCAAACTCTGTCGTTAATCATCCAGTCCTCAAGGCTTAAATGTCCTTCTGTTTCTACTGTTGCTGTTGGTGCTACTTCCCATGCAATGTCGTCAGTCATCCAGTTTTCCAACTCAATGCCGGCTTCGCTGGTATTGGCTGCCCAATCGCTTGAAGTAGACCACACATCGTTGTTTGTCATCCAGTTTTCAAGATTCAGCGACTCTTCCTGCGCTTCAGCAAAATTCGATACATCCGAAGTGCTCCAAATCGCGTCGTCTGTCATCCAGTTTTCAACGTTTAACGATGCTTCAACAATGTTTTCATGGCTCGAGGCTTTTGTTACTTTCTCTGTTGCATTAGCTGTTCCTACTGTAAAAATGACGGCTATTATAAGTGCAACTGTTTTTAAATTAAATCTAGTTTTCATGTTTTCTGTTTTTAACTGTTTTCTTACTAATTGTTTGTTTTCAAATGCCTTCGTAAAGGACTTTTTTGTTTTCTTGTTTTCAGTTAATATGACTATTAACGAGTACAAAGGTTACATATCGTTTTGTTAAAAAGAATAAAAAAAATGTTAATGAGTTCTTAAGGTCGGTAAACGTCCGGGGTTATCGGTAAATAAAAATACCTTCAGGTAGGAATATATCCAAATTTGTCGGTGAATGGCGAAAGATGCCAAATACAGCCGAGCCACTCCCCGACATGGAAGCGTAAACGGCGCCTGCTTCGTAAAGCTTGTTTTTTAGATCTTCAATTTCGGGGAACTGCGGAAATACGCTTTTTTCGAAGTCATTTTTAACCACTGTTTTCCAATCTTCGGTGGGAAGTTGATCAATTTCCAGCAGGTTAAAATCCGATTTTGCAGGAACGATATTTCGATAAGCCTGCGGTGTACTCACCGAAAAAGGCGGTTTAACGATTACAATCTCGTAAGCTGATAAATCGAGATTTACCGGTTTAAACTGATCGCCAATGCCGTGTGCAAAAGTGGGTTTGTTTTGGATGAAAAACGGGCAATCGGCACCAATTCGGGCAGCGTAATCTTCCAGCTTTGTTGTTGCTAATCCCAACTCAAAATAATCGTTCAGCATTTTTAATGCAAAAGCTGCGTCGGCAGAACCACCACCAAGGCCCGCTCCAAACGGGATAACTTTATGTAAATGCATTTTTACCGGCTGAAGGTCATAATCTCCGGCAAGCAAAGAATAAGCTTTATAAACGAGGTTATTTTCCGGAGCAGCATCAATTTCAATTCCTGATGAAGTAAAAGCCGTTTCCCGAGCTTCGATCACTTCCAAAGCATCCGCTAATTTTACGGGGTAGAAAATCGTTTCCAGGTTGTGGTAACCATCCGGTCGTTTCTCCACAACATTGAGCCCGATATTTATTTTCGCATTGGGAAATGTGATCATGCCACAAAAATAAAAAAGCCGCCTGAAAATTCAGACGGCTTCCCATATTTATATCAATATTTATTTTTTAGTCAGCAAAAGCTTCGTATTCTTCCGGCGAACCACAGGTACAAATCAGGTTTCTATCGCCCCATGCATTATCAACACGGCCAACCGGCACCCAATATTTGTTCTCGCGCACCCAATCCAACGGATAAGCAGCTTTCTCGCGGCCATAAGCGTGTGTCCATTCATCGGCACAAACGCTCTCGGCTGTGTGCGGCGCATTTTTAAGAACGTTATCTGCTTTGTCGGCAACACCGTTCTCCACTTCTTTCACTTCATCGAAAATAGAGTTTAAAGCACTGATAAAACGATCCAACTCATCTTTCGATTCACTTTCTGTTGGCTCGATCATTAACGTGCCATGAACCGGGAACGACAGCGTTGGCGCGTGGAAACCATAATCCATCAAACGCTTAGCAATGTCTTCTTCCGTGATTCCCGCCGAAGCTTTCAGGTGGCGGCACTCTAAAATCAATTCGTGTGCCACACGACCGTTTTCGCCGGTATATAAAATGCCGTAGTTATCTTTTAAAGCGGTTGCAATATAATTGGCATTCAGAATGGCCAGTTTTGTAGCTTCTGTTAGCCCTTCAGCACCCATCATTTTAATATAACCGTAAGTAATCGGCAATACCGAAGCACTTCCCCACGGAGCTGCAGAAACAGCCGTTATTCCAACGTGGCCGTTATTCATAATCGGGTGCGATGGCAGAAACTCTACCAAGTGACTGGCAACGCCAATCGGTCCAACACCAGGACCACCACCACCGTGAGGTATTGCAAATGTTTTATGCAGATTCAGGTGACAAACATCAGCACCAATCATACGTGGATTTGTCAATCCAACCTGTGCATTCATGTTGGCACCGTCCATATAAACCTGTCCACCATTTTCGTGAATCACTTCACACATTTCAATAATTGAAGCCTCAAAGACCCCATGCGTAGATGGATAAGTTACCATAAAAGCCGAAAGATTGTCTTTGTGCAGTTCAGCTTTGGCACGAAGATCTTCCATGTCGACGTTTCCTTTTTCGTCGCATTTTACCACAACCACTTTTGTACCGGCCATAACCGCACTTGCAGGGTTAGTTCCGTGCGCCGATGAAGGAATAATCACTACATCGCGTTGTCCTTCGCCTCGGCTCTTGTGGTATTCCTGAATCACCATCAAACCGGCATACTCGCCTGCAGCTCCCGAGTTTGGCTGCAAACTTACGTCAGCCATTCCGGTAATCTCTGCTAAATCGCGGCGCAGTTCTTCCATCATTTCCTGGTAACCGCGTGCCTGGTTTTTAGGAACAAACGGATGCAAACCGTTAAATTCGATCCAGCTCAACGGCAGCATTTCAGTTGCTGCATTCAGTTTCATGGTACACGATCCCAGAGAGATCATTGATTGTGTTAGCGAAATATCTTTTTTAGCCAGTCGTTTAATGTAACGAACCATTTCTGTTTCCGAACGGTATTTATTAAATACCTCCTCAGTCATGAATTCCGAAGTTCGTTTAAACGCAGCATCTATCTCAAAATCTTCAGGATATTCTTCGGCAACCTGCCATTTTTTGTTGGCAGCTTTTGCAAACACTTCGATAATCCAGCCAATATCCTGCGGGTTGGTAGTTTCGTCGATACTGATACCCACATCGCCATTTTCGAAATAGCGGAAGTTCATTTCCAGCTCGTGCGACAACCATTCAATATCTTCGCGCATTACATGTTTTGGCAACGCAAAACGGATGGTGTCAAAAAAGTTTTTATTGATTTGAGTGTAACCCAGTTTTTCAATTTCAATAGCAAGGAATGCAGCGATATTATGAATACGCTCGGCAATTCCGATAATACCTTCAGGGCCGTGGTAAACACCAAAGAAACCGGCCATAATAGCCAGCAGCGCCTGTGCTGTACAAATATTCGATGTTGCTTTTTCGCGTTTAATGTGCTGCTCGCGGGTTTGCAGTGCCATACGAAGCGCCCGGTTACCATGTATATCTTTGGTTACGCCAATAATTCGTCCCGGCATATTTCTCTTGAAAGCTTCGCGGGCAGCAAAAAATGCTGCGTGTGGTCCGCCATAACCCATTGGAACGCCAAAACGCTGCGAGTTACCAAATACAATGTCGGCACCCCACTCTCCCGGAGGAGTCAGAATGGCCAGCGACATCAAATCGGCAGCAACGGCAACTTTTATCTCTTTTTCGTGCGCTTTTTCAACCAATTCAGAATAATCAGTTATTTCGCCATCCGAGTTCGGATATTGAACAAGTACGCCAAATACATTCTCATCAAAATTAAATTCGTCTTTTGGCAGGATTTTCAATTCGAATCCCAGCGGCAGTGCACGGGTTTCTAAAACGTCGTGCGTTTGTGGCCACATCTTTTCATCTACCAAAATGGTATTCACATCTGCCTTTACCATTTTCCGCGATCTCAGGTTGGCCATCATTACCATCGCTTCGGCAGCTGCAGTTGCCTCATCAAGCAACGATGCATTGGCAATGTCCATTCCGGTTAAACCACAAACCATAGTTTGGTAGTTCAACAAAGCCTCCAATCGTCCCTGCGAAATCTCGGCCTGATATGGCGTGTAGGAAGTATACCAAACCGGATTTTCAAGTACATTACGCAAAACCACTGCGGGAGTGATCGTGTCGTAATATCCCATTCCGATGTAAGTATTGAATACTTTATTTTTTGATGCCAGGTCGAGAATACGGCGGAAGTATTTACGTTCCGACAATCCTTCCTTCATTTTTAAAGGCTGTTGCAACCTGATGTTTGAAGGAACTGTTTGTTCCAATAATTCCTCCATCGACGAAACACCAACAAATTCAAGCATTTCGGCAACTTCTAATCCTCGCGGGCCAATGTGGCGGGTGACAAATCTATCCTGAGACATTCGAAATATTTATTTAGGTGAATTTTTCTGCAAGTATATAAACTCAACCGATTCTAAAACATGATTTTAAACAATTTTAAAGTGTTTACCTTCAGGTTAAAAACGGATTATTCTCTTTTTCAAAGCCAAGCGTCGTTTCCGGTCCGTGACCACAGTAAACTTTTGTATCGTTTGGTAGCGGAAAAAGTTTCTCTTTAATATTGGTAATCAAAGTATCAAAATCGCCACCGGGCAAGTCGGTTCGGCCAATACTGCCATAAAATATTACATCGCCAGCAATTAACAAATTATCGTTTTTGCTGTAAAAAACTACATGGCCGGGAGCATGTCCGGGAACATGAATAACTTCAACACTTGATTCGCCAAACTCAATCGTTTGTCCCTCTTCAATAAATTCATCAATGGGTTTTACCGGCTGCATTTCGAAATTATACATTTTCCCCTGGTCAACAGCCCGATCTACCCAAAAGGCATCGTCGGCATGCGCATAAAACGGGATTTTATACTCGTCGCGAATAAAATCAACACCCATAATATGATCGAAATGGCAATGCGTATTAATAATTTTTACCGGTTTCAGTTCGTTTCGTTCAATGTAATATTTTACCTCGTCCTGCTCTTCTCCGTAATAAAACCCGGGATCAATAAGTACACATTCTTTTGTTGCTTCGTCGCTTAAAACCAAGCTGTTTTCGCCCAAAGGGTTTACTACAAATTTTTCAACTTTTATCATTTATCAGAAATTTACGGTTCCTTTTAAGAGAGGAACAAAAACAAAGCCTCCATGTTTTTTCATGGTGTAATCATTTTCGCCGGTTCGGATAATTTCGCACATATCCTGATGCTTATCGTTACCCACCGGCACAACAAGTTTCCCCCCAATTTTAAGCTGCGTTTTTAATTCGGGCGGAACCAATGGAGCACCTGCAGTTACCAGTATTTTATCGAAAGGCGCAAAATCGGGCAATCCTTTATAACCGTCGCCAAAAAAGCAAGCCGGTTTATACCCGATCGATGGCAAAAATTTATGTGTTTTTGTGTACAACTCTTTTTGTCGTTCAATAGTAAAAACTTTTGCTCCCATTTCAACCAAAACCGCAGCCTGGTAACCCGATCCGGTTCCAACTTCCAGAATTTTTTCGCCCTTTTGCACATCAAGCAACTGGGTTTGAAAACCTACCGTGTACGGTTGCGAAATGGTTTGTCCGGCACCTATTGGAAATGCCTGATCTTTGTATGCAAAATTTATAAAACCACTGTCCATAAACAAATGGCGCGGCACATTGCCAATAGCCTCCAAAACCGATGGATTTCGGATACCCTTCACTTTCAGGCCTTCAACCAAACGCTTGCGCAAGCCTTTATGTCGCGATGTTTCGTTTATCATTTTTACGTTGCTATGTTCACAAAATTAATCGAATATAGTTACCAACAACAGTTGCTGCACATAATGAATATTAACATTTAACGTTGATAAATTAACACTGGTACATTTAAAAGATGTTGGGCTGTATTCTATATTTGCATTTAAATTCATTTTAAATAGCGCACTATGCTGAATGTTGGATTAATCGGGAACACTGAAATTCTTGAGCCTTTTGTAATGGAGATCAAGAAAAATACCCAAATAAATATTATTGGGAAAGCATCTGTTGGATCAAGCGAAGAGCTGACCGGTTTTCATTATTCCATTCCGGAGTTTAACCGGGTTGAATTAATTGAACGCGCGGATGTGATTATCATGGACAACTCAACGCCCATGCCGTTTAAATTTATGCGCGAAATTGTAAAAAAATCGAAGCACATATTTTGCGCGGAATATCCCGATCTCACCATCGACGAGTGTACTGAACTGAATAAACTGATAAACGAATCGCGATCGGTGGTGCAGGTTACCAATCCGTATTATTTCTCTCCGGCCATTCAGTGGGTAAATAAAAATGTAAAAACACCGGCTTTTATCGATTATTCAAATTTTGAGCAGGATGTAACCGAAAAGAAATCGTTGTACCCGATGTTGCTCATGCTGTTGAAGGTTACGGGCATTTCTCCGAAAAAAATAGGAGCAGTTACTTTCCCGGGGTTTAATAACTCGAAATTTACCAACGTTCGCCTGGAGTTTGGCGACGCGTCGGTTGTTAACCTGAACTTCGGGAAGCTGGAGTCGCTGAAGAATTTTAAAGTCAGAATTTATTCCGACAACCAGTTTGCTACGTTTAACTTCAGCAAGGAGAAGTTTTTGTCTGACAATGAGCCTATTGAATTTGATGACGATTGCAGGATTAGCGAGCTGGATATTTTTATTCAGGCAATTGAAGGAAAGATCAAAAAAATATCGACACTTGACGATTATTTAATTGCCATGCACGTGGCGCAAAAGATCAACAAAAAGATAGCGCAGTTTTCTATTCATTAATGCCAATAAAAAACTATTTTTGCCGCAATATTTTGCATTACAGGCCGTTTAAATACTGATTGTAAAACGACCTGACTTAATCGCTTGTTAATGAATAAATCGTGGCAAACAGCCAAATATTTATTTTTCGATTTTTTTGCCGCAGCACTTGCCTGGGCTGCTTTTTTTGTGTACCGAAAAGAAATTATTGAACCCCAGTATTTTAACGGATGGGACGTTCCTTTTGAACTCACTCCGCAATTCTATTTGGGCTTGTTGATCATCCCTGCTTTTTGGATTACATTTTACTACATTGTTGGGTTTTACAATAATATTTATCGCCGATCGCGACTGCTTGAACTGGGACAAACTTTCTCCACATCGATAGTTGGCGTGGTGGTAATTTTCTTTGCTTTTTTATTAGACGACTGGATTGGATCGTACAAAAACTATTACAATCTGGTGTTCACGCTCTTCGGATTACATTTTTCGCTCACCTATATTTTCCGATTAATACTGACCACACAAACCATTCACAAAATTCACAAACGTAAGATTGGTTTTAACACGCTTATTATCGGAAGTAACGAGAAGGCGCTGAAAGTATACAACGAAATGTCGAGCCAGGTGCGGCCTGCCGGAAATAAATTTGTTGGTTTTATCGAATTGGATGAAAACAGCGACTCCGTTTTAAGTGAGCAGTTGCCCATGCTCGGCCACATAAAAGACATCATCGACATTCTGGATAAACAACAAATTGAGGAAGTTATTCTGGCGCTGGAAACAAGCGAACACGATAAACTGAGCGAAATTCTTACGATTATTGAAAACAGGCAAATCACCATTTGGGGAATCCCCGATTTGTACGATTTGCTGTCAGGAATGACAAAAACCAACACGATTTTCGGAAGTCCGCTGATAAAGATCAGTAACGGCTTAATGCCCGGTTGGCAGGAAAACATGAAACGATTGTTGGATGTTCTGTTCTCCATAATTGCGCTAATCCTGTTTTTCCCGGTATTTATTGTGCTGGCGTTTATTATTAAAACAACATCCAAAGGGCCAATTATATACAAGCAACAGCGCGTAGGACGATACGGGAAACCATTTTATATTTACAAACTGCGAAGCATGGTTGCCGAAGCAGAAAATGGCTCGCCTGCACTTTCGTCTGAAAACGATGCACGGATTACTCCGATCGGTCGCTTTCTGCGTAAAACACACCTCGATGAAATTCCACAGTTTTTCAATGTAATCCAGGGAAGTATGTCGTTGGTTGGACCTCGTCCCGAGCGGGAATTTTACATTAAACAAATTGTAAAACGCGCACCGCATTACACGCACTTGCATAAACTGCGTCCGGGAATTACTTCGTGGGGACAGGTAAAATATGGTTATGCTTCGAATGTTGATGAAATGTTGGAGCGTTTAACTTACGACATGATGTACCTGAAAAACATCTCCTTGTACATCGATTTTAAAATCCTGATTTACACTGTCATGGTAAGTGTAAAAGGCAACGGAAAATAAACCGTATTAAAAACCAAATTCCGCATCGCGCTCCACAAGAGCAACTCTTAACTTGTACTTTTTATACCATTTTTCTTTCCCCAGTTTTTGTGCCTGCAAATGATGGGTATTTTGTTTCCAGTTCTTAATGGCTTCCAAACTCTCCCAGTACGAAACGGTTATTCCCAATCCATCACGCGCTGATTCTTCACCTAAAAATCCGGGCTGTTGTTTGGCCAGTTCCAACATTTGTTGAGCCATTTCGGCATAACCTTCTTCAATCGCGCTGCGCTCTGTGGTAAAAATCACTGCGTAATAAGGTGGTTTTGGTGTATTGGCAATCATTTTAATGGGAATGTTTTTATTGGCCTGTATTCGGGGCCGGTTTGTTTTAATATACTCTGAAACAGAATTATCTCTTTTACTTCAACTTTCTGGTATTCTACTGCGGGCATTTCATCTAAAATGGAGAAAAACCGGTTTCTGTTTTCTACCGATTTTATGCGGCCTAAAGTTAAGTGTGGCCTGAATGTTTTTTGCTCACCATCAAAACCACAGGCAACTACCTGCTCCTCAATTTCCGGGACCAATTGCAACAAATCTTCCGAATCGTTGAGTTTTAGAAACAAAACGCGTGGCTGATTTTTGCTTTTAAAGTAGCCTGTTCCTTTTAGGGTAATCTCAAATTTCGATTTATCAGAAAATATATCCTCTATTCGATCGACTAATTCGTACAGTTGCTCGCGTGTTGTGTTACCAATAAATCGTAGTGTTAGATGAAAATTTTCGGTGTCAACCCAGTTTATGCGGTCGTTGGGAAACAAGTTTTTAAAATGCTGCAGCAGCTTCAGTACTTCCTTATTAGGAGCAATTTTTATGGCTATAAAAGTTCTGATGTGGTCTCGCATTTTAATAGTATCCTAATTCAATTAATGTTACTATTTCTTCCAGTATCTGGTCTTCTTCATCCGGATCGTAGCCGGCTTTTAAGTCGTTTCGGAAAAGTTTGGCAATTCCCTGCCAAAAGGTAGCACTAAATCCTCCACGGAAATCTTTTATTAAACTGTATGGCGTTCGTTCCGTTTCGCGATTGATGAGTTTCAGCAAAATCCGCCCATCCGAAATCGACCACTTTTTCAGTTCTTCTTTGTGTTTGTCGAGCAACTCTTTCTCAAGCTGTTTCATTAATTTCCGTTGCTCTTTCCGTGTTTCCAAAGCGTAGTATTCGGGCTCGTACTCTTTTAACAATTCGCGCGCTTCAACAGCCAGCGGGTACACTTTCTTCACTTTTTGTATGTAACGCGTGTATCGCCTGTATTGTCGTTTGTTTTTAAACTCCCGATCCGGGAAAACAGGTATCTCTTTTATGTTCTTAAAAATTATCGTGTCGCCATCCTGAACATAGCCAATATTAATCTCAGAAGTATCGTTTTCCTGCGCCCCGGCCAGCCACGCTCCCATCAAAAAAATCGTTATAAAGACAAACCTCCTCATCAAAACATTTTTAGCAACATAAAAGTAGAACGAAACGAGTATACTAAAAAGTCTGTTGTAATACACATTGAATGAGCGATTTTTTTCATACAACGGCGAGTGAATATAATCATGCGAGTTACATCTGTTGCCGTAAAATAACCAATTATAAACAGATGAAATAATCGTTAATCAATTACAGACCATGCAAAGTTTATATCTTTGATCCCGAAAACAAAAGATTATACGCGATTATGCAAACATCGGTTCATTCAGAAATTGGCCAATTAGAAGGCGTAATTATCCACACTCCGGGCTCGGAAGTTGAAAACATGACACCGGCAAATGCCGAACGTGCACTGTACAGCGACATTTTAAATCTATCGATTGCTTCGACCGAATATGCCCAGTTTGAGGGTGTGCTAAAAAAAGTATCGAAGGTATACCAGGTGAAGGATCTGCTGGCCGACATTTTGGCTATTGACGAAGTAAAAAAAGAGCTGCTGAATGAAATCTGCATGACCGAATACATCGATTCGTGCCAGCAAATGATTGATACCGATGCAAAGACATTGGCAACAATGCTGATTGAAGGCGTGGTGCTGGAGAAAAACAACCTTACCAATTACCTGAGCAACGAGCGTTTTTTGCTGCGTCCCTTGCACAACCTGTTTTTCACGCGCGACTCGGCCATGGCAATGAATGACAATATGCTGATCGGTAAAATGGCCAACCCGGTGCGCGAGCGGGAATCGCTGATTATGGAGGCCATTTACAAATACCACCCGGATATTGAGAGCCATGTATTAAATCCTGCAAAACCGGAGTCGAACATTATGGTGAACCGAAAATCGATGGTAGAAGGCGGTGATGTACAAATTGCCCGCGACGATATTTTTGTGATCGGCACCGGTGTTAGAACCAGCACACAGGGTATTGATTTTATCATTGAAAACATTAAAAAGCAGAAAAAAGGGAAACAACATATTATCGTTCAGGAGCTACCCGAAACACCCGAGTCGTTTATTCACCTCGACATGGTTTTTACTTTTCTGAACACCGATGAATGTATGGTTTATCCGCCGGTAATTTTTGGAATGAGTCGTTTTAAAACCATTCATCTTGAAATTGAAAATGGCAATGTTAGCCGAATTGAAGAAATGCCAAACCTACCAAAAGCCTTGAAAAAACTGGGTATGGATTTAAAACCGATTTCGTGCGGAGGCAATAGCGACGAGTGGATTCAGGAGCGTGAACAATGGCATAGTGGTGCAAACTTTTTGGCTTTTGCTCCGGGGAAAATAATTGGCTACCAACGTAACGTTCACACCATTGAAGAGCTGAACAACAACGGTTACGAAGTAGTTGCAGCTACGGATATTATTTCGGGAAAAGTTTCGGTTGACGATTACAAAAAGTGTGTGGTAACCATTGCCGGATCGGAACTGGCGCGCGGCGGTGGCGGTGCGCGTTGTATGTCGCAACCATTCAGACGAGCCGCAGTCAACTGGTAAATGACATTGAAAAGAAAAGATTTATGCGCAAACTCAGAAATATAGAACTTGGCCGTTTAAGCGTTGAGGAATACAAACAATCGACCAAAACACCCATTGTTGTGGTGCTCGACAATATCAGAAGCTGCAACAACATTGGCTCGGTGTTTCGCACATCGGATGCTTTACTGATTAATAAAATCTACCTGTGTGGGATTACAGCCACCCCTCCCAATAACGAAATCAGGAAAACTGCGCTCGACGCTGAAAAATCGGTTGACTGGGAATATTTTGAGCACACCGAAGAAGTGGTAAAAAAACTGCAGCAGGAAGGTTTTAAAGTTTATGCCATTGAACAAGTGGAAAACAGTATTATGCTGCCCGATTACCAACCTGCAGACGATGAAAAAGTTGCATTGGTTTTTGGCAACGAAGTAAAAGGCGTAAAACAAAGTGTGGTGGATCTTTGCGATGGCAGCATTGAAATTCCCCAGTACGGCACCAAACATTCTTTCAATATTTCGGTAAGTGCCGGAATTGTTTTGTGGGATATTTTTCAGAAAATTTCAAATTAAAGGACAAACCACTAAGACACGAAGGACACAAAGAAGAATACGTATAAACTTAGCGGCCTGGTATTCATCGTGGTAAATCGTTTAAATGTCAAGCTAAATTATTGATAGCCTGACTCAGAGTCAGACCATCAATTTCTGGAATCTCAAACATTTTCCTTATTTTTAAGGGAAACTAAAATATTCCCAAATGACTGACCCACAAAATATGCCCGAAGAATTTCTTCAATACATTTGGCAAAACAAACTTTTCGCAACAAATCAGTTACAAACCGTTGAAGGCGATCGACTGGAAATTATTGACCAAGGCAGAAAAAATACCGATTCCGGTCCCGATTTTTTTAATGCCAGGATCAAATTAGACGACACAATTTGGGTCGGCAATATCGAAATCCACAAATCGGCATCCGATTGGCAAAAACACGAGCATACCAACGACAAAGCCTACGATAATGTTATTTTGCATGTTGTTGAAACGGCCGACACTTCCGTCACCCGAACTAATGGCGAGCTTATTCCGACATTGATTTTGCACTACCCCGAGCAACTAAAGCACAACTACCAAAACCTGATTAATGCACAAACCTGGATCGCCTGCGAAAACCAGTTCCACAAAGTTGACCCGATTATGTTGCAGTTGGGTTTTAACCGACTGATGATAGAGCGACTGGAAACAAAAACACAAGCAATCGTTGAGCAACTGGAGCAAAATAACAACAATTGGGAGGAGACATTTTTTCAGATCCTGGCTCGAATGTTTGGTTTTAAAGTTAATGCAGTGCCCTTTGAATTACTGGCCAAATCGCTTACCGTACAAACCTTGCTCAAACACAAAAACAGTCTTTTTCAGTTGGAAGCTTTATTGTTTGGAAACTCCGGATTACTGAACCAACAATTACTGGGCGACGATTATTTTATACGGCTTCGTGAGGAGTACTCTTTTCTGTACAAAAAGTACAAGCTAAAAGGAATTGAAGGCCATTTGTGGAAATTTATGCGCCTGCGTCCGCCGAACTTTCCAACTATTCGCATTTCGCAACTGGCAGCGCTTATTTATCAAACGGAAGGTCTGTTTTCAAAAATACTGGAAATTGAATCTACCGATGAACTAAAACAATTGTTTAAGGTGAAAGCTTCGGAATACTGGGACACGCATTACAATTTCAATAAAGCATCGAAAAACACTAAGCCAAAGGAACTTGGCGACACCGCTGCCCAAATTCTGATTATCAATGTTATCGTTCCGTTTTTGTTTGTTTACGGCGAAAAACAAAACAAACACCACTTAAAAAACCGGGCGCTCGAGTTTCTGGAAAACCTTCCGGCAGAAAGCAATTCTATCATTTCAAATTGGTCAGATTTGGGTATTCAGGCGCGCTCAGCTTTTGATTCGCAAGCCTTACTTCAACTAAAAAACTATTACTGTGAATCAAAAAAATGTTTAAATTGCCAATTAGGGGTGAAATTAGTTTCATCAGTATAAAATCAGGACGACTAACATGCCAACAAGTAGCCAACAGTATAATAAATTTCAAGCGGTTTCGAGCAAAACTGTCAAGATCGGAATTGGTCTGCTCTCATCGATTTTAATTTTTGGCTCAATGGGTTATTATTACATCGAAGAAATGACCCTGCTCGACAGTGTGTACATGACTGTGATCACCATCTCAACCGTTGGTTTTAAAGAGGTTGGCTCGCATCCATTAACCCCCGACGGAAAGATATTTACCATTGCTTTAATTATTATAAGTCTGGGTAGTGTAGTGTATGTAGGCTCAAATATGGCACGTTTTGTTTTCGACGGAGAATTGGCTAACTATATAAAAACGTACAGGGTGGATAAAAAAATTGCAAAATTAAAAGACCACGTAATTATTGTGGGATATGGCCGAAATGGCGAACAGGCAGCCATGGAACTGGCCGAAAACGAGGTGGAGTTTGTTATTCTCGATAAACGCGACAATGTGATTTCACGAATTCGGGAGAACGAAAACCTGTTGTATATAAAGGGCGATGCAACCCACGAAGAAACGCTGGAACAAGCAGGAATTAACAGGGCGCGCGCGTTAATTGCAACTACACCGAACGATGCCGACAACGTTTTTGTAGTGCTTACCGCGCGAAGCATGAACCCGGGACTTACTGTTATCAGCCGTGCTTCGGAACTGGAAAGCCAAATGAAATTAAAACGCGCCGGCGCCACCAATGTAATTATGCCTGAACGTATTGGTGGTCAGCGAATGGCAAAGTTGGTTCATCAACCTGATGTTGTTGAGTTTATCGAATATATTTTGCTGCAAAAATCGCAGGATGTTACGCTTGAAGAAGTTTCGTGCAAACGCCTGGCACAACGTTTTGTAGGCAAATCAATTGCCGAGCTCAAAGTTCGGGAAACCACAGGAGCCAACATTATTGGAATAAAAATAAGTGGTGCCCGTTACGTTTTTAATCCCGATCCGCAAATGATACTTTCGCGTAACGATCAGCTTTTTGTTTTGGGAAATCCGGACCAGATAAAACGCCTGAAAGAAGTAATGGAAAGTGAAGTTCAGTTAAAAAAATAAGTATGTTCAAGTTGAAATACCTGCCGTTTTCCCTAATCGTAATTTTTAGTTTTGTTTGTTTCCTGAACCTTGAAGCCCAAATAATTCAGTTCCGCGGTCCTAACCGCGATGGTGTTTTCCCTGAAAAAGGTTTGCTAAAACAATGGCCGGAAAATGGTCCCGATATCTTGTGGGTAGTCGAAGACCTTGGAAAAAGCAATGCATCAACAATTGCCACCGACAACAGAATTTACACCACCGGAAATATCGACTCATTGGAATACTTGAGCTGCCTCGATTTGCGGGGAAATATTCTTTGGCAAAAACCGTATGGAAAAGCCTGGAAAAATTCTTACCCGGAAGCACGTTGCACACCAACACTTGAAGATAACCGGTTGTACCTGCTATCGGGATTGGATCAGATGGCCTGCTTAAATGCGGAAACCGGAGAAACGATCTGGAAGGTTGATTTACACGAAAAATATCAAAGCGACTGGGACATGTTTGGTGTTTCCGAGTCGCCACTTTTGGTTGACGACAAAGTAATCGCATCGATCGGGGGCGAAACAGCAATGGTAGTTGCGCTTGATAAAATGACCGGAGAGTTGGTTTGGAAATCGGAAACGATGCATGCCAAACGCTCGAACATTACACCCGCACTGATTGAACACTGTGGCAAAAAATACATTATTACGGCCAACCAAACGCATGTTATTAGCCTGAGTGCCGAAACCGGCGAAATTATGTGGAGTTTTCATCATAATTACCTCGATAATAATGGAGACAATACGACTATTTTAACCAACGTGCCTACCTATCACGACAGCTGTGTGTGGATTACCAGCGGATGGGATGTTAAGTCGTCGATGTTGAAAATCGCTCCTGACGGGAAGTCGTTTACCGAAAAATTTGCCGATCACACTTTCGATAATGCCAACCACGGAGTTGTGCTGATTGATGGTTTTCTTTATGGCTCGAACTTTACAGGCCGGCAAAGCGGAAAATGGATTTGCATGAACTGGGACACTGGCGAAATTGTATGGATTGCCGATTTCAATACCAAAGGGCCGATAATCTCAGCCGAAAATATGTTATACCTGTGTGACGAAAAACGAGGCAATATGGCACTCGTGAAGGCAAACCCGAAAAAGTTTGAAAAAGTTAGTGAGTTCAAAATAAAATATGGTTCAGGTCCGTATTGGTCGAGGCCGGCCATTTATAACGGAATGCTTTTGGTAAGGCATGGTAAAGTGCTGGTTGCATACGACATTCGAGAAAAAATTTAACTTTACCCCCGTTTTTGATAATCCTGACAACAGTAAAAATACTTATTTGTATTTTTATGCTTCTGTTTTATGAAAAAGATAAAATTTGAATACCGAATCACGTTAATCTATCTCCTCATCGGTGGGCTCTGGATCATTTTCTCCGATAAGTTTTTGCTAACGATTACCAGCGATCAGGAAATCTTAACGAAATTTCAAACCTACAAAGGCTGGTTTTATGTGGCCGCTACCTCTGTTCTTTTGTTTTTGCTATTAAAATCGCACCTGAAAAAACTGCGCGAAGCTGAAGCCGAGGCGAAAAAAAGTAACGATCTGAAGACTGCATTTCTGCAAAATATTTCGCACGAGATAAGAACTCCGATGAACAGTATCGTTGGTTTTTCCGACATTCTGAACACCCACGAATTTAATGAGGAAGAGGTGCATCAGTATCTTGCCATCATTCGAAACAGCTCGAACCAATTGCTTTATATCGTTAATCAACTGCTTGATATTTCCATGATTGAATCGGGCAATGTAAAGGTATTCGAAAACACTTTTACGCTGAACAATATGATCGATGAAATTAATGCAGCTTTTAAGCCCATTGTAAAGGATTCGATAAAATTTGTGGCCGAAAAAGGACTGAGCGATGAAGAAAGTTACATTGTTACCGATGCAGGTAAACTTCGCCAGGTAATTATGAATTTACTGAACAATGCCAATAAATACACCGTAGCAGGCACCATAAAATTAAGCTACAAGCTTGAAAAAGACATGTTGAGATTTACCATTGAAGATTCAGGAATTGGCATTGCTTTCGATAAACAGCAATACATTTTTCAACGTTTTCAAAAGGCGCATAACGAACATAAAGAGTTTTACGACGGTGTTGGCTTGGGACTTTCAATCTGTAAAGGCAACATCGATCTGCTAAAAGGAGATATTGGTTTTACCTCAAAGATCGGAAAAGGAACCACGTTTTACTTCCGAATTCCGTTTACTCCTGCCTCCTCAGATTCTCATTTTCGCCCATAAAATCAATTAACATAGTTTAGTTTTTTTTCAGCAACCTTAAAATAACTAATCCCGATCTTTGTGCTGAAAACTAAACAAAAATGAAAACAATAACCATTCTGTTAGCCATTACCTGTTGTATTAATGCGTATGCCCAAGACCCGCCTACTTTTATCATCGAAGGAAAAACGGTGAATAACGAAGGCCTCCCCATTGCCGATGTTTATGTAATAAATCCAAGAACTTTAGAAAAAGACATTACAAGAGCCAACGGTGTTTTTAAACTTTCTGTAAGTGCCCAGGACTCGCTGATATTCTCGCATATCTCCTATTTTCGCGTATCGGTTAAAGTGTATAATTTGCTGCAGAACCCAATCGTTAACATGGAATCAGAAAATGTGCAAATACCTGAAATAGTGGTTAGCCCGGAGCACAAAACAGATTTAAAACGCGCCCAGGAAAACCTTGACTTTTTAGACAGCTACAAACCGTTGAAGTACAATAAAATGAAACCGGAGAGCGATCCAACCACAACGATAATGACCGAGCACAACCGGTTGATGCGAACCGAAGCCGGATCAATAAGTTTCTTACCAATTTTGGGTGTTCCGTTGAAAGCAATTGACAAAGCAGTACAAAAACGGAAAAAGCGTAAAATGTACCGGACGGATTATTATTCTACCCGAAAAGTAGTAAAACCACCAATTGAGGAAAAAGAAAAAGAACCGGACGAGGAGAATTAACCTTCCGGCTCGGCATCAAACCGTTCGATAAAGTCGGTCGACAGTACTCTAAACTCCGTTCTACGGTTAATTCCACGGGCAATTTCCTGCTGCGCTTCAGGCAACTTCAGAATAAACTCTTCCGTCAGTTCATCGCCACGCTTTAAGAAATCGTACTGATTAGCCAATTTTCGATTCACGGTTTTTGGCCATGTTTCGCCATAACCTTTCGCTACCAAACGATCCGGATTTATACCCTTTTCAATCAGGTAATCCACTACACTTTGTGCACGTTTTTGCGACAAATCGAAGTTAAACTGATCGCTGCCAACGTAGTCGGTGTGTGCCATCAACTCAATGGTAATCGTTGGGTTAAAAACCAATATCTCAACCAGGGTGTCGAGTGCCGTTTTCGAGCTTTCGAGTAATTCCCAGCTGCCAAACTCGTAGTTAATATTATCAACTTTTATCGGCGCATCGGTTGGAGTCAGATTCATGGTAAAACGGAAGTCTTTACTGTCCTCCATTCCAATGGTGTTCACCGCCGCTTTATCGCGCAGGAAACCATCTTTAAAGGCCGCAAAAACATATTCTGTTTCGGGCTTCAGTTTCATTTTAAACTTACCACCGCGAGCGCGCACTTTCAGGTTGGTTCCGTCGGTGCCGATCACACGCATTGTCGAGCCATCGAGATGCGATGCAGTTTCTTTATTGAAAACGTCAATTTCTATTTGGTAAACTTTCGGAGGAACTACAAAAGAGTAAATATCATCGCCACGCGATCCTTTGCGGTTCGAGGTGAACATCCCTTTGTTTTCGCCGGTTACGAATGCAATTCCAAAATCGTCGGAAGGCGAATTCATTGGCGATCCCATATTTTCAACCACCAAAATTCCATCATCGTTTTTGTAGGCATGAAAAAGATCGAAACCTCCCTGACCAATGTGGCCATTCGAGGCAAAATATAGATCTCCGTTATCGCGAACAAACGGGAACATCTCGTCGCCCGAAGTATTTACTGTGGGGCCAAGATTTACCGGTTTTCCAAAACTACCGCCATCAATCGTTGCTTTCCAAATGTCTTTTCCGCCCTGTCCGCCGACCATATCCGAAACAAAATAGATCTCCAGTCCATCGGGGCTAAGTGCCGGATGTGCAGCAATAATACTGTCGCCAACAATTTGTAATTTTATCGGACTTGACCACGATCCTCGCGATTGCGAAGTGGAATACAACTCGGCTCCCATAGGCTGAGATTTATCGTAACGGCAGCGCGTAAAAATCATCTCTTCGCCGGTTGAGCTTAAAGTAATAGCGCCTTCTTCATCGCCTGTGTTAATGATCATTCCCTCTTCCAGCAACTTGGGTTTTTCCCATTTCTGCCGTTGAATACCAAAAGTTGCACGATAAATATCGGTGTATTTTTGCCCGGTAATCATACTTTCTTTTTTTCCGGTTGACGCTTCCCGCGACGACGTAAAAAATATCTCGTTATCGCGGCCACCAACAAAAACAGGAGCGAAATCACTCTCGCGCGAGTTAATTTCTTTTATCGGGTTTATGATGTGTCGTGTAGGATTGGCCACCCATTCCTGTGTTTTTTGCATGGCTTCAACACCATCCAAAGCACGCTGGTCGCCCGGAACCGAATCAAGATAAGTTCGGTAGGTTTCGTAAGCCTCTTCGTATTTTTGCGTAATGCGCAACATATCGGCATAATGCAACAAAGCTTCCGTGTCATCATAACCTAAACGAATGGCAAATTTGTAGTTCTGGGCGGCGTAATCGTACATTCCGATTGCCCGGTAACATTCAGCCAACTGATAGGCGTAATCGATCCGTTTTTGGCGGTTCTTTTCCTTTTTTCTGGCCTTGCGGTATTTTTCAATGGCTTTGTAGTATTCGCCAATATCCTGCGACAGCGTAGCATCGCGCCCATATCTGGTCGATCCGCAACCACTTAAAAATATGATTATAAAAACAAAAACAGCTAGTTTAACCTGCTTCATACCCATTCAATTTCGGGGAGTAAAAGTAAAATTTTTTTACCGACTATTTCCAATAATACCGATTTAACAACAAAATGTCGTATTCGTTCACTTCGCTCCGACTGCGCCTTTGTTGTAGCATCGGCATTAACCATTGTAGACTTCGAAATTCTAAGAGAAATTTTGAAGAACAATTGGTATAAATTTATTTCGTCTTTTATCTAACGAATTAATAGTTGCTTAAGTATACGGAAACAAAAAAAGACTTCCCGAAAATCAGAAAGTCTTTTTTGTATCGTTGTAAACGTCTCGTTATCGAACAAAAAGCAGCTCGCGGTACTTTGGTAACGGCCATTTTTCGTTATCAACAATCAACTCCAATCGGTCGATATGATCACGAATTTCATCCAGGTACGGACGGACTTCTTTATCGTATTCTTTCGATCGTTCAACCACATCCTCAACCTTATTGGCTTTTGCACGGGCTGCAATCATCTCTTTGCGTTTTGCTTTAATTGCCGATATATGACCTCCCACTTCCCGGATCAGCTCTAAACGACCACCGGCCAGCGACAGAAATTCCTCCTCAGGAAATACTTCTTTCAGGTTTTTCACATTTTCCAGCAACATGGTTTGGTACTCCACTGCTGTTGGCACAATGTGGTTAATGGCAATATCGGCCAGAACGCGCGATTCAATCTGCACTTTCATGATGAATTTCTCGTATTCAACCTCTACCCGGCCTTCAATTTCGGACTTATTGAAAATACCGTTTCGTTTGAACAGATCAACATAATCCTCGCGCAGATACGCTGCCAGTGAATCAGGTACATTTCCAATATTGGTCAAACCTCTTTTTTCGGCTTCTTTTACCCAATCATCGCTGTAACCATCTCCGTTAAAACAAATTGGCTTTGTATCGATGATCAACGTTTTCAATACCTGGAAGATCGCCTCATCTTTTTTCACTCCTTTTTCAATCAGGGTATCTACCTCTATTTTAAACTTTTTCAGCTGATCGGCTACTGCCGTGTTCAACACAATTAAAGCAGATGCATTGTTGGCCATCGATCCTACAGCGCGGAACTCAAAACGGTTTCCGGTAAAAGCAAATGGCGATGTGCGGTTTCGGTCGGTATTATCGAGAATAATTTCAGGGATTCGACCAATATTCAGTTTTAAAGCTGTTTTTTCATCCGGAGTCATTTTGCGATCAACTACCGCCTCTTCCATCAAATCGAGCATAGCCGACACTTCCGATCCGAGGAATACTGAAATGATTGACGGAGGTGCTTCGTTGGCTCCCAAACGGTGCTGGTTCGATGCCGTTAAAATACTGGCGCGCAGCAAATCCTGATTATCGTAAACAGCTTTTAATGTGTTAATTACAAACGTCAAAAACTGCAGATTCGATTTTGGGTTTTTACCCGGCGAATACAAATTCACACCGGTGTCGGTTGATAACGACCAGTTGTTGTGTTTTCCCGATCCGTTAATTCCGGCAAATGGTTTCTCGTGGAAAAGAATACGGAATTTATGGCGACGGGCAATCTTTTGCATAATGTCCATGCACAGCTGGTTATGATCGTTGGCCAAATTGGCCTCTTCGTAAATCGGAGCAAGCTCAAACTGGTTTGGTGCCACCTCGTTATGGCGTGTTTTTACCGGAATACCAAGTTTGTATGCTTCATTCTCAACATCCTGCATAAACTTGTTTACGCGCGTTGGGATCGATGAAAAATAGTGGTCATCAAGTTGCTGATCTTTTGAAGAAGCGTGGCCCATCAAAGTTCGTCCGGTTAACATCAGATCAGGACGCGCCATAAATAAAGCTTCATCAATCAGGAAATATTCTTGTTCCCATCCCAGGTTAGCCTGAACTCGGGTAACGTTTTTATCGAAATACTGGCACACGCTGGTAGCCGCTTTGTCGATTGTATTTAGCGCGCGCAGCAAAGGTGTTTTATAATCGAGTGCCTCGCCGGTATACGAAATAAAAATAGTAGGAATGGTAAGTGTAGTTTCGCTGATAAATGCCGGCGAAGACGGATCCCAGGCAGTGTAGCCGCGGGCTTCAAAAGTCTGGCGAATTCCGCCACTTGGAAATGACGAAGCATCGGGCTCCTGCTGTGCCAACAATTTACCCGAGAATGATTCGATCACACCGCCATCGGCACCATGAACAATAAATGCATCATGTTTTTCGGCTGTACCGTCTGTTAACGGGTGAAACCAGTGCGTGTAGTGAGTTGCGCCGTTTTCAATCGCCCAGGCTTTCATGCCCTGAGCTACCTGGTCGGCCATTTTACGGTCAACAGTAGTTCCTCGTTCAACCGCATCGGTTACTGCTTTGTAGGCTTCGCGCGACAAATATTTTTTCATTTTTGACTGATCGAACACCAACATGCCATAGTAATCCGAAACCAGGTTTTCTTCGCGTTCGATTTCCACCGGCTTACGGTTAAGCACTTCATCAAGCGCTTTAAATCTAAATTGTGCCATGATTAATTTTATTAAGTCTGTTTTTTGTCTGTGCTCAAAAATAATATTTTCCAAACTCAACACTGACATTTATCATGCTTAATCTTCGTTTTTTAAGAAAATGTTTACTCCTACCTCGAAAGAACAGGGGTAATTCTGGAAATTTTCCATTTTTTCGTAACACAACATACAAATACCACCACCCCGTTAAGCGAAAGATCTAATGCTGATATTTGTTATTTCCTCAAACATCGTTTATTTTAAATTAAATTTAGAGCGCGCAATGGATAAGCAAGAAATACTAACCAAAATAAAGGAACGAAATTTCACGAAAATAAAGTTTGCCGTAGCCGATATCGACGGGATTTTACGCGGCAAATACATTCATAAAAACAAGTTTTTGAATGCCCTTGAAAATGGACTCGGATTTTGCGATGTAATTTTTGGCTGGGACTGTGCCGACAAGTGCTACGAAAACAGCCAGGTTACAGGTTGGCACACCGGCTACCCCGATGCAAAAGCCAGCGTTGCCACCGAAACTTACCGCCAGATTCCGTGGGAAGATAATACGCCTTTTCTGCTGGGTGATTTTAGCAACGACCCGAAATATGCCAGTGCGGCCTGCTCGCGAAGTTTGTTAAAGCGAATTGCCGCCCGAAGCGAAGAAATGGGATTTAAACCTATCTTTTCGCAAGAATTTGAGTGGTTCAATTTTCAGGGAACACCAAGCGAAATTGCCGATGCTGATTTTAAAGATTTGCAGCCGATAACTCCGGGAATGTTTGGTTATTCGATATTACGAACTTCGCTTAACCAGCCCTTTTTTAACGACTTGTTCGAGCTGCTTCAGCAGTTTGATATTCCGTTGGAAGGCATGCACACCGAAACCGGCCCCGGCGTTATGGAAGCCACTGTTATTTACGACGAGATTCTGGCTGCTGCAGACAAAGCGCTGCTGTTTAAATCGGCAGTAAAAGAAGTGGCTTACAAACACAATTTCATGGCTACGTTTATGGCCAAATGGAATGATAAATTGCCAGGTTGTGGCGGTCATATCCACCAAAGTTTGTGGGATATCGACAAAAAGAAGAATATGTTTCTAGATGCAAACTCGAACGATGGAATAAGTTCAACAATGCAACATTATATTGCCGGACTGCTAAAATGTTTGCCCAAAATACTGCCGATGTTTGCGCCCAACCCAAACAGTTACAAACGATTGAGCGGCGGCGACTGGGCACCTCGCACGCTTACCTGGGGAATCGACAACCGCACTTGTGCTGTTCGCGCCATTCCGGGAAGTGAGAAATCTACACGCATCGAATTACGCGTTCCGGGATCGGACACAAATGCTTACCTGGCACTCGGCGCCTCGCTGGCTGCAGGACTTTACGGTATTAAAAATAAACTGCCGCTGAAAATTGCCCCGACCACAGGAAATGGTTACCTGGAAACAGGAAATGGCATTTTGCCTGATTCGCTGGAAAAAGCAACGAAAAAAATGGCCGAATCGGAAATTGCCAACGAATTGTTTGGCGAGGAATTCGTAAAACATTTCACGCTAACCCGCGAGTGGGAATGCCAGCAAATCGACAACAGCGATCCGCAATGGGAACTGAAAAGGTATTTCGAAATAATTTAAACAACAGGAAGGCTGCGAAGCAAAACCAACTAACTTTGAAAAAAACAAGAAAGAGATGATGCAGAAACTGGATTATGGAGAGATAATCAAACTGGCCTGGAAAGAATTTGATGGCGAAAGACACGAGATAAAAGGTGTTTTTGATGTGAGTGCCAAGGTTTCCACCAATCATGTATATAAATTATCGTTTTACAAACGCGAGCCTGTTTTTGCAAAAATCTCGGAATACGGAAACTTCGAAGATTTTCGCGAAGACCACATTATTATAAACAATCTGGCAAACAATCTCGAATATCCTTACCAGATGTTTCTGGCACAATCGCTTGTAAAAAGAAACGAACTGTTCATTTATCGTTACCACGAGCGCGATCGCAGTGCCTGGGTGGTGTTCTACAATCCTATTCAGATACGTAATAAACTGCCCCGCCGGCTGGAAGAAAAACACATAAAAAAACTGGGACGCGAGTTGGCTCGTTTTCATAAAGCGTGCACCAACGTTTCGAACCAGTTGCCACACTCCTCGAAAAATGTAATTACCGATATTCAGAAATTGAAACGCTCGATCCATAAAAGCGAAATACAAATGGACGAGTCGCACAAGGATTTGATTCTTCGTCATGCCGATTATTTTTTGGAGAATGCCGACCGCGTGAATTACAACACCGAAATTGAAACCATACCCGTTTTGGTTGACTGGAACATTGGGAATTTCTCGATAACCGGCGACGGAAAATTCTATTCGCGATGGGATTACGACTGGTTCCGAATGTCATCGCGCGTTATGGATTTTTACTTTTTTAGCCGCGTGGTTTCCGATGTTGGCGACCGCACGGTTTTCAGTTACAAGGTCGACACTTTGATGGAAGACCGCTTTATGCTGTTTCTGAAAGAATACCACAAAGTTTTTCCACTTACACCTCCCGAAGTGCATTTAATTAAAGAAGTTTACCGCTTTTTTATTTTGAATTATGTGATTAAAGACGGGCCTTACTTTTTCAGAAGATACTATTCGAACAAGCTGATTAAAGAGGCCTACGATACTTATTTTCCTGCCATGGAAGAGAAATACAGGGTAGAGAAAATTTTGAAAATATTAAAACTCTGATGCTGTATTATGATGAGAACAAAAAGTTTTAGAAGTGTAGTGAAAAACTACCGGGCCGTGTTTTTTGATGCTTTTGGTGTATTAAAAAATCATTCGGGATTGATTGAGGGCGTGGGAAATACTTTCGACTATTTAGAATCAAAGGGAATTCCTTACTACGTATTAACAAACGATTCATCGAGAAGCCCTGATGAACTGGCAAACTGGTATCAGAACAAAGGCCTGACCACAATTACCACCGATAAGATTTTGTCGTCGGGGATGTTGGCCATGGAATTTTTTAAAACAAAACTGGCCAACGGAAAAGCGGTTGCTTACCTTGGCACAAAAGCATCTGCTCATTACCTTGAGTCGGCCGGGCAAAACACAGTGCCCATCAGCGAAGTAAACCTCGAAGATCTTGAGCATATTAAATCGTTTGCTTTTCTCGACGACGAAGGATTTGACTGGAACAAGGACATTGATAAAACCATCAACCTGCTACGTCACAAAAACATGACGGTAATTGTAGCAAATACCGACATTAATTACCCGGTAAATAAAAACGATATTTCGGTGGCCGTTGGAGGAATTGCCGACTTGGTTGAGCAGATTCTTGGAAAGAAATTTATACGTTTCGGGAAACCCGATGCACAGATGTTTTTGCTGGCTTACGAACGTGCAATGAAGGATGTTCCGAACATTAAAAGAAACGAGATTTTAATGGTTGGCGACACGCTTTACACTGACATTATTGGCGGAAATAAATTCGGGCTCGACACTGTACTTGTTCTATCGGGAAACACATTGCCGGATAATGCCAAGATTAAAATCGTTAGTTCGGGAATTATTCCAACTTACGTTTGCGACTCGGCAGTTATTGAGTTGTAACTGGATGCTGGATACTTGATGCTGGATGCTGGAAGGCTTTGCGTTTTTCAGAAAGGGAAATCGTAAAAATGGTCCTATCTCCCGGCGCTTACGCACCGGGCTTTAAACGTTCTCCCCTTTGGGGCTATTTGCGTATTGCTATTTGCATATTGCCTACTCATTCCCTCAATAACTCATTCACTTAAAGAGGGAAATTATTAAACTGCTGAAATGTCAAATTGTAAACTGACAACTGTGACTGTAAACTGAGACTAGTTACTATAAACCTATAGTTCTATTATCACTTTTGACTTTGAACTTTTACCTTTTGCCTTTAAAATTCTGCTGCCACCTCTTTCAGTGCATGAATTAGCAGTTGATCTTTATCACGGCCTTTTGAAGCGATTCGGATGTGTTTATCGTCGAGGCCGATTTTATTGGAGCAGTCGCGCACATAAACGCCAAAATCCTGCAGCAATTTCATTTGCAAATCGTAAGCACTCATTGCAAATTTTACTTTCAGAAGTATAAAATTACTGTTCGACGGATAAACTTCGTATCCATCGATTTTGCACAATGCTTCGTGCAATTCCCGAACATCGGAAATGACATGTTTGCGGGCATTGTGGTATTCAACATCGGTATCTTTTAGCTGCGTTAAAAAGTACTCGGCCAGCGTGTTGATGTTCCATACGGGCAAAGCATTTCTTATTTGCTTCAGGTACTCCTGATTAGCAGTACAGCAATAGCCCAAACGCAAACCCGGCACACCACAATGTTTACTCATGCTGCGCACAATTATCAAATTATGAAACTGCTCAACCATTGGCATCAGACTTGGTATTTCTTCGCCGGCAAAATCAATAAACGACTCATCAACCAGCACAAGTTTCAAATGCTTCATGCGGTTAAAAAAACCTGTTATGTCTTCAATCGAAATTAACTGCCCTGTAGGATTTCCGGGATTAATAATTAGTGCTGATGACAATTTTTCGTTCTCCAGCCAGTCAGCGTATTCATCCAAATCCAGCTGATACTGTTTATCAGCAGGTAACTGAAACAACTTCACCTTTTCCAGGTTCTGAACCTTCTCGATGTATTCGCTAAATGTTGGAATGGGAATCCCCATGTCCTCAAGAAAATTATTTTGAATGATCGTGATCAGTTCAGTAGCACCGTTTCCTAATACAAGGTATTCGGGTTTTACATGCACAACGGCAGCTAAATCCTGCTGAGCCAATTTCGGATTACTCGACGGGTATGCTTTTATCACCTCGGGCAATTTATCCTGAAGTTTTTGAAGCAATTTCTCATCGGGGAAGTAAGGATTCTCAATGAAACAAAAATCCACCACATCGCCCAACTGTTCTTCTCCAACAATATCAATTAACGACGGCGAATGAGAAGTTTCGTTAAACAAGTGACGTTTTATTTCAATTTGTTTCCCTAACATGGCTTTAAATTTTTGGGCATTAATTTTTGCGACGACAAATTTGAGCAAAAAAAAACTGCCCTACAATAAGGACAGTTTCTTTTTATTATGCAATTATGTCTTGGTTTTAAACTTTTGCAGCTTTAACCGTTTTGATGATGCGAGCACCAATTTTGTAAGGATCACCGTTTGAAGCAGGACGACGGTCTTCCAAACGACCTTTCCAACCATCTTCAACAGTTCCTACAGGAATACGGATAGAAGCACCACGGTCAGAAACACCATAGCTATATTCTGTAATAGCTTGAGTTTCGTGTAAACCAGTCAGACGCTGATCGTTGTATGCTCCGTAAACTTCAATATGCTCAGTAATGTGTTTACCGAATTCTTCGCAAATTGCAGTAAATACTTTTTCGTCTCCACAAGTTCTCATCAAACCGTTAGAGAAGTTAGCGTGCATACCTGAACCGTTCCAGTCAAGGTCTTTTCCTAGTGGTTTTGGATGCCACTCTACATCAACACCATATTTTTCGGCAGTACGCTCTAATAAGAAACGAGCCATCCAAATTTGGTCACCTGCATCGTGTGCACCTTTAGCAAAAATCTGGAATTCCCACTGTCCGGCAGCAACCTCAGCGTTGATACCTTCAACGTTCAACCCAGCTTCTAAACAAAGGTCGAAGTGCTCTTCAACAATTGCACGACCGAAAGCTTTAGAACCACCTACACCACAGTAGTAAGGTCCTTGTGGCTCAGGGAAACCGCCTGCCGGGAAACCTAATGGAAGACGAGTTTGTGGATCGTACAAGAAATATTCCTGCTCGTAACCGAACCAGAAATCTTCATCTTCTTCTGTAATGTGTGCACGGCCGTTAGTTTCGTGTGCTGTTCCATCAGGATTCAAAACTTCAGTTAAAACTAAGTAAGCATTTTTACGGTCCGGATCAGGACAGATAAATACAGGTTTTAAAAGAAGGTCAGAAGCTTCGCCTCCAGCCTGATTAGTAGAAGATCCGTCGAATGACCACACTGGACAATCTTCCAATTTACCGCTGAAGTTATCAGCTACACGAGTTTTAGCTCTTAATTGTTGAGTTGGCACACTACCATCCAACCAAATGTATTCCAATTTTGATTTCATGATGTAATAAATTTTATATAAATGTAGATTTTTTCTAACTGTCGTTCACAAAAATAGGAGCAAATGAAACTAATAAAACCATTTTACTAACAAATTGTAATAAATTAATACAAAATTTACATTGAAAATAGATTTTTGTCAAACACCCCAAAATTAATGATACCCCCTCACAAATTCTTCATTTTTAACGTTAAAAGCTCTTAAAATTTATGCTACCCCCGCCAGATATTTGCATCTTTTCATCAGAATGCCCCCAAAACAGAACACACCCCTGTTTTTATCATTTTTCAAGGTTGCCTATTGTAGATATTTATGGCGAAATGTAATTTTATACACCCAAGCATTACCAATTGATAGATTGAAAAACGAAAACGCAATTGAAAATTAAAAACAATACATGCACTATGAAAGTTGACAGACGTGATTTTATTAAAACAAGTGGTATGTTTGCAGCGGGAAGTATGGTTTTACCTCCCTTTGTGCAATCGTGCCAAAACGTACAAATTTCAGCAGACGTGAAAAGTTATTTAGATCATTTTGAAGTGACTACCGAGATGTTGCAAAAAGTTATTGCAACAGCCATGAGCAAAGGCGGCGATTATGCCGACTTATTTTTCGAACACAAAATTACCAACAGCCTGGCGCTTGAAGACGGGAAAGTAAACCGCGCTTATTCCAACATCGATTTCGGAGTTGGCATTCGCGTGTTAAAAGGAGACCAAACCGGTTTTGCCTACTCCGAAAATATTGCGCTCGACGATATGCTGAATGCAGCAAAAATGGCCGCAAACATTGCCAACAGCAGCTCTAATTTTAATGCGGCTGATTACAACGAAAAACTGCCCGCCAACTACTACAAAATTTCGAAAAAGTGGGAAGACGTTTCGGTAAAAGACAAAGTGCCTTTTGTACAAAAGGTAAACGATAAAATTTTCGGTCTCGACGAAAAGGTTATTAAAGTAAATGCCGGAATGAGCGACGAAAGCAGCTACGTAATGTTTTATAACTCGGAAGGACGTTTAACTCACGATTACCGACCAATGATCAGCTTTTATGCGGTTTGCGTTATGCAGGACGGTGAGCAAATTGAGAATGCTTACTCGGCACGTTCGGTTCGCCGCGGTTTCGAATGGCTGACAGATGATTTGGTTGATGAGCTGGCCAACGAAGCAGTTGAAAAAACCAACCTGCTTTTTAAAGCCGGAAAACCAAAAGCCGGAGAAATGCCGGTAGTTCTAGGTGCCGGAGGTTCGGGAATTTTACTTCACGAAGCCATTGGCCATACTTTTGAGGCCGACTTCAACCGAAAAGGAACTTCTATTTTTAGCGACAAACTGAACAAAAAAGTTGCTGAGAATTTCATTAATATCATCGACGATGGTACGCTGCCAAACGACCGCGGTGCCATTAACATCGACGACGAAGGAAACGACGTACAAAAAACTTACCTGGTAAAAGACGGTATTTTGAACAGCTACCTTCACGACCGCATCAGTGCCAAATATTATGGTGTTGAGCCAACGGGTAACGGACGTCGCGAATCGTTCCGCCACATGCCACTGCCACGTATGCGATCAACCTACATGGAAAATGGTCCGCACACCACCGAAGAAATTTTTGCCGCAGTTGATTACGGCGTATATGTCGACAACTTCAGCAACGGTGAGGTTAAAATCGGTGCCGGCGACTTTACCTTCTTTGTAAAATCGGGTTACATTATCGAAAACGGAAAACTCACCACTCCAATTAAGGACATTAACATTGTTGGTAACGGACCCCAGGCTCTGGCAGATATTTCAATGGCTGCCAACGACTACAAAAACGACAGTGGCACCTGGACCTGTGGAAAAGACGGACAATCAGTTCCGGTAACACTTGGCCTGCCAACTGTTTTAGTGAAGAAAATGACCGTTGGAGGAACAAATGCATAGCACATGCAGTGTTTAATGTTTAAATTTTAAAACCATGACAAAAGAAGAAAAATATACATTGGCAAAATGGGCTATGAATCATGCATTGGAGAACGGAGCCCAGGAAGTAAGCGTAAATATATCGAACAACCAAAGTAGCAGCATTGAAGTGCGCGAAGAGAAAATTGACAAACTGGAACAGGCGCTGCAAAGCAACTTGTCTATTCGTTTGTTTGTCGACAAAAAATACTCATCGCACTCTACCAGCCGCTTAAACAAAGAAGATCTGGCACGTTTTATCGAAGAAGCTATCGAAGGCACAAAATACCTTTCGGAAGATGAATTCAGAACCTTGCCCGATCCGGAATTGTATTACAAAGGCGACGGACCGGATTTGGGTTCGTTAGACAAAAACTTTGGTAACGTTGATCCGGAAGAAAAAATACAAGCTGCTTTTGCTGCCGAGAAAGAAATTTTGGGCAGCAACGAACGCATTATCTCCGTATCCAGCAGTTATTACGACGGTTTGAACGAGCGTGTAATGGTAAACAGCAATGGTTTCGAGGGCGACACCGCCAACTCTTACTTTGGATTGTACACCAACGTTTCGGTAAAAGGCGATGGCGATGCACGACCTGAATTTGGCTGGGGAGAGACAGCTATTAAATACAATGAGCTGAAAAAAACAGGCACCGGAACAACCGCATTAAAACGTGCGCTTGATAAAATCGGGGCGAAAAAAATTGAATCAGGAACCATGCCGATGATCGTTGAAAACCGTGTGGTAAGCCGCATTTTTAGTCCGCTAATGAATGCACTCGACGGATCGGCTATTCAGCAGAAAAATTCATTCCTGATCGATAAATTGGGCGAAAAAGTTGCATCTGAGAAATTAACCTTAACCGACGATCCGTTTATTATCGGAGGCCGTGGTTCGCGCCTGTTCGATGGCGAAGGTATTGCCACTAAAAAACGTTCGGTTTTTGAAAAAGGTGTTTTGAAAAGGTATTACATCGACACCTATTACGGTAAAAAACTGGAAATGGAGCCTAACAGTGGAGCAACCACCAACTTGGTTTTTGAAACCGGCGATAAAGACCTTGACGCATTAATTACATCGGTTAAAAAGGGAATTTTTGTTACAGGTTTTAACGGGGGTAACAGCAATGGATCAACCGGAGATTTCTCGTACGGAATTGAAGGATTTTTGGTGGAGAACGGCGAGATTGTAAAACCGGTTACAGAAATGAACATTACCGGAAACATGAAAACCCTATGGGCAAACGTTGGAGAAATTGGTAACGACGTGCGCGAAGATTCTTCGTGGCGCACACCGTCGATTCTTTTCAACGATGTTGATTTTAGTGGATTGTAAAAAGAATAAAACATTCGATTCCAGTGAATCATCAACCGGAATGAAAGTGAAACAATATTCAACAAACTCTCCCTCACTCCCTCTCTTCGCGAAGCGAGGGACGATTGTGTCGAAGGCACAATCAGGGTGAGTCAATAAATTTTGGAGCATATTTGGCTATCAATTTTCACTCGACTTTCAGAAAAAAAGACCCGTTCTGTAAATTTCAGAACGGCTCTTTTCTTTTATCTCAACTATTACAGTTCGTATAAAACCGGGTCGCCTAAACCGATATTCTTTAATGCTGAAAGTTGCGTTTCTGCATCGCCAACAACAACATAATACATGTGTTCCGGATCCAGTAATTTCTGAGCGAGTGCTTTGTGCTGCTCAGGCGTTAACGACTTGATAAACTCTTCCTCTTGCTTCACGTAATCGAAAGGCAAATCGTAAGCACTAATATTGGTAAGCATCGAATGTAATGCACCCAGCGTTTCAAAACCGCGGGCATTCGATTTTATCAGCGCATCTTTGGTAAACTGCAAATCGGTATCCGAAATTCCTTCGCGGTATTTTTCAATTTCGTCTTTAAAAATCTGCACCGATTCTTCAGTAGCCGTTGTGCGAACACTCGAGCTTGCCTGGAAAGTTCCGTAATTTTTACCTCCCGAGAAATAAGTTCTCGCACCATAAGTGTAGCCTTTTTCTTCGCGCAGTATCAGGTTTACAATTCCGTTGAAACTTCCGCCCAACTTGTAATTCATTACAGTTGCCTTTTCAAAATCGTCAGAAGTGCGCGGAATGGCATTTTGGCCAATGTTAATTACCGACTGTTTTGCCCCCGGAACATCAACAAAATAGATGGCTGATTTCTCCGGAAGTTTTGGCGCTGCAATTTCAGGAAATACAACATCGTGTGCTTCCCAGTTCGAGCTCAAACTTGCTAATCCTGTTACAACCCTGTCGTGATCAATTTTACCTACAACGTGCATCCGTGCCACAGATGGCGAAATTGCTTTGCTGTAGAAATCTTTCAAATCATCCATAGTTATCGATTCCAGGCTTTCAACAGTACCTGAAGTTGGCATTGCCAGAATATTATCGTCGCCATAAACCAACTTATCGAAGGCCACCATTGCCAAATAATTAGGATTGGCTTCGTTGCGTTTAACACTGTTTATCATTCGCGATTTTACCAGCTCGAATTGCTCCTCGTCCCAACGCGGTTGCAACAAAATCTCTTCAACCAGCGCCAACGTTTTTTCATAGTTTCGGGTAAGGCTGTTCACATAAACCGAAATACTTTCGGTACCTGCCCGAACGCTAATATTAGCACCAAGCAAATCGATTTCTTCTTCCAGTTCTTCTGGCGTTTTTGTTGCGGTCCCCTCCATTAACATGCTCGCCATAAAACTTGCCACTCCGGCTTTATCTGTAGGAGCCAGAATATGACCGCCGTCGATAATAATTGAATATTGAACCAAAGGCAATTCGTTATGCTCAATGCCGTAAACTTTAATGCCGTTTGCGGTTTCATCGGTCCAAACTGCAGGTACAGAAATTTCAGGATCAGGTCCTTTCGCCGGTTCCACCGAACGATCAAATTCTGTTGGTGTTTTTGCAATCTCTTCGTCTTCCGCAATTGCCGACTGATCAACTTGTGTAGCCTCTAAAATATTCTCTTCAACAATGCCTGCATCAACCGAATTTTCGGCAATCAGATCAAGCTGCCCTTTAGGCACAAAACTGGTTGCCAGGTAATTTTTTCCTTTGATATATTTGTCGTAAACACGGTTGATATCGTCGATTGTTACGGCTTGAATTTTTGCAATGTCTTCCTCAATAAAACTAGGCGATCCGGCAAATTCGTTATACATCGCCAACTGAAATGACTTATTCAGCACCGAACTAACACCATTGTAAAACTGTGTTTCCAAACCGGCTTTGTGCTTTTCCAGGTCTTTCTCTGTAATTCCCTCCTCTTCAAACAACTGAAATGCTTCGAACACGGCATTTTCAACATCGGCAAGACTTGTTCCGGCATTGGCATTTACAGAGACAGTAAACTGCCCGGCCAACTCCATCGGGCGACTGTATACCGATGCACGCGGTGCCAATTTTTTGTCCTTTACAATAACCCGGTAAAAAGGCGATTTTTTGCCGCTTCCCAAGACTTGTGAAAGAAATCTCAGTGCATATGCATCGTCGTTGTATTGTTCTACAGTTGGCCAAATCATGGTTAACTGCGGTGTCCGGGCAAAATTATCTTCGTGATACAGTTTTTTGGTTTCTTCCAGTGTTACATTCTGCGGCTCCATATCTGCCACCTTATCTCCTCCCGGAATTTCACCAAAATACTTCTCGAGCATTGGCTTTACATCCTCTTCCTCGAAATCGCCGGCTAACACAATTGTGGTATTGTTAGGCACATAAAATTTCGAGTGAAAGGCTTTTACATCATCAACCGACGCATTGAATAAATCTTCCATTTCGCCAATTACAGTCCAGCTGTACGGATGACCTGCCGGATACAGATTTTTGGCAATTACCCACTGGTTAAAACCGTAAGGACGGTTATCATAGGATTGACGTTTTTCATTTTGAACAACATTTTGCTGGTTGGCAAATGCCGAATTGGTTACCGTATTCTCCAGGTAACCCATGCGATCTGATTCCATCCAAAGCACCATTTCGAGTGCATTTTTAGGAACAACCTCATAATAAATAGTTTGGTCGTTTCCGGTTCCGCCATTTAATGTTCCTCCGGCCGACTGAATTTTTGAGAAGAATTCATCCTGACCAACATTTTCTGACTGCTGAAACATCATATGCTCGAACAAGTGAGCAAAGCCGGTTTTACCGGGAACTTCGCGGTTTGACCCGACGTGATACATAATTGCAACGGCTACGATCGGGTCTGATTTGTCCTGGTGTAAAATTACATCAAGACCGTTATCCAGCTGATACTGAACGTACGGTACCGAAAGTTTTTCATCGTTTTGTTTTGTGGTAGTGCACGAACTCAGAAACAGTATGAATGCAAAACTGAGACTGAGGAGAAAACTTAGTTTTTTCATGATTTAAGGTGTATTGAATTGTTTTTTACGAAGTTAGTACAAAATGTAAATAATCAAAACATTGTTAAGTATCAATATTTGCAACCAATGCCTTAGGTTAGGCCATAAAAAAACAGGAACCAAACGGCTCCTGTTTTTCTATGCTACGAAAAATCTACTCAATTAAACCATCGGATATTTTTTGAAAATATCTTCCGATTTAGTTAGTATATCAACATATTGTGCACGCTGATAAGCAAATGGATCTTTCATGTTTTTACGCGAAAGTTTTCCTCTGAAATCAGCTAAAGTTTTATATCCTTTGTCGTCCATCCATTTATTAATGTCCATTAAAATATCAGAAACTACTGATGGCGAATTACGGTAAATAGTACTTACCATTTGTACCACATCGGCACCGGCAAGCAGCATTTTTATTACATCGTTGGCATCATAAATTCCCCGACTCACACAAACACTTCCCTCAACATTTCCATGCAGCAAACCTGCGTAACGCAAACTTATCATGTGGTCTTTTGGATTGCTTAATTCCCATGGATAGAAATATTCTTCTTTGTCAATATCTATTTCGGGTTGGAAAAAGCGGTTAAACAGCACGTAGCCATCAGCACCGGCCTCATCCACCTTTTTAATAAAGTTCAGCGGATTGGTGTAAAACAAACTCATTTTTACACTTACAGGAATTTTAACCACTTGTTTAATGGCCTTAACAATTTGCACCTGCTTGTCTTCAATCGATTCGCCGGTAACCTCGAAATAACCAGGCACCGCATAAAGATTGATTTCCAAACCGGCCACTCCTGTTTTCTCCAGTTCCTGTGCATATTCAACCCAGGTTGGTTCGTAAATGGCGTTCAAACTTGCAAACACAGGTACATCAACACTTTTTACCAGTTTCTCAACATTATATAAATGCTCTTTTGGTCCGGCGTGTTTTAATCCCGGAAAAAGATCGGTCATCTCTGCATTACGATCTTCGTATTCACTAAGAAGCTCGTCCATTTGAAGACTTTCGAGCTGAATTTGCTCCTCAAAAAGCGAACGATAAACAATCGCCCCAATTCCGGCTTCTTCAATTTGTTTGATTACATCGGGTTTCGATACTAAGTTACTTGCTCCAAGTATGAGTGGATTTTTTAACTCTACACCCATATAAGTTGTTGTAAGATTTGCCATGGTAGTATTTTTAATGATTAGAATTTACGTTTTCTTAGTGTAACTGAATTTACAAATAATTTGTTCAATAATGAAGTTAAATTTTGTTTATGTGCGATAGAGACATTGAGACCTGAGACAGTATGTAGATGAGACTTTAAGCGACAAAGGATGATGTGATGAGAAAAACGGAGGAGTTTGTAAAATGCCAAATTGTTGTTATTGTAAAATTGTAAGCTTTCATCGCCACGCAAGAACCCTAATATGCAATACCCGGTGCCAACAGCCTCAAGTTGTAAAAGCGAAAGAGAGTTACAACTTGTATGTTTCAGTACATAGTTAAACAATTTTCACAATCTGCGCCATCTGCGTTCCGGGCTAATCAAACAAAAAAAACCACCTGCCTCACGACAGATGGTTCAATATTTTTATGTTCAAAAAATTCTTATAGTAAACTCAATGTTACAGTTAAACCGGCCATTACAACCGAAACCATAGTCATCAGTTTAATCAAGATATTCAACGACGGTCCTGAAGTATCTTTGAACGGGTCGCCAACAGTATCGCCAACAACACCTGCGTGGTGTGCTTCGCTACCTTTACCACCGTAGTTTCCTTTTTCGATGAATTTTTTAGCGTTATCCCATGCACCACCAGCGTTATTCATAAACACAGCTAATGTAAAACCGGCTGTTAAACCACCAGCCAACAGACCGATTACACCGGCAACACCCATTGTAGCCCCAACAATAACAGGAACTATAATTGCGACTAATGAAGGCACCAACATCTCTTTCTGTGCTCCTTTAGTTGAAATTTCAACACATTTGGCATATTCAGGTGTAGCGGTTCCTTCAAGGATTCCCTTAATGTCGCGGAACTGACGGCGAACTTCATCAACCATTGCACCCGCTGCACGTCCAACAGCTTTCATTGTCATTGCACTAAACAAAAATGCCATCATTGAACCTAAGAAAAGACCACCTAAAAACAGGGGATTAAAAAGTGTAACGTCGTAAGCAGCCGTAAAATCTTTTACAGAAGCAGTTGAAATCTTAATTGCTTGCATTCCATCCTGTGCTGCCGGAGCAATATCATTATAAAAGATATATGATCCTTTGGTAACAAATCCTTCTCCGGCTGTTGCTATTTTTCCAAACCACAATCTAATTTCTTCCATATAAGCAGAAATTAAAGCCATTGCTGTTAGTGCTGCAGAACCAATCGCAAATCCTTTACCGGTTGCTGCTGTTGTATTTCCCAGCATATCTAAAGCATCTGTTCTTTCACGAACTTCTGGCGGAAGCTCAGCCATTTCTGCGTTACCTCCTGCATTATCAGCAATAGGTCCGAATGCATCGGTAGCCAATGTAATACCCAGTGTAGACAACATACCTACAGCAGCAAAACCAATTCCGTAAACCCCCATAGCAAAGTGAGTTGCTCCACCTGCTGCCCAGAATGATCCCATAATACCAAGTACAATGGTTACAACCGGAATCCAGGTTGAGTACATACCAACAGCTAAACCGTCAATAATAGTAGTTGCAGGTCCTTGTTGCGCTTGTTCGGCAATACCTTTTGTAGGCTTATATTCATCTGATGTAAAATATTCAGTAGCCTGCCCGATAATAACACCGGCAGCCAATCCAATAATTACAGCCCAGAAAACCCCCCAGGTAACCCAACCAAGGTAAGCCATTCCGGCCATTGCGAGAAGAATCAAAAATGAACTTCCTCCGGTACCAATTAACAGAGCATTTAATAAATTTTTCTGTGTAGCCGATTCTTTGGTACGAACCATGAAGATTCCCACTATGGAAAGAATAATTCCAATGGCAGCAACAAGCATAGGAGCTGTAACAGCTTTAATAGGATCGATACCTGTATCAGAAAGTACAATCACAGGAAGAGCGGCACCAAGAGCAGCGGTTGCCAAAATAGAGCCAGCGTATGATTCGTAAAGGTCGGCTCCCATACCGGCAACGTCACCAACATTATCACCAACGTTATCGGCTATAGTTGCAGGGTTACGCGGATCGTCTTCCGGAATACCGGCTTCCACTTTTCCAACAAGGTCAGCACCTACATCTGCAGCTTTGGTATAAATACCACCTCCAACACGAGCAAATAATGCTTGTGTAGAAGCACCCATACCAAACGTTAACATGGTAACTGTTATTTCAATTAATTTTACTCGTTGGCCTGCATCGTTGATTACACCATTAGTTACATAATCTGCACTTCCGTGAACAAAATGAAGCCCTAAGAATTCAGCACCATTAGCCATATGCTCCGGTGTAAATACAACTTCACTTAGAAAAAAGTACCAGGCTGCAATATCTAACAATGCAAATCCCACAACGATTAACCCCATCACTGCGCCGCTTCGGAACGCAACCTGTAAACCTTTATTCAACGACTGCGAAGCTCCGTGAGCTGTACGCGCTGAAGCAAATGTTGCCGTTTTCATTCCCAAAAATCCACAAAGGCCAGAGAAAAAACCACCAGTTAAAAATGCGATGGGCACAAATGGATTTTGAACGCCAAAATATGCCATAATTGTTAGTAGGATAAAGAGTATTACAAAAACAATTCCTACAACCTTGTACTGTCTTTTCAGATAAGCCATTGCACCTTCACGAACGTATTGGGCAATTTCCTTCATTCTGTCAGTACCTTCTGAATTCTTCATCATCGATTTGAAGAATATCCAGGCAAATACCAACGCCAAAATCGAGGCAATTGGCACTATAATAAAAATACTGCTCATAAATTGATAATTTTAGTGTAGCTTTTGGCTACGGTTTAGTATTAAATTGAAAATTGTTCTTCTTTTGGTTTCCAGTCCGGTTTTACAAAAAAAAGTTTTTGCAATAGACAAAGATAAATTTCTACACGAGATGAGGATTATTAGCTTATGTATTTGACAACAGGTTGAATATTTTTTAACACTAATCTAAAAAGCTTAACATCCGCCAAGCATTTCGTCTAGAATATCAACTTTTGAATAGATTTTTAACACGCAAACAAACTCCCTTTAAAAATATTGCTACATTCAACATCAATAATATTACTTTTTGAATTTACAAATGAAAAAACATTACTTACTTATTTTAATCATTGCCCTATCGATTGGCATATCAGAAGTTGCGGCTCAGGAATTCTCCGGCTTTTTCAATTTTACCTATAACGAAGATGACGGAAAAATTGAACTGGCAATCAACCAACTTAACACTGAGTTTTTATATGTAACATCGCTGGCCTCGGGTGTGGGTTCGAACGACCTCGGTCTCGATCGTGGGAAATTAACCGGAACACATGTTGTTAAGTTCGTAAAAGCCGGTAATAAACTTTTACTAACGGAAGTAAATTATGATTACCGAGCATCGAGCAGTAATGCCGACGAGGTGAAAGCTGTCGACGATGCATTTGCCACCTCAGTATTGTGGGGCTTTACTATTAAAGAAGAAGAAGAAGACGGCACTTATTACGTTGACGCTACTGATTTTCTGCTCGAGGATCGTGGACGCGTTGCAACAACTTTGCAAGGTTCTTATAAGATTGACAAATCAAGATCAGCCATTTATCAGGATGGTTTGAGAAGCTTCCCTAAAAACTGCGAGTTTGAAGCGATACTGACTTTCACCGGGAAACCCGCAGGAAGGCTGGTTGGAAGTGTTACTCCGTCAGCTGATGCAGTGACGATCAGGCAGCATCATTCGTTTATTGAACTTCCTGATGACAATTATAAAGTACGTGAATTTGATCCGCGTGCAGGCTACGGTGGCATTAGTTATATGGATTATGCCACTCCGATTGACGAGCCGATAACCAAACGATTTATTCGTCGTCATCGTCTGGAAAAGAAAGATCCGAATGCAGCCATCAGCGAACCGGTTGAGCCCATAATTTATTATGTAGACCGTGGAGCACCGGAACCAATAAAATCGGCACTAATTGAGGGGGCCAGTTGGTGGAATCAGGCTTATGAGGCTGCCGGTTTTAAAAATGGTTTTATTGTAAAAGAAATGCCCGAAGGCGCCGACATGCTCGATGTTCGTTACAACGTTATTCAATGGGTGCACCGCTCAACACGCGGTTGGTCGTATGGTGCTTCGGTAATGGATCCACGCACCGGAGAGATTCTGAAAGGACATGTGTCGCTAGGTTCATTGCGCATCCGTCAGGATTTTATGATCGCCCAGGGATTGATATCGCCTTACGGAGGAGACGCAAAAGAAGTGGAGCGCGCCAAAGAAATGGCATTGGCCCGCATCCGCCAGTTATCGGCGCACGAAGTTGGACACACTATCGGATTATCGCATGCCTACAGCTCAAGTTCCGAAGGACGAACTTCGGTTATGGATTATCCGCAACCGTTAGTTAAAATTAAAAACGGGGAAATCGATCTCTCGGAAGCTTACGATGATAAAATTGGAGAATGGGACAAAGTTTCCATTGCTTATGGTTACTCACAATTTCCTGAGGGAACCGATGAAAAAGCGGAGCTGAATAAGATCCTTTCAAAAAGTATGGAAAATGGTCTTTCCTTTTTATCCGATGCCACATCATCCAGCGGTGTTCATCCATACACGCACCAATGGGATAACGGAGAAAATCCATACGACGAACTGCTTCGCATGATGGAAATACGAAAAATAGCATTGAAGAATTTTGGAGAAAACACCATTCCAGAAGGCACTCCTTATGCCGAGTTGGAAAATGTTCTGGTACCAATTTACTACTTCCATCGCTACCAGATAACTGCTTCGGCAAAAGTTTTGGGCGGGCTTAATTATCGTTATGCTTTAAAAGGCGACGACCAATTCGTTGCGCAAATGGTTCCGGCGGAAGAACAGCAAAAAGCGTTGGATGCATTGCTCGCTACTCTTACTCCCGAGGCACTCGCTATTCCAGAAAATATATTGGAATTAATCCCGCCGCAACCGATGGGATATTACCGTAGTCAGGCAGAAAATGTGAATTCGAAAACAGGAGCAACTTTCGACCCGCTGAGTGCAGCAGAAGCACTTGCCAATATGGTTTTTAGCGAAATTACCGACTCCAGAAGAGCACAACGCATGTTGGAATACCACAGCAGAAATGCGGAATTACCCGGTTTGAATTCGGTATTGGATGAAATAATTTCAGCCACATGGAAAGCAGAAAAATCGGAAGGCTACTACGGAGAATTGCAAAAAGTGGTGGATAATTCTTTCTTAACTTACCTCGCTGCACTGGCAACCGACGATGCCGCATCAACCGAAGTAAAAGCCATTGCCTGGTTAAAACTGCAGGATTTGCTTATATACTCAACACAGAAATACGCTTTGTCAAGCGGCAGCACTAAAGCGCATTATGGTTATGCGATGTCAAGGATCACTCAGTTTGAAAAAGATCCTGAGAAATTTAAAATTGCACGGGAAGTTATGCCTCCGCAAGGGGCACCCATTGGGATGGAATAAAAAATTAAGGAGCTGTCCAACAATGTCAGAAAGAACGTCATTCTGAACTTGTTTCAGAATCTATTACTACGATATAACTATTTAAAGATCCTGAAACAAGTTCAGGATGACGAAACATAAACTTTTTTGGACGGCTCCGTTTTTTATAAAAAATCCCCACAACCAGTGGTTGCAGGGACGTAAATAATACTTCTCAATTATGGTAGCTATAACGTTACTCCTGTTTTAAAAATGGCAATTTCCTTAAACCCGGTTTTTTCGTGGTTTAATTGTTTGCCGCTGGCCACTTCTATTATAAACTGAACAAAGTCTTCCAAAAGTTCGTCCATGGTTTTGCCTTCGAGCAAAGTACCGGCGTTAAAATCTATCCAGTTTTTCTTTTTGTTGTACAAATCAGAATTGGTAGAAATCTTCATGGTGGGCACAAAACTACCAAACGGTGTTCCGCGACCTGTGGTAAACAGTACCATCTGACAACCGCTAAATCCGAGTGCCGATGCTGCCACCAAATCATTTCCGGGTGCCGACAATAAATTCAAACCTTTTGTTTTTAAAGGCTCGGCATATTTCAACACGTCGACCACTGTTGCAGTACCACCTTTTTGGGTACATCCCAGCGATTTATCTTCGAGGGTTGAGATACCCCCTTTTTTGTTTCCCGGCGACGGATTTTCGTACACCGGCAAATTATGTTGCAGGTAATAATCTTTAAAATCGTTGATAAGATTAACCGTTTTATCAAACACAACTTTGTCCTGAGCACGCTCCATCAACAGTGTTTCGGCACCAAACATTTCAGGTACTTCGGTAAGAATTGTTGTTCCTCCCTGCGCCACCAGAAAATCGGAGAAAGCACCCACCAGCGGGTTGGCCGTAATTCCTGAAAAACCATCCGATCCACCACATTTTAAGCCGATATTCAGCTCCGATACCGGAACAGCTTCACGTTTATCGGTGTGCATCACCTCGTAAATTTCTTTCAAAATCTCCAGTCCGGTTTCCACTTCGTCTTCAACATCCTGAGCCGCCAAAAAGCGCACCCGGCTCTCATCAAAATCGCCAATAAATTTTTTCAGGTGATCGATCTGGTTATTCTCGCAGCCCAAACCAAGCACAAAAACACCACCGGCATTCGGATGATTGATTACATCGGCCAGTGCTTTTTGCGTGTTCACATGGTCGTCGCCCAGTTGCGAGCAACCGTAACTGTGTTTAAACACCTCCACCCCATCAATGTCGGTCGGGTTCACTTCCTGTTTAAACATGTCGATGATTTGCTGTGCCTGACCGTTTACACAACCAACCGTTGGCACAATCCACAGTTCGTTACGGATTCCCACTTTACCGTTGCTTCGTTTGTAGCCCTGGAATGTGAGCTCTCGTTCGGCAACAGCCAGTTCATTCAATTTCTGATCGAAGGAATAATTTATGGTGCCCGAAAGATTTGTTTTCAGATTCTGAACATGAATGTGTTCTCCGGCTTCGATGGCTTGTGTAGCATGGCCAATCGGCGCACCATATTTAATAATATCCTCGTTTTCGGCAATTGCAGACAAGGCAATTTTATGCCCTTTCGGAATATCGTTTTTGATCTCCAACTCTTGTCCGTCGACAATTAATTTATCGCCTGCAGAAAAATCTTTCAGAGCAATAACTACGTTGTCAACCGGATTGATTTTAATGAAATCTGCCATGTTATTTTTTATGCTGTAACTGTTTCTTCTGTTTTGTTCATCTTGTCGATGGTAATTTGCATCAGCGGGTTGTCTTCGCTAAGCACCGCTTTAACCGCTTTTTTCATGCCCACCTGCGTAATCAGGAACAGGTAGTGGCTAACGGTTATCGTGAGGTTTGGAATTTCATTCAGGTTTTGTTTCCAAACTTTATCAAGGCTCAATACTTTTTCGCACAGGTTGTAAATCGAAATCGGGCGGCCGTCGCATTCAGCCCAGGCTTCTTTGTAAAAGTCAACGATCCACTCATCGTCCTGAACGTTGTAGGCTTCGCCATTTGCTTCGCCTTTAAAATAAGCGATCATCGCAGCCAGTGAGAACACCAGCTTTTGTGGCAACATACCGTGTTTTTGTTCGAAGTTAATTAACGAAGGCAAGTTACGTGTTTCCCATTTCGACATGGCATTTAAGGCAATACTTTGCCATTGGTGACGAATAAACGGGTTGGCAAAACGCTCCAGAATTTTGTTGGCAAATTTCTTCAGTTCCTTTTCTGTTCCATCCAAAACCGGAAGCACCTCGTCGTAAACCAGTTCTTTCATAAAACTACCCACCTCGAGGTTTTCGTAAGCATCGCGAACCGTTTCAATTCCGCTAAGGTACGACACCGCGTAACTTCCGGTGTGGCAACCGTTCAGCACCTGTACTTTTTGCTCGCGGAAACGTTTCATGTCTTTTACGAACTTCACTTCAAGGCCGGCTTTTTCTGCAGGAAACTCATCCTGCACCCATTCCGGAGCTTCAATCACCCACAAGTGGAAATATTCGCCCACAACAACCAGGTTATCTTCGTAGCCTAACTCCTCCTGAATATCTTTGATCTCGTCGCGCGGGAAACCGGGAACAATACGATCAACCAGCGTGCTGCAGAAACAACAAGCTTCGTTCACCCAGCTGATAAAATCGTCGCCAAGGTTCCACTTTTCGGCATGTTGCAATACGAATTTCTTAAGCATATCGCCGTTTCGGTCGATCAGCTCGCAAGCGAAGAATATTAAACCTTTTGATTTGTCGCCATCGAATTCCTTGTAGCGCATGTACAACATGGCGGCCACTTTTGCCGGAAACGATGCCTGAGGAGCCATATCCAGTGTGTCGCTTTCTTCCCAGCTGATACCGGCTTCGGTAGTATTCGAAAACACAAAACGAAGATCGGGATTCAGGATACTTTCTTTGTACGTATCAAACTCGCTATATGGATTGATGCCTTTATTGATACAGTCGACCAGCGAAAACTCGGTTACCGGTTTGCCATCTTTAATCCCTTTCAGGTAAACATGGTAAAGCCCGTCCTGGTCGTTAAGCATATTAACCATACCATTTGGCAAGGGCTGCACCACATCAACACCGGCATTAAAACCGATCTCTTTATTCATTTTATCAACGATCCAGTCGGTAAAAGCACGTAAAAAGTTTCCTTCACCAAACTGAAGGATGCGTGTTGGGTAGCTATTTGTTTCAGTTGCGTTCGTTCGATTTAATTTCTTCATCATCTAAAATCTATAACCTTTTTCAGGTGTAATTAGCACTTTACTATTTGTTTTGAGTGGGCAAATATAAGTTTTAAATGTTTACCGTTAACGTTAACGGTGGAAAATATTTTGAGTGCTTTTCATGAAAAAATGACTGAAAAAATTGTAGAAAGTGCCTGTTTTCAGGGGGAAAGAGAATAATTTTTAAGCAAAAAAAAGCTTGCCTGATTTGTTGGAGGGTTAAGTGAATGTTAATCGCGGTTAAAACGGGAACAAAAAGAGGGACGCGCTCTTGGCAACATCCCCATTTGAATTTATGTCTAACCGAAAAATATTTTTTACTCCCCCTCGTCTTTCTCCCTTTTGCAAAAAGCTACGGTGTACACACAACTTAAATATTCCCATTTTCAAATGATTCTGCAACGTTTTTTCGTTCGGAACAAGCTGACCAATTCTAATCAATTTTAGACGCCGAACGATTTTTTATCGATAATTTGCCCGGCGCTTTGTGTCTTCGTAAACTCAGCCACTCGCACCGGGCTATTGCCTGTCGCCCACTTCGGGGCTAGAAGAGAAAAATGACAAAGGCGCAAATACTTCAGTTTTTTGAAATACAGCCCTACCTTGCGCCGCCTATTAGAAGTTGATTATAAAGCAGAACCCCTAAAATATTTGTGTGTACACCATAGTTTGCAAAAAGAGGGACGACCAGCCGGATTTTCAAACCACCTATCCACTTAATTTACGGCAACCAGCTTCAAGGCTCATTCCATCTTTGCGGCAGCAGAGAGCGACAGATTGGAACTTGGTATACACAAAAAAACCGGCCCACCCCAAAGGGCAGGCCGGCTAACCTCACAAATATCTGCCCGCAGGCATTATAGTTTTATTTATTCCGTGTCGACGTTATTTTCGTCGGCGCTGTTGTCTTTTCTGCCATCGCGGGCAGCCAGCGTATCGTTATAACGTTTTATTTTCTGATTCATAACAACTATAAAGTTTTCAATTTCGGGTGTGGCCATGCCAATTCTTACGTACGAATTTACCAGATCAATGATTTCGCGGTATAGCGGACTCATTTTCTCGCGAACAGCCTTTACATCGCCACTTGATTTATATCCTCTTTCTGTATCGCGTGTGTTTTGTAGCGATTTAAAATTTTCCTGCTGGCTTTTATACAAAGGCAGCCAGGTATTGAGCCGAATACGGGTTACATGTTCCGTATTTGGTGTTTTTTCCATGTCTTGAATAAGGTTGCGTGCTTCGCTCGATTCGCTGTCGAATGAACGTTTACGGAAATCGCCGTAAACATCGAAAATGCGGCGGATAATTTTAGCGCTTTCTACTTCTTCGGGTACCGGACTGTGCAAATGCGCATCTACCATCAAATCCATAGCACGCCAGGTTTTTCCACGTTCTTCGTCGGCAGCCTGAACTTTCTCGGTTAAAACGCTTCCGCGGTCAACACGCGTGGCTTCGTCCAGTTCGTTGTACACGACATTAAATCGGGTCATTAAACCGGTGGTTACTGTTGATTCGGGTAAAATGCCGGTAATGCCGGTTTTTAGGTCGGTAATAAGTTCGAAATACTCGCTGTTGCGTAAATAGGTTAGTGAAATAGAATTAACAAAATTCATAGTAAAAAATTTAAGGTTTAAAATTAATATTGATGATTTTTATGATTCGAGGATTTATGTTTTACGATTGGATGTGTATTAGATTGAGTAATAAAATTAAAACATATGTAAATAACTGTCAAGAATATAAAATATGTTTCACAGCAACTTACAGTCCTTACAAGGTATTGTATTTCGTATTCTTTGCATTGTTAGCAACTGTGCGAAAGCTACCTTCCCACCTGTTGGGTTCTTTTGTACCTGCTAAACGGGTTCTTGTTTTCAAAGGCAGATAAATTTTGCCCGATTTACCAACGATTATTTTCGACGAATCCTACGGGCTGCCTGATTTTATCAGTCACAGTAGCACAGCGGTTGCCGGCAGGCCGGAAAATACAATTCTGCTTTTCGTCACCATTTCCGGCAAGCCGGATTTCATTTCTCTGTTTGGCGTAAACTTTTCCGGGGCACCGGACAAGGCTTTTCTCCTGTGCGTGAACATTTCCGGGCTGCCGGATTTTATATTTCTTGTGTTCGGGAACATTTCCGGGCCGCCGGATTTTATTATTCTTGCGTGCGGGAATACTCTTAATCAACAACTTACACACATTATTGATTGTTTGCTTTTTAGCGAAAATTATGTTTATTTTAAGGGTAAAACCAAAAAACTGTACCCGTTGAACAAGCGCCCGCAAATAACGCTAAGGTTAGCCATACACCGGCAACAAAATATCGTAAGGATTGAATTTGCATACAACCGTGAATTAATGGATGTATTAAAACAAAATATGCCTGTTGTTTGGAGTGCTACCATGAAGTGCTGGTATTTGCCAATGCGCGATTTCGATTTGCATTATTTCTTCGAAACCTTTAAAAACCATGCATACATTAACTATGATGCGCTGAAAAAGGTGAATGATGAGCCACCGGAGAAAGAAGCTTCGAAACCTGTACGATACAGCTACCGAACAAGCACTAACCTGCCCGAAGGATACCTGGAAAAGCTTGAACAAAAACGTTACAGTGCCAGTACCATAAAGTCTTATGTGGCCTATTTTAAAGATTTTATCTATTATTTTCACGGGAAGGACATTGATAAGCTCACAAAAAATGAAATTGATGCTTATATTCTTCACCTGATAAAAAAGCAGAAGATCTCTCCTTCGCAACAGAATCAACGGATTAATGCCATTAAATTCTATTACGAGAAAGTATTAGATTTACCGAAACAGTATTATGATATTGAACGCCCCAGAAAAAGCTTTGACTTACCCAAAGTTTTGTCGGAACCGGAGATAATGCAAATTATTGAAGCAAGTACCAACCTGAAGCATAAGACCATACTTGCTACCATTTATTCAGCGGGTTTGCGCCGAAGTGAGATAATAAACCTGCGAAAGGAAGACGTAGATTTTAACAAAAACATTATTTTTATCAGAGGCGCAAAAGGTAAGAAAGACCGGATAACACTACTCTCTGAAACCAATGCGCATTTACTGAAGAACTACATGGCCGAATACAGACCCAAATACTGGATGTTTGAAAGCCCTGATAAGAAAAAATACAATACATCCAGTATTTCAAAGGTGCTAAATAAGGCAGTTGCTATAGCTGGTTTAAATAAAAGAGTAACACCACATATGTTGCGGCATTCGTTTGCCACTCATTTACTGGAACAGGGAGTTGATATGCGTTATATACAAAATTTATTAGGACATGAATCGACAAAAACCACAGAGATTTACACCCACGTAAGCAAAAGTTCTCTGCACAAAATAAAAAGTCCGTTAGACCGGATTTTCGAGGATAAAACAAATAATAACAACAAGTTACGCGAGTGACAACCAATAAAGTATATATTGCACTGCAACTAACACATACGTTAGGCACAATGGTGAGAACCCAAATTGTAACGAGATATTTTAAATGAAAAGAAATAAAAAAGTTGAAAGGATATTTACAATTTCGATAATTATTTTGACAGTGATTGTTGGCATGAATCACCGAAAAAATAGGAAATCAGAAAAAGAAAATTTATTTCAAAATGGATTATTTACCATTGGAGAGGTTATTTACTATTCTTCTCCTAAATCACCGATAGCTGCTCCAAAAATTTCGAATACAGGAAAGCCAGCGGAAATAGAATTCTCAGTTAAAATAAACGGACAAAAATACATTTGCAAGTATGATGAATGGTCTGGAGAAATTCCAAATGAAGGGATTGAGGTTGGAAATAAATATTTGGTACTATATCCAAAAAAATTTTCACCGAATGAGTGTAGGATGCAATTTGATTATCCAATAAAGGATAGTATCGATTTTAAAAAGTATATAGCGGAGTTTGAAAAGATAAGAAAAAAAGATGAATAGAAATAGCGAAATAAAACCACAGTGCCTAACATATTGTAATATGGCAGGCGGGGGTTTCAGCGGTCTGACAAGTCAGACCACTCGCTCACTTTTCTGCGGGTCTGACAGGATTTCTCTTCGAAATCCCGCCCGGCCACATACAAGTGACCGTTGTGTGGCATTTAAAAAGACACAGTTTCAAGAGAATAGAAAATAAATGAAAAAAATAGGAATAGCCTTATTATTAATTTTATCTGTACAGATTACTTATTCACAGGTTGAGAATAAAGATTATTTTAAATTTAATACAGATACTATTGATTTAAGTTCAAATGAAAAAGTACTAAATCAAAAAGAGTTTATACTAAACTGTATGGATTACATTTTGGATAATAAGTCAAGTCATATATCCATTGCACACTCAAATTGTTTTAAAATCATTTTAAAACTTAATGAAAATAAGGACTATAATGTGTATAACCTTGATGCTGATCCGCTAGAACTGATAAAAGGTGGAAATATGGCATATCAGGTTGTTTATTGGGCAGGATTAACTAAACTTCGACTTGAAAATCCCCAATTGATAGAAAATGATTCTTTACTTGCATTGGCTTCTATTGAATTATTTGTTGACTATTATTCAAAACCTGAAAATAATGTTCATTTATCAAAAGAGCGTAAACTTGTCGCTAATTTAAAAACAGAAAATGAACTTGGAGAATATATTCATAATCTAATAATTGAAACAACCTTAAGGAGAAGCAAACAAAAACCAACAAAAGAGCTTCCTCAAAAAGAATTAGTAGATAAATACAGAGAAAGACTTGAAAAAATACCTGATAGTTTAGGATATGAACTTTTCTATTATAGATACGCTAATGGTAATTTAAAAATGTTGGCTATCGGAAAAAAGGTTAAAGTAGAAAAAAGCATAGCAATTGCATATTTGGATAGCGCACTCTTTTTTCATAAAAATTCTATTCCCAAAGTAATTTCGTATGTTGATTCTATTGGCAGACCAACTGGTTGGAAGAAATTCAACAAACAAGGAGAATTAATAGAAATAGCAGATTTTGAAATATACAATACGGAACTAAAAGCTCCAGAGTTCCTGATAAAATACTTTGAGAATGGAAAACAGACAAAAGAAGCAACATACGTTTATTACACTTCAAAAAAGAAAAAGTTGATTAGAGAAACTGTTCATGGAGATGAATAATGGAAAAACGCCACACAACATTTTGTATATTGCATAGCGGTTTCTGTGTGTATGCGTAGCCCGGATTCCCGTCTGATTGTCCTAGTCCGTACCGGACAGACAATCACCCGCAATCCGCTACGACAACATACAATTTACCGTTATAGGGTATTTTAAAAAGCTACAGGATAATGAACTTTAGAATAATATTAGTTGGGTTGGGGATTTTATTTGGCATTCAAACGCTTTTTGGACAGCCAACTTTTATTAAAGGAAAAATATTAGATTACGAAACAAATGAACCAATCGAGGCAATAACAATACTTGAAAAATATCCATTAAACGGAGTAATAACAGATTCTAAAGGAAATTTTGATTTTAATATTAAAGGAGAAACAAAAGAAATAGAAATTAAATACATAGGATACTACGATATTGAACTGATAAATATTCCAATTGAAAGAGATACCATTGATTTGGGAGAACTCAAAATGGTTCGAAATTATTCTCTATACATTCATGTTGAAATGGCTCCAGATATAAAACCAGATAATAGGAAAGATAAGATATTACGAAAGGAAGTATGCAATAAATATCGACTTGAAATATCGGATAAAAACCTAATTCCAGTTTTCGATGACCGCAAAATTATATTTGATTTCAATAAATATTAAATGAATAAAAAACACCCTATAACAAATTGTAATATGGCAGGCGGGGGTTTTAGCGGTCTGACAAGTCAGACCTTCTGCTCACTTTCCTGCGGGTCTGACAGGATTTCTTTTCGAAATCCCGCCCGACCACATACAAGTGACCGTCAGACTGTCTAAAAACCTAACCTCATTTTGTTAAAAACTAAAACACATACTAACACTACTGAAAAACAATCCTTTGTAACTTCAGGCATGAAGTTTATACAAGGACAAAACAGAGACCAAATCTACCTTTTTCCAGTTTCACTAAATGATGCTGTTGATGCCGAAAACGAGGTGCGCCTAATCGATGTTTTTGTTGATAGCCTGGAACTGGAGGAGTTTGGATTTAAAACCCGTTTTATTGAAAATGGCAGACCAGCGTACCACCCTTCCGATTTATTGAAACTATTCATTTATGGATATTTGAACCAGTTACGTTCATCCCGAAAACTGGAAAAGGAATGCAAGCGAAACATTGAAGTAATGTGGCTGCTAAAAAGCCTCCAGCCCGACCATAATACTATCTCTAATTTCAGACGAGATAACCCGAAAGCCATAAAAAAAGTATTCCGTGAAACCGTTAAAATTGCAAAGCACTTTAACCTGATTGGTGGTACTCTGATTGCTGGAGACAGTACAAAGCTCCGTGCGCAGAACAGCAAGAAAAACAACTTTAATCAAAAGAAGATAGACCGCCACCTGGAATACATCGAAAACAAACTGTCTGAATATGAAAAGGCATTGGCTGAGAGCGATGGCGACAAAGACGAGATTAATAAAGAGATAGACAAACAAAACGAGCGCAAAGACGGGTACAAAAAACTGGAGAAGCAGCTAAAGGAATCGGGACAGGCGCAAATATCAACCTCTGACCCTGATAGCCGACATCAAATTACCCGTAATAATATTACCGAGGTAGCTTACTCTGCACAAACTACCGTTGATGCTAAAAACTACATCCCGATTGATTATAAAATAACCAATGCCAACGATAAAAGGGCGATGGGAAACATGCTGCGTAGAGCAAAAACTATTCTACGTCATAACAACTTTACTGCACTTTACGACAAAGGTTATCATACGGGCAGGGAACTGGCTATTGTCGATGAACTTAATATAAATACTCTGGTTGCAATTCCTCCATTTTCAGGGGCTTCTCATGCACCTGACCTTAACTACGATGTAGAACATTTTGACTATAATCCTGAAACCGACACCTACATTTGTCCGCAAGGAAATACACTGAGAACCACAGGTTATTGGCATGTTGCGAAAAATCCCAATGGGCAGATAGCTTATCGGTTCAGAAACTATACCACTCCAAAATGTAAAAAGTGTGAAGTACGCCCACTATGTACAAAATCGGCAGCAAATGGGAAACAGGTCAGACGGAGCGAGTTCGCAACAAATATTGAAAACAACAAAAAGCGAATATTAGGCAGCGGAAAGTTATACAAACGCAGGCAGGCTATAGTTGAACATCCTTTTGGAACGATAAAACGACAATGGGGATTTAACTACATAATCACAAAGCATGGAATGCAAAGAGCCAGTTCCGACTTTGGTTTTACAATGGTAGCTTATAATTTAAAACGACTTGTAAATTGTATTGGATTAAATGAGTTGAAAAAATACCTGGAAAGTACCAGCCAGTTATTTTGGTTGAATATTGCCCTATTAAAGTCATTTTTAAGCTGTTTCCCTATCTTTAAGCAACGATTAATTGAAGAAACCGAAAATGCACTTTTGAACCTGAATTTTATAAAACAAAACTATATAACCGCAACGCAACGGAGTTTTTAGACAGACTGCCGTTAGCGGTAAGTTTAAAACGAAGAAAGACAATGAGCTTAACAGGAAAAACAATTCGAATAATTGTAAGTGAACCTTGGGATTGGACAGAAAATCTTTTTGGAAAAGTTATTTCTGACCGAGGTGGAAAAAGCTTATTAGTCAAATTAACAAAACCAATTAAAGGCAAGAAACTGACCAGTGATTTAATCAAACTTGAAACAAGATATGAGAACGAAAAATTCAAATCGCTGGAGCAATATTATTCTGTGAATATTGGTGGTGCTTTAGTGAAAGAAGGAAGCGATGAATTTGATTATATAATAATAGGAACTGTAACTCTTGATTAAGTATGCTAATAGAAAAGAAACATATTTGGTATGCGAGTTATGGCTCAAATCTTCTAGAAGAACGATTCCTGTGTTACATTTTGGGAGGTCAGCCAAAAGGAGCAAAAAGTATTACTCCTGGTTGCTCGGACAAATCATTACCTCTAAAAAATAAGAAGATTCTAATTAATAGTGAATTATATTTCGCAAAGGAATCTAAAACATGGTCAAAAGGTGGCGTAGCATTTATAAAAACCCAATTTGACAAATTGCAAAAAACTTATGGTAGAATGTATTTAATAAGTGAAGAGCAATTTGTCGAAGTAGTTAAGCAGGAAATAAATCTAAAAGAAAAACTAGTAATAGATTTTAAATCAATTGCAGAGAGAGGAAGCATGATTGTTAAAGAAAATTCGTGGTATGGGAATGTTATATTCTTAGGCATGGATGGAGAATTTCCAATATTTACTTTTACGTTTCAAGACAACATACAAAAGTTTAATAAACCAAGCCCTGAATATTTAAAAACAATAATTAACGGATTAAAAGAGACATACGATTTCAAGAATGATGAAATATCGGACTATCTGTTGAGTAAAAATGGAATATCAGGGAATTACTCTATCAATGAACTTAAAAATTTAATGAAATGAATAAAAACCAATCGCTAACAAATTGTAATATGGCAGGCGGGGGTTTTAGCGGTCTGACAAGTCAGACCTTGCGCCCACTCTCCTGCGGGTCTGACACTCCCGATTACGTACAAGCAACAATTAACAATGAATCAAAACACGTCGGTCGCGCCCATTCATTAAAATAGTGAGTGGCTTATCAAACTGCACATGTTTTATAAATTCGGTTTCGCGAAGCACCTGCTGTTTTTGCAAAGCCTCCATTTTTAGTTTTGTATTGCGCGAATTATGCGGCACCGAAAAATAGCCCACATTCATTGATGTAACGTTGTGGAAAAAGTGCGAACCCAGCGATGCATCCAACGGGAAATCGGGCAAGCCCATTTCAACAATAATCTTGGCTTTCGAGATGTGCGCCCACAACACCGGAATTCCGGTATATGGGTCGCGCGAGCCCCAACGCCCCGGACCAATAAGAATATACGAGCGCCCCTCTTTTTCAAACCAATCATTTAATTTACTGATTTCCTGCGCCATTTGGCGGGTCTTCATTTTATCGAACTTCTCCGGATCGACATAAACCACATCGTAAATATCTTCAATTTTGCCATTACCCATTCCGTGCTCGGCATACATAAACACTTTGTCCTCGTCCACCATCTCAATATCCACTTCTACCTGCTCCTCGGTACGGATAAGCGGTTTTATCTGCAATAAATAAAGCGTTGGTTTGCCGTTTTCTGCCGGCTCAAGATCTAACGAATATTCAATTTCAACCGGCGAGCCCATGGCTTCCTTAAACAGTTTTAGCAACAACTGCAGCACATCGGCAAGCGGCAAATGATCGTATTTTAATATATTGGCAAAATCAATCACTTTGGGGCCGGGCCCCTGTATTCCCGGTATCAGATCATCATTTTCGATTAAATATGTTGATGCCGAATGTTCCAGCGTTCCATCTTTTTCGGCTTCTTTTATGCGGTATTTTTTTATCGCGGCATCTTCGCCGTCGCTCGCTAAATCGAAATCAGGATTTGAAAGATCGATGGCATAAAACTGCTTCTGCGTATCGCGCAACTGATCTTTTAACGACGAAGCATTAAGGGTTGGATATTTCGGACTAAAGCGGAATGCATTCTCGCCACCAACCACATACATACCGAGTCCAACGGCAGCTACTGAAAAACCATCTTCGGGTTCCATGTACGCAATCGGGTAATAATTGTACGACTGCGCCACCCCCGAAAGCGTGGGGTAATATTTACCGTTGTACTCGTGGCCAATCACTTCCTGAATGACCACTGCCATTTTCTCCTCCTCGATTTTGTAGTTTACCGCATCGAAATACGCCTGTGCCGACTCGGTAAAAATACTGGAATAAACCAGTTTTATGGCCATTTCAAGGTGTTGGTAACGCACCTCCAAATCGGCATTATTATTCGGGATGAGGTAAGTGGCATAAACCCCCGAAAACGGTTGCAGCAACGAATCCTCGAACAATCCCGACGAGCGAACTGCCAGCGGCCTTTTTATCTTTTTCAGGTATTCCATCAGCCTCTTCCTGATCTTATCGTCGAACTCCGACTCGAGGAAATGTTTCCGAATGGCGTTATAATCGTTAAACGAATAAATATCGTCGTACAGGTTGTTGGTCTCGATAAACTTATCAAACTCCAGCGCACCGATAATCGACGTTGAAGGAATGCGGATGTTCATTTCAGGGATCAGCTTCGAGAAGTCGATGTTCTCGATAATATTGCAGATAAAAGCGATTCCTCTCCCCTTACCTCCCAGCGACCCTTTTGCCATTCGCACTATAAACCGGCTCGACGACAAAAACTCCGGGTCGAAGTTTACAATGGTTCCGCGCAAGCGTTCGAAACGTATTTTCTTAAAACTATCGAGGCAGAATTGCCGCAGCTCTTCGGGTGAATCAAAATCCGACATCTGGATCGGCATCAACAACTCAGCAAGATTGATCTCGCCACGCGCCATTAGCCAGGTCGAAAACGAGTTTCTACTTCCGTGATATTGCAACGATTCTTCGGGAATATCTCTGAATTTCTCCTGAAACTCCACCAGGTTTTTTGCCTGCGCAATGGGCAAACCGTCCATGCCTTTAAAAACAAAGTTTCCGAATCCCAATCGCCGATACAGGAAATTGAAAATATCCATCGACAGGCTCTCCGAATTTTTATTGATGAAATCGGCTCCCACCTCTTTTGCCCGCTGTGCATTAGAGATATCGTGCGATTGCAAAAGCAAGGGAATAGGAAATTTTCGTGTGGTTTGCGTAAACTTCAGCAGCTCGATACCGGCATCTTCGTCTTCCACACCATTTCGTTCAAATTTCACGTCGGAAATTACACACAGCATGTAACGTCGGTAGCTGTTTATAAATTTCACCGCCTCCTCGTAGTTGTCAGCCAAAATTACTTTTGGCCGCGCCCGCATCCGTAAAATCTTGTGCAACTCATCTGCGGCATCTTCGTTCACCAAAAACTGTGTTTGGGTCATTACCGTGGTGTAAAGCATTGGCAGGTACCGCGAATAATATTGAATACTGTCTTCCACCAGCAAAATTATCCGAACGCTACCATTCTGCGTATCGCGGGCCACATTGCTTTTGTCCTCGATGTATTTAATCATGGCCATAAAAACATTCGAGTTACCGTTCCACACAAAAATGCGGTCGATAAAGTCGAGTTTTCGGCGCTCGGTTTGGAAGAAACGCAGGTCGGCATTGTTATTCACCAACAACAACAAAGGTGCTTTCGGACGTAAATTACGGATGGCACGGGCGGTTTCAACGGGCGTGTGTTTGTCCATACCGGCCATTACAATTATCAAATCAAAATCGCGATGTTCCAGTATCAATTGGGCTTCTTCCTGTGTGTGCACACTGGTAAAACGCGGCGCTGCATAGAGGTTTAACTGCAGGTATTCGCCAAAAATCTTATCGCTAAACTGCCCCTCGCGAACAATGGAATACGAGTCGTAAAGCGTTGCTACCAGCAGCACTTCTTTTACTTTGGTGGGCATTAATTCCTGGAAAATATCGCGGTCGTTTTTGCGCTTTTTATAGATGGTGGATAGAGATATATTGTCGATGTCCATTGCTGTTGTTTTCTTTCAGACTCGTTAAAGATGTTTTACTAACTCCGTCCTTTAGGGCGGAGGTTTTGATGCTGTTTGACAAGCCCGGATTTATAAAGAATTTTGTACTTTGGAAGTTACAAAATTCTTTATAAATCCTTTCGGTTCTGTCTACATTATTCCCCGCCCTAAAGGACGGGGTTAAGCAATCTTTAACGAAGTACCAGTTTATATTTATTTAGCTTTTGAAGTTAGGGAATTTTTGGTGTTTGAAGAATGACAGACGGAAAAATCAATATGTTTTACAGGGATAAAATGCGCTAAGCGGTTTTGATACGCTAAGCGCGTACACCTTCTGAGAGCAAAAAAATCCCGATCCGTCAGGTGACGGACCGGGATATTATATTTTTAGTCACGCTGTAAGGATGTCATCTTTTTGAAAGATGACATCCTTTGACCTTTTACGTTTAGTCTAATTTATGAATCACCAAACCTGAACGTAATTTGGGTTCGAACCAGGTTGTTTTTGGTGGCATAATATTTCCGCTGTCGGCAATATTTATCAATTGCTGCATCGATACAGGGTAAAGCGCAAAAGCTGCTTTCATTTCGCCCGAGTCTACACGTCGTTTCAGCTCTGCCAAACCACGAATTCCTCCTACAAAATCGATACGTTTTGAGGTACGTAAATCTTTGATATCAAGGATCGGATCGAGCACCTGATTAGAAAGAATGGTAACATCCAGAATTCCAATCGGATCTGAATCGTCGTAAGTTCCTTCTTTTGCTGTTAGTTTATACCAGCTTCCGGCCATGTACAGACTGAATTCGTGCAGTGCTGATGGTTTAAAAATTTCGGTTCCCATGTTTTCCACATCGAAACCTTTCGAAAGCTCTGCAAGGAAATCGATTTCCGACAGACCGTTCAAGTCGGTTACTACGCGGTTGTAATCGATAATCTGTAATTGGTTATCAGGAAAATGTACAGCCATAAAATAGTTGTACTCCTCATCACCTGTATGATTTGGATTCTGACCAGTTTTTTCAGCACCGATTCGTGCTGCGGCTGCAGTTCGGTGGTGACCGTCGGCAACGTATGTAAACGGAACTTTCTCTTCAAAAAGTTGCTCCAGTTTTGCATTTGTTTCGGCATCGTCGATGGTCCAGAAATGGTGACCAAAACCGTCTTCAGCCGTAAAATCGTAATCGGCAGCTTTGCCTTTTACAATATTCTCAACAATCGCGTCGATTTCAGCCACTGCTTTGTAGGCAAAAAATACCGGCTCGATGTTGGCATTCAAATAACGTGTTAAAACCATACGGTCTTCCTCTTTTTCAGGACGGGTAAGTTCGTGCTTTTTAATGATCCCGTTTTCGTAATCGGCACAGGCAGCAGCACCAACAATTCCGTACTGGGTAACACCATTCATGGTTTGTGCATAAATATAATATTTGGCCTCGGCATCGTCCTGCAGCCAACCTTTTTCCTGAAAAGCTTTAAAATTTTCAACGGCTTTGTTATACACCGTTTCAGAGTGAATATCTTCTACTCCCGGGCATTCAATTTCGGCTTTTGTAATACGAAGCAACGACTTCTCTTTTCCTTCAGCCATTACAGCTGCTTCTTCCGAATTCATTACATCGTATGGAAGACAAGCCAATTCTTCAACAATTTCTTTTTGAGGACGAAGTCCTTTAAATGGTTTTATAATTGCCATTATTTAATGTTTTAGTTTTTAGACAACCAGATTTTTAGATTGCCAAAAATATAAATCAGGTTTCTATTTGAGACATTTATTTTAAGAAATAATTCATTGTGCAACTTTGAGTTAACGTAACAACGTACGCACTAATTTTAACCACAAAGTTACACAAAGGAGACACAAAGGTTCACAAAGTGCTGCAATACAAGTTATTTATTCACCTGGTGCGTAGTGTCGCCATTCTCGAAAAAATCGACAATTTGTTGTGCAGCAGCCAGCCCGGCATTCAGGTTAGCTTCAGCAGTTTGTGCACCGGCTTTTTTAGGTGTAAAGAAAAATCTTCCCGGGAATTTCTCCTCGAATTCAGCTTCACAGTCTGGCGTAAGATCCGACATGTATTTAATACCCGGTTTTTCTTCCATACAAGCTACCAGGTCGGGCTCGTTGATGACTTCTTTTCGGGCAGTGTTTACCAGAATACTACCATCTTTTAAATGTGAAAGCACTCCGGCACTTACCGATTTAATGTGTTCGCCACGTGCCGGAACGTGAATGGAAACGATATCGCTTTTTTCGTACAAATCTTCGAGCGATTTGGCAACTTTTAATCCGATTGCAGCAGCAGCACCTTTACTGTAGCGCGTGTAAACAATTACTTTCATTCCCATGGCACGTGCAATGCGGAAAACGTTTCGGGCAACGTAACCAAAACCGTGCAATCCGAGGGTACGACCGCGCATTTCGCCACCGGGTTTTCCGGAATACATTTCGCGTAAGCCCATTATTGCCAAACCAATGGCTAATTCGGCAACGGCATTTGAGTTTTGTCCGGGCGTATTCATTACAACAATATCGTTGGCTGTTGCAGCGTTAAGATCAACATTGTCGTAACCGGCACCGGCACGTACCACAATTTTTAGTTTTTTACCGGCGTTTAGTACTTCCTCTGTAAACTTGTCGCTGCGAATGATGGCTGCGTCAACATCGGCAACTGCATCTAACAGCTCCTGTTTTTCGGTGTACTTTTCGAGCATCTGAAGCTCGTAACCGGCTTTTTCGAAAATTTTACTGATTTTTTTTACAGCAACCGGGGCAAACGGTTTTTCTGTAGCTATTAAGACTTTTCTCATTACTCATAAAAATTTAGGTAGAAAAAATGCAGGACGCCTGCCCTGCATTTTCTTTAGTTTTATAAATTGAATTACTTCATTTTTTCAAACTCTTGCATGGCATCCACCAAAGCCTGAATACTTTCAACAGGCATTGCATTGTAAATTGAAGCCCTGAAACCACCAACTGAGCGGTGTCCTTTTATTCCCAACATACCTTTTGCAGTTGCGAATTCCAGAAACTCTTTCTCAAATTCAGCATACTCAGGAGTCATCACAAAAGTTACGTTCATTAACGAACGATCTTCTTTTGCCAACACAGTACACTGGAACATTTTATTACGATCGATTTCATCGTACAGCACTTTTGCTTTTTCAATGTTCTTTTGCTCCATTGCTTCTACCCCGCCGTTTTCTTTTAACCAAATTAAGGTTTGCAAACAAGCGAAAACAGGAAGCGTTGATGGCGTATTAAACATCGAACCTGCGTTAATATGCGTAGTGTAATCCAACATGGTTGGAATTGGGCGCTCAACTTTTCCGAGTGCTGAATCTTTCACAATTACCAAAGTAGCTCCTGATGGTCCAAGGTTTTTCTGTGCACCGGCATAAATCAAATCGTATTTAGAGATATCGATTGGGCGACTGAAAATATCAGAAGACATATCGGCTACCAAAGGAACGTCAACATCCGGAGTAGGAATTTGTGTTCCGTAAATAGTGTTATTTGATGTATAATGGAAATAGCTAACATCCGAAGGTACTTCGTAACCTTTTGGAATGTAGTTATAAATGGTGTCGGCCGATGAAGCAACTTCAACAACTTCGCCTAAGAATTTAGCTTCTTTAATGGCTTTTTTCGACCATGCACCTGTATTTAAATATGCTGCTTTTTTATCCATTAAGTTATATGGAGCCATTAAAAACTGTGTGCTGGCACCACCTTGCAAGAAAAGAACCGAATAACCTTCCGGCACTTTAAGTAATTCTTTTACCAAAGCAACTGCCTCGTCCATAACAGCAACAAACTCTTTACTACGGTGCGAAACTTCCATTACAGAAAGTCCTGTTCCGGCAAAGTTCAGAGCAGCCTCAGCAGTTTTTTCCTTTGTAAATTCGGGCAGAATTGAAGGTCCTGCGTAAAAATTGTGCTTCTTCATATAATACAACAATTAAGGTGAGTAATTAAATTTTTTACCTTTTAAACACCACTATAAAGTTCTTAAATAGTGATTGTTTAGCCGATGAGAAAAATCAAGTTTATTTTATTTTTATGAGTTTTAAAACACTGATTAACAACACAAAAACAGCTGACTAATATCATTCCTACTGTCTCCATGACGTTAACGTTGTCGGTATCAATCTGTTATTTCATACAAAAATATCTTATTCCAAGCAACAATACCACGTTTTCCGTAATAAATGATTTTTTGGGTGTAATATTTAAAAAGAATTTAAATAGAAATGTGATAATTGAATATTGAGTGAAGAATATCGATTAACGATTGTTGATGGATGATTGAACTGAAATGATTATCGATTTAAAACAAAAAACACTAATAATATACTGTAATCGCCGACAGAAATGAAAGGCTACGAAAATCGTTTCACGCAAAGAAAAGAAGAAGCACAAAGCACGCAAAACTAAAAGAATCTGTTTTGCGTGCTTTGCGACGACTTAGCGATCTCTGCGTGAACATTTTTGCTTTTTTGAGAACATCTATCAATAAAAAAGCCGCCTGTAAAAACAGACGGCTAAGTTAGTTCTGATTTGTTTTATTGGTTAGATAAAAGGCAGTTTTACAATTTCTGCAGGAATTACTTTGTTACGGATCTTTACAAAAATACCGGTACCAAAAGCCGAGTATTCTTTGGCAACATATCCCATTCCAATTCCTTTATTTAAAACCGGCGACATAGTTCCCGAAGTAACTTCGCCAATTGTTTCGCCATCGGAGTTTACCAATTCGTATCCATGGCGTGGAATACCTCTTCCGGTAAGCACAAAACCACGCAACCTGCGGGTAACGCCCTCGTTTTTTTGCATGGTTAAAAATTCGCGATCGATAAATTTACGTCCGTTATTGAATTTTGTAATCCAGCCTAAACCTGCTTCCAGTGGCGATGTGGTGTCGTCGATATCGTTTCCGTACAGGCAATAACCCATCTCCAAACGAAGTGTATCGCGGGCAGCCAAACCAATTGGTTTGATACCTGCTTCTGCACCTGCCTCAAAAATGGCATTCCATATTTGCTCGGCCACATCGTTTCTGAAGTATAACTCGAAACCACCTGCTCCGGTGTAACCAGTTGCAGAAATGATCACCTCATCAACTCCGGCAAATTTATCGGTAACGAATGTGTAAAATTTTATTTCTGAAAGATTTACATCTGTCAATTTTTGGAGAATCTCGGTTGCTTTTGGCCCCTGAATAGCCAACTGGCTAATATCATCTGAAGCATTTTCCAGCTCGGCGCCAATTTCTTCATTTTGCTGCACCACCCAGTTCCAGTCTTTTTCAATATTGGCGGCATTAACTACCAGCATATATTTTTCGGGCTCGTAGTAATAAACCAAAAGGTCGTCAACAATTCCTCCTTTACCGTTCGGAAAACAGCTGTATTGTGCTTGCCCAAGTGTAAGAAATCGTGGATCGTTTGATGTAATTTTAGCTACCAGATCCAGGGCTTTCGGGCCTTTTACCCAAAATTCGCCCATGTGCGATACATCAAAAACACCAACAGCTTCGCGCACGGTCATGTGTTCATCTTTTATGCCACTATATTCAATAGGCATTTCGTACCCCGCGAACTCCACCATTTTGGCGCCCAATTTTTTGTGTATCGAATTAAATGCAGTTGTTTTCATCTTAATTTTTCAGTTATTAACGGATTCAGCACGTTTTGCAAACCGTTTATCCTTCGAGGTCGGATATCGTAGAGCAAAACTATGTATTCAAAAACAGTGCAAATATGAATTTTATCAGCAACAGCACAAAAAGCTTTCTCGATTATTTTGCTAAATTGCTGACCGCAATCATAAAAAAAATGGGCAACAAATTTCAACACATCGATACATCTCAGCTAGAAACACTTGCAGGTGGCGACAAGGAGTTTATGAAGGAGATGGCAGAAATTTTTCTGGAACAAATTAGTGAGTTCGTGACGAACATGAGTTCATTCCTGCAAGAAAAAAACTGGGAAAAACTGGCACGCGAGGCACATACGGCAAAATCTTCGGCAATGACATTTGGAATGGAAGATACCGGAACCTTACTGAAAAAAATACAATTGGAATGCCAGGCCAATAATCTGAACGACGTTCCGAAAATGGTTGAAGATGCCATTACTCAATTGCAGGCCGCCACTCCCGAAGTAGAGGAATTACTGTAAAAAGAAAACGGCTCCCCAAAGAGAGCCGTCTTAAAAATATTATTCGGTATTTTAATTGCTGAAAACCAACGAATCATTTTCATAATCGATTACGATCGGCTTGGTTTTATCCACTTTGCCCGAAAGTATCCGTTTCGATAATTCATTTAGCACAAAGCGTTGAAGCACACGTTTTACCGGACGTGCACCAAAATGAGGATCGTATCCAACTGTCGATAACCACTCGCTTGCTTTTTCGCTTAATTCAATTTTCATGTCGCTTGAGGCCAAACGTTTTACAATTTGCTCGAACTGCAAGCGAACGATCTCTTTAATCGCGTCTTTCGACAGCGGTGTGAATACAATGGTTTCGTCAATACGGTTCAAAAACTCCGGCCGTATTGTTTTTCGCAACATTTCCAGTAACTGGTTACGTGTTTTCTCCAGCACCTGGAATTCATTACTGTCATTCATGGTTTCGTAATTCTCCTGAATGATCTGCGATCCCAGGTTCGAAGTCATGATGATAATAGTATTCTTAAAGTTTACAGTCCGGCCTTTGTTATCCGTCAATCGGCCATCATCCAACACCTGAAGCAACACATTAAATACATCAGGGTGCGCTTTTTCGATCTCGTCGAAAAGCACCACTGAATAAGGTTTGTGGCGCACAGCCTCTGTTAACTGCCCCCCTTCGTCGTAGCCAACATATCCCGGAGGCGAACCGATCAAACGGGTTACTGAGAATTTCTCCTGGTATTCCGACATATCGATCCGTGTGATCATATTCTCGTCGTTGAACAAGTATTCAGCCAGCGCTTTTGCCAGTTCGGTTTTTCCAACTCCGGTGGTTCCCAAAAAGATGAATGATCCGATCGGGCGTTTTTCGTCCTGCAATCCGGCACGGCTGCGGCGCACTGCATCCGAAATGGCTACAATCGCTTCGTCCTGACCAATTACACGGTTGTGCAACTCGTCTTCCATGTGCAGCAACTTTTCGCGCTCGCTCTGTAACATTTTCGAAACCGGGATACCGGTCCAGCGTGCCACAACTTCGGCAATATCTTCGGTATCAACCTCCTCTTTAATCAGGTTTTCACCTTTTTTCATTTCTTCCAACTCGGCCTGCAGTTTTTCAATCTCGGCCTCCACCTCTTTTACTTTTCCATAGCGCAACTCGGCCACACGACCATAATCACCCTGACGTTCAGCCTGCTCGGCTTCAAACTTGTAAGTTTCAATCTCTTCTTTCTTTTTCTGAATGGCTTCGATTACCGATTTCTCCGATTGCCATTTGGCACGAAGCTGCGATTGCTCCTCTTTCAGATTCGAAATTTCCTCGTTCAGCGAATTCAACTTTTTGGTATCATTCTCACGTTTTATTGCCTCGCGCTCAATCTCCAGCTGTTTTACCCGACGCTGAATTTCATCCAGTTCCTCGGGAACAGAATCAATTTCCAGGCGCAGTTTTGCTGCCGCTTCATCCATTAAGTCGATGGCTTTATCGGGCAAAAACCGGTCGGAAATGTACCGTTGCGACAATTCAACCGACGCAATAATTGCATCGTCTTTTATCTGCACTTTATGGTGGTTCTCGTATTTCTCTTTAATACCACGCAAAATTGAAATGGCACTTAAAGTATCCGGCTCGTCAACATGTACGATCTGGAAACGACGCTCCAGCGCTTTATCTTTCTCGAAATATTTCTGGTACTCGGCCAGTGTTGTTGCTCCAACAGCGCGCAGTTCACCACGGGCCAGTGCAGGTTTTAAAATATTGGCTGCATCCATTGCACCTTCGCCTTTTCCGGCACCTACCAGTGTATGAATCTCGTCGATAAACAGAATTACCTCATCGTTTGATTGTACCACTTCGTTAACCACGGCTTTCAAACGCTCTTCGAATTCGCCTTTGTATTTTGCCCCGGCAACCAAAGCTCCCATATCCAGCGAAAATACCTGTTTCGATTTCAGGTTTTCGGGTACGTCTCCACGTACAATGCGGTGCGCTAATCCTTCGGCGATTGCCGTTTTCCCGGTTCCCGGTTCACCCAGTAATATTGGGTTGTTTTTTGTACGGCGCGAAAGGATCTGCAAAATTCTACGAATCTCATCGTCGCGGCCAATAACCGGATCGAGTTTACCCGAGCGGGCACGTTCGTTCAGGTTGATCGCAAACCGATTTAAAGAATTGAATTTGTCTTCTGCCGTTTGGCTGTCAACTTTCGATCCTTTTCGTAATTCTTCAACGGCCAGTTTCAACTCTTTTTTTGCAATACCATTGTCTTTCATCAAACGGCTGGTATTGTCTTTTACTTCGAGCAACGCCATTAAAATGTGCTCAACCGAAACATACTGGTCGCCCATTTCCTGCGCCAAACCAAGTGCTTTTTGCAGAGCCTGATTTGCCCCGGAAGAAAGATATTGTTCAGCTCCCGAAACTTTTGGATACGATTGAATAATCTGATCGAGTGCCTGTTTAAAAATTGGCACATTAACATCTAATTTTTTAAGTAAAAACTCGGTTACATTTTCGGCTGAATGAAGTACTCCGCGAAGAATGTGACCGGTTTCGATTGCCTGTTGGTTATTTCCCTGGGCAATTTGAAAAGCCTGTTGAATGGCTTCCTGCGATTTTATTGTGAAATTATTAAAATTCATGGCTTTACGTATTAAAATTCGTCGTTAACCAAAACAACTTTCGAGCCATAACCAACTGACAGACAGAATGTCACAACAACACAGAAATATACAGAAACATTTTCAGGAAAGTGGAAATTTGTATGAAAAAGTGGCAGATTTGGGCATAAAAAAACAGAGACAATCAACATTATCTCTGTTTCCTAACCTAACCAAATCTATTTCTATGAAAAAAACACTTAAACTATTCAAATTCTACACTACAAAAATACGGCGTATTTTAGTTAACGCGTTTAAATGGAAGTTAAAGAATGTTATAAGTATGGGTATCTGTGTTTTGCAGTTGCGAAACCACTAAAAACAGACCTGTTATAATTCCATTATAGCAACTCTTTTCAAGTACCAATATTCTCAATACCTGATAATTTGTTTCTCTATAAAAGTTCCACACAATATTGGAGCTGACTTCAGAAAACAATGCTTTTGTCTTATCAGACCGATTTTACTATTTGGCTTAGCCCAAATAGTAAACACAAAACCCAAGGCTGCGCCCACTTCACTCGGAAAAGCTACGCGATGCCGACTAAAATTCCTGAAACTCGTCGTTCCTCCTCAAACAACAGTAATTTTTTACCGTCGTCATCACTTGTTTTCCGGCTCACCGGCCGAGGCCGAAGCTTCGAACAACATCGCATATCCTTCAACTTTCCATAAGCGGAACGGCCTCTTTTGGTATTTACCTGGAATTGAAATAAAACCTTAATGAGAACGGGAAGCTCCGAGGGATCGAGGAGATCACCCGTCCGAATTTGGGTTTTATGAAAATGGAAGGTAACTGCCAAAAGCAGCCTTGAGCTCGGAAATGCCTTCCTCGTGTTTCGTCTTTGCTTCAAGGCAAAGATGAAAGCCTGCGGCAGCAAACAAATATGATAATTTTAGAAAGGGATGTCTCACTTTATCCTATGCACCTTCAATTATTTAAAACAGGAAGCGCATTTCATCAAAAATATGGGCATAAAAAAACAGAGACATTTTTAACTCATCTCTGTTTCCTAACCTAACCCAATCTATTCTCTATGAAAAAACACTTAAACTATTCAAATTCTATGCTACAAAAATACAGCGCATTTTAGTTAACGCGTATCAACGGAAGTTAAAGAATGTTATAAGTACGGGAATCTGTATTTTTCAGGAAAGAATCTGCCGAAAACAGGAAACGTTTTCATCCCGAAAAATTGGGCATAAAAAAACAGAGACGTTTTCAACTCATCTCTGTTTCCTAACCTAACCAAATCTATTCTCTATGAAAAAACACTTAAACTATTCAAATTCTATGCTACAAAAATACGGCGCATTTTAGTTAACGCGTATCAACGGAAGTTAAAGAATGTTAACACTTCATTTTCACGAGATAAACTTGCTGTTTAGAGCGTAAACAAAACGGATTTTCATACGTTCGGAAATACAAACATTAAAACCGTACGAAAAAAAACATTAGCACTAAAAACAGTATATATTCGAACAAAATGCTATTAAAGCAAATCAGACATATACAAATAGAACAATGTTTAAATACATTACGATACATGCCTCTAAAACAGGCTTTAAAGCAGTTTAAAAACTTTCTAAAGTGGAAAAATAAAGTTACTTTAGCAATCCATTTCAATAATGTTTCTAATTCTATTTTATTATAACTAAAATTTCAATTTTATGACAAAGCATGTATATACTTTCGGAGCCGGACAGGCAGAGGGTAAAGCAGACATGAAAAACCTACTTGGAGGTAAAGGTGCAAACCTTGCGGAGATGAACCTTATTGGCGTTCCTGTTCCTCCCGGATTTACGATTACAACAGAAGTTTGTACCATGTACAACGAAAAAGGTCAGCAAGCAACGTTCGACCTGATAAAGCCAGAAGTTGAGGCCGCAGTGGCGCTGGTTGAAAAACTAACAGAAACCGAGTTTGGAAGCAAAGAAAATCCATGTTTGATGTCTGTACGATCAGGTGCACGTGCATCGATGCCCGGAATGATGGATACAGTTCTGAACCTGGGGATGAATGAAGATGCCGTTGAGGGCATTGCTAAAAAGTCTGGAAATCCTCGTTTCGCGTGGGACTCATACCGCCGGTTTGTTCAAATGTATGGCGATGTAGTTATGGAAATGAAACCTGCCAGTAAAGAAGAGCACGATCCTTTTGAAGAAATCATCGATCAGTTGAAAGAAGAAAAAGGTATTGCTTTGGATACGCAATTCACTACTGAAGACTTACAGGAACTGGTTAAGCGTTTTAAAGCTGCCGTTAAGGATGTTACCGGCAAAGATTTTCCAACCGATCCGTGGGAACAACTTTGGGGTGCAGTAGCTGCAGTTTTTGGAAGTTGGAATAATGACCGTGCAATATATTACCGCAGAATGGAGCAAATTCCTGACGAATGGGGAACTGCTGTTAACTGTCAGGCTATGGTATTTGGAAACATGGGACAAACATCAGGCACAGGTGTTGCATTTACGCGTGATGCTGCAACCGGAGAAGATATTTTTAATGGAGAATACCTAATAAACGCCCAGGGAGAAGATGTCGTTGCAGGTATTAGAACTCCACAGGAAATTACTCTCGAGGGGTCAAAAAGATGGGCTGCCCTACAAGGAGTTTCGGAAGAAGAACGTGCATCGAAATTTCCATCACTGGAAGAAGCAATGCCGGAAATGTACAAGCAGCTAAACGAGACTCAACAAAAACTGGAAGATCATTACAGCGATATGCAGGATCTTGAATTTACCATTCAGGAAGGTAAATTATGGTTGCTGCAAACCCGTAACGGAAAACGCACCGGAGCAGCCATGGTAAAAATGGCCGTTGATATGCTGGAAGAAGGTCGTATCGACGAAAAAACAGCATTGCAACGCATCGACGCTGCAAAACTGGATGAATTACTTCACCCTGTTTTCGACACCGAAGCCATGAAAGCGGCAAGTGTATTGGCAAAAGGTTTGCCTGCATCGCCAGGTGCTGCAACCGGACAAGTTGTTTTCTTTGCCGACGAAGCCAACAAATATCCTGAAGCAGTTTTGGTACGTGTTGAAACCTCGCCGGAAGATTTGGAAGGTATGCACATTGCCAAAGGTATTTTAACTGCCCGCGGAGGTATGACATCGCACGCAGCGGTTGTTGCACGTGGTATGGGTAAATGTTGTGTGTCGGGTGCCGGTAATGTAAAAATCAATTACAAAACCCGCATTATGACCATCGACGGAAAAGAATTTAAAGAAGGCGACTGGATTTCGTTAAACGGATCGACTGGTGAAGTATACGATGGCAAAGTAGCTACCATGGATCCTGAATTGAGCGGAAACTTCGCAAAAATTATGGACCTGGCAGACAAATTCACTCGTATGACAGTTCGTACCAATGCCGACTCTCCTGCTGATGCAAAAGTTGCTCGCGACTTTGGTGCGCAGGGAATTGGTCTTTGCCGTACCGAGCACATGTTCTTCGAAGGTGAAAGAATTAAAGCGATGCGCGAAATGATTTTGGCTAAAACCGAAGTTGACCGTCGCAAAGCATTAGATAAATTATTGCCTTACCAGCGCGAAGATTTCGAAGGTATTTTGGAAGCGATGGCCGGTTACGGAGTAACTATTCGTTTGCTCGATCCGCCATTACACGAATTCGTTCCTCACGAAGAAGCCAACCAAAAAGAGATGGCTGACGAAATGGGAATTAGCGTTGAAGAGGTAAAAGCATTGGTTGAAGACCTTCACGAATTTAACCCGATGTTGGGTCACCGCGGATGTCGTTTAGGAAATACTTATCCTGAGATTACCGAAATGCAGGCACGCGCCATTATTGAAGCTGCTGTTAACCTGAAGCAAAAAGGTGTTGATGCACGTCCTGAGATTATGGTTCCGCTGATTGGTACTGTAAAAGAATTTAAAATGCAGGCAGACATCATTAACGCAACTGCTGAAAAAGTATTTGCTGAAAAAGGTGCAAAATGTGACTATATGGTTGGAACAATGATCGAGATTCCACGTGCTGCAATGACTGCTGATTTAGTAGCTGAGCATGCCGAGTTCTTCTCGTTCGGAACAAACGACCTTACACAGATGACTTTTGGTTACTCGCGCGACGATGCCGGTAAATTCTTACCTATTTACATTGAAAAAGGTATTCTGAAAAACGATCCTTTCCAGGTACTCGACCAGGAAGGTGTTGGACAGGTTGTTAAAATAGGTGTAGAAAAAGGCCGCAGTACAAAACCGAATTTAAAAGTTGGTATTTGTGGCGAGCACGGTGGCGAACCTTCATCAGTGATGTTCTGCGACAGTGTTGGAATGGACTACGTAAGTTGTTCTCCATACCGTGTACCTATTGCACGTGTAGCTGCTGCACAAGCTAATTTAAAATAGAAATTATTGAAGCTAAATAATTAAGAGCTGCTCTTCGGAGTGGCTCTTTTTTTTTGACAGGTTGCCAAAAACCAAGTAGAATTACCTGGTTAAAATCGAGTAATTCTACGCTATTTTTTTTGAGACTTCTTCCCGAACTTTGCCATAACAACTAAAGGATCCATCAAATGGAAATGAAGCGTAAAATAAATTCACATTCGTTAGACACATTCACATCACAAACGCTGAACTGTATTTCCTCCCCTCTTTTTAGTTATTTTTTATCCTATAACTTTCAACACATTTTACTTCAACATACACTGTCCCATTTCCCTGAGTCACAGTGATAAAAAATAAGAAGATGGAATCCGAAAAGGAGCGCATATTTTGTGCTCCTTTTATATTTTATAGAGATTGTTTTTGATGGCATAGATTACAAGTCCTGCAACATTTTTAGTTTTGGTTTTTTCAAGCAGGTTGTATTTATGCCCTTCTATGGTACGTGCGCTAAGTCCCAGTTTTTCACCAATTTCGGTGGCCGTTAATTCTTCACAGATCAGCTTCAACACCTCGCTTTCGCGCTTTGTAAGCTTCAGCAGAAATGCTGAATCTTTCGTCGTATTTTTCTTTAATCCCTGCAAAACGGCCCCCGACAAACTACCCGAGAAGTAGAAATCGTTTTTTAGTACTTTTTTAATGGCCAGCTCCAACTCATCAGGCTCGGCATTTTTTAATAAGTAACCATTTACTCCTTCGCTAACCAGGTGAGCAACCAACTGTGGAGCTTCTTCCATACTGAGTATTAAAATCCGGATGTCAGGATACTCTTTACGTAAATGCCCGGTTACCTCAACACCATCCATTTCGGGCATATTAATATCGAGCAAAACCAGATCAGGTTTTTTGTCCAGTTCGGCGAGCAGTTCCAATAATTCGATTCCGTTACCGGCTTCGTAAATATTCTCAACAATATCAAAATCGTCTAACAAGCCAACCATACCTTTTCTAAAAAGCTTATGGTCGTCGGTAACTACGATATCTACTTTTTGATCACTCATCAGCTTGCAGAACTATAATTGCGCGGGTTCCTTTCCCAGGCGATGATTTCATTTTAAACTTTGCATTTGCCATTTCCGACCGGCTTTCGAGGTTGCGCAAACCAAGTCCGGTTTGCATTTTTTCCTCCAGTAAAAAGCCTTTACCGTTGTCGGCTACAACAAGCGAGACCAACTGTTTGGCAAATCGAATATCAATTAAAATGCGTGTTGCTTCGGCGTGTTTAATGGCATTATTTACCAGTTCCTGCACGATACGAAAAACGGCCAGCTCCTGTTTACTGTCAAAACGAAATTGCTCTCCACTTTTCCAACACTCAATAGCCATCTGATCCGATTTATTCACCCAGTTGGCCAGCTCCTCGAGAGCAAAATACAATCCCAGTTTTTCTAACGATGGCGGTAACAACGACCTTGAAATGCGGCGTACCTGAAGGATTACATCGTCGAGGTAAGTCTTAGTTTCGGTAGCCAGCTCTTTTGCTTTGCCTTCTTCTGCTTTCTTCTCAATTCTCCCCACAGTAAGTTTTACCACCGAAAGCATGGCTCCAACTTCGTCATGCAGATCGCGGGCAATACGTTTTCGCTCATTCTCCTGCGACTGGATCGTATTTTTTATAATTTCTTCCTGCTGATTTTGAACCACCCGGTTCAATTCCAGTTGCTTCTGCAGCAATCTTTTCTGATAGGCAATAAAAAAGAAAAAGATGCCACCCGCCAACAACAGCATGCCGATGGTACCTATTAAATAGACCAATAATATTTCCGAATTCCCGGCTCCCTCCACAATTCACATTTTAGTCAATGCTAAAATAGTTAACAAAATTGAACTTTCTGTAAAATCAGGACAATATTCGGACAATGCGTTTGACCAGAATTTGAATTTCCCCTGAAAATTATCGACCTCAACTAACTGAGGTTACCGGTCAGATTTCCAGAAACCAATAGCAACAAGTACGTAAAACAGCGTATTTAACCCCGCGTAATAGTAGTTTGTAATTTTTGCAAACTCTCTTGAATAATCTAAAATGAGATTAAACAACAGCGAGTAAAACAAAATGCCGGAATAATAGATTAGAACGGCGAGGTTAAGGAATATAAGCGGTTCTTTCCATAATTTCAGAATCCTCGCTTCAGTCATTATTTTGTAAAAAAACAAAAGAGAGAACCCGACAAGAAATATTCTACTTAGAGCCAGTGGCACAGCCGGATATAGAAATACAGATTGCAAAAACAGTGTATTAATGATACAATAAACTTCAAACGAAATAATCAGGATGATCATTAATCGTTTATTGATAATATCTTTTAAAACATGCGAATAAAAGAAACCAAGAAGCAGAAACTCCAGCATTAAATACAAATGCGATAAAGGTTGAGTGTTGGTTTCCCCATCGTAAGTAATCAGTCCATACTGGATAACAATACGGGAAACAATCTCATTGGCCGTTCCATAAATCACAAAATAAAGGAACAAACGCAAGCTCTTGTCAAGATGTTTGTACCGATAAATACCAATAAAGAAGGGTATCAGAATTGATACCCAGTTATACATTATAAAGCTCAAACCTTAATTGTTATGGATTATAAATACTTCGTTCGTCGCAAAATGGAGGACAAACCCCTGTATTATTGAATTCTTCCAGATCTTCCGGATCTTCAACATCTCCTGCCGATTTTAGTAATTGATCGGAAGCAGCGCTAACCATAACGTCCATGGTCTTTTTAATTCCGAATTCAATTTTTATACTGGCATGATTTTGCGTATTGAACAACTCGTGTAACTCGAATTTAGTAAGCAAATATGCATTTGGATAAATGTACTGACGATAGGCTGCACCTTCGTGTTTATCATCAATTTCGCCGGCCCGCCATTTACGGTACAATCGTATACTTTCTATCACTGCTTCGGTATTGTCCGAAAAATCTTCGTTTACCTTACTCAGTTTATATACCGGTGTTTCGTAGTCGGCATAAACATCGCCACTTCCCAAAAGAAAAGAGGACACTGCATAACCACAAAGCACATATTTATCGCCGGCCTTTTCGGGCTCCAACCCAAGATATACACGCACCCGGTTTTCATTCTCGCCAATCAACGATTTATAGGTTTCTTTTTGCAAAATGATTGGAGTCAATTTTAGGTTGAAGGTTTTATCGGCTTCTTCTTTAAAGTTACTTTTCCAGTTTTTTGCTTTTGCCGCTGGAAGTTGATCTCGTTTTAATTTGTTTGCCATATTTATTGTATTTGGACTACTAAAAATAGACAAAATGTTTGACATAAAAATAGGTTCAATAACATATTCTCAAAATGGGCCAATCAAAATCCGACTTTTTAAACACAAAAACTGCCCGCCATATAAATGCTGACGGGCAGTGCTGTAAGAAACAGTATAATTCTAAGGTCTAGCCTGTTTCAATATCTTAACTCAAATTACTGTTAATAAGGTTCGTAATAGTAATCATCAACATAACCCTGGTTGTAATAATCGTCGTTGTAGGCGTAATACCTGTCGGGATAGTGCACCAGGCTAAAACCTAATGCCGATGATTCGAAGAATAAATTTCCAATCCTGAAATACAGGTAGCCGTTTATATGAACTTGCTCGTAGCCATAAGGCAAACTTTCGAATGAAAACCCGAATGGCAGATTCACCAACACATAACCAATTCCTGCGTGATAACGGAAAAAATGTCCGTCGTAACAATAGTAGCGATTATGGTTGTGTACAAAAACGGTTGGACGATAAACAAACTTGCGGATTACGTGACCGTAGTGATTATTGTAATAATAATACTTGTGATAGCGGTAAGAGTATGGATTGTACCCACCGTAGTAGTCGCGCCAGCTGTTGTGGTTCCAGCGGTAGTGCTCCCAACGACGATCCCAGTGATTATTCTTGTAGTAATTATAGTTTGAATAATACTTCCTGTCGCGGTGGTTGTAGTTCATTGCTTTTGGGCGATTTCTGCTACTCCACTGCTGGCTGCTTCCGCGGTAACTTCTATTCGGAGTAAACCGTTTGTCGTTTCTGTCAACATTGTAGTATCTACGTGCTTCGGAAACTGATTTTCGGCTTGTCCCTCTTCCGTTTGAAACGGCAGGGCTCGACTTTTTTGAATTTGTATAAACCCGCGATGGCTGTCTGTTTGCCTCTCTGCCTCGCGCCTGCTCTGCCCTTTGTGGTTGACTTTGTCGGTAAACATTTGCTGAAGACCTTGTAGTACTTTTTTGCGGTTTATAGTTGTTATTAGAACTACTTTTACGCTGAACGTCGCGATTTGCCGAACGAGAATCGTTGTACGTTTTGTTGCTCGAACGAACGTTTGCACTGCTTCGACTGCTATTTGATTTACTCGATGACCGAACGTTTCTATCCGCTTTTTTCGGAGTTGACTGTCGATAAGTTTTTGAGGCACTCTTTGTTTTTACCTCAGTTCTGCTACTCCTTTTCGGAGCTTCTCTTTTTTCTGTTCCTCGTTCTCCTCCCCTGCGCTGGGCCTGGGCCGGAACTGTTGTTATTATTGTAATTGCCGCCAGAGTAATTATCGTGGCAAACAATTTAAAAGTTGTTGCTTTCATGACAATAGACTTTAAAATTCAACAATTTGTTTGCTATGCTCTGTTGGCGCCAAAATAAAAATCGATATCTGCCTTTGTAGATGCAAAGCGTGTGCCAAAAAAGCTACAGCCGCGTGTGATAAAAGTTACAGCTACTAGAGAACAGGCATTTATGCACTTTTTTTTCTAAGCAATTCTCTCTACTTTTGCGGCGATTTAATTAAAGTATGGCCCGGATATTAGCAATAGATTACGGAAAAAAGCGAACAGGATTGGCAGTAACCGATCCGGGGCAGATTATTGCCAGCCGCTTAACAACAGTTCCAACCCACACCATTTGGGATTTTCTGAAAGATTATTTCGAAAAAGAACAGGTGGAAACGGTGGTTGTGGGTTATCCCAAACAAATGAACAACCAGGCCTCGGAGTCTGTTAGATTTATCAATCCGTTTTTGAAAAAGTTTCAGCAGAAATATCCGGAGATGAATCTGGAAATTTACGACGAACGTTTTACGTCGAAAATGGCTTTTCAAACCATGATTGACGGAGGACTGAAAAAACAAAAACGGCAAGACAAAGCATTGGTTGATGCCATTAGTGCAACCATTATTTTACAGAATTATTTAGAACAGAAACGCAACTCGTTACGCTAAAAAAACAAGTTTCAAAAGGTTAGTAGAGTTGTAATTGATATAAAATAGAAAAGAATGAAATACCCGGTAACAGTATACGGAGACCCTTTATTACGGAAGAAAGCCAAAACAATTGAAAAAGATCATCCAAAATTGGATGAGATAATTGAAAATATGTGGGAAACCATGTACTACTCTGACGGTGTTGGTTTGGCAGCACCACAGGTTGGATTGTCGATTCGAATGTTTGTGATCGATGCATCATCGGGTGCCGACGAAGAGCCGGAATTGGAAGGTTTTAAAAAGGTTTTTATCAATCCTGAAATCATTGAAACCAAAGGCGACGAATGGACAATGAACGAAGGTTGTTTAAGCTTGCCCGAAATAAGGGAAGATGTGGATCGCCCCGACGAGGTGACCATTAAATACCTCGACGAAAATTTTGAGGAACACACCGAAACCTACAAAGGTTTTGCCGGCCGCGTAATTCAGCACGAATACGATCATTTGGAAGGCATTTTGTTTGTCGATTATTTATCGCCACTGCGCAAACGTTTATTAAAAAGTAAACTTATTGCCATTTCAAAAGGCAAGGTTCGTCCACATTACCGAATTAAAGTTCCAAAATAATGTAACCTTTTTCCAAAACCTTCGTTTAAGGGCTAATCCTTCAGGCGTAGGTTTTGGAAAATACATTTAAAAACATACCCTTCTTACGAATCACGGTCGCTTTTGCCACCGGCATTTTCCTTGCTTCAATATTTACGGGAATCAGCACACTGCTAATTTATGCGGCCATTGCCATTTGCGGATTTCTAATTCTCCTTCACAAACGTTACAACTTTTATCTTGCTCCACTTTTTGGCGGAACAACTTTTGTTCTGCTTGTATTATTCGGTGCCATCACTTACCAACAATACAACAATTTACCGTCTCCCGAAACCAACGGATTAATGGCAGCCACAGTGCTGGAAACGCCGCAGGAGAAAACCAATTCATACAAAAGTCTGCTTCTTTTGCATTCGGTAAAAACAGAAGACACACTGGTTGGCACACGAGAAAAAGTGTTGGTTTATTTTGAAAAAGGCGAAGACATTAAACTGTTAAAGCCGGGCAGCCAGATAATTTTTGAGCAGTCGCCCGAACCGGTTGAAAACCGCGGGAATCCTTACGAATTTGATTACAAAAATTACCTCGCGAAGAAACACATTTTCAGGCAGGTTTATTTAAAATCGGGGAATTGGAAATTAACAGGCTACGTAAACAACACGCCACTTTTATGGGCCGAAACGATTCGCGATAAACTGCTTAAAATATACCGCGACCAGGAAATCGGGGCGCAGGAAACCGAAATTCTCTCAGCGCTGACACTCGGCTACAAACGCGAACTCGACCGGGAAACAAAACGCATATTTTCTTCGGCCGGAGCCATGCATGTGCTGGCCGTTTCCGGATTACATGTTGGTATACTATTCTTTGCTTTTTCGTTCTGTTTTGGGTTTCTGCAAAAACGAAGAATCGGCAAGTTTATTTACGTCATTCTTTCAATCAGCTTTTTGTGGGGTTATGCGTTTATAACCGGTTTGTCGCCATCGGTTTTGCGGGCCTGCACCATGTTTAGCCTGATTATAATTGCCGGTAATATTAATCGAAGAGCAAATATCTACAACACGCTTGCAGCCTCAGCCTTTCTGCTTTTATTAATAAATCCCAACAATCTTTTCGAAGTTGGATTCCAACTCTCGTACATGGCTGTTTTCGGTATTGTTTTTCTGCAGCCAAAAATTGCTGCATTATGGCCCATTAAAAACAAGGTAGGTTTGTTTTTCTGGAATTTGATAACCGTCTCAATTGCAGCACAAATAGCAACTTTTCCACTTTCGGCCTATTACTTTTGTCAATTCCCCACTTACTTTTTATTGAGCAACATTGTTGTAATTCCGGCCGCCATGCTGCTTATTCCTCTCGGGCTGGGACTATTGGTCTTTTCAAAAATACCGCTATTGGCTTCTTCAATCGCGTTCGTTGTAAAATGGATTATAAAAGGTGTATATTTTTCACTCTTCTCAATCGAATCATTTCCCAACTCAACACCCGATGTTGTACTTCATCTGCCCGAGCTAATTTTTGTTTTGGCCATTCTGGGTACCATCTTTTTATTTCTGAATTCGCGGCGGACTGTTTTTCTGAAATCGGCACTTTCGTTTGCTGTATTTTTGGCTGCGTTTATTTTGTTTTCAGGATACAAGCAAATCAATCAGCACGAAATAATTGTACTTAACTCGCAAGAACCGGTGGTTTGTTTTATCAATGCTAACAAAATGTATGTAATTTCAGCAGACACACTTTCGGTTGACGATTATAACTTAAGTTCGTTGCTGGACATAAAACAACAGAAACGATTAACGAATACCGTTTTCCTAATTTCAGAAGATACATACAAAGATGATCTGCTTTTTCTCGATAAAGGACTAGCAGTTTTCGAAGGCAAAAAAGTGCTGTTACAACAAAAACAAACGCCGGCAACAAACACCGTTTCTCCGGATATAATCATCAGTAAAACTAATGCTTACAGCATAGAACCTATTTCCGAAGACTGTTGCCTTATAAAGTACTATCCCGACCGAAAAAACTCTTCTTCAGAAAAAAAACAACACATTCTTTCCGTACAAGGAGCATTTGCTACCTCTTGGTAACCGCACAATTCATGTAAAATGTACTGCTGTGAATTGTCTATTTCATTGAAAATTATTTTGGTAATTTGCTGTAAATTACACGTGGCATTTTGTAATTTAGAATGTTAATTTAATGTTGGAAGCGGAAAATTATAAAGCGTTTTCCGTGGAGTTTAAAAACAGAATGCATTATTTTGCTTCATTAAATTACACAGACAGATGAAACGAGCATATAAAAATTGCGCTTACAGAATAGAAGCTAACAAGCGAGTTTTATCGAATACTTTTTGAGAATTAACACTTATAATGAGATGAAAGTTGTTATAGCAGGTGCCGGCGAAGTAGGAACACATTTGGCTAGAATGTTAACCAATGAAAACCACGATATCACCTTACTGGATGATTCTCCTGAAAAATTAGCGAAAATCAGTAGTGAAGTAGACCTGATGACAATTGCGGGTTCAGCGCATTCATTTCAGGATTTGAAAAGCACCGACCTCGCAAAATCAGATTTGTTTATTGCAGTAACTCCTTTTGAGGAACGCAACGTTTTGGCCTGTTCAATGGCGTCGTACCTTGGCGTTAACCGTACAATTGCGCGAATAAACAACTCCGAGTACTTGCAGGAAAGATACCGCGCCAAGCTTAACAACTTGGGGATAAACGAATTGATTTACCCCGAAAGTCTGGCAGCAAAAGAAATTATTGCGTCTGTAAAACAAACGGCAACACGTCAGTTAATCGAGTTTTCGGGTGGAAAACTGATTATGATGGGAATTAAAGTGCGCGAAAATGCACCGATTCTGAATAAAACGTTTGAAGAGTTATCGCAGGAAAATCAGCATTTGTTAGTGGTGGCGATTAACCGCGACAATGAAACGATCATCCCGAATGGTACTGATTTTATAAAAAATGGTGACATCGTATTTTTTGTTACCACTCCGGCCGAACAAAACAATGTTTACGAATTAACCGGAAAAACACTTTTCGAGGTTAAAAACATCATGTTTTTGGGAGGTAGCCGAATTGCCCAAAAAGCAATTGAAAAATTGGGCGAAAACTACCGCATAAAAGTTATTGAAGGCGACCGCAAAAAATGCGAAAAAATTGCCGACAAGTACGAAAATGTGCTGGTAATTAACGGCGACGGACGAAACCTGAATTTGTTACGCGAAGAAGGAATTGAAAAAATGGATGCTTTTGTGGCAACCACCGGAAATTCTGAAACCAATATATTAGGCTGTCACCTGGCAAAAACATTTGGTGTACGCCGCACAGTGGCCGAGGTGGAAAACCTGGCTTACATGAACCTTGCAGACAATATGGATATCGGCAGTATTTTTAATAAAAAGCTGATTGCCGCCGGTTACATTTACCGGTTTACGTTGAATGCCGAAATCTCGAAAGTAAAATGTTTAACCGCCTCCGACGCCGAAGTTTTTGAGTTTATTGCCAAACCGGGAGCTAAAATCACACAAAAATCCATTAAAGATCTTGACTTCCCCGAGGAAGCAAAAATCGGAGGTGTGATTCGCGGAAATATGGGTTATATTGCACACGGTTATACTCAAATTCAGGAAGGCGATAAAGTAGTTGTATTCACCCTTCCTTCAGGAATTAAAAAGCTGGAGAAATTCTTTAAGTAAGCGCAAACTACCGGAACATGAATCTTAAAATCATATTCAGAGTACTTGGTTTTTTATTATTTGTAGAGGGAATTGCCATGGGCATCGCTCTGCTGGTTGCTCTGATTTATGGTGAACACGACACTGGCGCATTCTTAATTTCGGGAGGAATAAACCTGGCAATCGGCGGACTGATCGTTGCTGCCACATCGAAAGCCAAAAAGGATATTGGCAAACGCGAAGGTTTCATCATCGTGTCGATGGTATGGATTGTGTTCTCCTTTTTTGGGAGTTTACCTTATGTTATAAGTGGCTCAATTCCCAGTTTTACCGATGCATTTTTCGAAACCATTTCCGGTTTTACCACAACAGGCTCATCAATTTTAAACGATATTGAAGCACTTCCCCACGGTATTTTATTCTGGCGAAGCATCACGCAATGGCTTGGCGGTATGGGAATTATAGTTTTGTCGCTGGCCATTTTGCCGGTGTTTGGAATTGGTGGTATGCAGTTGTTTATGGCAGAGGTTCCGGGGCCAACACCCGATAAAATAAGCCCCAGAATTAAACAAACGGCAAAAACACTTTGGGTAATTTACCTGGCATTTACAGTTGCAGAAACACTGTTGTTATGGGTTGGAGGAATGACCTTTTTCGACTCCATTTGCCACTCGTTTACCACCATGGCTACCGGAGGATTTTCAACCAAACAGGCAAGTATTGCGCACTGGCCGTCACCATTTATTCAGTATGTGATTATTGTTTTTATGTTTCTGGCCGGAACAAACTTTACACTCTCCTATTTTGCTATAAAAGGAAAGTTTTCGGTGGCATTTAAAGACGAAGAGTTTAAATACTATAGTTTTTTTACCCTGGGATTTACGGCCCTTATTTTTATCGGCCTTTTAATTTCCAGCGAAATTGGCGTTGAAAAAGCATTTCGCGATTCATTGTTCCAGGTCATTACAATAATAACAACCACAGGATACGCCACAGCCGATTACCTTATGTGGCCCCCCGTTTTAACAATGCTCATCTTTTTACTTTTCTTTTTTGGAGGTTCTGCCGGATCAACCGGTGGAGGTATAAAGATTATGCGAATTGTTGTGCTGCTGAAAAACGGCTACTACGAGCTAAAACGTCTGGTGCATCCCAATGCTGTTATTCCGGTTCGTTTTAATAAACATTCGGTTGATGCGAAAATCGTTACCAACGTGCTGGCGTTCTTTATGATCTACTTTGTAATTTTTGCCATCAGCACCGTTATTTTCACACTTATAGAACCCGATATGGAATCGTCGATGGGAGCTGTTGCAACTTGTTTAGGAAATATCGGCCCCGGTTTAGGAAGTGTTGGTCCGGCAGAAAATTTCTACCACATTAGCCCAATCGGGAAATGGTTTTTATCGTTTCTGATGCTGCTTGGCCGACTGGAGTTGTTTACTGTTTTGGTACTCTTCTCGCCGTCGTTCTGGAAAGAATAATCGATTTAATATTCCAATTCACCTTTTCCCTGACGTATCAAAGTTGGCTCGTCCGATGTGCAATCTACAATGGTAGACGGAATCAATTCGCCAAAACCACCATCAACAACAATTTCAGCCAGTTCTGCGAATTTTTCATGGATCAATTCAGGATCAGTAGTATATTCCAGAATCTCGTCGTCGTCGTGCACCGATGATGAAAGAATTGGATTTCCCAGCTCGCGCACAATTTCGCGAATAATATTATTATCCGGGATACGAATTCCCACCGTTTTCTTTTTCCCTTTAAAATACCGTGGTACGTTGTTATTGGCATTTAAAATAAAAGTAAACGGACCAGGTAAATTCTTGCGAATGAGTTTAAAAATATGACTGGGAATCGGCTTGGTGTAATCCGACAAGTGGCTAAAATCGCTGCAGATAAACGAAAAATTGTTCTTCTCTACCTGGATACCTTTATAACGCGCCACCTTCTCAACTGCCTTTTGGTTGGTAATATCGCAGCCCAATCCGTAAACCGTGTCGGTTGGGTACACAATCACTCCTCCATCACGCAAAACATCAACAACTTTTCGAATATCGCGGGGATTTGGATTTTCATTGTACAAGCGCACCAACATAGTTTTTCGTATTTTTGGCCGATAAAATTAGTTTTTTAAGTTATAAAAGGTGCCTTTTTGCTGCTTTTTAGCTGAATACTGATTGTAGAACATACAATTTTAGGAAATTCGCAGGCCATGCAACGACAAATAATAAATACTGAAGACGGATCGAAAACGCTCTTTATTCCGGAGATGGACGAGCAGTACCATTCGGTGAACGGCGCACTGACAGAATCGGATTTTGTGTATCTCGATAAAGGTTATCGACACAATCAATCGCCGGCACCTGTAATTCTTGAAATTGGTTTTGGAACAGGATTGAACGCCTTATTAACAGCAATTGAAGCAGAAAATACAAAGCGACAAACCACTTATATTTCGTTGGAAAAATATCCGATTGAGCCAGAAGAAATACAGCAACTCAATTATGGAAGTTTGATTTCGAAACAAGCGGAAGAATTATTTTCAGCGTTGCATAGGAGCGAATGGAATGTTAGAACTCAAATTTCACCGTATTTCGATTTACTAAAACTAAAAACTGACCTCACCAAATTTACATTTGACGAGATTCCAACAGTCGATTTGATCTACTTTGACGCCTTCGGCCCCGACAAACAACCTGAGATGTGGAACGAGGAAATTTTCAGGAAACTGTTCAGCATTAGCAACTCAAATGCAAACCTTGTTACCTATAGCGCCAAAGGCGAAATTCGCAGAAGAATGGAACGATCGGGCTATATTTCGGAGCGACTTCCCGGTCCTCCGGGAAAAAGACAGATGCTTCGGGCAACGCGGCCGTAATGCAAAAAACAGTCAATCACACACCAAAAACACCAACGCTAAAGCCTGACCAACAAACACTTATGCATCATTTCGCAAGATTATTCGATAAGCCGAACAACAAACACGAATGTTCGATTTTTCCTGAGTTAAAATTTTTTAACATTTTTTAATTCTATCAAATTCGTTTCTGTATTTTTCACAATATTTTACAATAATATGCCCCGAAAAAGGTTAAAAACCAACCTTTTGACATTTTGTTAAAAATAACCGATCGCTAAAAAATGCCCCTTTTGATAGATATTTTCAATTTTTTCTGCATTTAAATTCTTGGAATTTGTAAAAATTCCTGTAAAATTTGGACTTCATTCAACGTGAAATTTATGATTTATCAATTTCAAATTGTTTCACAAGAGGCCCAAAACTTCCGATTGGAAGTTGCTCTGGATGAGAAACATTCATTTTTCGATTTTCATAGCATTATACAGAAAAGTGTTGGTTTTGAGTCACATCAACTGGCATCTTTCTTCGTGTCCAACAAAAACTGGAGAAAGCTAGTTGAGATTTCAATGTTAGACTTAGGTATAAATGGTGCGGCATTTTACATCATGCAAAAAACAAAATTATGCGACTTGCTGCAGGATAAGGGTCAACACCTCATTTATACATTCGATTTTTTGAACGACAGGTCTTTTTTTATAGAACTAACTGGAATAATTATGGAAAAAAATCTTAATGAACCATTAGTCGCTTTAAAACAAGGCGATTCCCCCGTTCAGGTTTTAGGAGAAGAAAGAATTGAACTTGAAACTGGTATAAGCCAGGAAGAAGAAGTTTATATGGATTTTGGCGAGCTAGATGATTACACTGAAATCTTTGGCGAAATGGACGATTTCTGATCACGAAAGACGACTGTTTAATCCATGTTTAAAAAAATTCCAAGGCTGTTCAATATTTTGAACAGTCTTTTTTTTGTCATTAATTTGCCAAAAATCATGCATTCATGCCAAAAACGCTTGTTGTAATTACCGGCCCAACCGGAATTGGGAAAACCGAGGTGAGCATTAAAGTTGCCCAACATTTTAATGCCGAAATCGTTTCGGCCGACTCCAGGCAAATTTTTAAGGAACTTTGCATCGGAACGGCTGTTCCTTCGGAAGAAGAACTGGCTGCCGTACCCCATCACTTTATACAAAGTCATTCGGTTGAAGAAAATTACAATGCCAGCCGCTACGAAACAGAAGCGCTGGAACTGATAGACAAGCTTTTTCAGCAGAAGGATGCATTGTTGCTGGTGGGCGGCTCAATGTTGTACATCGATGCGATTTGCAAAGGCATCGACATTATGCCTGATGCCGATCCCGAAGTTCGGGCAGCATTAAAAAAGCAGCTGGAAGAAGAGGGATTGGAAAGTTTGCGTTTGCAGCTAAAGAAGCTCGATCCGGCATACTACAAAAAAGTCGATTTGAAGAATCCGAACCGCATTATCCACGCGTTGGAAATTAGTATTCAAACCGGCAAGCCTTACTCGTCGTTCCGCTCCGACACACCAAAAGAGCGCCCATTCCAGATACTGAAAATCGCGCTGAACTGTGATCGGCAGGTACTCCACAACCGTATTAATTTACGAGTTGATAAAATGATGGAGGCGGGACTGGAAGCAGAAGCAAGAAGCGTTTACCACAAAAAACACTTGAACTCGTTAAATACAGTGGGCTACCAGGAATTGTTCGCTTATTTTAACGAAGAGATTCCGCGCGAGAAAGCTATTGAGTTGATCAAACGCAACTCGCGGCGTTATGCACGCAAACAAATTACATGGTTCCGCCGCGATGAAGCAGTGAAATGGTTTGAACCTACCGAAAGTGAAAAAATAATCGACTGGCTCGAATCACAAATCAAATAGTATGGGGCAATTTATTATCCGCGTTTATGGGCTGGTTATTAACGACGAGAAAGAAATTTTGCTTTCGGATGAATTTGTGTTGAACACCAAAATGACCAAGTTTCCCGGAGGTGGACTGGAATTTGGTGAAGGATTGATTGATGGCTTAAAACGAGAGTTTAAAGAAGAATGCAACGGACAAGAGATTGAAAACATCCGGCACTTTTACACCACCGACTTTCACCAAAAAGCACTGTTTTACGACGATGCTCAATTAATCAGCATTTATTACCTGGCAGACCTGAAAAAGCCGTTAAAATTTAAGATCTCGGAAAAAGCTTTTGATTTTGAAATTGACGCCGACGAAACACAAAGCTTTCGCTGGGTAAAAATAAAAGACATAAAAGTAGACGATATTACTTTCCCAATTGATAAATTTGTTCTGAATAAATTAAAAGCAACTTTTAATGAGTAACACGCTACAGCAAATCAGGCAGCTTTCGGCACTTTGCGATCAGCTTGGGGAAAATACACAGCTTGTTGAGGTAATCGATAACATTGCAGACACGGTCGTAAAAGCCTACAAAAATGGGAACAAAACTATTTTTTGTGGAAACGGAGGCAGCTCGGCAGAAGCACAACATTTGGCAGCCGAACTTTCGGGGCGGTTTAAATTCGAGCGTCAACCCATTCCTGCCGAGGCGTGTCATGTGAACTCATCCTTTGTTACGGCAGTTTCGAACGACTACGACTTTACAAAAGTTTACAGTCGCTACATCGAAGGTTTTGGGCAAAAAGGCGATGTTCTGATTGGTTTATCTACTTCAGGAACTTCAGAGAACATTGTAAACGCCTTTATTGCAGCTCGCGAAAAAGGACTCACAACCGTTGCATTAACCGGCGAAAGCGGTGGCGATTTAAACAAATTGAGCGACCTGATATTGAAAGTACCATCAGAAAATGTACCCCGCATTCAGGAAATGCATCTGCTCGTTGGGCACATCATCTGCGAAAAAGTTGAGCAAGCTTTATTCGGAAATGGCAACTAGCAATAAAAATAAGGCCCTGTTTCTCGACCGCGACGGAACCATTAACGTTGAAAAAAACTACGTATTCCGAATTGAGGATTTTGAATTTATTCCGGGCATTTTCAAATTGCTGAAAAACTACAGCGACAAGGGTTTCCTGATATTCGTAATTACCAACCAATCAGGCATTGCACGAAAATATTATACCGAAGACGACTTTTCTCGTTTAAACAATTGGATGATTCGGCAGTTTCAGAAACAAGAGATAGAAATAACAAAAGTTTATCATTGTCCGCATCATCCTGAAATAACAGGAAAATGCAACTGCAGAAAACCCGAACCCGGAATGATTTTGCAAGCCATTCAGGAATTTAATATCGATCCTGTTAACTCAGTGTTGATAGGAGACAAAAAAAGAGATATTTTAGCAGGAGAGAAAGCAGGGATAGGAAAGAATTTATATATTCAAAACTTATTACAGGCAGATTTAGATTAAGGATCAGACAAAGGCAAAGTGCAACATTTTACAAAAGCAGAAATAAGGCATATTGAAGACCGCTACCAGGATTTTCTGAAGGTCATTAAAGATAAGTTTGATGAAGGGCGGTTGGCACGTATAGAGAAAGCATTTCGTTTCTCGAATGCGGCGCACCATGGCATAAAACGCAAATCGGGCGAACCGTTTATTATTCACCCTATTGCAGTTGCGCGTATTGTTGCGGTTGATTTGGGATTGGGAGCCACTTCGATTGTTGCAGCCTTGTTACACGATGTTGTTGAAGACACCGAATACCGTTTATCCGACATTGAAAACATGTTTGGAACTCGGGCATCCCGAATTGTTGACGGGCTTACCAAACTGTCGGGCGACTTTGATGCCAAACATGCGCTTACGCTGAAAAAAATGCTGATGACCCTTTCGGACGATGTAAGGGTTATTTTGATTAAAATTGCCGACCGTTTGCACAACATGCGAACGTTGGATTCGATGCCGGCGCACAAAAAAATTAAAATTGCCGGCGAAACACTTTTCCTTTATGTTCCGCTTGCGCATCGCTTAGGGTTACATGCCATAAAAAGCGAACTGGAAGACCTGAGCTTTAAGCACAAACACCCTGAAGAATACGAACAAATTCAATACCTGCTGCACAACCAGGCAGAAAAACGGAATTACCTGATAAACGAATTCACCAGCCCGATAATTGACAAACTGAAGGAAGAAGGGATTGATTGTAAGGTAGAACACCGGCTAAAAACAAGCTACTCCATTTGGCAAAAAATGCAGAAAAAGGCAGTAGCGTTTAACGAGGTTTACGACATTCTGGCCATTCGTATTATTATCAACTCGAAAAAAGGTATATCTGAAAAACGACAGTGTTTCGATGTACTTTCGATCGTTACCGATATTTACAAACCAAAACCCGACCGCATTCGCGATTGGATTACCATGCCAAAAGCAAATGGTTACGAATCGTTGCATGTTACCGTAATGGGGCCGCAAGGACATTGGGTTGAAATTCAGATTCGCACCGACAGAATGGACGATGTGGCCGAGCATGGTTTTGCAGCACATTATCGTTACAAAGACATTCGCAACTTCGAAAACGAGCTGGATCCGTGGATTGAACGTATTCGCGAACTGTTGCAAAGTTCCGATTCTGATGCATTCGAATTTCTCGACGATTTTAAACTCAACCTGTTTTCGTCCGAGATAAATGTTTTTACACCAAAAGGCGATATGTTTTCGTTACCGTTGGGATCGACAGTAATTGATTTTGCCTACGAAATTCACACCGAACTTGGCAACAAATGTATTGGTGCGAAAATAAATACCAAGCTGGTACCGATCAGTCACGTGCTCGAAAACGGCGACCAGATTGAGATTCTGACTTCCGAAAATCAGACACCAAAACTGGAGTGGCTAAGATTTTCAGCATCGCCAAAAGCGAGGGGTAAAATCAAAAATGTATTCCGGCTCGAAAAAAGCAAACATACCGACAAAGGCAAGGAAATAATTGAAGAGCTTTTTAAGGAAATAAACGCTCCGTTAACGTCGAATAACCTTAAAAAATTAACGGCGCACTTTAATCTGAACAACAAAGAACAGTTGTATTCCGAAGTGGGAATGGGATTTTTGGAGCTGGATGATGTGAAAGACATTATTGGCAAAAAATCGGAAAGCAAACTGGTAAAATACTGGAACATTACTTTTGGATCGGGCAACAAAAACAAGGAAGAAGAAGAGGAAGAAACGCCCGAAAACCAAAAGATCGATAAGAAAAAACCATTTCTGCTGCGCGAAAACCAGGATAATATAAAGTTCTCGCTGGCAAAATGTTGTAATCCAATTCCCGGCGAACCGGTTGTTGGTTACCTTACCACCGACGATCACGTAATTATTCATAAAGTAAAATGCCGCGAGCTGGAAAAATTCATCGCCAACCAGGGCGAAAAAATAATCCAGGCCGAATGGACAAAATTTAAACGCCAGTCGTACCTCACCCGGTTGCATTTACAGGGATTCGACCGCATGGGAATTGTGAACGAAGTAACCACGCTAATATCTAAGGGTCACAATATTAACATGCGTTCAGTAAAATTCGACACACACGACGGAATTTTCATGGGCGACCTGTTTTTATACATCCACAACACAAACGATTTAGACAACTTAATCAGCAAGCTAAAAACGATAAAAGGCATCGATAGTGTAAATCGTGTAGAAAACCTTGAGGATTAATTTATATTCATTCTAAAAGAATAAATTTTTTTTCTATTTTTGGCCTATTTAAAATTGGTTTAATTATGAATAACCAGAAGACCAGAGAAACTGTGCGCAACATGTTTACCGAGTACCTTGAAAAGAACGGTCACCGGAAAACACCCGAAAGATTTGCAATTCTTGACGAGATTTATTGTCGCGAAGGGCATTTCGATATTGAGTCGTTATACATTTCGATGAAGAACAATAATTACCGGGTAAGCCGCGCTACTTTATACAATACCATCGATTTGTTGCTCGATTGCAAGTTGGTTGTAAAACACCAGTTTGGCAAAAACATTGCACAGTTCGAAAAGGCATTTGCAACACTTCAGCACGATCACCTTATCGACACGACAAACGGAACTGTTGTTGAGTTCTACGATCCACGTATTCGCGAGATTATTGAAGATGCCTGCAACAAAAACGATTTCAAACTGTCGCACCACACGCTTTATATCTACGGCGAAAGCACAAAAAAGGAATAAAGCTGTTAATTCTTAATAGATTATAAATTAAATGCAGGGTGCTTGTATTTTTATTGCAGAGCATAAAATATTTAGTACTTTTAACTGCTTAATTTGAAAGCCGTGAAAGGTTAATCTTGAACGATTAAGTTTTCGCGGTTTTGCATGTAAAATAAAAATCAAAACTCAAAATGAAGGTAGATGTATTGTTGGGCCTGCAATGGGGCGACGAGGGAAAAGGTAAAATTGTTGACGTATTTACTCCGGAATACGATGTTATAGCTCGTTTTCAGGGAGGGCCAAACGCCGGCCACACCCTTGAATTCAACAATATCAAACATGTTTTGCATACTATTCCTTCGGGCATTTTCCGCGAAAACAAAATCAATGTTATTGGTAACGGTGTTGTTATCGACCCAATCGTTTTCAAAAAAGAAATTGAGTCGTTGAGTAAAATCGGTGTCGATATCTCGAAAAACCTTTACATTTCGAAAAAGGCACACATGATTTTGCCAACACATAAGATTTTGGACGCTGCATCGGAGCAGAAAAAAGGCGATACAAAAATTGGTTCTACCTTAAAAGGAATTGGCCCAACTTATAAAGATAAAATCGGCCGTGATGGTTTGCGTGTTGGCGACCTTGTTCACGGTTTCGAAGAAAAATATACTGCACGTATTGACAACCACAAAGTAATGTTGAGCGAGTTCTTTAAGTACGACTACGAAGCAATGCTTAACGAATGCGAAAAAGAGTGGTTCGAAGGTGTTGAAGTGCTGAAATCATTTAATTTGGTTGACAGCGAGCACATGATTAACGATGCACTAAAAGCTGGTAAATCAGTTTTAGCTGAAGGAGCACAAGGAACATTGCTAGATATCGATTTCGGATCGTATCCTTTTGTAACCAGCTCGAACACCATTTGCGCCGGAGCTTGTACCGGTTTGGGACTTGCTCCAAATGCAATCGGTAAAGTTTTCGGAATTTTTAAAGCTTACTGTACCCGCGTTGGAATGGGCCCGTTCCCTACCGAGCTTTTCGATGAAACAGGCGAAAAACTGCGTACTGCAGGAAATGAGTTCGGATCAACAACCGGCCGTCCGCGTCGTTGTGGCTGGCTTGATTTGGTAGCGCTGAAATACACTTGCATGCTAAATGGCGTTACCGAACTGATTATGATGAAAGCCGATGTGCTGGATGATTTCGACACGATTAAAGTTTGTGTAGGTTACGAAATTGATGGTGAAGTTGTTGAGCACTTCCCATTTGAATTGGACGACAATGTAAAACCTGTTTACGTTGAACTACCGGGCTGGAAAACCGATTTGACTAAGATTAAAGATCAGAACGAATTCCCGGAAGAACTGAACAACTACATCAACTTTATTGAAGATGAAATGGGTATTCCAATTTCACTTGCATCGGTTGGCCCAAACAGGGAACAAACAATTATGCTTGAAAAAGAATAAACAAAGATATTTTAGATTGAAAACGCTGTTCATTTATTTGAGCAGCGTTTTTTGTTCTTTCATATCGTCCCCCGTATTCAAAAACTACCACCCACTTCTTCAACCATTCGTTCATATTAAGTATCAAAAACAGACCAGTTTACGATTCAGCCTCTACATTCTGAACATAAACATTCGGTTAAATTATTAATAGATCATTTAAATAGTTATAATTCTTAATTATCTTTAAGCATCTCAGTGAGGGGCAAAAATGGGATCAATATTTAAGGAAACATTAGGACTATATACCGATTTGTATGAGCTAACAATGGCTCAGGGGTACTTTTATTGTCAAAAAAAAGACCAGCAAACTTCGTTCGACTATTATTTCAGAACCAATCCGTACAAAGGTGGATTTACCGTTTTTGCCGGCTTGCAGGATTTTATCGATGCCCTGAATGAATTCACGTATTCCAAATCGGATCTGGAATTTCTGAAAGCAAATGGTTTTAAAGATGAGTTTTTAGAATACCTGCGTAACTTCAAATTCTCGGGAGACATTTACAGCGTAAAAGAAGGTGAGATTGTTTTTCCGAACGAGCCGCTGCTGTCGGTTGAAGGAAACATTATTGAATGCCAGCTGCTGGAAAGTATTTTGCTGAATATTCTGAATTTCGAATCGCTGATTGCCACAAAGGCTTTCCGCATTAAACATATTTCGGGGCAAAAGTTATTTGCCGATTTTGGTTTGCGGCGTGCTCAGGGTTTTAGTGCTATTCATGCCAGCCGGGCAGCTTGTATCGGTGGTGCTTCATCCACATCGAATACTTTGGCCGGAAAAATCTACGATATTCCTGTAAGCGGAACAATGGCACACAGCTGGGTACAAAGTTTCGATTCGGAGCTGGAAGCTTTCAGGGCTTTTGCCGAAACCAATCCCGACAATACCATATTATTGGTTGACACTTTCGACACCTTAAAATCGGGTGTGCCCAATGCCATTACCATTGGGCATGAAATGGCAGCCAGAGGAGAAAAACTAAAGGCCATTCGTTTGGATAGTGGCGACCTGGCTTACCTCAGTAAAAAAGCCCGGAAGCAATTGGACGATGCCGGTTTGCACGATGTTCAGATCCTGGCATCGAACCAACTGAACGAATACGTTATAAAAACCTTGCTGCTGGACCAGAATGCTGCTATCGACGGTTTTGGAATTGGCACCGAAATGATTACCGGCAAAAGCGACGCTGCACTTGATGGCGTGTATAAACTGACCGAGATTGACGGAGAAGCAAAAATGAAATTCTCCGAAAATATCGAAAAAATTACCCTGCCCGGGAAAAAACAACTGGTGAGGTATTTTGATGAAGAAGGCCAATTCTACCGCGACGGAATTCTGCTGCAAAATGAAAAGCAGGAAGAAGTGGATACGATCTACCACCGGATTTACCCCGAAAAAAATACCGAAGTCTCCAAACTAAAATGTGAACTTCTTCGCGAAAAAGTGGTTGAACAAGGAAACATTTTGCTTCAACACAAAAGTCCGCTGGAAATTTACGAATACCTAAAAAGCCGGGCCGCTTTATTGCCCGACGAGCATAAACGTTTTATCAGTCCGCACCTGTATAAAGTGGGCATTTCGAACCAATTAATGGCTACCCGCAACGCTCTAACGCAAAAATTAAGAACGTTACACTAAGTTATTTTATGACAGAGATTACACGACCTACACTAATTATTGACAAAGAAGTTTGCCTGCAAAACATTGAACGGATGGCTAATAAAGCGAAGAAGTACAATCTTCGGTTGAGGCCCCACTTCAAAACGCATCAGGCAGCGAAGGTCGGTGAGTGGTTTAAACGTTTCGGGATCAGCCAAATTACTGTTTCGTCGGTATTGATGGCTGAATATTTTGCATCGAACGGATGGAATGACATCACCCTGGCTTTTCCGTTGAATATTCTTGAGATGAGCAGGATTGACCGTTTGGCAGATTCGATAAAACTGAATGTTCTGGTGGAGAACAAAGAGGCAGCAGAAGTGCTGGCCAATAAAGCAACAAACAAAATTGGCGTGTATTTAAAAATCGACACCGGATACAACCGCACCGGAATTCCGGCGGGCAGAACCGGTCGCATCGATTCGATTCTTGATATTTTGCGCAAAAACAGCAAACTTACTTTTAAAGGTTTTCTCACGCACACCGGTCATACTTACACGGCACTATCAACCAACGAAATATTCAGCAGTCATTTTGATGCTTTGCTAAAACTGAAAAAGCTAAAAAACAGGTACCATAAAAACTATCCGGGAATGGAACTGAGCATGGGAGATACACCGTCTGCCAGCATTTGCGGAAATTTTGACGGGATTGATGAGCTTCGTCCCGGCAACTTTGTGTTTTACGACCTGATGCAGCACAACCTTGGCGTATGCGAAATTAGCGACATTGCTGTAAGATTAGTGTGCCCGGTGGTGGCCAAACATGTTTCGCGAAACGAAATTGTGATTTACGGTGGCGCTGTTCATTTCTCGAAAGACACGCTGCAAAATACCGATGGAAAAGAATTGTATGGCCGGATCATTATCAACCAGGACAAGGAAAAAGTTCTGCTCGACACCAAAAATTATCTGTCGCGACTTTCGCAGGAACATGGCGTATTAAAAGTTACACCCACTAATTTTAAACAAATAAAAGTGGGCGATTTGGTGGAAATTATTCCTGTGCATTCGTGTCTTACTGCAAATATGATGGGGCATTTGATTACCACCGACGGCGAGTTTATTGAAATGATGCCGAAATATTAAAAAAAGATCTGAACGCTGGTGACGCAGATTTTGCAGATTACCACTGAAATACAAAATGGAACAAAAGGCTACGCTTTTGTTCTCAACATAAAAAATCCGATTCGTTTGATCAAATCATTCGAATCGGATTTTTATTTTCTATTCTGCGAAAATCAATTCACATCAGTGTCATCAGCGTTCCTACGCTGCAATTTAAAGATTCTATTTTTCAGGAATAGCTTCCAGTGTAGCCTCCAAAAACTCCCAGAATTTCTTAACTGTTTCAATATTTACTTTTTCATCCGGCGAGTGCGGGAAACGAATGGTCGGACCAAACGAAATCATATCCCAGTGTGGGTAGTTCTGTGCCAGAATACCACATTCCAAGCCGGCGTGAATAGCCATAATTTTTGGCACTCTGCCCCACTTGTCGTTATACACATTTTGCATGGTTTTCAAGATCGGCGATTCCATGTTTGGCTTCCATCCCGGATAAGCACCCGACAAAGTTACCTCGGCACCTGCCAGTTCAAAAACAGCTATCAGGCGTGTTCCCAATTCTTCTTTTGCCGAATCAACCGAGCTGCGCATCAAACAACCACCATTAATGGTTTTGCTTTCAGCATCCGATTTTAAAATTGCCAGGTTGGTAGAAGTTTCAACCAGCCCTTCCATGCTGTCGCTCATGCGAATTACACCGTTCGGACAAGCAACAACAGCTCGTGTTACGTTTTTCTGCGTAGCAGCATCGATCAAGGTTTCCGGCAATTCAGTTTGCTCAACAGAAATATCCAGATCAGGTTCGGTAGCCGCCAATTCTACTTTTACAGCGTCGGCAATTTCATCTACCAAAGCGATAAAATCGGCCACTTTTGCCTCTTCAATTACAACAACACCAAAGGCTTCGCGAGGAATGGCATTTCTTAAACTTCCGCCATCGATACTTGCTAAACGAACGCCAAGTACTTCGGCTGCATTAATAATTCGGAAAAATGTTTTTATTGAGTTTCCGCGGCCCAGAATAATATCCATTCCGGAGTGGCCACCTTTTAAACCTGTAACGCTTAATTGCAACGCTACAAAACCAACAGGTACTTCTTCTTCAGTATAATTGAAAGTAATATTCACATCTTCGCCACCGGCGCAACCTACATACAATTCACCCTCGTCTTCCGAGTCGGTATTGATCAGGATTTCGGCATCGAGCATACCGGCTTTTAACCCGTTAGCTCCGTCCATTCCGGTTTCTTCGGTAGCGGTTAGCAACACTTCAATTGGTCCGTGCTTTAAGGTTTTCGACGCCAAAACAGCCATTGCTGCCGACGAGCCAATTCCATTATCAGCACCCAGCGTTGTTCCGTTGGCAGTTACCCAATCGCCATCAACATACGTTTCAATCGGATCGTTTTGAAAATCGTGAACTTTATCGCTGTTTTTTTGCGGAACCATATCGAGGTGCCCTTGCAGAACAACTGTTTTACGGTTTTCCATACCGGGTGTTGCCGGCTTTTTTATAATCACATTTCCGGCTTCGTCTTTTATGGTTTCCAACCCCAGTTTTTCACCAAAACTTACGGCCCAATTCTGAATTTGCTCTTCGTGGTTTGAAGGACGTGGAATTTGGGTCATTTCAGAAAATATCTCCCACACATTTTGTGGCTCGAGATTTTTAATTTCTACACTCATAATAATGCGTTTTTTACTTCAGGTATTATACCTGCAATTTTATAGAACAAAGTAAGCAACAAATGAAAAAACATTTTGTGCATTTTCGGCTTAAAAGTTTTTAAAAGAAGATAAAATTAGGCAGAAGATCAGAAAAGCTGATATGTTTCACGGAATTCTTTGAAGAATATTGATATTTTAGCGAGCTTTAGAAAATAAAAGAAAAAGATATTATGAGTAGAGATGCAAATAAAGCCTTTTTTGGTCACCCGATCGGGCTTTCAACACTATTTGCCAGTGAAATGTGGGAACGCTTTAGTTACTATGGAATGCGAGCTTTGCTGGTTCTTTTCCTTACGGCAACTTTTGCTTCGGGCGGATTTGAAATGGCAGAACTCGATGCCTTTACCATTTATGGTATTTTCACCGGTTTAGTTTATGTAACCCCGATTTTAGGCGGTATGCTGGCCGACAAAGTTCTTGGGCAGCGAAAATCGATTTACATTGGTGGTTTAACAATGGCAATTGGTCAGTTTTTATTAGCAACAAGTGCCTGGTTAAGTGGAGGCGATGCTGGAATTGAACTGCGTCAAACAATTTTTTATGCCGGATTGGGTATTTTGATTTTGGGTAATGGTTTCTTTAAACCCAACATTTCTACCATGGTGGGCGAATTGTACGACAATAACGACCCGCGCAAAGACGGTGGTTTTACCATCTTTTACATGGGTATTAACCTTGGCGCTTTCATTTCACCATTAATTACAGGAAAACTGGGTGAGCAGGTAGCCTGGCAATATGGTTTTCTGGCGGCAGGAATCGGAATGGTACTAGGAACTATCTGGTTTTTTGTTCGTAGTCACACCCTTGGTCACATTGGAATGCCTCCAAAAGTAAAAGCCGAAAGAGTTCGTCTGATTATAAAAGACTGGTTTAGTATATTACTTTATGTTGTTGCAATCGTTGGAGTTGTGTTTGCATTAATTGTAGGCTGGGGAGCAATGCCTGAGGCCGTTTCAACAACAATCATTTACGTAGTTGGAATTGGTGCCGTAGTTGTATTGGCCACTACAATATTTAGAGGAACAAGTGGTAAAGCTGAATGGTCGCGAATTGGAGTAATCCTAATATTGGCCGTTTTCAACATCTTATTCTGGGGTGGTTTTGAGCAGGCTGGAACAACTTTTAACGTTTTTGCCCGCGATAATACACAACGAATGATTGGCAATTGGGAAATTCCTGCCAGCTGGTTTCAAAGTATTAACGCCATCTGGATTGTTACCTGTGCGCCATTGTTCAGTATTTTGTGGCTGAAACTGGATAAACTAAAAATTAACCCTAATACACCAATGAAATTTGCGTGGGGTTTAATTATGCTTTCGTTGGGATTTGTGATCATGGCAATTGCTTACAGCAGATCAACAGGAGGCGATACAATTCGTTTGGTTAGCCCGTTATGGTTGATCGTGGTATTCCTTTTCCACACATTTGGTGAACTTTGCCTGTCGCCAATTGGACTTTCGATGGTGACCAAATTATCGCCACCAAAACTGGTTTCTACAATGATGGGAATTTGGTTTGGTTCGATTGCTGCGGGTAACTTTGTAGCTTCGCAAATGAAAGCGATTTCAATACATTTGGAAGATGCGCTGGGAAGAGAAATTCAGGTTTTCTGGCTGATCGCTATCCAATCGGCTATTTTTGCACTTATTGCAATTGCCCTTTCTCCTGTACTGAAAAAGATGATGCACGGAATCAAATAAGAACACCGTATTCAAGAAAATATTGAAAGTACCCGGCTTTTTAAAGTCGGGTATTTTTTTACCCCACAATTGACTGAAGTATTGTTTCTTTACCCTCTCTCCTGTCTCTCCCTTCCATGAAGGGAAAGACGATCAGCCTCCAACCCGAACAACGCTAAGCTCTATAATTGAGCAGAGCGAGCACACATTAACGCCTGTAAAACATTTACATTATTGAACTCCATAAATCAACCGCGGGTGAAACCCGCGGTTAGTCATATTTTATCCCTTCGGGATAATGACCTGAATTACAACGTAAAACGAGTTTATTGACCAGCTATGTCGGAATTGCAAACTTTTCATGACGCTGGAAGCGTCGAATGTGAATAACCCGGTGCGTAGCGCCGGGTTGAAATGAACAAAGGGAAATAGTCCGGCGCAGACAGCAGATCGAAGCCAGATGGTTCTCCAGGACGAAACTCAAACGGCAATTACATATAAAAGATGGGGACTTTCATAAAAAAAGCCCGGCTATATAACCGGGCTTTCATTTATATATTGTGCTGTTCTATTTCAATTGAACGGATTTAATAGCTCCTGTTTCGGGATGAAATTCGATGGAATAATCACCACCCAGTAAATCTTCAGGAACCGGAGCAGTAATACCAAACTGTGCAATGGTTGCACGCGCTGAAGCCAGGCTGTTTAACTCGTAAATAACCTTAATGTTAGCCACTCCCGGCATCCGGTAGTAAACACCATCGTAACCGGCATCGGGATTATCCGACACGGCTTCGGCCTGGTATTTTGCCAGTAAACCGGCTGCCTGCTCAAACTCAACCATAACAGGTTTTCCTGAAAGATCGCTGGCGGGAACAACGCCGTTTTCATCCGAAATACGGAAGATCACCGCATTCTTTTCATTTGCAGCCGGCACGTAATCGAAACTGTATGTTTCGGTTTTATACGTGGTTCGGCCAACAAACAATTTAATGTAATTCTGCTCGGTACGTTTTAGCTCTTCCAAACTCACCTCATAAGCTTTACCGTCGGGGTACTCGCCGTCGATTCGGAGAGCTGCCAAATCGTACTGGTTCATCCGGCAGTCGAGCACGCGCTGCGCTGCTTCCGCAGCTTTTTGCTCCATACCTACAGCCGTAGGTCGGAAGTTATTGGTAGAGTCTCCCGGGATTAAAAATGGTGTATCCGAGAAATAATCAAAGGAAAAACCATCGTCGATATCCGGTTTCTGAAATGTTTTATTGGATTGAACCTCAAGCGGCATTATCGCTGTTCCAGAGGCGTTTATTCCGGCCAGGCAACCGTTGGGTGCCAGGCTGATCGTTGCAGCAATATCGCCCATTGCTTTGTAAACCTGCTGCGGATCGGGCTCCGAAAAAGTTTCGATTTTTACAGCAGATACCGACCACTTTACCGATGCTCTGTTTCGGGCATCTTTTATACCCAGTAACTGCTGGGCATAGGCAGCGTATGGCCCCGGCTCAAATTTCTCGCGAATAGCTTCCACGTGTACTTTAATTCCTGTGCGTGGCAAAGCGTACGCAATACCCTCAACATAGGCCGGAGCAATTCCTTCGTCTTCTTTCTTTTTGCGCTGTCCAAATGTCGGAACGACTATCATTACAGCAATTATCAAAGCTAAATACCTCATTGTTCAAATTGTTTGTTGTAAAACCCAAAAGTATTAAAATTATTTTGTGTTGTAAATTCATTTTTGGTTCTCGTCTCGCCAATCGTATTAAAATGTTTCATCGGATGTTATATTTGCAAACATGATACAATTTCCCGATCCAAATCAGGCCGAAGACGATGGGTTGCTGGCACAAGGTGGCGAGCTCACTCCCGAGTTTTTGTTGTCCGCTTATTGCCAGGGCGTATTTCCGTGGTTTTGCGAAGGCGAACCCATTTTATGGTGGTCGCCTAACCCGCGGATGGTGTTACTGCCGGAGGATTTTAAACTCAAGAAAAGTCTGCGGCAGGTGATTAATAAAGGGATTTTTGAACTGCGTATCGACACCGCTTTCCGCGAAGTAATTACGGCGTGTAGTAAAACCAAACGCAGCCACGAAGATGAAACCTGGATAACCGATGGAATCATCGACGGTTATGTACAACTGCACAAACTGGGATATGCGCACTCGTTCGAATCGTATTTTGAAGGAGAACTGGTTGGCGGATTGTACGGACTTTCGTTGGGGAATTGTTTTTTTGGCGAATCGATGTTTTTTACCAAAACCGATGCCAGCAAATTTGCCTTTTACCACCTGGTACAATTCGCCCTGAAAAACAATTTTGCTTTTATCGATGCACAACAACCTACCGATCACCTGGCAAGTTTGGGCGCCAAACCTATTCCGCGAAAAGATTTTTTGGAGATGCTTGAAAAAGCTTTGCAGCAAGATACATTGCAGGGAAAGTGGACAATAGAAATGGAACGCTGATGAAGCTGATTTTAAGATTTCCGCAGATTTTCCCAAGAATACTTTTCAGGGTTGCAGTTAAATTATAAGCCCTTAAATTACTATTCTATCAAACTCAACGAATTAAACTTACCTTTGCGCCATGTCAGGAAAAAAGAAGAACCAGAAAAATATTCTCAGCAAGTTAAATATCGAGAAGCTTAATCCGATGCAGGAGGAAGCAAAACTTGCCATTCATAAAGCCGATAATACCATATTACTTTCGCCAACCGGAACAGGAAAAACGCTGGCTTTTATGCTACCCATTGTTGCCGAACTCGATCCGGATTGCGAATTTGTGCAGGTACTTATTTTGGTTCCTTCGCGCGAACTGGCCATTCAAATTGAGCAGGTTACCCGCGACATGGGTACCGGTTACAAGTGCAATGCTTTTTACGGAGGACGCAATTTTAGCAAAGACCGTATCGATTTAAACCGGCCGCCGGCTATTTTAATTGGTACGCCGGGACGAATTGCCGACCACATGCGCCGCGAAACGTTTTATACGCACAAAATTAAAACGCTGGTTCTTGATGAGTTTGATAAATCGCTGGAAATTGGTTTTGAGAAAGATATGCAAGACATTGTTTCTTTCCTTCCCGAAGTGGAGAAAAAAGTGCTTACATCGGCGACTCATCGTGTGCGCATCCCCGAGTTTCTGGCGTTTAAAAATCCGCTAAGCGTTAATTTCCTGAAAGACGAGATTCCTGAGCTGGAGATAAAAACAATTGTTTCGCCCGAAAAAGATAAACTGGAAACGCTGGTAAAAGCGTTGCGCCATTTAGGCAACCAACCCGGTATTATCTTTTGCAATTTTAAAGAATCGATTGATCGGGTTAGTACTTACCTTACCGAAAACGGGATCAACCACGGCACTTTTTACGGAGGCATGGAACAAACCGACCGCGAGCGGGTACTGATTAAATTCCGAAATGGTACACACCGCTTAATTGTCGCAACCGATCTGGCAGCGCGTGGTTTAGATATTCCGGAGTTAAAATTTATTCTGCACTACCATCTTCCTTTACGTTTTCAGGAATTTACACACCGCAACGGGCGAACCGCACGAATGCACAGTGAAGGAACTGCCTATATTTTAAAATGGGAAGGCGAAGAATATCCTGAATTTATTCAACCTACCGAAATTGAGGAACTTACAGATGCGCCTCTTCCCGTCACATCTGGATGGGATACACTTTTTGTTTCAGGCGGCCGAAAAGACAAAATTTCGAAAGGCGACATTGCCGGATTATTTTTTAAACAAGGTAAACTTGGCAAGGATGAATTGGGCGTGATAGAATTAAAACACGACTGCGCTTTTGTAGCTGTTAAATCTGATAAAGCTGAGGCAGTAATTAAGGAAGTCAGCAACACAAAATTGAAAAACAAAAAAGTACGCGTTTCGCTTATTTAATATCAGTATTTAAATAAGAATACCCCCCGAACAATGGTCACTATCGAACACGAATTGCCCAAACCGTAACCTTTTCAGAAAACCATTGTAAACAACAATGCCACTAACTGTGGCTGGTGGCACTGATAACTTTAAAACCGAAAATCATGAAAACACTGCAAAAACATGAAAGGTTATTGCTAATTGCTGCCGGCATATTATTGCTTTCCATGCTATTAATGTTAATTATTACTCCTGCCATTTACACAAGATCATTGCCAAACATGAAAAATCAAGGTGCGCTGATAGGAATGTCGCTGGCAGTTCTTATACGCATTCCATTATTCGCCGGGTACTTTTCAATAATCAAAAGAATCAGGAAATATAGCGATCGAAGAACAGGTAGTTATTACGTTATTGGAGGACTGCTGATCGTTTTTGCATTTATTTATTCGGATGGCGCTGTAGCATTCATGGATAATGAAACGATTCCCAACGTTTCCACTATAATGTTTGTAAATGTAATACTCGATGTAAGTGCAGCTCTACTTACTTTTATTGCAGCTTATTTCAGACCAAAAAAACTGATTAAGCCAAACGGCACCTTATAAATCGGGAAACAACAAATTACAGATGTACGAATAGAAAAACTATGAATAAAAAGCTGTTAAATCGAATAAAGCTGAGGCAGTAACCAAGGAAGTCAGCAACACGAAACTGAAAACAAAAAAGTACGCGTTTCGCTTATTTAATTACCCCCTTAAAACTACCCGACAATACAAATTTCACCAGAAGAAACCCCGTAACCTTTTTCATAATATTTATGTAAAAAAAGATACGCTTGTATGCAGAACTGCGGCAAGAGTAACAAAACAGACAGGTATTATGAAAACAAAACAAAGACATATCAGGCTATTAATTACTGCAAGCGGTATGTTGATCCTTTCCATACTTTTTTTACTCATTATTACGCCCGGAGTTTATACAAAAACACTACCCGGCTCAAACAATACAGGAGCCTTAATAGGAATGTCGCTGGCAATTGTATTGCGCGTGGCGCTGTTGTTCGGCTACCTGATAACGATTAAAAGAAGCAGGAAGAACGACAACATTCGAATAGGAAGCTACATCCTTATCGGCGTACTTCTTCTCATTTTAGGCTTAATCGATACCGACGGCGCTTTTGCATTCCTCGACAATACAGATGTCCTTTACATTTCTTATTTGATGTTCACAAGTATCTTTTTCGATCTGACGGCCGCCACACTAACTTTTATCGCTGCATCCATAAAACCAGCCAATAAATTCATCCGAACTGCAGCCGACAAGAAGCTGTTAAACGGCTTGGTTATTGGATTAGGCGTAATGGTGATGATCTTTTTCGCGTTTCCCTGGGGGATAATTCTTTCGTTGGCATTCTGGATTTATTTGGGCGTAACCCTTTGGAAAAAGCACTCCTTTTTCTCCCCTGAAACGGAAGCTGCATTAGTTGAAAAACTCCAGAAAAGGTTAAAAGGACTGCTGAAAATCGCAGTAATCTCGCTTCCTGTTGCTATTGCGGGTATTGTTATACACAATGTACATTCGGGCAAAACCGGGGATGAAGAATCACTCTTTTTCTACATTGGCATTATTGCCGAGTACTTTTTTGTGCTGGCATCAGCAGGAGGTATTATCACCTTTTTAAAGGGGCGACAAAAATTCGAATAATTACAAGAGTGAGAATAAGCTGTTTATATTTCCTGATTATTTAGTTGCGACTTTCATAAAGGTCGCGGGTGTAGTTATTAACCAGCTCGCCGCCAATAGTTTCATCAATTTTTATCTGCAATTTGGTATCACTGATTATTAATTCGGAAGTTGTTTTTTCCTCCGGTTTTCCCTTCTCACAACTGTCATTATAAGGCAACCAGAAATAAGTATCAACCGAATCGATTAACGAAAGATCATCCGGATCATAAAGATAAAGCGTGTTCTTTTGTTGTTGCGATTGGCCACAGCAAGGGTGGTATCTTTCCTCAATAACAACAGCCAGCAGTTGTTTTTCGGCTATAGTTATTACTTCCATGGTATCGGGCCAGTAGCTCGGAACGCCACATTCTGCAATCTGCAATTTCTCATCGATTTGCCGGAATTCGGTAGCATAAAGCAGATCGCCATAAGAACTTAGCACTACCAGTTTTTCGCAATACGACCAAACCTGTTGAGCTTTTGCAACTACCTTGAAACAAAATATTTTTTCATTCCCGAGACTGATGTTTGATGAATCTCGAACAGAAAAAGCCGGCTCACCAATTTCTTCCGTAGAAAAGCTAAAAAAGTCTTTGTAGCTACTAATTAAGGAATCTTTATTTATAGCAATATAATGCTGTTCGGATAAATACTTTGCCTTAATATCGACATTGGAGGCTGTTGCTGATCTATTAACGGTTTGTCCGCAAGCAGCCAAAAACAGGCCAAGCAACACACTAACAATGATATTCATTTCTCTGGAAAAAGGTTTTAAACGCTGCATTTGTTAGTCCTCAGTAGTTTCTCCGATTATTGCATTTATCAACTTCACCGAATCGCGGATACAGCCCTCGCAAATATCCTTTTTCAGGTTATTGCTTTTAAAATAACCCTGGCCTTCTTCAGTGTTTAAATCGCAATTGATTAGTGTTTTACAAACCGTTGTTCCTTTAACCTGCGTAAAGCGTTTATGAAACTCCTGAACCATCGCGTAGGTTTTTGCCACCTTATCAGGATTATCTACCGAATCTGCATTTGCCAAACCAAAAATCATATAAGCCGCCGATACTGCGCCACAGGTTTCCTGCAACCGGCCCATGCCGCCTCCCAATCCGCACGACAAATTTATTGCTGTTTCTTTATCAATATTTAAAACATCGGAATAAGCCACCACAACCGATTGCGCACAATTATAATCCTGCCAAAAAAGTTCTGCTGCCTTGTTGCTTAGCTTGGTATCGTCTAATAGTTTGTTCATTGTTTTCGTTTTTTATTAAGTGCTGTTATGCTTCGCCGCCAATGGCAGTTATAATCTCCTTTGTTTCTGTATCGAATAATAACAGGCCTTCTGTTTTGCCGTCGAGTTGCCCCAGCAGTTCTCCTTTTTCATTCCAAACCGAAGATCTTCCGGCACATTCATAACCGCCTGAAGGCCCCACATAATTGGCCATAAATGTTACCAGATTTTTGGTTTTGGCCATGCCCGAAAGTTTTTTGATTTCAGCATCGATTCCTGCAACCGAACTTAATACACTGGCAATATAAATTGTTGCATTATTCTGGCTGGCGTACTCCCAGTGTGCGTCATTTGAGGCTTCGTAGCAAATGGCGGGCGACACCACTTCTGTTTCTAAATGAAGTAGCATTGGATTTTTTGCTGCTGTAAAAAACGGTTCTTCCGGTGGGTACAAATACTGTTTCGAATAAGTTATCCGCTCTGTTTGCGGCTGAAAAATAACCATGCTGATAAATACATCCTTTGCTGTACGTGTTGGCAATCCAACTCCTATGGTAATGCCGTGCTGATCGCTTAGGCGCTGCATCTCATCCAGTCGGTTGTCATCCTGGTGGGTTGCTAGTTGCTCTGCCAAATCGCGCTCGTAACCGGTTAACGACAACTCCGGAAAAACCACCATATCTGCGTTATTCTCAATGGCGCGTTTTATCCACTTTAAATGGGTTTCTACATTTGCCCCGATGTTGCCTTTTATGGCCTCAATTTGTGCTACAGCTACTCTCATTGTGTTTCGATAGTTGTTTTTTTGTTTAACTTTTTCGGTTAATTACGCTTTTCTGGTTCCGGTTTGTTGCTATAAATCAAAGATAGCCAATCGCTTTAAATCGCTGGCCCCAAAAACTATAATCGTTGTTTTAGCCAGTTCTTTTTTTCGAGTTCATATCTTCTGTCGGTGCAATTATCTCTTTCGTTAAAAAACTCTTTTACCGGCGTCATCAACTTGTCGAGGATTTTTACCGACGCGGTATTTCCAATGTTAACGTCGGCCGTTACCTTTTTAATATTCAGCACATCGAAATAAAACTCCAACATGCCAATTGCTATTTCGGTACCAAATCCTTTTCCCCAGTACTTGGGACGAACGCGGTAACCCAATTCATTCTCATTGTTTTCATTCAGTAAAAACAGAGCCAGTCCGATCATTTTAGTGTTTCCCTTTTCAAAAATTCCGCAAGCACATTTTTGTTTATCGATATCGTTTAGCGTTAAACGCATACTTTTAGTAAACCGATCGTTAATTTCACTTTCCGTAAAAGCCTTTTGAGGAATTGGAGCCAAAACTTTCGGGTCGGTAAATAGTTCCGCGAAATATTCTTTATCCGCTGGTTCTAATCGCCTTACCGCTAATCGCTCGGTTTCAAATATTATCATTGTTTTGACTTTGTTGGTTTTAACGGTCACTTGTAAGTTGTCGTTGCGGATTTCGGAGCTCGTTCCTGTCCGGCAGGACGGAACGATGTTGCGAGAATCCAGCGAACGACACCGCACTGCCCCCGCAATGCAATTTACAATTTGTTATAGCCAGTTATTTTATTTTCAATATTTTAGAAATATAAATTTCGTTTTTAAGTGATTTAATTTTAATAATATAAAGTCCAGCTGGAATATTTTTGATATTTAATTTGTTTTCATTAATCTCGGAAGCATAAATTACAGTTCCAGTAATATCAATAAATTCAATTGTTTCTCCAATATCATTTTGTGGTAATTTAAAATAAATCAAGTCTGTTGTTGGATTTGGGTAGGCTATAAAATTTTCAACTTCTTCTACAGGTATGTCAGGTAGTTGCAAATCTGAAATATCTTGTTTCCAAACTCCATAATTATTTGTTCCAAAATAAAGTATGTTTGCATCAAGTAATAATGCTCCACTCCAATAGTAGTTCGGCAACTTGGGTAATCCTTGATTAATATTCGACCATGTTTTACCTTGATTATTTGAAGCATAAACGCTGTCGGGTGTACATAAAAATAAATAATTTTCGTTTGAAGTAAAGTCGTTTATACTCGTGGATAACCCGGGACTATTTTTCGGTAATCCTTTTCCACTATACTCCCATGTTTTACTATTGTTTTCTAATCGGAATAAATATGAAAATTCTAATGCAGCGAACAAAACCCCTTGACATTCTCCAAGTTTATAAACTCGCTCATTTGGTAATCCATCATTGATAAATTCCCAGTTCAATCCAAAATCTGAAGTTTTTATAATTTCCCGGTTTCCGCAAGCTGCAATGTAAATCTCATTTCCTACAAAAAGTGCATCATCATAATTGTTACAAACCAATCCAGAAGGGGGGCTAATATTCTTCCATGTTGTACCTTTATCTTCTGATAAAAAAACATATACATTTCCAACTGCAATAACTTTGTTTCCACTGGCTTTTAATTTGAATGTTGTATGGTCGTATATTAAATCGGTTTTGTTTTGCCAGGAACTTCCGTTATCTGAAGTAATATAGGTCAGGTTCTTTTGTGGTACATATTCAGGACTGTTAGCAACAAAAAGCAAGGTGTTGTCTAAGTCTACAATATTCCAAACAATTCCCATTGAAATTGATTCAGTAGAGTTGCCCCAGCTTAAACCTTTATTTTTTGTTATCGAGACATTATTAAAATCAATTGCTGCAATGCATGAATCGTTTTTTTCTAAGTCAAGAATATGGGAACAAATAATATGTCGGGACACGTTTTGCCAGTTCGTAATATCTCTGAATACGCCATCCTCGTTGGCTAAAAAGAATTGATTCTTATGTTTTGTGATGCTTGATGTTGACAAACTTTTTAAACCAGTATTTTTTGCTGTCCAATCAATCCCATTGTTGTTTGAAACATAAATTCCTTCAAGCTTTGTTAATGCAAAAATTGAATCATTAATAGCAATTAATTTATTTATTCTGTCATCAGATGAAAATGTATTCGATAATTGCCAAGTTGTTCCGTTATTAACAGATTTGTAGATTTTATTTTCTTTTGCAATAAACACAATGCTATCCTTACAAAGTATTGCATTCACTTTTATATTGTCCAAATTATTGTTAACGACCGACCAATTAAGATTCGTTTTAAGAGTTCTGTAAATTCCCTCTTTTGTTCCTGCAAAAATATATTGTTCGTTCCCGTCTATCGCAAATAAATCATAGGTATAAAAAATACCTGACGTTTCGTAGTATATTTCACTGGGAAGACCATCATTAAATTTGTTCCAATTTTTACCATTATTAGAATAGTAAAATCCTCCATCTTCCAACGCAGCATAAATATTTTGGTCATCCGTATAAAAACCAGAAGTTTTACCTTTTTTATATAAAGAATAACTTTCTATCCAATCTTCATTGATTTGTAAAACCTTCCGAATACTTTCTCCTCCAAGATAAAGTTCATTTTTAAAAATTGTGTGCGTGTTAAAATTTGCAGGATTTACCGGAGACCAAGAATCTCCTTCGTCTGTTGAAATGAAAGTTCCGCAAGGAGCAGAAGCAATTAATGCTGAATCATAGGATGCAATGTCAGACATACTGATATTTGTAATAGGACCTTCAGTTTGTTGCCATTGACAAAATGAATTAATCGAGATTAGTAGAAAAAATATGATTGAGGTTATTCTCATTTCTTTTTTTATAATTGGCTATAACGGTCACTTGTATGTGGTCGGGCGGGATTTCTGAAAGAAATCGTGTCAGACCCGCAGGAAAGTGGGCGCAAGGTCTGACTTGTCAGACCGCTGAAACCCCCGCCTGCCATGTACAATTTGTTACCATTAGTTTTTTATTTGAGTTTCATTAATAATCATCTTCTGGAATATTTAGTCTTTTTCTAAAAGGTACATAAGATGTTTCACCATCAACATCGTCAAAAAGAGCGAAATAATTATTTAAAAAAAATACATATGAAATTGTCGATTCTTTTCCAAAATCCGCGATTGAGTATTTTAAATCAAACTCATCTTCTCTTTTCTCTGTGTATTTATTGGTTATAAAATTAAAACCACGATTAGTATACTCTTTATAAATAGTTGTGTCAAGTTTAAACGAATTCAAATATTGGCTTGTATCCTTAATATTTATTTCCTGGTTGAAAGAGTTTAATATAAAACTATGAAATGAAATATTTTGCGAGTAATTCTTACTGTCATAAAATTGTTTTAGGTCATAAGTCGTTGCATAAATAATTGAGTCTGACTGTCTGATATAAAGTGGTATAAAACTTAGTTCAGGGGATGGTGGCGTGTCAAAACTGTAATTTAATAATCTATCCACAATTATTTCATTTTCACTTTTCTTTGAATTACATGATGTAAGTAAAAGTGAAATTAGGATTGTTATAATTGTGAGATTCTTCGTCATCAAATATTTTATATTTATGTTCATTTTTATAGTTCAAAAATACTCAACTGCATCCTCATTCAAAATTAATGGTAACGGTAATTGCATGTCTCGTAGCTTTGGTTTTGGCGTTGGCTTTTTACGGCTATGATGATATGCATAGTGTTATGTTTACGTTTTTTATTTCCTTCCATCTAAAAAGCGGGCGTTTTGAATTAAGCCCAATGCCCCAAACTGGCACTTAAAAACGCAGGCTATTTTCTTTATACGGGTATAAGCTATTTTAGCTATCGGTTTTTCACTGATTTGTTGATGATAATTTGCAAGAGCAATTTTCAATGTATCGGGTATTACAATTTTTTTGGTGCACTAAAGCTAATTATAATTTTTATGTTTTGATGGCTGGAAATAAATTTGTTAACATAAACTTTCAACTCCTCTCTACCCCTTTGTCTGTCGACATTTCCCCTCGTGAGGGGAAAAAGCATTGTTGCAAAGTCCACAAATCGGTTAACACCTGGCCCCTTCAGGGGAGAAGCTCCCAATAGGGTGAGTAGTAAGGGCTTCAAATTTTCTATTCAATTAGGCACAATGAGATGATGACAAAGATGCTGAAACGAGTTCAGCATGACGTACTTGGTTATATCTCCTTTACTCAAAAAAGACGTCACCCTGAACTCGATTCAGAGGCTCAACATAATTACAGCCATTGCGAAAGAGGAACGACTGACGCAATTTCTGTCCTTCACAAAAAAACACCACTTCCGAAACATGCATTCCTACACGTTCGAAAGTGGTGAAACTTATAAAAAAAATACTCCCTCTACATTACCAGCATGACCACAGCAAGCGCCAGGCCCAGTGCCGAAAATACCATTCCGCGCTTAAAATGTTTTGAGCGGGCTTTAAACATCCACAACGACGATAGTGCCAAAAACAACATCAGCACACCAAAAACAGTGGTAAACCAGTGTGTCTTAGTTTGGCTCGAGGCCTTGTGCAACCCGTTCAGTTTGTTCATAAACTCGGGTAAACCTACCGCCTGGTATATGGCTTCGCCAGTGGCTTTATTGTAAGTGCCATTGCCAAAATACACCAAATCGCCCTCGGTTTTTTCCACCTTAAAATCAAACAGATGCAACATCATTCCAAGTTGTTGCTCCTCCAAATTCGGCGGCAGTTGCCGTGTAATCGTTTTCTCACTTTTTAAAAATCCGGTGTCGCGGTACACCAAAATAATTCCGCTAATGGCATAAATCAGTGTCATGCCAATCATTAAATATCCAATGTCGCGATGTAATGAGCGCATCCAGTGCTGCACCGATTTTTTCTTCTTTACTTCCATAAAATCCTATTTTGTTTTTTGTTAATCAAGTTTGGTTAAAGTGAGGAGCGTTTCAGGCTGCTAACTTTTTGTTTTATGATTGACTTCGGATTTTAAAAAGCGTTTAAAGAAGCATTTAAAAAGAAGTGGATATTTTAAACTAATGTTTTAATCAAAATAGGACCGCCACCATCAAAACATGATATTTATCAGTCAAAATGAATGGATACAAAAAAATAAAATAGGAGAAATATTTTTTCTGAAAAAGTATGGATTAAACAAAGAATGCACGATTTACTTCATCAAAATGCGTGATTTGCCGGCAGGAAAAACCATCATACACGGCATTGGCTGTTACGATACTTTCTGAATTTTCAGAAATGCTTTTCCCAGGGTTTCGATAATATCGCCGGCCATTAACGCGAATTCCGAGCGTTTTTTGGCCACCATATCTCCGGCCAGCCCATGCAGATAAACACCCACCAGCGCTGCATCAAACGATGCCATTCCCTGGGCCAGCAACCCCAGAATAATTCCGGTAAGTGCATCGCCGCTTCCGGCGGTTCCCATTCCCGAGTTGCCGGTGGAATTCCAGCAAAGCGTTCCATCGGGAGCAGCCACCGAAGTGTGCGCTCCTTTTAACACCACCACACAGTTGTATTTTTTGGCAAAAGCAATTTGTTTCTGAACGGCATCGTACGAGTCGGTAGTTTCGCCCACCAAACGCCGAAACTCGCCCGGATGCGGAGTAAGTACTGAGCCTTCGGGTAATTTCTCCAGCCATTTTTCATTTTCGGCCAGAATATTCAGCGCATCGGCATCGATAACCATCGGTATTTTTGCCTCGTCGAACAGATCGCACAAAGCGCGGCACGAATTTCGTTTTAATCCCAGCCCCGGACCAACACCAATGGCGGCATAAGGCGTAAGATCGGGAAACGAAGTAAACATCGAATCGTGCTGATCGATGCTGGCCATTGCTTCGGGCACCGCAGTTTGAATGATCGGGAATCCCATGTGTGGGACATGAGCTGTTAACAACCCCGCCCCGGCACGCAAACAGGCTTTCGATGCCAACACAGCCGCTCCCATTTTTCCGTAACTTCCGGCAATAAGCAGCGCGTGCCCAAAGGTTCCTTTATGATCGAATTTTGTACGCAGCGGTAAACGCGCCGCAATATCTGCTGCATCGGCAAACGAATATGGCGATGGTGTTTCGCGTATTCCATCGGGATGCAAACCGATAGGTAACACTTCCCACTGCCCCACAAACTGTTCGTTTTCGCGAAACAGAAAACTTATTTTCGGAAACTGCAGCGTTAGCGTGTAATCTGCGCGGATAATATTCTCCAAATTATTTTCGGCATTGTTTTCTCCCATCAATCCACTGGGAATATCAACTGCCACCACTGCATTTAGCAACTGGTTGATGTGTTGCACCAATTGCGCCGGGAGTCCTTCCAAAGGCCTCGATAAACCGGAGCCAAACAAACCGTCAATCAGCACGTCTGTATCTGCAATTTGTGGAAAATCGTTTTCCGAGCGTAGTTTTGTCAGCTTTACTTTTCCTTGTTCTTCCAGTCGTTTGTAGTTGATGGCAGGCGATCCTTTCAACGCTTTTCCAAAATCAAGCAGGTAAACTTCGCACTGGTAATCCAAATCGGCGAGTTGTCGCGCCATTGCCAAAGCATCTCCGCCATTGTTTCCGGGGCCGGCAAAAAACAGTAGCCGTTCTTCGGTTGAAAACTGTTGAACAATCCAGTTGGTCATTTGCAGCGAGGCACGTTCCATCAAATCGATATCCGCAATGGGTTCATTTTCGACGGTAAACTTGTCGATTGCCGCTATTTGTTTTGTAGTAAATATCTTCATTCTAGAGAAAGCTGAAAGTTACAGGCCGAAACTGTCCTTTTTCGGCCTGCAACATTTGTTTTCTCTAAATTATAAAAAACGGGGGTGAATCGCTGAATTTAAAAAGGGAATTATGATCGCAGCGATCCTTTTTTTTTGCGAAACGTTTAATCCCACTCCCAACCTAAGCTGGTTTTAAACACAAAATCGTTTTTAGCTACGTCAACAAGCGGGTCGCTGTCGAAGTTATGCACATAACTTAGTTTTATGTAGAAATCGAGCGGCAAATCATATTTCAGCGAGGTGTCCATGTCGATACGCCATCTTCCCCAATCCGATAAACTCGGATAAGTGGTTAGCTTAAACTGGAACGACAGATCGCCTATATCGTAGGCATTAAAATCAAACAGTCCCAGTCCTTCAAAACTACCCTGCGAGGTAGGATTGTCGCCGCCATATTTTTCCTGCGAGAATGCCAGACCAAGACCCGACTGCATATACAAATGATTGGTGCGGATGATGTACAAACCCAAACCTGCGCGGAATGTAGAACGCAGATCAAGCATCTGTTCGCTGTTGCTCAGGAATTCGGCACCACCCATTATCATTCCGTTTCCCCAAATGTCGCGCACCAGTGATAGTCCACCATCAGTACGTTTTATCGGCTCAACATTATCCTGTCTTGTTCCCACATTATTTAAATTCGCGCTAATATTCCATTTTATACCGCGGTAGCTTACTTTGGCGGCCGCCGAGGTTTGCCGCACATTGTTGGCTTTACTTATCGATAGTCCGGCATCGATAGAAATAATTATCCGGTCGATAATCCGCTGTTCCAACGATTCAATTGCAACAATCTGATCCATGGTGACCGTAATATTATCATCCAGTGTTTGAATAATTACTTTTTTAGGTTCGTCGGGCAAAAAGGCTAATCCCCCGTTGTACTTTTCTCCGTCTACAGTATAGATCATCAGCAGGCGGGTGCAAACCAAACCCTCAATTTCTTGCCAGTCAACCTGGAAATCGCTGTCGGCATAATCGGTATCGTAAACCAGCACACCACGTTGCATCGATTTAATTTCGCCCACCAGTACATCCCCGTTCGAGGTGTATATTTTATCGTTTTGGGCAATTACCTGTGTAAATGATAAGATTAACAGTAGAATAAATGTAAATTTTTTGCTTCGCATGATTGAAAGATTTAAAAAACAGATAAAAATTACGGCATTTCGCTTTTCAAAGCAAATGTTTTTTTCATATTCTGTTAAACAACAATTTCGGTTGCTTTTATAAAGCATTGAACCTGACCAATATCAAGTTGTTAAACCTGAAAAGATTTTTATATTTGCCACCTTACATAAAATTGAGGCAAAAAAAGAAGAGGTATGCAGGAAACAGAACAAGTAGGAGCACTTATTAAAAACGATGCAGTTGTATTAGGACTATTATTGGCATTACTGGCCGCTATTTTTTACACCAGCAATTCATCGAAACCCATTTTCAAGAAATTCTACAGCGTTGTTCCCATGCTGTTGCTCTGTTATTTTTTACCCAGCTTGCTTACCACTTTTAATATTGTTGATGGCGAACATTCGCAGCTGTATTTTATGGCATCGCGCTACTTGCTGCCTGCCAGTTTGGTATTGCTAACGCTGAGTATTAACCTTAAAGAAGTGTTTAAACTGGGAAGCAAAGCGCTGATCATGTTTATTACCGGTACCGTTGGGGTTATTATTGGCGGACCATTGGCTATTTTGGCAGCGTCGGCCATAAATCCTGATCTTGTTGGAGGTGCCGGCCCCGATGCTGTTTGGCGTGGAATGACAACTATTGCAGGAAGCTGGATTGGTGGTGGCGCTAACCAGGCGGCCATGTACGAAATTTTTAAACCATCGGATCATTTGTACTCGATAATGATTACCGTTGATGTGCTTGTGGCCGAAGTTTGGATGGCGATTTTGCTGATCGGTGTTGGAAAATCGAAACAGATTGACAAGCGCTTTAAAGCCGACGCCAGCAGTGTTACCCAACTAAGAGATCACATGCACGAATTCAGCCAGAAAATAGCACGTATACCAAGCACTACCGACATTATGGTTATTGCAGCTATCGGACTTGGCGTTACCGGTTTTGCACATTTGGTTTCCGACTGGATTGCGCCTTATATCGAGGTTCATGCCCCGGCGCTGAACAAGTTCAGTTTAACCTCTAAATTCTTCTGGTTAATTATCCTTTCAACCACTATTGGAATTGCCTTGTCGTTTACTAAACTTCGGAATTACGAAGGTGCCGGCGCGTCAAAAATCGGTACTATTTTCATCTATATTTTGGTGGCCACAATCGGTATGAAAATGGATGTTGGCAAGATCTTCGACAACCTGGGACTGTTTTTGGTTGGCGGAATCTGGATGGCCATTCACGTTATTCTGTTGTTGATTGTCGGCAAGTTGATCCGTGCGCCGTATTTCTTCCTGGCGGTTGGTAGTAAAGCAAACATCGGAGGTGCGGCTAGTGCTCCGGTTGTGGCGGCTGCATTTCACCCGTCGCTGGCACCGGTTGGTGTTTTACTGGCAGTTTTAGGATATGCGCTCGGAACGTACGGAGCGTGGATGTGCGGACTGCTGATGCAGGTGGCGGCACACTAAACCGACTTTTTTAATTTGCTGATCCGAAAAGGTCAAAAAATTCGCGGAGGGCAACAAAAATTACAATGGCAAATAAAATTGCCAGCGATACAACCATAGCGTTTCGCACAAAACGGTTGCGCTTTTCGAGTTCGATAACTTTCGAGATTTTACCAATTTTATTGTAGACCTTTTTCAGGGCAATATCGTTGTCTTTTATAATGTAATCGTAAGCGCCGTATTTTATCGAATTTACAGCCACTTCCATGTCTTCGTGCGAAGTGAGAAAAATAAACTCGGTGCGTTTACTGATTTTCTTTACGGCCTGCAAAACGGCAATCCCCGTGGTATCATTCAAATGATAATCCTCGACAACAATATCCGGTCGTTCGCCTTTGTTTACTGCAGCCAAACAATCCTCGGCAGTATAAAACGATTTAACCCTTTTCATGCCTTGTTTCTGAAGGAAATCTACTACCAACTTATGGTACAACTTATTGTCTTCAACTACGAAAATCAGTAAATTCTTATTCACAATTCCTATCTTTTTGTTGTATTTAACATTTTAAATGTACGATTAATTATTCATTTTCAACGACTCCGATTCGCCCCAACTATTTACCAGCGTTCAATTCCACTGTTGCAAATTCTTTTGTACTTTAGCCCGAAATCAAAAAAAGTAATCATGAAAAACTATATTCTTCTTTCCCTTATTTTCTTTTTAATTGGCGCTCAAACCCTTGTTGCGCAAGAAACAAAATACGCCACCGACGAAAATATTCTGTATACCTCCGACGCCTCGGAATATGCACAGGAGCGTTGTAAACTTGATATTTATTACCCTGAAAATAAAACCGACTTTACCACTGTAGTTTGGTTTCATGGTGGCGGAATTACCGGCGGAAATAAATTTATTCCCGAGAAATTGAAAGAACAGGGAATTGCAGTGGTGGCTGTTAACTACCGCTTGTCGCCAAAAGTAAAGTGCCCGGTTTACATAGAAGATGCTGCCGAGGCAGTGGCCTGGACGTTTAACAACATTGAAAAATATGGTGGCAGCAAAGATAAGATTGTGGTTAGCGGGCATTCGGCCGGCGGCTACCTCACCAGCATGGTTGGTTTGGATAAACATTACCTGGCAAAACACGACATCGATGCCGACGCTATTGCCATGTTGATTCCTTTTAGCGGCCATACCGTTACGCACTTCACCGTTCGCGACGAACGAGGAATTCCGGGAACACAAGCTATTGTTGACGAATATGCACCACTTTATTTTGTTCGCCCCGACGCGCCACCAATTATATTTATTACCGGCGACCGCGAACAGGAAATGCTGGGCCGTTACGAAGAAAATGCCTACATGTGGCGCATGATGAAAGTGGCCGGACACAAAAACTGCAAACTAATGGAACTCGACGGCTTTAACCACGGAGAAATGGCTTCGCCGGCACTGGAAGTATTATTGAAAGAAATTAGAGTACTCGACAAATAAAACGAACGCCATGAAACGTTACACGATTGGCCTTTTAACCACACTTCTGCTAAGTTTTTTAATTGCTGAAACAGCAATTGCTCTGGAACATGATTTTTCGGGAAACTGGTCGGGGAAAATAAAACTCCCCACCGGAGAGCTGGAAATGATTTTTAAGATCGCTCAAAACGAGGGGAAATACGAAGCCAAAATGGATGTACCGAAACAAGGTGCTACCAATTTGCCGGTTGGCGATGTGTTGGTAACTGGCGATAGTGTATCGATTGCGGTGCCTGTTATCATGGGAAATTATTCGGGATCTTTCTCCACGCCCGATTCAATTACAGGAAAATGGAAGCAGAGCGGAATGACATTCGATGTAAACCTGGTACGAATTGAAGAAGTAGTACCGTTGCTGCGTCCGCAAACACCCGAACCTCCATTCCCTTACCTTTCGGAGGAAGTGGAATACACCAATCCGGAGTCGGGATTAAAACTGGCCGGGACAATTACCATCCCGAAGGATGCAAAAGCGTGTCCGGCAGTGGTAATGATTACGGGTTCAGGCGCGCAGGACCGCGATGAAACAATTTTTGGACACAAACCTTTTGCCGTGATCGCCGATTATCTGACCCGAAATGGAATTGCCGTTTTACGTGTTGACGATCGTGGTGTTGGCGGCTCGGAAGGAAGTGTTTCCACATCAACCAGTCTTGATTTTGTTGACGATGTACTGGCCGGCGTAGAGTTTTTGAAAGACCGCAAAGAAATTGATCCGAAAAATATCGGACTGATCGGACACAGTGAAGGTGGATTGATCGCCCCGATTGCAGCTACCGAATCAAAAGACATTGCTTTTATTGTAATGATGGCCGGCCCCGGAACCGTTGGCGAACAAATTTTATACGAGCAAGGGGCTTTAATCGCTAAAGCTGCTGGTCTGCCCGACTTTTCGATTGAACAGCAAAGATTAACACAAGAACGAATTTTTGATGTGCTAAAAAATGAACCCGATACGGCCAAAGCAAAGGAAAAGCTACGCGAAACACTTTCGCAAGGGATGTATGAGGGAATGAACGACGATATGAAAAAAGCCGTCGATGTAGAGATCTCGAATGTAAACTCAACATGGTTTCGTTTTTTCCTGACTTACGATCCAACGCCGATTCTGGCAAAAGTGAAATGTCCGGTGCTGGCACTCAACGGATCAAAAGACTTGCAGGTTCCGGTATCGAACCTGGAAGCGGTTATAAAAGCAGTAAATTCAGGATCAAATATGAATGTTGACACCGTGAGTTTTGCCAATCATAATCACCTGTTTCAAAACTGCGAGACAGGCTCTACAGCCGAATATGCCCAAATTGAAGAAACTATCGATCCGGAAGTTTTAAAGACCATGAAAGACTGGATCGTGGAGCAAACAACAAAATAAAATGCAGCTAACCACCCAACGATTAATTTTACGCCCGCTTGAAGCAAATGACAAACATGCGATTTTATCTTATCGATCGGATGCGGAAACCAATAGATACCAGGGCTGGATTCCGAAAACACTTGACGATGTAGAAATATTTTTAGGAAAATTAGCTACCGAATTTAATGTACCCGACACCTGGTTTCAGCTGGCTGTTGTTGACAAAAGCAGTAAGGAATTAATTGGCGATATCGGCATTCATTTTATCGATGAGCAACAAGTTGAACTGGGCTACACCATTGCCAAACAGCACCAGGGTTTGGGGTTTGCCACCGAAGCTGCCTTAGCGGTTATCGACTACCTTTTTACCGAATTGAAAAAACACAGAATAACTGCCTCAATCGATCCCGAAAATATTGCATCCGTTGCTTTGTTGGAGAAACTTGGTTTTCGAAAAGAAGCGCATTTCGTTGAGAGCCTCTTTCTAAACGACAAATGGGTTGATGATGTGATTTATGCGTTGCTGGCGCGGGAATGGAGAAACAGGCAACTGATTTAGCTTCCTTCAATAATTTCTTTTACCCACCTCCATTTTGTTCACGATTCAAAATATTTGAAGTTCGTTTTTTGTACTTTGGAGCTTTCAAACGGTTATGTCGACAAAAAAACGCATTCTGAATATCCTTTTCTGGTCAGTTGTTTCTGCGGCTTTTATCGGTCCGGGAACAATTACCACTGCAGCCAAATCAGGTACCGCTTTGGGAACTGAACTTCTCTGGGCTTTACTATTTTCCACGTTTGCCTGTTTGCTTTTGCAGGAAGCTGCTGCGCGATTGACAATCAAATCCGGGTTAAATTTGGGGCAGGCGATTGTACACCAATTTGAAAAAAGCAAAGCCAAACTTCCCATACTGATTTTGGTTTTGGGAGCCATTGTTGTTGGTGCCGCAGCTTACGAAATGGGGAATCTGCTGGGTGCTGTTGCTGGCTTCCAACTAATTTTTGATTTACCTGCATGGGTATTGGTTTTGATCATTGGCAGCGTGGCTGCCGTCATTCTCAATATTCCTTCGTTGAAAATAATTTCCACGATAATGGGATTTGTCGTGGTGTTAATGGGCATCGGCTTTCTGATTACTGCCTTCTTAATTAAACCGGAATTAGAAGCGGTACTCGAAGGGACTTTAATTCCGCGTTTTCCCTCGACTAATGCAGCCGGGCTTCTGGTATTAGGATTGATCGGAACAACCATTGTTCCTTATAACCTCTTTTTGGGCTCCGGCATTTCCAGCCAAAAACAATCGGTAAAAGAAATGCGATTCGGACTGGCGGTGGCTATTTTATTGGGCGGACTTTTTTCGATGGCTGTGCTGATAGTTGGAACAGCCGTTACATCTGAATTTTCGTTTGAAAATCTTTCACTCGCCTTACAACAAAAAGTTGGTCCGGCCGGGAAGTACCTGCTTGGTTTTGGCTTATTTGCTGCCGGATTTACCTCATCGGTAACTGCACCACTGGCTGCTGCCATTACTTTAAAAAGCCTTTTTGGAAATAAAACACCGGAGAAATGGCAGGCAAATTCGCTAAATTTTAAATTGGGCTGGTTGGTGGTTTTGCTCATCGGAATCGGTTTTGCAGTAGTAAATGTAAAACCTATCCCGGCAATAATTCTGGCGCAGGCATTAAATGGATTTCTGCTGCCATTTGTAAGCATTTTCCTTTTTATCGTAATCAACAACAACAAAATAACCGGTGCAAAAACAAATCCCACATTATTGAATGTGCTAATGCTGATTGTAATTTTTGTTACGCTGATTCTTGGTTTAAACAGCGCTATAAAAGCATTTTACAACGTATTCTTGCCAACAGTTTCTGCCGGAAATGAAATACTTTGGGGCATTGGTTTTGTGGCAATTATAATTTCAGGGTGGGTGTGGTTTAAAGGACAAAAGAAGTAACATGGCAAATAAATATTTTCAACTTTTTGTAGACACCGGCGGAACTTTCACCGATTGTATTAGCATCGACGAATCGGGCCAAGAATACCGCCAAAAGGTATTGAGCAGCAGCAGTCTGCGCAGTACCATTCAAAAAGTAATTTCCGCAAACCAATGTGTTATTGCTGACTCGTGGAACTTACACCGCGACATATTTAATGGCTTTTCATTTCGTTTGCTCCAACAGGATTTTAACGAAAGAAAAGTTGTTTCGTTTGATTTGCAGAGCAGGATACTTGAACTCGATTCTCCTTGCTTAAATACTGAAATGGAAGGCAGCAACTTTGAGCTGACTTCACATGAGGAAGCACCGGTTTTGGGAGCACGACTGATCACGCAAACGGGATTGAACGAGGCATTTCCGGAACTGCACCTGAAACTCGGATCGACAAAAGGGACCAATGCTTTGCTGGAAAATAAAGGCGCCAAAACACTTTTTATCGTAACAAAAGGATTTGCCGACTTGCTGGAAATTGGCAACCAGGCACGCCCTGATATTTTTGCCATGAACGTGGAAAAACCACGGCAATTAACACACCAGATTGTTGAAGTTGATGAACGCATCGACTCAAATGGAAAAGTATTAAAACCAATCGATGTTGATGACCTCAAAAAAAAGCTAGAAAAAGTAAATCTTCATGAAATAGAATCGGTGGCCATCGCATTAATGAATGCTTTTATCAATCCCAAACACGAGCAACAACTGGCACAAGTTCTTGAAGAAATTGGATTCAGCTTCGTTTCCCAATCAACAGAATTATCACCACTGATAAAGATCTTGAATCGCGCCGAAACGGCGGTTGTAAACGCCTACCTCTCTCCCATCATTCACAACTACGTAAACCGCATTGCCGAAAAAACGGGCCGAAATTTATTCCAGATCATGACCAGTGCCGGAGGTTTGGTGTCGGCGGATAAGTTTCATCCGAAAGACAGTTTGTTGAGTGGACCGGCCGGAGGTGTGGTTGGCGCACGCGAAATCGGGGGAAAAGAAGGTTACGCTAAACTGATCACTTTTGATATGGGTGGCACCAGTACCGATGTTTCGCGAATTGACGGCGAGTTCGACTACCGCTACGAATTGCAGGTTGGCGATGCACGCATAAACAGTCCGGCTATTGCTATTGAAACCGTGGCAGCAGGCGGTGGTTCCATTTGTGGTTTTGATGGTTACAAACTTTTTGTTGGCCCCGAAAGTGCCGGCGCCTATCCCGGTCCGGCATGTTACGGCGCGGGAGGTCCGTTAACGATTACCGATGTAAACCTGCTTTTAGATCGTCTTGATGCCAGTCAATTCGGAATTCCTGTTTTTAAGCACGAAGCAGAAAAACGACTGGAAGAGTTGCTCGATTCAATGGAAAATAGCACCGGAGAAAAACCGTCAGCCGATACAGTATTGAATGGATTTATTGCCATAGCCAACGAAATTATGGCCGGAGCCATTCGCAAAATTTCAATTACAAAAGGCTACGATCCAAAAGACTTTTCGCTGGTTGCATTTGGTGGTGCCGGCGGTCTGCACACCTGCGACATTGCCGAAATTCTTGGCATCCAAAATATTCTTTTGCCAAAAGATGCGGGGTTGTTAAGCGCTTACGGAATAGGTAATGCCAGTGTTGTGCGATTTGCCGAAAAGCAAGTGTTACAGGACTTAAATGAAGTTGAAAATTTGCTCCCCAACTGGTTCACAGAAATTGAAAATGAGGCAACAAAAAAACTCCAAAACGAAGGTTTCAACAAAGAAAAAATAAGCATACGCCAACGCATGGTATTTATACGTTTTGCAGGACAGGATTCGAGTCTTGAAATTCATTTTTCCGATGTTGAACAGCTGGTTGCCGACTTTCATCAGCAATACAAAAAAGTGTACGGGCACACGGTTAGCAACCGCACCATCGAAATTGAAGCGATTCGTGTGCTGGCAGCCGTAGAAAAAACAGATAACGAAACAAGCACCGAAGCAAAAACAAGCTACCTGCCCGAACCGATGAAATCGACAGAGAATGGTACTCCTGTTTTTGTCCGAAACGAATTGAAAGCCGGAGCGCAAATAAAAGGTCCGGCGCTTTTTCTCGACAGTTTTTCTACAACCTTTGTAAAAAGTGGCTGGTCATTGGAATTGCAACATTCAGGGACGGCTATTTTAAAAAGCAAAACCGAAAGTCAGCAACTCAACAAGGTACAAAACCGGGAAACCGAACTGGAACTGTTCACCAACCGTTTTATGGCTATTGCGGAAAACATGGGGGCTCTGCTGCAACGTACATCCTTGTCGGTAAACATTAAAGAACGTCTCGATTTTTCGTGTGCATTGCTCGACAAAGATGGACGGCTAGTGGCCAATGCTCCGCATATTCCGGTACATCTTGGCGGATTGGGTGTTTGTGTGCGCGAACTAATTAAACATTTCGAATTTGAGGAGGGAGACACCATCGTTACCAATCACCCGAAATACGGAGGCTCGCACCTGCCTGATGTAACATTGGTTTCACCCGTTTTTTATGGCGGAGAACGTGTTGGTTTTGTGGTAAACCGTGCTCATCATTCCGAGATTGGCGGAATCAGTCCCGGATCGATGCCTCCAAACGCAAAAAACCTGGAGGAAGAAGGCGTTTGTATCACTCCTTTTTACCTGGTAAAAAATGGGCAACCTGATTGGGATGGAATGCGAAAGATCCTGCTCAACAGCAAATACCCTACCCGCTCAGTGGAAGAAAATCTGGCCGATTTAAATGCGGCGCTGGCTGCCAATAAAAATGGTTCCGAAGCACTGATCGACCTCATCAATAAACACGGAAAGGAAACCGTCCAGAATTACCTCGACCTGTTGCGCGATCATGCTGCACAAAAGATGAAAGCCACACTTCAGAAATTTGAAAATGGGAATTATTCAGCCACTGAATACCTCGATGACGGGGCAAAACTGCAGGTAAATATTCAGCTGAACAATGGCAACTGCAGCATCGATTTTACAGGCAGTGCTGCCGTGCACAAGGGCAACATGAATGCCACTGAAGCAATTGTAAAAAGTGTAAGTATTTATGTGCTCCGGTTGTTGCTGAATGAAACCATTCCGCTGAACGACGGTCTTTTGGAGCCAGTAGATTTTATTCTGCCAAGCGGATTATTGAATCCGGATTTTGATGATGATCCGTCGAAATGTCCGGCGGTGGTTGGAGGCAATGTGGAGATCAGTCAACGCCTGACTGACACGCTGTTAAAAGCTTTTGGCGTGGTGGCAGCCAGCCAGGGAACTATGAACAACACGCTGTTTGGCAACAAGAATTTTGGCTACTACGAAACTATTTGTGGTGGTTGCGGTGCCGGAAAAGGTTTTAACGGAGCCAGCGCTGTTCATCACCACATGACAAATACACGCATTACCGACCCCGAGATTATGGAACACCGTTACCCGGTTCGGCTGGAGGAATTCAGCATTCGGAAAAACTCTGGTGGCCACGGCAAATGGCACGGTGGCGATGGTGTAAAACGGGTATTAAAATTCCTGGAGCCGGTAAATCTTTCGGTACTCACCCAACGACGAAAATTAGGGCCTTTTGGGTTAAATGGAGGTGGCGACGGAAAACCGGGATGCCAAAAAGTGATTCGTGCCAATGGCGAAGAAATTATTCTTGATTCCATTCAAAATACAAATATGGAACAAGGCGACACTTTTGTAATTGAAACGCCGGGTGGTGGCGGTTTTGGATAATCTGCTATTCTTTCTGTTTTACTCTTATCAAATGTAATTTTAGCACTGAATTTCCACCTCCAAATACAATCCTTCTAATAAGACAATGGAACATTAATACCTGCTTCGCGTATCATTTCAACGAAAGAGCAGTTACGAACATATTCTGCGACTTCAGTATTTAACCAAAACACCATGAAATTATGAACGCACAATTTCTGGTTCTGATATTTCTGTTTGTCATCACTCCAATCGCTATCATTTATCTTGAAAGTAAATATGCTTTGGCAAAAAAAAATCGGGGCAGTTTTGCTCTGTTATGGATTTGGAATTTTTATTGGAAATATAGGTTTACTCCCATCCGCTTCTGAAAGTTATTTTCAACTCTTGCAGGAGGAAGTTTACATTCCCTTTAAACAAATGAGCGAATACCTTGCAGCAGGATTGGTTTCGGAACAGGATGTATCAAGAAATATAATTGCCTTTTTGCAGGATTTCTTTTCTACCTACACCATTATGCTTTGTTTACCCCTGATTTTATTTTCTCTTGATGTGAAAAAGTGGCTGGGGCATGTACGCTCAGCAATGGGATCTTTACTTATCGGGTTATTTGCTGTGATACTGATGATATTTATGGGATACTGGCTATTTAAAGACAGCATTACGGAAATATGGAAAGTTTCTGGCTTGCTGGTGGGAGTTTACACAGGAGGCACCCCAAATATGGCAGCTATAAAAACAGCACTTGATGTTCCGCAGGAGCTTTACATTTTAACCCACACTTACGAAATGACACTGGGCGCAATCTATCTTATTTTCATATTTTCTGTTGGACAACGGGTACTGCTTTGGGTTTTGCCTCCTTATAAATCATCAAATAAAAAGGAAAGTGAGAAGACGGCTAAGAGTCTGCAGGAAGAATACGAGTCGTACACCGGTTTATTTAAAAAAGAAATCTTTAGGCCGTTAATGGTCGCATTTGTTATTTCCGGCGCTATTCTTGGCGTAAGTTTTCTTATTAGTAAACTTTTTTCCGATGAATTTTCCGATGCAGTTACCGTTATTGGGGTAACAACTTTTGGCATCGGTTTATCATTTGTCCCTAAAATAAGAAAGATAAAAAAGACCTTCCAGCTGGGCATGTACCTCATACTGATTTTCTGTATCGCCGTATCATCTATGGCCGATATAAGCAAGCTGGCAAATATCTCCATATCGTTGTTCTATTATGTTGGACTGGCCATGTTTGGTTCGCTCATCCTGCATGTTGCCATTGCCCGAATTTTTAAAATTGATGCCGATACTGTAATCATTTCCGGGAGTGCACTTATTTGCTCGCCGCCATTTGTGCCGGTGGTGGCATCGGCTTTAAAAAACCGCGAAGTAATTTTAACAGGAATTTTTGTTGGAATTGCAGGTTATGCAATCGGAAATTACCTGGGAGTTATTATCGCTTATATTTTAAAATAGAAACTTTCAGAGTCCGTCACACAATCGCTAACTAATTGTTATTTGTAGTTTCTCCTCATTCTGATATCTTTACCGCCCGGTAAGGGAAATTTTTAAAACTATGGAGACACCGTTTCTGGCGTTGATTATTCTTTTTGTTATCACTCCTGTTGTTGTTATTTATCTCGAAGGCAAGTTTTCGATATTAAAGAAAATTGGCGCCGTGCTTATTTGTTACGGCGTTGGTTTAATTATTGGTAACATGGGCGTGCTGCCTCACGGAGCAGAAAAATACCAAAACATGCTCACCGATATTACCATTCCACTGGCCTTACCTTTGATCCTTTTTTCGGTTGATGTGCGCTCGTGGTTTAAAATGGCCCGCTCGGCATTTATTGCGCTAGCCACCGGATTACTTTCCGTATTGATAATTGTGATTATCGGCTATTTTATTTTCCGTAACGACATTGAAAACATTTGGCAGGTGGCCGGAATGCTGGTTGGCGTATACACCGGTGGAACACCCAACATGGCCGCCATGAAAACCGCATTGAACGTGTCGCAGGAACTGTACATTATGACCCACACCTACGACCTGACACTCGGTGCTATTTACCTGGTTTTTATTCTTTCCATCGGGCAGAAAGTTTTTCTGTGGTTTTTACCGCCTTTTAAACCGGTGAAAACAGAAGACACAGCCGTTGCAGAAATGAATACGGAAGAAGAGTTTGAATCGTACGACGGGATGTTGAAGAAAAAAACATTGCTGCCATTAATCGGTGCTTTTGGAATTTCGGTGGCCATCCTTGGAGTGAGTTACGGCATCAGTTTGCTTTTACCACAGGAATACCAAACGGCAGTTGTAATTCTGTTAATCACAACTTTTGGAATTGCCTTTTCGTTTGTGCCCAAAATAAAAGCCATAAAAAAGACTTTTCAATTGGGCATGTACCTCATCCTCATTTTCTGTTTAACGATTGCCTCTATGGCCGACATCAGCAAACTATCGAACATATCTTTTTCGCTGTTTTACTATGTGGCTTTAGCGGTTTATGGTTCGCACATTATTCACATTGCACTGGCACGTATTTTTAAAGTTGATGCCGATACAGTGATCATTTCAACCAGTGCATTAATTTGCTCACCGCCCTTTGTTCCGGTGGTTGCCGGCGCATTAAAAAACCGACAGATAATTTTAACCGGACTGGTTGTAGGAATTGCCGGTTATGCCGTTGGAAATTATTTGGGGGTGATAATCGCGTATCTGCTAAAATAGAAAACCGTTTTTACTCCAGTTTCTGTAAGTTTTCCCAAATCTTCCCCATCATTTCCTGCGAAACAGTAAGTGCATTCGTACGCCATTTTTCCGATGGCGGATAAAACATTTCGTAATAACCGGCCAAAGCTTTTAAGCTATCTTTCTGTGATTTATAACCGTAATGCGCCCCCTGATTTTCAGCTATAGAAATGTGTGCCGATTTTACCGCGCCAATAGTTGAGCCGGTATTTAAAGTGCCAAATTCCATCAACATGGGTATCGATGTTTTATCGGGAAATAAGTCGCCAATAAATTCAACAAACTGGCCGGAAACGGTATAGAAATTATCTGAGTCGCCCCAATCAATTTGGTAGCCTTTAAATACTTCCACGGTTTTTGCTTTTAATTCCGGATCATCGATTGGATTGGGGAAAAGATGTAACTCTCCCCTTTCGCCAAAACCGGTATGCAAATCGAGATTTAACAGCGTAGAATAAGGCGCTGCAATGTCACTCAAAACCTCCGACATAATTGCCACTTGTTGCTCAAAATCGTTTCCGCCAAAATAAATTCCTTCCTGAAATTCATACTGTCCCTGTGCAAAAGCCTGTAATAAAGCCGGCATTCCTTTTCGGGCAATTTGGTTGATGGCCGTTACCATAAAGAACTTGTTGCTTATGCTGTTCATATTCAGTTCTCCTTTTGGAGTTAGCATATCGTAAAGCGCCACAAAACCATCGTTTTTGGTTTCGAAAAGTGATTTATCGGTGCTGTAATTCCGGTTCAGATCGACATTGCTCTCGGTGAAACGCCGCTGGTTTTTAAAACCCCATGCATTTAGTCCGTGTACCAATAAAACACCGGTAGTCTCTAACATTTCGGGTTTGAAAAATTCGGCCATTAATTGTTGCTGAACGGCGCTACCCACAAAACCTTCAATGCCGTGAGTACCCGAGCAGATCATCACCAGTTTTTCGGTGGTATCGCTTGCCGGAATGTAGCAAAAGTCAATGGTTAAACCGGTGTCGGATTTACTTTCCACTGCTCTCGAAAATACGGCCACGCTATCAAATCGTGTTTTCATGGAATTGGCTTGCGCTCTGAAAGCATCACGACAATCCTCCCACGAATTTTGGTAATAGCCCAATTTTGTTTTGTCGACGGTTACATCGGGGTCGGTTGGCGAATACGAATTAAAACTTACATACGAATACCCCAGCAGCAGAACAACCAACGCAACAAGGGTTATTCCTGCAATCTTCAGAAATTTGTTCATAACAGAAATTAGATTACAAACTTTACAACGCGGTCTTCGATCATCTGTTGCAACTGGCTGAGTAAAACCTGTTCGTGTCGATCGATGTATCCATCCTCGGCGGCAATATTCAGGATTTTGTCGTACTCGTCGCGCGTAATCTTATGATCTTCAATCGCTTTTTCAATCATTGCTTTCAAACGGATTGAACTTTCACTTACTTCTTCTTTCATCTGATTAGATTTGTTTATTTATAAAGTATCACAGAAATCCGCACTAAATATGCTCGTTTCATCGGTATGTTATTTTGATTACTAATTTACCAATTCTGTTCATGTTGAACATATTTACTAAAAATATAAATTCATCTTACCATTTACAAATACCCGGCGTGCGCCTCTACCCTGCTAATTTACAACTGAATAATCCATTTCCCGTTGAAAATACGAATTCTTAAAAACCATTAAATTCCTACTTTTTCTTCGATAAGCACGTACAAATTGTACCTTTGCACGTTATTTATCACGTAAATGAATTTAAAGACAGATAAAGTTGGCATTATCGGGAGTGGTAGCTGGGCAACAGCTTTAGCTAAAATTCTTTTAGAAAACGTAAACGAAATCAACTGGTATTTTCGTAAACAATCAACCATTGACACGTTTAAAAGGAATAAACACAACCCGCGTTATTTACACGAAGTTGAGTTTGATACTTCAAAAATTAATTTCTGCGACGATATAAACTGCATCATCTCCCATTCCGATATACTTATAATAGCTGTTCCTTCGGCATTCCTTCCGGACGTATTGGCTGATGTTAAAGACCTTTCGGGCAAATACATTTTATCGGGAGTGAAGGGAATTGTTACCGAGGAAAATCTTTTGGTGGCCGAATATTTGCAAAAGTATTTTAATGTCGATCATGACAGGATTGGTGTTTTGGCCGGTCCGTGCCATGCCGAAGAAGTGGCGCGCGAGAAACTGTCGTACCTTACCGTGGCCTGCACTACTGAAGAAAAGGCTGTTAAGTTTACCCAACTTATTGAGTGCGATTACATTTACACTTCGGCATCGGATGATATTTGGGGAACGGAATATGCCGCGGTACTGAAGAATATAATTGCTATAGCTGCGGGTATTGCACACGGGCAGCGTTTTGGCGACAATTTTCATGCAGTGCTCATTTCACGGGCTATCCAGGAAATAAAACGTTTTGTTGATCAGGTGCACCCGATTAACCGCGACATAAAAGCGCCGGCTTATCTGGGCGACCTCATGGTAACTGCTTATTCGCAATTTAGCCGCAACCGTACTTTCGGATCGATGATTGGAAAAGGCTACTCGGTAAAAGCTGCACAACTGGAACTGAATATGGTTGCAGAAGGTTATTACGCTTCAAAATCCATTCACGAAATTAACGAGAAACACCAGGTCGATATGCCGATTTGCGAGGCTGTTTACAAAATACTTTACGATAAAGTTCCGCCGCATAAAGTGTTCTGCGAGTTAACACCAAAACTGTGTTAAAAACGAACTAGCTTTTCTGTCATTTCGAACGAAGTGAGAAATCTGTTTTTAACAATCGATCAGATTCCAACAGCTTTTCAATATGACTTGAAAAATACTTGGTTAAGCATCACAATTTCATAATAAAAAATGCCACCCGTAAAACGAATGGCATTCTGAAAATTATGGTGAGAATCTTCTTATCTCATTGCTTTCCAGGCGTTGATCAAACCATTGGTTGATGCATCGTGGCCTGTTACTTTTTCGTCGTTATTCAATTCCGGAAGAATGGCGTTGGCCAATTGTTTACCCAACTCAACTCCCCACTGATCGAAACTGTAAATGTTCCATATAATTCCCTGAACAAAGATTTTATGTTCGTACATGGCAATCAACGATCCCAAAACACGTGGAGTCAATTGTTTCACCAAAATCGAGTTGGTTGGAATGTTACCCATGAATATTTTAAATGGTGTCAATTCTTTAATTTCCGCTTCCGATTTACCGGCAGCTTTTAATTCTGCAACTACCTGCTCCTCGGTTTTACCCACCATCATTGCTTCGGTTTGTGCAAAGAAGTTGGCCAGTAATTTCGGATGGTGATCGCCCACTTTGTTGTGGTTAATTGCCGATGCAATAAAGTCGCAAGGAATCAGTTTTGTTCCCTGGTGAATCAGCTGGTAAAACGCGTGCTGACCGTTTGTTCCAGGCTCTCCCCAAATAATCGGGCCGGTTTGGTAATCCACTTGTTCGCCGTTGCGATCAACATATTTACCGTTACTTTCCATGTTTCCTTGCTGGAAATAAGCAGAAAAACGGTGCATATACTGGTCGTAAGGAAGAATTGCTTCACTTTCGGCACCGTAGAAATTGTTGTACCAAAGGCCAATCAGTGCCAAAATTACCGGAATATTTTTATCAAAATCGGTTTCGCTGAAATGCTTATCCATGGTATGAGCACCATCAAGCAGTTCTATATAATTATCGTAACCAATGCCCAGCATAATGCTTAAACCAATTGCCGACCACAACGAATAACGACCACCAACCCAGTTCCAGAAACGGAACATGTTGTCGGTATCGATACCAAAAGCAGAAACAGCTTCAGCGTTGGTTGACACGGCAACAAAGTGTTTGGCTACGTTCTCCAAATCTTTTGCCGACTCAAGGAACCAGTCTTTTGCCGTGTTGGCGTTGGTCATAGTTTCCTGTGTAGTGAAAGTTTTAGAAGCCACGATAAACATGGTAGTTTCCGGATCAACTTCTTTCAAGGTTTCGGCAACGTGTGTACCGTCAACATTCGATACAAAGTGCAGTTTCAGATGGTTTTTGTAAGGTTTTAAAGCCTCGGTAACCATCAACGGACCAAGATCCGAACCTCCAATACCAATGTTTACAATATCGGTAATTGCTTTTCCGGTGTAACCTTTCCACTCGCCCGAAATTACTTTTGCGGTAAAACCTTTCATCTGGTCGAGCACAGCATTTACTTCGGGCATTACATCTTCGCCGTCAACAACAATTGGTGTGTTGCTGCGGTTGCGCAAAGCCACGTGAAGCACAGCACGATCTTCGGTAGCATTAATTTTCTGCCCCGAAAACATGGCCGAAATCGCGTCTTTCAGACCACACTCTTCAGCCAGCTCCAATAAAGCTGCTTTTACCTCATCGCTAACAATGTTTTTCGAGAAGTCGAGCAGGATATCTTCAAATTTCAGTGAATACTTTTCAAACCGGTCAGCATCGGCTGCAAACAGGTCTTTCATATGAGTGCCCTCAAACTCGAAATAAATCTCTTCCAGTTTTTGCCAGGCTTTAGTTTCAATAGGATTGATTTTAGGTAACATATTTTTGTTTTAAGCAGGATGACCGGAGCCTGAAGTTTGCTTCAAACCTGTTGCTGCAGTCGTCCGATAGTTAATAATCAATGAATAACCATACAAAGATAATCGATTCTGAAAATTGCAGCCGAAAGTTACAGGAAGGTTAATGTTGGGTTAAGAAAAATTAGTGTGTTACAGAATTTATTTCTGCTTACGAGTGAGTAAAAAGATCCTGAGTAAAACCAAAGTCATAATACCGTAACCTGCTGTTGCTACTATTTTAGCCGTACGTTCCGACAAATTTTCAAAGTCAATCAGAGTTCCACTAATTACAAGTATTAGTGCAAGCAGTGCCGCGGTGATCAGCAGAATTTTTCCGGTTTTTGTGATTTTCATACTATTTCATATTAGGCCGCCACATGGCAACAACAAGTGCAACTGTTGCCAAAATCAATCCGCTCAATACAAAACTACAACAAACGAGATTGCTCCAGTGCTCCAATTTTGCTAGCGATCCTATGCCGAACAAAATACATGAAAGTGCTAAAAATGATATCAACAATGTTTTTCGGGTTTTTGACATCTTGTTGGTTTTAACATTAAACACAACAAAGCTAGCAACACCGGATACTTATCCAAATTTTTCATTTTGAAGAATCCAAAAAGCAATCATTTTGTAATATTTTTGACGTTTTGAAGATTGTAATTTTACGATTTGAGAGACCGGTTTACACTTTGCATTGATTTTTTATCTTTGCCACAGCTTCCGGAGACGAATTAAATTGTAATTATGGAACCGGAAAGACAACTCAATTATTACGAATGAAAACAGCCACATTTAAGGGATACCTGCTGGCCCTTGTTGCCACAATTGCTTTCTCAAACGTTTATATATTTAGTAAGGCTGCGTTAAACGAAGTTCATTTAACACAATTTGGTATTTACTGGTGTGGTTTTGGCATGCTGTTCAGTTTCCTGTTTGCGCTAAAAAACAAAAAACTGGGTCAGTTAAAAGTTCTCAGTAAAAAACAACGTCGTATTCTTTTGCTACTTGGCATTCTCGAAATCCTGACAACTACCTCATTTTTTATTTCCATAAACGTTATCCCCGATCCATCCATCACCTCGTTTATCGGCAATCTATTCCCGGTAATGGTTACTTTGGGCGGTATCGTTCTGCTCAAAGAAAAGTTTGGATGGGTTGAAGTTGTTGGTGCATCGCTGGCCCTAATCGGTACTTTTATTATTAGTTACACCGGCGGAACGAGTTTAAGAACCCTGTTTATTGCCGGAACCGGAATTGTGGTGATTAATGCACTTTTTGCCACCACTGCAACACTTATTGTAAAAGTGCATGTTAAAAACATTAGCCCCGAGCTGTTTAACCTGAATCGCTACACCTGGCTCTTCACATTTTCGCTTATTGCATTTTTTATCTACAGCCCTGAGGCCGCAATTCCATCGCGGGTTTTTGCCAATATTTCAATCGGGGCTTTCCTCGAATTTATCGCCATTTTAACGGTATATTATTCGTACCAGTTTATCGATGCATCGCGCTCGGCAGTGGTACAAACGCTAAAAGGAATTTTTGTATTAATAGGTGCCTACCTTGTTTTTCACACCTTCCCGGTGTTTCACCAGTTTGTCGGTGGAATGGTAACAGTTGTTGGTGTGCTGATAATGACATTGGCACAAGCCGGTATTTTTAGATCCAAAACCCGACTTTCAAACTGAACTTTCAGTTAAAAAACTACATTTTTAGTTTATTTGAAGTTTATTTAACAAAATTTCATACTTATTTTTTGTTTCTTTCGTTGAAATTAAGCCAAGGCACAATTTTTGTTAAACAAAAACAAACAATTATTCAATCAGAAACGAAAACTAAAGTCATGAAACAACATCCTCAAAATTTTACTTAAAACGGCATGCCCTCATGCATTTTACTATCCGTCACTCTTGAAAACTAAAAGCATACTAAAATGAAGAAAAAAAACTGGCTGTTTGCCGCCATGGCAGTAATTATACTGTTTGTGGTAGTCATTATTTTATCAGGTTCGAAAAACGAAACCACACAAATTACCGCTACCGTTCAGAAAGGCCCTTTTGAAGTGCTGGTATATTCCAGCGGGCAACTCGAATCGGAAAACTCCGATCATGTTTATGTTCCCGAAAAAATGAAAGATCGCCAAACCCGAATTTCCAACTTAACAATTACCGATATTGTTGAAGAGGGAACTTATGTTGATTCGGGCGATTATGTGGCCACACTCGATCATCAGGCCGTTCAGGAACAATTAAAAGATGCCCAGGATGAACTGGAAACAACTTTGTCGGAATACAACGACAGTAAAATAGATTCCAACCTCACGCTCAGCAACGAACGCGACCAGATTATTAACGCCCAACTGGATGTAGAAGAGCGAAAAATTGCGGTTGACGAATCAATTTACGAATCGCCATCGGAACAGAAAAAGGTGAAGATGGATTACGATAAAGCCTTGCGGAAACTTGAACAATCGAAACAAGCCTACGAATTAAAAACGCAACAGGAAATAAATAAAGTGAACCGTAAATTTATTACCTATAAGCAAGTTAAAGAACGTGTTGATGCCTTGGAAGAATTAATGGATCAACTGATTATTTATTCGCCAAAAGCAGGTATTATTTCCTACCACAAATACGAGTGGGGCGGTACTGTTGAAACCGGATCGCGCGTATCGCAGTGGAGCCCGATTATTGCCACCTTCCCGAACATGGATAACCTGGTTACCAAAACCTTTATTAACGAAATTGACATTGCTTTGATAAAACCCGGACAGAAAGTTAGAATTGGAATTGATGCTTTCCCCGATAAAACATTAACCGGCGAAGTAGCCACCGTGGCCAACATGGGGCAGTTAATGCCAAAAAGCGATGCGAAGGTTTTCGAGGTAAAAATTAAGGTCAACGGTTCCGATGCTGATCTGAAACCGGCCATGACAACCAGTAACACTATTCAGGCCAGCTTTATTGAAGATGCCACTTATATTCCCATCGAAGCCGTATTTTCAAACGATAGTTTGTCGTATGTATATCTGAACGATTCGAAAACAGCACAAATTATAGAACCCGGCGAGGCCAACGAAAATTATGTGGTAGTAAACCAGGGACTTGAAGAAGGTCAGGAAGTACAGTTGCTGGAGCCGGCAGATGCTGCCGATTACGATCTTACAGGTTTTGAAATTTACGCCGACATGCAACGCAAAGCAGCTGAAAAAGCGGCAGAAGAAGCGGCAAAAAAGAAGGAACAAAAAGAGGAAAAAGCGCCTGAATTACCACAGGGAATGGCTTTGCCTCCGGGTGTTACAATTACTTCGGCCAATTAACCACTCAAACCAAACAAGATGTTTATTAAAAGATATTTACACGATATTCTGATAGCGGTTGAAGCCATTATTGCCAACCGCTTGAAATCGATACTTACCGCACTCGGTATCATCTTTGGTGTGGCTGCGGTAATTAGCATGATGGCAATTGGAAATGGCGCCGAGCAGGAAATTCTGGAGCAGATAAAACTGGTTGGGGTAAATAACATTGTTATTACGCCGAGCACTTATTCGTTATCCGACGGAGCAGGTGGCGATGGCAATGGCCAGCCCACAGCTAAGAAATTCTCCAAAGGACTGACACTTCACGATGTTGAAGCCATTAAAAAAATTGTTCCTACTGTTGAACGTATTTCACCGGTAATCTCCTTTAATTACTCGGCCCTGTTAAACGGAATCAGCAAACCGGTTGTGCTCGAAGGAATTGAAAACCATTACTTCGATTTATTTAACATGAACCTGGCCGAAGGAAACCGTTTTAACAACACACAAATTGAAAAAGGACTGCCCGTTTGTGTTGTGGGGAATAACATTAAAGAGCAATTTTTCCGTCAGCAAGATCCAATAGGAAAGTATATAAAATGCGGCCAGATTTGGTTAAAAATTATTGGTGTTGTTGAACGACGCGATTTTACCGCATCGGCATCCGACGAGCTGGGAATCAGCAGTTCCGACAATAAAATTTTCATTCCTGTACAAACCATGCTGCTGCGGTTTAAAAACCGTTCGCTAATCCGAGCCGACGAAGTTTTAAGTGCCAATAAAAACAGCAATAGCAGTAATATGGTTATTATTGTTGGCGGCCCGGAACAAACCGATGAGCCGGTTGACACCGACGATAATCTTAACCAACTCGACAAAATCATTGTTCAGATAAAAGAAACGGAACAGCTCAACAGCTCGGCAACATTAATAAAACGTATGTTGCTCAGGCGCCACTCCGATCTTTACGATTTTGAAGTCACCATCCCCGAGCTTCTGCTCAAACAGCAACAAAAAACCAAAAAAATATTCAACATCGTTTTAGGTGTAATCGCCGGAATTTCGCTGGTTGTTGGCGGAATTGGCATTATGAATATTATGCTGGCGTCGGTATTGGAACGTATTCGCGAAATTGGTGTTCGCCAGGCATTGGGTGCCAAACAAAAAGACATTATCGCGCAGTTTCTTTCCGAGTCAACATTAATCAGTTTAACCGGTGGGATTATCGGAATTATTCTGGGCGTGGTGCTCTCTAAAATTATTACAGCCATGTTCGATATCAAAACCATTGTTTCCGCCTTTAGCATTTTTATTGCTTTTGGTGTGTCGGTTGGTGTCGGAATTATTTTTGGCTATTTGCCCGCTAAACGAGCCGCAGCAAACGATCCGGTAGTAAGTCTTCGTTCATAAAAATTAACCTGAAAACAAGCTAAAATGAAAAAAATATATTTATCATTTATATTTATTCTGGGCCTTACGGGATTTGCCGCCGCCCAGGAAGAACTGGTGTTAACACTTCCCGAAGTGATCGATATTGCTTCAGAACAATCAATCGACGCTTTCCGAAATAAAAACATGTATTTGGCCAGTTACTGGGAACACCGCTTTTACAAAGCCGAGCGCTTACCCAGCATTTCGTTAAGTTCAAATCCGGCCGATTTTAACCGCTACAGTAATAGCGAATATAACTTCGAAACCAACGAAGATGAATTCCGTTTGCGCGAATATTTTAACTCTGAAGTTAGCGTTTCTGCCGTTCAGAATGTTTCGCTAACCGGCGGTCAGGTATTTCTACGCTCGGAACTTGGAATGATTAAAAACCTTGGTGGAGACAAAAACACTTCGTTTAATGCAACGCCTATCAGTGTTGGTTTTTCGCAGGAATTGAATGGTTACAACCGCCTGAAATGGCAATCGAAAATTGAGCCATTGAAATTTGAAAAAGCCAAAAAAGAATTCATTCAGGACATGGAAGATCTGCGTGTAACATCTACCTCGCGCTTTTTTGGATTGATAAATGCACAAATTCAGAAAAATATTGCTGAAATGAATTATGCCAATGCCGATACACTTTATAAAATTGGTAAAGGGCGTTTTCAGGTGGGAACAGTAACTCAGGATGAATTGTTGGAACTGGAGCTCCGTTTGCTGAATAGTGAGCAGGCATTAAGTGTCGCTCAACTTGGAGAAAAAAGAGCACAGGCCATGTTGAACTCTTTCCTCGGACTTCCGAAAGAAACGATGATAAAATGTGTTGTCCCCAGCGAAATTCCGGAGTTAAAAATTGATCCGGACGAGGCGATTGACGAGGCAATTAAAAACAATCCCGAAATTCTCAGTCATCAGCAACAACGGCTGGAACAAGATGAAAATGTAGCCATTGCGAAATCGGAACGGGGGCTGAACACGACACTTTACGCCATGTATGGTTTAAACAAAAGTGCCGACAATTTTGATGATGTGTACACCGAACCCGACAAAAGCCAGGTGTTTAGCCTGGGTTTAAATATTCCGATTGTTGACTGGGGGCGTGGAAAAGGACGTTATTCAATGGCCAAATCGAACCGCGAAGTTGCCCTTGCAACAATACGTCAGGAACGCATTGATTTTGAGCAGGATATTTACCAAAGTGTGCTGGAGTTCAATCTTCAGGCCGGACAGGTGAATACAGCAGCAAAGGCCGACACCGTTGCCCAAATGGGATACAACGTTACCTTTCAACGTTTCCTCATCGGGAAAATTGATGTAACACGACTAAATATTGCCAGTAACGACCAGGAAACGGCACGTATGTCGTACCTGTCGCGTTTGCGCGATTACTGGGCTTCTTATTACCGACTTCGTAGTTTAACACTTTTCGATTTTGAGAAAAAGAAACCGCTTGAAGCCGATTACGACAAACTTTTAGAAGAATAGTTTATGGCCATAAAAAGAAAACATATTATAATAACTGCAGCAGTAATTTGCGTTATTGCCATTGCAGCTTTTGCCGGAACGCTGACAACGCCCAAGTCGGAGAAATTCTATGTGGTTGAAAAAGGCCCTTTTGAGGCCACATTAACTTGCAAAGGAGAAATTAACGGTTTGGTGGCCACGCCCATTCCAATGCCCAAAATACTTGGCGACAGAGACCTGCGGATTTGGCAACTGAAAATTCTTGATCTTGCCCAAGACGGTAAATACGTTAAAAAAGGTGATTTTATTATGCAACTCGATGCCAGCCAGATTATTTCCAGTATGCGACAAGAACAGCAAAACCTGGAAACAGAAGAAGCTGACCTGAAAAATGCAAAGATCGATAGCACAGTGCGATTGACTGAACTTCGCGAGGATATAAAAAATGCCAAACTCGATTTGGAATACAATAAGATCGATTTGGAACAGTCGATTTACGAATCGGCAGCTTACCAGCGGAAAGCCCAAATGACTTACAAAAAAGCAGAAAATACAATTGCCAAAAAGCAGCGCGATTACCTGCTTGAACAGAATAAGTTAAAAACGGGTGTGGCCCGCTCGGAAGAAAAAGTGAATCGCAGTCGGGAGAAGATTTCAAAATTCCAACAAGCTATGCAGGCAGCGCGTATTACCGCTCCTGAAGACGGAATTGTAATTTTTGGCGAAAGCTGGGATGGCACCAAATACAGTAAAGATGGCGACATTTCAACCTGGTCGAACGGCCCTCCGATTGCCACTTTGCCCGATATGTCGGACGTAATTTCTGAAACCTATGTGAAAGAGATCGATATTTCGAAGATAAATGTGGGCGATAAAGTTAGAGTTTCGTTTGATGCGCTTGAAGGAGTGGTAATCAATGGCGAAATTAATTCGATTGCGCGCGTTGGTGAAGACCATAAAGATTTCGATATGAAAGTTTTTAAGGTACTCATCCATCTCGATGAATCGAACGACGGGTTAAAGCCGGCAATGTCGAGCAACAATGAAATAATCCTGGCCAATAAAGAGGAAGCTTTGTTTGTTCCGCTAAAAGCTGTTATTAGCGAAAATGGTGAGGATTTTGTTTACCTCTCAAAACATAACAGCAAGGAAAAAACTCCGGTTAAAACAGGTTTCGAGAATGAAGAATTTGTACTGATAGAAAGCGGACTTCAGGAAGGCGACAAGGTAATTTTAAACCCGGTGTTGGAAGAAATTTAGAATAACATTAGCAATCAATATTAAAAACGGGCTGAATTTTCAGTCCGTTTTTTTATTTAAATTCGCGCCATGCAGAAATCGGTACATCCTAACATTTATTTGTTTAATCCCACTTGCGAATATGCGGTGGCTAATGGCAATGCTACGTGGCATCCGAATAAAATTCTGCAAAAAATGGAAGCCGATCTGGCCACACTCCCACTCTATTTTGCTGCTGAAAATGATGTGGTAATTGTTCCCCAAATTCCCAACAATGAATTTTATGAGCACCTCCAAAAAATTGGAGTCACACCACCTCATTTTGTCACAGAAAAAGAGCTGCAAAATAATCTGCCGGAAAAAGTTGGTAAACTTCAACCTTGGGGATGGAGTCCGGCCGTACATAAACGTTTGGAAAGTTTAAAGCCGCTTTGCACCGACGAATTCAAAACGTCTCCGGTATTTATGTGGAAACCGGATTATCGCGAGCTTTACTCGAAGAAATTTGCCTTACAGATTTTACAACAAATAACAACAAATCGTCCGTCGCCCCATTTTCTCAGCCAAAACGAAAGAACCGAGGTTTGCGAAACACAGGAGCAGATAGAAAAGCTTTTGGCTAAGTGGGACAGGCTAATGGTAAAAGCTCCGTGGAGCAGTTCGGGACGCGGATTACAACCAATTACCAAGCAGCCGATCCATGATAAAGTTTGGGAGAAATTACTAGGAATTGTAAAAGAACAAGGTTATGCGATTGTTGAAGCTTTTCAGAACAAAGAGCTCGATCTGGCTTTTCAGTTTGAATTAAAAGCCGGCGAAATCCGGTATCTGGGAACAAGTAATTTTTCAGCCGACAAAAAAGGGCAATACCTCGGAAACAGCCTCAACGGATTACCCGATGAACTGGATGAGGATGTGAAAGACTTTGCAGAGGAAATGTCAGCACAGATTATTCCCGCCTTAAAAGAAGAGCTCGGGAAAAGCAAATTGGCAGAAAACTACGAGGGCTATTTTGGTGTCGACACTCTGATTTTCAGAGACAAAACAGGAGCTCTAAAGATAAATCCTTGTTTAGAAATTAATGTTCGCCACAACATGGGATTGCTTTCGCTTTACCTCGAAAAATTTGTTGCCCCAACAAAAAAAGGCCGTTTCCGCATGTACTACAACCCCAAAAAACGTTTTGCTGATTTCAGCCAACAAATGAGCCACGAACACCCGCTTGTTCTGCAAGATCAAAAAATTGTGTCCGGCTTTTTCCCGCTCACAGCCTTTTCCGGCACCACCGAATTTGGCGCCTATCTCCTGGTTTAATTCAGCTGCCTTGATATTAGCTTCATTTTTATTTACCTTTAAATGAACGATTAATCCGGGCTCTATGGAAAATAAGGACGAAAAACAGACTAAGAAGGGGAAAAAGCTCTCCAAAAAATTCTACGAAAACGAACTCAACAGATTGCAAATTGAATTGGTGCGTCTGCAGGAGTGGATTAAGTTTAAAGGACTTAAAGTTGTGGTGATTTTTGAAGGGCGCGACGCTGCCGGAAAAGGAGGAACCATAAAACGTATCATTCAAACACTAAATCCGCGTATTTGCCGGGTTGTAGCGCTGGGCACTCCAACCGAACGCGAAAAAACACAATGGTATTTTCAGCGTTACGCACCGCATCTTCCTGCCGCCGGCGAAATGGTTTTGTTCGACCGAAGCTGGTACAACCGGGCCGGTGTTGAAAAAGTGATGGGATTTTGTACCAACGAAGAATACTGGGAGTTTCTTCGCGCATGCCCGAATTTCGAACGCATGCTTATTCGGTCGGGAATTATTCTGATTAAATACTGGTTTTCAGTAAGCCAGGATGAACAGGAAAAACGTTTCCGGGCACGATTGAATGAGCCGACAAAACGCTGGAAACTGAGTCCGATGGACATTAAATCGATGGAGAAATTTGAAGAATATTCGAAAGCCAAAGATGAAATGTTTGCCTATACCGACACCAAAATAAGTCCGTGGTTAATGGTTGATGCCGACGATAAAAAACGCGCCCGGCTAAATTGTATTCATCACTTATTATCGTCAATACCATACAAGGAACTGGAACAACCGGAAATTGTGCTTCCTGAGCGACAGGATAGAAAAGGTTATATCCGCCCGCCACTGGATGAAATGACTTATGTACCGGAAGTTTATTAGCATAAAACATTCATGATTCCCAATTATCACCAACAGAGATGAAAGCGAGGCCTGTTAACACCATTTCATGAAAATGGCCAGATTACAAGGCGCACACAACAATTGCGCTATGAATAGCTTACTGATTGCGCCTTTAAATTACCGCACACCAACCCCGGGTTTCACCCAAGGTTATTCATATTTTATCCCTTCGGGATATTGAAACGAATTATAGGAGAAAACTAATTCCTTGAGTTATCGTTATGAGAATCTTTATGACGCTGGAAGCGTCGAATGTGAATAACCCGGTGCGTAGCGCCGGGATGAAATGACCACAGAGAAATCGTCTGGCGAAGAGTTCAGATCGAAGCCAGATGGTTCTCCCGGACGAAACTCAAAGGGCAATACACTTAAAAAGATCGGGAATTTAAGAAAAAAGGGAAGCTAACTGCTTCCCTTTCCATTTTCTTCTCCATTATTCTAGTTATCCCTTGTTCTGGTCATGTCGAACAGGTGCCTCGCCTGCTCTCCAAGGAATCCTGAGAATAATTTCTCCTCCCCATTTTCAATCACTAAACCTCTTTCGGCTAATTCGTAGTAGGCATAGGTCCAGGGCATTTTTTCTATACCATCTTCGCCCTTAACCTCTACTTCTTCTTTTACAGCCAACGTAGCCGATTGCTGTAACTTACTTCCCTTTTCTCCTTCAAGTGCCTCTTTCATGGGTATCCCTGCATCAGCCATTCCTTTGCAGGTAGATTCCAGATCGGGCCACTCGCTAACGTTCTGATAGTTTACAAAAGCTGTAAAATGATTCACCGCATTACCATGCAAAAGCACCCAGGCTGCATATTGCGATACATCATTTAACTTCAAAACATCCTCTTTATTTGGAACATTCCAAGGTCTTCTGAAGTATTTAGCTAAATCCGTTACCAACATCTCTCCTGCTACCCTTGGCAATTCACCTTTCTCTTTTAAAGTTGCCAGTAAACTGATACTCTCGTCAGATAATAAGTAAGGCGTATCTTTTACAGTATTCTTTATTATTTGTTGCGCCCACTCAGGTAATTCCTCTACCTCTAGCTGGCTCACAAATAGTTTAGGAAACATGGGATCGGGATGCTCAAAATGAACGGCATTAAGTTTTTTCTTCTTGAAATTATATTTTTCAACCGGGACGTATTCGAGGCAGGAAATGATATGATTTATTGCTCTAATCCCCTCCGGCTGTTCTCCGGTGTGCGTGTTAAATGTTCGAAAGGCGATGTGATCGTTGACTACGCTACCTCCCTTTTCGTTAACCAAACGCTGGTATTCCCGAGCATATGAAACCCGATCGAGATACAAAACCCACAGCTGGGTGAGTAATGCTTTGGTAATTTCTTTTGCTGTAACTTTCATCCTGTAGCTTTTTTATTTTAAACATAAAAAACAGGGCTTTTGTTACTAAAAAACAGATGTTTAAGAATATAGGATAATTGCTAAAAAAACTATAGCACAGACTAATGCTGGGCGGTGCTTTTCATGAATTCGAGCACGTCGTCTTTTGTGAACGAACTGGTTGCGCCCATTTTTGTAGTATTTAATGCGCCAACGGCATTTCCGAATTTCAGCGCTTCGTCAACCGGTTTTCCATTGAGGTAATAATGTAAAAATCCGGCGGCAAATGCCATTCCCGATCCAACATTGTCAATCGCCTTCAAATCATAACCCGGTTCAAAAAATAAACCGTCGGTGGCATGAAGCGCTAAAACACCAACACTACCACGTGTAATAATTACAATATCGAGTTTGAATTCTTTTGATAAAGTTTCTGCGAAATCTTCAACGTTTGTGTATTCGATCTCCAGTTTTTCGGCCAGAAATTCGATTTCCTTCTCTTTAATACGCACAACATTGGCAGCGTTCAACAAACGTTTTACCACTTTTACGCTAAAAAAGTGCTCGAACAATTTAAGATCGAAAAAATGCAGTGAATCGGGCGATTCTTTAATGAGCTCGCGCAAGGTATTTTTCGAGATCCCGAAACGTTGTGGCAACAAGCCAAACACCAAACAATCGGCTTTGCGAACCAATTTTAATGCTTCGGCCGAAAACTCGATATGATCGAAAGCAACATCGTGAGCCACTTTATAAACCGCCTCATCGTTTTCGTTAAAACTCACCTCAACTGTTCCTGTTTTAAAAACAGGATCGAGCTGAACGTTTTTATCAGAAATACCAAGTTTTATAAGCGTTTCAATGGCTTCAGTTCCCAGCTCGTCGTCGCCAACGCGCGAAAGTAAATAGCCTTTTTCGCCCAATGAGTTACACCGAAAAACGAAATTCGAAGGCGTGCCTCCCAACACTTTACCATTAGGTAAAATGTCCCAAACAACCTCGCCAAATGCAACTATTTTCTTAGCCATAATTTTACTTTCGGATGCAAATGTAAAAATTAATAAAAAGCTAACAAAAGTCTGTATGTGTCTCTTTTACAAATTAAAAACAAAAACATATTAATCAATTGATAATGAACTGTTTTTAGCAACAAAAAAAATGAGGCCAAAAAACAAATTTTACTCTAAAGCGTTTGTTTCAATACTATGAACTATTTAGCACATCTCCATCTTTCGGGCGAATCGGAAAAAATGCTGGTTGGCAATTTCATCGGCGATTACATAAAAGGCAATAAATACTTGCAGTACGACGACGAAGTAGCCAAAGGTATTTTGCTTCATCGGCAAATTGATTCGTTTACCGATTCGCATCCGCTGCAGCGGGAAGCCCGGTTGATGTTCCGGCCCGAGTTTGGATTGTATTCCGGAATTGTGATTGATTTTGTTTACGATCATTTTCTGGCGAAAAACTGGAACCAGTATTCCACACTTCGCCTGCCGGTTTTTGCTAAACGGGTTCACGCTATTTTACTCAGCCACTTTAGTACGCTCCCGTTGCGGGTTCAGGGATTTTTGCCTTTCCTAATTCAGCACAAACGTTTGGTTTCGTATGCTTCGGTTGATGGAATTATCCAGTCGTTAAAAATTATGGGTAAACATTCCAGTTTGCCCTCAAAATCGGAGGAAGTTGAACGGATACTTTTGGAAAACTATACGGAATTGGAAACAAATTTTGCGGCCTTTTTCTCTGATCTTGTAGACTTTGTTACAGATATTCACGGCATAGAAATAAAAAAGCCCGATCTTATGACCGGACTTTGAATAATAAAATATCTTTTAAGCAAGTAATTCAAGAAATGCTTGTTCGTAGAAGAAATTCGACTCGCCAAGAGCCGGTTTTAGATCATCCAACCAAATGGCATCTTTATCGTATTTGGCAAAAAACGGTCGACCTACCCAATTCGGATCACGGCCCTGCAAAAAGTTCAGCACAAATACTTTTTCGCCGGCAATTTCGCTAACACCAACAATTTGCACTTTACCAGGGTTACACGACATACTTGGCCCTTTAACGGTTCGGCAAACGCCACTAACCTGGTTATATGCACTTCTGAAAATTTTCCAGGCACGGTCGAGCGTTACTGCGAAATAATCCTGCGCACCGGTATCGCGGGCAATAAACATGTAATACGGAATAATTCCCAGTTTCACCTGTTCTCTCCAGTTTTCAGCCCAAATGTCGGTATGGTCGTTTATATGATGCAGTAAAGGCGATTGCGAACGAATCTGTACTCCGGCACCAATCAGTCGTTTTACAGCCTTCTGAACGGCCTCTGTTTTCAATTCTCCCGGGTGATTAAAGTGAGCCATCAGCGCAATGTTGATTCCGCGTTTTTTCACTTTCTCGAACAAACGCAATAAATCATCCGCATCTTCATCGGTTGTGTAACGGTAAGGCCAGTAAGCCAGCGATTTTGTTCCGATTCGGATATTACGAAGGTGTGGAATATCGGCATCAAGCAAAGCGTTAAAGTACGCTTCGAAAAATTTGGTTTTCATTACTGCCGGATCGCCGCCGGTAAACAGTACATCGCTAATGTGCGGGTTGGCTTTTATGTACTCTACCAATGTGTCTGCCTCTTTCATGGCAAATTTAAAGTCGTTTAGCGCAAACTGCGGCCAACGAAAACAAAATGTGCAATATGCGTGGCAGGTTTGTCCCTGGGTAGGGAAAAACAACATGGTTTCGCGGTATTTATGCTGAATGCCGCTAAGCTTTTTCCCGTTAAAAACCGGCACGTTACTTTCTTGTCCGGCAGGGTTTGGATTAAGCTTTAACCTGATTTTATTAACTTCTTCTTGAATGGTTTTTCGGGGAGCGTTACTTTTAATTAACGAAGCCATTTTATCAAAACTGGCTTTGTCAAGCATCTCTCGTTGCGGAAAATTTAGAATAAAAAATGGATCGCGTTCAAAATTATTCCAGTCGATCAACTCATCAACTACATAATTATCAGTTTTAAAAGGCAAAACCGTTCCAACCACCTCAATTTCCAGTTTCTGTTCTTCCGAAAGAAACTCCATCTGCGGAATTTGCCTAAAGTTATGAAGAGAATAAGGTCTATAAATCATCTCATTAAAATTTTTAATGGGATCGCATGCAAGTCGATCTGCAAAAGTGAACGCACAAGTCTAAGTATTCGCTACTCGAATAAATCTGCGGTTCTTCCTCCCATAGGATATTAAAGAACTATGTTAATTTTTACTGTCTGTTTTTCCCTTTATTTGATGAATTTCTGCGTAGAAATTCTTCCGATTTTTTAAAAGCCCCACAAAGGTATAAAAATGGGGGTAGTAAAAAAATGTTTTAAAGAATCTTAAGAAGTGCCTAAAAACTAGTCGGAAAGCTTTTCTAAACGACTGGCATCCAACCGGATAAATATAAAAAGCAAGATTGTAAACGACCACAACGACGATCCGCCGTAACTAAAGAACGGAAGTGGTATACCAATAACCGGCATCATACCAATGGTCATTCCAATGTTTACCATAAAGTGAAAAAAGAGGATGACTGCCACCGAGTAACCATAGATACGCGAGAACGTAGATCGTTGCCGTTCTGCAAGCCAGATTAGCCGAATAAACAAAGTCATAAAAAGCAAAATTATGGTCAGGGTTCCTGCAAATCCCCACTCTTCGCCAACGGTACAAAATATAAAGTCGGTACTCTGTTCTGGTACAAAATCGAACTTGGTTTGTGTGCCTTCCAAATAACCTTTTCCCCACATACCACCCGAACCAATTGCAATTTTACTTTGATTTACGTGGTAGCCGGCACCCTGCGGATTCGACTCAATTCCCAACAACTCGTTTATTCGCACCTGGTGGTGAGGTTCTAAAAAGTTCTCGAAACCGTAATCAACCGAGATGGTAAACAGAATCGAACCAATAAATACAATTGCGATTTTAGTATAATTCGAGAATTTATTCCGAACACTTTGGTACAAAACAATTATTGAGCCTACTACTGCTCCGGCCAATATAAATTGCGCCAGTTCGTATGAGGTGTTGATTACAAAATTCAGAAGAATAAAAAAGCCGATGGACAAGCCATAAATAATGGCAACATTAAAAAACTGTTTGAGCTTTGGATTAAAGACAAGGAACATTAATAAAGCAACTCCAACCATTATTAAGGCCAACGTGAGGTTCGTCAAAACCAAGGCCAAAACAAACAGAATTGCCACCAAAGTTCCAAAGAAAAGTACCACTCCTGATAATCCTTCGCGGTACAACACCAGCACAAACGAAAAGTAAACCAATGCCGAACCGGTATCGTTTTGCAACAAAATTAAAACCACCGGTGCAAATATTATTGCCGCAATGGTGAGTAACGATTTTGTTGTTTGAAGTTTAAATCCGTGCGTACTCATGTACCGCGCCAGTGCCAGTGCAGTGGCAAACTTGGCAAACTCCGACGGCTGAAAAGTAACCGGCCCCAGCTGAAACCAGGATCGTGCACCGTTTATCTCCTTCCCAATAAACGGGACCAGCAAAAGCAACAGCATTAATACGCCATAAATTATGTAGGAGAAAAACACATAGAAATTGACTTCGAGCAACATGATTACCAGCGCCAAAACCGAAGCGGCTCCGATCCACATCAGTTGTTTTCCATATTGCTGCGTGATATCGAAAATACTCTGGTGTTCGTCGCTGTACAAAGCTGCATAAATATTAAACCAGCCTAAAAACAGCATCAGTATATACAGGCCAACGGTTAACCAATCAATATTTGCTAATATGTTATTTCTTCTTGGCATTAATTTGCTAATTCAGGGTTGTGCGGATCTGTTAAAACAGCCTCCATCATTTGTTTCTCGTACCGAAGTCGGTTATCGGCAATGCTATCGTTCAGGTATTTTTCAATCAGCAAACTGGCAATGGGCGCGGCATAACTTGCCCCCCACTTACTATGCTCTACATAAACACAAAGCGCAATTTTCGGATCATCTTCAGGTGCAAAAGCCATGTACGCTCCGTGGTCGATTCCCTGATTATTTTCAATGGTTCCGGTTTTTCCGCAATAGCTGATTCCGGGTACCGAACGATTCAAACGCGCAATCGTTACTTGTCGCATTCCTTCATAAACAGGATCAAAATACTGATCTTCAATTCCGGTTTCGTGTTTTACAGAAAAACTACTTCGTACGGTATCATTCTCAACTTCCTTAATAATGTGGGGTTGATAATAGTACCCTCTATTGGCCAGAATAGCAGCCAGGTTGGCCATTTGCAACGGAGTTGTTCCCATTTCTCCCTGCCCGATTGCCAGCGAACGCACTGTTAAAGCCCGCCACCAATCTCCTTTATGTACCCGGTTATAATACTCAACGGTTGGCCGCAATCCGGAATTTTCATTATAGAACTCGGCACTTACTTTTTGTCCCAGCCCAAAACGTTTTACATACTCACTCCACACATGAAATCCTTCAGCAGTTGTTGGGTATTTATTAATCGTATTTCGGAACGTATTCCACAAAAACGGGTTACACGACTCGCGCACTGCATCGATTACACTCGTGGGCGTGACGTGATTGTGCGTACACTTGATTGGACTCGATAAGGGGCCGTTACAAACAATATGCGTTGAGGTATTGATTGCGCCCTCCTGCAAGCCAATTAAAATGTTGAATGGTTTGAATGTTGATCCAGGTGGATAACGTGCTTGTAACGACCGATCGAACAAGGGCATTAAAGTATCGTTTTGCAGGTGGCTAAAGTTTTTTCCACGAACCCGGCCCACCAGCAAACCCGGATCGTAAGTCGGGGCACTCAGCATTGCCAGTATTTCGCCGGTTTTTGGTTCGATGGCAACAACAGCACCTTTTTTATTCTGAAAAAGTTCTTCGGCGTAAAGCTGCAAATCAATATCAATTGTCGACACCAGGTTTTTGCCAATTTCGGCCGGTTTATCTTCCCCGCCGTTCAGGTACGATCCTTGAATTCGGTTGTGCACATCAACCATGTATTTTTTTACGCCTTTAACTCCGCGAAGCTGCTTTTCGTAAGTTCTTTCTACCCCGCTTTGCCCAATGTAGTCGCCCGATTTATAGTAGGTATCTCGTTTGATGTCGTTGGCATTCACCTCGCCAACATACCCTAAAACGTGAGCTGCAACAGGGTGTGTATATTCGCGCAGTGTCCTGGTTTGCGAGTGAAATCCTTTAAATTTATAAAGCTGCTCCTGTAACAAGGCAAAATTCTCGGGCGATATCTGTTTGATCAACACCGATGGTTTGTACCTCGAATATTTCTTGGCTTTGGCAATTCCTTCTTCCAAATCAGGACGGGTAATATCGAGCAAATTACAAAGCAGAAGCGTATCAAATTGTTCCACTTCGCGCGGCGTGATCATCAGGTCGTAGGCGGTTTTATTGTATACCAGCAACTCGCCATCACGGTCGTAAACCAATCCGCGTGCGGGATACTGCACAACTTCGCGCAAAACGTTATTGGTAGCGTATTGTTTGTAATCGGAATCCAACACTTGAAGCCGAAACAAATCGATGGCATAAATCAATCCTACCACAGCAAAAACAGCTGCAACAATATAACTTCGTTTCGACAAATTGTTCATGTAATATCTAGCCTGTTATTTGTTCTGACTATCAGCAACTAAAAGCTGCTATTCTTTTCTAAAACGTTCAAATTTAAGTACCCTTCTTTTCAACTTCTGTTAATCGCGAAATACAATAAGCTGGCTTAAAACTATAACAAAAATTGAAAACAACGAACTTAAAACGATACGATATAAGGTTCCTAAAATATCGGCAAACGTAAACACTTCGATAAAGAAAAGTGCCACATGATGCAGGAACACCATTATTGCTGTGTAATACAGAAACCAGCCCAAACCATTTTGCGCCAATCCGGGGTAATCGGCCATGTCCTCTTCGCGGTTGGTAATTGCCCTGATAATTAACGGACGCAGAAAAGCAATAAACACCGACGCAAACGCATGAACACCCAATGTATTGGAAAATATATCGATACTGAGGCCGATGAAAAATCCGCCCAATAGAAGTACATACCGCGGCGCATTTACGGGAAGCAGCATAATAAACAAAATGTAGATGTATGGATTAACAAACCCACTGATCTGCACCTGGTTTAAAAACAGCACTTGTGTAAGCACAAGCACTACAAACATTATTGCATATTTAATTAGTTCCCGCCCCATTTATTACGTTGTTCTCCAGCGTTTTTAATTCCTCTTTTTTCACATTTTCGATAACGTGTACATAACGTATCGATTTAAAATCGACAGCCAGTTTCACTTTTATATTGTAGTAATTTTCGCCTTGCGGTTGATCGAACGATAAAATGGTACCAATCAGCAATTCTTCGGGAAAAATAGATGAATAACCACTTGTTACCACCGTATCGCCTGTTGCCAGATTTACGTGAATTGGAATTTCCTGTAAGTCGGCCTGACGGTAATTGCTACCATCCCAGCGCAACGAACCGTAATACCCCGAATTCTTTAACTTGGCCGAAATGCTCCATCGCGGATTAAGCAACGACAAACCCGAAGCGTACGAATTGGAGACGCTGGTAACCACACCAACCACTCCCTCGGGCGACAAAATTCCCTGGTCGGCTTTTATTCCGTCGTCGAGTCCTTTATCGAGTGTAATGTAATTTTGCTGTTTATTGGCCGAATTATTAATAATGCGCGCTGCCCTGAACACAAAATTTGAATCGGGCAGTTCGTGCGTAATTATTATCGAATCGTGATTTGATATTTCTTCCAGTGTACCACCATCCAACATCGAACGGAGGTAGGCATTTTCGTTTGCCAGCTCTTCGTTTACGCGGGCCAGTTCGAAATACTGAAACACCGAACTTGTGGTATTGTAAAAGCTGGCCGAAATAAAATTGGCCGAATTCAGAAAACGTGAGCGCTGAAAACTATTGTAGTTAAATACCAACACCAACGAAACCGCTTCTAATAGAAGAAACAGTAGAAACGCATAATTTCTTACCAGGAATCGAAGGAGACTGCGCATTTATATTTTTAACTTTCTATTATCGGATAAGGAACGAGAAGTTTTCTACATTTTTCAGAGCAATACCGGTACCTCTTACCACCGCGCGTAACGGATCTTCGGCAATGTGGAACGGAATACCAATTTTGTCGGTCAGTCGTTTGTCGAGGCCTTTTAACAAAGCGCCACCGCCTGCCAGCCAAATTCCTTTCACCACAATATCGGCATACAATTCGGGAGGTGTTTGCTCCAAAGCACTCAACACCGCAGTTTCAATTTTCGAGATTGATTTCTCCAGGCAATGTGCAATTTCCTGGTACGAAACCGGCACCTCGATTGGCAGCGCGGTCATTTGGTTTGGTCCCTGAACGACATAATCCGGTGGTGGTTCTTTTAGTTGCGACAAGGCCGAACCAACATGAATTTTAATTTCCTCTGCTGTGCGTTCACCAATTTTAATATTGTGTTGATGACGCATATATTCCATAATGTCGGCAGTAAGATCGTCGCCGGCAATACGGATTGATTTGTTGGTAACGATACCACCGAGAGAGATTACCGCAATCTCGGTAGTACCACCACCTATATCCACTACCATGTTTCCTTCAGGAGCTTCCACATCTAAACCGATACCAATTGCTGCGGCCAGTGGTTCGTAAACCATGTAAACCTCGCGTCCGCCGGCATGTTCCGACGAGTCGCGTACCGCACGAATTTCAACTTCGGTACTTCCTGAAGGAATACAAATTACCATTTTTAAAGCCGGAGAAAACATCCTCGACTTCGGGTTAATCATTTTAATCATCCCCCTAATCATCTGCTCCGCAGCATTAAAGTCGGCAATCACACCGTCGCGTAACGGCCTGATTGTCTTTAAGCTTGCGTGCGTCTTCCCTTGCATTTGCCTGGCCTTTTCCCCAATGGCAACCATCTTTTCGGTTTTCATATCGATGGCTACAATCGAAGGTTCGTCCACTACAATTTTATCATTATGGATGATAATGGTATTGGCCGTTCCAAGGTCAATTGCTATCTCCTGCGTCAAAAATGAAAATAAACCCATAAATTAATTTGCTATGTATCTAGTGCTATAAAGATAATTTTATTTATTAATGTCTGAAATGTCTGCGGCCTGTAAATGCCATGGCAATGCCAAATTCGTTACAAGCTTCAATCACTTCTTCATCGCGGATGCTACCACCCGGCTCGATGATGTATTTTACACCGTATTCGTTGGCTGCCTCAATGCTGTCGCGAAACGGGAAGAAAGCATCAGAAATCAATACTGATTTTTCGATATCCAAACCACCTTTCAGATCGAAACGTGGCATGGTAAGGTAACGCAAACTATCTAAACGGTTTGGCTGTCCCATTCCTGCACCCGTTAACCAGAAAGCACCTTTTTCAGTTTCTGTTACTACAGCAATAGCATTACTTTTCAGGTGTTTACAAGCGATTGATCCGAATTTGGCCAGGTTCATTTTTGAAGCTTCGAATTCTTTTTTGGTTACTGTTTTAAATTCAGTATCCAAACCTTCATCTTCATCCTGAACCAACATTCCGCCACTAATCGAACGGTATAATTTTTCTCCTGCCACCATTGGGCGAACCGGTGTTACCAAAACACGAAGGTTTTTCTTTTTAGCTAAAACCTCCAATGCTTCGTCGGTATATTCAGGAGCGATAATAATTTCAATGAATTTCTTGCTGAACCACTCAGCTGCTTCTTTGGTAACTGTATCGGTAAAACAAATAATGCCACCAAATGCACTGATCGGGTCACCTGCCCAGGCCAGTTCCAACGATTCCATAATGTTGTCGGTTACTGCCAAACCACAAGGGTTCAAGTGTTTAATAACCGAAACGGCTACTTTATTTTCAATGTGAGTTACCGAATGATAGGCATCGCTGGCTGATTTCCAGGCTGCATCGGCATCCAGCATATTGTTGTACGATAATGCTTTTCCCTGCAATACCTGAGCATTGGCAAGGCCTGCACCTTCGGCAACGTTATCGAATTTAAAGAATGTTGCTGCCTGGTGTGGATTCTCTCCGTAACGTAAAACATCGCCATCGTTCAGGCTAATGCGTTGTGTCCCGGCATCGCCACCTTCATTGAAATAGCTGAAAATTGCAGCATCGTAATGCGATGAAACGCCAAATGCTTTTCCGGCAAACCATTTACGGTCTGCTAAACTGAACTCGCCATCGTTAGCTTCCAGTTTTTCAAGCAGTGGCTGATATTCGTTTTGCGAAGGAACGATTACCACATCTTTAAAGTTTTTGGCAGCGGCACGAATCAATGAAATTCCGCCTATATCAATTTTTTCAATAATATCTTGTTCTTCGGCTCCCGAAGCCACAGTATCTTCAAACGGATACAGATCAACAATAACAAGGTCGATCTCCGGGATTTCGTATTCAGTTAACTGGCTTACGTCGCCCTGGTTGTCGCGACGCGATAAAATCCCACCGAACACTTTTGGATGCAGAGTTTTTACACGTCCACCCAAAATCGACGGGTAACCGGTTAAACTTTCAACTGCAGTAACCTCAACGCCCAACGACTCGATAAAACTTTTTGTACCACCGGTACTTAATATATTAACACCCAAGTCGTTTAGTTTCGTAACAATCTTATCTAAATTTTCTTTGTGAAAGACTGAAACCAGAGCAGTCTTAATTTTTTTATTATCAGCCATTTATTGGATTTTTCAAATTCGCTTGCAAAGATAAAAAAAACAGATAATTTACTATTATAAACAAAGTGCTAATTAAAATATTATTTGCATACCGAACTATTTCTAAATTCATTGTAATATTTTTCGCGATCGTGCACTAATACAACAGATTGGTTTTACTAGAGAACTCACTTTCTGTTTTTGGGTAAAACAAGAAGTGATTAAACCATTTTTTGAGAGATATAAGCTCGACCGGCAAGCTAAATAGAAAACAAGTACTATTTTTACTTTAATTTAAAAACTGATAATGCTACTGCTTCGATTGATATACGAGTCTTTTTCGTTTGCGGCAAATTCGCTTGTGGCAAATAAGCTGCGCACCATACTTTCGTTGCTGGGAGTTACCATCGGAATTTTCGCCATTATTTCCGTTTTTACGGTTATAGATTCATTGGAGAGTAATATCCGCGACACATTAAACGCGATGGGTAACAACATGGTTTATGTACAAAAAATGCCCTGGACTCCTCCCGAAGGGGAAACCGAATATCCTTTTTGGAAATACCAAAGTCGCCCGGTACCAACAATAGAAGAAACGGAAGAAATAGTAAGGCGCGCCCAGACCGTTGACAACGCCGCTTTCTTATTCGGATTTAGCAGAAAAGTACAGTACGGAAGTACGACGCTTGATAATGCCATAGTTATGGCATCCTCTATAGGATTACTGGATGTGTGGAACCTTGAAATTGCCCACGGACGTTATTTTACGGAATCGGAAATACGATCGGGAGCACCGATTGCCGTTATTGGGCACGAAATTGCTAACCAGTTGTTCGACGGCCTCGATCCCATCGGCCGCACGATAAAAATTCAGGGCCAGAAATTCAACATTATTGGTGTTTATACAAAAATGGGACAAAGTATGATTGGAGGAAATAGCATGGACCGTTACATTCATGTTGGTATAGTAAAATCGTACTATATGATTGATGTACGAAACCGCGACCGTGGGCAAACCATTTGTATTAAGGCGAAAGACAATGTCGACAGCGATAAATTTATGGCCGAACTGGAAGGCATTATGCGCACTATCCGCCGTTTGAAACCAATGGAAGAGAACGATTTTGCATTGAATAAAGTGAGTATTGTTGCCAATCAGTTCGATCAGTTTTTTGTTGTGTTTAATTTGGCCGGAGCAATAATTGGAGGATTCTCGATTTTGGTTGGTGGTTTTGGAATTGCCAATATTATGTTTGTTTCGGTGAAAGAACGTACCAAGATTATCGGTATCCAGAAATCGCTGGGAGCCAAACGTTATTTCATCTTGTTGCAGTTTATTTTCGAGGCGATCGTACTTTCGGTAATTGGCGGAGTTGTCGGATTAATTTTGATTTATGCGGGAACAATCATTGTAAACCAGTCCACTGATTTCACGATCGTTTTAACCACAGCAAATATTATTAACGGATTGATGATTTCTTCCGTTATCGGTTTTATTGCCGGATTTATGCCGGCACGTGCTGCAGCCAAACTCGATCCGGTAATTGCTATAAATTCGGTTTAAACCAGATTGAAAAATATTCCCGAGATAGTCAGGTAGATCATCATTCCCAGAATATCGTTCATGGTAGTAATAAACGGCCCGGTTGCCAAAGCAGGGTCGATTTTAAAACGATGAAGAATTAAAGGAATAACGGTGCCAAATAAGGAGGCAAAAATTATTACAATAAATAAGGAAATGGAAACCGAGTAAGTTAGGTTCATGTTTCCTGAAACAAAGAAATTATAACAGAAAATAAGCACCGCAAAAATACTTGCCGTTAACACAGCTATCGATACTTCTTTTACTAATTTTCGTGCCGGTGTTTCAATATCTTTCACACCACTTGCAATACTTTGTACCACAATCGACGACGACTGAACTCCAACATTTCCGGCCATCGCCGCAATAAGCGGAATAAAAAATGCCAGTTGAGTTACTTTTGTCAACGACTCTTCGTGCGAGCCTAAAACCACCGCACTTAAAATACCTCCCAATAATCCAATCAGCAACCACGGAAAACGGGCACGAAATATATGCCACACCTTGTCGCCGGGATCTACATCGCCGGTAATACCCGATACCATCTGGTAATCTTTTTCGGCTTCGTCGCGCACAAAGTCAATCACATCATCAAAGGTGATCCGTCCTTGCAAACGGCCAATTTCATCCACAACAGGCATGGCTACCAGGTCATATTTATCCATTTGCTCGGCCACCTCTTCCTGTCGGGTGTTGGTATACACTTTTTGTATTTCAGGGTCGTATATTTTCGATACTTTGGTGTTGGTATGGTTTAATATCAGCTTTTTTAATGATAATACTCCCTTTAGTTTATCATCATCGTCGGTCACATAAATGTAGAAGATCTCATCCACCTCTTCTGCCTGGCGACTTATTTCTTTCAGGCAGGTTGCTACATTCCAGTTTTCGTTTACCGATACCAGCTCTTTCGCCATTATACCACCGGCCGAATCTTCTTCGTAATCCAGCAGGTCAATAATATCACCGGCCTGCTCAATGTCTTCAATCTCGTTCAGTACTTCTTTCTGAACATCTTCATCCAGGTCGGCAACAACATCGGCAGCATCATCCGAGTCCATGTATTCGATGAACCGGGTGGCGATCATTTCAGGCGGAATAACCTTTAAAAAGCGGCGGCGGTCGTCTTCATCAATCTCAATCAGTACATCCGAAGCTTTTTCGCCATCAAGCAATAAATAAATGAATTTTGCTTCCTCGGTGTTCAGATCGTCCATAACCTCGGCAATATCCGCCGGGTGAAGATCCTCCATTAAAGCAGCAACTTCCTTCTTTTTCCCCTCCTCAATCAGCTCTCTTAACTGCTCAATGTATTCTCTGGTTGCTTCAAAACTCATGATTTTACTGTTTTTCGATTTCTTCGATTTTACAAGTTAGATCAATAAACGCACCGACCGAAAGTTGTTCCGGACGTTTCATAGCATACTCTTCAGGTAATGCGGAACAAATGTCCTTTAAAGAGTTACGTAGCATTTTTCGGCGAAGGTTAAAAGCTGCCTTCACCACTTTTACAAACAGCTCCTCGCTGCACGGCAATTCTTTTACCTGGTTGCGTTTTAGCCGAATCACTGCCGATTTTACTTTTGGCGGCGGGTTGAACACACCTTCCGACACGGTAAACAGGTACTCGATATCGAAAAAAGCCTGCAGTAATACGCTCAGAATTCCGTATGTTTTCGATCCGTGAGGCGCAGCAATACGCTCGGCAACCTCTTTTTGTATCATTCCTACAGTTTCGGGAATGCGGTTGCGGTATTCCAACACGCGAAAAAATATTTGCGATGAAATATTGTAAGGGAAATTACCGATAAGACTGAAATTACCGGAAAAACGTGCTGCAATATCAGCTTTCAGAAAATCTTCTCCCCAAATATGTTGTAGTGTTGGAAAATTTTGTTGAAGGTATTCTACTGATTCGGTATCGATCTCAACAACATGGACATTAAGCTCGGGACGTTGTAAAAGGTATTGAGTGAGGACTCCCATTCCAGGGCCGATTTCCAGTACATCCGGTACATCGGCACCCAGGCTGTCAACAATTTTCCGCGCAATATTTTGATCGGTTAAAAAATGCTGACCAAGATTTTTTTTGGGTCGTACATAGCTCATTACACTCCGCCTCGTCCATTGTCAATTTTACTTAATATCTCTTTTTCGTTCGATTAATAAAACAAATTTATATTTTTGCCATCAAAGAATTGCTCGATACCTAACGGTATTTTTCGCGTCGTGAAAGTAGTAAAATTTAAGGGAAATAACAGGTGGCGCGGAAAAGAAAGCTTTAAAAAAACCTTGATTTTGAAAAAAACAGTCGTTAAGATCCTACAGTTTATTGGCTTCTTCGCCCTTGGGGCATTCATTTTTTGGCTTATTTATAAAGATCAGGATATTGAACGGATTAAGACCGTTTTAAAGAATGATGTCAACTACTGGTGGGTGGTACTTTCGCTGTTCCTTGGTTTGCTGAGCCACATCAGCCGCACACTTCGCTGGGGTTTAATGATTGAACCGATCGGGCATAAACCACGCTTTATCAATACTTTTTTAGCCGTTATGGTTGGCTATTTAATGAACATGGCTTTTCCGCGAATGGGCGAAGTATCGCGTTGCGGTGTGTTGTCGCGTTACGAAAAAATATCGTTTACCAAATTAGTAGGAACTGTAGTTGCCGAGCGATTGATCGACCTCATTTCGTTACTGATTTTGCTGGCCATTGTTATTCTTTCGCAGTTTGGAGAGATGCTTCACTTTATGAAAGCCAATCCCGGGATAACCGAAAAACTATATGCAGCTATAACATCGCCATACCTTATTATCGGAGTTGTTGTGCTGGCTATTTTGATCTTCGTTTTCAGAAACGCATTTAAACATACCGCCTTTTTCAAAAAAATTCTGGAGATCATTCGCAATTTTAAAGAAGGTTTTATTTCCATTCGAAACATCAAGAAAAAAGGCTGGTTCTTTTTCCACTCGGCATTTATCTGGGGCATGTATTACCTGATGCTTTACGTGGTATTCTTCGCCTTTGATTTTACCAACGGCCTGAACCCGATTGCCGGACTGACAACTTTTGTACTGGCAAGTTTCGGAATGGTAGCACCGGTGCAGGGCGGTATCGGAGCATGGCATTTTATGGCCAAAGAAGCCTTGTCGTTGTATGGCGTGGCCAACGAAAACGGAATTATCTTCGCTTTTGTAGCCCACACTTCAATGACGGCAATGATTATTTTCATCGGTATAATATCTGTAATGGTGCTTCCGTTTATTAATCGCCGAAGCGATGTTACCGATGAAGAACTGGTTCCGGAAACTGTGAGTGCAAACTAGCCACCGGATTTAAACGGCCTGGACCCAACGCTATCGGTATTATTTGTATTTTGGCACCTTAAACGTCGACAATTTTGAACACCGAACTCTTTATATCGCGCAGGCTTTTTTTCGATAAAGCAAACAAAAAGCTGTTGTCGCAACGCATTATTCGAATTGCGTTAGCGGGAATTGCGCTGGGGTTAACAGTAATGATTGTTGCCGTGGCCGTAGTTACCGGTTTTAAAAAAGAGATACGCAACAAAGTTATCGGCTTTGGTTCGCACATTCAGATTATTAATTACGACTCGAACAACTCGTACGAAACCAGTCCTATTTCCGAAGATCAACCATTTCTTGACGAGGTAAAAGCACTGCCCGGCGTTAAACGTTTACAACCTTATGCCACCAAACCGGGCATGATTAAAACCGACGAGTACATTCAGGGAATCGTTTTTAAAGGAGTAGACGAAAATTACGACTGGCAATTTTTCAGCAAACATCTTGTTGAAGGCCAATTACCAACCATAACAGACAGTGCACGCGTAAACGAAGTTTTGCTGTCGGCACAAGTGGCCAAACTGCTGCACCTGAAACTGAACGACCGCATTGTTATGTATTTTATTACCGGAGATGAGAAATTTCCAAGAATGCGTCAAATGGAGATTAGCGGTATTTACCGCACCGGTTTTGAGGAGTTCGACCAGCTGTTTATTGTGGGCGACCTGAAACAAATTCAGCGGCTTAACGACTGGCGTCCCGACCAGATTACCGGCTTCGAAGTAATTGCCACCGACTTTTTCGATATCGACAATATTGAGCAGGAAATACGCAATATTATTATCAGTTACCGAAAAGAAAACGCGGAGATCCTGCGCACACAAAGTATAACGCGTGTTTACCCACAAATTTTCGACTGGCTGTCGATACTTGACATGAACGTTTGGATCATACTGATACTGATGGTTATTGTGGCAGCGTTTAACATGGTATCGGGGCTGCTGGTGCTGATACTCGAACGTGCCAGTATGATTGGTGTACTAAAAGCCATGGGAAGTCCCAATTGGAGCATCCGCAAAGTATTTGTGTACCTCTCGGTATTTTTAACCGGCCGCGGACTGCTGTGGGGAAATATTATTGGCGTGGCTATCGTGTTGTTGCAAAAGTTTTTTCATATCATTCAGCTTAATCCCGAGTCGTATTACGTTGATTATGTTCCGATGAATTTTTCGCTTTCGCATTTGCTGTTGCTTAACCTCGGAACCATCGTAATCACCTCGCTGATACTGATAATTCCAAGCTGGTTTATCTCCAAAATTTCGCCTGATAAGGTGATCCGTTTCGACTAACTTTTCCGGTCTGCTTTAATCAAAAGTACGTTTCCTTTGTTATAAGAGGCCAAAGGAGAAAACAAGTATGACAGACAGAAAACAATTGGCCTTTTCGGTGCTCGATTTAGCACCGGTTGCCGAAGGCTCGACTCCCGCTGATGCTTTACGCAACAGCCTCGAACTGGCACAACACACTGAACAGCTGGGTTACAGTCGCTACTGGGTGGCCGAACATCACAACATCATAAGTGTGGCCAGCGCCGCCACATCGATTATAATTGGATACATTGCCGCAGGAACAAAAAACATACGCGTAGGATCAGGTGGAATTATGCTGCCTAACCATTCGCCGCTAATCGTTTCCGAGCAGTTTGGCACGCTCGCTGCACTTTACCCCAATCGTATTGACCTGGGTTTAGGCCGCGCTCCCGGAACCGACCCGGTTACTGCTGCCGAATTACGCTACGACCGTATGCGCGCTGCACAGGATTTCCCGAACGAAGTGCGTAAAATTCAACAATACTTCTCGCCCGAAAACAGTAAGGCCGAAGTTCGTTCCGTTTTATCGGAAGGTGCCAACGTGCCCATTTATATTTTGGGATCGAGTACCGACAGTGCTTATCTGGCCGCCGAACTGGGATTGCCTTATGCTTTTGCCAGCCATTTTGCCCCGCAAATGCTTATTGCTGCACTGAATATTTACCGCGAGAACTTTAAACCATCGGCCCAACTCGACAAGCCGTATGTGATTGTTGGCAGCCAGGTGGTTGCTGCCGAAACCGACGACGAAGCCGAGTACCTGGCCAGCACCATGCGACGTAGTTTTATGGGAATTATTACCGGCCGTCGCGAACTGATGCAACCACCAACGCATCATTTGGGTTACGAAAAATGGGGAATTATTAAAGAGCGTATCGACCAGATGCTGGCCTGCTCGCTTATTGGCGGAAAAGAAAAAATTGAGCGAGAGCTAAAAGAGCTTGTTGATAATACCATGGCTGATGAAATCATTGTTTCATCGCACATTTACGACCAGCAAAAACGAATGGATTCGTACCGGATTTTTTCGGAGGTGGTTAAAGATTTTGAATATTAGGCATATGCCCCTCATTACAAACGACTACGGTGTACACACAAATATTTTAGGGGGCCTGCTTTACAATCGACTTTTAATATGCGGCGCAAGGTAGGGTTGTATTTCAAAACCGGTAGTATTTGCACCTTTGTCATTTTTCTCTTCTAGCCCCGGGGCTGCGCTCCCTACGGGTGCTTCCCCCGGGCTGTTGATTACGCACCCTTGGTGCTTAAAGCCCCGAAGCGGGCGACAAGCAATAGCCCGGTGCGAGTGGCTGAGTTTACGAAGACACAAAGCGCCGGGTAAAAGATCTATAAAAAATCGTTCGGCGTCTAAAATTGATTAGAATTGGTCAGCTTGTTCCGAACGAAAAAATGTTGCAGAATCATTTGAAAATGGGAATATTTAAGTTCTGTGTACACCGTAGCTGCTGCCGCAAAGAGGGAATGCGCTTTGTAAAAAACTAAAAATTAAACACACAACCAATGCCCATTTGCTCTCCGTTGTAATACGGATACACCATCGAAGTAGCTTCTTTCGGATCCTCCTTAAATAACTTTTTTGTAAGCCACGGATTTACCCAATAGGCACATTTAGTACTCAAAATCCCGATTCCGGCACCGGTAACCACATCGGTAAACCAATGGCGGTCGTTATACATTCTGAAAAAACCGGTTCCGGTAGCCACCGCATAACCGGCAATGCCATACCACGGCGACACATCTTTATATTCTTGCCACAGAAATTCGGCTCCCATAAACGCTGTAGCAGTGTGCCCTGATGGAAACGAATTGGCCGAACTTTCATCGGGTCGTGTAATTTTGGTAGTCTTTTTTAGCGTAGTTACAGTGGTAGCCATAATGGTGTAGGCAGTCAGCAAAATCGTTGTTCGGTCTCTGAAATTATGCTTCCCTTTTATTCCTGCCGCATTCAAAGCATAAACCGCCACTGCCGGTGCGTATTGCGAAAAATCGTCGACCGTCAACTTCTCGTCGATGTGCTCGTTTATCTCCTCCTTAAACTCCTGATTCCATCCTTGCAATCCGGGATTATCAAGAGCCACCACGCCATAACCAATTAAAGCGCCCGGAATAATTAATGCCGATGGTTTAAATTCAAGATTATTATTTCCCTGCACAGAATCGTTTTCGAACTCGCGCGCGATTGATTGAAAAGAAATTAAAAGCAGAAGGGCGAACAGAATACATCCAGTTTTCATTTGATGATTTACCTTATAACTATGCCGGCGGTTTTAATTCCTGATAGTTTTATGAATTTTGCGTTTTAAAAAGAATTGTTTTCATTAACGTCTCAGCTGTCAAATAGTTTATAGCTAATAAAAACACAAGTGTTCCTTTATTGTGCAGGTATTTTTTATTTTTGCCTCTTATGATCACCAATCCAGATAAAATAGCAGCCGCCTTAAAAGGAGACCTTCCGGGTTCGCCGTCGCATGATAAAATGCTGCCGCCCGGGCGCGTGCTAAAACCTGCTCCCGAAGATCAGAGCAAGGTGAAGCCGAGCAGTGTGCTGTTGTTGCTTTTTCCTGATGACGATGGATTAAAAGTTTGCCTTATAAAGCGCCCCACGTATATGAAACACCATGCCGGGCAAATTGCATTGCCGGGCGGGCGGATTGAGGCTAACGAAAGTGCCTGCGAAACTGCTCTGCGCGAAACTCACGAAGAAATTGGGATTACCGAAGATAAAATCAGGCTGCTGGGAACGCTCTCGTCGTTTTATGTTGAGGTGAGCCGTTTTCAGATTACGCCATTTGTGGGCTGGATGGATACCAAACCTGAATTTAAACTTTGCCCCGACGAAGTGGAGAAGGCCATTCTTTTCCCGATTGAAGCCTTTAAACCACCACACTCTACAATCGATTTAAAAACCGTTACGGGATTAATGAATGTGCCTTGCGTGAAATACGATGGCGAAATTATTTGGGGTGCTACCGCAATGATCCTTTCTGAATTTTATGATTTGATCAATAAAGCTTAATCGTACCACGCCCACGATACACCTAACCGGAATGTTGCCCGAGGCATCGGGTAATGTGGCGTTGTCATGTAAGTTCCATCAAGGAAATTCGTACCAATGTTCATCCATTTAAAGAAAACGCGGGTACGTTTTAAACGCAGGTTGGCATAAAGATCGATGTACGGGTAATCGCCATATTCCTGTTCACTCTGCAAATAAAACAACCCTGTCGACGGTGCATAAGCATCTGCGTAAAACTTGGTGTTGTATCGCACGTCGGCACCAATTTGCGTAAACATTACTTTCGAAATGGTAAACTGGTAATAGGTATTTACAAACGCCGACCACTGGGGTAAATGCAGGTAACGCTCTTCCGAAGCTTTTTGCCACAACACACGCGTGCGGAAATGAAAACGCCGGTAGTTAAAATCTTTATCGGCATATATCGACATTACCAGTATTTCGTTCGACGTTTGATCCGGAATAGCTTCCTCGTTATTATACAGGAAATTATTTATGGCAGCGTAGTTGGCGGCCAATTCTAATTTTCGTTGGGGTACTCTGAATTTTGCTCCCAGCGTTAAACGTTGCTCGGCATCAAAATCGTTGTCCCACTGAAAATGATTTGACCGGAATGTTTCCTGGAAATAATCAGGCACTCTATTCTCGAACGAACCGGTAAATATCATGGCTGCTGTCGAGTCGCCCCAGAATTTAAATGGTTTGGCTATCATTCCGTTTAATTCGAGTTCTCCGGCATTCCGTCCGGCAAGGTTTACCTTTCCATCAAAGTTCCACAACCAAAAGCTGCCCATCTCACGGAAAATTCCTCCGCCCACATAAAGGTTTGAGTATTTAATATCAAAACGACGGTGAGTAGAATCATTTACCTGAACTCCCGGGGTATCTCCGCGATAAAGTTCGTAACCCAGAAAAGCTCTTTTACCAAACGTATATTTGCGGTTCGGATTTTCATACTGCTTTAGCTGGAATACATTGCTAATTCTTCGGTACTTTATTTCATCGGTTGTGTAATCATTCCCATAGTATGTATTCTCGAAGAACAAGTTCGTCGTGTCCTCTTCATCTACAAATTTCTGCGAATACCTGTCGTGATCGAAACTGTACATTATTCCAAGTATCGGTCGGAAGACATCAACACTGTCCACCGGATCAAAATCGTATTTTCCAATTCGGTATTCCGCAGTGGTATAATAATTTATACTGTTGAATTTACTCCTTGCTTCGCTCAGGTTGGTCGGCCAGTATTCTGCCTCCTGCCCCGAGAAAAGTATTGTATCGCTTGTTAATCCACCATTCTCACTGTTCTTAAGCGAGTTGGAAATAAATCCGCCGTAAATATTCCACTGATCGCGGTTATAACTGGTGTTTAGTGCCACAAAGTTGTTTTTGGCATCCTGCGCACTGTATTGTCCGTCCGATTTCTCCTGATTGGTACGGAATGTCCAGTTCCAGAAAGGTGTAACATTTTGCGAGTGTACCACATCGAAACGCGTTTCGTTATTCCTCGATTTGTTTTCGCTTTGGCTGTAATCAAATCGTGTATATGGCGTAGTGGTATTTATATACTTTATTTTCCCCGGCGTTAACAGGTAATCCTGCCTCGACTGAAGGAAAAAATAATTGGTTTGATTGCCACGTTGGAAAAAGTTGTTGGTCATTCCGGGGTTACCGTAGTTACCCGTATAGGTTGCCGATATGGCATTTTTAAATACCGGATGATAGATATGATTGTAATCGTGCAGTGTATCTAAAACTGTTGAATCTTTAAATGCACCTTCACCTTTCAGGTACCACAGTTTCACCTTCGATGGAACCACTTTCTCAGCTGTCTTTTCTTCCTTCTCTCCCTGCGTATCGATACCACGTGGCTGCGCCATAACCATTATGGGCAGTACCGAAAGAATTAGAACCGTGAGCAAAAAATACCGTGCTTTTAGCATACAGAAAATTTTACACAAATCTAAAAAAAGCATTTAAGGCGTCATTATAAGTTAAATACTTTTTAGCTTAATTAACAACAATAAAAAAGCCCGTGCTCTAAAGAACACGGGCTTGGTTTAAATTGGCAGCGACCTACTCTCCCACTTTTACGCAGTACCATCGGCGCTGACGGGCTTAACTTCTCTGTTCGGAATGGGAAGAGGTGGTACCCCGTCGCTATAGCCACCTAAAATCTTTC